>Ga0265327_10000190_pt1 | contig 130086 bp, 127 predicted proteins | sample 41621metaG_FD_202089 | JGI IMG/M metagenome (GOLD analysis project Ga0265327, IMG submission 202089) | Rhizosphere microbial communities from Carex aquatilis grown in University of Washington, Seatle, WA, United States - 4-16-21 metaG | ecosystem: Host-associated > Plants > Roots >... | reverse complement strand
GCTGGTTGGCGTCATAGTCCCAGGCCTCGCCCGGGGTCACCTGGTAGTGCCAGGCGTACTGGCCGGTGTCGGCGTTGACCGCCACGATCGAGGCCACGAACAGGTTGTCGGACACCTTGCCGGACCGGCGGTCGGCGTCCCACGGCGTGCCGTTGCCGACGCCGAAGTAGATCAGGTTCAGGTCGGGGTCGTAGGACATGGAGTCCCAGACCGTGCCGCCGCCGCCGCCGGGCGGCACCGCGACGCCCCAGGTCGGGCCGGCCTTGTCGTGCAGCGCCTGGTCGGAGGCCGCGCCGTCCGCCGCGCCGGTGGGGTTGGGGGTGGTGTAGAACCGCCAGGCCAGCTTGCCGGTCTCGGCGTCATAGGCCGAGATGTAGCCGCGCACGCCGTATTCGGCCCCGCCGTTGCCGATCAGCACCTTGCCCTTCACGATCCGGGGGGCGCCGGTGATGGTGTTGGGCTTGGCGGGATCGAAGGTCTGCACCGACCAGGCGACGGCGCCCGTCTTGGCGTCCAGCGCGACCAGGCGGCCGTCGAGGGCCCCCACATAGACCTTGCCGCCCCAGGCCGCGACGCCGCGGTTGACCACGTCGCAGCAGGCCGAAAAGCCGCGCTGGCCGTCGACCTTGGGATCGTAGGACCACAGCAGCTTGCCGGTCTTGGCGTCGAAGGCGAACACCTTGGACCAGGCGGTGGTGGTGTAGAGCACTCCATTGACCATCAGGGGCGTCGCCTCCTGGCCGCGGTCGGTGTCGAACTCGTGGTACCAGGCCAGGCCCAGCTTGGGCGCCGACTGGACATTGACCTGGGTCAGCGGGCTGTAGCGCTGTTCGGAATAGGTGCGGCCGGTGGTCATCCACTCGGCCTGGTCGGCGTCGGCGCCGTTGAGGCGCGTTGCGTCGACGCCCTTGGGGGCCGGATGGCAGGCCGCCAGAAGCAGCCCCGCGGCCAAGGCCAATCCCGTTCCGATGCCTGCCCAGCGTCCGGCCATGCGTCCCTCCCAATGCCCGTTTCAGGCGCCGTCTAGTGCGGCGTCCCAGTGGGAACAATCACCTTTTGGGCGGGGCTGTCAAAGCTATCGCGGCGTCACCAATCAAGGGTCGAGCGCGGCGCGGGTATAGGTCTCCACCACCACGCTGAAGGCGGCCCCGTCGCCGGTGAAGAGCACGGCGCTGTTCTGGATCACCGCATAGGGCAGGACCAGGGGCGGCGGCTCCGCGCCCGGACCGGTGGGCGGCTTGGGCGGCGGCTCGTCGTAGGGGTGGATGAGGATGCGCGAGCCCACCGACTGGCGATGGAAGTTGAGCGCCTTGACCGCCACGCCGAAGGGGGTGTCGGTCTCGTCCAGGGCCTTGTTCATCTCGGCCGTGAGCTTGCCCGGCAGGTACCAGTTGTCCGCCTCCGACAGCACCCGCTCGCCGCAGACCAGCTTCACGCGGCGATAGCGGATCGGCGTCCGCGGGCCGGCGCCCAGCAGGGCTCGGACCGTGGGGCTGGGCGGCTTGGCGGCGGCCGGGTCGCGGAGAGCGCGGATCAGCGCCGGCTCGGCCCAGTGGTGGGCGGCGCACCACAGGCGCAGGGTCTCGGTGGCGCTGTCGCGGCTCTGCAACTCGCCCTGCAGGCGCTGGGCTTCGGTGAGCGCCTGCAGGCGGCCGGCGTAGGTGTTGGGAAAGGCCGGGGCGCTCGCCGGAACCAGGAAGGGCGCGGCCAGGCCGGCGGCGCGAAGGATCTGGAAGGCGGCGGAGCGCCGGGCGGGAAGCAGCCTCATCGGCGGCGGTCTCGCACGAACGCGGCGCCGCCGTCGAGGGGCGGGCCTGCGCGAGGCGCCGTTGACCGGCGTCAATGCGCTGGCGTCCGGGTCCGTCAGGTTGCACCCTCATGGCAAACAGGGAGACGTCATGGTCGCCGATGCGCTTATCGCACGCCTGGAGAGGGCGATCGGGAAGGACTCGGTCGTCGTGGGCGAGGACGCCGCCACGGCGGGCGCCGGCGGCTGGGGCCGCGTCGGCAAGCCGGCCGCGATCCTGAAGCCCGCCACGACCCAGGCCGTGTCCGAGGCCTTGAAGGTCTGCCACCAGTACAGCGTGCCGGTGGCCCCGTGGGGCGGTCGCACGGGCCTGGTGGCCGGCGGCTGGGCCGACCACGAGATCGCCCTGTCGCTGGAGAAGATGAACAAGGTCGAGATCGTCGATCCCGACAGCGCCTCGATGGTCGTTCAGGCCGGCTGTCCGCTGCAGGCCGCATGCGAGGCGGCCGAGGCGCAGAACCTGTTCTTTCCCCTGGACCTGGGCTCGCGCGGGTCGGCGACGATCGGCGGCAACATCGCCACCAACGCCGGCGGCAACCGGGTGATCCGCTTCGGCATGATGCGTGAGAACGTTCTGGGCCTGGAGGTGGTGCTGGCGGACGGCACCGTGGTCAGCGCCCTGCACCACCTGATCAAGAACAACGCCGGCTATGACCTGAAGCAGATGTTCATCGGCTCGGAGGGCACGCTGGGCGTGGTCACCCGGGCGGTGCTGCGGCTGCGCCCCCTGCCCCAGAGCCAGGACGTCGCCGTGGCGGCGGTCAACGACTTCTCGGCCCTGCCCCGCCTGCTGCACCGTCTGGAGCGGCTGCTGGGCGGCCGCCTGTCCGCTTTCGAGGTGATGTGGGCCGACTTCTACAGCCTGGTCACCACCGCCCCCGCCAACGGCCGCCCGCCCCTGCCCCCCGGCCGGCCCTACTATGTCCTGATAGAGGCCCTGGGCGCCGACCCCGGTCCGGACGCCCAGACCTTCCAGGAGGCGCTGGGCACGGCCCTGGAGGCGGGCGAGATCGCCGACGCGGTGATCGCCAAGGACCAGGCCGAGCGGGACGCCCTGTGGGCCCTGCGCGACGACGTCGGCCAGGTGGCCCGCAACGGCCCGGTGCTGACCTTCGACGTCTCCCTGAGCATCAGCCAGATGCAGGCCTATGTGGCCGAGGTGAAGGCGGCGCTGCACACCTGGAAGCCGGGAACCAGCCTGGTGGTGTTCGGTCACCTGGGCGACGGCAACCTGCACCTGATCGTCGGCGCCTCGCCCCTGGACCGCTACGACGTGGAGTCCATCGTCTATCGGCCCCTGCGCGACCGGCTGGGCTCGATCAGCGCCGAGCACGGCGTCGGCCTCGACAAGCGGGCGTGGCTGTGGGTCACCCGCAGCGCCGAGGAGGTGGACGTGATGCGGGCCGTCAAGCGCGCCCTGGACCCCATGAACATCCTCAACCCCGGAAAGATTTTTGAAGTCTCGGTAGGTGGCGCCGCCGTTTTCAGTTGAGTTCGGGGCGCGCTGGCATTGAAATCCTCCGCAACGAATGAAGACGACCGCGGAGGACGACCATGGCTTACGTCGAAGGGCGCGTGGTGCACGACGCCGATTCCCACCTGATGGAGCTGGGCGACTGCCTGGACGACTACTTCGATCCCAAGTTCAAGGCCGCCTTCCACGATCTGCCCTACTATCGCAAGAAGATCGGCGACAACCGCTGGGCCGAGAAGGCCCGCGCCCGCCAGGACGACCCGGACTTCCGCGCCGGCGACGCCGAGAACATCCTGCTGCGCAAGAACTACGAGGCCCTGGGCGCCTTCCGCCGCGAGGACCGGCCGCGCACGGTGGACCTGCTGGGGTTCGCCAGCCAGCTGGTCTTCACCACCTTCTGCCTGGGCAACTTCGGCCTGGACGAGGGCGACGACATGGGCCTGTGCTACGCCGCCGCCCAGGCCCACAACCGCATGATGACCGACTTCTGCCGGGTGGACCGGCGGCTGCTGGCCACGGCCTATGTGCCCCTGGTCGACTTCGACCGCGCCAAGGCCGCCGCCGCCGAGGCCATCGCCCTGGGCGCCAAGGCGCTGATGGTCCCCTCCAAGGCCCCGCGCACCCACTCGCCCAGCCATACGGCGCTGGACCCCGTCTGGGCCCAGGCGCAGGAGGCGGGCATCCCGATCCTGTTCCACGTGGGCGGCGAGGAGAAGCTCAAGGCCGCCTATTTCGAGAACGGCATGCCCCGCGTGAAGGACTTCCACGGCGGCGAGGAGAACTTCACCTCGGTGAGCTTCATGGCCATTCCCGAGGCGGTGCAGCAGACCCTGGCGGCGATGATCATCGACGGGGTGATGGACCGCTTCCCACGCCTGAAGTTCGGGGCCATCGAGCTGGGCGCATCCTGGGTTCCGAGCTGGATGCGGTTCATGGATAGCGCCCACGCCGCCTTCTACAAGAACGAGGAGCGGCTGCACCGGCTGTCGGCGCCGCCCAGCGAGATCGTCCGCCGGCAGGTGCGCGTGACCCCCTATCCGCACGAGGACACCGGCTGGATCATCGCCAACAGCGGCGAGGAGGTGTGCCTGTTTTCGTCCGATTTCCCGCACGTGGAGGGTGGCCGCAACCCGCTGAAGCGGTTCGGGGATTCCCTGGCCGGCACGGCCCAGGCGGCGCAGGACCGGTTCTATCGCGAGAACTTCATCGACCTGATGGGCGAGGGCCTGGCCGAGGATCTGCGGCGGCCGCGGCACCTGATGGCGGCCTGACCCGGCAAAGGGGGCGTGCGCCCGCGCGCGGCCCCCTTCCCGCCCTCGTCTCACGGGCGCAACATCCGGCGACTCATCGCAAGGTGCGCCCATGCCGACGCCGACAGATCCGCCAAAGCCGCCGGTGTCCACCGCCCGGTGGGAGGTGAGCATCCCGCCGTCCGACCATTTCGTGCGCAACGCCACGGTGTTCATGGCCGTGGTGGTGGCCCTGGCCCTGGTGCGCTTCTTCCAGGACATCCTGACGCCGCTGGTGGTGGCGACCTTCCTGCTGCTGCTGATCGACGCCGTGGCGCGCTGGCTGCACAACCGCCTGCCCACCGCGCCGGAATGGACGCGCCTGAGCGTGGCCGGCGCGGTGATCCTGGTCAGCTTCGGCGCCATCGGCGGCCTGTTCGCGGTGGAGGCGCCGCCTTTCGCCGGCCAGATCGCGGGGCTGGAGCCGCGGCTCAACGCCGTCATCGCCCAGGTCATGACCATGGCCCACGCCCAGCCCATGACGGTGGGCCAGATCTTCAGCGGCGGCGATCCCTCGCACACCCTGACCAGCATCTTCGCCACCGCCCGCAGCCTGCTGTCCTATGGCTTCCTGGTGATCATCTACTTCGGATTCCTGGTCGCCTCGCGGGCGGCCTTCTCCAACAAGGTCGACAGCCTCTACGACACCGAGGCCCACCGCGCCGGGGCGCGCCGGATCGTCGGCAGCGTGCGCAACGCCGTGGAGCAGTATGTGCGGCTGCAGACCCTCAAGGCGCTGATGATCGCCCTGGCGGCCTGGGCGCTGATGTTCCTGTTCCGGGTCAACGACGCCCTGTTCATCGCCTTCGTGGTGTTCCTGGCCGCCTATGTGCCGATCGTGGGCGCCATCGCCGGTTCGATGTTCCCGGGCCTCGTGGCGCTGTCGCAGTTCACCGACCTGACCCGGCCGATCCTGCTGATCGCCATCCTGGGCTCGGCGGTGTTCTTCATCGACAACGTGGTGATGCCCAAGCTGCAAAGCGACGAGCTCAACATCGACCCCCTGCTGGTGCTGGTCTCGATCGGCTTCTGGGGCTCGATCCTGGGGGCGCCCGGGGTGCTGCTGTCGACCCCCCTGACCGTGACCGTCATGGCCATCGCCGCCGAGTTCGAGAGCACCCGCTGGCTGGCCGTGCTGATCTCAAAGGACGGCCACCCGATCAAGGGCGCAACGGAGGCCTGAGCCCCTCGCGTCCTTCCACGCCCCGCGGTCGCTGGACTTCGCCGGCGTGTCATGGTCCTAGCGGGGCATGCGAATCCTGGTCACCGGCACGGCCGGCTTCATCGGCTTCCACCTGGCCAGGCGCCTGATCGCCGACGGGCATGAGATCACCGGCGTCGACGGCATGACGCCCTACTACGACATCGCGCTGAAGGAGGCGCGGCATGCGATCCTGAAGCGCCACAACGGCTTCGTCGGCCATCAGACGATGCTGGAGGACATGCCGGGCCTGGTCCGCATCGCCGAGGAGAGCAAGCCCGAGGCGATCATCCACCTGGCCGCCCAGGCGGGGGTCCGCTACAGCCTGGAGCAGCCGCGGGACTATGTGGAAACCAACCTGGTCGGCACCTTCAACATCCTGGAGGTCGCCAAGGTCCACGCCGTGAAGCACCTGATGCTGGCCTCCACCAGTTCGGTCTACGGCGGCAACGAGACCATGCCCTTCCACGAGACGGACGCGGCCGACCATCCCCTGACCATGTACGCCGCCACCAAGAAGGCGACGGAGGCGATGAGCCACGCCTACAGCCACCTTTGGAAGATCCCCACCACGGCGTTCCGGTTCTTCACGGTCTACGGGCCCTGGGGGCGGCCGGACATGGCCCTGTTCAAGTTCGTGGCGGCCATGCTCGAGGGCCGGCCCATCGACGTCTACAACAACGGCGACATGGCCCGGGACTTCACCTTCATCGACGACCTGGTGGAGGGGATCGTGCGCCTTCTGGAGACGCCGCCGGTGGAGGGCCGGCCCGCCGAGGGCGCGCCGGACTCCCTCAGCCCCGTGGCCCCCTGGCGGGTGGTCAACATCGGGCGCGGCCAGCCGATGAAGCTGGGCGACTTCATCGCCGAGGTGGAGCGCGCCACGGGCCGCACGGCGGTCCGCCACAACATGCCCCTGCAGCATGGCGATCCGGTGGAGACCTTCGCCGATTCCAGCCTGTTGCGGGCGCTGACGGGCTATCACCCGGGCACCAGCGTGCGGGACGGCGTCGATGCCTTCTGGACCTGGTACCGGGAGCACTACAAGGTCGCCTGACCCATCAGGAGCCCCTCATGACCCGCAATGTCGCCGTGATTGTCGGCAGCCTTCGCGCCGCCTCGTTCAGCCGCAAGATGGCCCATGCCCTGGCGGGCCTGGCCCCCGCCGGCCTGAAGCTGGGGATCGTCGAGATCGGCGCGCTGGCGCTCTATAACGAGGAACTGGAGGCGGACGTCCCGCCGGCCTGGGCGGCCTTCCGCGGCGCCGTGCGGCCGGTGGACGCCGTGCTGTTCGTGACGCCGGAATACAATCGTTCCGTCCCCGGCGTGCTCAAGAACGCTATCGATGTCGGCTCGCGGCCCTATGGCCAGAGCGTCTGGTCAGGCAAGCCCGCCGCCATCGTCAGTGTCTCGCCGGGGGCCATGGGCGGGTTCGGCGCCAACCACCACCTGCGCCAGTCGCTGGTCTTCCTGGACATGCCGGTGCTGCAACAGCCGGAAGCCTATGTCGGCGGCGCCGCGAGCCTGTTCGACGACGCCGGCGGCATCGCCAACGACGGCACGCGCAAGTTCCTGACCGGCTTCATGGCCCGCTTCGAGGCGCTGATCGAGGCGGTGCTGGCGGGGCGCTAACCCGACGCGATCACGTCTCCAGGAACACCACCGCCGCGCCCAGGCCGCACAGCAGGACGCCGAGGATGGCGCCTTCGTAGCGCTCCAGGGCGCCGAGGCGCAGCCGCTTGAGGCCCATCAGGCTGAGGGTGGTGAAGACCAGCATGCCGGCCATCGTGGCCAGGCCCAGGATCAGGCTCAGCAGGATGAACGCCCCCCAGCCGTAGCGGGCCCCCGACAGGAACACGGGCAGGAAACTCTCGCACGGCGAAAAGGCCAGCAGGGCGAACAGGCTGGCGATGGCGGCGCCGTCCGAGCGGCGCGGCTCGGCATGGGTCATGGCCTCGCCCAGGGTCTCGTCGTCGCAGACCGGGTCGTGGTCGTGATGGTGATGGTGCGCGGTCCCGCCGATCAGATGGGCGTGGCCCTCGCCGCGCCATTGCCGGACCAGGTAGTAGAGGCCGAACGCGAACAGCGCCCCGCCCGCCACCAGGTGGAAGACCGACCCCGCCTGCTCGTCCAGCTTCATGCCCAGGAACACGATGACCACGCCGATGGCTGTGGTGAAAAGGCCGTGGCCGACGCCGGCGACGGCGGTGATGGCCAGGGTCTTGGGCGCGCTCCAGCCCTGGGCGCGCGAGGTCAGGGCGAAGGGCAGCCAGTGGGTGGGGATCGCCGCGTGCATGAAGGCGACGACGAAGCCCAGGCTGACGATCGACAGGAACAGGGCGGCGCTCAAGGGCGCTGGTCTCCCGGAGAGGACGGCTGGGCCATCAGTGGTGGTCGCGCGTCAGGCACAGGCTGTGGTCGGACAGGACCTCGATCACGCGGCAGTCCGCCACCCGCCCCCGGGCGCACTCGGCCGTGACACGCGCCAGCTCGTCGCGCAAGGCCTGCAGCTGGTCGATCTTGCGTTCGATCTCCGCCAGGTGCTCGGCCGCCAGCCGGTCGGCGTCGGCGCAGGACTGGTCGGGATGGTCGGCCAACTCCAGCAGGGAGCGCACCGCCTCCACCGAAAAGCCCAGGTCGCGGGCGTGGCGCACGAAGGCCAGGCGCTGCACCGCCCGCCTGTCATAGACCCGCCGGTCGCTGGCCGTGCGGTCGGGCCGGGGCAACAGGCCGATGGATTCGTAGAAGCGGATGGTCGGCGCCTTGACGCCGGTCTGGCGGGCCAAGGCCCCGATGGTCAGGGCGCCGCTGGTCTGGGAAGGATCGGACATGGACCACGCAGTTGGGGGCTTGATCCTCTAGTCGCTAGAGGATGCACTGGCTTTCGTCCATGAGTCACCCGCACCCCCATCCCGGCCCCGACGGCGCGCATCCCCACGATCACGCGCACGACCACGAGCATGACCATGATCATGATCACGGGCGCGCCCACGGCGCCGACCATGGGCACGATCACGGGCACGGACATCATCACGCCCCGGCCTCGTTCGGCAAGGCGTTCGCCATCGGCATCACCCTCAACATGGGCTATGTGGTCGCCGAGGCGGTGTACGGGATCCTGGCCAATTCCCTGTCGCTGCTGGCCGACGCGGGCCACAACTTCGGGGACGTGCTGGGCCTGGTCGCGGCCTGGGTGGCGGCCTGGCTGGGTCGGCGACCGCCCAGCGCCCGCTACACCTATGGCCTCAGGTCCTCGACCATCCTGGCGGCGCTCTCCAACGCCATGGTGCTGATGCTGGTCACCGGCGCCATCGCCTGGGAGGCGGTGATGCGGTTCATGCATCCCGAGCCCACGGCCGGCCTGACGGTGATGATCGTCTCGGCGGGCGGGGTGCTGGTCAACGGCTTCACGGCCTTCCTGTTCATGTCCGGCCGAAAGGGCGACCTCAACATCCGCGGGGCCTTCCTGCACATGGCGTCCGACGCGGTGGTGTCGCTGGGGGTCATCGCCACCGGGGCGGCGATCCTGCTCACCGGCTGGCTGTGGCTGGACCCGGCCATCAGCCTGGCGATCAGCGCCGTCATCGTCTGGGGCACCTGGTCGCTGCTGCGCGAGTCCCTGGACCTGGCCCTGCACGCGGTGCCGGCGGCGGTGGACGAGGCGGCGGTGTCGGCCTACCTCAGCGCCCTGCCCGGCGTCAGCGAGGTGCACGACCTGCACATCTGGGGCATGAGCACCACCGAGACGGCCCTGACCGCCCACCTGGTGCGCCCGGGGGGCGACCTGGACGACGGCCTGCTGCGCACCGCCTGCGCCGACCTGCGCGCCCGCTTCGCCATCGGCCACGCCACCCTGCAGATCGAGGCCGGCGACGGCGCCCATCCGTGCGAGCTGGCGCCGCGCGAGGTGGTGTGAGACGCCGCGCCGAGCCTAAGCCGCGCCACTAGTCCGGCAAGGCAAACGCCACGATCTGGTCGCCCAGTTTCGTCCCCGACTTGGCGTGGCCGCCGGCGGCGATCACCACGTACTGGCGGCCCTTCCAGACATAGGTCATGGGGGTCGCCTGGCCGCCGGCCAGCAGGCGGCCTTTCCAGAGTTCGCGGCCCGAGGCGGCGTCGAAGGCGCGCAGGTAATCGTCCATGGCCGCGCCGATGAACACCAGGCCGCCGGCGGTGACGATGGGGCCGCCGAAGTTGGGCGTGCCCGTCCCGCGCAGCAGGAACTGCGACATCGGCGCGAGGTCCACCGTCGTGCCAAGGGGGACCGCCCACAGGACCTTGCCGGTCTTCATGTCGATGGCGTGCAGCTGGCCCCAGGGCGGCGGGTTGCAGGGCAGGCCCAGCGGCGACAGCAGCGCCTGGCGGCGCATGCCGTAGCGGGCGCCGGCCTGGGGCGAGATCTCGACCTTGGGCTCGGCCGCCCTGGCCGCTTTCACGCCGGCGGCCGGGATCAGGGTGACCAGGTGCAGGGCGCTGGAGGTGTTGACGAAGACCACGTCGCGGCCTGGATCAAAGGCCAGGCCGCCCCAGTTCACGCCGCCGCCGGTGAAGGGATAGAGGATGGTCCCTTGCGTCGAGGGCGGGGTGAACAGGCCCTCGTGACGGGCGCCGGCGATGATCTTGCGGCAGGCGGCGCGGTCCCAGGGGGTCAGGCCGAAGGCGTCGGCGGGCGCGATGACGCTGGGCGCCAGGGGCGCCGGCGCGATGGGGAACGGCTGGGTCGGGGACAGGCGCTCACCCACGGCCCCGCCCTGGGGAACGGGACGCTCCTGCACCGGGATCACCGGGCGGCCGGTGTCGCGGTCGAGGGTGAACAGGAGGCCCTGCTTGGTGGGCTGCAGCACCGCCTCGCGGGGGGCGCCGCCATAGCCGATGGTCGCCAGGGTCGGCTGGGCCGGATTGTCGTAGTCCCAAAGGTCGTGGTGCACGGTCTGGAAGCCCCAGGCGACCTTGCCGGTGAGCGCGTCCAGCGCCACCACCGAGGTCGACCAGCCGTCCGAGCCGTTGCGCGCCTCGCCGGTGAAGTCGGGGCTGGGGCTCGAGGTGGGCAGGAAGACCAGGCCCCTGCCCTCGTCCGCCGACATCGGGGCCCAGACGTTGGCCGCGCCGGCGACCACGCCCGGATCGGCGTTCGCCAGGGGGTCGAAGCTCCAGCGGAAGGCGCCCGTGCGCGCGTCGAAGGCGCGCACGGCGCCGGAGACTTCGCGGACCTTCTGGTTGTCGTCGATGGAGGAACCGACCACCACCATGCCCCGGATCACCACCGGCGGCGAGGTGATCTGCATCTCGCCCTTGCGGCTGAGGACCACGCCCTGGGCGACGTCCACCGTCCCGCCCTGGCCGAAGGCGGCGCAGACCTTGCCCGTCGCCGCGTCGAGGGCGATCAGCCGGCGGTCGTTGGTGTTCATGAACACCCGCTCGGCGCAGGGCGCGCCCGCCGCCGCGGTCGGATCGCGCCAGTAGGCCAGGCCCCGGCAGTTGAACTCGTTGGGATAGCGGACCGTGGTGTCGAGCTTGGGGTCAAAGCGCCACAGCGCCCGGCCCGTGCCCGGGTCGAGAGCCGCGGCCTCGTTGAACGGCGAGCAGACGTAGAGCCGTCCGCCGGCCATGACCGGGGTGTTCTCGAAGGCCGAGTGATGGATCGCCGCCCCCTTGCTGGCGAGGTCGCCGGTGGACCAGCGCCAGGCGACGCTCAAGGCCTTGACGTTGTCCGGCCGGATCTGGGCGGCGGTGGAATAGCGCTGGCCGCCCTGGTCGCCGCCATAGGCGGGCCAGGCCACGTCGGGCGCCGGCGGCCGCGCGATGGGGTTGGGGGCGCGCTCGCACCCGGCCAGGGCCAGGGTGGCCAGCAGCGGCGCGAGGGCGGCGGCGCGGAGAAGAGCGCGGGCGAAGGTCATGGCGGCGTCTCGTGATGGGAGCGCCGCAACCTAGGGCCCGTCATGGCCACGCCGCATCCGAACTGGGACGCCACGCGCGCCCTCTGGGACGAGCGGCGGACCGCGCGGGACGGCTGGCGGAACCCGCGGGACGAACGGCCGGACCGGTCAGGTCCGGCCGCCCGCCGGCGCTAGTGCGGTCCGTGGCCGCCCTGGCCGGCATGGCCGTCAGAATGATCGCCGCCGTGGCCGTGACCGCCGCGATGACCGTGGTGATGTCCGCGATCGTGGCCGCCGCGGTGGTGATGATGACGGCCGTGGCCCCAGGCGCCGTGATGATGACCATGCATCCCATGCCCGCCATGCATGGCGTGGGTTTCCGGCGGGTTGGGGATCGGCTGCATCTGGGCCAGGGCGGTCCCGGCCGCCAGAGTCAGGGCCGCGGCGGCCGCCGCGGCGAGAAGAGTCTTCATGGTGTCCTCCCAAGGGTGTGTCCCCCGTGGAAGGAGCCTAGGCCGGGTCGCGGCGCGTGGCTATCGTTAGCCATAGCTTAAGAAAATCTTCCTAAGTATGGTTAATAAAAGGTGAATTTGACTCGACGAGCGAAAGCGGACTTGGCAAGGTCGCGGCACACAGACCCTCGAAGGCCGCCGTGTCCCGCTTCAAACGCATCGCCCCCTACTTCCTGGCCGGCCCGATTTCCGGGCCGTTGCTGGCGGGCGTGGTGATCAATTTCCGCGAGGGCCGCCCGGTGCTGGGCAGCCTCTACGCTATTGCGCTGGTTGAGATGACCGTGCTGCTGCCGGTGATCACGGCCAACCTGGGTCTGAAGCTGCTCTAGGCGCGCCGGGTCGCCAGTGCGCGCGCCCCCCTTGAAACCGATCCGTCCGCTTCCAAATCTTCAGCCGCGCCCGTCGGTGGGCGCCGTGGAAAGGAAGCAAAGACGGAGGATTGAGCCATGCGTGTCGCTGCCGCGGACGGGATCATGCCCCACGGGGGCGTCGCCGCCGCCCTGGAGCGTTGCCTGAGGCCGGGGATCGGATTTGCCCATCCCACGGATGTCCTGAAGGACCCCTTCCTGGACGAGGGCGAGAAGCGCGCGGTGCTTTCATCCTGGGCGTCGGACGCGTCGGCGGTGGAAGACGCGCCGACCCTCAGGTGGCTGTTCGGCACGCCCGAGCCGGTGGTGCTGAGCGACGTCCTCGACGCGCTTTGGCGGCTCGACCGGCGCGGGTCGACGGAGGGCGTCACGACCAGAGGCGCCGTGATCCGCGATCAGCCGGCGACCGTATAGACAGCGTCGCCCTGCCCTCGCGAGGGCGGCTTGGGCTTCCGGCGCGCCACTCCTAGCCCTTGCGCGTCGGGAGCCCGCTTGGCCGCGGGCTGCATCTCATCAAAGGTCGGAAGAAAGCTTCGCGATGGTACCGCCCTCCCGGATCGAACGGGAGACCTCCAGAGCCACAATCTGGCGCTCTAACCAACTGAGCTAGGGCGGCCAATCGCGAAGGGGACCCGTTTAGTCGCGAAGCGTCGGAGGATCAAGCGCTTGCCGCGCCTGAAAGCGCCTGACGGTAGCGGCGGCTGCCGGCCAGGGTGCGCCCGTCGCGCAAGGTGACCGTGAAGTCGCCGGACGGGGTGGCCGCCACGCTGGCGACGCGGGCCAGGTTGACCAGGCGGCTGCGGTGGATGCGGGCGAAGCCGGCGGCGGTCAAGCGCGCCTCCAGGACGCTGAGCGGCGAGCGCATCAGAAGCTCGCGGTCGTCCAGGTGCAGGGCCACGTAGTTGCCGGCCGCCTCGGCCCAGGCGATGTCCTCCGGGCGCACGAAGTGGCGGCGGGCGCCGTCGCGCACCTCGAGGGCGTCGATATCGGCGGACGGCGGGCGGCCGGACGCCTCGCCGGCGATCCGGCGCAGGGTGGGCCAGGCCCAGAAGAAGGTGACCACGGCGGCATAGGACAGGACGTCCTTGCGGTATTCGTAGACGCCGTTGCGCAGGGGCTTCAGCGGGTCGTAGGCGGCGCCCACCGCCCCGTAGAGCGCCCAGCGCAGCGCCCCCATCAGCACGATATGGGCTGCCGAGACCGGCGCGCTGGCCAGGGCGTGCAGGGCCAGGACGCGCCAGGGCCTGGGGCTCGGCAGCGGCAGGCGGCGGGCCAGCCACAGGATCACCGGCAGCAGCAGCGCCAGGGCCGTGGTGGAGGTGAAGTCCCAGGCCAGGGACTCCCGCAGGGAGATGGCCTTGCTGGTGCCCGCGAGGTCGCTGACGCGGGTGATCGAGATCACCGCGCTGACCAGCACCATCGAGGCCAGGAGCAGGAGGATCGCGCCCCACCCGACCCGGCCCTGCGGCGCGGCGATGGGCGAAGGGTCTGCCGGCCGGTCGCTCATGGGCGCGGGATTGGCGTGGGCGAGTGAGTCATGCCCGAGCAGGGCGCCACAGGCGCCCCCGCGCCGGCAAGTGAAAAGCCGGACAACAAAAAACCCCGGAGGTCGCCCTCCGGGGTTTCGTGTCGCCTTGGCGGCCGAGGCTATTCCTTCGGCAGCTGGAAGCGGATCGGGATGGTCACCTGCCCGCCTTCGACGGGGGCGCCGTCCTGGGTCTTGGGACGCATCTTGAAGAGCTTGGACATCTTCAAGGCGGCGTCGCCGAAGCCCATGTCGCCGGGATCTTCCGAGACCACCGAACATCCGGTCAGGGTGCCCTTGGCGGTCACCGTGCACGAGATGGTCGCCCGCCCCGCGGTGTCCGTCCGCTGGGCGCGGTCCGGATAGTAGCGGGCCAGGTCGTCCGCGTTCGGCCGGCTCGTCCAGTCCGGACGGGTGATGACCGACGGACGGGGCGGAGGCGGGGCCGGCGCCGCGACCACGGGGGGCGCGGGCGGAGGCGGCTTGGGGGCTTCCACCGGCTTGATTTCCAAGGGCGGCGGGGCCGGGATGTTGACCGGGACCGCGGCCGGCGGACGCGGCTGAACCGGCGGCGGAGGCGGCAGGTTCTTGGGCGGCGGCGGCGGCGGAGGCGGCGGGGGCGGAGGAGACGGCGGCTTGATGATCTGCGCGTCGGTCTTCTCTTCCCCGTACTCGACCATCTTGGCCTGGAACTTCGCGTGCCACAGGTAGACCCCGATGATCACGTGAAGAATGGCCGAGATTCCGATCGCCACCCACATGCCGGTCCGTTGCTTCGGACGCGGCATGTCGAACGGGTTGTGCGCCGGGTGGGCGATGTCAGGAGGGGTGCTGCTCATGGTCAGTGACCCTTCCCCCGTTTGTCTTCGCCCACCAGGGCCACGCTGTAGAACCCGTTGTCCTGCAACTTGTTCATGACAGCCATGAAGTCCTGGTACTGCATGTTCTCGTCGCCGCGGATGAAGATCCGTTCCTTGGTCGGATCCCGGTGACCCACGGCTTTCGCCACGTCGTCACCCAGGGAATCCAGGTCCGAGGAATTGTCACCCACGTACACGCGCCCGTCCTGCTTGATCGAAATGTAAACCGGCTTGGGCGGGTTCTGGGCAGGCTTGGCCACCGCGGGCGGCAGCGTCACCTTGATCGTCACACTGGCGAGCGGGGCCGCCACCATGAAGATGATCAGGAGCACGAGCATCACGTCCACGAAGGGCGTAACGTTGATCTCGGCGTTCTGTTCGACCTCGTACCGGCCGCCGCCAGACCCTGCGAGTTTAGCGGCCATGAGCCTTACGCTCCCTTGTCGAGCTGCCGCGAGATGGCGTTCATCAGCTCAGCGACGAAGCCTTCGGAGCGGGTGCCGAAGCTGGTGATCTGCGTCTGGAAGTAGTTGTAGAAGACCACCGACGGGATAGCGGCGAACAGGCCCATCCCGGTGGCCAGAAGCGCTTCGGCGATGCCGGGCGCCACGACGGCCAGGTTGGTCGTGTTCGTGTTCGCGATGTTGATGAACGAGTTCATGATCCCGTAGACGGTGCCGAACAGGCCGATGAACGGACCGGTCGAACCCACGGACGCCAGGAACTGCATGCCGCCGGAGAGGCGACGGGCCAGCGAGGACTGAACCGCGCCGATGGCCGCCTGAGCGCGCATGATGGTGGAGTCGCGGTGCTCGCCGGCGACGTGCAGGCCGGCCTGACGGCTCAGCTCCACTTCGGCGGCGGCCGCGGCGGCCATGTCGGCCAGCGGGTTGCCGGCGAAATCGTCGGACTCGGCGATGCGGCCCATGTCGTTGATCGACTTGGCCCCGCGGAAGGTCTCGAGGAAGCTGTCGGAGGTGCGGCGCAGCGAGCCGAACTCGAACAGCTTGATGACCAGCAGGGTCCAGGAAAGGATCGAGCAGAGCACCAGGCCGATCATGACGAACTTCACGACGAGCGTCGCGTCGAGGAACATCCGGATCGGGGTGAGCTTGCCGGCGCTCTTGCCGCCGACCTTGAGGCCTTCGGCGTCAACCGCCGGGGTGGCCGCGTCCGCCGCGGCCGGAGTGGCCGCCGCCGCCGCGGTGTCGGCCGGAGCCGCCGCCGAAGCCGCCGCAGGGCTGGCTGCCGACGCCGCGTTCTGGGCGAAGGCCGGGGCGCTCGTCATCAGCGCCACGGCGCCGATCAGAGCGATGATGGGAGTGGTTCGTTTGTTGTCGAGCATCTGTCGCCAGTTCCTGCTTGGTCTAGCCCATTGGACCGAAGGGTCGTCGCGCGATAGCGTCCCACCCTAGCTACTAGAGGCGCGAGAGTAAGGCGCCGAACGTTCGTCGCCACAACTCCCCCGCCGGTGTCGCTACGCCCGACCCGCATACAGATACGGCCCGAAGACCTCACTGGACGCGTCTCTACGGCGCATTCGGCCGCGACCGCTCCCGAGGGGGCGATCCCAGCCTTACCGCTTTGTTAGACTTGCGGCTGTGGTCCTTTGGCAACCCCTTTTTGCAGCGTCAAGAGGCGCTGGGGTCGCGAAATTTCAGTCGCTCGAAATCTAAACAACGTCCATTTTGCACTGCACAATAGAAACCGCGTTGCATTGCAAGGGGCATTTGGACTTTGGCCGCCCCTGCGCCTTGCAGTGCAACATGATCGGGCAAACGCTGGTAGGTCGAAATTCTGCGTGTTCGACCGCGAGGGCGCCGTCTTAGAAGGCGATTTTACTGCCCTGCCCCTTCATATGGAGCACAGACGCACAATTGCATCCCCCGCAAACATGGGCGGGGCAGTCCATTTTTCTTCACTTCCGCCAAAAGCATTTCCTCGAAGATTCGGTATGCTGGCGACTACCCCTCAGTTCGGGTAACTTCTCTGGCGTGCAACGACACTGTTCTTGGGGTCAGGGCGCGCAGAACCGTCCGCTCCCGGGGGATACGAGCTTGACCGAAACCGCAGCGCGCAGCGGCGCCAGCCTCTGGCGTCACGGTGATTTCCTGAGGCTCTGGACAGCCCAGGCCGTGTCGTCCTTCGGGGCGCGCATCACCCGCGAAGGCCTGCCTTTCGCGGCCGTCATGAGCCTGGGCGCGACCCCGGCCCAGGTGGGCGTGCTGGCGGCCCTCGCCCGGGGGCCGGCGATCGCTGTCGGACTAATCGGCGGGGGGCTGGTCGACCGGCGACGGCGACGGCCGATTCTGATCGCCACGGACATCGGACGCGCCGCGGCGCTGGCCAGCATTCCCCTGGCCGCCTGGCTGGGCGTCTTCACCCTGGCGCAGCTCTATGTCGTGGCGGCGCTGGTGGGGGGCCTCAGCGTCCTCTTCGACATGGCCGACCACGCCTACCTGCCGTCGCTGATCGCCAGGGCCGACCTGGTGGAGGGCAACGCCAGGCTCGCCACCACGGAGTCCGTGGCCGAGATCGGCGGTCCGAGCCTGGCCGGCGTGCTGTTCCAGGTCCTGACGGCGCCCTTCGCCGTGTCCGTGAACGCGGGGACCTATCTGTTCTCGGCCACCGTCCTGGCCACCATCCGCGCGCCGGAGCCCGAGGCGCCGCCCGCCGCGCCGGACGCGGCGCCCGCCCACCCGGCGGCGGACTTCCGCATCGGCCTGGCCGCCGCCCTGGCCGACCCGGTGGTGCGGCCCCTGCTGCTGATCGCCTGCTTCAGCGCCCTGTTCGGCTCGTTCTTCTCGGCGCTCTATGTCCTCTTCGCGCTGAGGGTGCTGGGCCTGACCCCGGCCATGCTGGGCGCCACCATCTCGGTAGGCGGCGTGGCGGCCCTGTTCGGCGCCCTGCTCACCCGGCCCCTGATCCAGCGCTTCGGCATCGGCCCGACCTTCGTCTTCACCGGCGTCGTCACCGGCGCCGGCAGCCTGTTCATTCCGCTGGCCCACGGCGGCCCGGTGCTTGGCATGCTGATGCTGATGGCCTCGCAGGCGATCGGCGACAGCTTCGGCACGGTCAACGAGATCGCCGGCCGGTCCCTGCGCCAGACCCAGGTCCCGCCAGACCTGATGGGCCGGGTGGGCGGGGTGTTCGCCGCCGCGCCGGGGGCGACGGGAATCATCGGCGCGGTGGTGGGCGGCGCGCTGGGCGGCGTCATCGGGGCGCAGCACACCCTGTTGATCGCCTCGGCGGGGGTGATCCTGACGCCGGCGCTCGGCTATTTCTCGGCCCTGCGCCGGCACACCGAGACGATCCTTGTCGAAGACGACGAGACGGCGCCCTGAGGTTCTGGACAAGCGCGGGGCCCTTGCGTATAGAGCGCGCCCTTACGGGCGTCGCCCGAAGCGCCTGGGTAGCTCAGTTGGTAGAGCAGCGGATTGAAAATCCGCGTGTCGGTGGTTCGAATCCGCCCCCAGGCACCACCCTCCCCCCTTCCCCCTCCCGACCGCCGCGCGACCGGACACGCCCGTCGAGCCCGACAGACGCTGTTCCGTGACCTGACATTGCGGCTCACCCGCAGTGGGCGGTCGCTCAATTGACAAGCCTTTGATTAAGGCTAAGTCTCCGTCAAATGGAGGGGACAGGCGAACCAAGCCGACGATCCCCCCGAATAAAATATCCATGGGGGAAACATGAAAAATCGGGACGGAATCCGTCTAGCTATTGGGCTATTCGCCACCACCGCTTCAGTCGCTTTGCTTGCGGCGCCTAGCTCTTCCCTGGCCGCAGAGGCCGTGAAGACCAGCGACGAGTCGACCAACGTCGACCAGGTGGTGGTCATCGGGTCGCGGCGCACCGACCGGACGCTGACGACATCGGCCTCGCCGGTCGACGTGATCGGCTCCAGCGACCTGCAGGCGCAGCCGGCGCCGAACATGCTGGACCAGCTCAAGTACCTGGTCCCCTCCTTCTACGTCAGCCAGAACACCATCGCCGACGCCTCCAGCTTCGTGCGGGCGCCCTCGCTGCGGGGCCTGCCGGGCGACGAGATTCTCGTCATGCTGAACGGCAAGCGCTACAACCGCTCGGCCCTGGTCCAGGTCTACACCGGCGGCGACAGCGGCCTGTCGTTCGGCTCGCAGGGGTCGGACATCTCCGCCATCCCCTCGATCGCCATCAAGAACCTGGAAGTGCTGCGGGACGGCGCCACGGCGCAGTACGGCACCGACGCCATCGCCGGCGTCCTGAACTACGGCCTCAAGGACGCCGCGTCCGGCGGTGAGGTCAACGTCCTCTACGGCCAGAACTTCCAGAACGGCGACGGCCAGACCAAGCAGGTCTCGGCCAACATCGGCTTCGGCCTCGGCGGCCGCGGCTTCGTCAATCTGAGCGGCGAGTACGACAACTCCGCGCAGACGAGCCGCGGCGCGACGCGCCCGGTGGCGAAGATCTTCGCGACCAACTTCCCGAACCTGGCGAACCAGCTTCCGAACTATCCGGGTCCGGTGCAGATCTGGGGCTCGTCGCCCAGCTACGGCTACAAGCTGCTGGCCAACGCCGGGCTCGACGTCACCGAGAACAGCAAGCTCTACGCCTTCATCAACTACGCCTGGTCGCGTTCGGACGAGAGCTTCAACTACCGTTCGCCCTACACGGCGACGGGCGTGTTGGACTCGGCGGGAGTGGCGCACACCCTGGGCGCCAACGGCTCGTTCGCCACGATCTATCTCACGCCTTGCCCGGCAGCGACACCCACCTGCCCGGCCGGCGGGTTTCTGCGCAATGCCCCCGGGGCTGCGACCTTCCAGTTCAGCTCCATCTATCCTGCCGGCTTCACGCCGCGCTTCATCGGTGTGACGGAGGAGATCTACGGCACTGTCGGCTACAAGGGTAAAACCGGGTTCGGCCTGAACTACGACCTATCGGCCTCGCTGAGCCGCAACACCCTCGACTTGTCGATGAACCATTCGCTCAACGCCTCCTATGGCCCGGCCTCCCAGACCAGCTTCCACTTCGGCGAGTTGATCCAGAAGGAAACCGACATCAACCTCGACCTCAGCTATCCGATCGCGGTGAGCGGCTTCGCAAGCCCCCTCACCCTTTCGGGCGGGGCTGAGTACCGTAAGGAGTCCTACACGCAGACGGCGGGTGACCTGCAGTCCTACGGTGCGGGGCCCTATGCGGGGCCACAGCAGCTGTATGATCTGGTGTCTCCCGGTGTTTACACCTTCGTTGGGGCGACGAGCGGTCAATCGCCTGGAGCCAGCGGCTACGGCGGCACCAGCCCGAATTCGGCCGGAACGTGGAGCCAGACCAGCTACGCCCTCTATGTGGACGCCGAGGCTGACCCGATCGAACACCTCAGTGTCGGGGCTGCTGTGCGCTACGAGCACTACAACACCTTCGGCAGCACGGCGGTGTTCAAGCTGAACGGAATCTACAAGTTCACCGACAGCTTCTCGCTGCGCGGCACAGTGGGCACGGGCTTCCACGCGCCCTCGCCTGGCCAGTCGCATGACGAAATCCTGACCACCAACTTCATCGCCGGCAATCAGGTCCAGACCGGGACCTATCCTGTGGACAGCCCGATCTCGCAATTCTACGGCGCCAAACCGCTGAAGCCCGAGAAGTCGACGAACTTCGGCGTGGGCCTTGTGGCCAAGCCGATGGCGTCGACCGTGATCACCATCGACGCCTACTATATCAAGGTGAACAGCCGGATTGGCATTTCGCAGAACTTCACCGTCCATGCGGCCGACATCCTGGCGCAGCCGGCGCTCGCGGCCGTGGGGGATGGCGGCAATGTCAACTACTTCACCAACGGCTTCGATACCGAGACTCACGGCGTCGACATCGTGGCCACCCACCACCGTGATCTCGGCGGCGGACGGCTGAACCTGACACTGGCCTACAACTACAACATCAGCAGTGTGACGCGTTTCGACACGCACTTCATCAGCGCCGCCCAGATCATCGACGTGGCGCGCCTGGCGCCGAACCATCGCCTCTCGCTTTCGGGCGGCTGGACGCTGGGCAAGTGGACCATCAACGCCCGCGAGAACTACTACGGATCGTGGCGCGACGAGGTGGACTATCCGGGCCAGATCTTCGACGCCAAGTACACCACCGACGTCGATATCAACTACGCCCTGAGCAACAACTTCATCTTCACGGTGGGCGCATCGAACCTGTTCAACGCCCGGCCCGAAAAGATCGCCCAGTCGGCGTCCAACCCCATCTACCCGCTCACGGGCAGCACCTCGGACGGCCAGATCTATCCCCGCACAGGCGGTCCTTTCGGGCTGAACGGCGGCTTCTGGTACGTGCGCCTGCGCGCTCGCTACTAGGACGCCGGCCCACGCGGGCGGGGCGGCCTCGGCTTCCGCGCTCGCGCAGCGGGTCCGCGACGACAACTCGGCCTGGATGCCCGCGCATCCGGGCCGTTTTGTTTTCAGCCTAGTCCTCTTCGTCACCCGGCATCGGCGTGTCTTCGTCATCCTCGCCGCCCGGCGCGGCCGGGATCGCATAGCCCCCGCTGAGCCAGCGGTTCAGGTCCACATTCGCGCAGCGGCGCGAACAGAACGGGCGGAAGTCCGGCTGGGCGGGCTTGCGGCAGATGGGACAGGCTGGGCCGGTCATAGGCTCCTCACGGCATGGGCGGCGCGGGCGCGGCCCGGCTCGGCCCTCAGGCTCACCCGGGCGCCCACGCGGGCGATCAGGGCTTCCAGATAGGGACGCGCGGCGTCCGCCACATCCTCCGACGCCACGGCCTCCAGCCGCGCGCCGCCATCGGCGGCGGCCTCGCGCTCGAGGGCGCGGACCAGGTTGAGGGCCTCGGTCTGGGCGGTGGGCGCGCCGGCCGCATCGACCAGGACGTCGACGGCGGGGCGGCTGCGCCGCGGCACGGTGAGCTCCAGGGTCCCGAACCGGCTGATCGGGCCCAGGGCCACGCCGGGATTGTCGGCGGCGAAGGCCGTCCGGGCGGCGGCCAGCAGGCTGGGCCCATCGTGGCCGCGACCGGCCAGATCGATCACCACCAGACCGCCCAGGCCCTTCAGCCGCAGCACCCGCGCCGTGGTCGTCAGGGCGGCGAGGTTGGCCGCCCTCGCGGCGCGCTTGGCCTCGGGCCCGGACCTGGGGCCCATGTCCACGTCCACGGCGGTCAGGGCGCGGGTGCGTTCGATCGCCACCGTGCCGCCGCCGGGCAGCGGGAAGACCGCCTGCAGCGCCTCGTCCTGGGCCTCGTCGGCGACCCGGCGGGCGGCCTCGCCGGTGACGATCTCGGCGCGCGGCGCGCAGGCCTGGAGCTGGGCCTTGAGATCCGGCGCGGCCTCCAGCAGGCGCGGCGCGCCCTCGGCCGGCCCGATCAGGCGCAGGGTGGCGCCCTTGTCGGCGCGCCCCTCGCCGCGCACCTCGACCTCGACGGCCTGGCCTTCGTTCAGCCGCTCCATGTCCGGGCGCAGGTTCAGCACCCCATCCGGGCCGCCGCCCATGTCCAGGAAGGCCAGGGCCTGGGCCCGCTCGACCTTGCGCACCCGCGCCACCAGCCGGGCGCCCAGCGCCTGGGTCGGGGCGGTCTCTCCCCGGTCGATCAGCAGCCGCTCTGGCCGGCCGTCCAGGGTGACGACGCCGCGCGTCTCGCCGACGCCGATGTCGAGGAAGAGGCGGCGCTGGCTCATGGCGCCGCGTAGCCCAGGCCGGTCAGCAGGGCCAGGGTCTCATAGAGCGGCAGGCCCACCACGCCGGTGTAGGAGCCGCTCAAGGCCAGCACGTGCGCGCCGGCCAGGCCCTGGATCTTGTAGCCCCCCGCCGCCCCGCGCCACTCGGCGCTGGCGATCAGCCGGTCGGTTTCGCCGCCCGTCAGGCGCTTGAACGTCACCCGCGTCTCCGACAGGCGCGCCGCCTCGCGCCCGCCGGGGGCGATCACCGCCACCCCGGTCAGGACCCGGTGGGCGCGGCCGGACATCAGGGCCAGCATGCGCCGCGCGTCCGCCTCGTCGAGCGGCTTGCCGAGCATCCGGCGGCCGACCGCGACGACGGTGTCGGCGGCCAGCACGAAGGCGTCCGGCCGCCGGGCGGCCGTCGCCCGGGCCTTGCCCAGGGCCAGCCGCAGGGCCGCCTGGCGCGGCGTCTCGTCCTTCAGAGGCGATTCGTCGATGTCGGCCGGATCGACGGCGTCTGGCCGCAGCCCCGCCTGGGCCAGGAGGTCGAGGCGACGAGGGCTGGCGCTGGCCAGGATCAGGGAGGGCTTGGCGATGTCGTTCACGCCCTCCCCTTAGCGAGCGGCGGCGGTCTTGTCTTTTGCCGGATGAACAGGCGCGCCCAATCGACGCCTTTCTACTTGCCGCGCAAGACTTGCGCGGCGATGCAGCGTTGACTTTGTGAAGAGCCGTCCTATGTTCCGCGCGCCCGACGTGGGATTCCGAGCGCGCATGTTTCGTGTTGGACGACCCCGCGCTCGTCGCCATTCAAGGCATGACAAACTTTTCAGACCTGGGGCTCAGCGCCCCGACTTTGCAAGCGGTCGCTGAGACCGGCTATACCGTGGCTACCCCCATTCAGGCGGAAGCCATCCCCGTCGCGCTCTCGGGCCGCGACGTCCTGGGCATCGCCCAGACCGGCACCGGCAAGACCGCCGCCTTCACCCTGCCGATGATCGACCGCCTGGTGGCGGGCCGCTCCAAGGCGCGGATGCCGCGCTCGCTGGTGATCGCCCCAACGCGCGAACTGGCCGACCAGGTCGCCGCCTCGTTCGAGAAATATTCCAAGGGCCAGAAGCTGACCTGGGCGCTGCTCATCGGCGGCGTCTCGTTCGGCGACCAGGAACTCAAGCTCGACCGCGGCGTGGACGTGCTGATCGCCACCCCCGGCCGCCTCCTCGACCACTTCGAGCGCGGCAAGCTGCTGATGACCGGCGTGCAGATCATGGTCGTCGACGAAGCCGACCGCATGCTGGACATGGGCTTCATCCCCGACCTGGAACGCATCTTCAAGCTGACGCCGGCCAAGAAGCAGACGCTGTTCTTCTCGGCGACGATGCCGCCGGAAATCACCCGGCTGACCAAGCAGTTCCTGAATGATCCGGTGCGGATCGAGGCCTCGCGCCCGGCCATGACCGCCGAGACCATCACCCAGCACATCGTGCGCATTCCCAGCGCCGACCCGGCCGCCAAGCGCACTGCGCTGCGGGCCCTGATCGGCGCCGACAACGTGCGCAACGGCATCGTCTTCTGCAATCGCAAGTCGGAAGTCGACATCGTCGCCAAGTCGCTGAAGAAGCACGGCTTCGACGCCGCGCCGATCCACGGCGACCTGGACCAGGCGACGCGGATGAAGACCCTGGATTCGTTCCGCAAGGGCGAGCTGAAGCTGCTCTGCGCCTCGGACGTGGCCGCCCGCGGCCTGGACATCCCGGACGTCAGCCACGTCTTCAACTACGACGTCCCGCACCACGCCGACGACTATGTGCACCGCATCGGCCGCACGGGCCGCGCGGGGCGCAAGGGCGACACGTTCATGATCGTCACCCCGGCCGACAGCCGCAACCTGGACAAGGTGCTCAAGCTGATCGCCATGAAGCCGGAAGAGGTCACCCTCGACATCGACTGGTCAGAGGTGAAGTCCGAGGGCAAGCGCCGCGACGATCGCCGGGGCGGCGAGCGCTCCAGCGGCGGCCGCGATCGCGACCGCGGCCGCAGCCGTGGCCGCCCGGCCTCGGAGACCTCCGTGGTCGGCATGGAGCCGACCAAGGTGATCCCGCGCGCCGAGGGCGAGGAAGCCCCCGCCCGCGTCCAGGCCGAGGCCGCTGAGGAGGCGCCCCGCGAGCGCCGTCCGCGCCGCGAACGCCGGCCCCGCTCCGGCGACCGCGCCATCGAAGCCGCCGAGGCCTCGCCGGCCGAGCGCGCCGCGCCGGAAGCCCGCGCCGAACGCGAACCGCGTCCCGAGCGCGAACCCAGGAGCGAATCCCGCACCGAGCGCGACCCCCGCCCCGACCGCTCGCCCCGTCCCGACCGCGCCCCGCGCGCCGAGGCCAACGCCCGTCCGGAACGCGCCGAACGCGAACCGCGCCGTGAAAAGGAACGCGATCGCGACGGCCGCCGCGGCCGTGACGACGACGGGCCGCACGTGGTGGGCTTCGGATCGGATCTGCCGGCCTTCATGCGGCCGAAGTAGGCGGCGCGACCGCCGCATCATCCTCGATCGTCACCCCGGGCGGAGCGGCGGAGCCGCGCAGACCCGGGGCCGGCCGCGCCGGTTCCTCATCCATTCTCGTCTGGGCGCCGGAACGGTCGGCCCCGGCTCGCGCTGCGCTTGGCCGGGGTGACGAGAGGTGGAATGCGCGTTCGACGCCGCCCTCAGGGGTGATGGTCGCCCAGCACCCTGGGCACGCAGAACGTCTCGCTGGAAACGGCGATGCCGCGCGGGACCATGATGGCCTGCTCGACGCCGCCGGCCGCGGCGCAGGCCGGCCCCGGCGCCAGGTCGTAGTGGATGATCCGCACGGTGTAGTTCGGGCAGACGTCGCCGCAGGGGAAGTCGACCACCACCGGGGTCCCGTGGTGGCGTCCCAGCGCCACGTGCTTGAACATCATCGCCGCATGATCGAAGGGCTTGGCCGCATAGGCCTGAAGGTCGGCGTCGGTGAGCGTCGCCGCCCCGCCCGCGGCGGCCGAGGCGCAGGCCGACAGGACCAGCGCCATGACCGCGGCGACGCCGGGGGCCAGGGTCCGCATGGCGACGCCCTCCTCCCTGCCCCTCAGCGCCCGATCGATCCGGCAAGGAACTTGCGGAAGGCCGGGCCGTAGGGCGGGCGCAGGGCGGCCAGTTGCGGCAGGTCCTTCTTGAGCTGGCTGTAGACGGCCTTGCGGTGACTGAACTCCTTGAAGCCGTCGAAGCCGTGGTAGCTGCCCATGCCCGACGGGCCGACGCCGCCGAACGGCAGGTCTTCCTGGGCCACGTGCATGATCACGTCGTTGACCGTCACCCCGCCCGAGGTGGTGGTGTTCAGCACCGTCTCCTGCTCGGCGGCGTCGTCGCCGAAGTAGTAGAGACCCAGCGGCCGGTCGTGGGCGTTCACATAGGCCACCGCTTCCTGCACCGTCTTGTAGGTCTTCACCGGCAGCACCGGGCCGAAGATCTCTTCCTGCATCACCGTCATGTCGTCGGTGGGGTCGATGATCAGGGTCGGCGCGATCTTGCGGTGTTCCTGCTGGCTGAGGTCCTCGTCGTCCGGCTTCATCTCGACGATGCGGGCGCCCTTGGCGCGGGCGTCCTCGATGTAGCCCATGATGCGGTCATAGTGCCGCTGGGCGACGATGGCGGTGTAGTCCGGGTTGTCCTTGATGGTCGGGAACATGGTCCGGACAGCGCCCTCGGCCTCGCCCACGAAGGTCTCGAGGCTCTCGGCCGGGGTCAGCACATAGTCGGGGGCCAGGCAGATCTGGCCGGCGTTGAGGGTCTTGCCGTTCATGATCCGGGCGGCGGCGGTCTTGATGTCGGCCGAGCGGCCCAGGATCACCGGGCTCTTGCCGCCCAGCTCCAGCGTCAGCGGCGTCAGGTTCTCGGCCGCGGCGCGCATCACATGCCTGGCGATGGCCGTGGCGCCGGTGAAGATCAGGTGGTCGAAGGCGAGGCCCGCGAAGGCCTGTCCCACGGACGGATCGCCGGTGACCACGGCGATCTCCTCGTCGGTGAACACCGAGCTGAACATCCGGGCCATCAGCTCGGAGGTGGCGGGGGTGTATTCCGAGGGCTTGATCATGGCGCGGTTGCCGGCCGCCAGCACCCCGGCCAGGGGGGTGAAGGTCAGGTTCACCGGGAAGTTCCAGGGGCTGATGACCCCCACCACGCCCTTGGGCTGATAGCGCACCTGGGCCTTGGCGCCGAAGAGGCCGAGGATCGCCGGCGTCGTCTTGCGCTTCTCCGGCTTCATCCACTCCTTGACCTTCTCGCGGGCGTATTTCAGCGCGCCGATGGAGGAGGCGACATCGGTGAAGGCGGTGGCTTCCTTGGAGCGCGACCCAAAATCGGCGTTGGCCGCTTCCTCGATCTCGCCCTGATAGTCCACCAGGAGGCCGATGCAGCGGTTGATGCGGTCGATCCGGACCTCGGCCGAGGGGGCGCCGTCGCGCAGGTGCGCGGCCTTCTGGCGGTCGAGGATCTTCTGCATATCGGCGGCGGCGTCAGCCATTCGGCCCTCCCTATCTGAACAGCGTTCAGAATGGCTGGAAATTCCTTGGCGCGCAAGACAACGCGCCCGCCCTTAACGGCTCGTTTGAACTCTGCCCCCTAAGGTGAGCGCGCATGTGTCGGGATGCGCAAAAGGCGCCTCCCAGCCCGGTGAGGAAGTTGATGGCCGTCGAAGTCGAAACCACCCTGCGCGGGCCCCAGGCCTACTCCGTGGCGCGGGCGGCGATCGAGATGATGGAAACGGCCAAGGTCTGGCCGACGGCGCTGAATTTCGAACTTTGGATCCACCTGGTCGCCGATCCGGACGGCCCCCTGGCCCGCGAGATCCAGCGCCTGCTGTCGTCGGGCGAGACCATCACCGACGTCATCGCCGAGGACCTGGCCGCCACCTTCCTGCCCAAGGCCAAGCTGAACGAACAGATCCGCGACGCCGGCGACGTGCTGACCAAGGAACTGACCGCGGTCAGCGAAGCCATCCAGTCGGCCAAGATGCACAACGCCGCCTATGGCGCGACCCTGGCCGGCGCCACCAAGGACCTCAGCGGCGAGATCAAGGTCGACGCGCTCAAGGCCATGGTCGGCAGCCTGACCAGCGCCACCCGCCAGGTGCAGCGCCACAACGCCTCGCTGGAAAAGCGCCTGGCCGAATCCTCCGAGGAAGTGGCGCGGCTCAAGGAGCACCTGGAGCAGGTGCGCCGCGACGCCACCACCGACGGCCTGACCAATCTCGCCAACCGCAAGGCCTTCGACGAGGAACTGGAGCGCGCCTGCATCGAGGCCGACGCCAACCAGAGCATCGTCACCCTGGCCGTGCTCGACATCGACCATTTCAAGTCATTCAACGACACCTGGGGACACCAGACGGGCGACCAGGTGCTGCGCTACGTCGCCAGCGTCATCGGCCGCGTCGGCGCGCCGCCCCGCTTCGCCGCCCGCTACGGCGGCGAGGAGTTCGCCATCATCTTCGCCCAGGAATCCCAGCGTCAGGTCGAACGCACGCTCAACGAAATCCGCCAGGAAGTCTCCTCGCGCATGCTCAAGCGGCGATCCACCAACGAGGACCTGGGGGCGATCACCATATCGGCGGGCTTCGCCGAGCGCCGCCAGGGCGAGGCGATCCACGCCGTGGTCGAACGCGCCGACCGGGCCATGTACGTCTCCAAGCGCACCGGCCGCAATCGCGTCACCAACAGCGACCAGATGGCCGACGCGGCCTGAGGCCGCGGGACGGCGCTGGCCCTACACACCGGCCTCGGTCAGCAGCACCAGCTTGCCGCGCGCATGGCCGCGCAGACTGAGGTTCATAGCCTCGCGCCAATGCTCCAGCGGGAAGGTGCGGGCGACCGGCACGCTGAACCGCCCCTCAGCCGCCAGGCGTGCGAACTGGCCCAGCACGTCATAGCGAAGCACCGCGCCATCCGGCCCGCCAGGGGTCTCGCCCATGCCGTTACGCACGCCCATCGCCGCGGCGGCGGCGAAGTCGGCGCAGGTGATCACCCGTTTAGGGTCGCCGCGGGCGATCTCCACCAGCTCGGTCAGCACCGCCCTGACGGACGGGCCGTCCACGATCATGTTGAGCGGCGCGGCGTCGAACACCAGGTCCGGCGCCCATTCCGGCGATCTGGCCGCAATCTCGCCGATCCTGGCGGGCAGCCCCTCGCCATGGGGAATGACCACGGCGCCCAGGGCGCGCAGCCGTTCGGCGAAGGTCTCCCCCGCCGTGGCGATCACCCGGGCGCCGCGCAGGCGGGCCATCTGCACCGCCGCGAACCCGATCATGGCGCCCGCGCCGTTGACCAGCACGGTCTGCCCCGCCGCCACGCCCAGCCAGTCGAGGTAGCGGCAGGCGGTCTCAACGGCCATCGGCAGGGAGGCCGCCTCGGCCATGCCCAGGCCAGGCGGGACCGCCGTCCAGTGGTCCAGGATCGCCTGGTCCGACGCGCCGGCGGTGGGATGGTCGGCATAGTTGGCCGGACCCAGCACCGCCTCGCCAACTTCGACGCCCGAGACGCCCTCCCCCACCCCGCTGATCACACCGGCTACATCCAGGCCAATGCCGCGCGGCAGCTCGCGCGCGAACAGGCCCCGGCAGAGCGCCCAGTCGGCCGGGTTCAACCCGCAGGCGGCCACTCGGATGCGGACCTGACCGGGGTGCGGGTCCGGGATCGCGGCCTCTTCCAGGCGCAGCACATCCGCCGGCTCGCCGTAGGCGTGAAAGCGGAGGGTTCTCATGGTGTCGGTCATGGGCGGTCTCCAGGCCGCGCCAGACCACCGTCCCCGGGGTGGTGACCCGCGACCAGCGTTCGTCCAGCGCCTCGATATGTCAGTAACTGACACATACGCGTAGAGACAGTGACTGACAATAGCGCTAGTTTCGGCGTATGCCACGCAATGGAGAAGACGCCCGACGCCGCCTTCAGCAGGCCGCTCTCGACCTGTTCCTCGAGCGCGGCTACGAGGCGACGACCACCGCCGAGATCGCCACCCGGGCCGGCGTCACGGAACGCACCTTCTTCCGGCACTTCCCGGACAAGCGAGAGGCTTTGTTCCACGGGGAGGAGGCCTTCCGCGCCGCCCTGGCCGACGCCGTCCTGACCGCGCCGGCGGATTTGGGGCCAATGGACGCACTGCGCCTGGCCTTCCGCTCGGCCGAACCCACGTTGGCGGCCAACCGGTCGTTCTCAGAGCCCCGGCACGCTCTCATCGCCAGGACCCCCGCGTTGCAGGAGCGCGTCCTGACCAAGACCGCAGGCCTGATCGACGGCCTGGCGGAAGCCCTGCGCCGGCGCGGCATGGCGCGGCCGGCAGCGACCCTCGCCGCCCAGGTCGGCATGGCCGCCTTCAGTCACGCCGTCCAGGCCTGGGCCGAAAATCCGACATCGGGCCTGGAGCCACACCTGAGCCGCGCGTTCGACGAACTGCGCGGCCTGTCCGGGCGCCCCGACGCGGCGCCGAGCATTGACTGATCGAGAATGTGAGTGAGTGCTCACTTGCGTTGCCCGCGAAGGTGGGTTAGAAGCTTCCCCATGACCCGCGCAAGCACCGCCAAGCCCCGCATCGACGAGGCCGCCATCGCCCTCTTCACCAAGGTCGGCGTGGACGCCGCCACGACCAAGGAGATTGCCGCCCTGGCCGGGGTGTCGGAGGGGGCCATCTATCGCCACTACAAGAGCAAGGACGAGCTGGCCGTCACCCTGTTCATGGGCGTCCACCGCCGCCTCTCGTCCCTGGTGGCGGACGCCGCCGCCGGCGTCAGCGGCGTCGACGCCAAGGCCGCCGCCATCGTCGGCGCCTATTGCCAGGTGGCCGACGAGAACTGGCCCCTGTTCACCTTCCACCTGCTCTCGATCCACCGCTTCCTGCCCTACTACCAGGAGGACGGGAAGGACCCGGTTAGCGTGGTGGAGAACATCCTCAAGCGGGCCATGATGGACTGCGAGATCGAGCCCGCCGACCCGCGGGTGATCGCCGCCATGGCCATCGGCGCCATCGTCCAGACCGCCCAGAACAAGGCCTACAACCGCATCGACGGGACGATGACCGCCCATGCGCCCCTGATGACCGCGGCCGTGAAGGCCATCCTTCACGCCCGCTAGGACCACCTCCCCTTCCCTCAAGAGGACAAAGAGAAGTCGCCATGCGCAGCTTCGCCTTCGCCGTCGGCTACTGGGTGATGAGCATTTTCTATGCCCTGGTCACGGCCTTCGCGGCCCTGATCCCCGGTCGCGGCCCCATGGGCTTCGCCCTGCGGCTCTACACCCAGCGGATGGTCTGGGCGATGCGCTGGATCGCCGGGATCAGGATCGAGGTGAATGGCAAGGAACGCCTGCCGGACGGCGCCTTCATCATCGGCGCCAAGCACCACTCCTGGGGCGACGGCTTCGTGATGTTCGCCAATGTGCCGAACCTTGTGTTCGTCACCGGCGATCACCTGGAGCGCATCCCGCTGCTGCGCGGCATCCTGAGGAAGTTCGGGGCCATCGTGGTCGACAACTGCGGCGGGCCCGAAGCGCGCAAGGCCCTCTCGGAGAAGGCCGCCGCGGCCAGCGCCGACGGGCGACGCATCCTGATCTATCCCGAGGGCAACCTGGCCAAGCCGGGCGAGCGCTTCCGCTACCGCACCGGCATCTACTACATGTACCGCGACTTCGGCATGCCGGTGGTCCCGGTGGCCACCAACCTCGGCGTCTTCTGGACCCAGCAGGAATACAAGAAGACCCCCGGGGTCGCGACGGTGGAGTTCCTGGACCCCATCCAGCCCGGCCTCGACCGCGGCGAGTTCCTGCGCCTGCTGGAGGACCGGGTGGAGACCCGCACCCAGGAACTGATCGCCCAGGCCACCGGTCGGCCGGTCACGCCCTCGGTGCTGGTCCCCGCGCCCGACGAGATCGCCCGGGCGCAGGCGAAGGCGGCGGAAGGCGAGCCGGCATAGGCGGTGGCGCCGGCGGCGCCCGCTCCTTCCCTGTGAAGCGTAGCGAAACGGGGGAGGAGAAGGACCTAGTCCTCGTCGGCCTTGGCCGGGACGATGGTGACGCTCTCGCCGCAGCCGCAGGCGTCTGTTTCGTTGGGATTGCGGAACACGAACTTCGACGACAGGCGGCTGACCTCGTAGTCGATCTCGGTGCCGATCAGGAACAGCACCGCCTTGGGCTCGATCAGGATCTGAACGTCCTTGTCGCGGACCACCTCGTCCAGGGGATCGGCGGCCTCGGCGTAGTCCAGCACATACTCCTGGCCCGCGCAGCCGCCGTTCTTGACCCCTACCCGCAGGAACGGCTTGTCGCCGCGGGCGATGATCTCCTTGACGCGCTCGGCGGCGCGGTCGGTCAGGGAGACGACCTGAGGCCGGGGGCGGCGGGCGCGGGGCTGAACTTGAGCTTCCATGGGTCTGATATGGGGCCTGAGGACTGGTTTCAGAACATGTTCAGTTCGAGTTTCGCCTCGTCGGACATCAGCGAAGGGTCCCAAGGCGGGTCGAACACCAGGTTCACGGTGCACGACTTGACGCCCTCGATCTCCATCACCGCGTCCTGGACCCAGCCCGGCATCTCCCCGGCCACGGGGCAGCCCGGGGCGGTCAGGGTCATGTCGATGGCCACGTCCTTGTCGTCGGAGACGTCGACCTTGTAGATCAGGCCCAGCTCATAGATGTCGACCGGGATCTCCGGGTCGAACACGGTCTTGAGCTTCTCCACCAGCTTGTCGGTCAACGCGTCCAGCTCGGCCTGCGGCAGGGCGCTGGCCGTCGTTTCGGCGGCGGTCTCGGCGGGGGGTGCGGATGCGTCGTCCATCAGGCAAAAAACGTCCTGGTCTTGGTGAGGGCCTCGGCGAAGGCGTCCGCCTCCTCGAGAGTGTTATATAGGGCGAAGGAAGCGCGCGCGGAGGAGGTCATCCCGAAGCGGCGCATCAGGGGTTCGGCGCAGTGCGTGCCGGCCCGCACGGCGATGCCGTAGCGGTCGAGTATCTGGGCCACGTCGTGGGCGTGGGCGCCTTCCATGGCGAAGGAGAAGATCGCCCCCTTGCCCGGCGCGGTCCCGATCTCCGTGATCCAGTTGGCGCCGTTCAGCCGCGCCTTCACGCGGTCGTAGAGGGCGTGCTCGTGGGCGGTCACCGCGTCGCGGTCCAGCGCGCCCAGCCACTCGATGGCGGCGCCCAGGCCGATGGCCTCCAGGATCGGCGGCGTGCCCGCCTCGAAGCGGTGCGGCGGGTCGGCGTAGGTGATCGCCTCCTCGCTGACGATGCCGATCATCTCGCCCCCGCCCTGGTAGGGCGGCAGGGCGGCCAGCAGCTCGGCCTTGCCGTAGAGCGCGCCGATGCCGGTGGGGCCATAGAGCTTGTGGCCGCTGAAGGCGTAGAAATCGACGTCCAGGGCCCGCACGTCGACGGCCGAATGCACGACCGCCTGGGCCCCGTCCAGCAGCACCAGGGCGCCGGCCGCGTGGGCGTCGGCGATGATCTCGGCGACCGGGTTGATGGTCCCCAGCACGTTGGACATGTGCGAGATCGCCACCATTCGCGTCCGCGGTCCCAGCAGGGCGCGATAGCCCTCCAGGTCCAGGCGCCCGTCGTCGGTCACCGGGGCGAAGCGCAGCACCACCCCCAGCCGCTCGCGCAGGAAGTGCCAGGGCACGATGTTGGCGTGGTGCTCCATCTGGCTGAGCACGATCTCGTCGCCGGCCTTCAGCGACTGTCCGAACGACGACGCCACCAGGTTGATCGCCTCGGTGGTCCCCTTGGTGAACACGATCTCGTTCACGCTGCCCGCACTGATCAGGCGACGGACGCTCTCGCGGGCCCGCTCGTAGGCTTCGGTGGTCTCGTTGGCCAGGGTGTGGATGCCCCGGTGGACGTTGGCGTAGGCGTGCTCCATGGCCCCGCTCATGGCCTCGATCACCGCCCGCGGCTTCTGGGCCGAGGCGGCGCTGTCGAGATAGATCAGCGGCCGGCCGTTGACCTGGCGCCCCAGGATCGGGAACTCGCGGCGGACGGCGTGGGGGTCGAAGGTCATGCCGCCTCCCCCGCCCTGGCGATCTGGCGCTGCAGGCGGTCGGCCACCCAGGCGCGGACCACGTCGCGGGCGCCCTCGTGGCCAATGCGGTCGATCACCTCGCCGATGAAGGCCTCGGTGAGCATGGCCCGGGCCTCGGCCTCAGGGATGCCGCGCGCTTGGGCGTAGAACAGCGCCTCCTCGTCGATGGCCCCGACCGTGTTGCCGTGGGCGCAGGAGACGTCGTCGGCGTAGATTTCCAGCTCGGGCTTGCCGTCAACCTCGGCGCGGTCGGACAGCACCAGGGCGTGATGGCCCATGCGCGCGTCGGTCTGGTCGGCGCCCTTCTCGACGACGATGCGCCCCTGGAACACGCCGCGGGCCTGGCCGCTGACCACGCCCTTGGTGAGCTGGCTGGTGGTCCCGTCCACGCCGCGGTGGGTGACCACCGTGGTGATGTCGGCGTGCCGCCGCTCGTCCAGCAGGTAGAGGCCGTCAAGGCGCACGCTGGCGCCGCCGCCGGGATGGGCGACGTGGGTCTCGATACGCTGGCGCTTGGCGCCGGTGGCGATCACGGTCTGGGCGAAGCTGGCGCCGGGGGCCAGGGTCACGTCCCAGCGCAACACCGACACCGCGTCGGCGGCGTCGTCGGCCAGGATGATGCGCTCCACATGCCCCTCGGGCCCGACCTTCATGGTCAGGTCGATCTCGGAAAGATACGCCCCGTCGGCCCCTTCCAGGGTCTCCAGGATGATCAGCCGGCCCTTCTCGATCTCCAGCTTCGGCGTCGCGGCGTGGGCGCCGGCGCCCGGCGCGGCGATGTAGCGAACCGCCACCACGTGCTCGCCGCCGGAGGCCAAGGTGATGGCGGTGCGGCTCTCGCCGTTGATGATGCTGACCGCCTCCTCGGCCAGGGCGTCGAACACGCCGGGGCCGAGGTTTCCGACATAGGTCTGCGACCGCGCCGGCAGGCTGCGCACCAGGCCGCGCAGGTCCGTCCAGCGCCAGTCCTCGTCCCGGCGCGACGGCAGCTCGGCGAGGTCGCCGGTCTCTATGGCCTTGGCCAGGCTCATGCGGGAACGCTCACGTACTTGTCGTAGCCCTCACGCTCGAGCTGCAGGGCCAGCTCCGGCCCGCCGGAGGCGACGATGCGGCCGGCGGCCAGGACGTGCACCTTGTCGGGGCGGATGTAGTCCAGCAGGCGCTGATAGTGGGTGATCACCAGCATCGAGCGGTCGGGCCCGCGCATGGCGTTGACGCCTTCGGAGACGATGCGCAGGGCGTCGATGTCGAGTCCGCTGTCGGTCTCGTCCAGGATGGCCAGCTTGGGCGCCAGCATGGCCATCTGCAGAATCTCCATCCGCTTCTTCTCGCCACCGGAGAAGCCGACGTTGAGCGGGCGCTTGAGCATGTCGAAGTCGATCTTCAGCTCGCCGGCCTTGCTCCGCGCCAGGCGCAGGAAGTCGGGGGCGGAGATCTCGCCCTCGCCACGCGCCTTGCGCTGGGCGTTCAGCGCCGTGCGGATGAAGGTCAGGGCCGGAACGCCGGGGATTTCCGTCGGATACTGGAACGACAGGAAGACGCCCCGCGCCGCCCGCTCGCTGGGATCCAGGGCCGTCAGGTCGGCGCCGTCAAGGGTGGCGGTCCCGTCCGTCACCTCATAGCCCGGCCGCCCGGCCAGGGCGTAGCTCAGGGTCGACTTGCCGGCCCCGTTCGGCCCCATCACCGCGTGCACCTCGCCGGCCGGCACGGCCAGGCTGAGGCCCTTGAGGATGGGCTTGTCGCCGACGGAAACGTGGAGATCTTTGATGGAAAGCACGGTCTTCTTTCAGTTTTCCAGCGGCTTCAGGAACTCGAGCCGGTTGCCGAAGGGGTCGTAGATGTAGATGCGCTCGAAGCCCTCGAGCAGGTCGTCGTCCACCACCTCGTAGCCGGCGGCGCGGGCGCGCTCGGCCAGCATCTCGACGTCGTCGGCCTGGAAGGCGATGTGGGCCTTGCGAGCCGGGTGGAACGGCTCCTCGACGCCGCAGTGGACCTTCACCGTCTCACTCTCGAACCAGCACCCGCCGCGCTTGGCGAGCTCGGGCGGCTTGGGCTCCTCGGGCAGGCCCAGCAGGCCGGAATAGAACTCCCGCGCCCGGTTCTCCGAACCCCGCGGGATGGCCACCTGCACGTGGTCGATGAATTCGAGGGTCATGCGTCCGTCTCCATCAACCCGCTCACCCCGGCGAAAGCCGGGGCCCAGGCAAGAGTCTCAAGAGGCAGGCCGCCTGCCGGACCGATCGCGCCGGCGGAGGGTTTTGCCTGGATCCCGGCTTTCGCCGGGATGATCGGAAGGAGGAGGATCATCCCACGCTGCCTTCCAGCGAGATCGCCACCAGCTTCTGGGCCTCGACGGCGAATTCCATGGGCAGTTCCTGCAGCACGTCCTTGACGAAGCCGTTGACCAGCAGCTGCACCGCCTCCTCCTGGGAGAGGCCGCGCTGCATGGCGTAGAACAGCTGGTCTTCCGACAGCCGCGTCGTCGTCGCCTCGTGCTCGAACTTGGCCGAGGCGTTGCGCGCCTCGATGTAGGGCGTGGTGTGGGCCCCGCAGTCCTTGCCGATCAGCAGCGAGTCGCACTGGGTGAAGTTGCGCGCGCCCTTGGCCTTGGGGTGGGCCGAGACCAGGCCGCGGTAGGTGTTGGACGAATGTCCCGCCGAGATGCCCTTGGAGATGATGCGCGAGCGGGTGTTGGCGCCCAGGTGGATCATCTTGGTGCCGGTGTCGGCCTGCTGGCGGTTGTTGGTGATGGCGATGGAGTAGAACTCGCCGGACGAGCCCTCCCCGCGCAGGACGCAGGACGGGTATTTCCAGGTGATCGCCGAGCCGGTCTCCACCTGGGTCCAGCTCACCTTGGCGCGGTCGCCCCGGCAGTCGGCGCGCTTGGTGACGAAGTTGTAGATGCCGCCCTTGCCGTCCTTATCGCCCGGGTACCAGTTCTGGACGGTGGAATATTTGATCTCGGCGTCGTCCAGCACCACCAGTTCGACCACCGCGGCGTGGAGCTGGTTCTCGTCGCGCATGGGGGCGGTGCAGCCCTCCAGGTACGAGACGTAGGCGCCCTTGTCGGCGATGATCAGGGTGCGCTCGAACTGCCCGCTCTCGGCGGCGTTGATGCGGAAATAGGTGGAAAGCTCCATCGGGCAGCGCACGCCTGGCGGCACATAGACGAAGCTGCCGTCACTGAAGACCGCGCTGTTCAGGCAGGCGAAGAAGTTGTCGCTGACCGGCACCACGCTGCCCAGGTACTGGCGCACCAGTTCCGGATGCTCGCGGATCGCCTCGCTCATCGAGCAGAAGATCACCCCGACGGCGGCCAGCTCCTTCTTGAAGGTGGTGACCACCGAGACCGAGTCGAACACCGCGTCCACGGCGTAGCGCGGCGCGCCCTCGACCCCGAGCAGGATCTCCTGCTCCTTCAGGGGGATGCCCAGCTTTTCATAGACGGCCAGCAGTTCCGGATCGATCTCGTCCAGGCTCTTGGGGCCGACCTTGGTCTTGGGCGCGGCGTAGTAATAGGCGTCCTGGTAGTCGATGGCCGGGAAGTCGACCCGCGCCCAGTGCGGCTGCTCCAGCGCCTGCCAGCGCTCGAACGCCTGCAGTCGCCACTCCAGCATCCAGTCCGGCTCGTTCTTCTGGGCGGAGATATAGCGCACGGTCTCGGCGGAGAGGCCCTTGGGCGCCATCTCCTGCTCGATGTCGGTGACGAAGCCGTGCTTGTAGCGTTCCAGCTCGGCAACGCTCTGAACGGTTTCCTTGACGGCGGCCATCTACGCTACCTTCTGCCGGCGGGCGACGTGCCGCGCCTGGGCTTCCAACCAGACGTCGCCGAAGCGCCGCCAATCCTGTTCGGTGGTCTCCCACCCGCCGCTGACCCGGATCACATAAGGGGCCAGGTCGTCATGGCCCATGGCCTCGGCCACGTGGCTCGCCTTGACCTTGCCCGACGAGCAGGCGGCCCCGGCGCTGATCATCACCCCGGCCAGGTCCAGGTTCATCACCTGGATGTCCGACGGGAAGTCGGGCGAGGCCAGGCAAAGGGTCTGCGGCAGGCGCGGCGCGCCCGCGCCCAGCACCCGCGCCTTGTTCGCCAGCCGCTCGGCGGCGGCGTCGCGCCAGGCCGCCTGGGCCGCCAGGGTCTCGAGACCCGCCAGCGACGCCTGGGCCGCCGCGCCGAAGCCGGCGATGCCGGGAACATTCTCGGTGCCCGAGCGCCGGCCGCGTTCCTGGCCGCCGCCCTGCATGCGCCGCGACAGGGTCGCGCGCGGGCCCGCCGCCAGGGCGCCGATCCCTTGCGGGCCGCCCAGCTTGTGCGCCGACAGGGCCATGGTGTCGGCGCCCAGGGCGTTGAAATCGACGGCGATCTTGCCGGCCGCCTGCACCGCGTCCACGTGCAGCCAGCCGCCGACTTCGCGCACCAGGGCCGCGGCCTCGGCCACCGGGTGGATCACCCCGGTCTCGTTGTTGGCCAGCATCAGGCAGACCAGGGGCTTGCCGCCGGCCTTGAGGGCCCGGGCCAGCCAGTCGAGATCGGCCAGGCCCTCGGCGTCCACCTGGCAGGTCTCCACCGCCAGGCCGCTGAATTTCGCGCTCTCGGCCACGGCCTCATGCTCGGTGGCGCCCACCAGGATGCGGTCGCAGCCGGCCAGGACAGCGCTCTCGATGGCCAGGTTGCTGGCCTCGGTGCCGCCGCTGAGGAAGGTGATCGAGCCGGCCTTGACGCCCACCAGGGCGGCCACCGCCTCGCGGGCGCCCTCCACCGTGGCGCGGGCGGCGCGGCCGGCGGCATGGATCGAGGACGGATTGCCCACCGTCTGCATCGCCCGCGTGGCGGCCTCGACCGCTTCGGGGCGCACCTTGGCTGTGGCGTTCCAGTCCAGGTAGAGGGCGCTGCTCATGCCGCCCTCGCCGGTTCGTGACGCAGGCGGCCGGCCAGGACGTCGGCCAGGGAGACGCTGGCCAGGTAGTCGTGGATGGCGCGGCCGGTCTCTTCCCACAGGTCGTGGGTCAGGCAGCGGGCGCCGCCGTGCATGCAGCCGGCCTTGCCGCCGCCGCAGCGGGTGGCGCGCAGGGGCTCGTCCACGGCCATCACCACGTCGGCCACGCTCACCGCTTCAGCGTCTCGGGCCAGGCGATAGCCGCCGCCCGGGCCGCGCACGCTGCACACCAGGCCGCCGCGCCTCAGGCGGGCGAAGATCTGCTCGAGATAAGGCCGCGAGATCTGCTGGGCTTCGGCGATGTCGGCCAAGGTGATCGCCCGGTCGGAACCGCGCCCGGCCAGGTCGGTCATGGCCATGACCGCGTACCGTCCGCGCGTGCTGAGCTGCATCGTTCGATCCGTCGCAATTTTCTCGCTTTTTCGAGCAGCTTCTTGTTACAAGCCGCCGCCTCGCGAGACGCCGGGCCATGTCGGCCCTCGTGGGCCATGTAGGAAAACCAAGCGCAGCGGTCAAGTATTCCCGGCCGCATCCGCCCAATCAGGTGTTTGAATGCCCGAAATCGTTCTCACCGGCGCCGCCGGACGGATCGAAGCCCGCTATTCCCAGCGCAAGGAAGAGACGGCGCCCATCGCCCTCATCCTGCATCCGCACCCGCGCGCGGGCGGGCACATGGACAACCCGGTGGCGGTCCAGCTCTTCCACCTGTTCATGAAGCGCGGCTTCAACGTCCTGCGCTTCAACTTCCGCGGCGTCGGCCGCAGCCAGGGCGAGTTCGACGCCGGCATCGGCGAGCTGGCCGACGCGGCCACGGCCCTGGACTGGCTGCAGTCCACCCACCCGGCCGCCTCCCAGTGCTGGGTCGCCGGCTACAGCTTCGGCGCCTGGATCGGCATGCAGCTGCTCATGCGCCGGCCCGAGACCGACGGCTTCATCAGCGTCTCGCCGCCCACCAACGCCTACGACTTCTCGTTCCTGGCCCCCTGCCCGGCTTCCGGCCTGATCCTGCACGGCGCCAACGACACCGTGGTTCCGCCGCTGGAAGTCGAGCGGGTGGTCTCCAAGCTGCGCACCCAGAAGGGCATCGTCATCGACTACGATCTCGTCGAAGGCGCCAACCACTTCTGGAACGACCAGCTCAAGGAAGTCGAGACCCGCGTCGGCGCCTACCTCGACAAGCGCCTGGAAGCCCAGCCGGCCTAACCGCCCCGCGCGCCCGTGATCCGGGCGATGGCCGCCTCCAGGGCCGCGAGTTCGGCCGGCTCGGGCGCCGCCGGGTCCTGGCCCAGCAAGGCCTTCAGCCGCACCGTGTTGGTGGTCAGGCTGACAATCAGCCGCGCCTCGGCCGCCACATTCATCGGCGCCAGCAACCCGTCCCGCACGCAGGCGCCCAGGTAGTCGGCCAGCACCGCTTCGGTCGCCAGCACCGCGGACTCGTAGAGCACCTTGCCGAAGTCGGGATGGCGTTCGGCCTCGGCGATCACGATGCGCTGGAAGCGGACGCTGCCCGGCTCCGACACCGCCGCGCGCAACCTCTCGACAAAGGCGGCCAGTCCCTTGGCTGGCGGCAGGGGTAAGCGCTCGGCGCGCGGCAGCGTTTCCACGAACTGGCCGGCGGCGAAGGCGATGACCTCGGTGAACAGCGCCTCCTTTGACCCGAAGTGGTCATAGACCGTCCGCCGGGTCACGCCCGCCGCCTGGGCCACCTGGTCGAGGCTCGCCAGGTGGTAGCCCTGCTGGAAGAACACCGACTTGGCGGCCCACAGGATCTCGCGGCGGCGCGCCTGGGACGCCGCCGTCCGGCCCCACTTGCCGCCCTGCGCCGTCTCCGCCGCCTGGTCCTTGCCCGACATTCCCGCGCGTCCTCCCGCCGCGGCCGCACCGCCGCGCTTGACATCCGGCTCTTTACTTCACAGTGTTGTAAAGTTCGAGCCCGTTCGGACGCTAGCACGGCGGCGTGCGATCCCGAAGCCCGGGCGATCAGACCTTCCGCCAGAGGAGCCCGCCATGCGCGGCGAAGACGATATCCGCCAGGCCACCCTGGCCCTGGTCAGCCAGTACCAGGCACTGCTCGGCCAGGGCCGCTGGGACGACTGGATCGCCCTGTGGGCCGAAGACGGCGAACTGGACTTTCCCTTCGCACCGGCCGGCCGCCAGCGGGTCTATCGCGGCAGGGCCGAGATCCTGGCCTACATGAAGGCCGCCTCCGGCAAGATGATCATCGAGGGGGTCGAACGCGCCCGGCTGTTTCCGGCCCAGGACCCCGCCGTCGCCGTGGCGGAGTTCACCATCCGCGGCCACGCCGTGGCGGACGGCGCCCCTTACAATCAGAGCTATGTCCTGGTCTTCGAGACCGAGGACGGCCTCCTCAAGCGCTATCGCGAGTACTGGAACCCGCTGGTGTCCATCGACGCCTTCGGCGGGCGCGACGCCTGGACCGCCAACTTCGGCTCGCCCCAGCCGGCGACGGCCGCGTGACGGAGTTTATCCTGGTCACCGGCGCCACGGGCAAGACCGGCCGCCGGGTCGCGGCCGCCCTGCGCGCCCGAGGCGTGGGCGTGCGCCTCGCCGCCCGCCGGCCCCAGACTGCGGACGCCGTCGAATTCGACTGGCTGCGCGAGGAAACCTGGCGCCCCGCCCTGGACGGCGTGACCGGCGTCTACCTGCTCGCGCCCCAGGCCACGCCCGAGATGATCGCCGCCATGATCGCCTTCTGCCAAGCGGCGACCGCGTCGGAACCGCGACGCCTGGTCCTGCTCAGCGCCTCCCTGTTGCCGCGGGGCGGGCCGGCCCATGGCCAAGTCCACGCCTGGCTGGCCGACCACGCGCCCGCGTGGGCCGTGCTGCGGCCGAGCTGGTTCATGCAGAACTTCAGCGAGGGGCCGCACCGGGCGACGATCCTGGCCGAGAACGCCGTCTATTCCGCCACCGCCGACGGCCGCGTCGGCTTCGTCAGCGCCGACGACATCGCCGCCTGCGCCGCCGCCTGCCTGACCGCGGACGCGCCTCCCAATCGCGACGCGATCCTCACCGGCCCCCGCGCCATCGCCTACGACGAGGCCGCCGCGATCATCGCCCAGGCGTCCGGCCGGAGCGTGGTCCACCGGCGCATCAGTGTCGAAGACCTGGCCGCCCGCCATGTCGCCCAGGGCCTGCCGCCCGCCGCCGCCCAAGGCCTGGCGATGATGGACGCCGCCATCGCCGCTGGCCTCGAGGACCGGGTGACGGACGAGGTCACGGCCCTCACCGGCCGGCCCCCGATCGCCTTCGAAGATTTCGCCCGCGCCGAGGCCGGCGCCTGGACCACCGCCGCCCGAGCCGAGAGACACCCCGCATGATCCGCATCGACCGCCAGGGCGAGCCCGCCCCCCTCCGCGCCGACCGCAGCAATTGGCGCGACGCCCCCTACAGCCGCTGGGCCTTCAGCCACATGCCCGAGGTCATCGCCAGCGCCCCGATCGCCCCGGCCTCGGATCCGCGCCCCTTGCCCGAAGCCGCGGCTGACCTTTCCGGGTTCAGCGTCCCCGCCGCCGACGGCGCCGTCCTGAATCTCGCCGCCTGGCTGGACGCCACCGCCACCGACGCCATCGTCGTGCTGAAGGACGGCAAGCTGGTGTTCGAGGCCTATGCCGACCCCTGCGGGCCACGCCAGGCGCACATCTTCATGTCGGCCACCAAGTCGGTCACCGGCCTGGTGCTGGGCCTGCTGGCCGAGGCCGGGCGCCTGGATGTCGACGCGCCGGTCGAAACCTATGTCCCCGAAGTCGGGGCCGGCCCCTACAAGGGCGTCGCCCTGCGCTGGCTGGCCGACATGCGCTCGGCCGTGCCCTATGACGCCGACCGGCTGGCGGCCTACGCCGCGGCCAGCGGCTGGGAGGCGCGGTCGGAGACGCGCGCCGACCTGGCGGCCTTCTACGCCCGCCTCGACGGACCGCCGGCCCAGCCGCCCAGCCCGTTCGAGTACCTCTCGGGCAACACCGACCTGCTGGGCGTGGCCATCGAGCGCGCCAGCGGCAGGACCTTCGCGGCCCTGGCCGAAGACCTGATCTGGCGGCCGATGGGCGCGGCCGACACGGCCTTCATGACCCTGGACGAGGCGGGATCGCCGCGATGCACAGGCGGCTTCAGCGCCACGGCGCGCGACATGGCGCGGCTGGGCCTGCTGGTCGCTGAGAACGGCGCCCGCGATGGCCGCCAGATCCTGCCCGCCGCCTGGCTGACGGACATGCGCGAAGGCGGCGATCGCGAAGCCTGGTCCACGGGCCAGTGGGCGCCGGCCTTCCAGGGCCGCGTCACCCGCTATCGCAGCGGCTGGTACATCAACGACGGGCCGCCCGCGATGATGTTCGCCATGGGCGTCAACGGCCAGAACCTTTTCGTCGACCAGGCCGCTGGCCTCGTGGTGGCCAAGCTCTCGTCCCAGGCCCAGTTCTTCGACTTCGCCGCCGACCGCCTGACCCACGCCGGGGTGGCGGAGCTGCGGCGGCGCCTGGTCTAGCCCATCACGGCCGCATCACCCGTCCCCCGCTCATCGGGGCCGGGACACCGGTGGTGCCGGGGAAGCTGATCGGCAGGTCCATCACCGTGCGCGCCGCCAGGTAGGCGAAGGCCTCGGCCTCGATGGAATCGCCCCGCCAGTGGGCGTCCTCGGCGGTGACCACCGGCAGGGGCAGTCGATCCTGGATCGCCGCCATCAGCACCGGGTTGTGGCGGCCGCCGCCGCTGACCACCAGGCGCAGGGGCGGCTGGGACGCGGTGCGCACGCCCCGCGCCACGGCCTCGGCGGCGAAGGCGGTCAGGGTCGCCGCGGCGTCCTCCAGGCTGAGGCCCGCCACCGGCTCCAGCGAGAAGTCGAAGCGGTCCAGCGACTTGGGCCCCGTGCGGCTGAAATAGGGGTGGGCCAGATAGGCGGCCAGGATCGCCTCATCCACCCGCCCGGCCCGGGCCGCCGCCCCGCCCTCGTCGAAGCGCCGGTCGGTGCGCGCCTGCATCAAGAGGTCGATCATGCCATTGGCCGGGCCGGTGTCGAAGGCCTCGATGGTCCCGTCCGCCTTGACCAGGGTGACATTGCCGACCCCGCCCAGGTTCAGCACCGCCGTCGGCGCATGAAAGCCGGACCAGCGCACCAGGGCCTCGTGATAGATCGGCGCCAGGGGCGCGCCCTGCCCGCCCGCCGCCACATCCTCGGTACGAAAGTCGTAGACCACCGGAACGCCCAGGGACTGGGCCACGCGCGCCGCGTCGATCAACTGCACCGTGCGGCCCACGGGCCGGCCCGGGATCGGCGGTTCGTGCAGGATGGTCTGGCCGTGCAGGCCGATGAAGTCGAGGTCCTCGGCCAGCAGGTTGTGCTCGGCCATGAACGTCTGGGCGGCTGCGATGTGCTCGTCCGCGATCGCCCGCGCGGCGGGGGCGAAGGCCTCGGGCTCCGGCGTCCCGGCCGGCCACTGGAACGCCGCCGCGATCGCCGCTTCCACCAGGGCGCGGCAGGCGGGGTCCAGCTTCTTCTCGCCCGCCGGACCGAAGCCCAGGATCTCCTCGCCGTCAGTCTCCAGCACCGCCATGTCGACGGCGTCGAGGGAGGTGCCGGTCATGAAGCCCAGGATACGCATCAAATTTCCCTACGCCGCTGCGAACCTTCAGAACATCTTCAGGTGGAAGGTCGCCAACAGATAGATGACCAGCCCCACCGGCGCCGCCGCCAGCGCCATCGCCGCCAGCCGCCATCCTCGCCGCAGCGTCCACCAGGCCAGCGCCGTCGGCAGGACCAGCGCGACAAGGCCGAAGCCCAGCACCGGCCAGTCCATGTCCAGCAGGCCGTCCCGGCTCGCCACCATCCAGACGAAGACCATCGCGCCGCCGCAGAACAGGCTGCACAGGCCAAGCCAGATCGTCGCCAGCGCCTTCGCCATCATCGCGCCTCCAGCGGCCCTGGCCTTGACTGCCACACCCCCGGCCCGGTATCCAGCGCCCCATGATCGCCAGCGCCCGCCTTCGCCGCCGCTATTACCGCTCGCAAATCTAGCGAGCGGCCGGTCAGACACGCCCCGCCGCCAACCAGGTCGGCGTCGGGCTCTTGCCAAGAGACGGTCTCCGGCCGAAAGCCAGCCACCCAGGAGACCACGATGCCAGCCGAAGCCGATCTCGCGACGTTCAAACCCAAGTCGGACTTTCTGAAGGTCCTGCTGGAACGCGGCTATATGCACCAATGCACGGACCTGGAGGCGCTGGACGCGGCGGCCGCGGCCGGGCCGATCACGGCCTACGTCGGCTACGACTGCACGGCAGACAGCCTTCACATCGGCCACTTGATCTCGATCATGATGCTGCGCTGGTTCCAGAAGACCGGCCACCGGCCCATCGCCCTGATGGGCGGAGGCACCACCAAGGTCGGCGACCCCACCGACAAGGACCAGCAGCGCCCGTTGCTGACCGAAGAGGTCATCAACGGCAACCTCGCCAGCATCCAAAAGACCTTCGACAAGTTCCTGGTGTTCGGAAACAAGCCCACCGACGCGATCCGGGTGAACAACGCCGACTGGCTGGAGAAACTCGGCTACGTAGAGTTCCTGCGCGACTACGGCGTGCACTTCACCATCAACCGCATGCTGACCTTCGACAGCGTCAAGCTGCGGCTGGAGCGCGAGCAGCCGCTGAGCTTCCTCGAGTTCAACTACATGCTGATGCAGGCCACCGACTTCCTGGAGCTGAACCGCCGCTTTGGTTGCGTGTTGCAGATGGGCGGATCGGACCAGTGGGGCAACATCATCAATGGCGTAGAACTGGTGCGGCGGGTCGAGGGCAAGCAAGCCTTTGGCCTCACCACCCCGCTCTTGACCACTGCCTCGGGCGAAAAGATGGGCAAGACCGTCGGCGGGGCCGTGTGGCTGAACGCCGAGCGCCTCAGCCCCTACGACTACTGGCAGATGTGGCGCAACACCGAGGACGCGGACGTCATCAAGTTCCTGAAGCTGTTCACCGAACTGCCGCTCGACGAGATCGCCAAGCTGGAAGCCCTGGTGGGCGCCGACATCAACGAGGCCAAGAAGATCCTCGCCAACGAAGCCACCACCCTCCTCCACGGCGCCGAGGCGGCGGAGACGGCGGCGGCGGCCTCCAGGGCGGCGTTCGAGGAAGGGCGCCTGTCGTCGGACCTGCCGACGGTGGAGATCTCCGGGACGGAGCTGGAGGCCGGCGTGCCGATCGCCAACGTCGCCGCCGACGCCGGCCTGGCCGCCAGCCGCGGCGAGGCGCGGCGCCTGGCCCAGGGCGGGGGCCTCAGGGTCAACGACGTGGTGGAAAAGGACGCCCAGCGCCTGCTCACCATCGCCGACTGCAACGCCGACGGCGTCATCAAGCTGGGCGCCGGCAGGAAGAAGATCGTCCTGATCCGGCCGATCTAGCGCGCGAGCGGCGAGGCGGAGCGTTGGCCCTGCGCCCCCTCCGTCTCGCCGCTCCGCGCCGAGCCACCTCCCCCGCTACGCCCTGCGGGCTTGCATGGGAGGAGAATGGATCGCGACCGACATCTCCTCCCCCGCTTCGCGCAGCGACGCGGGGGAGGTGGCGCGGCGCGCAACGCGCGCCGTGACGAAGGGGGCGCAAGGCCTCGCCCCTGTCGACTAGAATCCCGCGCAACGAAAAAGGGCGGCTCCATCGCTGGAGCCGCCCTTCCCGTTTGTCTGGGTTCGGACCCTAGAACTTGTACTTCAGCCCGAACTCGATCGACCATTGGCTGGCCTGGGTGTCGACGATCGGCGTCGCGGCGTTGGTGGCCGTGGACGCGGAGTTGTAGCTGTATCGGTAGGAACTGCAGGTCGTGCTGCCATTCCCGACCGCTACACCAGATGCATCGGCGCACTGGACGTTGATGATCGACGTGCCGGCGCGCGACGTCAGGCCGCCGTACTCTTTCACCACCCCCCAATTGCTGTTCAAGAGGTTGCCGAGGTTGGTGATGTCCATGGTGAACAGCAGCTCGTGGCCCTTGATCGGCGACGGGAACTCCTGGGCGAACTGGAAGTCGATGCGGTTCACCGACGGGTTCTGGCCAAAGCCGCGAGGGACGACTCCGCCCAGGGGCAGGCCGAAGGTGTTCACCAGGTTGCGGAACTTCTCGAGTGTGACCGGACTGTCAAACACGACCCGCGTCGTGCCGCCCGCCACCGCCGGATTGGGCGTGTCGAAGGTCAAGCCGCCCGGCGTCGTCGGGTTCCCCAGTTGGGGAATGTAGGCCAACTGGTCGTCACGCCACACGCCGAAGGTCGCGCTGCGACCCGACGATCCGTTCGCGTCGGTCATCAGGAAGCTGAGCGGACGGCCGGAGTGGCTTTCGGCAAAGAGGGTGAAGCGCGAGGTGAAGCCCTTGATGAACTCGTGCTTGTAGCTGAGGTCGAGCTTCCAGGAGCTCCGGATCAGGTTCGGCGCCTTGCCGTACACGGCCCCGTTGGGATCCAGGTAGGAGTCCTGGTCCGCGTAGTAGTTGCCGGTGGCGCCGTTGCCGCCCTCGGTGGTGCCGAACTCGGAGATGCCGCCGTAGGCCCGGGCGTCCTGGTAGGTGTAGGACAGGAAGGCGTCGAAGCCCTTCCAGCGCTTGCCCACCGAGAAGGCCACGGTGGCCGCCCAGTTCTGCTTGCCCGGGTTATAGGCCTGGATGTCGCCGAAGTTGCCGATGGCGTCGGCGAAGTCCTGGGCCCCGGGGTTGGAGGCGGTCACGGTCCCAGTCGCGGTCGGCAGGCCCTGGGAGATACGGGTCGCCTGGGCAATGTTGAGGCCGTCGTAACGGATGCGGCCGTCCGGCGTGTAGAGTTGCACGCCGTTCTGGGTCAGCAGGCGGGCCCGGATGTCGCGGAAGGCGATGTTGGTGTCCGAACGCGTGTAGACGGCGTCGATACCCCAATCCAGGCCGAACTTGGTGGTCTTGAACGAGATGTTGGCCTTCCAGTCGGCCGGCATCTTGAAGTCCGGCGCGATGGAGTTGGTGAACGCCAGCCGCGCGACCTTGGTCGTGGTGACCGAGATCAGGTTCTGAATAGAGGTCGGCGTCGTGGTGCCGAAGGTGCCGGTCAGCGGGCTGCCGGTGGTCCCAAGCAAGGCGTTGCCGTCCGCGAGGTTGAAGACAGCGCCGGTGCTGTCCTTGTAGGTGCCGTCGGATTGCCGCTGGATCACCACACTGCCCGACAGCGCGCCCGTCTGGGCGCCGTAGCTGTTGCCGATGAACACGTCGGGGATGCCCCCCGAAACCCGGCCCACGCCGCCGCTCAGTTCGAAGTCCGGGGTGCGGTACTTGGCGCTGAAGCGCGGCTGCCACACCACCTGGCCGTCATAGGTCTTCTGGTTGGTGAAGTTGTAGCGGTTCTGGAAGGCGGGGTTCAGGGTCGGCTTGTCGGACTGCTTGTAGATGTCGACGCGCAGGCCGTAGTTGACCGTCAGGTTCTCGTTGACGTCCCAGGTATCCTGTCCCAGCAGGGTGTGGACCTGGTAGCCGAAGTTCTCGGCAGCATCCTTGACGTTGCCGGACACCGCGCCGCCGAAGCTGACCTGATTGGCGATGCCAGCCTTAAAGTCGTTCAAGGAGTCGAAGTAGTACACACCATGCGCGGCCTGCACGAACAGGTCGTAGATGTGAATGCCCTTGTACTGATAGCCGAACTTCAGCCGGTGATCGGAGCCCAGGCGATAGTTGGCGATGAACTCGCCGGCCCAGTCCGTGGTGGCCAGTTCGTTGGCCTGGCGGAACTGGTCGGGGCCGATCTGGATCGTCGAATTGCCACAGCTATAGAGGGTCCCACCCAGGGTGGTGTTCTTCTCGTCGGTGCAGATACTCAGGTTCGAGAAACCCTGGCCTTCCGGCGGCAGCTGGCCGCGGGTGTAGTCGCGGTAGGAGACGCGGGCCTCGGTGGAGAACTCAGGCGTCCAGGTCGAGTTCAGCTGCAGGGAGTAGTTGTCCTCGACTTCCGGCTGGACGTACCAGTTGGTGTCCAGGCTGATGGTCGTCTGCGAGGGGCTGCGCTTCCAGACCGAGCTGTCGGCGTGGCGATAGGTGAAGGCCAGGCGCTGGTCGTTCGTGACGTTGAAGTCGATCTTGACCGAGTACTTCTGGTCGACGATCGGCTCGGCCAAGTCCACCGTGCCGGGCGAGAAGGACGCCGCGAAGGGCGGATTCTTGAACAGCGCGGTGATGGCGTCGATGTTGGCCTGGGTGGCGTCGACCTTTCCGCCGACGACATTCCCGTTCACAACCGACCCGCCGAGTTGGTTGAACGACGTGCCGAAGCCGCCGCCCGCGGGGCCGACCGTCGTCAGGTCGAAGCTGGTGAAGTTCTCGTAGCTGGCGGCGAAGAACAGGCGGTCTTTCCAGATCGGGCCGGAGATGAAGCCGCCGTAGTTCTTTTCATGGACGTAATTCGTGACCTTGATGTCGGTCTGCTGCACCGGGCCGTTGCGGATGTCGCTGCCGGTGTAGCTGTTGCCGGTGAAGGCGTAGGACGGCAGGGTGTCGCCGACCAGGCTGGGCGAGCGGAAGAAGCCGAACACCGACCCGTGGAAGTCGTTGCCGCCCGACTTGAGGATCAGGTTCAGGGCGCCGCCGGTGAAGTCGCCTTCTTCCACGTCGAACGGCGTGGCCTGGATGGTGACCTGCTCAACCGCTTCAAGGGAGATCGGGCCGCGGTTGGTCGACAGCCCGCCGGTGTTGAGGCCGAAGTCGTCCTGCGAACGCACGCCGTCGATGGTGATCCGGTTACGGCGCGGCGACGAACCGGCGATGTAGAGACCGCCGGAGGGGCCGGTGGAGCGGCTGACCATGTCGAGGTTGGCCAGGGGGTCGCGGCGGGCGACGTCACGGACGTCACGCTTCACCGACACCACGCTCTCGATCTGGGCCGCCTGCATGGTCGTCCGTGAACCGACGTTGGCCAGCTGGCTGGTGGTCAGCGACTTGGTCGCCGTCACAACCAGTTCGGACACTTCCCCGGCCGGCGGCAGCGACAGCTTCACGCGCGAGTCGTCGGCGACGTTCAGATAGAGGTCGTTGATCGTCTGGTCGTTGTAGTCTTTCGCGGTCGCCGTGACCCGGTAAGGGCCGCCCGGGCGCAGGCCGCGCAGGCTGAACACCCCGCTGCCGTCCGTGACCGTCGTGACCCTGGTGCCCGTCGGAACGTGCGTCACCGTGATCGTCGCATTGGCGATCGGCTTGTCCTGGTCGTCGACCGCGACGCCGCCGATGGCCGCCGTCGTCTGCTGCGCCATGGCCGCCGGCGCGCTCATCGCCAGCGCAAGCACCCCAAACGCCGCCCCCGCGGCAAGCTTTCCCCTCAGATGTCTCACGACCCCTCCAACGTTCCGACGCCGACTCACGGCGTCTCCGAGCTTGACTGATAATTGGCGGAATATGCCCCAGCGTGAAACTTGGACGAAATATTTATGACGGGACCAGCCCATTTGCGCCACGAGCGTGACGAATGGGCAACTTTGATCGCTCCGTGTGCGGACTCGGCCGACTCCGTCGCCACCCTGACGCGACTTGACGCGCCGTCGCCTATTGGATTTCCCCATACCGACATGGAGGAACAGATGACTCTGCAACCCGGCGACGCCGCCCCCGACTTCGACCTGCCCGGCGACAGCGGCCCCGTGGCCCTCGCGGCGCTGAAGGGCCGGACGGTGGTGCTCTATTTCTATCCCAAGGACGACACCCCCGGCTGCACCACCGAGGCGCAGGGCTTCACGGCCGCCGCCGCCGACTTCGACAAGGCCGGCGCCGTGGTGGTCGGGGTGTCCAAGGACTCGGTGGCCCGGCACGCCAAGTTCCGCGCCAAATACGGCCTGGCCCCCCTGCTCGGCTCGGCCGCCGACGACGACGTCATCGAACGCTATGGGGCCTGGGTCGAGAAAAGCCTCTATGGGCGCCAGTACATGGGTATCGACCGCTCCACCTTCCTGATCGACGGCCAGGGAATCATCCGGCGAATCTGGCGCAAGGTGAAGGTCGGCGGCCACGTCGCCGAGGTGCTGAAGGCGGCCCAGGAACTCAACTAGGCGCCGCTGGCATGCGGCCCCGCGCCGCCCCCTCGCGCCAGGGTCCCGCCACAAATCGCCCAGCCGAGCGTCAATATTCGGACCGCCCACGGACGAGCGAATGGCCGCATCGACTTGGCCTGTGCTTGCCGGGATTTGGCGGTGACTGGGCCACGCCAACGCCCAACATGTGTTTGAATTAGGGCTTTGGTAACCTGTGCGCGGACAGGCGGCGAAGGCGGCTTGCGCTTTCGATTCGGATGGGGGCATATCGCGGCGGTCTTCAGAAATTGTTTGGGTAATCCGACGCAATGAGCCTCAGACGCGTCACGCGCCTCGCCCGTTCGCTTGCGGACCTGTTTCCAGAACGCCACCTCTATGTCCGCTCCGGCGGCGAGATGCACAGCTATGTGCTAAGCACCGGCAAGCAGCTCACCATCGCCGGCCTGGTCGCCGGCTGCGCCCTGTGGATGGGGGTGTCGACCGCGGCCCTGATCGCCGGCGCCCTGACCCAGTCGCGCAGCGAACAGGAAGTCGCCCGCACCCAGGCCAAGTACGAGCGCTGGATCGCCGACCGCCAGGCGCGCCTGAACAGCGCCGTGGCCCAGCTCAACTCCTCGTCCACCTCCTTCGACGACCTGGCGACGGTCATGGAAAAGCGCCACGCCGCGCTCGCCATGCTGCTCAGCGACGTCAAGGCCGCCCCCGGGGCCGCCCAGGCGCTGGAGCCCGCCCTGGCCGCCGCGCCGGCTGACGGCAAGGGCACGCCGATGCAGCGCATCCAGGCCGTGCGCGCCGACCAGGAGCGCCTGATCGAGGCCACCGAGACCTTCGCCAAGAACCGCGCCGACCGCCTGCGGCTGGCCTTCCGCCTGGCGGGACTGGATCCTGCGGTCTATGCCGGCCGCGGCGACGCCCTGGGCGGCCCGCTGATCGAGGCCAAGGACCCCCGCGCCCTGGGCGCCGTCCTCGACGTCGACGCCGGCTTCGCCCAGCGCATCCAGCACGTGGCCTCCGACCTCTCGGACGTGCGCGGCCTGGCCCAGTCGGCTCACGCCCTGCCCCTGGCGCGGCCCACCGTGAACACCTCGGAGTCCAGCGGCTTCGGCGTGCGCGAGGATCCCTTCACGGGCCATCCGGCCTTCCACTCGGGCCAGGACTTCGCCGGCGCGATCATGACCCCCATCGAGGCCACCGCCCCCGGCGTGGTGTCCTTCACGGGCGTGCGCAGCGGCTACGGCAACACCATCGAGATCGACCACGGCCGTGGGTTCAAGACCCGCTACGCGCACCTGGCGGCCATTTCCGTGGTCGTGGGCCAGCACGTGTCCCTGGGCCAGCGAATTGGCGGCATGGGCTCGACTGGCCGCTCCACCGGTCCGCACCTGCACTATGAAGTGTGGGTCAACGGGCGCCCCCAAAACCCCCTCCGCTTTGTGAAGGCCGGCGACTATGTTCAGCAAGACGTCCAATAATCCCCCCCAAGGCGCCACTCCCCCGGCGCCCCAGCCGCCCGCGCCTCAGCCGGCGCCCGGCCCCGCCGCAGCCCCGGCGGCGGCCGCTCCCGCCGCGGCCCCGCGTCCGGCCCAGAAGACGGCCTCGGTGCTGTCGGCGGACCTGACCATCGAGGGCAACATCTCCGGCGGCGGCGAGCTGCAGATCGACGGCGTCATCAAGGGCGACGTGCGCATCGAACGCGTCACCGTCGGCGAAGGCGGCCAGGTCGACGGCGGCATCTACGCCGAGGCCGTGGAAGTGCGCGGCAAGGTGTCCGGCTCGATCACCGCCAAGCAGGTGCGCCTCTACGGCAATTGCCACGTGGACGGCGACATCACCCACGAGCAGCTCGCCATGGAGACCGGCGCCTTCTTCCAGGGCCGCTCCCTGCGCCTGCAGCGCTCCGCCGCCCCGGCCCCCGCGCCGCAGCCGGCTCCGCGCGCCGAACCCGCCCCGTCCCTGCTCAAGGATGCGAACGGCGGCGGCCTGGCCCCCAAGCCGACCCCGGCGCCGTAAGGGCATTGTTTTCAGGCGACGGAGCGGTGGCCTTGCGCCCCCTCCGTCGCGTCTTGCTCCGCAAGCCGCGCCACCTCCCCCGCTCCGCCTTCGGCTACGCTTGGGAGGAGAACAGGCTGTACTCCGCATCCCCTCCTCCCCTGCTTTGCGAAGCAATGCGGGGGAGGTGGCGCGCGGCCCGCCAGGGCCGGGTGACGGAGGGGGCGCAAGGCCGCCTCACCATCCCTCTCAGGATCAGGCCTCCGCCGCGTCGCGCGTGGCCCCGACCCGCTGCGCCAGCGACGCGGCCATGAAGGCGTCCAGGTCACCGTCCAGCACCCCGGCCGTGTCCGAGGTCTCGACGTTGGTCCTCAGGTCCTTGACCATCTGATACGGCTGCAGGACGTAGGATCGGATCTGGTGGCCCCAGCCGATGTCGGTCTTCTGATCCTCCACCGCCTGCGCCGCCGCCTCGCGCTTCTGCAGCTCCAGCTCATAGAGCCGGGCGCGCAGCATCTTCCACGCCTGGTCCCGGTTCTGGTGCTGCGAGCGCTGGCTCTGGCTGGCCACCGCGATCCCCGTGGGGATGTGGGTCAGGCGCACGGCGCTGTCGGTCTTGTTGACGTGCTGGCCGCCCGAGCCGGAGGCGCGATAGGTGTCGGTGCGCACGTCTGACGGATTGATCTCGATCTCGATCTTGTCGTCGACTTCCGGGAACACCCACACCGAGGCGAAGCTGGTGTGGCGCCGGGCGCTTGAATCGAAGGGCGAGATGCGCACCAGCCGGTGTACACCGGCCTCGGTCTTCAGCCAGCCATAGGCGTTGGTTCCGACCACCCGCAGCGTCGCGGACTTGATGCCCGCGGTCTCGCCCGGCGTCTCTTCCACCACCTCGACCTTCATGCCGTGGGCGTTGGCCCAGCGCGTGTACATGCGCATGAGCATCAGCGCCCAGTCGGCGGATTCCGTGCCGCCGGCGCCGGAGTTGATTTCCACGAAGCAGTCGCTGGCGTCCGCCTCGCCCGACAGCAGGGCCTCCAGCTCGGCGCGGGCCGCCTGGGCCTTCAGCGCCGCCAACTGGCCGCTGACGTCGTCCAGCGAGGCCTGGTCGCCCTCGGCCTCGGCCAGTTCGGCGAATTCCAGGGCGTCGGCCAGTTCGCGTTCCAGCCGCTGCACGGCCTCCACCTGGCCGGCCAGGTGGGTGCGCTCGCGCATCAGGGCCTGGGCGGCCTCGGCGTTGTCCCACAGGGTCGGGTCCTCGACCCGGGCGTTCAGCTCATCGAGCTTGCGGAGGGAAGGTTCCCAGTCAAAGTCGCCTCCTGAGCAGTCCGATGGACTGCTCGATGTCGGCCGCAGCGGCCTCGACATCCGCACGCATGATTTGCGCCTTCCTCTAGGGTCCGGACGGAGAAGCTCCGGCGGACGGGGCGCGCGGGATAGCGCGCCGCCGATTTCAATTCAATCGCTTCAACGCAATCGGTCAGTACAAGCCGTTCAGGTCGTCCGGCTGCTTGGGCGGACGGTTGGCCTTGGGCGGACGGGTGTCCTTGCCGCTCGGCGCGCTGGGCCCCGGGGCGATCGGGGTGATGGCCACCGAGCTGTCGCCGCCGGGCACCGGCACGCCGGTGGTGGTGGCCGCGCGCACGCTGGGCTCGGTGCCGGGCCGGAAGGCCTCGCGGTTGGGACCGACCATGGCGAACTTGGTGTTTGGCGGCGCCTTGAAGTCCAGGGGCGGCATGGTCTTGGTCGCCTCCTGCATGAACTCGATGAAGATCGGCAGCGCCGCGACGGCCCCGGTCTCGCCATGGCCCAGCGAGCGGTTGTCGTCGAAGCCGATGTAGGTCGCCACCACCATCTGCGGCGAGAAGCCCATGAACCAGGCGCTGCGGAAGTCGTTGGTGGTGCCGGTCTTGCCGCCCACCGGCCGGTTCAGCGTCCGCGCGGCCACGGCGGTGCCGTGCTGCACCACACCCTCCAGCATCAGCTCGATCTGGTAGGCGGTGATCGGGTCGATCAATTGCTCGCCGGTGCGCGGGATGCTGGGCGCGAAGTCGCCCGAGAATCCGGCGGTGCACGGCCGGCAGTCGCGAAGGTCGGACTTGACCACCACCTTGCCGTCGCGGTTCTCCACCTCTTCCAGCAGGTGCGGCGTCACCTTGCGCCCGCCGTTGAGGAACGAGGAATAGGCGCCGGCCATGCGGAAGGGCGTCGTCTCGCCCGCCCCCAGGGCCATGGCCAGCACCGGGTCCATCTTGTCGACCACCCCGAAGCGCTTGGCGGTGTCGACGATCTTGGGCATGCCCACTTGCATGGCGATGTGCACGGTCATGGCGTTGAGCGACAGCTCCAGGCCCCGGCGGAAGGCCAACGGCCCCAGGAAGTGGTGCTCGTAGTTCTCCGGGCTCCACACCTCGCCCGGCGCCGCGCCCGGCAGGGACACCGGCCCGTCGACCACGATGCTGGCGGGGGTGAACTGCCCCGTCTCCAGCGCCGTCGCATAGACGAACGGCTTGAACGACGAGCCGGGCTGCCGATAGGCCTGGGTGGCGCGGTTGAAGTTGGACAGCGAGAAGCTGTAGCCGCCGACCATGGCCAGCACCCGGCCCGACTGCGGCTCCATGGCCACCAGGGCGCCGTTGACGATGGGCACCTGACGCAGGCGGAAGCCGCCCGTCTCGCCCGGCTCGACCAGCACCAGGTCCCCGACGCTGAGCCCCTTGCCCGCCCGCGCCCAGGCGACGTCGGCGCCGACCAGGTCGCCGGCCAGGCCGTCCACCGTCTCCACCTTGCCGGGGGCGGTGACCACGGCGATGCGCCAGCCCCGCCGTTCGGCCGGCGCGCGCGCGCCCTTGGCCTGGGGCGCCTGGGCCGCCTGGATGGCCGCCTTCTGCCAGCCCGGCGCGATCTGGCTCAGGTGTCCCCACGCCCCGCGCCACCCGTGCCGCCGGTCATACGTCTCCAGCCCGTCCTGCAGGGCGATCCGCGCGGCCGTCTGCAGGCGCGCGTCCAGGGTGGTGCGGATGTAGTAGCCGCCTTCCGTCAGGTCCTTGACCTGGGGCGTGGTGGTGCGCTGCACCCAGTCCACGAAATAGTCGGCGTCGCGGTACTTGGCGCGGCTGGGCGCGGTCTCGACCTTCAGGTCCTCGCGCATGGCCGCCTCGCCCTCGGCGCGGGGCACCCAGCCCAGCTCGATCATGTCGCGCAGGATGAAGTTGCGCCGGCGGATGGCGTTCGCCTTCTGGCGGATCGGGTGGTAGTTGTCCGGCCCCTTGGGCAGGGCGGCCAGATAGGCGCACTGGGCCAGGCTGAGGTCGCTCAGCGACTTGCCGAAATAGTTGTACGCCGCCGCCCCGACCCCGTACGAGCGGTAACCCAGCCAGATCTCGTTCAGGTACAGCTCGAGGATCTGCTCCTTCGACAGGGTCTGCTCCAGCTGGGTGGCGAGGATCGCCTCCTTCAGCTTGCGCCCCACCGAGACCTCGTTGGTCAGGAGAACGTTCTTGGCCACCTGCTGGGTGATCGTCGAGCCGCCCTCAGGGCGCTTGCCCTGCATGACGTTGAACACGTCCTTGATCATCGCCCGCGACAGGCCGCCCACGTCCACCCCGCCGTGGCGGAAGAAGTTGTGGTCCTCGGCCGCCAGGAAGGCCAGGTAGACCTTGGGCGGGATCTGGTCGTACGGCACATAGATGCGCCGCTCCTTGGAGTATTCGCCGATCAGGGTGCCGTCCCAGGCGTAGACGCGGGTGGCGGTGGGCGGATGATAGTCGGCCAGGTCCGAGGCGTTGGGCATGCCCTTGAACAGGACCACCGAATAGATCGCCGCCGACACGCCGGCCACGGCGGCGGCGCCGAGCAGGGCGACCCCGGCCAAGCCGATCCAACGACCGAAGACTTTCAAGACCGACGCACCTCCGCGGGCGGCAAGGCCCCGCCCCCGGGGAACGTCTAGACGGCTTCGACGCGCGCGAAAAGGGCGCCGGCGTCGCGGGGCCGCGATGCGCGCCCTAGCGGGAGGCCAGCTTGGTCTGGCCGGTGAAGTAGGCGTCGATGGCCTGCGCCACCCCGTCCATCAGCCGCCCGCGCTGGTCGGCGTCGGTCAGGCGCCCTTCGTCGTCCGGATTGGTGATGAAGCCCATTTCCAGCAGCGCCGCCGGCACGTCCGGCGCCAGCAGCACGAAGTAGCCGGCGTCGCGATGGCTGCGCGGCAGCATGTCGACCCGGTCGCTGATCCGGTCCACCACCAGGCCCGCGAACACCGCCGAGCGGTTGCGGGTGCTGCGCTGGGTCAGGTCCAGCAGGATCTGTCCCACCGCAGGGTCGTTGGCGCGGTTGCCGGTGCGGATGAACCAGTCGTTGCGGTCGACCACCCGGCCCACCCGCTCGCCGCCCCGGTCGGACAGGGTGTAGACGCTGGCCCCGTGGGCGCCGGAATTCTCGCCCGCGGAGTCGGCGTGCAGGGAGATGAACAGGTCGGCGCCGGCCCTGCGGGCGATCTGCACCCGGGTGTCCAGGGGCACATAGACGTCGGCGTCGCGGGTCATCACCACCTGATAGCGGCCGGTCTTCTCCAGGCGCGCCTTCAGCGCCCGGGCGGCGGCCAGGGTGATGTCCTTTTCGTTGTTGTGGGCGCTCTGGGCGCCGGGGTCGTGGCCCCCGTGGCCGGCGTCGATCACCACCACCTTCTTAAGGTTCAGCGGCGGGGCCGAGGCCTGGCCGATGAGGTCGGCGACCCACGGCCCGATGTCCGCCACCGCCGCGGCGGGGGCAATCGGCGTCGAGGCCGGCCTGCCGGCCTTGGCCGAAACGGGAGTTGCAACGGGTCCGCCGGCGGCGATGTCGATCACGTAGCGGTAGTTGGTCACCCCGTCGCCGGGGGGCAGCAGGAAGCGCCGCTTGACCTGGGCGCCGGACGCCACGTCCAGCGCCAGGCGCGCGCCGCCGCCGCCGTTGTTCACCGTCCAGGCCTTCACCAGGCCCTGGCCCCGGCCCTGAAGGACGCCGGTCGCGCCCACGTTGGGCAGGGAGATGACCAGCCGCGACGGCTGGTCGTCGTCCCGGGCGATCTTGGCGGAGATGGCGCGGTCCAGGTCGACGACGATGCGGGTCTCGGCCTGGTCGCCGCCGAAGCGCACGCGCAGGACCCCGCCGTTCGAGGAAGCGGCCTCGTTGGCCGCGAAGGCCGCCGCCGCCCCGCCGGCGAGCAGAATCGCCACGGCGGCCAGCATCCGCCGCCATCCGCCAAGGCTCGCCAACGCCGGGCGCAAACTCCGCACGGTCTTCCCCTGTATCCACCAACAGCCAGCGCTTATCGGCCCGGGCCCGTAGCCAAAGGGTTAAGCGGGCGCGGGCAGGCCGGCCCGGCAAGCTGTTCGCGCGCCGGTCTTCGCCCCCTGCGCGAATGGCGTACTTTCATTTGGCGGATTGTTCTTCTACATTGCAGGCGCGCACCCGCCGTCCTCGGACTTAAGCGACCTGCGCGGCCCGCGCGGGGCCAAGCGCCCTTTTGGCGCAAGCGCATCAGCCGATCCGCGCCCAATGACTGAGCGCGACTTTGGAATTTTGAACCAATGGGCAGCGCCGCCTACGCCCCAGACACGACTCTGACCGCTCTCGCCGCCACTCGCGGCCGCGAGACGGACGGCGTTTTGCGCGCGCGCCCCTGCAGCCGGCGCCCGGACCCAAGGTCCAGAGCGCGCCCCGGAGATACCCTTTATGTCGAAGAGAATGTTGATCGACGCCGCCCACGCAGAAGAAACGCGGGTGGTCGTCCTGGACGGAAGCCGAGTTGAGGAATTCGACTTCGAAAGCCGCGCCAAGAAGCAACTGCGCGGCAACATCTACCTGGCCAAGGTCACCCGCGTAGAGCCCAGCCTGCAGGCCGCCTTCGTGGAATATGGCGGCAACCGCCACGGCTTCCTGGCCTTCAACGAGATCCACCCGGACTACTACCAGATCCCCCACGCCGACCGCGAAGCGCTGATGCGCGAGCTCGACGAGGACGATGACGACGATCACCACCCCGTCCAGCTCGACGAGGACGGCGAAAGCATCGGCGGCGGCGACGACGAGGACGAGGTCGACGAGGCCCAGGCGCGCCTCCGCCGGCGCATGATGCGCCGCTACAAGATCCAGGAAGTCATCAAGCGCCGCCAGATCATGCTGGTGCAGGTCGTCAAGGAAGAGCGCGGCAACAAGGGCGCGGCGCTCACCACCTACCTGTCGCTGGCCGGCCGCTACGGCGTGCTGATGCCCAACACCGACCGCGGCGGCGGCATCAGCCGCAAGATCACCGCGGTGACCGACCGCAAGCGCCTGCGCACCATCGTCCAGGACCTGAAGGTGCCCAAGGGCATGGGCCTGATCGTGCGCACCGCCGGCGCCAAGCGCACCAAGGCCGAGATCAAGCGCGACTACGAATATCTGATGCGCGCCTGGGAAAACATCCGCGACACCACCCTGCACTCGGTGGCGCCGGCCCTCATCTACGAGGAAGAGGACCTGGTGAAGCGGGCCATCCGCGATCTCTTCGACAAGGACATCGAGGGCGTCTGGGTCGAGGGCGAGGCCGGCTACCGCGAGGCGCGCGACTTCATGCGCATGCTGATGCCCTCGCAGGCCAAGAAGATCCAGGCCTACCGCGAGCCGGTGCCGCTGTTCGTGCGCCACCGCGTGGAAGACCACCTCTCCCAGATCTATTCGCCGGTGGTGCCGCTGAAGTCCGGCGGCTACCTGGTGATCAACCAGACCGAGGCCCTGGTCGCCGTCGACGTGAACTCCGGCCGCTCCACGCGTGAGCGGAACATCGAGGCCACGGCGCTGAAGACCAACATGGAGGCGGCCGAGGAAGCCGCCCGCCAGCTTCGCCTGCGCGACCTCGCCGGCCTGATCGTCATCGACTTCATCGACATGGATGAGTCGAAGAACAACCGCGCCGTCGAGAAGAAGCTCAAGGACTGCCTCAAGGACGATCGCGCCCGCGTGCAGATGGGCAAGATCTCCAGCTTCGGCCTGATGGAGATCAGCCGCCAGCGCCGGCGCACCGGCATCCTGGAAGGCACCACCCACGTCTGCCCGCACTGCCAGGGCGCCGGCCGCGTCCGCTCGGTGGAATCCAGCGCCCTGTCGGCCCTGCGCGCCGTGGAGATGGAAGCCCTGCGCGGCGGCGGCGAGGTCAATGTCCGCGTCCCCCGCGACGTGGCGCTCTACATCCTCAACCACAAGCGCGAGGACCTGATCCGCGTCCTGGCGACGCATGGCCTGCAGGTCAGCGTGGTCATCGACGACGCCCTGGCCCACGCCGACCATGAGATCGAGCGCCTGTCGAGCACGCCCTTCGAGCCCGCCCAGGCCTGGGCCCCGCCGGCGCCCGCCGCCGAGGACCTGGCCGACGACTTCGTCGATGACGACGTCGAGGACGAGGACGAGGAAGAAGACGAGGAAATCCTCGCCGCCGAAGCCGCCGAGGACACCGACGACGACGAGGCCGGCGCCAACGCCGGCGAGGGCCTGGACGACGCGGACGCCCGCCGCCGTGGCCGCGGGCGGCGCCGTCGGCGCGGCCGTCGCGGCGACGAGCCGCGCGAGGCGCGCGAGGCCGGGGCTGCGCCCGCGCCGGAACGCCGTCCCGCCGCCAGCGAGGATGAAGAGGGCGAGGAAGCCCGTCGCCGTCGCCGTCGCGGCCGCCGAGGCGGTCGGCGCATGCGCGACGAGGGCGGCCCCCGCGCGGCCGAGCCCTATGGCTGGTCCTGGCCGGCGCGCCTGGTCGGCGACGACCCCTACCAGTGGCGTGGCCCGGTGGAAGCCGGCCCCCGCCCCGCCCCCGCGCCCCGCGCCGAGGCGGTAAGCGCCCCGGCCGCCGCCCAGGCTGTCGCCGTGGCCGCCGAAGCGGCGCCGCAGACCGCCCGCGCGCCGCGTCCGGCGCCCGCGCCCCTGCCCGCCCCGACGCTGGTGGAAGCCGGCCCCGAGGACGACGTGTGGGTCGAACTGCCCGCGCCGGAAGAGGCTGAAAAGCCCAAGCGCGCCCGCCGCTCCCGCGCCAAGGCCAAGGCCGAGCCGGTCGCCGAAGAGGCCGTGACCGCCGAGGCGGCCCCGGTGGTCGAAGCGCCGGCCGAACCGGTCGCCGAGGCCCCGGCGGCCGAGCCTGAGCCCGCGCCCGAACCCGCTGTCGCGGCAGCGGCGCCGGAACCCGCGCCTGAGCCCGCGCCCGAGCCGGCCCCCGTCGCCGCGCCGGCCGAGCCGGATCCCGCCGAAATCACCGCCGCGCCGGCTGCGCCGCGCCGGGGGTGGTGGCGTCGGGGCGCCTGAGGCCCTAAGTTCCGAACCAAGCCGGGGGGCGCACGGAGTCTGGATGTGATCGCGAAACCCCGCCGCACGTTGCGCGCAGCCATCGGCCTCTTCGCCGTCGTCAGTTCCCTGGCGATGTCGACGGCGCCGGCCTGCGCGCAGGAGGACGGCGGGGTCTCCATCATCCGCGACACCGAGATCGAGGCCATCCTGCGCCAGGACTGCGACCCGATCTTCGTGGCCGCGGGCCTGACGCCCCAGAACGTCCAGATCCACATCGTCGGCGACAAGGAGCTGAACGCCTTCTCCGCCGCCGGCCAGCAGGTGTTCCTGAACACCGGCCTGATCATCGAGACCAAGACGCCCAACCAGCTCATCGGCGTCATTGCGCACGAGACCGGCCACATCGCCGGCGGCCACATCGCCCGCTCGGGCGAGATGGGCCGCTCAGGCATAGCGCCTCTGATCCTGGGCATGGGGCTGGGGGTTCTGGCGGCCCTGGCCGGGGCGCCGGACGCGGCCGCCGGCCTGATCTATTCCTCGTCCTACTTCGCCCAGCTCTCGGTGCTGGGCTATTCGCGGGTCCAGGAATCGGCGGCCGACCAGGCCGCCGTCACCTATCTGGAAAAGTCAGGCCAGTCGGGCGAGGGCCTGGTCGAATTCTTCAACAATTTCCGCTACCAGGAAGTGTTCTCGGACGAGAAGAAGTACCCCTTCTTCCGCGACCACCCGCTCAGCGACGACCGCATCGAGGCCCTGACCGCCCGGGTCACCACCCAGGCCCACTTCCACGCCGTGGACTCGCCCGAGGCCATCGCCAAGCATGAGATCATGAAGGCCAAGCTCGAGGCCTTCCTCAACGGGCCGCAGCAGACCTTCGTGGAATATCCGGAGACGAACACCTCGTTCCCGGCCCGCTACGCCCGCGCCATCGCCTATTACAAGCTGCTGGAGACCGACAAGGCCCTCAAGCAGATCGACGCCCTGATCGCCGACCAGCCCAACAATCCCTACCTGTGGGAGCTCAAGGGCCAGGTGCTGTTCGAGGCCGGCCGCCCCAAGGAGGCCGAGCCCGCGCACCGCCGCTCGGTCGAGCTCAAGCCCGACGCCCCGCTGCTGCGCATCAACCTCGGCCAGACCCTGGTGGCCACCGAGGACAAGACCAAGCTCGACGAGGCGGTGTCGGAGATCAACCGCGCCCTCACCGAGGAGCCCGACAACGCCCTCGGCTGGCGACTGCTGTCCGAGGCCTATGACGCCAAGGGTGAGGCCGGCCGCGCCCGGCTGGCGGCGGCGGAGCAGAACTTCTATCTCGGCCAGATGCGCGACGCCCGCACCTTCGCGATGCGCGCCCGAGACCTGTTGAAAAAGGATACGCCCGAATGGCGCCGCGCCACGGACATCGTGTTGGCCTCCAAGCCCTCGCCGCAGGAGCTTCAGGAACTGAACCGCCCCGGATGAGCCGTGTCCTCGCCGTCGCGGCCCTGGGCGCCGCGGCCCTGACCCTGTCCTTCGGGCTCTCCGCCTGCAACCGCACGCCCGCCGCCGACGACAAGGCCTTCGGCGAGCGCGTGCACGCCTATCTGCTGGCCCACCCGGAAGTGATCCAGGAGGCGGCGACCAAGCTCCAGGAGCGCGAGGCCGCCGCCCAGGACGCCGAGGCCATGGCCGCCCTCAAGAAGGGCGTCGAGGCCCTGCCCAAGGTGCGCCAGGCGCTGGAGCACGACCCGCGCGACTACGTCGCCAACCCCCAGGGCAAGATCACGGTGACGGAGTTCTACGACTACCGCTGCCCGCACTGCGCCAACGCCGCGCCCAAGGTGGCGGCCCTGATCCACGCCAATCCCGACGTGCGCTTCGTGTTCAAGGAGATGCCGATCTTCGGACCCACCTCGGAACACGCCGCCCGCGCCGCCCTGGCGGTCAAGAAGGACGGCGGGGACTATCTCGGCCTCTACCAGGCCTACATGTCGACCCACGGGCTGGACGACGAGGCCATCGACAGGATCGCCCTGTCCAAGGGCGCCAAGGCGGCCACCCTCGCCTCGCCCCAGGTCGCCGCCGAATCGAACAGCCAGATCGCCTCGGTGACCCAGCTCTTCCAACAACTCTCCCTGCGCGGCACCCCGGCCTTCATCGTCGGCGACCAGATTGTCCCCGGCGAAGACCTCGATTCGATCCTGCAGGAGGTCAACAAGCAGCGCGCCAGGCTGGCGGGGGGCTGAGCTTCCCTCTCGGCGTCAGCCCTGGCCTTTCGGCCCCGGACCCACTAGACCGCGCGCCGGGCCACAGACGGAGCAAGGCGCAATGACCGACGGCGACAACGACTTCGTCTATGACGAGGCCTCCGGCGAATGGATTTCCGCCGGCGAAGCGGCCGCGCGCAAGGCCGCGGCCGCCGAAGTCGAGGTCCGTGATTCCGTCGGCAATCGCCTCGCCGACGGCGACGCCGTCACCCTGATCAAGGATCTCAAGGTCAAGGGCGCCGGCCAGACCCTCAAGCGGGGCACGGTGATCCGTTCGATCCGCCTCACCGGCGACGACCAGGAGATCGACTGCCGCTACGAGGGCATCAAGGGCCTGGTCCTGCGGGCGGAATTCGTCAGGAAGCTTTGAGGTTCGGGGACCTGGCGGAGAACCGTCTCGACGCCTCAAACGCCCTTCTCCCCTTGCGGGAGAAGGTGGCCTCCGTAGGAGGTCGATGAGGGGTCGACGCGGCCTTCGTGACTATTGTCTGGCAGGCCAATCCCCTTCGGTCCGACAACCCCTCATCCGTCAGCTTCGCTGACACCTTCTCCCGCAAGGGGAGAGGGAAGACCGAAGTACCCTCGCCGATGGCCGATGTGAGCCGAGGCTTGCGCCGGCTCCAGCCGCCCGTCCGTCGCTGGCTTAGGCCATCACGCCTCAAGCCGCGCCCGAACGCACCGTCCGGCCCGCGGCGCCAGACAACGCGTTCTCCAGCGCCGCCAGCAGACGGCGCACCTCGATGGGCTTGGGCACGAAGTCGTCCATGCCGGCGGCCAGGTACTCGTTCACCTGGTGCGCCATGGCGTTGGCGGTCAGGGCCACGATCGGCGTGCGCGCGCGGCCCTGGGCCACCTCCCGCTCGCGGATGAAGCGCACGGCGGTGGGGCCATCCATGCGCGGCATCTGCACGTCCATCAGGATCGCGTCCCAGTCGCCCGATTCCCAGGCGGCCACCGCGTCGACCCCGTCGCCGACCACCTCCACATGCACGCCGATCTGCGACAGCAGGGTCTTTAGGACCAGCTGGTTGACCGGATTGTCCTCCGCCGCGAGGACCCGCAGGCCTGACGGACCCTCGGCGTCGGGGCGCGCACGCGGCGCCGGGGCGCGGGCGACGGGCGCGGCCCGTTCGCTGCGGGCCAGCGGCAGGGTGGCGATGAAGGTCGAGCCCTCGCCCTCGGCGCTGCGCACCGCGATCGCGCCGCCCATCAGCTCGGCCAGCTCGCGGCAGATCGCCAGCCCCAGCCCCGTACCGCCGAAGCGGCGGGTCGTCGAGGCGTCCGCCTGGGCGAACTTCTGGAACAGGGTCGCCTGCTGCCCGGGCGAAATGCCGATGCCGGTGTCCGACACCGTCACGGTCAGCGCCCCGCGTCGGCGGCCGACGCTCACCGCCACGCGGCCGGCTTCGGTGAACTTCAGGGCGTTGGAGATCAGGTTGTTGAGAAGTTGCCCCACGCGCGTGGCGTCGCCGCGATAGACGCCCCGGGCCGCGCGGGTCACGGTCAGGTCGAAGGCGACGCCCTTCTGGGCCGCCACCGCCGAGAAGGCGGCGTGGGCGCGCGAGGCCACGGCGGCGACGTCGAAGTCCGCCTCCTCCAGCTCCAGCCGCCCGGCCTCGATCTTGGACAGGTCCAGGACGTCGTTCAGCACCGTCAGCAGGGCCTCGCCGGACTGGCGGATCACGTCCAGCCGCTCGCGCTGGGCCGGCTCCATCGGGCCGGCCGCCATGGCCTGGGCCATGCCCAGCACCCCGTTCAGCGGAGTGCGGATCTCGTGGCTCATGGTGGCCAGGAAGGCGCTCTTGGCGCGGGTGGCGGCCTCCGCCTCCTCCTTGGCCTGGATCAGCGCCTGCTCGGCCTGCTTGCGGGCGGTGACGTTCTGCATGGCGCCGATGACCCGGCTCGTCTTGCCGTCGTCGCCGCGGAACGCCTGCATCACCTCGGCGATCCAGAATTCCTCGCCGCTGTCGCGCAACACGCGATACTCGATCTCGTAGGGGGCCTCGCCGGCATGGAAGCGGCGCGAGGCCTCGGCCACCCGCTCCCGGTCGCGCGGATCGACGAAGCGGCCGGTGTCGCCGGCGAACACCGCCTCGGTGACGGACTTGCCCTCGGCTTCGTCGCGCCCGAACAGCGCCTTGCCGGCGGTGACGATGGTGCGGCGGCGGAGGTCGACGTCATAGACCTGCAGGTCGGTCATCTCGGTGGCGAGCTGCAGCCGTTGCTGGGTGCGTTCCAGGCTGCGGATGGCCTCCACCTGGTCGGTGACGTCGTGGGCGGCGCTGACCACGCCGGCGATCTCGCCGCTCTCGTCCCGCCAGGGCGTCATCTCCAGCGTCATCCACCGCTGCGTGCCGTCGGCCGAGACCACCCGCACGCGCGGCTCCCAGACCCGCTCGCCGGCCAGGCAGCGCTCGAAGTGTTCCTCGAAATAGGCGAAGGCGTCGGCCGCCAGTTCCTTCAGCGGCCGGCCCGCCGCCGCCTCCACGTCCGTGACGCCCAGCGTCTGCAGCCATCGCGGCGTGGCGGTGAGCAGGCGGAATTCGCGGTCGGTCATCACCGATTCGATGGGCACGGAGGCGACGAAAGCGGCCATCACCTTGCGCGTGGCGCTCAGTTCGCGTCCGCGCAGGGCGGCGATCTCGTTGGCGCGGGCGCGCTCGCACTCGTCGGCGATGCTGTCGGCCAGGTCCTGCAGCCGCGCCGCGAGGGTCTTGTCGTAGGGGCGCGCCTCGGGCCCCTTGGCCGTCAGCACGCCGATGACGGCGCCGTCCGACAGGCGCACCGGCGCGCCGGCCCAGAACCGGCTGTGACGGTAACCCGGGGGCAGCTGGAACATGGGGTCCGGATCGCGGTCGGCGACCCAGATCGCCTTGCGCTGTTGCATCACCGCGCGCACGCCCAGCGCCGGCATCACGGTCCCGACCAGGCTGCCGCCGCTGCGCCAGATACGCTCGCCGTCCACCAGCACGACGCTGGCCTCGGCGCCGGGCAGCAGGGCTTCGGCGAGCCGCGTGGCGCGATGGAAGGCAGGCAGCGCCGGGCTCATTCCGAACGGCGGACTGCTCGCCTCTTCGACCATGCCGGCGTCTCCCATCGCCCTCAGCCTTAACGCGGCAGCGCTGAAGTCGAGGTTAAGGGCAGGACCGCCAGGCGCGGCGTTCGGCCGCGCTAAGCCGCCGGGGTCAGCGAGACATCGACCATGATCTCGGCCGAGATCGCCTCCAGCGCCGCCTGCACCCTGGCCACGGGCAGGCCCGGCGGCAGGCGCAGCTTGGCGTCCATGTTGAACAGCGCCCCGCCCGAGTGGGGCTCGGCGCTGATCCAGGTCCGGAACGTCTCGATGTTGGCGCCAAGGCCGCTCAGGGCGCCGGTGACCTGGTTGACGATCCCGGGCCGGTCCTGCCCCACCAGGCCGAACTCCAGCGTCTCGCCCTGCGCGGCGGGGGTCTCGTCGGCGGGCGCGATGCGCACGTCCAGGCCGTGGGCGTCCACCGTGCGCACGGCCGCGCGCAGGCCCTCGACGCCGTCCGCCGCCAGCTCCACCAGAACCGAGCCCACATAGAGCCCGCCCAGCCGGCTCAGATGGCTCTCCAGCCAGTTGCCGCCGGCAGACAGCACCGCGGCGGCCAGCGCCTGGGTGAGCCCGGGCCGGTCGCTTCCGACCACGCTAAGTACGAACAACGGCATCGGCGATCCTCGCAATGGCCCCGCCCGGCCCGGCCGGATCGGGATGTCTGGTTAGTAGGGCCCGCCCCTCGCGGCCAGGTCCGCCTCGGCGCCCTAGATCAGCCCGGCCAGGGGCGATGACGGGTCCGCATAGAGCCGCTTGGGCATCCGCCCCGCCAGGTAGGCCTCGCGCCCGGCGATCACCGCGTGCTTCATCGCCCGCGCCATGCGGATCGGGTCTTTGGCCTCGGCGATGGCGGTGTTCATCAGCACCGCGTCGCAGCCCAGCTCCATGGCGATGGTGGCGTCCGAGGCCGTGCCGACGCCGGCGTCCACCAGCACCGGCACCTTGGACTGCTCGATGATCAGCCGGATGTTGACCCGGTTCTGCAGGCCCAGGCCCGAGCCGATCGGCGCCGCCGCCGGCATGATCGCCGCCGCCCCGGCCTCCTCCAGCTTCAGGCAGTAGACCGGATCGTCGGTGCAGTAGACCATCACCGTGAACCCCTCGGACACCAGCAGCTTCAGCGCCCGCAGGGTCTCCTCCATGTCGGGCAGCAGGTGCCGGGTGTTGGACAGCACCTCCAGCTTGACCAGGTCCCAGCCGCCGGCCTCGCGCGCCAGGCGCAGGGTCCGCACCGCCTCCTCGCCGGTGAAGCAGCCGGCGGTGTTGGGCAGGAAGGTGAAGCGGTCGGGCTTCACATAGTCCACCAGCATCGGCTGGCTGGCGTCCGACAAGTTCACCCGGCGCAGGGCCACGGTGACGATCTCCGCCCCCGCCGCCTCGGCCGCCGCGGCGTTGGTCGCATAGTCCTTGTACTTGCCCGTGCCGACGATCAGGCGCGAGCGGAACACGCGCCCGGCCACCGACCAGGTGTCTTCGCCGATGGGCTGGGTTCCGTCCATTTATCCGCCTCCGATGAAGTGCACGATCTCGATCCGGTCGCCGTCGGCCAGGGCCGTGGCGGCGTAGGTCGATCGGGGCACGATCTCCAGGTTCCGCTCCACGGCGACCTTGCGCGGGTCCAGCCCCAGGGCCGCGACCAGGTCGGCGACGCTCGCCACGCCGTCGAAACCGCGCGTCTCGCCATTCACCGTCAGTCGCATCGCCGTGCGCAGCACCTTGGAGCCTCCGTCGCAGCCTTGTGAGCCCGACCGCCGGACGATACAAGACGCGCGAACCGGGCGGCGGAGCTGAATGTCGAAACCGATCTATGTGCTGAGCGGGCCCAATCTCAACCTGCTGGGAGTCCGCGAGCCCGAGATTTACGGTCGCCAGACCCTGGAGGACGTCCGTGTCCTTTGCGAGGCGCGCGCGGCCCAGTTCGGCCGCACCGTGGTCTTCCGCCAGAGCAATCACGAGGGCCAGTTGATCGACTGGGTGCAGGAAGCCCGCACCGAGGGCTGCGCCCTGGTGATCAATCCGGCCGGCTATGGTCACACCTCCGTGGCCCTGCTCGACGCGCTGAAGACTTTGGCTATACCTGTCGTCGAATGCCATCTGTCGAATCCGGCGGCGCGGGAGGACTTCCGCCGCTCGACCTACGTTTCCCTCGCCGCCACCGGACTGGTCTCCGGCTTTGGGGCGAAGAGCTACGAACTGGCCATCGAGGCCGCGTGCGGCCTGGCCGCCTGAACCGAACCGCTCAGAGCTGAACCCGGGCCCATCAACAAGGTTATCTGTACATGGCTACTCCCAAGGCGCCGGCCGATCCCATTGACGCACGCCTCGTGCGCAAGCTTGCCGACATCCTCAACGACACCAACCTGTCGGAGATCGAGGTCGAGCACGGCGAGCTGAAGATCCGCGTCGCGCGCACCCTGGCCGCCCCGGCCCCCGTCTACGCCGCCGCCCCGGCTCCCCTGGCCGCCCCGGTCGCCGCCGCCGCCCCGGCCGCCGGCGCCGCGCCAGCCGCCCCCGCCGAGCCCAAGTACGCCGCCGGCGACCTGGTGAAGTCGCCCATGGTCGGCACCGTCTACCTGCAGCCCACCCCGGGCGCCGCGCCCTTCGCCAAGGTCGGCGACCAGGTCGAGGAGGGCCAGACCCTGCTGATCGTCGAGGCCATGAAGACGATGAACCCGATTCCCGCGCCCAAGGCCGGCAAGATCCTGGAATTCCTCGTCGCCGACTCCCAGCCCGTCGAGTTCGGCGAGCCCCTGGTGGTGATCGGATAGCCCCGTGTTCGACAAGATCCTCATCGCCAACCGCGGCGAGATCGCGCTGCGAATCCACCGCGCCTGCAAGGAGATGGGCATCTCCACGGTGGCCGTGCACTCCGAGGCCGACACCAGCGCCATGCACGTGCGCCTGGCCGACGAGAGCGTCTGCATCGGCCCGGCGCCGGTCGCCAAGAGCTACCTGAACATCCCCTCGATCATCGCCGCCTGCGAGATCACCGGGGCCCAGGCCGTTCACCCCGGCTATGGCTTCCTGTCGGAGAACGCCCGCTTCGCCGAGATCGTCACGGCCCACGGCTACACCTTCATCGGTCCCAAGCCCGAGCACATCCGCATCATGGGCGACAAGATCGCCGCCAAGCAGGCGGTCAAGGCCGCCGGCATTCCGGTGGTGCCGGGCTCGGAGGGCGCCCTGCAGACCGAGGCCGAGGCCATGGCGGCGGCCGACGAGATCGGCTTTCCCGTCCTGATCAAGGCGGCGGCCGGCGGCGGCGGACGCGGCATGAAGGTGGCGCGGACCCGCGAGGACCTGGCCGAGGCCGTCGCCACCGCCCGCGGCGAGGCCAAGGCCGCGTTCGGCGACGACGCGGTCTACATGGAGCGCTATCTCTCCACCCCCCGCCACATCGAGATCCAGGTCATCGCCGACGCCTTCGGCAACGTCTGCCACCTGGGCGAACGCGACTGCTCCCTGCAGCGCCGCCACCAGAAGGTGCTGGAAGAGGCCCCCTCTCCCGCCATCGACGCCGCCGCCCGCGCCAGGATCGGCAAGGTGGTGGTCGATGCGATCAAGGCCATCGGCTACCTCGGCGTCGGCACCATCGAGTTCCTGTACGAGAACGGCGAGTTCTTCTTCATCGAGATGAACACCCGCCTGCAGGTGGAGCATCCGGTCACCGAGGCCATCACCGGCATCGACCTGGTGCGCGAACAGATCCGCATCGCCGCCGGCCTGCCCCTGTCGTTCCGCCAGGAGGACGTGGTCTTCGAGGGCCACGCGATCGAGTGCCGGATCAACGCCGAGAACCCGCGCACCTTCGCGGGCTCACCCGGCCTGGTCACCGATTTCCACGCCCCCGGCGGCCTCGGCGTGCGGCTCGACTCGGCCCTCTACGCCGGCTACGTGTTTCCCCCCTTTTACGACAGTCTTGCTGGCAAATTGATTGTGCACGGCCGGGATCGTGTGGAATGTATTGCGAGGCTGAAACGGTGCCTTGGGGAAATGGTGGTCGGCGGGATAGAGACGACCATACCCTTGTTTCAGGATCTGCTGGTGGATCCGGACATTCTGGATGGACGTTACAACATCCACTGGCTTGAGCATTGGATCGCGGCGCAGGGATAGGGTCCTCGCCGTAGTGGTGGGGGCTTCTTGGACGGTTTTTCCGCCGACGATCTGATCGCATGTTACCGGCGTGGTGTTTTTCCCATGGCGGACGCGCGCCACGACGAGCGCGTCTTCCTGGTCGATCCCGCGCGCCGCGGGGTCATGCCCCTGGACGAATTCCACTGTCCCCGGCGGCTGGCCCGGACCGTTCGCTCGGACCGCTTCCAGGTTCGCATCGACACCGCCTTCTGCCAGGTCATCGAGCACTGCGCCGCGGCGCGGCCGGGACGCATGGAGACCTGGATCAACGGCCCCATCCAGGCCCTGTGCCTGGAGCTCTTCGACCGCGGCAAGGCGCACAGCGTGGAGGCCTGGCTCGGCGATCGGCTGGTGGGCGGCCTCTATGGCATTTCGCTCGGTGCGGCCTTCTTCGGCGAGAGCATGTTCAGCCTGGAACGCGACGCCAGCAAGGTGGCCCTGGTGCATCTGGTGGCGCGCCTCAAGGCCGGCGGCTATCGCCTGCTGGACGCCCAGTTCATCACCGACCACCTGGCCGGCTTCGGCGCCGTGGAGGTGTCCCGCGCCGACTACGGCCGCCAGTTGGCCGCCGCCGTCTCCGGCCACGCCGATTTCCTCAAGCTGCCGGCCTACGCCGGCGGCGCCGAAGCGCTGCAGGCGATCAGCCAGGCGTCGTAGACCGGGTGCTCGAAGGGGTGCAGGCCCGGCGCCGTCGAGAACATCCAGCCCTTGTAGACCTGCTTGGCCGGCGGCGCTTCGTGCCCCGGCGCCGGCCGCGGCTGGCTCTCGACGATCAGATAGGCGGCGGCCTGGGGCTGCGGATCGTCGAGCCCCGTGGTCTCGCAGGCCTTCACCGTGAAGACCAGGTTCTTGTAGCGGACGCGCCGGCCGATAGGCACCTGGAAGCGCATGGTCTCGGCGGTGACCTTGTCCAGCGCCTGTACGATCGCCGCCGGGCTGCGCAGGGGCTTGGGCGGCTCGGGCGGCTTTTCCGGCGCGGCGGTGGCGGCGGTGGCGGCCGACTTGACCGGCTTGGCCGCGCTTTCCGCCTGGTCCGGCAGATTGGCCTCGGCGGCGGGCCTCAAGCCCGGCGAAGCAGCCGTGGAGGCGGCGGGCGCGGCCGGCGCGGGCGCGGGCGATCCTGACAGCGAGGGCATGGCCTCGGCCGGCGCGCTGGCCGGGGGCGTCTGCTGGGCGAGGGCCAGGCCGGCGCCGGCCAGGCAGGCCGCGGCGCCGGCGGCGATCAACGCCCGTCGCAGCGTGCGGCGGCGCCGGGCGCGCCCTACTCCGGCGTCCACGGCTGGTAGTCCCCCGTGGCCTTGGCGCGTTCGCCGCCGCGGGCGATCGACCCCTTGGGCCGCCAGGCCCAGATGGTGCCCGTCAGGTTCGGCTGGTGGTCCTTTTCCCAGGCCCGGCGCGTCAGCGGCGCCTTGGTCGGCGGCTCGTCGAAGGTGTGGTGCAGCCAGCCGTGCCATTCGGCCGGCACTTTGGAGGCGTCGGCATAGCCCTTGTAGATCACATAGCGCCGCTTGCGGCCCTTGTCGTAGCTGCCCTTGTCGGTGCGCGCTTCGTAGTAGCGGTTGCCGAAGTCGTCCTCGCCCACATAGGCGCTGCTGCGCTTGATTTGGTTGTTGGCGCCGATCGTGGCGCCGTTCCACCAGGTGAAAATGGCTCTCAGCACAGCGGTTTCAGAATCCCGGAAAAGGCCTGCCCGCTTATAGTCAGGCCCGCGCCCCCGCGTCCAGCGAAGGCGACGTGCGCCCTTCCGCCACGTCGCGGATGACCGCCCCCGCCGCGTCGGCTATGGAAGAGGCCACACCATACCGGATCATCGAATTCGGCGGCGAAACTCGAGGGGAAGCGCAGATGAAGGATTTCGCGGGCAAGATCGCCGTCATCACCGGCGGCGGCACGGGCATGGGCCGGGAACTGGCGCGCCAGCTCGTCGCCGAGGGCGCCAGCGTCGCCATGTGCGACGTCTCCGCCGCCAACATGGCCGAGACCAGGTCGCTCTGCGAAAAGGACGCCCGCCAGGGCGTGCGCATCACCACCCACGTGGCCGACGTCTCCATCGAAGACCAGATGAACCGCTTCCGCGACGAGGTCGCCGAGCAGCAGGACACCGACCACATCCACCTGCTGTTCAACAACGCCGGCATCGGCGGCGGCGGCTCGATGATCGCCTCCAGCCGCGCCGAGTGGGAGCGCACCTTCAACGTCTGCTGGTACGGGGTCTACTACGGGGTGCGCGCCTTCCTGCCGATGCTGCTCAAGGCCAGCGAGGGGCACATCGTCAACACCTCCAGCGTCAACGGCTTCTGGGCCTCGCTGGGCCCCAACGTCCCGCACACCGCCTACAGCGCCGCCAAGTTCGCGGTGAAGGGCTTCACCGAGGCCCTGGTCAACGACCTCAAGGTCAACGCCCCGCACCTGAAGTGCTCGGTGGTCATGCCCGGCCACATCGGCACCGACATCGTCGCCAACTCCCGCAAGGTCCTGGTCGGCAGCGAAAGCGACACCCTTTCGGCCGAGGAACTGTCCCGTTCGCGCGACATGCTTAAGCGCATGGGCGTGGACGCCGCCGCCATGAGCGACGCCCAGATCCAGGCCCTGTCGGCCGAACGCGCGCGCCGCTTCCACGACGACGCCCCCACCAGCGCCGCCCAGGCGGCGACCATCATCCTGGACGGGGTCAAGGCCGAGACCTGGCGCATTCTGGTCGGCGAGGACGCCCAGAAGCTCGACGCCGCCGTCCGCCGCGCGCCCGAGCACGCCTACGACGCCGACTTCTTCGAGCGCTTCAACGCCGAGGTCGGCTGGCGCCTGGGCGGCTAGATCGCCATGAAAGTCTATTTCGCCTCGGATCACGCCGGCTTCGACACCAAGAACGCGCTGGTCGCGTACGTCCGTGACCACCTCGGCCACGACGTGGAGGACTGCGGCGCCCTGGTGAACGATCCGCAGGACGACTACCCGGAGATCATCGCCGTCGCCGCCAGGAAGCTCTCGGAAGACGTCGCCGCGGGCCGGGACAGCCGCGCCATCGTGGCCGGGGCGTCCGGACAGGGCGAGGCCATCGTGGCCAACCGCTTCAAGGGCGTGCGCTGCGCCCTCTACTACGGCGACCCCGGCAGCCAGCAGGTGGACGCTTCCGGCAAGCAGCTCGACATCCTCATCTCGACGCGCGAGCACAACGACGCCAATGCGCTCTCCCTCGGCCTGCGGTTTCTCACCCTCGACCAGGCCAAGGACGCCGTCGCCCGCTGGCTGGCGGCGCCGTTCCCGGGCGAGGCGCGCCACGCCCGCCGGATCACCCAGATCGACCAGGTCTCCTAGGCGGGCCGCCCCAGGACACGCCCCCCTGCGTCGCCCCGTCGCGGCCTATATGTTGTGGATGACCGCCCATCCACCCGCAACATCTATTGCCCGCGGCCTGGCCGACTCCTAGCCTGAGATCGGCGATGTGCGCCGGAGCGAGTCCATGCGGTTTCAGAAACGGTTCGCGGATCAGGCCCTTCCCGAGGCCGAGCTGCGCTGGATCGAGCGCGCCCACGAACTGGCCGAGGTCCTGGCGCCGCGCGCCTGGACCACTGCCCGCGTGGAGGCCTGGGTCGACTGGGCCGACAGCCTGCCCGCCGACTATCCGCCCGGCCTGACCGACCGCCTGGCCCCGACCGGCCGGTTCAAGGGGCTGCTGGCCCAGGGCCCGGACCGCTACGCCCACCGCCTCGCCGCCTGGGGCTTCGCCCTCGGCGTCTTCGCCAAGCCGGCCGACGCGGAGACCTTCGCCGAGGAACTGTTCGCCCTCATCGCGCTCGGCCACGTCGCCCTCGGCCAAGGCCTGGCCTTCGGCGCGCGCATGCACCCCCTGGCCGAGGACACCGCCAAGGCGCCGCCGCTCGGGATCGTCGATGTCGCCGCCCGCGACGCAGGACCGCCCGCGCCCAGCTTCGCGGCCGAACGCCTGCGCGCCGTCGCCGAGGCCATCGCCCGCTGCGAAGGCGATCCGGCCGCCTGCGCCGATCCGGCCGCCAACCCGCCCCTGGCCCGCGCCGCCCTGGCCGCCCGCGCCGCCGGCCTCGGCGACGCCGAGGTGGCTGACGCCATCGCGCTCGCCGACCATCCTGACGTGCTTGCGGCCTCCGGAGACGCCCGGCTGCTGCGGGCCGACCGCGACCTGATCGTGCGCGGCGACGGCGCGGCGGTCCGCGCCGCCGCCCTCGGCTGGCGCACGCGCCGCCTGACCCTGGCCCTGGGCTCGGAGGACGCCGTCGCCCTGGCCCGCGCCGCCGACGCGCCGGCCGCGGCCCTGAACCTGGCCAGCCTCACCGACATCGGCGACCTGGAAGCCGCCGCCCGCCTCCTCACCGTGGCCCTCGACATCGAGGTCTCGGCCGGCTTCTGCGCCACCGCCGAGGCGGCCTCGCGCCGCCGCGAGCGCCGCCCCCTCGCCCTCTCCGTCGCGGGCCTCGCCGAGCGGCTGGTGGCCGAGGGCCTGGCCTATGGCTCCGGCGCCGGGCGTGACCGCGCCGCGGCCCTGCAGGCCCTGGTCACGGCGGCCGCCTGGTCCGCCTCCGCCGATCTCGCCGGCCGGCTGGGCGGCGCCGGCGAGGCCGACCTCGAGGCCCTGGAGCGCCAGGGCCAGGCGGCGGGCGCCCTCGGGGCCGACCCGGCCGCCGCCCGCGCCAAGGTCCTCTTCACCGCCATCCGCAAGGCCCAGGCCAAGAGCGGCGCCCGCAACGTCCAGGTCACCGCCGCCGCCGAGGATGCGGACCTGGCGCTCAAGCTCGGCGCCCTCTCCATGGGGACCGCCCCCTGGGGCGGCCCCGTCAGCCTGGCCGAGACGGCCGACGGCGTCTGCGCGCCCACCATGGCCGAGGCGGCGATCCAGGGGCTCGAGCGCCTCGGGCTCGACGTCGACGCCGCCCGAGCCCATCTGCTCGGCCGCCGCACCCTCGTCGACGCCCGTTCGGTGGACCACGCCGCGCTGGCGGCCAAGGGCTTCACCGACCACGAGATCGCCGCCGCCGAGGCGGCCCTGGCCGAGGGTCTGGACCTCCAGGCCGCCTTCGCCCCGGCGGTGGTCGGCGTCGGTTTCGTCTGCGACGTGCTGGGCGCGCCCGAGGACGCGGCCCTGGCCCCCGGCTTCGACACCCTGGCCTTCGCAGGCTTCACGGTCGCCGAGGTGGACGCCGCCCGCGCCCACGCCTGCGGGGCGCCGAGCCTGGCCGACGCCGAGGCCCTGCCCTCGGAGGCGCGCGCGGTGTTCCTGGGCGCGGCCGAGACCGGGCCGGACGCGCGCCTGGCCATGACCCTGGCGCTCGATCCCTTCCTGGGCGCGCCGGCGGTGCTGCCCGTGCCCCTGGCGGCCGATGCTCCGGTGGCCGAGGCCGTCCGGCTCCAGGCCGAGGCCGCCCGCGCCGGCGTGCGGGCCCTGCGCCTGGACCGCGCCCCGCGTCCCGCCGACTTCGCCCTCGACATCGCCGAGCCGGCCCCGGAGCGCCCGGCCCGGCCCGAGGCGGACCTTCAGACCGAGCGCGTCAGCGAACGCGTGGTCGAGCGCATCGTCGAGGTCGAGCGCATGCGCCGCAAGCTGCCCGACCGGCGCAAGGGCTACATCCAGAAGGCCGCCGTGGGCGGCCACAAGGTCTATCTGCACACCGGCGAATACGACGACGGCGAGCTGGGCGAGATCTTCATCGACATGCACAAGGAAGGCGCCGCCTTCCGCTCGCTGATGAACAACTTCGCCGTGGCCATCTCCATCGGCCTGCAATACGGCGTGCCCCTGGACGAGTTCGTCGACGCCTTCGTCTTCACCCGCTTCGAGCCGGCCGGACCGGTGACCGGCAACGACTCCATCCGCTCGACCACCTCGATCCTCGACTACATCTTCCGCGAACTGGGCGTCTCCTACCTGGACCGCCGCGACCTCGCCAACGCCGACCCCGGAGAGCTGAACGCCGACGGCCTCGGCCGCGGCAAGGCCGACGAGGCGGCCGAAGCCGAGGCCGGCGAGCCCGTGCCTCAGCCGGCCTCGCGGTTCATCTCCAAGGGCTTCTCGCGCGGGGCGGCCCCCGACAACCTCGTCTTCCTGCCCTTCGCCAGCAAGGGCGGCGACGGAGGCTCGCTGATGGCCACCGCCGACGTCTGCCCGGCCTGCGGCGACCTCGCCCTGGTGCGCAAGGGTCAGAGCCTGATCTGCGAGACCTGCGGCGTCCGCCAGCCCCGCTCCGGCGGCGCCGACGGCTAGGGCCTGGATCTCTTCCCCGCCCCCGAGCCGTCATCCTCGGGCGTCAGTCCCGAGGACCCATACGCGCTGTCGAATGTTCCGCGAGCGGCAGCGGAGCGGCGCATAGGCGGCGGCCAAGGCCGGTTCCCGGCGCGCCCTTCGGTACGCGCCGCGGTCTCTCACGTGTTCATGGGTCCTGGGCACAGGGCCCAGGATGACGGACTTGAGGGTTGGGCGACCTTCCCATGAAACGCCGAGAGCATCGCCGCTCATCTGGCCTTAAGCTTGCCAGTGTAGGTGGCACACGACCCGATTTGCGGAGGCCTGTGCCGAAATGAAACCGCTTGCCCGTTACACAGCCGTCCTGGCCGCCGCCGCGATGGCGTTGAGCGCCCTGCCGGCCGCCGCCCAGAACGCCGGCCAGATCGCCCACGCCCGCGCCGGCGCCTCCTGCCCGCGCTGCAACCTGTTCCAGGCCGACTTCGGCTCCCAGGAGATGAAGGGCCGCAACTTCGCCGGCGCCCGGCTGCGCCAGGCGGACCTCAGCGCCTCGGTCATGAACCGCACGAATTTTGCCGGCGGCGACCTGCGCGACATGAATGCCTACGGTGGCGTCTTCACGGGCGCGAACTTCGGCGGCGCCAACCTGACCAACGCCACCTTCGTCGGCGCCTACCTGCAGGGGGCCAACTTCCGGGGCGCGATCCTGGACGGCGTCAACTTCTCCGGCGCCGAGATGGATCACGCCGTCGGCCTGACCCAGGGCCAGCTCCGCAACGCCTGCGGCGACGAGGCCACAACCCTGCCGCGCGGTTTGCGACTTCGCCGCTGCGACTAAGCGCGCCATTACAACGATTTAAGTGGCGGCGGCGGGAGGATGGCCGCAGTAAGACAGGACAGGGACCAGAACTTTTCGCAGGACACCTGCCATTGTCGCTATCCGGTTTCATCTCGCGCCTGACGCTCGCGCTCGGTCTCTCCTCGCTCATGGCCGTCATGGTCGTGGGCCGGGCCTACGCCCTCGAGGAAGACCGTGATGTCCCGCGCATGGTGTCGTTCGGCGGCATGTGCGCCAACTGCGAGCTGTCCGGACGCAAGCTGACCGGCGCCCGCTTCATGGGGGCCAACTTCGCCGGCGCCTCCCTGGTGGGCTCGGACCTGCGCGGCGCCTCCTTCTTCGGGTCCAACTTCTCGGGCGCGGACATGACCCGCGCCGACCTGCGCGGCGCCTCGATGATGGGCGCAACCTTCCTCACCGCCAACTTCACCGAAGCAACCCTCGACGGGTTGCAGGCCAAGGGCGCCACCTTCGCCAACGCCAACCTCTCGCGCGCCCGCTTCGAGGCCAGCGACCTGCAGGGCTCGAACTTCAGCCGCGTCATCGCGCGCGGCGTCTCCTTCGCCAGCGCCTCGCTGGTGGGGGTCAACCTGGCCGGCGGCGACTTCGACCACGCCTCCTTCAAGGACGCGACCCTGATCGGGGCCAACTTCGCCGGCGCCCAGGTGGCCGGCGCGGACTTCCGCGGCGCCAACCTGACCCACACCATGTTCGCCGGCGTCGACCTGACCGGCGTGCGCGGCCTGACCCAGGACCAGATCGACGACGCCTGCATCGACGCCGGCACCCGCCTGCCGTCGGGCCTGTCGGGCCATCCGTGCAAGGCCGGCCGCGTGGTCGTGATCCGCCAGGCGCCCCGCCCGCCGGCGCCGCCCGCGCCGCCGCGCTGACGCGAACGGCCCCGCCGCGCCGGGGCCTTGCCCAACCTGCGAATAGGCGGCAGCCTGGGAATGGGCCAAGGGCAAGCCATGCCCCGTCCCCCGGCGCGCCTCCACCGTTCCTACGGTGATTTACGGGGCTCCCGCCCGGGCGGGACCGGGGCCTCGGGGCAGAAATCGCCCCGCGAGCCCGTCCCTGCCTCGGAGCGCGGCCGCTAGACCTTGATCGGCGGGGCGACGCGGATGTGCAGCTCCTTGAGCTGCTTTTCCGTGACGTCCGACGGCGCGTTCATCATCAGGTCCTGCGCCTGCTGGTTCAGCGGGAAGGCGATGACCTCGCGGATGTTCTGCTGGCCGGCCAGCAGCATGACGATGCGGTCCACCCCCGGCGCCATGCCGGCGTGCGGCGGCGCGCCATAGCGGAACGCCGCCAGCATGCCGCCGAACTGCCGCTCGACCTCGGCCGCCGGATAGCCGGCGATCTCGAAGGCGCGGATCATGATCTCGGGCTTGTGGTTCCGCACCCCGCCCGAGCACAGCTCCACGCCGTTGACGACGATGTCGTACTGGTACGCCAGGATATCCAGCGGATCCTTGGTGTTCAGCGCTTCCAGCTCGCCCTGCGGCATCGAGAACGGGTTGTGCGTGAAGTCGACGTGGTTGGACTCCTCGTTGAACTCGTACATCGGGAAGTCGACGATCCAGCAGAAGTCGAACCGCCCTTCCGCCACCAGGCCGAGCTCGGTCCCGACCCGCGTCCGCGCCAGGCCCGCGAACTTGTAGAAGCTCTTGGGATCGCCGCCGACGAAGAAGGCCGCGTCGCCCACCTGCAGGCCCAGTTGCTGGCGGATGGCCTCGGTGCGCTCGGGGCCCAGGTTCCGTGCGATCGGCCCGGCGGCTTCCTCCGGCTGGCCCTCTTCCTGGCGCCAGAAGATGTAGCCCAGGCCCGGCTGGCCCTCGCCCTGCGCCCAGGCATTCATGCGGTCGCAGAAGGCGCGCGAGCCGCCGGCCGGCGCCGGGATCGCCCAGATGGCGTTCTTGGGCGTCTCCAGCATGCGGGCGAACACCCCGAAGCCGCCGCCGCGGAAGTGCTCGGAGACGTCCTGCATCACCAGCGGGTTGCGCAGGTCCGGCTTGTCGGTGCCGTACTTGGCGATCGATTCCCGGTACGGGATGCGCGGGAACGGATAGGGCGTCACCGACCGGCCGTCGGCGAACTCCTCGAACAGGCCATGCAGCACCGGCTCCATGGTCGCGAACACGTCTTCCTGGGTGACGAAGCTCATTTCCAGGTCGAGCTGGTAGAACTCGCCGGGCGAGCGGTCGGCGCGCGCGTCCTCGTCGCGGAAGCAGGGCGCGATCTGGAAGTAGCGGTCGAAGCCCGCCACCATCAGCAGCTGCTTGAACTGCTGGGGCGCCTGCGGCAGAGCGTAGAACTTGCCCGGATGGACCCGCGAGGGCACCAGGTAGTCGCGCGCGCCCTCGGGGCTCGACGCCGTCAGGATCGGCGTCTGGAACTCGGTGAAGCCCGCGCCGACCATGCGGCGGCGGATCGAGTCGATCACCTTGGCGCGCAGCACGATGTTGCGGTGCAGGCTCTCGCGGCGCAGGTCCAGAAAGCGGTACTTCAGGCGAATGTCTTCCGGATAGTCCGGCTCGCCGAACACCGGCAGCGGCAGCTCGGCGGCTTCCGACAGCACGGCGACCTCGCGCACCCGCACCTCGATCTCGCCGGTGGGCAGGTTGGGGTTCACGGTCTCGGCCGTGCGCGCCACCACCTCGCCGTCGATGCGGATGACGCTCTCGGCGCGCAGGCGCTCGACGACGGCGAAGCCGGGGGTTTCCGGGCTCAGCACCAGCTGGGTCAGGCCATAGTGGTCGCGCAGGTCGACGAACATCAGGCCGCCGTGGTCGCGCTTACGGTGGATCCAGCCGGAGACGCGGACATTCGCGCCCTTGTCCGCGAGCCGGAGGGCGCCGCAGGTGTGGGTGCGATAGGCGTGCATCGATCTGTCTCTGAGCTGAAAAGTTGAGGTTTTTGGAGGCGCGGAAGGGCGCATGAGCCCTGCCTATTGTCAAGGCAAAGCGCCTTTCGCGGCGCCTGCGGCGAACGGGCATTTGCGACTTGGGCGAATGCGGCCCATATTGAGGTTCCTGTTCAACAGCTGAAAGGAGGTGATCCAGTGTCTCATTGTCTCCAACCGAGGTCTTACGCGACCTGGAGCCTCAAGACCGAGGTTCGCGCCTGACAGCGTTTGACGCTCGAAGGTTTTAAGGTCGCGGTGCGCCGGTAAGCCGGCCAAGACCGCGGTCACGACGATGGAGGGCCGCTCGGGAAACCGGGCGGCCCTTTGTCCTTTCCGGCCAGGGCGGCGGCGATGGCGTCCACCTGCGCGTCCAGCGGCGCGGCCGCATCGGCGATGACGGCCCCTTCCTCCGCGGACGGCGCCGCGAGGTCGGCGAACTGGCTGTCCACCAGGCTGGCCGGCATGAAGTGGCCGCCCCGCCGCTCCAGCCGCCGGCGCATCAGGTCCGGTGGCCCCTCCAGAAAGACCAGCCGCACCGCCGGACGTCCGCGCCGAATCCGGTCGCGATAGGCGCGCTTGAGCGCCGAACAGGAGACGACGCCGCTTCGCCCGTCCGCCAGCCAGGCGTCGATGCGCCGGCCGATGGCCTCCAGCCATGGCGCGCGGTCGGCGTCGTCCAGCGGCCGCCCGGCCTTCATCTTGGCGACGTTGGCGGCGGGGTGAAGCTCGTCGCCCTCCTGAAACGCCCAGCCAAGGCGCGCGGCCAGGGCCCGGCCCACCGTGGTCTTGCCAGACCCGGCGACGCCCATGACCACAACCACCGTCGGCCCGCTCATCTGGCCTCCCGCTCGCCAAGCGGCTCGCCGGCCCGTGGCGACCTGCGGCGGAGGGCTAGAAGCCCACGCAGGCCGGCGATTCCAGCACCACCGCCTGCTGATGGCGGAACCGGTCGCGGTAGGCGTCGCGGATGGCGTGGACCTTGTCGCGCTCCCGTTCGGCGCCGGTCAGCACCACCAGCACGGCGCGGGCCGGCTGGCGCGCGAAGGGGCCCTTGCCGCCCGCCTGGTAGACGTCCGAGACGGGCAGGCTGCCCGGGAACCGGGGAGCGACCTCGCTGTCCACGAAGGCCCGCCAGTCGGCGTAGCTGACGCCGGGCCCGTCGCCGCTGAACACGATCTCGGCGCTGGTGGCGGGACGCAGGTTTGCCGGGCAGGCCGCGGGCGCGGTCTTGGCCAGGGCGGGCGCGGCCACGAGAACCAGGGCGAAGGCGAGCTTGAGAGAGGTCATGCCGGAAAACTCCGAATCGCGACGCTGGCCCTCAGCCTAGCAAACCCGGCGCCGCGGCCTCAGAGCGTCAGCCCATCATAGCCCGCCAGCACCCGGATGACTTCCGCCAGATGACGGGCGTCGGGTCCGGCGCGGTGCAGAGGTGGATAGCGCGAGGCCGCCACGCCCGTCGCGACCTCGATCGCCGCGGGACCCTCCGCCAGGTCCTGCAGCACCGGTCCCACCGCCTGCACCCGGAACGGAACGCCACGCTGGGCGGCGTCGGCCAGGACGCCCAACCACACGGCGTCGAGGCTGCTGTCGGCCACCACCCGCATCGACCGCGCCATGTCGGCGAGTTCGCGCAGCACGTCCAGCGGCGGGCGCCCGCGTTCCAGGGCGTCGGCCAGGGTGATGCCGTGGATCCGCTCGGCGGCCGGGTCCCAGTCCAGCCAGGCGTCGATCGGCTTGATCAGCCACGAGGCCGTCTCGCCCGTCCCGACCCGGGACAGTCCGACCTCGAGGGGGAAGCTGCGGCCATAGCTGGGCAGGCACGAGGCCTCGAAGTCGATGGCGGCCAGCTGGCCGGGATCGGCCACCCCTACCCCGCCCCTACCAGCTCGCGGCCGATCAGGAAGCGGCGGATCTCATTGGTGCCGGCCCCGATGTCATACAGCTTGGCGTCGCGCAGCAGCCGCTCCACCGGGAACTCCTTGGTGTAGCCGGCGCCGCCCAGGGCCTGGATGGCCTCCAGCGACACCTTCACCGCGTTCTCGGACGCCATCAGGATCGCCCCGGCGGCGTCGAAGCGGGTGGTGCGCCCGGCGTCGCAGGCCCTGGCCACCGCATAGACGTAGGCCCGCGCCGAATTGAGCGCGACGTACATGTCGGCCACCTTGCCCTGCATCAGCTGGAAGGTCCCGATCGCCTTGCCGAACTGCTTGCGCTCGCGGACGTAGGGCAGCACCGCGTCCAGGCAGGCCTGCATGATGCCCAGCGGCCCGCCCGCCAGCACGGCGCGCTCATAGTCCAGGCCGCTCATCAGCACCCCGGCCCCGCCGTTCTCAGGGCCGAGCACGTTCTCTTCCGGCACCTCGCAGTCCTCGAACACCAGCTCGCCGGTGTCGGAGCCGCGCATGCCCAGCTTGTCCAGCTTGCGGCTGACGGAGAAGCCCTTGAAGTCCTTCTCGATCAGGAAGGCGGTGACCCCGCGGCTGGCGCCCTCCGGATCGGTCTTGGCGTAGACCACCAGGGTGTCGGCGTGGGGCGCGTTGGTGATCCAGAACTTGGTCCCGTTCAGCACGTAGCGGTCGCCGCGCCGGTCGGCGCGCAGGCGCATGCCGATGACGTCCGAGCCCGCGCCGGCCTCGCTCATGGCCAGGGCGCCCACATGCTCGCCGCTGATCAGCCTGGGCAGATAGCGTCGCTTCTGCGCCTCCGAGCCCCAGCGGCGGATCTGGTTCACGCACAGGTTCGAGTGCGCGCCGTAGCTGAGGCCCACCGAGGCCGACGCGCGGCTGACCTCCTCCATGGCGACGACGTGCTCGAGGTAGCCCAGGCCAAGGCCGCCGAACTCTTCCTCGACGGTGACGCCGTGCAGGCCGAGCTCGCCCATCTGCGGCCAGATCTGGCGCGGAAAGGCGTTGGAGGCGTCGATTTCCGCCGCCAGGGGCGCGATGCGGTCGGCGGCGAAGCGGGCGGTGGTGTCGCGGATGGCGTCGGCGGTCTCGCCGAGGCCGAAATCCATGAAGGGGCCGTGGTTCGGGATCATGGCGCACGCACTACCATGCGCGCCGCTCGCCCGCGAGGGACCGGTCGGTCCCTGGCGTCACATCAGCCCTTCGTCGGGGTGTCCGGACCGGCCAGGCGCATCAGCAGCTGGTAGACGGCCACGGCGGTGAAGGCGATGCCGATCAGGCCCGTCGCCAAGCCCATGACCAAAGGGTCGAGGCCGCCCAGGCTTTCCCCCGGCGCGGTCTTGAAGCCGAACTTGATGGCCGCCGCGAACAGCGCCAGCCCCAGGAATCCAAGGCCGGCCCACACCAGCAAGCTGACCGGCTGGCGCGGCTTCGCCGGCTTCGGCGTGAAGGCGAGCTCCGCCTCGGCGGCGGCGGGTTGGGCGGCGGCCGTGGGGTCGGTGGAGACCACGTCGATGTCGCGCGGGGCTTCGTCGCCGGCCGCCTCGATCAGCGACTCGGGGGCGGCCTCAGTCTCGGCAGTCGGCTCGGACGGCGTTCCCGGCGTCGCCTCTTGCGGAGCCTCGGCCGCCGGCGCGGCGGCCGGCGCTTCGGGGGCCGGCGCCGCCAGAGCCAGGGCTTCGGCGCCGGACGGGGTGGCGGCGATGGACTGCAGCCGCTCGGCCAGGGCCGCGGCGGCGGTCTCGGTGGCCGTGGGGCCGGAGTCTTCGAGCGGGATCAGCGGCCCCGGCGCGGTGCGCTCGGCGATGGCGCGCTCGCCGCCCAGGTCGGTCTTCAGCACCATCGGCGGGCTGGTCAGGGTGAAGGGCGCGACGTCGTAGTCGATCTTGGGCGGCAGCACGGGGCTGGGCGCCGGCGCCCAGGCATCCACCGGCTTGAGGAACAGCGACTTCTCGTAGGACCGGCGGCGCACCAGGGCGTCGACGACGATGCGCTCGCCCTCGAAGTCCGCCCGGCGCCACAGCTCCATGGCCAGGGCGGCCTCGAGCATGCGCCCTTCGTTGATCCGCCGCAGCGTGGTGGATCGCCGGAAGTTCTCCAGACCGATGTTGAAGGCGAACGAGACCAGGGCGTCGAACTGGTTCTGGTTCAGGGGCGCATAGGTCCACTCGTTCACCGCGTGGGCCACGTTGATCAAATCGTAGAGCAGCAGGGCCTCGGCGTCGGCCTCGGCGATCTCCGTCCCGGAACGGGCCGTCTTGGTGTGGCCATAGCCGATCGTCCAGCGGCCATCCTCGAGCTCCGCGGCCTTGGCGCGGAACCCCTCGAAGCGCTTGATCAGGGTGATCGCCGCTCGGGAGACCTGGTGCCTGGGTGTCATCGCCTTCTGACCCGGAATGGAACACTGGGCCTACTCGCCCGCCCCTGCCCGGCAAACAACGGGCCAGGACCTTAAATGGGGCGGCCTAAAGCAGAATCATGGCCGCGATGGCGAGCACCGCGAAGAATCCCATGAAGTCGGTCAGGAAGGTGATGAAGATCGAGGACGAGACGGCCGGATCTCGTCCCATCTTCTCCAGCGCCAGGGGCACCAGGATTCCCCCCACCGCCGCGGTGAAGATGTTGGCCACCAGCGCCAGGCCCACGGTCAGGGCCAGCCTCCAGTTGTGGTAGAAGAAGGTCACCGCCAGGGCCATCGCCAGGGCGACGATCACCCCGTTGACGATCCCCGCGCCCAGCTCGCGCCAGATGATGCGCGCGGTGTTCGAGGCGTTGAGTTCGCGTCCCGCCAGGGCCCGCACCGCCACCGCCAGGGTCTGGGTGCCGGCGTTGCCGCCCACCGACGAGACGATCGGCATCAGCACCGCCAGGGCGACGATCTTGGCCACCTCATCCTGGTAGAAGGCGATGGCCCCCACCGCCACGGCCTCGGTGGCCAGGTTCAGCACCAGCCACAACAGGCGCGAGCGGACGATGCCGAACAGGGTGGCGTCGCGCGGCGCGTCCGACACACCGGCCAGGGCCAGCATGTCCTCTTCGCTTTCTTCCTGGATGACGCCGACCACGTCGTCGACGGTGATCTGGCCCACCAGGCGCCCGCCCGGCTCGACCACCGGAGCCGAGATCAGGTGGTACTTGTCGAAGATGTAGGCGACCTCTTCCTGGTCCATGTCGACGGGGATCTCGGTCACCGTCTCCATGATGTCGGACAGCAGGGCGTCGCGCGGCGCGCGCAGCAGGCGGCTCACCGAGGCCGCGCCCAGCGGCCGGTTGGCCGGGTCCACCACATAGATGTCGAAGAACAGCTCGGGGATGTCGTCCCCGGCTTGGCCCACGTAGTCGATGGTCTGGCCGACGGTCCAGAACTGCGGCGCGGCCAGCACCTCGCGCTGCATCAGGCGGCCGGCGGTCTCGTCCTCATAGGCCAGGGTGGTCTCGATGGCCGTGCGTTCGACGTCCGGCATGGCGGCCAGCACGGCGGCCTTCTTGTCGTCCTCCAGGTCGTCGACCACGTCGGCGGCGTCGTCGGAGTCCAGGTCGCCCAGGGCCTTGGCCAGGATGGCCGGCGGGACGATCTCCAGCACCTCCTCGCGGATCGACCCCTCGAGCTCGGCCAGGATGTCGGCCAGGGCCTCCGGCGCGATGTGGGCGATGATCTCTTCGCGATAGTCCGAGGACAGAAAGCCCATCAGGTCGGCCACGTCGGCCGGGTGCAGGGCGGCGATCAGCTCGGCCACCCGCGCGCCGTCGCCGCGGTCGGCCGCGTCGACCACCATCTCCACGAAGTCGGCGTTCAGGGCGTAGTCGTCGTCAAGGGCCAGGTCTTCCAGGTCTTCGGCGACCTTGGGGTCCAGCTCGGCGGAATCGGCGGCGTCCTGGCTCATGGCCCCTCCTCCCGAACTGGCGTTCAGCTTCGCGTCGCTAAGACCCTGTCGTCCTTCAAATTCACTGGTGCGGTCGAGAAGACTCGAACTTCCACGGGTTGCCCCACAGCGACCTCAACGCTGCGCGTCTACCAATTCCGCCACGACCGCATCGTGGTGAGGCGCGGGGGTTAGCAAACGCCGCGCCGCTTGTGAAGGGCATGCGCCTCAAAGGGCGCGCGAGTGGGCTAGTAGGCCGCGCCCGCCATGAAATCGTACACGTCGGCGGCGCGGGTCACCGAGATGGAGATCTTGTCGTCGCTGATCAGGATCTCGCCGCGGGCCACCGGGTGGTTGTTGGCCAGGATCCAGACCTCGTCATTGGCCTTGGCGTCCAGGGGGATCACCGCCCCGCGGCCCATGCGCAGCAGCTGCTGCATCGGCAGGGTCGAGCGGCCCAGCACGACGGAGATCTCGACGTTGACGGCGTTGACCTGACTCACGAACGCACAGACCCCACTTCAAACCAGACGGCCGAACCGCTTTGCAGGGACGCCGCCAGACCCCACATTGCAGGCCTATGCTTGACCGCTCGTTAAACACCCCGGCCCGATTTCCGCGACAGGACGACCTCGCCGTCGAATGGAAGGTCTCGCCGGGCCTGGTCCCCTACCCGGAGGCGGTGGCGGCCATGGAGGCCCGGGCCGAGGCCATCGCCGAGGGCCGGGCGGGCGAACTGGTCTGGCTGCTGGAGCATCCGCCGCTCTACACCGGCGGAGTTTCGGCCAAGCCGGCCGACCTGCTGGCGCCCGACCGTTTCCCGGTCTTCGCCAGCGGACGGGGCGGCCAGTACACCTATCACGGCCCCGGCCAGCGCGTGGCCTATGTCATGCTGGACCTGAGGGCCCGCCAGCGCGACGTGCGCGCCTTCGTCGCGGCGCTGGAGACCTGGATCATCCGCGCCCTGGCCCGCTTCAGCGTCGAAGGCCAGATCCGCAACGACCGGGTCGGGGTCTGGGTGGAGCGCAAGGCGCCGGGCGCGCCGACCCGCGAGGACAAGATCGCCGCCATCGGGGTCAAGCTGCGCAAGTGGGTCAGCTTCCACGGCGTCAGCCTCAACGTCGAGCCGGACCTGTCGCATTTCGAGGGCATCGTGCCCTGCGGCGTCACCCAGCACGGCGTCACCAGCCTGGTCGACCTGGGCCTGCCGGTCAGCATGGCGGAGGCTGACGAGGCGCTCAGGGCGGCGTTCGTGGAGGTGTTCGGCCCGGTGACGACCGCGCGCTGAAGGCCAGTCCGGCGGCGGCCGCGCCTTGGCGGCCCGGTTGTCTCGGCGGCGGACGCGTGGTTACAACTGCACGGCCCAAGCTGGGGCTAAGCCCGCCCCATAGGCCTTCCCGCCCCCATGCGCCTGATCGAACGCTATCTGTTCCATCAATTGCTGGGCCCCGCCCTGCTGGCGACGGCGGCGCTGTCGGGGGTGGCGCTGCTGACCCAGACCCTCAGCGGTCTCGACATCCTGGTCAGCGACCGCCAGAGCCCGCTTGTGTTCGCCGAGATCACCCTCTTGGCCATGCCGCAGCTGGTGGTGATGATTCTGCCGGTGGCGGTGCTGGTGGCGGCGCTGATCGCGCTCAACCGCCTGCACACCGAGCAGGAGATCGTCATCTGCTTCGCCGGCGGCATGAGCCGCTGGCGCGTCGCCTCCCCGGCCTTGCGGCTGGCCATCCTGGCCGCCCTGGTCTCGCTGGCGCTGTCCCTGTGGGTCCAGCCCCTGTGCTACCGGGCCATGCGCGGGGTGCTGCGCGACGTGCGCAGCGACCTGGCGGCCACCATGGTCAAGCCGGGCCAGTTCACCCATCCGGCCCAGGGCCTGACCGTCTACGCCCAGGCGGTGGACGACGATGGCCTGATCCACAACCTGTTCATCGACCAGACCAACGGAAAAGGTCGCGACGTCACCGTCACCGCCCAGGAGGGCCGCTTCGAGGCGCGCGGCGGCTATCCGATCCTGATGATGCGCCACGGCGCCAACCAGGAGTTCTCCAAGACCGGGGTGCTGAACTCCCTGGCCTTCGACGAATACGCCTTCGACCTGCGCACCCTGCTGCCGGCGCGCCAGCCGGTGCACTACAAGCTGTCCGACCGCTACCTGCATGAACTGTTCTTCCCGGACCTGACGCGCGGCTGGGAACAGGCCAACCGCAAGAAGCTGCTGGCCGAGGGCCACGCGCGCCTGGCCGGGGCGCTCTACGACATCGCCTTCATGGCCATGGCCCTGGCCGGGGTTCTGGGTGGGCCGTTCAGCCGGCTGGGCTATGGCCAGCGCATCGGCGCCACGGCGGTGGCCGCCTTGATCCTGCGCACCCTGGGCTTCGCGGCCCAGGCGGCGGCCGGCGGAGCCCCGGCCTTCAACCTGCTGCAGTACCTGTTGCCCCTGGCGGCGACAGCCGTGTCGGCCGTCATCCTGTTCGCGCCGCTGCGGCGGCCCCAGGGCGTCCCGGCGGCGGGCCTGGCGGGGTTGGCCACATGACCTCGGCCATCGGGCGCATCCAGCTCTATGTCCTGACCCGGACCCTCATCGGCGTCGGCGCCGCCTTCGCGGTGATCGCCGCGGTGATCATGCTGGTGGATTTCGTGGAGCTGTCGCGGACCCTCGGCGGCGTCGTCGACCTCTCCTTCGTCCAGCTCATCGGCCTGACCCTGCTGAAGTCGCCGGCGGTGATCCTGAAGCTGCTGCCCTTCATCTTCCTGTTCGGGGTGATGGGCGCCTTCGTCACCCTGAACCGGCGCAGCGAACTGGTGGCCATGCGGGCGGCGGGGATGTCGGCCTGGCGTTTCGTCCTGCCCGCCGCCGCCGTCGCCTTCGGGCTCGGCCTGTTGACGATCGGAGCCCTCAACCCGGCCGCCGCCTGGCTCAGCGCGCGCTTCGAGGACCGCCGGGCCGACATGACCGAAGGACGGCGCGGCGCCAGCCACGAGATGTGGCTGCGCGAAGGCGACGGGGGCGACCAGATGGTCATCCACGCCGCCAGGCACGACCTCGTGAACGAGACCATCCGCCTGCAGGACGTGTCGATCTATCTGCAGAGCATCGGCCCGGGCGGCGTCCTGGTCGCTTCGCGCCGGATCGAGGCGGCGCAGGCCGATCTCCTGCCCGGCGCCTGGCGGCTGACCGATGTCCGCGAGGCCATGCCGGGGGCGCAGTCGGTTCGCTCCGAACGCCTCGACCTGCCATCCGACCTCGACCTGCGCACGGCCATGGAGAAGATCGATTCACCGGACTCCATCGACTTCTGGCGCCTGCCGCAGACCATCCGGCACGCCCAGTCGTCCGGGTACGCCGTGGCGGGATATCAGCTTCGCCTGCACCAACTCCTGGCGACACCGCTGCTTTTTTCCGCCATGTCAGTGCTTGCGGCGGCCTTCTCGATGAGGCTGATGCGCCTGGGCGGCCTCGCGGGGCTGGCGATCGTGGGACTGGCGGTGGGGTTCGTGGTGTTCTTCTCCAACCAGCTCTGCGGCGCCCTGGGTTCGGCGGGGGTCCTCCCGCCGGCGCTGGCCGCCTGGGCGCCGCCGGTCCTCGCCTTCCTGTCGGGGGTGACGGTGCTTTGTTATACCGAGGACGGCTGACTCGGGATGGAGGCGGCGGCGCGGGGGCGCCAAGGCCTCGCCAGGGCGGATACGGTCGAGTGAACAAGGGTCGGTTAGGAATGAAGTTCAGCCATTCGGCGGATGCGCGCGCCAGGACGGCCTGGCTGGCCGGGGCGGCGGCGGCCGTCCTCGCCGGCGCCGTGGCCCAGTCGCGCCCGGCCCACGCCGCCCCCTCCCCCGAGGCGGCGATTCCCTCGGCCCAGCCGGCCCCGCCGGTGATCACCCCGCCGGCGCCGGACGACGGCCTCGCCGGCGGCGGCTTCTACCTGGAGGCGGACGAGCTCGCCCAGGACAACACCACCCACCGCTACACCGCCACCGGCAGCGTCGAGGCGCGCTACAACGGCCGCACCCTGCGCGCCCAGTCGCTGGACTACGACAGCAACACCGGCGTGGTGACGGCGCGGGGCAACGTCCAGATCCTCAACGCCGACGGCACCGCCGAATTCTCGGACGCCGTGACCCTGGACAAGGACTTCAGCAACGGGGTGGCGCTCGGCTTCTCCACGCGGCTGCAGGGCGGGGTCAAGATCGCCGCCGCCAGCGCCACGCGGCGGGACGATCAGGTCACCGAACTGCGCGACGCCATCTACACGCCCTGCACAGTCTGCGCCGACGGCGGGCGCAAGGAGCCCACCTGGTCGATCCGCGCCAGCCAGGTGGTCGAGGACAAGAAGCGCCAGCTCGTCACCTATCACCACGCCGTGGTGCAGGTGCTGGGCGTCGGCGTGCTCTACCTGCCGGTGCTGTGGACCGCCGATCCCTCGGCCGAGCGCAAGTCCGGCTTCCTGACGCCCTACGCCACCTATTCCCAGAAGCGCGGCGTCTCCTACGCCCAGTCCTGGTACCAGGTGATCAGTCCGTCCCAGGACATCACCATCACCCCGCAGATCAACACCGCGGTGAACCCGTTCCTCAGCGTCGACTGGAGGCGGCGGTTCTATTCCGGTTCGATCGACGTGCGCGCCGGCTACACCTACGAGCGCGACTTCGATTCCCACGGCAACAAGTTCGGCTCGCTGACCTCGCGAAGCTACATCCTCGCCAAGGGCGCCTTCGACATCAACCAGCACTGGCGCTGGGGCTTCACCGCCGAGCGCGCCTCCGAACCCCTGATCTTCGACAAGTACGACGTCTCCAGCGTCTTCATCGAGCGGGGGCTCTACGCCGCCGACGACCGGCGCCTGGTGTCGCAGCTCTACGTCACCCGCCAGGACCCGCTGTCCTATTTCTCGGCCGCCGCGATCAGCGTCCAGGGCCTGCGCCAGGACGACATCAACAGCACCTTCCCGGTCATCGCCCCGGTCATCGAGGCGCGCTGGGAGCTGCCGCAGGCGATCCTGGGCGGACGCCTGCGCGTGGACGGCAGCGCCGTGGTGCTGGACCGCAACCGCTCGCCCACCGATCCGCTGCAGGAAGGCGTCGACAGCCGCCGCGCCACCCTTCAGGCCGACTGGCGCGGCGCCTTCACCTTCGCCAACGGCCTTCGCGTCGAGCCCTTCCTGCAGGCCCGCGGCGACGTCTACAGCGTCGCCAACCTGCCGGCGCCCTACGCCCGCACGGCCACCATCGGCCGCGGCCTGGTCACCGGCGGGGCCGACATCAGCTATCCCCTGATCAAGCAGGCCGGCGACATCACCTGGATCCTCGAGCCCCTGGCCCAGATCGCCCTGTCGCCCAACAACAAGCTCGACCCCCGCATCCCCAACGAGGACAGCCAGGTCTGGGAGCTGGACGAGACCAACCTGTTCCAGATCAACCGCTCGCCCGGCTACGACCTCTATGAGAGCGGCCAGCGGTTCACGGTCGGCGGGCGGGCCACCGCCTTCTGGACGCAGGGGCGCAGCGCCAGTGTGATGCTTGGTCGCAGCTTCCGCGCCAACAGCGATCCGGCCCTGCCGGCCAACACCAGCCTGGACACTCAGTCATCGGACTATGTGCTGGCGGCGGAGGTGACCCCGGTGCGCGGCGTGCACCTGTTCTCGCGCTGGCGGCTCGGGGCGGACAACGGCGCCATCCACCGCCTGGAGGCGGGCGGCGACTTCACCACCACCCGCGTCAGCGGCTACATCCGTTACCTGGAAGAGGTTCAGGCCCCTACGGGCGGCACCTTCAAGGGCCTGGATTTCCGCGGCAATCTCTGGGCCACCCAGCACTGGGGCCTGTCGCTCTATGGCATCCGCAACTTCGACACCGACCAGTGGCTGCGCCGCGACATCGGCATCGTCTATCGCGACGACTGCGTGCGGGTGGAAGTGATCTATCGCAGCGACGAGACCACCAACGGCACCCTGGGCCCGTCCAAGTCCGTCGTCCTGCGCCTAACGCTCGCCACATTGGGGAATTCAGGCTACAGGCCCTGAGCAATCACCTCGCCGAACCGGGACATCAGTCCCGAGGCGGCGAGCCTAATCGTATGAGGATATTCAATATCTATGCGCTGGCTTGGTAGGATCGCGGGCGCGAGCGGCGCTGTTCTGGGCATCATGATCGCCGCCGCCCCGGCCGTGGGCCAGGACGCCGCAGCGCCGGCCGCGCCGCCGGCCACCGCGCCCGCGCCCCAGCAGCCCCAGGGGCTGTCCGAGGCCGTCGTGGCGTCTGTGAACGACGACATCATCTCCACCTTCGACGTCGTCCAGCGGATGCGTCTGCTGATCGTCACCTCGGGCATCCAGGTGACCGACCAGAACCTGCCTGAACTGCAGAGCGAGGCGCTGCGTTCCCTCATCGACGAGCACCTGGAGCTCCAGGAACTGCGCCGCGAGAGCAAGGAACAGAAGTTCGACCTCATCGCCTCCGACGACGAGGTGAACGACGAGATCAACGACATCGCCCGCAGCAACAACACCACCGCCGAGGGCCTGCTTGGACAATTGGCGGGACAGGGCGTCCAGGCCGAGACCTTCAAGGCCCAGCTTCGCGCCGAGATCAGCTGGCGCGGCTGGATCCGCGGCCGCTACGGCTCGCGGGTGCGCATCGGCGAGGACCAGATCAAGGCCTACCAGGCCCGCATCGCCGCCGAGTCCGGCCGCCCGCAGTACCAGATCAGCGAAGTGGTCATCGACGACGCCCGCGCCGGCGGGATGCAACAGGCCATCAACGGCGCGGCCCAGCTCATCACCCAGCTCCAGAAGGGCGCGCCCTTCGCCGCCGTGGCCCGCCAGTTCTCCACCTCGCCCACCGCCGCCAACGGCGGCGACGTCGGCTGGGTGTCCCCCGGCGAGATGCCGGCCGAGGTGGACCAGGCGCTGGACCAGATGCGTCCGGGTCAGCTTTCCGCGCCGATCGCCACCAAGGACAGCGTCTACGTCGTCCTGCTGCGCGACCGCCGCGCCGGCGGGGCCGCCACCCTGGTCAGCCTCAAGCAGGCCGCCGTGGCCCTGCCGGCCACCGCCACCGACGACGAGGTCGCCGCGGCCAAGGCCAAGCTCGACGTCCTGCGCGGCCGCGTGAACGGCTGCGACACCCTTCAGGTCCAGGCGGCCAAGATCGACGGCGTCATCTACGGCGACCTGGGCGAGGCGGAGATCAAGGACTTGGCGCCCGCCTTCCGCGACGCGGCCCAGACCCTGAACATCGGCCAGGTGTCCGAACCCCTGCGCACCGACGCGGGCCTGCACGTCATCGCCATCTGCAACAAGCGCCAGCCCGGCGCCGACCTGATGAACCACGACGAGATCGAGAACCGCCTCGTCGGTCAGCAGCTGGCCATGATCTCCAAGCGGTATCTGCGCGACCTGCGCAACTCCGCCACCATCGAGACGCGGTGAGCCGAGACGCCGCGACCGGGGCGCCGCTCGCCGTCACGCTGGGCGACCCGGCGGGCATCGGCCCGGAGATCATCGTCAAGGCCTGGAGCGCCCTGCGCCACGACGGCCCGCCCTTCGTCGTGATTGGCGACGCCCACGCCCTGGCGGCCGCCTCGCCGGCCGGCGCGGCGATCATCCGCCCCGTGGGCCTACCGGCCGAGGCGCTGCAGGTGTTCGAGGACGCCCTGCCCGTCCTCGACCTGCCCCTGAACACGTCCGTCGTCGCCGGCCAGCCCTCCGCCGCCGCCGCCCCGGCCATCATCCGCTGGATCGAGACCGCCGCGGGCCTGGCCCTGTCCGGCGTGGTCTCCGGCGTGGTCACCGCCCCGATCGCCAAGGCGCCGCTCTACGAGGCCGGCTTCGGCTTTCCCGGCCACACGGAGTTCCTGGGCGAGCTCACCGCCGCGGCCAGCCTGGCGGGGGCGCGCGGCCCGATCATGATGCTGACGGCCAAGGACCTGCGGGTCACCCTGGTCACCATCCACGAGCCCCTGGCCAAGGTCCCCGGACTGCTGAGCGTCGAGCGCATCGTCAACGCCGGCCTGGTCACCGCCCAGGCCCTGACCCGCGACTTCGGCATCCGCGTCCCTCGCCTGGCGGTCACCGGCCTCAATCCGCATGCGGGCGAGTCCGGCTCCATCGGCCGCGAGGAGGTCGAGATCATCGCCCCGGCGGTGCGGGCCCTGCAGGACCTGGGGGTGGCCGCCACCGGGCCGCACCCGTCCGACAGCCTGTTCCATCCCGACGCGCGGGCGCGCTTCGACGCCGCCCTGTGCATGTACCACGACCAGGCCCTGATCCCGGTCAAGATGCTCGACTTCTGGGGCGGGGTGAACGTCACCCTGGGCCTGCCGATCATCCGCACCTCGCCCGACCACGGCGTCGGCTTCGACATCGCCGGCCGGGGCCTCGCCCGGCCCGACAGCCTGATGGTCGCCATCCGCCGGGCCGCCGAGATGGCCGCGCGCCGCCACGGCCGATGAGCGGGCCGACACTCGACACCCTGCCGCCCCTTCGCGACGTCCTCGCCGGCGCCGGCCTGTCCGCCGACAAGCGCTTCGGCCAGCATTTCCTGCTGGACCTCAACGTCACCCGCAAGATCGCCCGGCTGGCCGGCGTCGGCGAAGGCCAGACGGTGATCGAGGTCGGTCCGGGCCCCGGCGGCCTGACCCGCGCCCTGCTGGAAGCCGGCGCCCGCGTGGTCGCCGTCGAGAAGGATCCTCGGTTCATCCCCGTGCTGAACGACCTGTCCGCCGCCGCCGACGGCCGCCTGACCGTGGTCGAGGCCGACGCCCTGGCAGTGGACGAGGCGGCGCTGGCGAAGGGCGAGCCGGCCAGCATCGTCGCCAATCTGCCCTACAACGTCGGCACCCCGCTGCTCGTGAAATGGCTCACCGGCCCCTTCCGGCCGACCTCCATGACCCTGATGTTCCAGAAGGAAGTGGCCGACCGCATCGCCGCCCCGGTGGGGGGACGCGACTACGGCCGCCTGGGTGTCCTGGCCCAGGCGCTCTGCCGCGCCGAGACGGTGATGGACCTGCCCGCCCGCGCCTTCACCCCGCCGCCCAAGGTGGCCTCGGCGGTGGTGCGCCTGACGCCGCTGGCCGAACGGCCGCCGGAAGGCCTCATCGAAGCCCTGCAGAAGGTGACCGCCGCCGCTTTCGGCCAGCGCCGGAAGATGCTCCGCTCCAGCCTCAAGGCGCTCGGCGGCGAGGCGCTCTGCCAGGCCGCGGGCCTGGACCCCAACGCCCGCGCCGAAACCATCCCCGTGGCCGGCTTCCTGGCCCTGGCGGCGGCGCTGCCGGCGGCCTGAGCCTCAGATCGCCTCGCCGGTCAGCTTCTGCACGAAGCCTTCGATCCAGGTCTGGCGCACGCGCTTGAGGCGCTCGGCGTGGTAGATGTGGGCCAGTTCGGCGTAGGCCCGGTCGAAGTCGTCGTTGAGGATCAGGTAGTCGAAGCGCCGCCAGTTGGCGATCTCGGACTTGGCCCGAGCCAGGCGGGTGGCGATCACCGCTTCGGAATCCTGCGAGCGGGCGTGCAGGCGCCGGCTCATCTCGGCCAGGGACGGCGGCAGGATGTAGACCTTCACCGCATCGTCCGGCGCATGGTCGCTGATCTTCATCGCCCCCTGGAAGTCGATGTCGAACAGCACGCTCTGGCCCTGCGCCAGGCTGGCCATGATCGGCCCCTTGGGACTGCCGTAGCAGTGGCCATAGACCTCGGCCCATTCCAGGAAGGCGTCGTCGGCGACCATGCGGTCGAATTCGGGGCGATCCACGAAATGATAGTCGCGCCCTTCGTGCTCGCCGGGCCTCGGCGCCCGCGTGGTCGCCGAGATCGACAGGTGCAGGTCCGGGTGGTCCGCGACCAGGCGGCGGGTCAGGGAGGTCTTGCCCACGCCCGAGGGGCTGACCACCATCAGCAGCAGCCCGCGGCGCTCGGCGGTCACATCATTCGACATTCTGGGTTTGCTCGCGGAATTGATCGATCGCGGCTTTCAACGCCAGGCCGACGCTGGTCAAGGCGTTGGTGGCCGATTTCGAGCACAGCGTATTGGCTTCGCGCATGAACTCCTGGGTCAGGAAGTCCATCTTGCGGCCGGTGGCGGCGGTCTCGTCCATAAGGACGCGGGCCGAGGCGACGTGGGTCTTCAGGCGGTCGAGTTCCTCGCGCACATCGGCCTTCAGGGCCAGCGTCGCGGCCTCCTGGACGATGCGCTCCTCGCTGGCGGCTTCGCCGGCCAGTTCGGTCAGCCGGCGGGCGACCCGGTCGCGGATCACCTGCACCTGCGTCGTCGCCTCGCCCTCGGCGGCCTCCGCCAGGCCGGCGATCTGGTCCACCAGACCGCCCAGCACCGTCTGCAGGGCCGCTCCCTCCTCCTGGCGGGCCACCTTTAGCCCGTCCATGGCGTGGGCCAGGGTCGCGGCCATGGCGGCCTCCACGGCGGCGTGGGCCTCGGCGTCGGCGTCGTCCTCGCCGGCCTCGATGACGCCCTTCAGCGCCAGCATGCCGTCCATGCGCGGCTGGCTGGCGAGGCCCGCCAGGACGTACTCCTCGGCCACCTTGAGATAGCGTTCCAGGACCTCGCGGTTGACGCGCCCCTCGCCCTGGCTGTCGGCCCGCCTGGCCTGGACGTTGACGGTGAGCTGGCCGCGCTGGAAACGCTGCTGGGCCAGTTCGCGCGCGGCGCGCTCCAGGCCGTCGAAGCCGGGCGGCCCGCGGTAGCGGACCTCCAGGCTGCGGCCGTTGACGCTGCGGGCCTCCACGGCCCAGGTCCACTCGCCGTGCGCGCCCTCGCGTCGGGCGAAGCCGGTCATGCCGGAAAGCGCCATCCTAGTTCACCGCCTTCAGGGCCGGCCCGGCCTTGGCCGCCTGCTCGAGCGCCCTCAGGTGGGCTACGTTCTTCTGGTGCTGTTCGAAGGTCGACGAAAAGGCGTGGCCGCCGGTCCCGTCGGCGACGAAGTAGAGCTCGTCCGTCCGCGGCGGGTCCAGCGCCGCGGCCAGGGACGCCCGCCCCGGATTGCCGATGGGCGTCGGCGGCAGGCCCTGGATCACATAGGTGTTGTAGGGCGTCTGGGAGGCGCGTTCGGACACGCGGATGCCATGGCCCAGGGGACGGCCCCGGGTCAGGCCATAGATGATGGTGGGGTCGCTCTCCAGCTTCATGCCCTTCTGCAGCCGGTTGATGAACACCGCCGCGATGCGCGGGCGCTCGTCCGGCTTGGCGGTCTCCTTCTCGACGATGGAAGCCAGGGTGACCGCCTGGTCCGGCGACTGGTACGGCAGGTCCGTGCGCCGGTGGTCCCACAGGGTGGCCAGCAGCTTGTCGCGGTCGTCCATCATCCGCTGCAGCACCGCCGCCCGGTCCTCGCCGCGGCGGACCTCGTAGGTCTCGGGCAGCACCGCGCCTTCGGGCGGCACCGGCGCGCTGCCGGTCAGGAATTCGGAGGACTGCAGGATGTCGACCACCATTTCGGACGTGACGCCCTCCGGAACGGTGACCAGGTGGCGCACCACCTTGCCGTCGCGGATCAGGCCGATGATGTGGGCCATGGAGGCGTGGCTGGGGATGTCGTACTCGCCGGCCTTCATGCGCTTGGCCGCGCCGGTGACCTCGGAGGCGGCGATGAAGATGGCGGTCGAGCCGATCACGTGGGCCCGCTTCAGGCTGGAGGCGATCTCCGGCAGGCTGGCGCCCTGGCGCAGGACGACGTCCGTAGACGCCCCTTCCCGCGCCTTGGGCCCCGGCCCCGCATAGGTCCACAGCGCCCACAGCAGCACCAGCGCCACGCCGGCGGCGAGGACCGAAAGGGCGCTGCCGCCCATGATCAGCAACCGGCGCGCAGGGGTCACCTGCGCGCTGCGGCGATAGCGCGGTCTGCGGCTCACGGCGCCTTCTTGAAGATGACAGAGGCGTTGGTGCCGCCGAAGCCGAAGCTGTTGGACAGCGCCACGTCGATCTTCATCGGCTTGGCCTTGTTGGGCACCAGGTCGATGGCGCTCTCCACCGACGGATTGTCCAGGTTGATGGTCGGCGGCGCGATCTGGTCGCGCAGGGCCAGGATGCTGAAGATCGCCTCCACCGCCCCCGCGGCGCCCAGCAGGTGCCCGATGGACGACTTGGTCGACGACATCGACACCTTGCCCGCCGCCTGGCCCAGAAGTCGTTCCACGGCGCCTAGCTCGATCTCGTCGCCCAGCGGCGTCGAGGTGCCGTGGGCGTTGATGTAGTCGATGTCGGCCGGGTCGATGTGCGCGTGGCCCAGGGCGCCCTGCATGGCCCGGAAGCCGCCGTCGCCGTCCTCGGCCGGCGAGGTGATGTGATAGGCGTCGCCGGCCAGGCCATAGCCGATCACCTCGGCGTAGATCTTGGCCCCGCGCTTCTTGGCGTGCTCATACTCTTCCAGGACCAGGGCGCCGGCGCCCTCGCCCATCACGAAGCCGTCCCGGTCCTTGTCATAGGGCCGCGAGGCGCGCTCGGGGGTGTCGTTGAAGTTGGTGGACATGGCCCGGCAGGCGATGAAGCCGGCGATGCCGATGGGGCAGACCGAGGCCTCGGCCCCGCCCGCCAGCATCACGTCGGCGTCGCCGTACTGGATCAGGCGCATGGCGTCGCCGACCGCGTGGGCGCCGGTGGCGCAGGCCGTCACCACCGCGTGGTTCGGTCCCTTGAAGCCATAGCGGATCGACACCTGGCCGGACGCCAGGTTGATCAGGGCCGAGGGGATGAAGAAGGGGCTGACCCGGCGCGGGCCCTTCTCGTGCAGTTCGATGGCCGTCTCGGCGATAGTCGCCAGGCCGCCGATGCCCGAGCCGATGATCACCCCGGTGCGACGGCGTTCGTCCTCGTCGGTGGGGGTCCAGTCGGCGTCCTTCACGGCCTCGTCGGCCGCGGCCATGGCGTAGAGGATGAAGTCGTCCACCCGGCGCTGGTCGCGCGGGCTCATGGTCTGGTCAGGGTCGTAGGACCCCGGAACATCCGGCCCGCCGCCGCCGCGCCCGTCCAGGCGAGGCACCTCGCAGGCGACCTTGCAGGCGTAGTCGGTGGGATCGAAGGCGCTGATTCGTCCGGCGCCGGACTTGCCCGCCAGGATGCCCTTCCACGTGGTGTCGACGCCCCAGCCGAGGGGCGTGACCATGCCAATTCCGGTAACGACAACACGACGCATGGGTTTCAGTGACTCTCCCTTGGGCGGCCTCTCGCCCCTTCGGGCCGGCCGCCGTCTCTCAATCGTAAAGGCTAGAGCATTTCGGGCGCCGGGCCAGCATCCGTTTTCGCCGCCGGCCCTTCAGCTTACCTGAAGCCAGAATCACGAACGCCGCGCGCGTCAGGCGGGCTGACACGGCGCGGCGCGGTGAAGAGTTCGTCGCGTGGACGGCTTTAGGCGCCCAGACGCTCTCCGATGAATTTCACGGCGTCGCCCACCGTCTGGATATGTTCGGCGGCGTCGTCCGGAATTTCGATGTCGAACTCTTCTTCGAAGGCCATGACGAGTTCGACGTTGTCCAGGCTGTCGGCGCCCAGGTCGTCGATGAAGCTGGCCTTCTCGGTCACCTTTTCCGGGTCGGCGTCCAGGTGCTCGATGACGATCTTCCGCACGCGCTCAAGGATGTCGGACATTCAGTTCAAGTCCCTCGTTATGGTTTGCGCCCGGCGGCGGGATTTCCCCAACGCTCCGCGGCGCGGATTTCACTCAAAGCGTCCGAGCGCGCGGGGCGCTCGTTCAGTTCAGGCTCTTTTTCGGCTCCCGCCTAGCATGTTCCTTTTGGCGAGACTAGCGCAACACAGGCGTCGTTTCCGCGACCCGCCGCGAGGTCCGCGGCCGGCCAGTCCCTAGATCATCGCCATGCCGCCGTTCACGTGCAGGGTCTGGCCGGTGACGTAGGCCGCTTCATTGCTGGCCAGGTAGACACAGGCGGCGGCGATGTCGTCGCCCGAGCCGAGATGGCCCAGCGGGATGGTATTCAGGATCTGGGTCTTCTGGGCCTCGGTCAGGGCGTCGGTCATCGGGCTCTCGATCATGCCCGGGGCGATGCAGTTGACGGTCACGTTGCGGCTCGCGACTTCCTGGGCCAAGGCCTTGGAAAAGCCGATCATTCCGGCCTTGGACGCGGCGTAGTTGGTCTGGCCGCCGTTGCCCATCACCCCCACCACCGAGGTGATGCCGATGATGCGGCCGGCTCGCCGCTTCATGAAGCCGCGCATCACCGAGCGCGACAGGCGGAAATAGCTTTCCAGGTTCACCTTGAGGACCGTCTCCCAGTCCTCGTCCTTCATCCGCATCAGCAGGCCGTCGCGGGTGACGCCGGCGTTGGAGACCAGGATGTCCAGGTCGTGGCCGGAGGCCGTTTCCGACGCCGCAACCAGTCCGTCCACGGAGGCCGGGTCGGCCAGGTTCGCCACCACGATCGAGGTCCGATCGCCCAGGCTGGACGCCAGTTCGGCCAGGGCCGATTCGCGGGTGCCCGACAGCACCACGTGGGCGCCCTGGGCGTGCAGGGCCTTGGCGATGGCCCCGCCGATGCCGCCCGAGGCGCCGGTGACGAGGGCGGTCTTGCCGGAGAGATCAAACATTCAGAGCTTCCAATCAGGTCGAAGTCAGAGCGAGGCCGCGAAGGCTTCCAGGTCGGCGGGTCCGTTCAGGGCCACGCCCTCGGCGTCGGGGGCGATGCGCTTGACCATGCCGGTCAGCACCTTGCCGGCCCCGGCCTCGGCGAAGCGGGTGATGCGTCCGCCATCCTCGGCGGCCAGCCACTCCATGCTCTCGCGCCAGCGCACCCGGCCGGTCACCTGCTCCACCAGCATCCGGCGGATGGCCTCGGGGTCCAGGGTCGGGCGGGCGGTGACATTGGCCACCAGGGGCGCGCGCGGGGCGAGGATGGTCACACCCGCCAGGGCCTCGGCCATCTCGTCGGCGGCCGGCTGCATCAGCGGGCAGTGGAAGGGCGCGGAGACGTTCAGCGGAATGGCCCTGGCGCCCAGCGCCTTGGCCGCCTCGATCGCCTTGTCCACGGCCGCCTTGGCGCCGGAGATCACCACATTGCCGGCGTTGTTGTCGTTGGCCACGACGCAGACGCCGACCGTGGAGCCTTCCTTCGCCGCCGCTTCGGCCAGGGCCACGTCCGTCTTGGGTCCGATCAGGGAGGCCATGGCCCCCTCGCCCACCGGCACGGCGCGCTGCATGGCCTGGCCCCGCAGCTTCAGGAGCCGCGCCGTGTCCGCCAGGCCGATCGCGCCTGCGGCCGCCAGGGCCGAATACTCGCCCAGGGAATGGCCGGCCACGAACGCCGCCTTGTCGACCCCGACGCCAAACTCCTTTTCCAGGGTCCGCATTACCGCCAGGCTGACAGCCATCAGCGCCGGCTGGGTATTCTCGGTCAGGGTCAGGTCCTCGATGGGACCTTCGCGCATCAGCTTGCTGAGGTTCTGTCCCAGGGCCTCGTCCACCTCCTGGAAGACCTCGCGGGCGCTGGCGAAGGCCTCGGCCAGGTCCGCGCCCATGCCGACGGCCTGGCTGCCCTGTCCCGGAAAGATGAAGGCGAGGCTCATGCGCGCTCCTTGGGGGTTGGTTTCCTCTGGTGGCCGGGAGGGTTAGGCGATCGCTCCGGCTTGAGCAAGGCGTGGGGCGAGACGGGGGGCGAGGCGCGCCGATTTCGGCTTGGGCGCCTCCGCGGCGCGGCGCATACTCAAAGGCGAGGGCAGGTTCAGGAAGGACAACACTATGAAACGCATCTTCGCGGCCGTCGCGGCCGCCAGCGCGCTCGTCGCCGGACCGGCCATGGCCCACCTGGCTGTCGGCGCCGCCGCCCCGCAGTTCAGCGCGCCGGGTTACCAGGCCGGCAAGCCCCTGACCTTCGACCTCAAGGCCGCGCTGAAGAAGGGCCCGGTGGTGCTCTATTTCTTCCCGGCCGCCCACACCTCGGGCTGCAACGCCGAAGCCCATCTGTTCGCCGACGCCATGGACCAGTTCAAGGCCCAGGGCGCCACCGTGATCGGCGTCACCTCCGGCAACCTCGACCAGCTCGCCGCCTTCTCGGCCGAGACCGAGCACTGCTCGGGCAAGTTCCCGGTCGCCTCCGACCCCAACGCCGCCATCGCCAAGAGCTATGATTCCGCCCTGGTCTTGCGCCCGGGCTGGTCCGACCGCACCTCTTACGTCATCGCGCCGGACGGCAAGGTCCTCTTCGTCTACTCCGACCTCAATCCGAACGAGCACGTGACCCTGACCTTGAACGCGGTGAAAAAGTGGCGCGCCGAACATCCCAAGTGACAGAGCTCCGGGCGAGGTCGCGATGACCTCATCCTTCCAGGCGCTGCTCGACGTTTCCGGCGGCGCGCTCGGCCCGGACTTCGCCGGCGCCCTGCCCGACCTGGGCGGGGCGGCGCGCACCCGTGAACTCGAGGCGCTGCTGGGCGCGCGCAACGGCTTCTGCGCTTTCGACGACGCCCTGGTGGTGTTCCCGGTGAGCGCGCCGATCCGACGCCTCGACCTGGTGCGGCTGAACAACGGCGACTGGACGGCCGGCTACTGGCATCGTTGCGACGGCCTGCTGTTCTTCGCCGCCGACGCCCTGGGCGATCTCTTCGCCCTGCAAGGGGACAAGGTGGTGCGGTTCGCCAGCGAGACCGGCCTCGCCGAACCCATGGCCGACACCCTGGCGGGCTGGGCGGCCAAGCTGCTGGCTGATCCGGCCGGCGAGGCCGGCTGGCCCTTCGCCAAGACCTGGCAAGGCGCCCACGGGCCGATCGAGGAAGGCTGGCGCCTGACCGGCAAGCGCCCCTTCGTCCTCGACGGCGCCTTCGACCTGGAGAACCTCGAGCAGCGATCGCTGCCCGAGATCCTGGCCTACCGGGGAACGCTGGCGACCCGCATTCACGAGGCGCCGCCCGGCGCAGTGCTGAAGATGCCGACGCTGAGCTGAGGCGTCAGGGCGCCTCACGCGCCGCCTCCAGCGCGGCGATGTCGAGCTTGGTCATCTTCAGCATGGCGGCCGTGGCCTTCTGCGCCTTGGCGCCGTCGGATCCGCCGATCAGGCTGGGCAGCGCCTTGGGCACCACCTGCCACGAAAGCCCGAAGCGATCCTTCAGCCAGCCGCACTGGCTGGGCTGGCCGCCATTCGCGATCAGGGCGTCCCAATAGCGGTCCACCTCGGCCTGGTCGTCGCAGTCGATGACGAACGACACCGCTTCGTTGAACTTGAACACCGGGCCGGCGTTGAGGGCGGTGAAGGGCCGCCCGTCCAGCTCGAAGGCGATGGTCATGACACTGCCCTTGGGCCCGGGCCCCGCATCGCCATATCGCGACACCGAGGTGATCCTCGAATTGGGAAACAGGCCGACATAGACATTCGCGGCTTCCTCGGCCTGGGTGTCGAACCAGAGGAACGGCGTGACTTTCGACATGGGGGGCCTTTCCGAGCCGGACGTCCTGGCGTCCTTCGATAGCCCGAGGACGCGCCGCCCCGGCCCGCGCCGACAGGGCGGCCCGTCTTTTCGCCTGGAAGGGTCCGGCTACTTGCGCACGAAGGCGCACAGCTTGTTGCCGTCCGGATCTCGGACATAGGCAGCGTAGAACACCGGGTTCATACCTTCGCGCACCCCGGGCGGTCCTTCGCAGACCCCGCCCTGCGCCAGGGCCGCGGCGTGGAAGGCGTCCACCGCCGGGCGGTCGTCGGCCAGGAAGGCCAGCATGGTCCCGTTGCCGCAGGTGGCCTGCGACCGGTCGAACGGCCGCGTCAGGAAGAACTTGCCCCCGCGGTCGCCGGGTCTCGTGTAGCCGGTCCAGGTAGGGCTGGTGGTGTCGCGGCTGGCCCCCAGCGGCGCGAACACCGCGTCATAGAACCGGGTCGCGCGATCCATGTCGTTCACGCCCAGCGTCGAATAGGCGATCATTTTGGGTCCCCTCCTTTGACGACCAGTCTGAACACACTACGCGCGCATGCAAGGGCCGCCACGGCCCCCGCCGCGCAATTGACGTTTGCAGCATGTGGGTCTTGGGTCGAACCTCGAACCTGGAGGGCTGACGATGTCGCCCGAAGATGCAGTGCTTTCCGTTCGGCGGTCGATCCTGGTGAACGCGCCCGCAGCCCAAGTTTGGCAGGCCTTCACCTCGATCGAGAACATGGGGCAATGGTGGGGCGCCGTCATCGACGCCCCCGTCGCCGGTACGCCCAATGGCCAGTTTTTGGTCGAATATGAACCGTGGGTCGGCGGACGGTGCGAGATGGAGGTCCTCATCGAGGGCCGACGCGCACGCTATGGCGGAAAGATTCTGGTGTTCGAAGCGGCGTGCGAATTGAGCTTCAGTAACAACTGGATCCCCAGTCAGGGCTGGGCGTGGCCAACGATGATCACCATCCGCCTGCGGCCGGCGCTCGACGGCACGTTGGTCGAACTCTTCCACTACGGCTTCGAGCGCACCGGCGGCGACGTTGCTGCGGAACACGCCGGCTATGAACAGGGCTGGGGAATGACCCAGCTCTTGGCGCTGAAGCGCGCGGTCGAAGACTAAGCCCGTGTTCGGCGCTCTCCGTCCTGCCGCCGGCGCACACGATAGACAGGCCCGTTGCTTGATTTTCCCGCCGTTTGCGGGTAATTGCGCGCCTCCTCACGGAAGGCGGTCTCTTCGTGGAATGCAAAGGACCCGGGAAGACTCCCTGGTCGCCACGTCTAGATCCATCGTTTCCGGCGCCTCTTCCGGGCCCGGCCGCGCCGCCTTCCACAACGGAAGAAGGAAGCCATGGCGTACTACGAGCACGTGCTCATCGCGCGTCAGGACATCTCGCCCCAACAGGCGGAAGCCCTGAACGAAGAAATCAAGGCCCTCATCGAAGCTCAAGGCGGTCACATCGCCAAGATCGAGTACTGGGGCCTTCGCAACCTCACCTACCGCATCAAGAAGAACCGCAAGGGTCACTACTCCCTGCTCGCCCTCGACGCCCCGGCGCCGGCGGTGAAGGAGATGGAGCGCCAGCTGTCGATCAACGAAGACGTGCTGCGCTACCTGACCGTCCGCGTCGAAGAGCTCGACCTGGAGCTTTCGCCGGTTCTCGCCCGCCGCGACCGCGACCGTGAACGTCGCGACGACTTCGTTCCCGAAGGAGGCCGTCAATGACCGACGTTTCCGCTCCCGAAGCGCCCGCCGCCGCCTCCAGCGGTCCGCGCCGCGCCTTCATGCGTCGCCGCAAGGTGTGCCCGTTCTCCGGCGCCAACGCCCCGAAGATCGACTACAAGGACGTCAAGCTGCTGCAGCGGTACGTCTCCGAACGCGGCAAGATCGTGCCTTCGCGCATCACCGCCGTCTCGGCCAAGAAGCAACGCGAACTGGCCAAGGCCATCAAGCGCGCCCGCTTCCTGGCCCTGCTTCCCTACGTCGTGAAGTAGGAGGGACGCACAGATGAAAGTCATTCTGCTCGAACGCGTCGAGCGCCTGGGCGCCCTGGGCGACGAGGTCAATGTGAAGGACGGGTTCGCCCGCAACTTCCTGCTGCCCCGTTCCAAGGCCCTGCGCGCCACCGCCGCGAACCGCAAGGTGTTCGAAGGCCAGCGCGCCGACATCGAAGCGCGCAACGCCAAGGCTCGCGAGGCTGCCTCCCAGTCCGGCGAGACCCTGGACGGCACGTCGTACATCATGATCCGTCAGGCAGGCGAAAGCGGCCAGCTCTACGGGTCGGTGTCCGGTCGTGACGTCGCCGACGCGGTCAACGCCGAAGGCGGCAAGATCGATCGCTCGATGGTCGTCCTCGACAAGCCGATCAAGACCCTGGGCGTTCACCCGGTGAAGGTGAAGCTGCATGCGGAAGTCACCATCACGGTGAACATCAACATCGCCCGCAGCCAGGACGAAGCCGAGCGCCAGGCGCGCGGCGAGAACGTCATCAATGCCCAATTTGAGGAGGAGCGCGCCCTCGACGCCGAGGCCGCCGCCGACCTGCTCGAAGGCGGCGCTGGCCAGCAGGAATTCGCCGGAGAGGCTTAATTCCTACGGGTTTGGTGTGAATTAAGGGCGCGGCTTCGGCCGCGCCCTTTTTCTTGCTGGAAATTTCACGGCCGCGCTGTGGCAAAAATGTCATTTCGGTGACGAAGCCCCGGCGCCATCTACCCCCCGCGAACGGCCTCGCTCCCCCTTGAGGCCGCGATTGCGGGGACATTGCATGCGAATTCGACTCTCTCTCCTCCTGGCCGCCTCGGCCGCCAGCCTGTCGGCGGGCGCCGCCTGCGCCGCCGAAGCCACCGCCGCCACGGACACCTCCCAGGTCGGCGAACTGGTGGTCATCGGCAGCCGAACGCCGCCGCGCAGCCGGCTGGACACCACCGCACCGGTGGATGTCGTCTCTAGCACTGCCCTGCAGCACAACGGCAGCACCGAACTGGCCCAGACCCTGGCCGAAACCTTGCCGTCTCTGAACTTCCCCCGACCCAGCCTGACGGACGGCACAGACTCGGTTCGTCCTGCGACCCTGCGCGGACTCGCGCCCGATCAGGTCTTGGTGCTGGTAAATGGCAAGCGCCGGCAGACCTCCGCCCTGGTGAATCTGAACGGCTCAGTTGGGCGCGGTACGGCATCTGTCGACCTCAATACCATCCCGACCGCCGCCCTGAGCACGGTGGAAGTGCTGCGTGACGGCGCCTCTGCCATGTATGGATCTGACGCCATCTCCGGCGTGGTGAACCTCCGTCTGCGGGAAGCCTCCCATGGAGGGGGTTTCTCTGTGACCGTCGGCGGATACGACACCGACCTCCACACCACACCGGCCGCCCTGCCTGCCAACGCTACTTGGACCGTCAATCCCGACCGCCACATCACAGACGGCTTGGTCACGACGGTTTCCGGCTGGTCCGGCTTCAGCCTCGGCCAGAGCGGCTTCCTGACGGTGTCGGGCGAATACAAGCACCAGGACCATACCGTCCGCGCCGGCCCAGACCCGCGGCCGCAGTACGCGGTGCTGGCGGGCGGCGTCTACGACCCGCGCGAGCAGACCATCAATCGGATCGGCGACTGGTTCGGCGACCCGAACCTTGAGCAGTACACCTTTTTCGGCAACGCCGGCTATGACGTGGGCGCCGTCCATCTCTACGGCTGGGCCAGCTACCAGCACCGAGAAACCGTGTCCGGCGGCGTCTTCCGTCGCCCCTGCTCGGCCACCGTCTACTGCTACAGCAACAACACGATCCTCGGCGCCTCGCCGAACTCATCGATCCAGGACATCGCCTCGATTTACCCCGACGGTTTCCTGCCCAAGATCAACCCTACCGTCCAGGACGCGAGCGCCGCCTTCGGCGCCAAGTTCAAGCTCGGTGAATGGGACACCGACACCAGCCTGGTCTGGGGCACCAACGCAGTCGACTATCGCGTGATCGATTCTCTGAACGTCGCCCTCGGCGCAGGTAGCCCGACCCGCTTCGACGCCGGTGGCATGCAGTACAGCCACTTGGTGGCCAATGCTGATTTCTCGCGTCAATTCCACCCGTCGCAGTTGGCCGATCCGATCACTTTGGCGGCCGGTGTGGAGTACCGTTACGAGCGCTATTCGATCCATGCGGGTGAGCTGAATTCCTACACCAACGGGTCCAACCCCACGGTCACGGGAAGCAAGTTCGACGGAACCGGCACCATCACGGTGAAGGATGCGTTCGGCGCCCAGGTCTTCCCGGGCTTCCAGCCCAAGAACGCCGGCACCAACGACCGTTCTTCCGTGGCAGCCTATGTGGACCTCGATGTTCATCCGCTGCATGAGCTCGACACCGACGTAGCCATTCGCGCCGAGCACTATGGCGACTTCGGCTCCGTGGTGACCGGCAAGCTGGCTGCGCGCTACAACTTCTCTGAGATGTTCGCGATCCGCGGCGCCGTTTCCAACGGCTTCCGGGCCCCGTCGCTTCAGCAGAGCGCCTTCACCACCACGTCGACGACCTTCATCAACAACACCCCGTTCGAAATCAGCACGGTGCCGCCGGGCTCGGTGTCGGCCCAGATTCTGGGCGCCACGCCACTGCAACCCGAAAAGTCGATGAACTATTCGATCGGTGGAGTTTTCCGCTACCAGGCCTTCTCGCTGACGGTGGACGCCTACCGGATCAACGTGAACAACCGGATCGTTCTGTCCGAGAACATCACGCCGACCACCACGGGCGGTGTCGTCGATCCGCCGACGCCCGGCACTCTCAATGGACTGCTGGCAACCCTGCCGGGCGGCGCCACCGGGATTCGCTTCTTCACGAACGGCGTCAACACGACGACCAATGGCGTGGAAGTAGTGGCCACCTATAAGATCGCTACCGATCACTTCGGGCAGTTCGAGCTGACCGGCAGCGCCAGCCACAACGAGACCGTGGTGACGAAGTCTCCCAAGATCAACACGCTGTCTTCGCTGACCAACCCGCCGATTCTCTTCGGTCGGGTGAACACCCTGGTGCTGCAGGAAGGCCAACCGAAGTGGAAGGCCGTGGCCGGCGTCGATTGGTCCGACGGCATGTGGGGCGCCACGGGTCGTCTGACCTACTATGGAAACGTCGTGAACCCTGGGACGGCGACCAACGGCAGCGGCGACATCCAACTCGGAGAGCACATCGTGGCCGATCTGGAAGTCCGCGCCAACCTCAACCGGCGCCTCCAGGTGGCCCTGGGCGCCAACAACCTGTTCGACGAGTATCCGAACCCGATCCCGAATTCGACGGGGGTGGCCTTCTCCAGCTACTCGCCGTTCGGCTTCGACGGCCGGTTTGTCTACGGGCGCGTCAGCTACAACTGGTAGTCCGACCCCTTTCGATCGACACCACTGAGAAGGGGCGGCCCGAGCGATCGGGCCGCCCTTTTTCTTGTCCCGCCGGCGCCCAATACGAGGGCGAATCCTGGTGACAAACCGAACAAGTCCGCCCAAGAAAGCGGCGCCGTCCGGCTGACGCCGACGCCGCGAGTCCGACGACTTCTGGGGGGAATTTTCGTGCGACGCCTGACCACCCTTGCCGGCGCGGCCCTGGCCGCCGCCGCGCTGACACCGACCCTTGCGCTTGCCCAGGTCGCCGCCCCGCAGCCCCACCTCGACAGCGGCGACACCGCCTGGGTGTTGGCGGCCACGGCCCTGGTGCTGTTCATGACCCTGCCGGGCCTGGCCCTCTTCTACGCCGGCCTGGTGCGCCAGAAGAACACCCTGTCGGTGATGATCCACTGTGTGGCTATCGCGTGCCTGGCCTCGGTGGTCTGGCTGGCCCTCGGCTACACCCTGGCCTTCGACGGCGCCGGCGCCTGGATCGGCGGCCTCGGCAAGTCCTTCCTGCTCGGCGTCGATCGCAAGGCCCTGCATGGCTCGATCCCCGAGGCGGCCTTCTTCACCTTCCAGCTCACCTTCGCCGTCATCACTCCGGGGCTCATCGTCGGCGCCTATGTGGAGCGGATCCGCTTCTCGGCCGTGCTGCTGTTCAGCGCCCTGTGGCTGCTGCTGGTCTACGCCCCGGTGACGCACTGGGTCTGGGGCGGCGGCTGGCTGGCGAGCCGCGGGGTGATGGACTACGCCGGCGGCCTGGTGGTGCACGCCACCGCCGGCGTCTCGGCCCTGGTCCTGGCCGTCATCCTGGGCCGGCGCGACGGCTTCCCCCGCGACCTAAGCCCGCCGCACAATCCGGGCATGACCATGATCGGCGCCGGCATGCTGTGGGTCGGCTGGTACGGCTTCAACGGAGGCAGCGCCCTGGCGGCCGGCGGCGACGCGGCCATGGCCATCCTGGTCACCCACCTGTCCGCCTCCATGGCCGGCCTGGTCTGGGCCGCGCTCGAGAAGTGGCGCTTCCAGCGGCCCAGCATGGTCGGCATGGTCACCGGCGTGGTGGCGGGCCTGGCCACCGTCACGCCGGCCTCCGGCTATGTCGGCCCCATCGGCGGCCTGATCCTGGGCGCGGCGGGCAGCGTGGTCTGCTTCTTCGCCGTCGACGTGGTCAAGCACCGCTTCAAGATCGACGATTCCCTGGACGTCTTCGCCGTGCACGGCGTGGGCGGCATCCTGGGGAGCCTGCTGGTTGCGTTCCTGGCCGCGCCGGCCCTGGGCGGCGCCGGCTATGGCGTCACCGGCGGCATGGGCGGCCAGGTGCTGATCCAGGTCATCGGCGTCGCGGCGGTGTGCGCCTGGTCGGCCGTCGCCGCCACCGCCCTCGCCTATCTGACCCGCGCCATCACCGGCCTTCGCGCCCGCGACGAGGAGATCGAAGAGGGCCTGGACATGACCTATCACGGCGAGCGCGCCTTCAATCCTTAGGGCGACGCTCGCCGCCTTCGCCGAAGACCGCCCGGCCTGGCGCCGCCTGGCCTCTGCTGACACGCCGGGACCTGGGGCGGGATACCATCCACAGGCTCAGAGATTCCTGTGGGGATGCGCTTTGTCGCAATGCTCAAGGGCTCGCCGTTAGTCTATCCGTAACCCCATGGCTCTCGTCCCCGCGCTCGATCTGCGCCCCGTACCCCAGTCCGTCGACATTCCGCACGCCCCGGCCAACATCGAGGCCGAGCAGGCCCTGCTGGGCGTGTTGCTGTACGACAACTCGGCGTACGAGCGGCTGTCGGATCAGCTGCAGGCGCGCCATTTCTTCGAGCCGTTCCACGGTCGCCTGTTCGCCGCCATCGAGAGCCATGTGCGCCGCGGCCAGCTCGCCGAGCCGATCCTGCTGGCCGAGCAGTTCGCCCGCGACGCCGCCTTCGAAGAGCTCGGCGGCGTTCGCTATCTGGCCGACCTTGTCGACCGCGCCCCGTCGGCCGCCAACGCCGCCGACTATTCGCGGGTGATCTACGACCTGGCCTTGCGCCGCGACCTGATCCGCATCGGCGGCGACATCGCCCAGGCGGCCCAGCACGCCGACCCGGAGCGCAACGCCCGCGACCAGATCGAGGCCGCCGAGCAGCAGCTGTTCACCCTGGCCGAGAGCGGTTCGGCCAACACCGGCTTCCATTCCTTCGACAAGTCGCTGAGCCGCGCCGTCGAGATGGCGGCCGAGGCCTACAACCGCGATGGCGGCCTGTCGGGGATCTCCACCGGCCTGACCGACCTCGACCGCATGCTGGGCGGCCTGCACCCCTCGGACCTGATCATCCTCGCGGCGCGCCCTTCGATGGGCAAGACGGCGCTCGGCGCCAACATCGCCTTCAACGTCGCCCGCCGCTACGCCTGGGAGCCCCAGCCCGACGGCAGCAAGAAGACTGTCAGCGGCGGCGTCGTGGCCTTCTTCTCACTGGAAATGTCGGCCGAGCAGCTCGCCATGCGCCTGCTGGCCGACGTCACGGAAGTCTCCTCCGATCGCATGCGCAAGGGCGAGATCAACGCCTCGGAGTTCGGCCGCGTGCGGGACGCCGCCATCGAGCTGCAGGAAGCGCCCCTGTTCATCGACGACACCGGCGGCATCTCGATCTCCAAGCTGGTCGCCCGCTCACGGCGCCTGAAGCGGACCTCGGGCCTCGATCTCATCGTCATCGACTATGTTCAGCTGGTCACCGGCTCGGAGAACTCGCGCAACGAGAACCGCGTCCAGGAAGTCACCCAGATCACCCAGGCCCTGAAGGCCCTGGCCAAGGAACTGTCGGTGCCGATCATCGCCCTGGCCCAGCTCTCCCGCCAGGTGGAGAATCGCGAGGACAAGAAGCCCCAGCTGTCGGACCTTCGCGAATCCGGCTCCATCGAACAGGACGCCGACGTGGTCATGTTCATCTACCGTGAGGCCTACTACCTCGGCCGCGCCGAGCCGCGCGAAGGCACCGAGGAGCACCTGGCCTGGCAGGAACAGCTCGACAAAATCGCCAACCACGCCGACGTCATCATCGGCAAGCAGCGCCACGGCCCGATCGGCACCGTCAAGCTGCACTTCAACCCCGACCTGACCAAGTTCAGCGACCTCGCCCGCGAAGGTCGGTTCGACCCCCATTGAGCGCCGCGCGCCTGACCCTCGACCTGGCCGCCCTGGCCGCCAACCACGCGATCCTGCGCGCGGCGGCGCCGGCCGCCGTGGTGGCCCCGGTGGTCAAGGCCGACGGCTACGGCCTGGGCGCCGGCCTGATCAGCGGCCGGCTGTGGGATGAAGGCGCGCGCGACTTCTTCGTCGCCAGGCTGTCCGAGGGGCTGGCGCTGCGCGGCGCCCTCGGGCCCGGCCGTCCGGCGCGAATCTTCGTGCTGGACGGGCTGTCGGGCGCGGACGCCGGCGTCCTGGTCGACGCCAGCCTGACGCCGGTCCTCAACAGCGCTGAAGACATCGCCCGTTGGCGCGGCGCGGGCGCCGGCTGCGGGATCCACATCGACACCGGCATGAACCGCCTGGGCATCGACATCGACGACGCGCGGGCGGCCGCCGATCTGAAGGTCGAGCTGGTGATGAGCCACCTGGCCTGCGCCGCCGATCCCGCCAGCCCGCGCAACGAGCGCCAGCTCAGCCTCTTCAGGGAAGCCCGGGCGCGGTTTCCGAACGCCCCCGCCAGCCTGGCGGCCTCGGCGGGTATCTACCTCGGCCCCGGCTATCACTTTGACATGGTCCGGCCGGGCATCAGCCTCTATGGCGGCGGCCCGCGGGAGGTTCCCGATCCCGCCTTCAAGGCCGTCGCGCGGCTGGAAGCGCCGATCCTGCAGGTGCGCGACCTGAGTCCCGGCGACGCCGTGGGCTATGGGGACGGCTTCGTCGCCGACAGGGCAATGCGTATCGGGCTCCTGGCCGCGGGCTACGCCGACGGCCTGCTGCGCCGGGCCATGGGCCGGGCAAGCGCCTGGATCGGCGCTGCCCCCGCCCCGATCCTCTCGGTATCCATGGACCTGCTGGCGGTCGACCTGACGCGATCGCCCGGCGCGAAGCCGGGCGATCTGGTGGAACTGCTGGGCCCGAACGCCCATGTCGATGACCTGGCCGCGGCCACCGGTACGGTGGCGCACGAATGCCTGGTCAGGCTGTCCGCCCGCGCCGAGCGCGTAGGGCTGGGCTGATCTGGCGACCAGCCCGGCCCCGGGCCTGGCTCAGTGCATCATCGCCCCGGCGGTGATCGCCGCGCTGGCCACCACCATCGCGACAACGGCAAAGGTGATCCACGCCACGATCCCCACCAGCAGAACGTAGGCGATGATCGAGACCACCGTGTAGCCGACGGCCTTGTCGGCCGGCGCCTTCATCAGGGGACCGATGCCCAGATAGAGCAGGTAGCAGCCGTAACAGGCGCCGACGAACGCAACTAGGCCGCCCAGGAAGGGGATGATCGTCGCCACGCCGGCGACCCAACCGGCCGTATTCGAATAGATCGCGAGCTTGAGCGCCTGAGTCGGGTTGGGCGTCGCGTCGAAACTCGTCGCCAGGGCGTTGATGATGATCGAGAGGACGAAGACCATGGCCAGGCCCAGCACGTAGCCGAGGACCGCCCCGACGGCGCCGCCGATCAGGCTGTGCGTGATCAGGAACTGGCCCAGGAAGCCGGCGACGGCCGGTATCGCCGCCAGGATGCAGGCGTAGCCTGTGTAGAGCCCCTGGGTGGTGGCGGCCTCAGCCTCGATGACGGGCCACTCTTCCTTTGGCTTCAGCAGAATGTTCTGAACGCGTTGCACCAGGTTGGTGCTGACCGGACCACCCTCCACGACACTCATACCGTCCCTCCGCCTTGCGATTAGGAAATCTGAATAACGACGCTAGCCGAAACGTCGCACCCTGGCGAGATCACAGTTATGCGAACGATTTGAGGCGTCGGAACCGCTGGCGCGATACTCTGTCGGCCTCATCGAATCAGGAGCCCCATGGCCCGCGACGGCGCCCTCTACGTCTGTCAGTCCTGCGGCGCGACCCATGCCAAATGGTCCGGCCAGTGCGCGGCGTGCAACGCCTGGAACACCCTGGTGGAAGAGGTCGCCTCTCGCCCGCCCGGCGCCTTGGCGCCCGCCCGGGGGGCGAAGGCTCGCGGCCTGGCCTTCGAGGGCCTGGCGTCAGAAACCCCAAGCCCCAAAAGGATTTCCACCGGCGTCGCCGAGTTCGACCGGGTCTGCGGCGGCGGCGTGGTGCCGGGCTCGGCGATCCTGCTGGGCGGCGACCCCGGCGTCGGCAAGTCCACCCTGCTGCTGCAGGTCTGCGCCGAGGCCGCCCGTCGTGGCGCGCGCTGCGCCTATATTTCCGGCGAGGAGGCGGTCGAACAGATCCGCTCGCGCGCCCAGCGCATGGGCCTGGCCGACGCGCCGATCAACCTGGCGGCCGAGACGGCGCTGCGCGACATCCTGGATGGTCTGAAGCGCGATCCCTTCGACCTGGTGGTGATTGATTCGATCCAGACCCTGTGGAGCGACGCCCATGAGGCCGGCCCCGGCTCGGTCACCCAGGTGCGCGCCTGCGCCGGCGAACTGATCCGACTGGCCAAGAAGAAGGGCGTCGCCGTCATCCTGGTCGGTCACGTCACCAAAGACGGCCAGATCGCCGGCCCCCGGGTGGTCGAGCACATGGTGGACGCGGTCCTGTCGTTCGAGGGCGAGCGGGGCTACCCCTTCCGCATCCTGCGCGGCGCCAAGAACCGTTTCGGCGCCACCGACGAGATCGGCGTCTTCGAAATGGGCGACGGGGGCCTGGCCGAGGTGCGCAACCCGTCGGCCCTGTTCCTCAACGAGGGCGGCCAGCGGGCGGCAGGCGCGGCGGTGTTCGCCGGCATCGAAGGATCGCGCCCCGTGCTGGTGGAATTCCAGGCCCTGGTCGCCCCCTCCGCCTACGGAACGCCCCGCCGGGCGGTGGTCGGCTGGGATTCCGGGCGCCTGGCGATGGTCCTGGCGGTGCTCGAAGCCCGTTGCGGGCTTGGATTCGGCGACCGTGACGTTTACTTGAACGTCGCCGGCGGCCTGCGGATCAGCGAGCCGGCGGCGGACCTGGCGGCAGCCGCGGCCCTGGCCTCCTCGGCCGTCGATGTCGCCCTGCCCCAGGATTGCGTGGTCTTCGGCGAGGTCAGCCTCTCCGGGGACGTCCGTCCGGTGTCGCGAATGGAGTCCCGGCTGAAGGAAGCGGCGAAATTGGGCTTTGCCCGCGCGCTGGCGCCCAGTTCGGCGGCCGAGGCCGGCGGCTGCGCCGTCACCGGCGTATCGCGCCTGATGGACGCCATCGACCGCATCCGCGAAGAGCGCTGGGACTAGGCCATGACGCTTTTCGATGTCGTCGCCGGCCTCGTGCTTCTCGCCTCGGGGCTCATAGCGTTCATTCGCGGCGCGACCCGGGAAGTCACCACCGTCGTCGCCTTCATCGTGGCCATCATCGTGGCGGTGTTCGGCCTGCGCTTTACCGGCCCGATCGCGCGGCACGCCATCCACACGGCCTGGATCGCCAACAGCGTCGCGGTGCTGGTGCTGTTCGTCGTGGCCTACATCGTGGTGCGGGTGATCGGCGGCGCATTGACGCAGCACGTGCGCCAGACCGCCCTTTCCGGCCTGGATCGCCTATTGGGCCTGGGCATCGGCCTCGTGCGCGGGGCGGTCGTCGTGGGCGCCTTCACCTTGATGATCAACGCCGCCACCCCACCTGAGCGGATGCCCGGCTGGATTTCCAAAGCCAAGCTCTATCCGGCCGCCAGCGGCGTCGCGGCGCTGCTGCGCACCTTGGCGCCGGAGGGGCTGCGCATGGCGCACACGGTCGAACCGGCCATGCGCGACGCGGTGCGGGCCGGAGTGAGCGACCAACCCGCCGACACCGCCGCGGACTCCGCCTCGGCGGATCCGGTGACCGACCCGGGCGAAGCCGCCACGCCGGCTGAAACCCCTTCGAAACATCGGCGAGGCAATACCGGCCACGCCACGCCCGCCGCCCAGGAGAGACCTCGGTGACCAGCCCAGCCGCTCCCGACCGCAGCCCCCCGCCGCGCGATCCCGACGACGACACGCTCCGTCTCGAATGCGGGGTTTTCGGGGTCTTCGATGTCGAGGACGCCTCACAGGTGGTGGCGCTGGGCCTGCACGCCCTTCAGCACCGAGGCCAGGAAGCCTGCGGCATCGCCGCCTTCGACGGCCAGGGCTTCCACACCGAGCGGCACATGGGCCTGGTGGCCGACGCCTTTTCGGGGGCGGACCTGAACCGCAGGCTGCCCGGCTCGGCCGGCATCGGCCACACCCGCTACTCCACGGCCGGCGGCAGCTTCCTGCGCAATGTCCAGCCGATGTTCGCCGACCTCGGCGGCGGCGGCGTCGCCCTGGCGCACAACGGCAACCTGACCAACTTCCTGACCCTGCGCCAGGCGCTGGTCTCCGACGGCGCCATATTCCAGTCCACCTCGGACAGCGAGGTCATCCTCCATCTCATCGCCCGCTCGCGCAAAGCCAAGATCATCGACCGCTTCATCGAGGCGATCAGCCAGATCGAGGGCGGCTACGCCCTGGTGGCGCTGACCAACAAGAAGCTCATCGGCGTGCGCGACCCCCTGGGCATTCGCCCCCTGGTCCTGGGCGACCTCGGCGGCAAGTACGTCCTGGCCTCCGAGACCAGCGCCCTGGAAGTCATCGGCGCCCGCTTCGTGCGTGACGTCGAGCACGGCGAAATGGTGGTGATCACCGACGACGGGGTCGAATCCTTGCGCCCCTTCCCGGCCAACCACGCGCGCCCCTGCGTGTTCGAGTACGTCTACTTCGCCCGCCCCGACAGCGTCGTGAACGGCAAGTCGGTCTATGAGGTGCGCAAGCAGATGGGCCGGCGCCTGGCGCAGGAGAGCGGCGTCGAGGCCGACGTGGTGGTGCCGGTGCCCGACTCCGGCGTCCCCGCCGCCCTGGGCTATGCCGAGCAGAGCGGCCTGCCTTTCGACCTCGGCATCATCCGCAGCCACTACGCCGGGCGCACCTTCATCCAGCCGACCCAGGGCGTGCGCGAACTGGGCGTGCGCATGAAGCACAGTCCGAACCGGGCGGTCCTGGCCGGCAAGCGGGTGGTGCTGATCGACGATTCCATCGTGCGCGGCACCACCTCGCTCAAGATCGTCCGCATGGTGCGCGAGGCCGGGGCCAAGGAAGTGCACCTGCGCTCGGCCTCCCCGCAGATCCAGTGGCCGGACTTCTACGGCATCGACATGCCCGACCGCGAGAAGCTGCTGGCCGCCAACAAGTCCCTGTCCGAGATGGCCGAGTTCCTGGAGGTCGACAGCCTGGGCTTCCTGTCCGTGGACGGCCTCTACTGGTCCATGGGGGCCGGGCCGCGCGATGCGGACTGCCCGCAGTTCACCGACCACTATTTCACCGGCGACTACCCCACCCGCCTTCTCGACCGCGAGATCGCCGAGGGCCGCAACGACACCATCGAACAACAGCTTTCGTTCCTGGTCGACGCGTGAACTGGCTGAAGCGTCTGAAGCCGGACAACTACGTCCTGGCGATCATCGGCATGGTCGTGCTGGCCAGCATCCTGCCCATTCGCGGCCAGGCCGCGCACGCCTTCGACCTGCTGACCAAGGGCGTCATCGCCCTGCTGTTCTTCCTGCACGGCGCGCGCCTGTCGCGCGAGGCGGTGATCCGGGGCCTGGTCAACTGGCGCCTGCACCTGGTGGTGCTGGCCTCGACCTTCATCCTCTTCCCGATCCTGGGCCTGGCGCTGCAGCACCTGCCCACGACCATCCTGCCCACGACACTGGCGGCGGGCGTCCTGTTCCTGTGCTGCCTGCCCTCCACGGTTCAGTCGTCCATCGCCTTCACCGCCGTGGCGCGCGGCGACGTGGCGGCGGCGGTGTGCGCGGCCTCGGCCTCCAACCTGTTCGGCATCTTCATCACCCCGGTGGTGGCGGGGCTGACCCTGCAGGCGCACGGGGCCGGCTTTTCCCTGCCGGCGGTCGAGGCGGTGGTGGTGCAGCTGCTGATCCCCTTCCTGGCCGGACAGCTGATGCGGCCCCTGATCGGGGCTTTCCTGGCGCGTCACGCCAAGATGACCACCCTGGTCGACCGCGGCTCGATCCTTTTCGTGGTTTATGGCGCGTTCAGCGAGGCGGTGACGCACGGCATCTGGGCCCAGGTCTCGGCCCTGCAGATCGTCATCCTGGCCATCATCTGCATGGTGCTGCTGGCCGTCGTCCTGGCCGTCACCGCCTATGGCGCCCGGGCCATGGGCTTCTCCAAGCCGGAAGAGATCGCCATCGTCTTCTGCGGCTCCAAGAAGAGCCTGGCCTCGGGCGTGCCCATGGCGGGCATCCTGTTCCCGCCCGCCAGCGTCGGCCTGATCGTCCTGCCGCTGATGCTGTTCCACCAGATCCAGCTGATGGCCTGCGCCGTCATCGCCCAGCGCTACGCCGCGCGCCCGGAAGAGCCCGCGTCCCTCGAGGAGCCGTCCCTTGTCCACTCCTGACACCGCCGCCCTGGCGGGCAAGCACGCCGTCGTCACCGGCGCGACGCGCGGCATCGGCCGCGAGTGCGCCCTGGCCCTGGCCGGGGCCGGCGCCCATGTCATCGCCGTGGGCCGAACCCAGGGCGCTCTGGAGGAGCTGGACGACGAGATCCGGTCCTGGGGCGGGACGCGCCCGACCCTCGTGCCGCTGGACCTGATGAACGGCGACGGGATCGACCAGCTCGGCGGCCAGATCTTCCAGCGCCACCAGCGGCTCGACATCCTGGTGCACGCCGCCGGCCTGCTGGGCGGGCTCACCCCTGTCTCGCATATCGCCCCCAAGGTCTGGGACAAGGTGGTGGCCACCAACCTGACCTCGGCCTACCGCCTGATCCGCTCGTTCGAACCGCTGCTTCGCGCCAGCGAGGCCGGACGCGCGATCTTCCTCACCTCCGGGCGCGCGGTTCGGCCCAAGGCCTACTGGGGCGCCTACGCCGCCACCAAGGCCGGGCTCGACGCCCTGGTCCGTTGCTGGGCCGACGAGGTGGAGAACACCAACATCCGCGCCGTCATCCTCGACCCCAACCAGATGCGCACCAAGATGCGGGCCGAGGCCTATCCGGGCGAGGATCCGGACACCCTGCCCGACCCGGCCGAGATCCGGCCCCTGATCGTGGAGCTGGCGACGGCGAGCGGCCTTGGGCTGCCTGCCGAGGCCGTCAAGTTCAGCGACTGGAAGGCTTCGGCCGCGAGCGCGCGCCCGGTTTCGTCCTGAGCGGCGCGCGGTTCTTCGGACCGGGTCTCGAGCCACCCTTGGCGGCGTTCTTGGATCCGCTCTTAGGCGCGGCCTTGGCGGCGCGCTGAGCGGTCTTGGACTTCGGCTTGGGCGTCGCCTTGGCCTTGCCGCCCACCCTCACCGGCGGCCGGGGTCGTCCCGCGGGTTTGGCGGGCGCCGTCTCCGCCTCGTCGGCCGAGGCCGGCGCGGCCCGCACCCGGGCCGGCGCCTGGGCCTTTCGAACCAGCCTATGGCCGCTGCGGCCTGACGAACCGCCGCCCTCTTCCGCGAACGGGTTGGCGCCCGACTTCACGGTGATCCGGATCGGCGTGCCCGGCATGTCGAAGCTCTGGCGCAGGGAATTGATCAGGTAGCGCCGATAGCTGTCCGGCAACTGGTCCGCCCGGGTGGCGAAGAGCACGAAGGTCGGGGGCCGGGCCTTGATCTGGGCCATGTACTTGGGCTTCACCCGCCGGCCGTTCACCGCCGGCGGCGGATGGCGCTCGATGGCCAGCTTCAGCCAGTCGTTGAGGTCGCGGGTCTTGAGCTTGGTGGCCCAGTCCTTGTGGGCCTTGATCACCGCCGGCATCAGCCGGTCGAGGCCCCGCCCCGTCTCGGCCGACAGCGCCACCACCGGCGCGCCGCGCAGCTGCGGCAGCATCCGTTCGGCGTGTTCGACGAATTCCTTGAGCCTCTGGCCGGGGTCCTCGACCAGGTCCCACTTGGCCAGCACGAACACCAGCCCGCGCCCCTCGCGCTCCACCAGGTCGGCGATCTGCAGGTCCTGGGTCTCGAAGGGGTGGGTGGCGTCCATGACCAGGATCACCACCTCGGCGAAGGTGATGGCGCGGATGGAATCGGCCGTGGAGAGCTTCTCGAGCTTTTCCTGCACCCGCGCCTTGCGCCTGAGGCCGGCGGTGTCCACCAGCCGGATGCGCCGGTCGTCCCAGGTCCAGTCCACCGGGATGGCGTCGCGGGTGATGCCGGCTTCAGGGCCGGTCAGCAGCCGGTCCTCGCCGATCAGGCTGTTGACCAGGGTCGACTTGCCCGCGTTGGGCCGGCCGACGATGGCGATCCGCACCGGCTTTTTGCCACGGCCGGGCTCGACCCCGTCCTCGTCATCCTCGTCGGCCTCGAACAGCTCGTCCTCGATGGGCGAGACGGCCTTCACCGCCGCATAGAGGTCGCCCATGCCCTCGTTGTGCTCGGCGGAGATCTGCACCGGCTCGCCGAAGCCGAGGTTGAACGCTTCCAGCGCCCCGGCGTCGCCTGTCTTGCCCTCGGTCTTGTTGGCCACCAGGATCACCGGCTTGTCGGTCCGCCGCAGCACGGCGGCGAAAACCTCGTCCAGCTGGGTGACGCCGTCGCGGGCGTCGATGACGAACAGCACCACCTCGGCGTCCTTGAGCGCCAGCTCGGTCTGGCGGCGCATGCGCGCCTCCAGGCTCTCGTCGGTGAAGTCCTCGAAGCCGGCGGTGTCGATCAGCTCCAGGTCCATGTCGCCCAGGCGTCCGGAGCCGAAGCGCCGGTCGCGGGTCACCCCCGGCCGGTCGTCGACGATGGCCAGCTTGCGCCCGGCCAGGCGGTTGAACAGCGTGGACTTGCCGACGTTCGGGCGCCCTACGATGGCGAGCTTCACCATGGGCGCGCCATGCCTAGCGGATCGCGATCAGTTCGGCGGCGTCGGTGGCCACGTAGATCATGCCGCCCACGGCGATCGGGCCGATCAGGGCGTCGGAGCCGAGCTTCAGAGTCTTCTGCTGGGCGCCGGTCTTGGGGTCCAGCGCCACGGCCTCGCCCTTGGACGACACCATCACCAGGCGGTTGGCGGCCAGGACCGGGCTCGACCAGAACACCCGCTTGGCCTTCTTGGACTTCTTGCCCTTCTTGCCGGGCTGGTCGGGCCCGTTCAGCTCGTGGATCCAGTAGATCTGGCCGCTGTCGCGCGAGATGCAGAACACCTTGCCAGACTGCTCCACCACATAGACCACGTCGCCCACCGGCCAGGGGGTGGTCACCGCCGAGATCGGCAGGGTCCAGCGCGGCACGCCGGTGCGCAGGTCGGTGGCGGCCATGACGTCGGAGTGGCTGACCGCATAGACGTCGTTGCGATAGATCACCGGGCGGCCGGCGATGTCGCGGATTTCGGACAGGGCGTTCGTGCGGCTGGCGCGCGACAGGCTGGCCGTCCAAAGCTCGTTGCCGTTGCTGGTCCGCAGCGCCACCAGTTCGCCCGAGGCGAACGACCCCACCAGGGTGTCGCCGGTCACCGCCGCGCTCGAGGCCGCCAGGATCCGCGCCGGTTCGGTCAGGCCCTGATAGGTCCAGTCCTGCCGGCCGGTGTCGGTCAGGAAGCTCAGCATCTCGTCGTTGACGTCGACCACATAGACGCGGCCGTCGGCCACCGTGGGGGCGCCGTGCACCGGGGCGTCGGTTCGGGTGCGCCAGCCGATGGCGCCGGTGGCGGCGTCGAGCTGGACCACCTCGCGAAAGCCGGACGACACATAGAGCTTGCCGTCGGCGAAGGCGACGCCGCCGCCGAAAGCCTCGCCGTCGCGCTTGGACTTGGGGGCCACGTTGGTGCGCCAGATCTGCGCGCCGGTGCGCGCGTCATGCGCCGACACCCCGGCCGCGCCGTCCATCACGTAGACCCGGCCCTGCGCCATCACCGGCGGGGCGGTGACGTGCCGCTGGCGGCTGGAGCCGGCGCCGAAGTGGGTGCGCCAGGCGACGGTGAAGTCAGCCCCGGCGTCGACGTTCTCGATCGACTGCGCCGGCGTGCCGCCGGGCAGCGGCCATTCCGCCAGGGCGGCCGGCGGCGGCAGGTAGAAGTCCTGGCCCTTGAGGGCGTCGGCGACCTTCAGATCCTCGTCGGAGGCGACGATGGAAATGCGGTTGGCCTCGTTGGCCGCCCGGGACGCCTTCTTGCCGCCATGGAAGGGGTTGATCGATTCGGCCTTCTCGATCGTCGAGCACCCCGCCAGGGCGGCCGCGACGGCGAGCACGCCGAACATACGCATGATCGTCATTGAGCAGTCCTGGGGGCGTCTTGGGGGGCGTCTTGGGGGGCGGGCGCGGGCCCGCCAGGCGGCGGCTGCAACATCTGCGGCGGCGGAGGCGGCAATGTGGCGGAGAGTTTTGCAACATCGACAGCGACCTTGGCCTGGCCGCTGTCGATCACCGCGATGGCCGACTGGGCGCGCTGGCGCATGGTGTCGGTAACGCCGAGCATCAGCATCAGGGCCGAGAAATCGGCCTTGGCCTCAGCGGTCTTGCCGGCCGCCATCTTGGCGAAGGCCAGGGCCTCGCGGGCCTGCAGGTCATAGGGCTTCTTCGCCCCGATCAGGTCCTTCAGCCGGGTTTCTTCCTGGGCGTAGGGCGCTGTGTCCAGCATCGCCAGCGCCGCCTTCAGCCGCGCCTGGTCGCCAAGGATCGCGTTCGGCGCCGCCTTGGCCGCGGCGTCGTACAGGGCCACGGCCTCCACGGTCTTGTCGGCGTTGAGGCGGATGTTGCCCTGCTGGATGAGGGCCAGGGTCTTGTAGCCGGCGGGCCCGCTCTTCGCGACCGGCTCGAAGGCGGCGTAGGCCCCCGTCTCGTCGCCCTGGACGAGGCTGTTCATCGCCTTGTCGTAGGCGATCGAGGCCTTGTCGATGTTCTGGTCGCGCCAGTGCTGGTAGCCCCAGGCGCCCAGGAAGCCCACCACGACGGCGGCCACCGCGGCCAGGAACCAAGGCAGGGTCTGGCGCGCGATCTCCCGGTACCGGTCGGCGCGAAGCTGCTCGTCCACCTCATCGATGAAATCGGACACGTAAAGAAGACCTCGCCCGGGGCTGTTGCGCTCAGAGGCGCGGAACCTATCGTCTGGGGCGCGCCCCTGCAACGCAATGAGCGTTACCGCCGCAAATCAAACCTGGCTAGGTGGGCCGGGGCCTCACCACGCCGACCGGTGAGCAGCAGGTCAGTCCTTGACCTTGGCGAAATAGGTCTCGGCGGCGGCCGGGAAGCGCCGGGCCCGGACGTCGTCGGCGTAGGCCCGGGCCGCCCTGGCGATCTCGCCGCGCAGGTCGGCGTAGCGCCGCACGAACTTGGGCGTCCAGTCGAACAGGCCCAGCATGTCGTCGGTGACCAAGATCTGGCCGTCGCAACCGGCCGAGGCGCCGATGCCTATGGTGGGGACCTCGATGGCGGCGGTGATCTCGCGCGCCAGGGCCTCGGCCACCCCCTCGACCACCACGCAGAAGGCGCCGGCGTCGGCGGTCGCCTCGGCCTCGGCGACCACCCGGGCGCGCTCGGATTCCAGCTTGCCCTTGGCCTTGAAGGCGCCGTCCACCAGCACCGACTGGGGCCGCAGGCCCACGTGGCCCATCACCGGTATGCCGCGCCGGACGAGGTAGGCGATGGTCTCGGGCACAGTCGGCCCGCTCTCCACCTTCACCGCCTGGCAGCCGGTCTCCTTGAGGATGCGGGCGGCGTTCTCATAGGCCGTCTCCTTGGAGCCCTCGTAGGACCCGAAGGGCATGTCCACCACCACCATCGCCCGCCTGGCGGCGCGCATCACCGCCTGGCCGTGCAGGATCATCATCTCCAGGGTCACGCCGACGGTGTTGGGCAGGCCGTGCACCACCATGCCCACGCTGTCGCCGACCAGCAGCAGGTCGCAGGCTTCGTCCAGGATCTCGGCCACCGGGGCGGTGTAGGCGGTGAGGCACACCACCGGCTCCTTGCCCTTGCGCGCGGTGATCTCCGGCGCGGTGACGCGCTTGATGGCGTCCTGACGTTGGGCTGACATTCAGATCTCCCGGACCAGCCGCGTCACGGCCAGCCCCACGGCCACGACGGCGAGGGCCGCCGACATCCAGATCGCCTCGGCTGAAATGGCCAGCCCGCCCGGCGCGAAGCCTTGCGGCAAGACTCCCTCCAGACCGCGGTTCAGGGCGTGGCCACTCTCCTGCGACAGCACATTGATGCGGCCCCACAGGCCCGACCCCAGAAGCTGGCCGCCGCCGATCAGGCCGCCGACGGCGCCCAGGCTGCCGATCAGCAGGCGCCGCGCCGTCCAGCCCCGATCCATGCGCTCCTCACAGCGCAGGGCGAACAGCTCGGCGTCCGCGAACACGGGCGTCTCGGCGAACATCTTGTCCAGAGCCATCTCGAAGCTGGCTTCAGCCATTGACCTTACTCTCCGCGGGACCGAACTCCCGGCCCGGCGCCAGGCGCTGTCTGAGCTTATCCAAACCACGTTTGACATGGGATTTGACCGTTCCCAGTGGCGTATTCAAGGCCAGGGCCGCCTCCGCGTGCGAAAGTCCGCCGCCGTAGCACAGCGACACGCACAATCGTTCGGCCTCTGACAGGGTTTTGAGCGCTTCGTCCAGGTCGATACGGTCGGCCTGGCCAGCTTCGCCCGGCGTGGCGGAGACCTCCGCCTCGGGCGGTTCGTTCAGGGCGTCGCGCCGCGCCTCCCGCCGCCAGCGCTTCACATAGAGCCTGGCCGCGATCCGCTTCACCCAGGCCTGGAAGGTGCCTTCGCCCCGGAAGTCCGAGATCTGTTCGAAGGCGGCCAGGAAGGCGTCCTGGGCCACGTCGTCGGCCGTCGCCGGGTCCGCGCCCATCCGGCGCAGCAGGGAGCGCACCGGCGAGGAATGCCGCCGGACCAGCTCGCCGAACGCGCCCCGCCCGCCGGTCGCCGCCAGGGCGACCAGGTCCAGGTCGTGGGCCGAAGCCGGCGATTTGATGGAGTCCGCCATGGCGGCGCCCCTCTCCCCCTCTGGATGCCAGGACTAGGCGCGCGGCGCCGACCGCTTGGCCAGCCAGAGGATCAGATAGGCGACGCCGATCAGCCCGGGGATCGCGCCCGCGCCGGCCACCACGCCGCCGGTGATGTAGGCGCCTTCGTAGGTGACGCTGCTGAGGCCGTACCACAGGCCGTAGCCCAGCCCGGCCAGGCCCAGGCCCACCGCGATCAGGACTACCGCGCGGCGCAGGTCGCGTTCCGGCGTGCCCACCGGGGCGACCGGATCGCGCCGTTGCAGCGACTCGATCAGCTCCGGCGGAACCGGCTGGCCCTTTTCGTAGGCGATGCGCAGCGTCTCGTGCATCCGCATCCGGTCCAGATGACGCAAGTACTGGGGCACCAGGATGATGGCCCCGACGAAAATCCAGAACACGGTCGGCACCAGCCATCCGGCAAGATCACCAAACCACATAGTCGTTCTCCCGATCTCTCTGAACGGCGAGGCCTGACGCCCCGCCTTTGCAGTGTAGAGGCCAGGAGATGCGCCCGTGGATGCGAATTACAGAATGAAATCTTGGTAAGGCGCACTAACAGCCCGCAACCGCCCGCGCCGCCAAGGGTCGCGAGCCGCGCGTCAGGCGATGCGCGGCCTGGCCAGCCACCAGGCCGCCGCGCTCACCGCAGCCGCCGCCGCCAGCACCGGACCGGCCGCGCCGAACCCGCCCGCCAGCCCGTCCAGCACCCGAACCGCCGTCGGCCAGAAGCCCCACAGGGCCGTCGCCCCGGCCCCGGTGGCGACAAGCAGGCCAGCCCCATCCACCAGCAGCAGGCGCCGCGCGATGCGCTCCTCCACCGCCATCTCGAAGCCGGGGTCCCGGGCCGGCGCCTCTGTGGCGCTCCACAGGGCGGCCAGGGGATCGTGTTCAGGCGCGTCCGTCATGACGTCCTCCGTCGGTCTTGTCGGCCAGCAGCGCGGCCAGCTTCTCGCGCCCCCGCGTCACATGCGACTTGATGGTGCCCAGCGGCAGGTCCAGGGCCGCGGCCGCCTCCGCGTGGGAGAAATCCGCCCCCAGGCACAGGGCCACCGCCGCCCTCTGGTCCGCCGGCAGGCTGGCCAGGGCCGCGGTCAGATCCAGGCGCGTGTCGGGCCGCCCGTCATCCGCATGGTCCAGCCCCTCGCCGGCTTCGGCCTCCCGCCGCGCCGACCGCCGCCGCGAGCGCGCCCAGTCCTGGTGCTTGCGCCAGGCGATGGCGCACAGCCACGAGCGCAGGGACGAACCGCCCTTGAATCGCCACAGCCCCGACCAGGCCGCCACGAAGGTCTCCTGAGCCAGGTCGTCTGCCTCGGCCGCATTGCCGCACAGCCGGCGCAGGAAGCTGCGCACCGCCTGCTGGTGCTGGCCGACGATGCGGTCGAAGGCCGGCTTGGAGCCTTGCACGGCGGCCGCCACCAGATCGGCGTCGGATGAAGCCGCTGGGAACGCCGCCGACTGCGCCGACGTCCCGGTCGCGGTTCGCGGCCGGCCAGGCCAGGTCAGGGCTCCGTCCAGGATCATGGAGATGGCCATCGTCGCGGGGCCCCGTCCTCAGCCGCTCAGGGCCGCATCAGGGTGGCGATCAGGGCCGTGATGGCGCTGCCGATGGTCGCCGCGCCCAGGATGATGGCGGTCAGCAGGAAGGCGTTGGCCGTGTCGCCGAAGGCGTGCTGCGAGGCGTAGCCGAAGCCGATGGTCAGGGCCGCCAGCCACACCACCCCGCTCCACCGCCGGTAGGGCGAACGGTACTGCCAGCGCGCCGCGCGCCAGGCTCGGCGCGCCGCCCGCCGGGCGTAGCGGTCGCCGGCCCACAAGGCGGGATCGACCCACACGCCCCCTGTTCCCCAAGCGCCGGGACCACTCCCAGGAGGCGCGCCGGGCGGGGCCCCGCCGCCCGGCCCGATCCCGGACGCCGGCCCCGACCAGGACGGAAAGCCCTGCGCCTGGCTCTTCAGCACCTCGACCAGCTCTGGCGGCGGGGTGCGGCCGCTGTCGGCGTAGGCTTTCAGGGCGGCCAGGGCGTCGCGCCGCTGGCGATAGTGCAGGTACATGCCGACCGTGCTGGCGATCATGCCGCCCACGGGGATGACCAGCACCGCCAAGGCGAAGATCAGCCACCAGGGCGGCGCCCCCCAGACGGCGTTCTCGATCACTGCAAGGTCCATCGTCGTCATTCCAAGCCGCGGGACGCCGCGCGTCCGTTCTACAGCTTAGTCGCCGCCACGGCTGCGATTGGATGCAGGCCATGACAAAAGGCCCCTCAGGCCCGCCACGGCAGCACGGCGCGCAGCCTGGCGTCGCGCAGCCAAAGCCCGCCCCAGGCGAAAAGGCCCAGATAGACGCCGAACAGCACATGACTGAACAGCGGATCGCCGACCCGCATGTGGGTGGCGACGGCGCCGCCCATGACGCCGGTCATCAGGATCGCCCCCAGCACGCCGGTGCGCGGAAAGACATAGAGGACCAGGGCCGCGAGCTCGATCGGCCCGATGGGCCCCATCCTGTCGGGCGTCCAGCCCAGCGGCGCCATGGTCTGGGCCACCACCGGCAGGCCGATCAGCTTGACGGTCACGTCCATGATCATGAACAGCACGAAGACCGCGCTCAGCGCCCAGCCGGTCCACACCATGGTCCGCGGCGTCGGCTGGGCGCCGGCGGAAAGAGACTCAGCGGTCACGACATCCTCCTGGGTCCGGACGCCCCCTTCGGCCGTCCTCGCCACAAGGACGCACCAAGCGCGCCGGCGCCGACAGCCCTGCTCTCGATCGCCTCAGAGGCCCGCCAGCCGCTCGGCCAGAGCCTCCACGAACACCCGCACCCTGGGGGACAGGTGCCGTGCCGAGGGGAACAGGGCGTAGACCGGCGCCGGCCCGCTCTGCCAGTCCGCCAGCACCTGTTCCAGCCGCCCGCCGGCCAGCTCGGCGGCCACGTCCACCTGCGAGCGCAGCATGATCCCGTGGCCCGCCAGCGCCCAGTCATTGATCACATTGCCGCTGTCGGCGCGCAGGCGGCAGGGCGTCTCTATCTCCGCCGTCGCTCCGTCCGGCCCCTCCAGCCGCCACGGTTGGGCGCTGTCGTCGTAGCGCAGGAAGGCGTGGCCGGCGGTCTCCTCCGGCGTGCGTGGGCGTCCCGCCCGGTTCAGATAGGCCGGCGAGGCCACCAGGATGCGGCGGTTGTCGGCCAGCTTGCGCATCACCGCCGCCGAGTCCCGGGGCGGACCGATGCGCACCGCCACGTCAATGCGCCCCTCGGTCAGGTCGACCAGCCGGTCATTCAGCTTCAGTTCGATGTCCAGACCGGCGTGGCGTTCCACCAGTTCGGCCGCCACCGGGGCCACATGGATGCGACCGAAGGCGATCGGGGCGCTGACCCGCAGCAGGCCGCGCACCGCACCCTGCCCCCCGGCAAGGCGCTCTTCGGCCTCGTCCAGCGCCTCCAGCACCCGGTCCACGTGAAGCCGCAGGGCCTCGCCCTCGGCGGTCGCCGACAGGCTGCGGGTGGTGCGGTTCACGAGCCGCGCCCCCACCCGCCGCTCCAGGGTCGCCAGGCGCTTGCTGACCACCGCCAGGCTGACGTCCATCTCGCGCGCCGCCGCTGACAGGCTGCCCAGCGCGAGGATCCGCTGGAAGGTGCGCAGTTCGTTGAGGTCGTCGAGCATTCTCAACCTACGTTCAATAATTCCTCTACTTGTTGCCCAATTCTCGGTGAGATGACAAGAATACATCTTCCGCCTGCCCCATCGCCAGCCCTGGCGTCCTCCCGGCGGAGCCTCCCATGACCAGCCCCCTCGCCCAGCCCCTGCGCCTGCCCTCCGGCGCCGTCCTGCCCAACCGTCTCGTCAAGGCCGCCATGAGCGAGGGCATGGCCGATCCCGATGGCCACGCCACGGCGCGACTGAGCGCTCTCTACGGCCGCTGGGCCGGCTCGGGCGCGGGTCTGCTGCTGTCCGGCAACATCCAGGTCGATCGCTGGCATCTGGAGCGCCCTGGCAATGTCGTGCTCGAGGACGGCGCCGGGCTGCCCGCCCTCGCCGCCATGGTTCGGGCCGGCAAGGCCGAGGGCGCGGCCTTCTGGGCCCAGCTCGCGCACACCGGCCGCCAGGTCTCCGATCTCGTCAACCGCGAGCCCCTGTCGCCCTCGGACGTCGAGATCGACGTGGTCCGCGGCGCCGGCTTTTCCTTCGCCCGCCCCCGGGCCATGACGGAGGCCGAGATCGAGCGCGCCATCGACCAGTTCGCCGTCTCCGCGCGCCTCGCCCGGCAGGCCGGCTTCGACGGCGTCCAGCTTCACGCCGCCCACGGCTACCTGTTCTCCCAGTTCCTCAGCCCGCTCTCCAACCGGCGCGCAGACCGCTGGGGCGGGTCGCTGGCGAACCGCGCGCGCTTCCTCCTGCGCACGCTCGAGGCGGTCCGCGCCGCCGTCGGTCCCGACTTCCCCATCGGGATCAAGCTCAACGCCTCCGACTTCCAGAAGGGCGGCTTCACCAACGCCGAGTGCCTGCAACTGGTCGAATGGCTCAACGACACCAGCCTGGACCTGCTGGAACTGTCCGGCGGATCGCTGGAGCAGCCCAAGATCGTCGGCTTCTCGCTGAAGGACGAGGGCGAGGACGGTCGCCGGCCCAGCACCGTCCAGCGCGAGGCCTACTTCGTCTCCTTCGCCGGCGCCGTTCGCGCCGCGGCCCGCACGCCGGTGATGGTCACCGGGGGCTTTCGCACCGCCGCCGGCATGGTCGAGGCGCTGGAGACAGACGACCTCGACCTGGTGGGTATCGGTCGTCCGTTCATCGCCGACCCGCGGGCCGGGGCGAAGCTGCTCTCCGGCGAGATCGACCGCGTGGCCGCCGCCGAAGCCAGCGTCGGGCTCTTCCACCTGCTGCCCTGGTTCAACATGCAGCTCGAGCGTTTGGCGGACGGCCTCGATCCCGACCCAGCCCTCACCGGCGAAGCCGCGGCGGCCGCCTTCGGCCCTCTGGAAGGCGCCATGTTCCAGCGCCTCCTCGCCGCCCGGTCGCGCGCTGCGGCGTGCGCCTGAGGCCAAGTCAGATGGCCCTGCGCAAGCTCGCCCACTATGCGGTCCGCGCCCGCGACCTTGAGGCCTCCCGCCGCTTCTATGAAGATGTCCTCCTGCTCCGCGCGGGGCGACGCCCGCCCTTCGCCTTCCCGGGAGTCTGGCTCTATCTCGGCGAGGACGAATCCGAGTTCGGGGTCGTCCACCTGGTCGGCGAAGGTGCGGGCGCGGCTGACTATCTTGGAGAGGTCTCGGCGCCCGACACT
>Ga0265327_10000189_pt1 | contig 130573 bp, 101 predicted proteins | sample 41621metaG_FD_202089 | JGI IMG/M metagenome (GOLD analysis project Ga0265327, IMG submission 202089) | Rhizosphere microbial communities from Carex aquatilis grown in University of Washington, Seatle, WA, United States - 4-16-21 metaG | ecosystem: Host-associated > Plants > Roots >... | reverse complement strand
AGCTCTGCGGCGTCAGCCTGTGGAGTCCAGAGCGCTGGCGTCGCGCAAGCGGCGTGAAACTCTGGACGGCGAAGCAGGAAGAAAAAACTAGATTTTATGGAAAATCATAGGTTTTTCAGAGCGGTAGTGTGTGGGTCAATCGACCAGCGGCACCTGGTAAGTGGCGAGGATTTTGCGGATCGCCTTGTCATTGCCTTCGATCAGCCGGTCCAGTTCGGCCTTTCTGGCCTTGTCAGGGATGCGCACGGCCATCGAGATCGGGTATTCAAATTTAGCCTCCTTGTCCGCGTCCTCCGTGCGCATCGGGATCAGCTCCAGCGGGCCGATTTTATTGTGGTAGCGCAGCCAGCCGGCGATTGGCCCCCAGACGATGGCCATGTCCAGCTTGCCCTCCTTCATGTCCTTTTCCAAGCTTTGCGCGGTGTTGACGGCGGCGTCGCCGGTCATGGTCTGATAAGGAATCGCATGGTCGACCAGGCCGTGCTTCAACAGCCAAGTCGACGCGGGCGAAGAGTCGAACATCGCCAGCTTCAGCTTGGCCCGCCTTTCTTCAGACAAATTGATCAAATCCTGTGGCGATTTGATGTCGTCAAAGCCGCGCTTTTTCACATAAACCAGCGTGTAGGTGGAGCGGTAATAGGGCTTGGTGGTCGCCGCCATGTCCGCCCCGGTGGGATAGCCCATGATGACGTCGCAGCGGAATTCGCCGCTGTCCGCCAACTGGGCTTTCAAGGTGTTGCGGATGAAGCCCATGCGCTGCGGAAACCAAAAATATTCGACTTTTTTACCGAGTTGTTTGGCAAACAATTCGGCGATCTTGTTTTCAAAACCTTCGGCCCGCTTGTCGGAATAAGGCGGGTTGTTGGGGTCGGCGCAGACTTTGAAGGTTTTGCCTGCCCAGCCTGCCGGCGTTTCTGGCTGGGCAGCGGATTTGTCCGGGACGACGGGTTCGTCGGCAGGTTGAGAGGCTAGTTTGCCGCCGTCGGCGGCCAGCGGCGGCGGTTCTTTGGGCTTGGAGACGCAGGCGGGCAGGGCGCTTAGCAGCAGCGCGGTCGTGCCGATCAGCAGGGAGTGGCGGAATGTCATCGTGATAGTTTTCCTCTAGGGCTTGGAGGCGGGCTTAATTGATTGAATGGTAGGAGCGGGCCATGCCCGCGACCAGCGCATAGTCCACTCGCCGGAGGCGTGTCGCGGCCATGGGCCGCTCCTACGACAGCTTCAGTCAATCAGATGGCAAACGCCGGACGGGGTTTGCAACCCAGTCCGCGCTTCGTTAATCATCTGGCATGTCTTCGGCATAAGTAGCCAAACGCAGGGCGGACAAGCGTTTTTTTGCCTGCCCACCGATTGCGTCAATTCTACCTGGTTTGCGGTCAGCCGTGATTATTTCACCGTGTAACCCGTGGTGGATTGGTTGTTGTCCTCGTTCGATTCGGACGTTCCACACCAGCTATCCACGAAAGCCCGCAGCGTCTTCGCGCCCGCCGTGCCTGCCAGCAGTCTGACCGCGACCGGCTTGGACGCCCCCGCCGCCAGACTGCCGACCGCCGCCCAGCCATCGCCTTCGGCTCCGCAAGGCTGGGCGTTGGCCTGGTCGGCCCAGACGTCCAGATAGCCCGCAATCGCCGCCGCCGTCCCCTGGTTGGTGACGGTCACGGTGGCGGTGAAATAGGTGTTGGGCTTGGGGCTGGCGGGGTTTAGCGTGGCCGCGCTGACGACGAAATCCGGCAGCGACCCGTGCACCCGGTAGCTCGCCGTGCGTTGGTTGTTGCCCTCGTTGCTTTCCAGCGTGGCGCAAGCGCCATCGACAAAGGCGCGCAACAGTTTTGTGCCCGCCGTGCCGGCCGTGAGGCCGGAGACGGTCAAAGTGGCGCTGGCCCCGGCGGCCAGCGTGCCCACCGCCACCGCTTGATCCCCGGCCGCGCCGCACAACTGGGTTGCTCCTTGGTTGGCCCAGACCAGCAGCTTGCCGCCATCGCCGGCGCTCTTGCCTTGATTCTTGACCGTCACGTTGGCGGTGAAAGCGGTGTTGATTCCGGGCGAGGCGGGGGTCAGGGTGATGCCGGTCACGACGAAGTCCGGGAGTGCGTCCGGGGTGTATAGCTCCGCGCTGGCGAGGGCGATAAATGTGCCGTTGACGAGTTTTTCCCCTCCCGCAACGAGAACCTTGCCGTTGGGGAGGAGGGTGGCGGTGTGGGAGTCACTCGCTGTGGTCATGGTGCTGGTGGCAGTCCAGGTTCCGGTCGCCGGGTTGTATACCTCCGCGCTAGCGAGGTTGTTGCAGGCTGCAACGCCGCAGCCGCCCAGCCCCCCCGCCACGAGGACTTTGCCGTCGGAGAGGAGGGTGGCGGTGTGTCCGCGCCGCGCCTCGGGCAGGGCGCTGGTGGCGGCCCAGGTTCCGGTCGCCGGGTCGTACACCGCCGCGCTGGCGAGGACGAAGAAATTATTGTTGTAATAATACGCGCCCCCTGCGACGAGGACTTTGCCGTTGGGAAGCAAGGTGGCGGTGTGGTAGTACCGCGCTGCAGGCATGGAGCTGGTGGCGGCCCAGGTTCCAGTCGCCGGGTCGTACACCGCCGCACTGGCGAGGGCGGTGCCACTGTTGTTGCTCCCCCCCGCGATGAGGACTTTGCCGTTGGGGAGCAGGGTGGCGGTGTGGCCGCTCCGAGCCGCTGGCATGGAGCCAGTAGCAGTCCAGGTTCCGGTCGCCGGGTCGTACACCGCCGCGCTGGCGAGGGCGGTGTTGCCGCTGGTGTTGAATCCTCCCGCGACGAGGACTTTGCCGTTGGGGAGGAGAGTGGCGGTGTGTCCTGCCCGCGCCGTGGACATGGTGCCGGTCGCGGCCCAGGTTCTGGTCACCGGCTCGTACACCGCCGCACTAGCGAGGGAGATGATGGTGCTTTGGTTATTGTACCCCCCCGCGACGAGGACTTTGCCGTTGGGGAGGAGGGTCGCTGTGTGTGCGTATCGCGCTGTGGCTAGCGAGCCAGTGGCGATCCAGGTTCCTATTGTGGGGTCGTACAGCGCCGCACTGGCAAGGGAGATATGGTTGTTGTCGAGTCCCCCCGCGACGAGAACCGCACCATTTGGGAAGAGGGTGGCGGTGTGGTAGTACCGCGCTGCGGGCATGGATCCGGTGGCCGTCCAACCAGCGGCCTGGGCAGGCAGAGAAAAAATCGCGGCCAAAGCCGCGAGCAGCAGAAAAACATAGTTCAATTGGGTTTTACGCATCGTTCGCAACTCCAAAAATGATTAAGACAGTCTGAGTACGAAAAGCCATAGGGCGCGATAATGTAGCGTATCGCGCCGCTTAAGGGATAGCAGTATTTCCTGGTTTTCCTGGCTCCCACGCGCCGTGTGGAAACCGTCCCGCCCGCGCCGCGGGCCGTGACCTGGCGCGGCCCGCCGAGACTGCCTTCCCACTCGGCGCGCCACTGCCGTTAAGCCAGGCTAAATCCGGAGTGCGAGATTTATCTCGCACAGGGCGCAAGCCCTTGAAAATACGTGCAAGATAAATCTTGCACTCCAACAATTAACAAGCGCGAAGATAAAGCGCCTCACGCAACGACGCCACGCCCGCCACGCCGCCGGGCGTCTTTGCGTGGCGTCGTTGCGCCGTTGCGTGAGGCCGCTTTTTCCTCATTCAATCCCTGAAGGCTACATAGTGCGAATGCCCTGCCGTTTGCCCGCCAGGAACCAGCGCGGACGGGAGCCCAGAGCAAAAGGCCCGCTTGACGCTATATCAACATTGATCTATCTTCAGGCCGATGAACGGGAACGACATCATCAAACGATTGAAGGCCGAAGGTTGGCAAATACTGCGGCAAGAAGGCAGCCATGTCCGCATGGGCAAGGATGCCGCCCGCACGACGGTTCCCGTGCATGGCAAACAGGACGTCAAATCCGGCACGCTTGCCTCCATCGAGCGCCAGACCGGCATTAAATTGAGATGAGAAAGCCCGATGAACATTCATTACCCCGCCCTTTTGACGCCGGATGAATCCGGTTACTGCGTGCAGTTCGTGGATCTGGAAGAGGCGTTCACCGAGGGTGGGACGCTTGACGAGGCGCTTTTCAATGCCGCCGAAGTGCTGACCTTGACCCTGGACGCCCGGATGGAGGAAAACCTGCCTATCCCGGAGCCTGCCTCCGGTGTCGAAAGCGCCTATTATGTCGCCCCCGACGCCAAGACCCAGGCGGCGCTGCTGGTGCGCCGCGCCCGCGGCGACCGTCCGCTGGCCGACCTCGCACGGGCGCTGGAAACCTCGTGGCCCGCGGCCCGGCGGCTGGAAGACGGCAGCCACTGGCCCAGCCTGAAGCAATTGGACAAGGCCGCCGCCGCGCTGGGAAAACGGCTGGTGCTGTCTTTTGAGTGATTTGCCCAAGCGCACAAAAAACGCCCCGGCCAGTTTCCCGGCCGGGGCGTCAATCTAGCTTGAGAAACCTGAAGCGGGCTTCAGATTACTTCGGCAGTGCGAACACGGTGAACACGCCGCCCAGCTTGGAGTGCGCCTTCAGGCTCTTGTACGCGCCCACCGCGCCGAGGCCGGCGGTGTCTTCGTCCAGGCCGGCCGCTTCGCCCACGCCCGCCCAGCCGCCGAGGCCGGAGAGGACGCCGACATACTGCTTGCCGTTGTAGGCCCAGGTGCTGACGTTGCCGATGATGCCGGACGGGGTCTTGAAGCGGTACAGCTCGGCGCCGGTGTTGGCGTCGCGCACCTTCAAGTAGCCTTCCAAGGTGCCGTAGATGACCACATCACCCGCCGTGGCGACCAGACCGCCCCACAAGGAGAACGGCTCGCTGATGTTCCACGCGATGGTGCCGGTGGACGGATCCCACGCGGTGAACGAGCCCATGTCGGTGTTCTTTTCTTTCTCGCCGGTCTTGACATTGACGCCAGCCGGGAAGATGTTCAAGGTCGCGCCGACATACGGCTGGCCTGCGGTGTACTCGACCTGGAACGGCTCGTAGGTCATGCAGGTGTGGTTGCCGGGGATGTAGATCAGCTTGGTCTTGGGAGAGTAAGCGACCGGCGGCTGGTTCTTCGCGCCCATCGCGGAGGGGCAAACCAAGTCGTCGTCAGCGGTGCCAGGCTTGCCGTCCGGGCCTGCGCCTTGCGCCTTGTCTTCGCCGCCGGCCTGGGTGGAGTACTTCGGATTCACGGCCGGGACGCCGCTCTTCGGATCGACGCCAGTGGTCCAGTTGACCGCCTTGTCAAACTTCTGCGCGACCAGCAGTTCGCCAGTCTCGCGATCCAGCGTGTAGCCTAGGCCGTTGCGGTCGAAGTGGGTCAGCAGCTTGTTGTGGACTTTGCCGTCGATGCCCTTGGCGTCCTGGTCGATGAGGGTCATCTCGTTGATGCCGTCATAGTCCCATTCGTCGTGCGGGGTCATCTGGTAGACCCACTTGGCTTCGCCGGTGTCCGCGTCGCGCGCCCAAATGGTCATGGACCACTTGTTGTCGCCGGGGCGTTGCACCGGGTTCCAGGTGGAGGGGTTGCCCGAACCGTAGTAGACCAGGTTCAGCTTCGGATCGTAGCTGTACCAGCCCCAGGTGGTGCCGCCGCCGATCTTCCACTGGTCGCCCTTCCAGGTCTTCAAGGAAGAGTCCTTGCCGACCGGAGCGACTTTGCCGTCAGTCCAGGTGGTGGTCTTGTCCGGATCGATCTTCATTTCGGCGTCAGGGCCGGTGCTGTAAGCCTTCCAAGCCAAGCTGCCGTCTTTGATGTTGTAAGCCGCGACGAAACCGCGCACGCCGTATTCACCGCCGGAGATGCCGGTGATGACCTTGTCTTTGACGACCAGCGGGGCGTTGGTGTTGGTCTGGCCTTGCTTGGTGTCGCCGTTCTTGGCTTTCCAAACCAGCTTGCCGGTCTTGGCATCTAGCGCGACCAAAGTAGCGTCGCCTTGGGAGATGAAGACCTTGCCGTCGCCGTAAGCCAAGCCACGGTTGACCACGTCGCAACACATCACGCCGATGACTTGCGTCTGGTCGGTGCCCGGATCAGCGGCGTACTGGTATTCCCACACGACGCTCTGAGTTTCTTGGCTCAGCGCGTAAATCTTGTGCGGGTAGCCGGTGTGGATGTAGATCAAGCCGCCGACGACCAGCGGGCCGCCTTCATGGCCGCGCAACGCGCCCGTGGAGAACGTCCAAATCGGCTGGAGGCTCTTCGCGGTGTCTTTATTGATCTCGGTCAGCGTGCTGTAGCGAGTTCCGTAGTAATCGCCGCCCCAAGTCGCCCAGTTTTTAGTATCTTTGGAGAGGGCCTCGACTTCGGCGTTGGCCTGGGAAATGCTGGGAGCAGCCAACAGTGCCGCCACTGAGGTGACCACCAGCCAATTTATGTGTTTTTTCATATGTTTCCTCCTCGTATACCGCGCCCGCTAAGACGCGTTCAGTTGATGCCAAGTAAAAGCGTAAAGTCGCGTTAAACCCACAGCGCAAGGACGGATGCCCAGTTGTTCCAGGAAGCTTTCCCTAAGAGTTGGGTGAAAATTCCATGGCAGTCCCGTCTGGGTGCGTAATTTGGCTTCTTTCAGGGCAAAAGTCAACACGAATTGCGCGCCGTTCGTGGCCTGCGGCCAATCTTGCCGCCCACAGGCGACGGTTGGTTTCAGGACAGTCTTAGGCCATGCCGGGCCGTGGCGAATTCCCTCCGGGCCGGCCTTTGCGGCAGCCGTCTTCCGCGCGCGGCGCGGCGGAGTTGAACATCCCGTTCGCGGAAGTGAAAATGTCAGGGCCAGGCATTTCGGCCTGCGGATTTTCGCTTTAACCAGGGGAACACCAACATGATCGCTCGATTTTCAACTTTCGCCGCCCTGCTGTCGGCCTTGCTCGCCCCCCTGCCGTCAGCCGCCGAGGATTTGAACCTTAAAGAAGTGGCGGCGGGGGTGTATGTGCATCAAGGCGTCCACGCCTTGCCCGACCGGCACAACCACGGTGAAATCGCCAACATCGGCTTCATCGTCGGGGAGCGTTGCGTGGCGGTCATCGATTCCGGCGGCAGCCCCGCCCAAGGCCGCGCATTGAAGTCGGCCATCGCCGCCAAGACGCCCGTCCCGGTGTGCTATGTCGTCAACACCCATGTCCACCCGGACCACATTTATGGCAACAGCGCTTTCAAGGGGCCAGGGGTCTCGTTTGTCGGCCACCGCAAACTGGCCCAGGCGATGGCTATGCGGGCGCCTTACTACCTGGCCAGGGCGGGGAGCGAGCTGGACAACGGCCTGAAAGCGGAGGACTTCATCGCGCCCGACCAGCCGGTGGCGTCCACGTTGGAGCTTGACTTGGGTGGCCGCAAGCTGAGTCTCGCCGCCCACGGCCCCGCCCACACCGACAACGACCTCACCGTGTTCGACGACAAGACGCGGACGCTGTGGCTGGCGGATCTGCTGTTCTTAGGCCATGTGCCGGTGGTCGACGGCAGCCTGGCCGGCTGGCTGAAGGCGTTGGAAGCCTTGAAAAAAATCGACGCGAAGCTGGCGATCCCGGGCCACGGGCCGGTCTCCGCGGAATGGCCGAAGGCGGCCGAGGCCGAGACGCGCTATCTGGAAATGTTGAGAAATGACATTCGGACGTATATTAAGCAAGGCAAAACCATAGAGCAGGCCATGGCCGAAGTGGGACAGTCGGCGCGGGGGGACTGGCAATTGTTTGACGAGTTCCACAAGCGCAATGTCGCCACCTCGTTCGCCCAGTTGGAATGGGAGGACTGAGCCGGGCCGCAATCCCCAGACCCCGGAAATCTGCTATTGTTTTGCCTCCCGCTTGCCCGCCTTGGCGGTTTTGCGCTTTCCATCCCAGAGGAGAATTTGACTTATGCAAACCTTTTTGCCCATCCGCTTGCCTTGGCTGTTCGCCGTGGGTCTGTTGTTCGCGCAGGCCGCCGCCGCGACGGGCGAGGAGGACGCTGCCTGGAACAACGTCCTGAAGCAAAAATATTTCGGCGACCGCCCCATCGAAGAAGGCACCAGCCTGGTCGAATTGACCGCCCCCTACCGCGCCGAAGACCCGGCCCTGGTGCCCGTGTCCATCACCGCCAAAATTCCGCAAACGGCGGCCAAGTACATCAAGACCATCACCCTGATCATCGACAACAACCCCGTGCCTTTCGCCGCCGCCTTCCATTTCACTCCGGAAAGCGGCAAGGCAGACATCGCCACGCGCCTGCGTTTCAACGCCTACACCAACATCCGCGCCATCGTCGAAACCAACGACGGCAAGCTGGCCATGGCCAAATCGTTCGTCAAGGCCAGCGGCGGCTGCTCCGCGCCTATCGGCGCGGATCTGGAGTCGGCCATGGCGCGTTTGGGCAAGATGAAGTTCAAGCTGGACAGCCCCCTCGCCACGCTGAACCAGCCCAACCCGGTGCAACTGCTGGTCAGCCATCCCAATATCAGCGGCATGCAGATGGATCAGATCAGCCGGATGATCATGCCCGCCCATTATGTCAACCAAGTCAAAGTCAGCTTCAACGGCAAGCCGGTGTTCAGCGCGGAAACCGACATTGCCGGCAGCAGCGACCCCAATTTCCGCTTTTATTTCGTGCCTGACAAGGCCGGCGAATTGAAGGCGGAAATCAAAGACAACTTGGGCAAGGAGTTCTCCCAAACCCAGGCGGTTTCACCCTGAAGGCGGATTTTAAAGACTTAATTGTCAGGAGGGTTTTATGTCGTCCACCCCGTCCAAATGCAAAGCCCTGTGGATTTGTGCCGCGTTGCTTGCGAGTCCGGCCCAGGCCGTGGAACCCTCCCGCCAAGCGCCGACAAACATGAAATTGGAGTCTTCCTCCTTCTCCCCGGCGGGTGGAATACCCGCCCGCCACACTTGCGACGGCGGCGACATTTCGCCCGCGTTGGCGTGGTCGCAACTGCCCGAAGGCACCAAAAGCCTGGCGCTGGTCGTGGACGACCCGGACGCGCCCGATCCAAAAGCGCCGACTATGACCTGGGTGCATTGGGTGCTTTACAACCTGCCCGCTGTCGCTGGCGGCCTGCCGGAAGGGGTGGCGGCGGAAAGCCTGCCGGGCGGCACGAGACAGGGCCTCAACGACTGGAAGCGCGCCGGCTATGGCGGGCCTTGCCCGCCCATCGGCCAGCACCGCTACGTCCACAAGCTCTACGCGCTGGACACCGTCCTGTCTGATTTGGGCCGACCCGGCAAAGCCCAGTTGGAGCAAGCCATGCAAGGCCATGTGCTCGCCAAAGCCGAGTTGGTCGGCGTGTATCGCCGTGGCAACCGGTAGGTGGTTTTAACCCACCGCTGTTGTGTAAAAAAGACATCATTTGACATGAATGACTACAGGGCGCTACTATCACGCCCAAAATCACTAGGGGAATTACTTATGAAAACAGTTGGTAAATTTGTTCCGCAGGCTCTTGTCGTGGCGGGAGCCTTGATGTTGTGTTTGTCTGCGGGCGCAAACGCGGGCGAGGTTGATGCTGATGCCGCGAAAGCCTTGGCCAAGAAAAGCAATTGCATGCGGTGCCATGGCATCGACAAGGACAAGGATGGCCCGGCTTGGAACAAAATCGCCGCGAAATATAAGGGCCAGGCCGGCGCGGAAGAAAAGTTGATCCACCATCTCACCTCGGGGGAAAAAGCCAAATTCCCTGACGGTCACGAAGAGGACCACGCGATCCTCAAGACCGACGACGCCAGCGAGGTCAAAAACTTGGTCGATTGGATTCTCTCTCTTTAAGCGTCACCCATTCTTTTCCCCCGGACATTGCGTTTTGCCAGGCTGCCGCCCCTTACATTATGGGGGGTGGCTAGGCGCGGCCAACAGAAAGGTGTCTCTCGCCATCGCTAGCGATGGAATAGGCGTTTACGGGGACAGTTTTTTGAGTCTGGAACACCTGTTTGGCGAGATCGCCGGGTTAAAGTCTCACCCTTTGATAGATGATGGATAGCCGATGAAAATACTAATACAAATAATCACGCTTTGCGGGCTTTTGCTTGCGTCCGTCCAGGCGGCGGAGGTTCCTGTCGAGGCGGTCAAGGCAGCGACGGGGGCCACGTCCCCGGCGGCGGCAAAAGCGCCAACCCGGCCCGCAGACGCTTTGGATCGCGACGCCGTCTGCACCCGTTGCCACGACGAGACGGACAACAAGCCGATCCTCACTATCTACCAGACGCCGCACGGCAACCGGGCTGACGTCAATGCCCCGTCGTGCCAATCCTGCCACGGCGAAAGCGAGAAGCACTTGAAGGGTGATCCCAGCCAGAAAGGCCGGGCGGCTCCGGACTTCGTTTTCGCGGAACATTCCACCTCTTACGAGGCGTCCCCGGCGGATGCGCGGAATGGCCAGTGCATGACTTGCCACCAGAGCGGTTTGCGGACGCATTGGTCGGGGAGCCAGCATCAATCCCAGGGCGTGGCATGCAACTCCTGCCACAAAGTCCACATCCCTAAAGATCCCGTGCTTGAGCGCTCCAGCCAGCCGGAGGTTTGCTTCACCTGCCACAAGACCCAGCGTTCGGAAATCCACCTGTTCTCCACCCACCCGATCCTGGCCGGCAAGACCGCTTGTTCGGAATGCCACAATCCGCACGGCTCCATCGGGCCGAAGATGTTGGCCAAAGCCTCCACCAACGAGACCTGCTACACCTGCCACGCCGAGAAGCGCGGGCCGTTCCTGTGGGAGCACTCGCCGGTCTTCGACGACTGCGCCAATTGCCACACGCCGCACGGCTCGAACAATCCGCCCTTGCTGAAGCAGCGGGTGCCGTGGCTGTGCCAGGAATGCCACACGGCGGACCACGCCAACACGGCCAACAGTGGCGCCAACCTGCTCGGCGGGGATGTGACCACTATCGACGGACAGCAGCCGCTCGCGAATCGCGCGCCCCGTGCGCAGGCCAATGGCCAGGCTTGCCTGAGCTGCCATTCCATGATCCACGGATCGAACCATCCGGCTGGCGCTAAGTTCAACCGATAAACCACTTAACGAGCATCGGGAACAGTCATGGACAACAAACACACAAGCTTTACCCTGCGGGTCAGCGTGGGCGTCGTCATCGCCGCCTTGCTGACGGGGCAGGCCGCCCTCGCCGCCGAAGCCCCCCGGCAAGCGGCCAGCAAACCGGCCAAACCCGCCAAAAAGGCGAAAACCGCCCACAAATCGACCAAAGCCGCGCAGGCCGCCAAACCGGCAGTCGTTCCACTGGCCGTCAAACCGGTCGCGTCCCCCGCTGCCAAGACGGTCGAAACCAGCGTTCTCGGGCCTGAGGCGAGGGAATTGACCGAGCCGAAAAGCACGATAGAGGCCGGCGTTTACGGCGTGGTCAACGGCGACTGGAAATTCGGCCAGTATAACGGCTTGTCCAACAATGGCGCCTACGGCATCGGCAATTTCGATTTGCGCGGCGGCGGCGCTTACGACAGCGGCGACGCCACCCGCTGGCGCCTCACCGGCAAGAACATCGGCCTGGAGACTCGGGAGTTCACGGGCGAATATAAAAACCAGGGCAAGTACAAGCTCAACTTCGGTTACGATGAGATCTACCGCATCGGCCAGGGCACGTACCAATCGCCTTACATCGGAGCGGGCGGCAACGAACTCCAGTTGCCTGCCAACTGGCAATACCCTATTAACAACAATATGCGGACGCTTACAGGCCGGGATCTCGCGACTTTCCAAGGGGTCGACCTGTCCACCAAGCGGCGCCGGGTCGATGGCGGCTTCAGCTATGTCCTCGATCCTCAATGGGAGCTTAAAGCCAGCATGCGGCATGAGGATAAAAACGGCATCCAGACGGTGGGCGCGCCCATTGTCGCGACACGCTCGGTCATTCTGCCCAATCCCATTTCCCAGTCCACGGATCAGATCAACGCCAGCCTGAATTTTGTGGGCGACAAGGCTTTCGGAACCTTCGCCTATTACGGCTCGATTTTCCACAACGACTACAACTCCGTCACGTTCCAAAACGCTTACGCCGCGCCTGTGACAGGCTCGCAGCCGTTATACGGGCAGATGAGCACCATGCCGGACAACCAGTTCCATCAATTCACCCTGTCCGGTGGGTACAATTTCTCGACGGACACCAAACTGGTCGGCTCGGGCGCTTACGGGCGCAATTGGCAAGATCAAAACTTCCTGCCCACCAGCACTATCAACGGGTCGGTGCCCGCGCAGGGCAACCTGAACGGCGCGGTGGATTTCAAGAACGTCAACTTGAAGCTGACCCACAAGGCGACCAACGACTTGAACCTGGTCGCGGCGTATAAATATGACGAGCGCGAAAACCTCACCTCGGTCAGGACTTACCAGTTCCCCGATGTGGATAACGCAGGGCCGGGCAGCAATTACCGCAACAACACGCCTTTCAGCAGGCGGGTCCAGCAGGGCAACCTCGACGCCAACTACGCTTTTCTCAAAGGGCATTGGCTGAAAGCGGGCTATGAAATTCAGAATATCGACCGCTGGTGCAACGGAAGCTGGATTTCTTGCACGGACACCCCCACAACGACCGAGAATATTGGCAAGCTCGATTACCACGGGACGCTGTTCAACAAGCTCAACGCGAAAGTGGGGTACGCTTATTCCAATCGCAGCGCGGATAACTACAACCAAGACAGCGCTTATCTTGCCTCGTTCACTGCCCCCCAGACTGCCCAGCAAATTGCCCTGTTCAGCCAGTATTTGGCGACCGGCTTGCCTGCCTGGGGACCCTTCCTAGGTTACGCGCCCAAAGCCGGCGTCGCCTATCCTTACTCGGCGGTGTTTGTGAACAACAACGCCGTCAGCAACATGGTGACCGGGGGCAACAACGCGCTGGACATCAACGGGCTAGGCCGGTTCAACACGGCCCCCCGCAACCAGCAGAAAGTCAATTCGCTGCTCGATTACCAAGTGACGGACAAGTTGAACCTGGGCGTGAATGGCGACTACCGCTATGACAATTACTACCAGTCCAGCTATGGCCTGCAATCGCAGCGCAACTGGTCGATCAACTTTGACAGCAGCTATGCCTTCAACGAGGATCTCAGCGCCCATGTGTTCTATACCTACCAGAACAATATGTACAACACGGTGGGCGCCTCGTATGGCAGCAACAGCAATACCGGCAGCACCAAGGCCGGTTCGGTGGTGGGCGGCTGTTACAACACGGTTTTAGGCGTCAATAACAACGCCAAGACCGACCCGTGCCGCAACTGGTTGTCGAATATGAGCGACAATATCGACACCGTGGGCTGGGGGCTGAAGCACAAGGGATTGTTTTCCGGCAAGCTTGATTTGATGGGGGATTTCCTCTACAGCTTCGCCAGGACTAACGTCGATGTCAACGGCGGGGTGTATACCACCAGTCCGACGGGCACGGCGGCTAACGGGCCGACTTATCTGATCGGCACGGCCGACATGCCGCAAGTCAAGAGCCAGTTGCTCTCGTTCAAACTGGACGGCAAATTCACCATCAACAAGTCCTCGGCGGCGCACTTGACTTACCTCTACCAGCATTTGATCAGCAACGACTACATCTACACGGGTCTGAGCCAGGCTGGGACGCCGACCGGCGTGATGCCTACCAATGCGCAGGCGCCGACTTATTCCGTCCATGCTTTTGGACTGTCGTACATCTACAATTTCTAGGCGGTTGGAATGATAGACGTGAACCAGAACACGACGCTGGGCAAACTGCCCATGCCTTACAAGGTTTTGTTCACCGGCTTTCTGCTGGTGATTGGCCTGGGGCTGATGATGGCGGGCGCGCAGATCATGCTGACCCATGGTATGGCGGACGGCAAGCCGGGCTTGTCCAAAGAAGACATTGTTTACAGTTACTATGGCAACCGCTCGGGCTCCAAACTGGAATCCGCGTTGACTGGCAAAATGAAATCCAAAGCGCCGGATGATGTCCGCTTTACACTGATCCAGTGGGCCAGGGACGGCGCGCCGAAGGAGCAATGGGACAAGGTCGGGCCGTTGTTGGAAAAATACTGCTCAAGCTGCCATGACGCGGAATCCGGAATGGATCAAGTGGCCAAGCCTGAGGTCGCGCAGAAGTTGGCCGAGGTCGACCACGGCGCGAGCATTTCCAGCCTGACCCGCGTGTCCCATATCCATTTGTTTGGGATTGGCTTCATTTTCCTGTTTGTCGGCTGGATTTTCGGGATGGCGGAATTTAACTACCGCTGGAAACTGATTCTGATCGCGACGCCTTTCGTGTTTCTGATCGCGGACATCCTGTCTTGGTGGCTGACTAAATACTGGCCTGCCTTCGCCTGGCTGACCATGATCGGCGGTTTCGGTTATAGTTTGGCATCGACCGTCATGGTGATGACATCCTTGGTGCAAATGTGGCTGCCCCCGTGGACACAGAAGGCGCCTTAAACGCTTGTTGAGGGTTTTACTGCCGGACGCATCGCGTGTTCCGGCAGTCGCCGTTTTACCCCGCCCGCTTCTTCCGCTTTTTTCCTGCTTATACGGACGCCACGGCGACACCCCTTCAAAGGTGGCCCCCCGCGCCCGCTTCAAATTCTATCCAATAGAGGTGAACGATGGACGGATCACTGGTCGGCGTGGTTTTCAGCGCTGTTTTCGGCCTCGGCCTGGTCTATTTTTTCCTGGTCACCCGCGGCGCGCTCATTGCGCACGCCCTGGTTCCCCGCGCCCAAGACCGGTTCCACGTGTACTGGGTTTATTCCCATATGGGGCTTATCCGCTTCTCCGACCGCAAGCCTTGGGTCGCGGCGGTGTTGCTGTTTCAATATGACCGCCTGGTCGACAAGGTCGTCGGCGAGCTGCGGCGGACAGACTTGCGCGGCAAAACCCTGTTGGTGACCTCCTGCGCGTTCGGCGATGTCATGCCGCGCGTGGTGGGAACGGCGGTCGCCGGCGGGGCGGGGCGTGTTTGCGTCACCGACCTGATCCAAAACGAACTCATCCACGCGGATGGCAAACTCGCCAAATTCCGCGGCAAGGTCGAACTCGCCGAGGCGGACGCGACGCGCATGCCGATGCAAGACGGGACGGTGGATGTCAACCTGATTTTCTTTTTGCTCCATGAACTGCCCGACCCCAGCAAGCGGCTTGCCTTGTCAGAGGCGGCTCGGCTGGTCGCCCCCGGCGGCAAGCTTGTCGTCGCGGAGTTCCACCGCCCAAGAACCCGGCTGATGCGCCTGCTGGGACGGGTTTATTTCACGATTTTCGAGCCTTTCGCGCTGGCCATGTGGGGCCAATACGATCCGGCACGGTTTCTGGAGCAAACGGGGGAATGGGCCTGCGAGCGGTCGACCTATTTTTTCGGCAACTTCCAGGTCGTGACGGCGACCAAACGGCCATGAAACTTGACGCAAACGGCTGAGGCAAATTTATGATTCCCGTCAAAACGCTATTCCTGGCGACCCGCCCCCACTATTTATTGCTGTCCGTCCTGCTGGTTTTTTTAGGCGGCGGCGTCGCCGTTTTTTACGGCGCGTTCCAGTGGGGCGGTTTCCTGCTCTGCCTGCTGGGGCTGGTGCTGTTGCACATCAGCGCCAATGTGTTGAACGATTATTTCGATTACACGTCCGGGATTGATCTCGAAACCCAAAGGACGCCGTTCAACGGCGGCAGCGGCTCGTTGAACGAGGGCTTGCTGACGCCGCGGCAAGCCCTCGGCTACGGGCTGGCCGCTTTTGCCTTGGCCGTGCCGGTCGGGGCTTACCTGGTGGCCAAAATGGGCTGGCCCTTGCTGCCCCTGTTTCTGCTGGGCGCGGTGTTGGTCGCGTTTAACACAAGCCATATCAGCAAGCTGGGTTATGGCCTGGGCGAACTGTCGGCCGGTTTGGGTCTGGGGGCGCTGCCGGTTTTCGGCACGGCCTGGATTGTCCATGGGACGCCTGCGGCGGCTTTTCTCTATGCCAGCCTGCCTTCCGCCCTCTGGGTGTTCAATCTGCTGCTGCTGAACGAGTTTCCCGACGAGCAGCCGGACCGGCGGGGAGGGCGCAAAACCTTGCCGGTGCAACTGGGCTTCCGGCGGGCGCAGTGTCTTTATTCCGCGTTAAGCGTCGCCGCCTATCTGTGGATAGCCGGCTGCGTGATAGTCGGCGCGATCCCCGTCCAATGCCTGCTGGCCTTGCTGTCGCTGCCGCTCGCGGCCAGGGCGGTGGTGTTGTCGCGCCAGCCCGATTACCGCCCCGGCGGGGCTTTTGTGCAAGCCCAGGCCGCGAATGTCGGCCTGACCCTGTCCGGGCATTTCCTGCTGGCCATCGGCTATTATTGGGCCTCGGCATAGCGCGGTTCAAGCCCAGCCCGCGTCGGAGGTTTCGACTGGCTGCGCCGGCTTGGGCTTGGGAGCGGCCACCGCTATCGGGCGCGCCGGTTTGAAATACTGCGCCAAGGCCGGCACGGAAGCGAGTTCTTTTTCCGGGTAGCGCAACGCGGTCAAGCGGCCGCCGAAGACGCAGCCGGTGTCGATGCACAAGGTGTTGTTGAGCCATTGCGGCTCGGCCACCGGGGTGTGGCCGTAAACCACCATGGCCCGCCCCCGGTAGCTGTCGGCCCAGTTGTGGCGGACGGGCAGGCCGAATTCGTCGACGGCCCCGCTGGTTTCCCCGTACAGGCAGAAATTCAGCACCCTGCCGGAGCAGCGGCCCTGCATCTCTTCGCGCAACCCGGCATGGGCCGCCACCAACTGCCCGCCGTCGAAGACATAATGGCCGGGCCTCGCCCCGAGGAAATCCACCACGGCGGCGCGGAATTCCTCGCTTTCGTCTTCCAGTTGCCGCATGGACTCGGCCAGCCCGTGGCTCATGGTGACTTTGCGGCCTTGCAGCGCCTTGATCAGCTTTTGGTCGTGGTTGCCGGCCACGCAGAAGGCGTCGCCGGATTTCACCGCGTCCATGGCCAGGCGCAGCACCTCGGGGGTTTTCGGGCCGCGGTCCACCAGGTCGCCGAGGAAGACCAGCTTCCGGCCCTCCGGGTGGTAGACTTCATAGCCTGCCACGCCGTGGCTGACCCGGTAGCCCAAGACGCCAAGCAGCGCGGCAAGTTCGTCGAAACAGCCATGCACGTCGCCGACCAGGTCAAACGGGCCGGTCTCGGATGTCTGGTTGGCCCGGTTGGGCTGGCGGCTGAGGCTGAGATTTTCCAATTCCGCGAAATTGCGGAACACATGGACTTGCCGGAAACCCTCCTTGGCCAGCCCCGGCAATGAATCGTGCAATTGGGCGCGGTGGCCGCGGATCACGCCATGGGCCAGGTTGCGGTCGCGGCGGACGGTGTTGCGCTCCAGGCAGAGCCACAGCGGCATGTCGAGCACGATGGCGATGCTCGGGCAATGGTAGTGGCGGGCCAGCGCGATCAACGATCTTCTCGCATCAGGCTGGACATTGGTGGCGTCCACTACGGTGAACTTGCCCAGCTTCAAACGCTTGGCCACAATCAGATGCAGGATCTCAAACGCGTCGGCGGTGACCGACTGCTCGTTCTCGTCGTCGCAGACCAGCGCGCGGCAGCGGTCGGAGGAAACCACCTCGGTGGGCAGGAAATGGCGGCGGGCGAAGGTGGACTTGCCCGCCCCGGAAGGGCCGATCAAAAGCACTAGCGCAAGTTCGGGAAGACTGATATGCATGTCGCAACTTAGGGGGCGGTAAGCATCGGTAATCGGTAAGCGTTGAACGCCACAGACGGAAAGCTTTGGATTGTCCGGCGGGAAGGCGGTCAAAGTCAACGTGGAACCCTCCAACACCGCCATTCAACGGCCACCAGTGAGTCAACCATGCCAGTATTTCTTTCCCAGTCTTATCCGCCAGACCGCCCTGCGCCGCCCGGCGCCGGCCAACCCCGCCCCGCCGATTGGGCCTTGCAACCCGCCGCCGACGGCGAGCCCCAGCCTTTGCCACAGGCTAAACGCGGCGGCCGTCCGGCAAACCCCGGCCCTGGCAAGCGCGGACGGAACCCGGCCCCAAGCGGCGCGGGGCGGGCGCTTGGATGGGCGCTGAACAGCCTGCTGTTGCTGGCAGGCGCGGTGTCCGCGCTCGCCTGGCTGTGCCAAGACCGCCTGCCCGCGCCAAAGGAACTGCTGCCCGATCTGGCCCAAGCCCCCGTGCAAACCCCGCTGCAAGCCCCGCCGTTTGAATTCAGCTACCGCAGCCATGACTACGAAGTGAAAACCTTCGCCGACTATGAGCTGTGGGGCGTCATCGTCAGCCATAATAATATCTCCGGTGTCGGCGACATCTACCATGACGCCGATTCGCTGGACACCAAGGACATTTGTGTGCTGTGGGGAGGCAACACGGCGCGGGACGACTATTTGCGCGTATCGTTCAGCAGCGGCGCGTGGACGTGTTATTACGAATACCCGGCCGGCGTCACGTTCAATGCCAGCGAAGTCTCCAACAACCATCTCATCACCGACAGCCCGGTTATCCGCAAACAAATCGACGGCCTGCGCCGGGGCGACCAAGTCCATCTGCGCGGCCGACTCGTCGGCTACCGCGACCGGTTGTGGGGAAACTTCTGGCGCAATAGCAGCCTGACCCGGGCCGACAGCGGCAACGGCGCATGCGAGGTGGTATTCGTCGATGACATCGAAGTATTGAAACCCGCCAACCCGCAGTGGCGGGCCGCTTTCCGCATCAGCGGCTGGGCCGCGCTGGCGCTGCTGATTGTCCGGGCCTTGTTGTTTTTAGCCGAGATGTTCAGGCCTGTGGATGAGCGCTTGTCCAGGCCCGCTTGGAAAAACAAATAGCCTTGAAACAGGTATTTCAAGCAATGATGCTATCCTAATATCGCCCAATGCCATGAGATAGCCGGGCCTTCCAACAATCTCGGGACAGGCTTCTGGCTCCCACGCGCTGCGTGGGAGTCCCGTCGATCCGCGCTGCGGATCGGTGGCGCGACGCGCCACGGCTGCATTCCCACGCGGCGCGCTCATCGTTATACACAAGTGCGCAGATGCCGGTGTTTTGCAACCCGGAGGGTTGCCAGCGATTAGCCGGGGGTTGAGCGCGGCGACACCCCCGGATAGCGGCGAAAACAAGCTTTCGACCCTGGAAGGGTCGCAGTCATTTGGGCCACAAATGCGCTGAGGCATGGATTTCTGCGACCCCTTTCGGGGTCGTGGCATTTTTTTTCCGCATTATCCGGGGTGTCGCTGCGCTCAACCCCCGGCTAATCGCTTGAACCCCTCCGGGGTTCCGTTTCAACAGGCTCCGCACCGACTTGTGTATAACGATGAGCGCGGCGCGTGGGAACGAGAGAAACGATGCGCTTCGTTCCTCAGCACATCCTACGCGGGCTGGAAGCATTGCGCGGCGACGATCCGCAGGCGTTCACCGCGTTTCGTGACCGGCTGCGCGCTTGGCTGGATGGCCAGCAGGCAGGGCAAGCGGACAAAGCGGCGGTCGTGGGCCTGGTGGCGTGCGCCACTGGTGGCCGCGTCAGCCTTTCGACCTCGCGACCGCTGTGGCGCTTTCCCGCGTCCATGTTTTTTGTCCCGTGTCGGGGCGGCGGATAAAAATTTTAAACCTTTAAAATCAATAGGCTGGGTTTTTGACGGCGGAGCAGACTAGACAGAATGGCTCATTTTGTCTACTGCCAAAATTAAAAATCATCCAATTTCTGCATAACATGTAAAATTCAATGGTATGAATGTCTGCATAATAACTTGTTGGGACTGAAAAGGTAGGCGTTACATGTTGAAGATTGTCACTGAAGCGAAAGAAATAAAAAAATATCAGCAGTTGATGGAAAGCTTTTTTCATAAGCGTCTTTCATCTACCGGAGAATACAAAATTGGATTTCCAAGTGGTAGTTGGGTGGCACATGTTTATTACAATAATGAGATTTGGTACTCAACATATCTGATCGACAAAAAACGTAATTGGAATGGATTTGGAGTATCTTCTGAATTAAGTAAAAACGGATCAATCAGCATAGTAGTTGAAATCAACACACCATTGAAAGGAATTAATAGAAGCGTTTCGGGGTTTTTCGCTATCGAAGAAAGCACCCAAAAAGTATTCTTAATGCATAGGGGTAGGGTTGGCGGCGGAAGAAAAGGGGTTGGCAAGAATTCTTTTTTGCAGTGGTATTCACAAAATTCAATTCCGGTAAAAGATTCAGATGATGGAGATCATCGTGCAATCAAAATCGGAGAAATCTCATCAGAAGGTTTTATTGTAGACTTAGCTGTTTTTGTAAAAGCAGTATGGCAGTTTAAGCAATATGTCACATCCGGCGATATTAATGAGTCAACGTTTTTATCAGATCAAGAACTAAAAGACCGTGCCAATGCTGATACAGGGAAACCTGAAAAAAAGAAAACAGTAACAAATGGCTACGTGAGAAATCCATATGTTTCTGAGTATGCAAAAAGGAGAGCTAACGGTAAATGTCAGCTATGCAAATCAGAAGCTCCGTTCAAAAACAATATTGGCAGACCATATTTAGAAACACATCATGTAATCTGGCTGAGTAGCGGTGGCTTAGATGCTATAGAAAACACAGTGGCACTTTGTCCTAACTGCCATAGAAAGATGCATATCGTAAATTGTAAAAATGATATTGAAAAATTACAGAAATATTGCGAATAAATTCTAATGTTCTGCTAATCGTGGACATTTCAAATTAACGTTGACTAGACATTTCGGCACGGACTGTCTAGTCTGCAAAAGGCAAAAAAAACCGCCCTAGTGGCGGTTTTTTCTTTGCCATCAATCGCGCCTAAAGCCGCTTCGCCCGCGCCACGCATGTCTGCCTAGCGCCATCCCCAGCCACCATGTTCACGCATCTCATGCTCCCGCCATTCATGTTCGCGCCTTTCTCTCCAGCCGTCACCGCCCCGCCAGCCGCCGCGGTCTTCATAGCCCTGTCGTTCGCGGAACCCGCGCTCCGGCGGGTAGGCTCGCGCATAGCCGTAGGCGGGCGCGGCTTGCTGCGCGTAGCCGGACTGGTAGCCATAGGCCGGGTAGTAGCCGTCGGCGCTGGCGGCGGTGGACAACACAAGCCCGGCAAGCATCGCATAAATTCGCAGTTTCATATCGAGACCTCGTTTTTGGCCTGGAAGCATTCCAGGACTTGGGCGGAACAATACGCCCGGCGGCTTAAACGAGGCTTAAACCCGGTTTCTAGCCCTGGCATTCGGCAAGGCTCAAGGCGGCGGACGGTGGTTCAGCCAGCGTGGCCGGATTCCGCCGCGCTCCATCCGGGCTGCTGGCTATTGCGACAACCGCCGCCTAAACCGCCCAATCGCCAACAATGTGCAAACCACCGCGAACCCGGCGGGCACGGCGAGGTGGATCAACAACGGCCAGTCAAACCGCCCCGCCACCAAAGCCCGCATCAGTTCGACGACATGGTGCAAGGGCAGGCAGGCGCTGCCGAGGCGGGCGGCTTCGGGCAGGGTGGCGGGCGGGAAGAACACGCCGCCAAGCAGGATCATCGGCGTGATCCCTAAGGTGATGTAGTAGACGAAGAAGTCGTAGCTGTGGGCGTAGGAGGTCACGACCAGGGCCATCGCGCCGAAGCACAGCCCGGCGAGGAAGGCCAGGGGCAGCACCCACAGGGTCGCCCAGCCGGTGGTCAGGCCGGCGGCCAAGGCGACCAGCAGGATCAGGCTGGCGTTGATCAGGCTTTTCGTGCCCATCCACAGCAATTCGCCCATGACCACGTCGGTCAGGCTCAGCGGGGCCGCCATCATGCCGTCCCAGGTTTTCAGCACGGCCATGCGGGTGTAGGCCAGGTACAGCCCTTCAAACGTGGCCGCGTTCATGGCGCTTAAGGAAATGATGCCGGCGGTCAGGAAGGCGATGTAGGGCGCGCCGTCCACTTCGCCGACGAAGCCGCCCAGGCCGTAGCCCAGTGCGAACAGGCTGAACACCGGGTCGGCGAAGCCGCCCAACAGCGCCGTCTTGACGGATTTGCGCCAGACCAGCGCGTTGCGGCTCCACACCGCCAGCCAGCGGTGGTAAAACCTATCCATCGCGCAGCTCCCGCCCGGTCATTTTCAAGAACACGTCTTCCAGGTTGGCGGGGCGGTAGGCGTAGCGCAGCCCCGGCCAGCCGTCCAGGGTGTTCACCAGCGCCGACAAGTCCGCGCCGTAATAGAAGCAGGTCTCCCCGGCCTGTTCGCAGCGGACCGGGCCGGCCAGCGGGTGGGTTTGCTGCCAGGCGGCAAGGCCCGCGCCGTAGACTTCCAGCACATGGGGCTCGATGCGTTCGCGCACCAGTTCTTGCGGCGTGCGGTCGGCGAGGATGCGGCCGTGGTCCATCAAGATGATGCGGCCGCACAGGCGCTCGGCCTCGTCCATGTAATGCGTGGTCAGGATGATGGTGAGGCCGTCTTTCTGCAACTGGCGCAGCAACTGCCAGATGTTTTGGCGGATTTGCGGGTCCAGGCCGGTGGTGGGCTCGTCCAGGATCAGCAGCTCGGGGCGGTTGATCAGCGCGCGGGCGATGGCGAGGCGGCGCTTCATGCCGCCGGACAGGTGCTGGATGCGCGCGCCGGCTTTTTCCTCCAGCGCGGCGAAGGCCAGCAATGCGGGGATGCGCTGTTCGACCTCGGCCCGTTTCAGCCCGAAATAGCGGCCATACACGCGCAGATTCTCCACCACGGTGAAGTCCTGGTCGAGATTGTCCGTTTGCGCGACGACGCCGACGCGGCGGCGCATCGCGCGGGCCTGCCGGGGGATGGACAGCCCCAGCACATTCAATTCGCCGCCGCTGGGGGGCGTGTTGCCGACCAGCATTTTCAAGGTGGTGGTCTTGCCGGCGCCGTTCGGCCCGAGGATGCCGCAGCATTCCCCTTGTTCAATGCGGAAGGAGATCCGCTCGACGACGCATTGCTGGCCGTAGTGCTTGCTCAGGTTTTCGGCCTGGACGATGGCGGGAAGGGGAATGGACACGGAAAGAGGGTTGTTCGCGGGAAAGCCCGAGCCAGTGTTTAGGCTCCGTTTAGGGTGCCCGCGATTATACACGAATCCACGCCAGGCCCTGCGGCCCTCAATTTTGTCATGGTTTATCGCACAGGCCATCGAAAGCGGGGGGCGGGCAGGGTAGAATAGGCGGCGCTTCAATGATAACCCTACGGAAACAGGCCCATTACTTCTGGTTCGACATGCCCCCAGCCAAAACCCGCGAAATCCGAGCCAAGCTCCAAGTCACTTGCCAAAATTGCAGTCTGAGCGAATTGTGCATCCCGCGCGGCTTGAGCCAGAAAGACATCGAGCGCATCGGCAACCTCGTCGGCCAGCGCAAGCCGCTGCACAAGGGCGATTACCTGTACCGCCAGGGCGACAAGTTCCGCGGCATCCTGGCGCTGAAGTCGGGCACCGCCAAGCTGGTGGTCTCCGATCCGGGCGGCAACGAGTACCTGGCCGGCTATCTGTTGCCCGGCGAGTTGCTAGGCTTCGACGCGCTCTTCGACGACTGCCATCATTACTCGGCGGTGGCCTTGGAGCCGTTGGAATTTTGCGAAATGCCCGCCGAAGAGTTGGACACGCTGTGCCGCGAAGTGCCCACGCTGCTGCGGGAGCTGTTCCGCCATGCGGGCAAGACCCTGACCACCGAGACCGACCGTTTCGTGTTGAGCCAGCGCACGGCGGAAGAGCGCGTCGCCGGGTTTTTGCTGGATGTCTCCGACCGCTTGAGCCGGCGCGGCTTCTCGGGGCTGGAGATCCGGCTCGGCCTGAGCCGGCAGGAGACCGGCAACTATCTGGGCCTGGCCCTTGAGACCGTCAGCCGCGTCCTCAACAATCTCGAAGACCTGGGGGTGGTCACCGTCCAGGCCAAGCACATCCGCATCCTCGACAAGGACAGGCTGCGCGCCTTGGCCTCCCCGTCATAAAAAATGCCGCCAGGCCGGGTTCCCCGGCAGGCGGCATCAAGCGGCCGTCCTTGGGCCTATGCGTAAAGTTATGTCACTGGATGTTCCAGGGGTGGTCCATCATGCTCTGGTTGTAGATCGTCCACACCTCGTGGCTGTTCAGCAGCGAGTTGACGGTGTAGGCGCTGGCGTCCGAATAGCCGATGCCGTTGATCGTCGCCGTGCCGCCGCCCATCATCATCATGCCCATGCTCATGGTGAGCGACCGCGCCACTGCGCCGGGCGGGGTAGCGATGCGCGCCGCTTGCGCGTTGATCGCCGCCGGCACTGCCTGGCTCAACGCCGTGCCGGTGACATTCGCCGTCAGCAGCGTGATTTCCTGGCTTGCCGACGCGCCCGCGTCCCGGTTGTAGGCCAACGCCTTCAGCTTGTAATAGGTCTTGGCCGTCGAAGCCTTCACCAATATGTCCACGCGCTCGCCGGGGGCCAGCAGCACCGTGCTTTGCGGGTAAGGCTTGTCCAGCAGGCCTCCGTCCACGCCGATCACTTGCAGGGTGTGGCCGGCCAGGCTCAGTTGATAAAAGCGGGCGTTGCTGGCGTTGACGATCTTCCAGCGCTGCACCTGCCCGGGCCGCAGCGTCAAGACGGGATTGACCTTGCCGTTCACCATCATGGTGTCGCCTTCCTTGCCGTTCATGAAATCGTCCGAGCTGTGCGCCGCCGGCGCGCCGCTACTGATCGTGATGTCCTTCAGCACCATGATGTGCGTCTCGAAGCCTGCCAGCGCGGTGTTGCCGTCGGCGACCTCTATCGCCCCGGCCTGGCCGGCCCACACCTGCTGGGCGGCGTTGCCGTGCCGGTGCGGGTGGTACCAGTTCAGCGTCGAAGCCGCCTGTAGCGACAGGTCGTACTGGTAGTCGAAGCCTTGCCCGCCCTGGGAAAACTGCATGACATTGTCCGAGTTGCCCATCGGCGAGACATGCAGGCCGTGGGTGTGCAGATTGGTCTCGTTGCTGGGCAGCCCCATCATGTTCGGGCCGGCGGCTGGCAGCGAGTTCAGGAAATGCACCTTCAACTGGTCGCCTTTCTTTACTTTGATCGTCGGCGCGGGGTAGTAGCCGTTGTAGGTTTGCAAACTGGCCGTGGCGCCGTTGACGTTGACCGCGGCGACCTTGGCCTCCAGATTCACCTCGACGACGCCCGGCGTGGTGGACAGGTTCGGCATCACCGCCGGGTCAGCGAACGCCGCGCCCATGGGTGGGTCGATGAGGGTCGTGCCGCCGCCGCATCCCATCATGCAGCCGCCACCCATGCCCATCGCGGAGGCTTGCGGAGGCAGCGCCGCCGCGCACAGCAGCGAAACAGCCAGCGCCAGTGTGTTGCTATGGTTCATGTTTCAGGACTCTCTCGTTGTTATAGACAGGCGCGCTTAGGCGGCCACCCAGAAATCCGCGCCGGCCAGCGCCGCCGGGTGGCTGCCTACGCCTAGAACCGCAAAAGCAACGGCCACCCCGGCCCCGGCCGAGCCGTCGGCGTCGTAGGCCAGCACCCCGGTGCCCGCGTTGTAGAGCAGGTGGTTGCCCATCTCGGCATTGGCCAGGCTGCCACCCGCCGCCAGGCCGGCGAAGGCAGTGAACACTGTTTTGGACAGGTCGATCTTGTCTTCGCCGGGGGCAAAATCGGTGATCGTGTCGAGGTTGGCCGCGGCGTTCGGCGCGGTGGTGAACTGGAAATGGTCGGCCCCGGCCCCGCCGGCCAGCGTGTCGTTGCCGCCGCCGCCGTTGAGCTTGTTGGCCCCGCCATTGCCGATGAGGGTATTGTCCAAGCCGTTGCCGGTGCCGTTGAGGCTGGCCGCGCCCAGCAGCGTGAGATTCTCCACATTGGCGGGCAGGGTGTAGCTGATGGACGCCCGGACCAGGTCGACGCCCTGGTTGGCCGGCTCGACCACTTGGTCGAGCGGATTGTCCACGATGTAAGTGTCGTCGCCCGCCCCGCCCGCCATCGAGTCTGCGCCCGTGCCGCCGTCCAGGACGTTGCCGCCGACATTGCCGGCCAGCGTGTTGTTGAGGCTGTTGCCGCTGCCGTCCAGATTGGCCGAGCCCAGCAGGGTGAGTTTTTCCACATTGGCGGGCAGGGTGTAGTCGGTCAAAGACATTACCAGATCCGTGCCTTCCCCGGCGCTTTCAACCACTTGCTCGTTCGCGTTTGCGACCACATAGGTGTCGTTGCCTGCCGCGCCCGCCAGCCAGTCCGCGCCGCCGCCGCCGTCCAACACATTGCCGCCCGCGTTGCCGGCCAGGTGGTCGTTGAAACTGCCGCCGATGAGATTGTCGATATTGGCCAAGGCCAGCCAGCCCGCGCCGCCGGTGTTCTGGGCGGCGCTGCTGGCCAGGGAGACATTGACGGGCGCGATCGCCTCGTAAAAGCAAGCGGTGTCCACGCCCGCGCCGCCGGCCAGGACGGGATTGCCGGTGCCCGCCATGATGAACTGGCCCAGGTCGAACCCGGCCACGCTCAGATGGAATTCGCCGGACACGCTTTGCCCGGCCGCGTTGGTGGCGGTGGCTTTCACATCAAACGTGGCCAGGTCGTCCGCCGACGGGGTGCCTGACAGCGCGCCTGTGGCCGGGTTCACCGCCAGCCACGCGGGCAAGGGGCTGCCGTCGGCGCGGGTGGCGGCGAAGCTCAGGTTGCCGTCGGCGTTGGAACCGGCGGCGAGGCTCAGGGACAGCGGCGTGCCGTACTGTATACCGACCGGCGCGGCGGGCACGGCGAGGGTGGGTGCGGCCGCCAGATTGAAGCTTTCCGTCGCGGCGACACTGCCGCCGTGGCCGTCAATGACGGTGTAAGCCAGCGCCACCGCGCCGTGGTAGCCGGTGGCTGGCGTGAAAGTCCAGTCGCCGCCGCCATGGTCCACCAGCATTCCATGGTTCGCGCTAAGGCCGGCCACGGCCAGCGTGTCGCCGGTGTCGGCGTCGCTGAAGCCTTGCAGCAAGTCGGCTGCATGCAAAGGGTAGGTGGTGTTTTCGCCGCCCAGCGGCAACTGCGCCGTCGCCGCGCCGACGGGCGTGTCGTTGGCCCCGGCCAGGTTGACGGTCAACGTCTTGCTGTCGCTTAACGCGCCGTCGGATACCGTGACCGTGAAACGGGCCGAAGCGCTGGAACCGGCGGGCAGGGCGTTGACGGCGGCGGCGTCCGGGGTGAAGGTGTAGCCGCCGGTCGCGGTGTCGACCGCCAGGACGCCGTAGGCGCTGGCCTGGCTGGCGATGCCATCGACCGGCGCGACGCCCTGGATGCCATAGCTTAAAACGTCGTTTTGCGCGTCTGCCGCGGCCAAGCTGCCTGCCGACACGCCGAGGCTGGACGGGTCGGCGGCCAGCGCCAGTTGGTCGAACAAGGCGTAGCTGGGATACTGGGCGTTGCCGCCGTTGGCCAGTCCGTATTCGACGCGGTAATTGCCCGCCGCCGTCGGCGTCCATTGCCAGGCCGTCCACGGCGTATCGACAAACGCCCCCAGCGTCAAGACGCCGGCGCTCCACGGCGTGGCGACCAGATGGCCGGCGGCGTCGAAAATCTTCACATAGGCGTTGTCGCTGTCCGGCGCGGCGTCCTCGGAGTCGAACGCCGCCTGGCCGGAGACTGCTTGCCCCGCCTGCACACTCAACACTTGCGAGGCGGTGGTGTAAACGTCCGCCGCGCCTGGCTCCAGCACCAGGAAATAATCGCCGTCGGTGGCGAAATAATTGTCCGCGCCGCCGCTGTGGAAAAACACCGCGTTGGCGCTGCCCTGGGCGACAGCCCAGCCGCTAGTGTCGGCGGTTTCAAACGAGGGATTGGCCGGGGCGAAGGCCAGCTTATCCCAAGCCGCCGTGTCGGCAATGCTGATAGCCGTCGGCTGGGCCAGCACTGGCGCGGTGTTGGCCTCGTCGGCTCCGACGACATACACCGACAGCGTGTCGCTGCCGCTACTGCCGCCGCCCATCATGCCGGACTGGCTCCAGTTGACAGTGAACAGGTCTTGACCGAAAGCCCCCGCCCCCAAGGTGTTGATGGCGTCGGAGTTGGGCACGTAAAGATAGCCGCCTTTGGTCGCGCCGCCCATCATCATGCCACCGGCGGAGCCGTCCGCGACATACAAAGTGCCGTACACCCCCGCCTTGTAATCCGTGTAGCTGAAGCCGTTGACGGTTCCTGCGCTGGAGACGCCGCCACTGATGGCGTCGGAGCCGGCGCTGGGCAGGGTTCCCGACCAGTTGGCGAAGCTGTCCACGGCGGACGTGTCGGTGTAGATCGTGTAAACGCCGGTCGGCGCGACGGCGGCGGACGCCGTGTCGGCGGCGCTGGAGAAGGCCGAGCCGACGCCGGTGTCCGCTATTGCGCCCGCCACGCCGGATGTTTGATCCCAGGCTTTGAAGGTCAAGTCGGCGCTGCCGATGTAGCCGGTCGCGGGCTGGAAATACACGCGGGTGTTGGCGTCCGCCGCCAGCAGCAGCGCGCTGGACGAAGACACCGCGCCGACCGCCGTCCAAGCGCCGCCGCCGTTGGTGGAGTAGAACCAGGTACCGTGGGCGCTGTCGGCGGCGGTCAGGGCGACGCCCGGCAAAGCTCCGCTGTCGGCGTCCGTGACATTGTCGACCTGGCCCGCGGGCGAGGCGAAATCCACTAGGCTGGACACCAGCGCGCCGACCGCGCCAGATGGCGCCGCGCCGTTGTAGGTTGCGGAAAACGCAGGCGATTGGGCGGCGTCCAGCACCGGCGCGTCGTTGACGCCGGCCAGGTTGACGGCCAGGGTGTCGGCTGAGGTGAGGTAGCCGTCGGAGACCGTCACCGCGTAGCTGTCGACGGCGGCGGCGCTTAAGGCGTTGATCGCCGCCGCGTCGGGCACGAACACATAGCCGCCGGTCGCGCTGTTGACATACAGCGTGCCGTCGTTGCCTGCTTTGGAGACGTTATACACAACACCGCCGATGACCGTCGAAGCGCCGGTCGCGCCGCCGGTGATGCCGTAGCTCAAGGTCTGCCCGCTGTCTTGGTCGTGGCCGGAAAGCTGCCCCGAGGTGTTGGCGAAGCTGTCCGCCGCCGCCGTGTCGGCGTAGCCGACGGGCGCGGGCGCGTCCAGCGCCGGCGCGTGGTTGGCGGCGGGGACTATCGTGATGGCTGCCGTGTCGGTGGCCGAGGAGAAAGCCGAACTGCCGCCGGTGTCCGTCTTGCCGCCCGCCGTGCCGACGGTCAAATCCCAGGCTTTGAAGCTGACGCCGCTGGCCACTGTGCCGGTGTAGCCGTTGTCGGACTGGAAATACAGCCGGGTGTTGGCGTCCGCCGGGAGCAGCAGCGCGCTGGCGGAAGACACCGCGCCCACCGCCAGCCAATTGGCTCCACCGTCGGTGGAGTAGAACCAAACGCCATGGCTGGCATCGACGCCGATCACGGCGATCCCCGGTTGCGCCCCAGCGTCGGCGTCGCCGACATTGTCCAGCCCGCCGGCCTGGCTGGAGAAATCCACCAGGCTGGCGACGGGTGTGCCCGCCGCCCCGACGGGCGCGCCCAGGTTGGCGGTTTGATTCGGCAAGGCCGGCGACTTGCTGGCATCGAGAATCGGCGCGTCGTTGGCACCGGTCACGAACACCTGCAATGTGTCGCTGCCGCTGCCACTCATCATTCCGCCGGAATAGCCGACCGCGAAGCTTTCCGACGCGCCGCCGCTGGACAAGGCTTGGATCGCCGCCGCGTTGGGCTCGTAGCGGTAGCTGCCGGCGCTGCCCATCATCGACGAGCTGCCGTCCTTCACATACAAAGTGCCATAAGCGCCGACCTTGTAGTCGGTGTAGGCGAAGCCGCCGGGCGAGGTGCCGGCGCTGGCCGTGCCGCCGGTGATGGTGTCGGTGCCGCTGCCGGAAATGCTGCCCGACCAATTGGCGAAACTATCCGCCGCCGCCGTGTCGGTGTAGATCGTGTAAATGCCGGTCGGCGCGACGGTGACAGATGCCGTGTCGGTGGCGGCGGAGAAAGCGGTGCCGGTGCCGCTGTCCACCTTGCCGCCCGCCGTGCCGGCGGTCTGATCCCAAGCCTTGAAACTGATGCCTTCGCTGACCGTGCCGATATAGCCGCTGCCGGGCTGGAAATACAACCGCGTGCTGGCGTCCGCCGCCAGCAATAGTGCATTCGCGGCAGACACGGCGCCCACCGCCGTCCAGTTGGCACCGCCGTTGATGGAGTAATACCACGCGCCGTTGCTGGCGTTGACAGCGGTCAAGGCGATGCCTGGCAAAGCCCCGCTGTCGGCGTCGGTGACGTTGTCGACCTGGCCCGCGGGCGAGGTTAAATCGACCAGGCTGGACACCAGGCTGCCTACCGCCCCCGAAGGCGCGCCGGCGTTGATGGTCTGGTTGGACAAAGCCGGTGATTTCGACGTGTCCAGCACCGGGGAGTCGTTGACGCCGGCCAGATTGACTGCCAACGTGTTCGTCGTGGTCAGAAAGCCGTCCGTGACGGTCACCGTGTAGCTGTCCGCGGCATTGCCAGCCAGGGCGTTGATCGCCGTGGCGTTGGGCACGAACACATAGTCGCCGCTGGCGCTTTTGACATACAGCGTGCCGTCGGCCCCCGCCTTGGAGACATCGTAAGTCACGCCGTTGACGACCGTCGCGCCGCCGGTCGCGCCGCTGGCGATGCCATAGCTCAAGGTCTGCCCGGCGTCGGCGTCCGACCCGGCCAGCACCCCGCCGCGGTTGGCGAAGCTGTCGGTGGCGCTGGTATCGGTATAGCCGATGGCGGGCGGCGCGTCCAGCGTCGGCGCGTGGTTGCTGGCGGGCACGATGGTGATGGACGCCGTGTCGCTGACTGCGGAGAATGCCGTGGCGGTGGGATTGGCTTTGCTTCCCGCCGTGCCGGAGCCTGCGAACTGATCCCAGGCCTTGAAAGTGACGGCGCTGGCGACGGTGCCGGTGTAGCCGCTGTTGGACTGGAAATACAGCCGCGTGTTGGCGTCCGCCGCCAGCAATAACGCGCTGGTGGCGGAGACTGCGCCGACCGCCGTCCAGTTGACGCCGTTATTGGTGGAGTAAAACCAATTGCCGTTGCTGGCGTCGACGGCGGTGAGGGCGACGCCCAGTTGCGCGCCGCTGTCGGCGTCAACGACATTGTCCAGCCCGCCGGTTTGGGCCATCCCGCCGGCGCTGGAAAATTCCACCAGGGTGGACACCAGCGTGCCGACCGCCCCGGCGGGCGCACCCAGGTCGGCGTTTTGCGCCAGCAGCGCAGGCGATTTGCCGGCGTCCAGAATGGGCGTGTCGTTGACGCCGGTGACTGTCACCGTCAGCGTGTCGCTGCCCGTGCCGCCGCCCATCATGCCGCCGCCGGCGTAGTTGATCGTGAACACATCGGTCGCGCCGCCGCTGCTCAAGGCGTTGATGGCGGCGTTGTTGGGCTCGTAGCGGTAACTGCCGGCGCTGCCCATGCCGGAAGCGCTGCCGTCTTTCACGTACAAGGTGCCGTAGACGCCGATTTTGTAATCGGTGTAGGCGAAGCCGCCAGGGCTGGTGCCGCTGGTGGAGATGCCGCCTGTGACTGTGTCGCCACCGTTGCCGCTGAGGCTGCCGGTGGCGGCGGCGAAGGTGTTGGCCGCCGCGGTGTCGGCGTAAGAGGCGGTCTTCGCCGCCAACAGTCCGGCGTAGCCGGACAACTCCGCGGGGGTGGCCTCAATGCTGCCGCTATGCGCCTCCAGCGCCCAATTGCCGCCCAGCGCCGCCGCGCCGGTGGCGTCGGTCGAAGCCGCCACGTCGGCGCCAGTCCATTGCGCCAGCGCGTCGATGAACGCCTGTCCGAGGGCACCCTGGCCGATGGCGCAGCCATACAGCAGAATGTCGGCCGTGGCGCTCAAGGACTGGCCGATAGTCGCCAGCAGCGCGGCCTGCTGCGCCAAGGTTTCGGCGGTGACGGCGGCGTTGCCGAGGACGAGCGTGCCGGGCGCGCCTTCCGAGAAGATGTGCAGGGCGTCCAGCCCGCTGACGGCGTGGGCTGTCAGCCAGTCGGCGATTTGCCGCAAGCCGTCCTGGCCGGCTTGCAGCACAACCACCTCGGCGTCGGGGCCGAAACCGGCGGCGAGAGAGGAATAGTCGGAAACACTGGGATCGACAAAATAGAGGGCGGTCATGGGGCTTAACGTCCGCTAAGTGGAGGTGGTTGGAAAAAACCCAAACGCGCGCGGCGGCTTAAGCGGATGCCCGCCCAGCCCGCCAGCCAAAGCGCCAGTGTGGCCGGTTCCGGCAACGCGATTTCACCGCCCAAGGCGTCGCCCAGGCCGTCGTAATGCTCGGTGCCCAAGTGGTTGCCAGAGGTGGCGTAGTGTTCGATGTCGCCGCTGCCGTCGGCGTCCGCCAGCCAGAGCGTGCCGTCCCTGTCCATCGCCAAGGCGGTCAGCGTGAGTTCGAGGCCGGTGCTGAAGCCGCCGAGCGGCGAGCCGTCCAGCGCGACATTGACCAGATCGCCGCTGCTGAAATTGCCCAGCCACAGAGACTGGTTAGACGGGTCATAGGTGATGCCCTCAAATCCGCCCGTGCCCAGGCTGAATAAGACGGTGGGGCTGCCCCACTGGCTGTCGAAGCGGTAGACCGCGCCGGAGAAAAAATCCACGGCATAGTTCCATTGCCCGTCGCTAGTGCCGTCGGTGACATAGACGCTGGAATCGCCATTGAGGTAGCCGGCGGCAGTGGCGGCGAGCGTGACACCTGGCACGCCGGCATATTCCGCGCCGCTGGCATTCTCTTTAATGCCCGCCGTGCGTAGCGTCTGCCCCCACACCGCGACCGGCCCTTCCTCGCCGGGATGCGCCATGGCCGTCGAGCCCAAGACGCCGCCGCCAACCGCGTCGATCCGCGCCGCGCCTGGAATGGTCATGTAATAGGTGCCGGACGGGCTGGCTTGCGCGGCAGCGAGGCTCAAGGCCAATGCGGCGCCCGCAACGAATCGGATGGCTGGCGTCTGGATTTTCATCATGTCAGTTAATATTTTTTTACAGGGCTCAGGCCTCCCTCCGCAACGGTTGGCCGTTGCTTTGGGCGTATAGAAGGGAGCTTATAAGCAAATATCAAGCCGGCGTGGAAAGCAAAATAAAATCATAAGCTTAAGGCGCGACAACAAGCCTTGGGCAGCAGGAGGGGGGTGAGGGAAACCACACGTATTGCGGCAATTCACCTGGCGGCCAGGCACGGCAAAAGGCTGCGCGGCGGCAGGCGGGGGCGAAGACGCGGCGCATCTGGCCGGTATTTGAATTCTTAAACGCAATGGCGGCGGACGGCGAGTTTTCCCGCCGCCCGCGCCCCAAGGGCTCAAGCCAACAGGAAATAGTCGCCCGCGGCGTTGTAAGTCACCGAGGCCACGCCCGCGAGGCTGATTTGAAAGTCTGACGCGGCGTTGAACAGGCCATCGTTGTTCAAATCGATCTCCAAAAATCCGCCGGCGAAGGCGACGCCGTTGCCGGCGTTGATGCTCCCGCCCACCAGGGTGTTGGCACCCAAGCCCGCGAGGCTGCTGCCGTTGAGCCGCAGGCTGTTTTCAATCGCCACCGTGAAATCGACGTGGTCGCCCGCGCCGCCTAGGACGATGTCGCTGCCGCCGGCTTCCAAATCCCCGCTGCCGAGGGTCGTGGCCGCATACGCGATCCTGTCGATGCCGGCCCCGCCGGCCAAGGTGTCGACGCCGACGCCGCCAATGAGCGTGTCGTTGCCGTTGCCGCCGTTTAAGGTGTCGCTGCCACCACCGCCGTTCAGCGTGTTGTTGCCGGCGTCGCCCGTGAGCGTGTCGTTGAAGGCGCTCCCTTGAAGGTTTTCGATATTCACCAGACTGTCGTTGCCCGCCCCGCCGCTGGCCAGCCCCGAGCTCAAGTTGGCGTTGACCGCCGCGCCGGCCAGGGTGTAAGAGGCTGTGTCGGTGCCATCCCCGCCGTCCAAGGTATCGTCGCCGAGGCCGCCCGTGAGGATGTTGTTGTTGGCGTCGCCGGTGAAGATGTCGTTGAAGCTGCTGCCGGTCAGGTTTTCGATGTTCGCCAAGGTGTCGTTGCCAGCACCGCCGGTCGCGCTGCCTAGGGCCAGGTTGGCCGTGACCGCCGCGGTCGCCAGGGAGTAAGTGGCGGTGTCGTTGCCGTCCCCGCCGTCCAGACTGTCGTTGCCCGCCCCGCCTTGCAAGGTGTCGTTGCCATCGTTGCCGTGCAGAACGTTGTCGCCCGCCCCGCCGGTCAACGTGTCGTTGAAGCGGCTGCCTTCGATGTTTTCGATGTTCAGCAATTTATCGACGCCCGCGCCGCCCGTGTTTTGCGCCACGGTCAAGCCCAGGTTGACCGACACGCCCGCCGTGGCGTCGAGGTAGGCGGCCGTGTCAATGCCCGCCCCGCCGTCCAGGCTGTCGTTGCCTAGCCCGCCCGTCAGCGTGTTGTTGCTTGCGTCGCCGGTCAAGCTGTCGTTGAAGGCGCTGCCGACGAGGTTTTCAATGTTGAGCAAGGTGTCGGTGCCAGCCCCGCCGGTGGCGCTATGTGAGGCAAGGTTGGCCGCGACCGCGGACGGGGCGGAGGCGTAGGAGGCGGTGTCGTTGCCGGCCCCGCCGTCCAGGCTGTCGTCGCCGCCCCCGCCGCTGAGGAGATTGTCGCCGGCGTCGCCGGTCAGATGGTCGTTGAAGCCGCCGCCTAAGAGGTTCTCGATGTTCAGCAGCGTGTCGTTGCCGGCCCCGGTGGCCGTGCCCAGGGCCAGGTTGGCCGTGACGCCTGCGGCGGCGTCGAGATAGGAGACCGTGTCGATCCCGGCCCCGCCATCCAGGCGGTTGTCGCCGGCATTGCCGGACAGGGTGTCGTTGAAGCCGCTGCCGGTCAGGTTTTCGATGTTCGCCAAGGTGTCGGTGCCCGCCCCGCCGGTATTCTGCGGCGTGGACAGGCTCAAACTCACCGCCACCCCGGCCGCCGCGCCGGCGTAGGATGCCGTGTCGATACCTCCCGCGCCGTCCAGGTTGTCGTCGCCGGCCCCGCCAATCAACACATTGGCACCGCCGTCGCCGGCCAGGGTGTCGTTGAACGCGCTGCCGACAAGGTTTTCAATATTCGCCAGCGTGTCGGTGCCAGCCCCGCCAGTGGCCGTGCCCAAGGCTAAGCTGGCTGTGACGCCAGCGCCGGCCGCGGCGTAAGACGCCGTGTCGATGCCTGCCCCGCCGTTTAAAGTATCGTCGCCGGCCCCACCGGCCAGCACGTTGGCACCGCCGTCGCCAATGAGGGTGTCATTAAAATCGCTGCCGATGAGGTTTTCAAAATTCAACAGCGTGTCGCTGCCGCCTCCCCCGGTGGCGGTGCCGGCCGCCAAGTTGACCGCGACCGCCGCCGGGACGTTGGCGTAAGACACGATGTCGACGCCTGCGCCGCCGTCCAGGATGTTGGCGCCGCCGTCGCCGGCCAGGATGTCGTCGAAGGCGCTGCCGGTCAGGTTCTCGACATTGGCGATGTAGTCGTTGCCCGCGCCCAAGGTGTTCTGCCAACTCCCCATGTTCAGCGTGACAGTGACGGCGGCGGTGGCATTGGCGTAGGACAGCGTGTCGATGCCGTCGCCGCCGTCCAGGCCGTCGTCGCCCGACCCGCCTTGCAGGACGTCGTCGCCGGCCCCGGCGCTGAGGGAGTCGTTGCCGCCACCGCCGCGCAAGATGTCATTGCCATCCCCGCCGTCCAGACTGTCATTGCCGGCCCCGCCGTCCAGTGTGTCGTCACCCAAGCCGCCATAAAGCGTGTCGGTGCCGTCGCCGCCGGCCAGCATGTCGTTGCCGCTGCCGCCATCCAAGGAATCGTTGCCGAACCCGCCGTTGAGCGTGTCATTCCCGGCTCCACCGGAGAGGTCATTGTCGCCCGCGCTGCCGGTCAAGATGTCGTCGAAACCGCTGCCGATGAGGCTTTCAATGTTGCGGAGGCTGTCCACCCCCGAACCGCCGGTGTTCTGCGGCGTCAACACCGCCAGGCTCACGGTCACCCCGGCGGTGGCTGTGTCGTAGTAGAGCCGGTCCCATCCGCCGCCGCCGTCGATGACGTCGTTGCCCGCGCCGCCATTCAACGCATCGTCGCCCGCGCCGCCGTCCAGCTTGTCGTCGCCGCCGCCGCCATCCAGGCTGTCGTCGCCCGCGCCGCTTATGAGGCTGTCGTTGCCGTCGCCGCCATTCAAGCCGTCGTTGCCGTCGCCGCCCTGCAGCGTGTCGTTGCCCGTTTCGCCAATCAGGTAATCGTTGCCGTCGCCGCCCTGCAGCGTGTCGTTGCCTTCATTGCCGTCCATATAGTCGTCGCCGGTTCCGCCGATCAACGTGTCGTCGCCCAGCCCGCCGGTCAGGTAGTCGTTGCCCGCGCCGCCGTCCAGGGTGTCGTTGCCGTCGTTGCCGTAAAGATCGTTGTTCCCGATGTTTCCGGTGAGGGTGTCGTCGAAATTGCCGCCGGCCAGCCTCTCGAAACCACCCAGGGCGTCGATTCCCGCGCCGCCAGTGTCTTGCGGGGTGGCCACGGCCAGGCTGACCGTCACCCCGGCCGTGGCGTCGGCGTAGTAGACAATGTCGCGCCCGTCGCCGCCGTCCAAGGTGTCATCGCCCGCCCCGCCGTCCAGCGCGTCGTTGCCAGCGCCGCCCAACAGCGTGTCCTTGCCGTCGCCGCCGATCAGATTGTCGTCGCCACTGCCGCCGTCCAAACTGTCAGCGCCCGCCCCGGCATAGATGTAATCGTTGCCGGTTCCGCCGACCAGGCGGTCGTTACCGTCGCCCCCGTTCAGGCTGTCTTCGCCGTCGCCGCCATCCAGCGTGTCATTACCGGCGTCGCCACTCATATTATCGTTGCCAAGCCCGCCATTGAGGGTGTCGTTGCCGTCGCCGCCGCCAAGACTGTCGTCCCCGCTGCCGCCATTCAGGACATCGTCGCCTGACCCGCCGCTTAAGCTGTCGTTGCCCGCCGCGCCGCCATTCAGCGTGTCGTTGCCGTCGCCGCCGTAGAGGCCGTTGTCTGCGCTGTTGCCGGTGAGGGTGTCGTTAAAACTGCCGCCTACCAGGTTTTCGATGCGGACGAGGGTGTCGATGCCGCCGCCTATCGTGTTTTGCGGCGTGCTGACCGCCAAGCTTGCCACCACGCCGGCGGTGGCGTCATTGTAGTTGGCGGTGTCATTGCCGTCGCCGCCGTCCAGAATGTCGTTGCCGGCGCTGTTGTAAAGCGTGTCGTTGTCGGCCCCGCCATACAGCTTGTTGTCGCCGGTTCCGCCATACAGCGTGTCGTTGCCGGTTCCGCCGTTCAGCGTGTCGTTGCCGGTTCCGCCGTAGAGATAATCGTTGCCGGTTCCGCCGGTCAAGCTGTCGTTGCCGGCCCCGCCGCTCAAATTGTCGTTGCCGTCGCCGCCGTCCAGCGTGTCGTTGCCGTCGCCGCCGTCCAGGCTGTCGTTGCCGCCGCCGCCGGCGAGAGTGTCGTTGCCGACGCCGCCATCCAGGCCGTCGTTGCCGTCGCCGCCGTCCAGGCTGTCGTTGCCGTCGCCCCCATAGAGCCGGTCATTGCCGCCGCCGCCGAAGAGCTGGTCATTGCCCAGGCCGCCCTCCAGGGTGTTGTTGCCGTTGCTGCCGGTCAGCGTGTCGTTGTATTGGCTGCCGAGGAGGTTCTCAATGTTCAGCAGGGTGTCAATGCCGGCCCCGCCGGTGTTTTGCGGTGTGGCCAGGCCCAGGCTCACTGTCACCCCGGCGCTGGCCGTGTCATAGAAAACCCTGTCGATGCCCGTGCCGCCATCCAGGAAATCGTTGCCGCTGCCGCCGTTCAGGCTGTCGTCGCCCGTGCCGCCTGACAAGACGTCGTTGCCGGTGCCGCCGACCAGGGTGTCGTTGCCGTCGCCGCCATCCAGGTTGTCATTGCCTGCGCCGCCATCCAGATAATCGTTGCCAGCCAGGCCTTTGATGACATCGTTGTCGACGCCGCCGACCAGGTAGTCGTTTGCTGAGGTGCCAATGAGAGTGGCCATGGAAATGCTCCTTAAAAATTACGTCGTGGAGTGGGGTCTCCTCCGCAGCCGGAGGAGCTTGGTTCGGCGCCGCTTCGCGCAACCCAAAGCCCGGACGCCGCCGCTGGACTGTCGCGGCAGCGTACCATGCCTGCGGCGGCTGTGCGATTTTCGGCGATGGAATCGCCGCGGCACTCGATGCGGCCTAGGCCAATCGGCAAAAATCTGGCATTCTGCCTGCCGATGGATAGGCAAGCGTTGCGCTTTTTGCGCCTTCACCCAGGCTTCTTCCGTGCGGAAAAGGCTCATCTAACTTCCTGAAGAACATTCTATGCGCATCCGGGCTTCCCTGTTGCTCCTCTCGGCGGTCATGGCCGCCGTCGGCTACGCCGCGTGGTTACGCTATGGCCCCGACGCTGAAAAAGAGGCCGGCCGCTACCGCACCGTGCCGGTGGAACGCGGCGACATCGTCAAGACGGTTTCCGCCAACGGCACTTTGAACCCGGTGGTGCTGGCCATGGTCGGCACCCAGGTGTCCGGCGTCATCATCAAATTGAAAGCCGATTTCAACCAGCGGGTCGAACAAGGCCAGGTGCTGGCCGAACTGGACCCGGCGCTGATCAAAGCCTCCCTCCAGCAAAGCCAGGCGAACTTGGCGAGCTACAAAGCCGCGCTCGACCTGGCCGAGTTGACCGAACGGCGCACCCGCGCGCTGATCGAACGCCATTACGCCTCGCAAAACGACCTCGACCAGGCCGTGCAGGCGGTGCAGGCGGCCAAGGCCCAGGTCGCCGTCGGCGAGGCGCTGGTCAACCGCGACCAGACCAACCTGGGCTACACCATCATCAAATCGCCGGTCTCCGGCGTGGTGGTGTCGCGCAATGTGGACGTGGGGCAGACGGTGGCGGCGAGCTTCCAGACGCCGACGCTGTTCACCATCGCCCAGGATCTGAAAGAGATGCAGATCTACACCACGGTGGCCGAGGCCGACGTGGGCGGCATCCGCGTCGGCCAGCCGGTCAATTTCACCGTGGACGCCTACCCCGACCGCGCGTTCAAGGGTTCGGTGAAGCAAGTCCGGCTGAATGCGACGACGGTGCAGAACGTGGTCACGTACAACGTGGTCATCGACGTGGACAACCCCGACGGCATCTTGCTGCCCAGCATGACCGCCTTCGTCGGCATCGTCGTGGACGAGCGCCGCCAAGTCTTGAAGCTGCCACAGGCCACGTTGCGCTTCAAGCCCGAAGACGGCAAGCGCGGCGGCGAGGCCAAGCCCCAGGGCAAGACGGTTTACCGGCTGGTGGCCAGCGTGGCCGTAGCCAGCCCGGTGCAGACCGGCCTCAGCGACGGCAAATCCGTCGAGCTCGTCGGCGGCGGGCTGAAGGAGGGCGAGGAGGTCATTGTGGAGGAAACGTCCCCGCGCAAGGACAAGGGCGCGCCGGCAGGCAATTTCCGGCTGCGGGCGTTTTGATGGCCAAAGAACTCATCCGCGCCGAAGGCTTGGAAAAGGACTATCCGGCGGCCGGCGGGGCGGTCGTCCCGGTGCTGAAAGCAATCAATTTCGCCATCGCCGACGGCGAGTTCGTCGCCATCATGGGCCATTCCGGCTCGGGCAAATCCACGTTGATGAATGTGCTGGGCTGCCTGGACACGCCCAGCCGGGGCCATTACTACCTGACCGGCCAGGACACGGCGGCCCTGTCGGCGGACCGGCTGGCCGAGCTGCGCAACCAGGTCATCGGCTTCGTGTTCCAAGGCTTCAACCTGCTGCCGCGCATCAACATCCGCGACAATGTCGCCTTGCCGCTGCTGTACGCCGGCGCGGGCCGGGCGGAGCGGCGCGAACGGGCGTCGCGGATGCTGGAGCGGGTCGGGCTGGCCGGCTATGGCGACCGGCTGCCCAGCCAGTTGTCCGGCGGCCAGCAGCAGCGAGTCGCCATCGCCCGCGCGCTGGTGTCCACGCCTAAGCTGATCCTCGCCGACGAGCCCACCGGCAACCTCGACACGCAGACCAGCGAAGAGATCATGGGGCTGTTCGGCGCGCTCAACGCGGAGCAGGGCATCACCATCGTGCTGGTGACCCATGAGCCCGACATCGCCCTGCATTCCCGGCGGATGATCCGCATCAAAGACGGCCGCATCGCCGAGGACGGGCCGACCCGGCAGTTGCTGGGCCGGTCGGCCTGACTGCCCTGGCCATTCCGCCCTAGACCCGCGCCACCGGCCCATCCTCCGGCGCTTCCCGCCGGCAGCAGCGGCGTGCGCGCGCCGCTTGTCCGAAGAGGAGGGCTGTTTGTCATTGCGGACTTGTCGCAATCTGCAAGCCTGGATCATCGACCATCCCACCGAGGATCTGTCCGTGGAAGCCTTGGCGGAGCGGCTGGCGATGAGCCCGCGCACAACGCCCGGGTGTTTCTGAAAAGCGTTTTCGCTTCCAATAGAGCCAGTCCTCCGCGAACGCCCGAGCGGCTGGATTAGGCCAGGTGAATTGTTTAGTAAAAAACTAGGTAATAGTGCCGGGCATTGGAGGCCGGTTTGGTGTATCCATGGAGATAAGCGTTGATCTGTCGCCCGCAGGCGACGGACGGAGGCTTCGACGTGGTGGTTCGGTTCAATTTCATGTGGCCAGCAATCTGCAATATTGGAGAATAAAAATGAAAATCCTACTGCTTTCAAGCGCCTACAACAGCCTGACCCAGCAAGCCCATGTCTGGCTTAAAGCCAGCCACTACGAAGTGGCCGTGGCGGCGGCGACCACGGCGGAGACGATGCGCCAGGCGGTGGCGCAGTTCCAGCCCGATTTGATTCTGTGCCCGATGCTGGCCCAAGTCATCCCGCGCGACCTGTGGGAAAACCACACCTGCATCATCATCCACCCCGGCATCATCGGCGACAGGGGGCCGAACTCACTGGACTGGGCGATCCTGGGCGAGGAAAAGTCCTGGGGCGTCATCGCCGTGCAGGCGGAGGAGCATGTGGACTCCGGCCCGGTCTGGGCCAGCTATGAATTCCCAATGCGCGAAGGCAGCAAAAGCAGCCTGTACCGCGACGAAGTGGCGCAGGCCGCGATGCAGGCGATGATGGTCGCCGTGCACCGCTTCGAGACCGGCTTGTTCGTGCCCGCGCCGCTGGACTATTCGCGCCTCGAAGTGCGTGGCCGCTACCGGCCCGCGGTGAAACCGGCCCAGCGGCAAATCGACTGGCAAAACAACCGGGTGGCGGACATCGTCAAGAAAATCCGCTCCGCCGACGGCCAGCCCGGCCTGCTGGACGACATCGGCGGCGAGCCGGTCTATCTGCACGGCGCGCATGAGGAGGGCACTTTGATCGGCGTGCCCGGCGACATCATCGCCAAGCGCCACGGGGCCATCTGCCGCGCGGCGGTGGACGGGGCGGTGTGGATTTCGCATCTTCGGCCCAAAGGCCGGGTGGCCGACGGCCATATCAAGCTGCCGGCCACCGATGTCCTGGGCGAGTTGCTGGACACCGTGCCCGAAGTGCCGGTGCCGCTGCATTATTCGACGCCGACCCGGACTTACCGCGACATCTGGTACGAAGAGCGCAACGACGTGGGCTATGTCAATTTCAGCTTTTACAACGGCGCGATGGGCACCGACCATTGCCAGCGCCTGACCGAGGCGGTGATGTATGCCAGAAGCCGCCCGACCCGGGTCATTGTGCTGTCCGGCGGGCGGGATTTCTTCTCCAACGGCATCCATTTGAACCTGATCGAAGCCGCCGCCGACCCGGCGGAAGAATCCTGGCGCAATATCAACGCCATCGACGACCTGGTTTACGCCATCCTGACGGCCACCGACCACTACACCATCGCCGCGCTGTACGGCAGCGCCGGGGCCGGCGGGGTGATGCTGCCCTTGGCCGCGGACCGGGTGTTCGCCCGCGAAGGCATTGTGCTGAATCCCCATTACAAAGGCATGGGCGGCTTGTACGGCTCGGAATACTGGACGTATTCGCTGCCCAAGCGCGTGGGCTACGAGCGGGCGCAGCAACTCACCGGGCAATGCCTGCCGGTCAGCGTGGAACAAGCCAAAGCCATGGGCATGATCGACGACATCATCATCCAAGACGGCTGCGCCCGGAGCAATTTCAGAGGCTTCCAGGAGCAGATTGTCCGCGTCGCCGAAAAGCTGGCGCACCGCGAAGACTTCGCCGCCTTGCTGGAACAGAAGCGGCAAGCCCGCGAGGCGGACGAGAAAATGAAGCCCTTGCAACAATACCGCCTGGAGGAGTTGGAGGAAATGAACCAGAACTTCTGGGGCGAGGACACCGCCTACCATGCCGCCCGCTCGGCCTTCGTACGGAAATTGCCGCGCCCCGGCAACAACCCGTGCTCGCCCGCGCTGCTGCAAGTGTGCGGCAACAAGCTGTGCGACGAAGCCGCGCAAGCCGGCCGCAACCGTTGCGCCGTCGTCCCCTTAAGCTGGCCCAGGCAGCGGGCGGCGGCAGTCGGGTGATTTAACGCGGGCTTTCCCGTTCAGATCCTGCGGCGTAAACTGGCGCGGGATCACCACGAGGACAAGCCGATGAACTCCATCCTGAAATCCAAAACCCCGCCCCACACCGTCGCCGAGTACTTAAGCTGGGATGACGAGGAACGCTGGGAACTGATAGCCGGCGTGGCCTACAACATGTCCCCCGCGCCCACCATCAAACACCAAGACATCGCCTTAAACCTCGGCAGCCTGCTGCGCGCCCGCCTGAAAGGCAAACCCTGCAAACCGTTCATCGCCCCGGTGGACGTGGTCTTGTCCGACCACGACGTGGTGCAGCCCGACGCGCTGGCCGTCTGCGACCCGACAAAAATCACCCCGAAAAACATCCAAGGCGCGCCGGATTTCGTGCTTGAAGTCCTGTCGCCGTCCACCTCCCGCAAAGATATGCGTGAGAAGAAAGCCCTGTACGAACGCGCCGGCGTGGCCGAATACCTCGTGTTAGACCCGTTGGAACTTTACGCTCTGTTATTCCGCTTGGACGCGGAAGGGCGTTATGGGGCAGGTGAGGTGTACGGGCCGGAAGAATCTTTGGTGTTGCAGATATTGGGCGGCGAGGCGGTGGATTTGGCGGAGGTTTTTGAGCTTGGCGGGGAATCAGCGAGTCCCGATTTGGCTTGAAGCCCCGTCATTCCTGCCGAAATGGCAAGGCTGTCGCCCTGCTGTGTCCTATACCGGGAGTCGCCGTCATAGCCCGATATGACTTGGCAACATTCATCACACCAAATGCCAAGGACAAACCTCTGGCGCGACGGGGTTTGAAACCCCGTCGCTTACATTTCGTGGCGCGCTGGAGGGCGGCATGGCCGGCGCGCCGAAGCCCGTCATTCCGGCAGGGATGCCGGAATCCAGCCACAGGGAGGTGAATCCGCAGGCTGGCACTGCGCCTGGATCAAACACTTGGGCAACCAGCACGTTACCGTCCATGGCCCTGGATTCCGGCATCCCTGCCGGAATGACGGGGCTTCGAGCCAAAATGAGAATTTTCAAACTTTCCTATGACTTTCGGAGTTGCGAACCATGCGAAAAAGCCCATTGAACTATGCGTTTCTGCTGCTCGCGGCTTGGGCCGCGATTTTCTCTTTGCCTGCCCATGCCGCTAATTGGACAGCCACCGGTTCGATGTCCACGGGGCGGGCCAAGCACACCGCCACCTTGCTCCCCAGTGGCAAGGTTCTCGTCGCGGGGGGACACGACGATACCTACCACATCTTCGCTAGCGCGGAGATATACAACCCCGCGACAGGAACCTGGACCGCCACCGGTGCCATGGTTACTGAACGGACTGGACACACCGCCACCCTCCTCCCCAATGGCAAAGTTCTCGTTGTCGGGGGAGGAGCCAGCAGCGGCACCCTTGCCAGCGCGGAAGTATACGACCCAGCGACCGGAACCTGGACCGCTACCGGCCCCCTGCCTGCGGCGCGGAGCGACCACACCGCCACGCTCCTCCCCAACGGCAAGATCCTCGTTACGGGAGGAAACGACACCACGTCCCACTTTCCCGCCAAAGCGGAGATATACGACCCGGCGACCGGAACCTGGACTGCTACCGGTTCCCTGGCTGCGGCGCGGAGCAAACACACCGCCACGCTCCTCCCCAACGGCAAGATCCTCGTCGCGGGTGGATTGTATTTCGACATCCAAGGCGAGCACCACCTCGCCAGTGCGGAGATATACGATCCAGCGACCGGAACCTGGGCCACTACTGGCTCCCTAGCCGAGGCGCGGAGCGACCACACCGCCACCCTCCTGCCCAACGGCAAAGTCCTCGTCGCGGTTGGGCACAACAGCGGTGGCATCCTCGCCAGCGCAGCGGTGTACGACCCGGCGACCGGGGCCTGGGTCGGCGCCGGTTCTATGGCCGCAGCGCGGCTTGGCCATACCGCCACTCCTCTCCCCAGCGGCAAGATGCTTGTTGCGGGGGGAATCATTCTACCCAGCGCGGAGGCGTACAACCCGGCGACCGGAACCTGGGCTGTCACCGCTACGATGACCGCAGCGCGGTACTACCATACAGCCACCCTTCTCCCGAATGGCAAAGTCCTCGTCGTAGGGGGAAAAGACATTCACAACAGCCTGCTCGCCACCGCCGAACTATACACCCCAGACGCGGCAGCCATCCCAGACTTCATCGTCAGCAAAATTACCCTGCCCCACGCCTCGCCCGAAATCAACACCAGCTTCACCGCCACGGTGACAGTCAAGAACCAAGGCACGGGCGCAGGCGACGGCGGCAATCTGCTGGCCTGGGCCAACCAAAGCGCGGCCCAACTCTGCGGCGCGAAAGGGGACAAATCGGTGGCGGTGGGCGCGCTGGCCGCCGGGGCCAGCAAGACCATGGCCGTCGCGGGCCTCAGCATCCCCAGCAGCGGCGTGAAAACGCTGCGTGCTTTCGTCGATGGCGGCTGCGCGGCTGCGGAAAGCAACGAGGGCAACAACCAACTCACGGCCAGCTATCGGGTACACGGCCCGCAGCCGGATTTCACCGTCAGCGCGATCACGTTGAACCCGGCCAGCCCGAGACGGAACAGCTATTTCACCGCGACCGTGACCGTCACCAACCGGGGCAGCTTGGCGGCGGACGCGGGTTATCTGGATGTCTGGGCCGACCACCCCGCGGATGTGGCCTGCAGGGACGAAGGCGACGCCTGGGTCGCAGTCGGCAGCGTCGCGGCGGGCCAGACGAAGACGGTCACGCTGACGCTGCTGGCCAGCTACGCCGCCGGCCCGAAGTGGCTGTGGGCGTTCGTGAATAGCTGGTGCGAAATCGGCGAATCGAACGAGACCAACAACAAACTGTACCAGGGTTACTCGGTGCAGTGACCGGCGGCGGGACGCGCTTTGCGCTGGTTTCTCCCGTTCCCGCGCGCCGCGTCACTGCCATTAAGTTTCCCTGGCTCCCACGCTCCCGCGTGGGAGCCCGTCCTGACCGCTTCGCAGTCATGCGGCGCAAGAGCGCCGCCAACTGCGTTCCCACGCGGGAGCGTGGGAACGAGAACAACCGCCGCCGAACTGGGCCTCCCCGTCCCGGTCATTTAGTCCAATGGATTGCAAGATTCATCTTGCAAATAAAAACCATGAACCCAGCCGCTGCCCTCAATCTTCCCACGGCCACTGCCAACCCCGCCGTCCTACAGAAATTCCGCGCCGCGCTCGACGCCTTGTACAGCGACCGCAGCGAACGCGTCGTGTTGTACGGCTCCGCCGCGCAGCGGCAATTGGCGCAACTGAGCGAGGAGTACAGCCACTTCGTCTCGTTCCCACGCGCCGCGTGGGAATGCCGTTTTGGCGCGCTGCGCCACGCTCCGCAGCGCGGAGCGAATGGATTCCCACGCGGCGCGTGGGAACCAGGACAATGCGGTTCGTCTCGTGCGCGGCGGCCAGTGATGTTGATTTGAGGAGAAGCCAGCGTAGCCGGATGGCGCTTGCGGAATCCGGGATGATCGGTGCCATAAACTCCCGCATTCCGCTGCGCTCCGCAGGCTACGGTTTTTGATCGAGCGGCGTAGATTGGCTTGCGGCTCCATCGCAACCCAGGCTGCAAAACTTTATCCCACTGGTGGCCGGGCAGGGGGTACGACCCAATGCTCGGCGTGCCGTTTTCGAGTAGAGTACGATGCTTGCTAATTCCCTTTAGAATCGCAGCCCTGGAGAACATCATGACGACAGCGACCCTCTCCCCCGACGAACTCAAATGCCTGCTGAAATCGGCCATCGCCGAAGTGCTGGAAGAGCGCCGCGACTGGATGCGCGAAATTGTGGAGGATGCGCTCGAAGAGATTGCTTTGCAACGTGCCATCGACGAGGGCTTGGAAAGCCCCAAGGTATCGCGCGAGGAGGTGTTCGCCTATCTTGAAAATGCCCAATGAAGCTGGAATTTCGCAAAAGCTTCCTTGATGATTTGAAGCGCATCCAAGACCGGACGGTTTTGCAGCGCGTGACCCATTTGATCGAAACCTTGGAGCAAACCGGCACTTTGGCGGACGTTGCGCACTTGAAGAAACTCAAAGGCGGCGGCAATCATTACCGGGTTAGAATCGGCGATTATCGCCTCGGCCTTTCGGTAGTGGACGATGTGGTTTGCTTGGTTCGGTTTTTGGGCCGCAAGGACATTTACAAGTATTTTCCCTAAGGCAACCAAGGCCGGCGGGACGCCGGCGCTCCAACAGGTTTGGACATTTTCCGGAAGGGATGGCATCGCTGCAAGCGATGCCATCTTGGGTTGCGGCTCCATCGCAACCCAAGGTTTCCCTCACGCGCAGCGAAACTGCCCTGGCCAGTCGCGGTAGTTGAACACCTGCCCGCTCTCGCGCACCTTGGCGATGGTGGACAGGTCGATGTCGGCGTACACCCATTGCGCCTGGTTCAACTCGCCAATGGCCAGCACGCCGTTGTCGGGATAGCCGTAATCCACCGGCGTGTACACCGCCGCCGCGCCGATGTTGACATCCACCGCCTCCGACCAGGGGGCCAGCCCGACGGTCGGCGACTGGACGACATAGCACTGGTTTTCCAAAGCCCGCGCCTGGCAACCGATGCGCACCCGCCAATAGCCGGCCAGCGTGTCGGTGCAACTGGGCACCAGGATCAAATCCGCCCCGGCCTCGACCTGCTTGCGGGCGATGATCGGGAACTCGCTGTCGTAGCAGATGTTGACGCCGATCTTGCCGAACTCGGTGTCGAGCAGCTTGATTTCATCGCCCGCTGTGATCAGCCATTGCTCGTTCTCGAAGCGGGTCATTTGCAGCTTGTCCTGGTAGTCGCTGCCGCCGTCGGGCCGGAACAGCCAGGAGCGGTTGCGGTAGTTGCCGTCGGCCTGTGACACCGGATAGGAGCCTGCCAGGATGTAGACCCCGTGCGTCTGGGCCAGCCCTTGGTAGAGCCTCAGGAAGTCCGGGTAGACCGTTTGCAGGGCTTCGAGCTGCCCGGACAGCGACTTGTAGACCGCCTCCGGGAACAGCGAAGCCAGCTCCATGCTGAAATATTCCGGAAACAACAGCATCTTCGCCCCGGCCTGCGCCGCCTCGGCGATCCAGCGGCCCGCCTTGGCCTCGTAGGCCGGCCAGTCCGGCAAAAAGCCGATGTCGTATTGCGCCGTCGCCAGACGGAAAGCCTTCTCGCTCATGATAAAACCTCCTGGATGGATTTCAGCCAAAACACCATGTCGTGGTCGGTCTCTTGCGTCTGGTCGATGTCCTTCCAGTGGTAGGACGTCCGCAGCTCCGGGTGTTTGACATAGCCGAACTTGCCCCACACCTGATCCAGCGGCACATAATCCGCCGGCCGCAAAGGATGATCCGCCGGGCGTTGCACGCCGCAGAAGCCGCACCAGTCAAACCGGTCCAGCTTGCGGGCGTGGCCTTCGCGCCCGGTGAAGAAGTGCTTGTAGACGCCCCGGCCCCGGTATTCCTTCAACAGCACCGACTCGGCGCAATAAAACACTTTCGCCGGGTCGTAGCCTTGCTCGATGAACGGCTGCTGGAATTCGGGGGTTTCGTCGGCCATCGGTAAACCCGTGGACGCGCCGATGACCCGCTCCCCGTCCAAAGCCAGCACGGCGATGCTGTCCGGCGTGTTGATGTAGGTCTGCAAATAGTTCTCTTCGTACTCGATAGTGCCGTCGTACAGATAGGGAAAATCGCGGAACACCGTGATGCGCAGCCGGGCCAGATCCGCAATCCACGGCTCGATGGCCTTGCCGGACAGGTGCTGGATGGTGAGCTCGGCCATGGCTTAGGCGCTGACCTGGCGGATCCAGTCTTCCAGGTTGTAGTAATTGGTGACGCGGGCGACCTTGCCGTCGCGGATGTCGAAGAACGCGCCGGCGGGCAGGCGGTATTTCTGGCCCTTGGCTTCCGGCAGGCCTTCGTCGGTCTGCAGGTATTCGCCCAGCACGACGAACTCGGCGGCGGCGCGGTCGCCTTCCGGGGTGCTCATGATGACCATGTCCACCAGTTGCTCCTTGTAATTGGTGTTCATGCGATCCATGAACGTCTTGAAATAGTCCTTGCCAATGTCGCGGGCGCCTTGGTTGGTGTCATGGATGACATCGTCGGTCAACAAGCTGAGGAAGGTGTCCATGTCGCCGGCGTTGAAGGCGGCATAGTAGGATTCGATCAAGGCGTTGGCGGTCTGGCTCATGGGAGGTTCCTGTTTCGTTTGCAAGGGTTGAAGCGCCCAGGCCTGGCCGGCCCGGATTTGAAGGCGCGTAGTTTAACGGATTGGGGGGAGGGTTTGAAGGTTGGTTTATGCAGCGTAGCCGGCTATGCGGCGGACTAGCGGGCTTTGCGTGAGTTGCGCTGGCTCATTTTTTTCTCCAATTTCGCCATTTGCTCCGGCGTAAGAACCTCCTTTAGACTGGCCCGCGTTTCTTCTTGCACTGCCTGCAACTTTGCTTGCTGTTCGCCAAAAATCGTTTCGACTTTCTGCTTTTCAGCGTTGAAGATAGATTCAACCTTGGCCTTTTGGTCTTCATCAAGCCCGAACTCCTTGGCCATGCGCTCAACGCCTTGATTGCCATCGACGTTTTTCTGTCCGGCTATTGCCACGAAAGGAATGCTTAACGCCAATACGATGCATGCTGCTGTTTTCTTCACTGTGCTTATCCTTGGTTCAAATAGTCCTAGAAAAGGCCGGAAATGGAGCGGGCCAGTCCATTGGTCAAGTCGGGGGCGGCTTCTTCGTATTTCAGATTGACCTTGTTAGCCGTGCTGACAATGCGAGTGCGATATTTTTTCTTGTCACTGACCTCGGACGAGGTTTGCCTTCTGGAGCCGCCGATCCCTTGCTTGGCGTCTTGCAGGCTGTCTTGCTTGACGATGACGCCCCGCTCGGCTTGCTCGGCGACTTCGATGTCGGTGATTGCCATATAGGTCACGTCTTTTACTGCGGCATTGGCGACGGTCTCAACCAAGGCACCGGCCAGTCCTCCCGCCGCCCCGCCATAACCCGCCCCGGCCCAGCCACCTGCCGCCGCGCCGATGGTAGCGCCAAAGGTGGCGCCGGCTAGCGCGCCGCCATAACCAGCACCCAACGCCGCTTGGGCGGCGGTCGGGCTGGCCTTGTCGACACTTAAGATATTGGCGCGCAACCAGAAATGCGCCTGTTTAGGGTTGCTGGTGATCGTGTAGCCTTTGGCTTGAAGCGATCTAGCAACGGGATCCTGTATGTCGAAATTCGACTTATCGGAAGTGTTTCTTATTTCCAAGTAAATAACTTTTTGATCGACATCGACGGGGTCTAGGAAGATGGTGTCGCTCATTTTTGTTTGGACATCCAAGTCCTTTTTGGCAATCGAAGTTTGAATGGCGGCGCAGCCGTTTAACATAATCAAAATAACTGCAAGACCGGCCTTTGCGGCAGCGTTTCCAACGGGGAGTTTTCTCATTATTTATCCTGAAGATGGATGGTTATTAAAAAAGCCGTTTAAGTGCGGCAGGCGCGTTGGCCTATCGATGTCACCAATACCAGCGATAATAGGGGTGGTAATAACGGTTGTAATATGGAACACTGTAGCCCAGATACGCTCCACCCCAATATCCGCCATAATATCCACCATAATAGGGTTGGTAATATCCGCCGTTAGATGCTGGCTTGCTCGGCTTGCCCCTCTCCGTGGCGGCATCAAGCGATTGGTTCAATTTGGCTTCGTCTGCAACGCTAAAAGGGCTGGAAAGCACTTGCCTATTCATCTCTTCTTGGATGCTTTTCCTGCTGTCCGCCGACGCAACAGCGCTAGTCAGCGAGGAACAAGCAAGCAGGAGCATGCAAGCAAAATTTTTCTGGTTTCGCATCATTTGGCACCCCACACATTGTTATATGAAAACCATCGTTGCGACATATTGAACAAATGTATTTCGGTTTTAGCTTGTGACAGTCAAGCCCTGCGGTAATCTCGAATCAGGGACAATCATAGTTCTTATGCCGTAACTTACGGCTTAATGCTCCCAACTTTTTCCGTGTATGTCAAGCCCTCCATTGCCGTGGCTCCGCTTTGCTAGTTTGGCACGGAATTGCATCTGCCGCGGTTGGAAACCGCTTTCTTGGGCGGAACTGCCGAATCAAGGTTTGCCAAATGCAATGCATAATGCAAATGCTGGGGGATACTGGCAAGAGCAGGGCGTCGGTGTCCCGCCGACACGATTCAAATAAATCAACAAGTTAAAATGCCATTGGCATCGTTCGTGCCGTTGGGACGCCGATGCTCCATGGGCCGGGCCGTGGACAATCCCCCTCGATTTGTTGGCATATTTTTCGCTTGTATTCGCGCCGCAGCCCACTGTTGTCTTCAAGCATGTTCCCATGAGTAAGTCGGCTTTTCCGGAAAGTGACACTCGAAGTCCTTAGATTATCATGCAGGCGGAGTATGGCTGATCGTTTGGCAGATGCCGCCCCGACGGAAACCCCGGGCCAGCCCCGGGTTTTTTATTGCCGGCCCGTCCAAACCCAGTGGCCGCCAGGCCAAGGCGTGTGGGATGGCGATTGCAAAACACGCCGCCACGAATCACTTGATAATAATAATTAAAAGAGCCCGCCATGCTGCAAAGCGCCCCCGCCACCGCCGATAAAGTCCGCCTGCGCGCCTCCGAGCTGCGCCCGGGCATGTATGTCTGCGACATAGACCGCCCCTGGCTGGAAACGCCGTTTTTGCTTCAGGGATTCGAGGTGAAAAACGACACCGACATCCGGGCGGTGATGGAGCATTGCCGTTTTGTCCAGGTCGATTTGCGGCGGACCAAGAGCCGGCAGCCGTCGTCCGCGGCAAACCTGGGCGGGAAGGCGATGGCGACCGCCGAGGCCACGCGCCGGCAGACCTCGGATCTGCTGAAGACTTTCCTCGACGAGATCGCCTTCGGCCACAGCCCGGACATGCGAACGGCCAAGTCGGCGGTGGCGGGCTGCGTGAGCCGCGTGGTGGGCAACCCGGAAGCCATGATGTTCCTGACCCGCTTGCGCGGCAAGGGCGAGCAGGCCGGCCAGCAGGCGTTCAATGTGTGCGTCTACGCCATCGTGCTAGGCCGCCTGGCCGGGCTGGAATACGACAAGCTGGAAAATCTGGGCACCGCCGCCTTGCTGCATGACATGGGCGTGGTGGGGATTCCCGACCCTGTTTTGAACAAGCGGGGCAAGTTCAACGAGGAAGAGCGGGCCGTCATGCAGACCCATGCCCGCATGGGCCGGGATATTTTAATGTCCGGGCGCAATATTTTCAGCGGCGCGGTCGATGTCGCCTACGCGCACCACGAGAACCTCGACGGGACGGGGTATCCCCGCGGCCTGCACGGCCACCAGATCAATTTGAACAGCAAGATCGTCGCCGTGGTGGACAAGTATGACGCCCTGGTCAGCCACACCCCTTACCGCCCGGCTAAAGACCACCTGAGCGCGGTGGCCACGCTGAACAAGATGGCGAGGGACAACAAGATCGACAAGGATCTGGTGGACCTCTTTGTCTCGTATCTGGGGATTTACCCGCCGGGCTGCGTCGTGGAATTGAATTCGGGGGAAGTGGGTATTGTCCTGGAATCCAATCCGGCGGAGAAGCTAAAGCCGAAAGTCATGGTGTTGCGCGACGCCGACCAGCAGCCGACTCAGCGTCTGGTCGATTGGTCTAAAAAGGCAGCCGGCGGGCGCGGCGGCCATTGCCGGATCGCCAGGGTTTGCAAGCCGGGGGATTTCGGGATCGAAGTGGGCCAATACTACAAAGAAATCCTTCAAGCCTACCACTGAAGGAGAAACCGCTAATCAAGCCATCCATGCTTCGACAAGGCTCTCCTGAGCGTAGCCGAAGGGCTCGGCACGAACGGCTTATTAACAGCATTGCCCCCGCGACGCGGGGGCCAGCCGGCGGGCAGGGCCTTTAAACCCTAAGCCACTGCGCAATCGCGGTGTGTTGGAATTCGAGGGTTTTGAACAAGAGCTTGTAGACGCCTTTGTTCCAGGCCAGGAAGGCTTTTTCCTCGGCCCAGCGCGGCAGCAGGCGGAAGGCGTGCAGCGCGACCATGGCGTATTGGGTCGCCAGGGAGAAGATGCTGCTGTCCAGCGTGGACAGCAGTTCCATCGAGCGCCTGCGCCCGGTCGGGCTGTTGCGCCAGTAGGAGAAAATGCACTGGTTGAGCAGCATGGCTTCGGGGGTCTGCGCCAGGAAGGCTTCGCGCAATTCCTCGGCCAGCGTGCGGCGTGTCAGTTGCAGGCGGTCGCCGACGCGGGCGTAGCGCTTCAGCGCGGCGGCGAAGTTGAACTGTTCGCCCGTCTTGGTTTCGCGCAGGGCGTCGCGCAAAATCAAGGCGTCCTTGACGGCGGCGGTGATGCCCGAGGCGGTCAGCGGATGGCAGCAACCGCGCGCGTCGCCGACCAGGGCGAAATTGTGTTTGACGCTGGTTTTCGGGATGATGCAAAAATTCGCCGCCGCCAGCGGCTTGTTTTCCACCAGGTGCTGCTCGACGGCCTCCCGGAGCGCCTCGGGAAAGAAGCTCAAATGGGCTTTGATCGATTCTTTGGGCTCGGCGTCTTTGAGCACTTCAAACATGATCCGCGCGCGCCCGTTGCCGATGGAGTAGGCATAGGCGACGCCGGCTGGATTGAGGAAAATGTTCCCATAACCGGCGTTGGGCAGGTAGGCGTCGTCGACTTCCGCGCCCATCATGCCGGAATAGCGCTGCGTGTCGTGGGTGATACCCGCCATCTTGCGCAGTTGCGACATCGGCCCGTCGGCGGCGATGATCAAACGGGCTTCGATGCGCGTTTCCACGCCGTCGTCGCTGACCACGGCGGTGAACGGCTCCGATCCGCCGCCTTCAATGCCGACGACCCGTGCGCCGATTCTTGCGCTGACGCCGGGGAAGCCGCGCACCCGGTCCAGCAACTGCTCTTTTAAGAGGCTATGCTCGATGGCCAGGCCGGAGCGCTGTTTGCCCCCGGATTCACCGTAGGGCAGGACCATGCAGGGCGAGCCTGCGTCCTGGACAGACGGAAAGATGGCAAAGCCTTTGACGATTGAGCCCAGCGGGGCGTCTTCGTCCAGCAGGCCCAGCTGGCAAAGGCCGTCAATGCCGGGCGGGTGGATGAGCTCGCCGGCCAGGCGGCGGCCGAAGGAGGGGCCGGGCTCGACAATCAGTATGTCCAAGCCCAATTGCGAAAGGGCCGCAGCCGCGGCGACGCCCGCCACTCCACCGCCCGCAATTAAAACATCCACCTTTTCCCGACCATTTGTCTTTTCATTCATATCCGATATCCGGTTTCTTCTCGAAGAGGGGGTAGCCAGTCGGTGCCGGCCACATCGCTTAAAGTGCTGCAACTATTCAATTTTTGTGCCATTTCATTCCGCACCAGCCGTTTTCCGGGCATGGCTCGCCAATGCCCAGGCCGGAAAATAGGTGTGGTAAAGCCGGTAGTCCAACATCGCCGCACCGAAGAACACGCCGTTGACCGCCTGCCGCGGCCAGTCGCCGTTTTCTTGCTGCTGCTCCACGAGCCAGGCGATGCCGCGCCGTATGCTGTCGTGTCCGGCAGGCAGGATGTCGAGCAAGGCGAGCAAGGCCCAACTGGTCATCACCACCTGGCTTTGCGGATGCTCGACATAGCGGCCTTCGAGACAGCTAGTGTAATGCTCGCCCCAGCCGCCATCGGGGCGCTGTTTGCCGACCAGCCAACGCGCCGCCGATTGCAGCGCAGGATCGGTCGGGGGCACGCCCGCCGTGCGCAAGGCCTTGGCGACATGGAAAATGGCGTACGTGTGGTTGATGCCCCAAAAGCCCGCGTAAGACCCGTCCTTGAGCTGGCTTTTGCGCAGCAGCGCCAGGGCTGAGGCGGCGGCGCGGTCGATCCGCCCGTCGGCGTCGTCGGGATAGTGCTTGCGGTAATGGCTCAACGCGGCGAGCGCCGAGGCGGTGCATTCGATGTAAGAAAGCTCGGTCATGCACTGGCCGAACATTTCCGAAGGATTGACCATTTCCAGCAGCCGGCCGGCGCGGCGGCGCTCGTAAGTGCCGAAACCACCGTCGGCGTTTTGCCGGGACAGGATGAATTCCACCGCTTGCCGCAGGCGATCCTCGCTGACAGGCTCTGCGATCTCAATCCCGGATTCTTGCAGGAGGAGCAGGGCGCTCAAGGCTTCCGCCGTGCAGTCGCTGACCGGCCAGCGGTGCTGGCCGTCGGAAAAGCACCAGCCGCCCAGCGCCGGATCGCGCCAGTAGGCACAAAAATCCGGCAATTCCTCGGTCATTTGCGCGGCCTTGAAAAACCGGCTGGCCTGGTTGAGGGCTTGCGCGCCGCCTTCGACAGGCGCTGGCGACTCCAGCAGGGCCTGGACGGCGAAAGCCGTGTCCCAAGTGTTGGAGCGCGCGCCGACATAGCGGATGCCCTCGGCCTCGTCCTCCCAGCGCCAGGCTTCGACGGCGGCCAGGCTGGGCGCGAGATCCGGGTGCCGGGGATTCTCGGCGAACAGGGCGAGGCAGTTGAGCAGCCCGCTGACCGGGGAGATGCTTTGATATTGCGTCGAGCGCTGCTCATAAACGATCTTGTCCAAGCACACGGCCAGCCCGTGTTGGCGCAGCCTGGCGCTGTGGCGGCGCTCGTAGGCGGCGAGCAGGTTGTAGACGCCGCGCAACACCGGGCTGACCGGCACCAGGACGTCGCTGGCCGCGACGGCGTGGCGGCAGGCGGCGAAGTCTATGGCCTGGTAAGGCTCGGCATAGAGTTCCTGGCGCAAGGACTCGCGCAAGCCCGCCGGCAAGTCGGCGACAAAGCGCTTGCCGTAGAGGAAGGCGATCCCCAGGTAGATCAGGCGGGTATGGCAATAGTATCGGCGCGGGTGGAACGGCAGCCATTCCGGCAACAGGAACAGTTCCGGCGGTATGGAATTGAGCCCCGGGTACTCATAGAGGCCGAGCATGGCCAGCCAGAATTTGCCCCAGGTGGGGATGGCTTTGACGCCGTCCGGCTGGGCGCGCAGCCACTGCCGGGCCTTGGTCGGCACGGGATCGTCCGCCGGCACGCCGAGCAGCCTGAGGGCGACATAGGCCAGGGTCGTGAAAAAAACATAGCCCGGCGACTCCGGATGCATGCCCCAGGCGCCGTCGCTCAACTGGTAGTAGGCGAAGTGCTTGACGATGGCTTGCTTTTCCGTTTCGGTGTACGGCTGGCCGGCTACTGTGCGCACGATGACCGCCTGGGCCAGGATCATCGTGCACCACACCATTTCCTCCTCCCAGTCCCCCGTTGGCTTTTGCAGCTCAAGCAGACGGCGCAGGGCGCGGCGGCAGGACTCCGTGACAGTGGCCAATGGCGCTGTCATCCGCTGCTCGTCCGGGGAAAATGGGGTGTTGAGGTTCAAAAATGGCTTCTTCTGGCGGAGGTTGACGAGACGTGGACAGATGTTGGCGGGCATGCCATGGCCTTGCCATGGGCTTCGGGTGCGATGTCCATCCCAGGCCTGCCACAGGGCCTTAAAGCGCACGGGCCTGGCTCGGCGCTATGCTTTCCTTACGCCATCCCTAAGGCCCGGCGTCAATTGTGCGGGAAAAACATCTTTTTGTCCACTTTTTACAACAGATTCGGCAGGCTTTTCATGGCCTTGCCCGTCCGCGCATCAACCATCAATAATCTGCGGGATTGCGCGCGCCTAGCGCCCGAGCAGCACGATGCGGATCATGGCCAGAAGCCCTTGCAGTTTTTTGACGACGCCGGGCTCGGCGTGGATCGGATAGACGCCGGGGAGGGCCTGGCCTTTCGCCAGCTTGCTTAGGCGTTGCTTGACGGAGGCGTCCAGTTTGCCGTCGGCGGCCAATTCCATGAACATCGCCTTCACATTGCCCAAGTCGAAGAAATCGCGCTGCCAGCACCATTTGCCTTCGCCGCCGTAGCGGAACCAGGAGCCGCCGAGGCCGGCCACCTCATACTGGCTGCCGTCTTCCCGCTTGACCGGCGCGACCTGCCGCCAAATGCCGATGACCTCGCCGCGTTGCTCGTCGATGAGGATTTGATCGTAAGGGTAGCGCCACTTCTCAAAGCCCTCCATGTGAACGCCCAAGGCCCAATCTTCGATCTCCTTGCGGCCTTTGGCGATGAATTCCCGGTTCGGGCCCATGTTCCAACTGTACTCGGCGTCTTCGGTGTACATCGCGCCCAGATGTTTGATCCAGTCGCCTTCGCGCTCGGATTGGGCGTTGGCCGCGATCCAGCGTTGGACCATTTCTTCAAGTTCGGCGCGGGGATATGCGGACATCGCCTGGTTCTCCATGGGTAAAAGATTGATGTCTTGAACGCTTCAAGCAGGTGGCCATGGCGCTCTATGGACAGCCATCATAACATATACCCGTTGCTGCGCGGCGAGGCCAGCGAGGCGGACTCGATTGATGCATTTCGTCTCTTAACGCATCCCAAGGCCTTAACCCATTGATTCTGCTAGGGCCGATTTCTAGGCGGGGATTGCTGGCTGTAGACCGGCTCATAAAGCGAGTATCGACTCCAATGTCAGTACGGGGCCAACCATCTCAGGGGACTGGCGTAAGCGATATTCGATTACAATCTACCAGGCTTCTTTGGAGATGATATATTTTTCCAGCTCAAAATCGCCGTTTTCACTAAAATGCTTCGCGAAAACGAGATCAAGACCCGTACTTGATATATATGGCGCCTTGACCCTGCGGAGTTATCGCAAACGGAATCACAAAATGTGGATCCCAGTTGTTATGATTGGTTAAGAATGTGCCACTGATTATTTAACACCTTCAATGTTGAGGAATATTCCAAAAGCCGTACGTAGTTCGTTGCGGCAATCCCTTGGCTTTGCGGTGCCAGTTTTCAGCGCTGGCCGCAGCCACTTCGTGTTGCTCCCGAGTAGCGCCTGATGTTCCTTGGGTGTACTCATAGGCATGATCGGTTTGATGTTTTGCGTTTTTTGCCGCCACGCCCAAGGCGCTTGAACCGGGCCGGGCTTGAGTCTCGCGTCTTTCGGACGGAAAAACAATGCCTTGAGCAGGATCGACCCCTTCCAGGCGAACCCTGAGGAGTCGATCCTGCCGTGGCCCATAAAATATGGCCAGCCCCACGCATGATCCACGGGCCGGCTATGCTAAGATTTCCCGAAACCATCACGGAACCCAAGCGAATGAGCCAACCCACGATCAACCCGCCGCCCGTGCTGCCGGGCGCGTACCCGTTAGTCGGACACATCCTCGATTTCGGCAAGAACCCCCATGACTTCATGATGCGCCTGCGCCGGCAATTGGGCGATGTCGCCGAATTCAAGATGTTCCACCAGGACATGGTGCTGATGACCGGCGAGGAGGCGAGCGAGGCTTTCTACCGCGCCCCCGACGAGGTCTTGGACCAGGGGCCGGCCTATAAGATCATGACGCCGATTTTCGGCAAGGGCGTGGTGTTCGACGCGCCGATCAAGCGCAAGAACGAGCAGTTGCAGATGTTGATGCCAGCGCTGCGCGACAAGGCGATGCGGACGTATTCGGGGATCATCGTCGGCGAGGTGGAAAGCCTGGTCAAGGATTGGGGCGCCGCCGGCGAGGTGGATTTGCTGGAGTTCGCCAAGGAGTTGACGATTTACACATCCAGCCATTGCCTGCTCGGGCCGGAGTTCCGGTTCGAGTTGAACAAGGAGTTCGGCAAGATTTACCACGACTTGGAAATGGGCATCCAGCCTATCGCGTATGTGTTCCCCTATCTGCCTTTGCCGGTGTTCCGCCGCCGCGACCAGGCGCGCGGGCAGTTGCAAAAACTGGTGGCGCAGATCATCGAGAAGCGGGCGGGGCAGGCGGAAAGCACGACGAATGTGTTCCAGACCCTGATCGACGCGCATTACGAGGACGGCAGCAAGCTGACCGCCCATGAAATCACCGGCATGTTGATCGCGGCCGTGTTCGCGGGCCACCACACCAGTTCGGGCACCGCGTCTTGGGTGTTGATCGAGTTGCTGCGCAATCCCGAACACTATAAGGCGGTGGTCGAGGAGGTCGACGGTTTGTTTGGCGAGGACGGCGAGGTGACGTTTGAGTCTTTGCGGCAGATTCCGAAACTGGAAAACGTCATCAAAGAGGTGCTGCGGCTGCATCCGCCGCTGATTATTTTGATGCGCAAGGTCATGCAGGATTTCAAGGTCAAGGATTACACGATCAAGGCGGGCAAGTTCGTCTGCGCGGCCCCGTCGGTGACGCACCGGATTCCCGAGTTGTTTCCCGACCCCGAACGCTTCGATCCCGACCGCTATCTGCCTGAGCGCGGCGAGGACAAAAATCTGTTCGGCTGGCAGGCGTTTGGCGGCGGCAAGCACAAATGCTCGGGCAACGCGTTCGCGCTGTTTCAGATCAAGGCCATTTTTTGCGTGCTGCTGCGGCGCTATGATTTTGAGCTGGTGGACGCGCCCGCGGGCTATCGCGACGATTACACGAAAATGGTGGTGGAGCCGGCTTCCCCTTGCCGGGTTCGCTATCGCAAGCGGCAAACCGGCCTGGCCGCCGCCGCGCCGGCCAGCGCGGTCGAAAGTTTCGCCGGGGAAAAGCCGGCCACGTTCGCGGTGCAAGTCGATTGGGATTTGTGCAAGGGCCATGCTAATTGCATGGCGGAAGCGCCGGAGATTTTCCAGGTGGACGAGAAGGGCCAGTTGACGGTGCTGGACTCTGCGCCGCCGATGGAATGGTTGGTGAAGGCCAAAGCCGCGGAAAAGTTTTGCCCAACCCAGGCCATCAAGATAGTCGGCGACGATTGCCAAAGCGGCGGTTTAGGCTCATGATACCGGCAGAGTATGCGACAGCTTGCCTACCCGTGTAGTCTTTAAATCATCCTTATCTTAGAATCAAGGAGTTTTCATGTCTTTGTTGAAAAATTTAGTTTTGCTGTGCATGGCAGGTTTGTTCTTGGCCGCTTGCGGCGCCGGCACCAACGATCCGGGGCCGAAAAAGCCGGCCTGGTCCAGCCAGTCGCCGGAAAGGCTGTTTAATTAAAAGCCTCCCCCTCGCTGCCCGCTTAATCGGCGTCAAACAATTCGCCCTGGCGCGGCGTTGGCCGGGTTCCCGCCGGAGCCAGCGCCGAAAAGCCCACGCCCAGCAGCCGCACGTCGCGCCTTCCCGCCTCGGTTTTTTCCAGCAGTCCGGCCAGATGCGCGGCGGCGTCGGCCCGCCCGCCGAAAGGCCGGGGCAGGGTCTTGGCCCGCGTCACCAAGGTGAAGTCGGCATAGCGCACTTTAAGGGTCAGGGTGTGGGCGCTTAGGCCCAGCCCGGCCAGCTTTTCCAGCACCTCGCCGGCCATGCCTTCGAGCCGGGCCAGCATCTCGGCCTTGTCGGCCAGGTCGGCGGCGAAGGTCTCTTCCTCCCCCAGCGATTTTCGCGGCCGCGAAGGCTGCACCGGCCGCTCGTCCAGCCCCCGTGAAATCTGATAGTAATGCCGCCCGGCCTTGCCGAAATGGCGCGTCAGCTCTTCCAGCGCGCGCATGCGCAGCTCCTCCCCTGTGGTGATGCCGAGCGCGCGCATTTTCGCCTCGGTGGCCTTGCCGATGCCGTGGAAGCGTCCCACCGGCAGGCGCTTGACAAATTCCGGGCCTTGCTCCGGGGTGATCAGGCACAGCCCGTCGGGCTTGTCCAGGTCGGAGGCGATTTTGGCGAGGAATTTGTTGTAGGAGACGCCGGCGGAGGCGGTGAGTTCGGTGGCGGCGCGGATGCGGCGTTTGATCTCGCGGGCGACCAGCGTGGCGGAGCCTTGGAAGGCCGGGCAGCCGGTCACGTCGAGATAGGCCTCGTCCAAGGAGACGGGCTCCACCCAGTCGGTGAATTCCAGGGCGATGGCGCGGATTTGCCGGGAGACTTCGCGGTAGGCCTCAAAACGGGGACGGACGAAAACGGCGTGGGGGCAGAGCCTGCGGGCGTGGGCGGCGGGCATGGCGGAGCGGACGCCGAAGGCCCTGGCCGCGTAGTCGCAGGTCGCCACCACGCCCCGCGAATCGGGGCTGCCGCCCACGATCAGCGGCTGCTTCCGGTATTCGGGGAAGTCGCGCTGCTCCACGGCGGCATAGAACGCGTCCATGTCGATGTGGATGATTTTGCGCGTGGGCGGGCGGTCTGGCGCGGCGGCCACGGCGTCTTCACCGCGTGGCGCTCAGTCCTTGTCGGGATCGGCGCCCAGCCGGTGGAAGGGGAAGGGCATGCGCTCGGTCTTGTAGGTCATGAACAGCATCATCTGATACGTCCAGTTCGAGATCGCCTCGCCCCAGCGGACGCCGCGCTGCGTCACCCGGCCGGTGAACAAGTGGCAGAGGAACTGGTAGAACGCGACCAGCAGCAGCACTTTGCTGATGACCATGTTGATGAGATTGAACAGGACGACAAAAATCAGCCGCAAAATGGCGTTGGAAGGTACCCGGTCAGTGTGGTTCAGCGTGTTGGCCATGTGAAAAGAACTCTAGCTTTTTTTATTCGTGAGCCGGTAGTGCCTGCCGCGACTGGGCAGGCGCCGCCAGTTTGTGTGTTTAACCCGTTTGCAGCAGGTTGCGCAGGTCGATGGCCGCCGCGTTGGCGCGGGCGATGTAGTTGGCGAGGGTCAGCGAGTAGTTGGCGAACAGGCCGAAACCGCCGCCGTTCAGGATGACCGGGCTGAGGAACGGGGCTTGCCCATCCTCCAATTCATGGATCATATTTAGCAGAGAGACAATCGCGGTCTTGTTGCCGAGAATGTCGCGGAAATCGTACTCGATCGCATGCAGGATATGCACCGTGGCCCAGCAGTAGCCGCGCGCCTCGAAGAAAATGTCGTCGATGTTCCACCAGGACGTTTTGGACACCTGCACCCGGCCTTCTTCTTCCTGGCTGATCTGCCGGGCGTCGCCGGCGCTGGCGCTGAGGCGGTTGGAGAGGCTGCCCAGGCGCTGTTTCAGAATTTCCAGATACTGGCGCAGGTTGTCCGCGCGGGAGTAGAACTGGGCTTCGTTGGTGGTGTCGCCCACGGGCGTGCCGGCCGGCGCTTTCTTTTTGAGGCGTTCACGGTAGCGCTCCATGGCTTCGATGCCTTTGGCGTACTCGCCTTCGGAGGAGGGCAGTTGCCAGGATTTGTGGTCGAAGTAGAACATCGGCTCGGCCTTGGCCAGATCCGGGTCTTCCTTGGAATTCGACTGCGCGCGGGCGATGTGGTTGCGCAGCGCGGAGGTGCCGTCGCGCAGCGCGGTCAGCGCGCCGTACTCCCATTGGGGCATGTTGTCTTCCAGCACGCCCGGCGGGAACATGTCATTGGACAGGAAGCCGCCCGGCTTGTGCAGCAGCGTGTCGGCGACATGGATCAGCGCGGAGGCGTAGGCGTAGCCCAAGGGCATATCCTTGGGCTTGTCGACGCCCGCGTCTTTCATCGCCACCTCGATGACATTGAAGGGAGGCTCCTCGTCGCCCCAATATTCCGCAATCCCGAAGAGCAGGGCGCCAATCAGCGCCAGCGACACGCCCACCGTCCAAAGCGGACCCTTTTCCTTTAGCGTTTTCGGATTGACGAGATCCAGCACGCCGGTGGCGGGTGCTTTTTGCAAGCTTGCTGATTTCTTTGGCACTGACATGGATTAGTCCTGTGGCGATTTCCCAAACGGGATTGATTATATCTTAGTTCTCGTTTCCGTTGCAGACCGTTGCGGCTTTAGCCGTCCCGTTTCTTGGCGCGCGGATGGGCCTGGTCGTAAACCGCCGCGAGGCGCTGGAAATCGAGATGGGTGTAAATCTGTGTGGTGGCGATGTTGGCGTGGCCGAGCAATTCCTGCACCGCGCGCAGATCGCCCGAGCCTTCCAGCATGTGGCTGGCAAAGGAGTGGCGCAGTTTGTGCGGGTGGACGCCGCCGTCGATGCCGTGCTTGACGCGCCAGCGCTCCAGGCGTTGTTGGACGCTGCGCGGCGCGATGCGCGAGCCCCGCCGGCTGACGAACAAGGCCGGCTCCTGCCCGGCCGCGTAGGCCGGCCGGGCTTCCAGCCAGATCCGGATCGCCGCGCAGGCCTTGCCGCCCACGGGGACATAGCGGGAGCGGCCGCCCTTGCCGGCGCGGACGAACACAGAACCTTCGTCCAGGTCGATGTCCACGCAATCCAGGCCGGTCAACTCGCTTAAGCGCAGCCCGGACGAATAGAACAATTCCCACATGGCGACATCGCGGACTTCCAACGCGTCGTCCTGCTGCGCCTCCAGCATCCCGGCCATTTGATCCACGTCCAAAGGCTTCGGCAGCGTGCGCGGCGCTTTGGGCGCGCGGACGCCCTTGGCCGGATTCAGGCTTAAGCAGCCTTCGGCGAGTAGATCATCGAAAAAGCCGCGGATGGCGGACAGTTCCCGTTGCAGGCTGCGGCTGCCAAGCCCCGCGCGGTGGCGCTCGGCGATATGGGCGCGGACATGCGGCTCGCGCAAGTCCTGCCAAGATTCCAGCGCATCATGGTTTTCGCAGTAAGCGGCAAACTGGCCCAGGTCGTGGCGGTAGGCTTCCAGCGTGTGCGGGGATGCGCGCTGCTGCGTTTGCAGCTTTTCAAAAAAGCGCGCCAAAGCAGCCTGCGCGTCCGGGCTCATGCCAAGGGCCGCTCGCCGCCGGGCAGCAAGGAAACGAAGCGGGCCGCCACCACATCGCTCATTTGCGACAGGAACAGATGGCCCATGGCCGGCTCGAAGCGCGCGGGGTCGCGGCTGCCGATGGCTAGCACGCCCTTAAGGCCGGCGTGACACAAGGGTACGAGGGCGTAGGATTCAACCTCGCAGGCTTCGCGTCCAAATAAAAAGCCCGCCTGCTCGGCGCTGGGCTTGCCACATTCCGGCTTGCCGATTTCCAGGACTTTTTGGAAATGGGCCAGTTGCGGACTGTCTTCGGACACGCACAGGTCGGCGATGGGGCAGTCAATGAGCGGTTGGATCAGCCGCACGCTGACAAAATCGGCTTGGAAGCAATCGCTCAACAGCCAGCGCAAAGCCGCCAGGGCATCGTCCAGGGAGACCGCGTCCAGCAGTGCGATGCTCAGTTGATGGAAGCGGCGCAGCAAGGCGTCGTTGTCCCGCGCGATTTGCAGGATGTCGTGCAACTGCGCTTGCAGCTTGCGGTTTTTCTCCCGCAACAGTTCGATTTGCCGAGTCACCAGGGACACCGCGTCGCCGCAAGGATGCGGCAGCTTCAAGGATTCCAGGCAGTCGGGATGGTGGTGGAAAAAATCGGGATGGTTTAACAGCCAGTCTTCGATCAGCGCCGGGGCGATGTCCAGGGTGTCGGGGGCTTGTTGGGCTTTGTTCAATGTGTTCAATGTCATAATGTCAGTGAGCCTTCAAAAACGGTTGCCGCCGGGCCGGTCATGAACACCGGCTCGCCGCGGCCACGCCAGCGGATGCGCAGCGACCCGCCAGGCAAATCCACCCGCACCGGGCTGTCCAGCAAGCCTTGCTCGATGCCGACCACCGCCGCGGCGCATGCCCCGCTGCCGCAGGCCAAGGTCTCCCCGCTGCCTCTTTCAAACACCCGCAGGCGGATGTGTCGCCGGTCGACAACCTGCATGAAACCGATGTTCGCCCGCTCCGGGAACAAGGCGTGGCGCTCCAGAACCGGCCCCAAAGTCTCCACCGGCGCGTCGTCCACAGAATCGACCCGCAGCACCGCGTGGGGATTGCCTATCGACACCGCGCCGAACGTCCAGCCTCTTCCCAGCGCCTCGACCGGGTAGGACAGTGCCTCTGGCTCGGCGTTCAAGGGGATTTGCGCTGGCGCGTGGCGGGGAACGCCCATGTCCACGGTGATATTACCATCTTCTTCACGGTGCAGAACCAGCGGGCCCGACGAGGTGTCCACCCGCACTTCCGGCTTGTCGCTGAGGCCCTGTTCATGGACGAAGCGGGCGAAACAGCGCGCGCCGTTGCCGCACTGGGAGACTTCGCCGCCATCGGCGTTGAAGATGCGGTAGCGGAAATCGGCGTCCGCGCTGGCCGCGGGCTCGACCAGCAGCAACTGGTCGCAGCCCACGCCGAAATGGCGGTCGGCGATTTGGCGCACTTGCGCCGGGGTCAAATTGACAACTTGGCGCACCGCGTCGATGACGACGAAATCGTTGCCTAGGCCGTGCATTTTGGTGAATTTCAGCATGGCAGCTTGGCCTCGCCGGCATAAAGCTCCGCCACGCTTTCCCGCGCCCGCACGAGGTGCGCCTGCTCCCCGTCCACCATCACCTCCGCCGGGCGCGGCCTGGAATTGTAATTGGAACTCATGCTGAAGCCGTAAGCCCCCGCCGAGCGCACCGCCAGCAAGTCGCCCTCGCGGATCGCCAGTTCGCGCTCCTTGCCGAGGAAATCCCCGGTCTCGCAGACGGGGCCTACGATGTCCCAAGTCTTCGCCTCGCCCGCGCCGCCTTCGACCACCGGCAAAATGGCCTGCCAGGCTTTGTACAGCGCAGGCCGCAACAAATCGTTCATGGCCGCGTCGACGATGGCGAAATTCTTCACGCTGTTGGACTTCAGATACTCGACGCGGGTCAACAGGATGCCGGCGTTGCCGGCGATGGCCCTGCCGGGTTCGATCAGGATTTCATACGGCGCGTCTTGCAGGCGCGCGTTGATGGCCTTAGCCAACTCATCAGGCTCAGGCGGCTGCTCGTCGCGGTAGCGGATCCCTAAGCCGCCGCCCAAGTCCAGATGGTGGAGGTGGATGCCGCGTTTTTCCAACTCGCCGGTCAAGGCCAGCACCCGCTCCAGCGCGTCGAGGAACGGGCCGGTGCTGGTCAGTTGCGAGCCGATGTGGCAATCGACGCCGGCCACGTCCAGATGGGGCAGGGCGCTGGCGCGCTCGTATTCCGCCACGGCCAGATCAATGTCGATGCCGAATTTGTTTTCCTTCAGCCCGGTGGAAATGTAAGGATGGGTTTGCGCGTCCACGTCCGGGTTGACGCGCAGCGACACCGGGGCTTTCACGCCCAACTCGCCGGCGATGCGGTTCAGCCGGTCCAGCTCGCCCGCCACTTCCACATTGAAACAGCGGATGCCGGCCTGCAAAGCCCGGCGCATTTCATCTTCACGCTTGCCTACGCCGGAAAACACAATTTTGCCGGGCTCGCCGCCCGCCGCCAGCACCCGCTCCAACTCGCCCACCGAGACGATGTCGAAGCCCGAGCCCAGGCGGGCCAGCACATTCAGCAAGCCAATGTTGGAATTGGCCTTGACCGCGTAGCAGACCAGGTGCGGCCGGCCGGCGAAGGCGTTGTCGAAAGCCCGCCAGTGCCGCTCCAAGGTGGCGCGGGAATAAACATAGCAAGGCGTGCCGAAACGCTCGGCGATCACCTGCAGCGGAACGGCTTCGGCGCACAGCACACCGCCGCGATAATTGAAATAATCCATGGGAGTCGGCTTTTACTTGGACGGAGTGGGTTCTTGCGGGGCTTTCTGAGCTTTGTCCGGGCTCTGCGCGGCAGGCTTGGCCGGCTGCTGGGCGGGCGGCGGCCCTTCGACAGGCTCCTTGGGCAGGTACAGCGGCCCTTTCAAGCCGCAGGCGGACAATAGGGCGAAGGCCGCGAATGATGCGATAATGCGGGATGTCGGAATCATGCTGGACGGGTGATGCTCACGGGTTTGGTGGGAGGCGGCAAGCGCGTTCGCCTTTGCGCCATGAAATGGAAAGCCATTCTAAAGCAAAACCCGCCAAGGCCCAACGCGCCAAGACGGTTGAGTTATCTGGCTCCTACGAAGAAAAAGCAGTCTCGCGCAACGGCGCAACGACGCAACGCAAAGAGGTTCTGTTACGTTGCGGGCGTCGCGCCGTTGCGTGAGGCGGTTTTTTCGCCTTGGCGTGGCCATTTTCCATTGATCTACCCTCTAAAGCCCCATGCAAGCCGAAGAATTTCAGTCCGCCGTCCTCGCCTGGTTTGACCGCGAAGGGCGCAAAAACCTGCCCTGGCAGACCGAGCCCACGCCTTACCGGGTCTGGGTGTCGGAAATCATGCTCCAGCAAACCCAGGTCGCCACGGTGATCCCCTATTTCGAGCGCTTCATGGCGCGCTTTCCCAGCCTGCAAGCGCTGGCCGAGGCGGCGGAGGACGAAGTCTTGGGCCATTGGGCGGGCTTGGGCTATTACGCCCGCGCCCGCAATCTGCGCAAAGCCGCGCAAATCGTCATGCGCGACCACGGCGGGGAACTGCCCGCCGACGCTGAAAGCCTGGCCGCGCTGCCCGGCATAGGCCGCTCCACCGCCGGGGCGATATTGAGTTTGGGGCAGGGCATCCGCGCCGCGATCCTGGACGGCAATGTCAAGCGCGTGTTAAGCCGCCATGCTGCCGTCGAGGGCTGGCCGGGCGACGCCCAAACCGCCCGCGAACTTTGGCACATCAGCGAACAACTGACCCCCCACGCGCGCGTCGCCGACTACACCCAGGCAATGATGGATCTGGGCGCGACGCTTTGCACCCGCGCCAAGCCAGACTGCCCGCGCTGCCCGGTGCGGGCGGGTTGCCTGGCGTCGCGGCTGGGGCTTACCGGGGAATTGCCCACGCCCCGGCCTAAAAAAGACCTGCCGACCCGGCGTTGCTGGATGCTGGTGTTGCGCGACCGGGAAGGGGGGTTTTACCTGGAAAAGCGCCCGCCGACCGGCATCTGGGGCGGGCTGTGGAGCTTCCCCGAGTTCGATGCGCGCGGCGAGGCGTCGGCCTGGTGCGCAAGCCGGGGCATTGCCGCCGGGCTTGAGGCGCTGCCGCAACGGCGGCATACTTTCAGCCATTACCATCTGGACTACACCGCCTTGGTCGGGCGCGTCGAACAGCCGAACCGGATCGCCGAAGCAGGCTCGGGCTGGCTCAAACCCGAATTAGATCAAGCTTTGCCGACGCCGGTGCGGCGCTTGATGCTGGAACTGGGCGATGAGTGAAACGCGTGGGCGGAAGCGGTTTCCAAGCGCGACGGATTTTGAAAGTCGCGGTTTAAAACCGCTCCCACGACAATAGGGCCGCCGGGCTTAATCTTACCCTTAACATTATTGCGAGGAACCAAAATCCATGGGCAGAACAGTGCAATGCGCAAAACTAGGCACGGCTTTGGAAGGATTGGACAAACTCCCTTTTCCGGGGACGCAGGGCCAGCGCATTTATGACAGTATCTCGGCGCAAGCCTGGCAAGAATGGTTGAAACTGCAAACCATGCTCATCAACGAACACCGCCTGACGCCATTCCAAGCCAAAGACCGACAATTCCTCGCCGAGGAGCGGGAGAAGTTCCTGTTCGGCCCCGGCGCGTCCGCGCCGGAGGGCTATGTGCCGCCTAAGGCTTGAAACGCAAACCCGCTTTTAAGTAAACCAGGGAAACCAATTTTAACCGCCGTTCGCCCTGAGCCTGTCGAAGGGCGGGTTTCGACAGGCTCAGCCCGAACGGAATTCAAAGCCGTTTTGCCGGAACACTTAATCAACTATAACGCCCGCTGACCGCCGCCCGCGCCGGCTCTATGCCTTGCTTGCGCAGGCGCTCGGCGGCGTAGCCGCTGCCGGTGCGCAGCCAGATTTCATAAAGCCGCAACACATCGTTGGGCGAACCCATCGGCGTGTTGTCGCCAACTTCCGCCAGCGCGTCCACGAACAATTGGAACTTCGCCGACAACTCAGCGAAAATCGCCCTAAAAGTGCGCGCGCGCACCGAACCGGACGCTTGCTCGGACAGGAACCCATACGCGCTGCCGCCCATCGCAATGTAATAGTCGACGTCCACCAGCTTGCGGCTGAAGCTAGCGGCGAACAAGCCCGCCACCACCAAGGCCACATCCCCCAGCCGCCGCAACGCGGCTTCGCGCTCCATCGGGGTTTTCGCCTCCACCGCCTCGGCATAGGTCAGCGCCAACGGCTGCTGGCCCACGCCGTCCGGGGTTTGCGGGAACAGATTCTCCGCCCGCACAGTCCAGGCCAGCAGGTTGACGACATAAAACACCGTGTCTTCACCCGCCTTCACCTTCTGGCGGGACAGGGCCGAGTGCAAGGAATCCTTGAAATATTCCGCGACATTCATGTCGACAATCAATGACGGTTTACCGGGCGCGGTCTCGTGTGGCATGGCTTCACCTCTCGTGGCGGAACGTGTGGAAACAAGCGGCCCGGCTGCCGGCCCGCCTTTACATTCTAATTTGATACAGAAGACGTGCCAAAAGTTGCGGGGAGCGAAAAAGAGCGCTGCCGTTTAGGCAGGGGAGCCGCAATCCTGCGCCATGGAAGGACGTGTGTTTGCTGTTTTGATGGGGAAGTTTTTTCGTGACGGGCGTTGACAGGCAAAGGGCCGGGGGAGTAAATTCGAGATCACAAACTTTGCAAGCTCAAAGCAAGACGCTTGCTAGGGTGTCCAATACAAAGGCAGACCATAAAAAATAACCATAGAAATGACACCAAGAACCCAAGAACTAATTGACCGCATACAGGCGGAGGTAAAGTCAGGCAAAATAGACGTTGTACCGCGATCCCCATATGTGGATGTGTCTGATCGCGGGGAAGTTGTCAGGCTACCTAATCCAGTGGAAAAAACAAACGAGCTATTGGGTGAGGGTGCGGAAGTTCTAAATAAACGGCTTGCATCCATTGATACGACACTAGCTGAGATGAAGAAGCCTCATTGGACTGTTTCTCCTATGTTTTGGATCGTTGTTGCCAGTTTGGTAGTGGGGTTATTTTCTGCAGTAGGGGCCTGGTTACCTGTGTTGGCAATGAATCAACCTGGTCCTGAAAATATCTCAATGCCAACACCAGCCCAAGTATTGCCACCCCAAGAACAGTTGAAAACCCAAAAAAACACACAGCCCAAAAAGCGCGCTCATTTTATCTGAAGCCATGTAGGGTGCGCACTTCGCACCCTACATGGCTTTTAACCTTCAACCTTTAGAGCATCTCATGAAACGTGAAATGGACGTAGTGCGTGCCATAATCCTCGCTGTCAAAGATTCGGTCGGGCCAATCGACGGCATTCCCGGTATCGCGCCAGATGTTTATGCATACCATGCCCAACTCTTTAGAGGAGGCTGGTATGGTAGAAGCGGCCCTTATGCCTGACAACGGCAAGGAACCCGCAATAATGGCACGAGTCTTCCGCCTCACATGGAACGGCCAGGATTTTGCGGATGCCGCGACCGATGACACGATCTGGAAAAAGGCCAAGGAGAAAGTCCTCCAACCTGCATCCTCTTGGACGTTTGCTCTCCTTCTTGAATACCTGAAGGCGGAGATAAAAGCGAAGTTAGGGCTTCCTTAAGCTGCATGGCGTAGTTGAAATAGACCATGCTCCCCAAGAAGTCAGGCAGTAATTTGTGCGCTACAGCGCATAAATTATAGGGTTTCTTAATACAAAGAAAACCCTCTTTTCTTAACGGATTTTTTATTTGGTGTTTTATGAAGAAATTACTAGCTTTTTTGCTTCTTTTTCATGCGGTCGCGTTTGCCGGTATAAGGACAAAAGATGGCGATATAATTATGGAGGGTGACACATATGCAAAGCTTGCCAAATTAGGAAGTTCTGTTGCTGAACGTAGCTATTTAACTACTGACCAAAGCACAGGCAGCACCGTCAAAGCTTTTGAATATACTTACAACAGGGACGGCGGGTATTACACCGTAACAGTGATAAATGGAAAGATTTCAGAAATATCCTGGGGTAGGTAACAGCCCGCGTAGGGCGGGTTAGGCGCGCACAGAGAAGCTTGATTCAAGCGACGGATTCGCCGCGCACCGTAACCACGAAGCGAGCTGGGGTATGCGATGTGCGCGACGGGGTTTGAAACCCCGTCGCTTACGTTTTGTGCGTGGGCATGAACTTCAAACGTTCAGGTCGGGGTTGCAAACCCCGACCGGCGCGGCATTGCTGAATATCTCGAACAACGGGGATTGTTTTTGCCGATTATCTGCACACCCGAAGAACTGTTAGGAGGTCAAGACGATGAGTGACGAAATAATTGCGGAAGTGCGAGCCATAAAAGATTCAATCGGCGCGAAGTTCAATTACGACCTTCGCGCTCTTTTTCAGGAAATCAAACGTGGTGAGGCCGAACTTCAAGCCAAAGGATTTCACTTGATTACACCCCCAACCGATCCCGCCAGCTTGCCTAACACTGCATTACAGCGGGGCCGCTTCAAAACAGGGAGGCATGTCTAATATTCTGACAAAAAAGCCCCCGGCATAAACCGGGGGCTTTTTTGTCATCCCGCATTCTCAGCCTGCCAGGGTGCCCACCGCGATATTACTGCGCATAAATTTGATTAAAAACCCCGCCGTCGGCAAAATGCTTTTTCTGCGCGACAGCCCAACTACCGGCGATTTGCTCGACGGTCAGCAATTTCAACGCCGGGAAACTGGCGCGGTTTTCTTGCAAAATCGGCTGCGAGCTGGGGCGGAAATAATGCTTGGCAATCAAGCGCTGCGCCTCGTCCGACCATAAATATTGCAGATAGGCTTCCGCCGCTTTCCGGGTGCCTTTTTTATCGGCCACTTTGTCCACCACCGCGACCGGGGCTTCGGCTTCGATGCTGACAGACGGGATCACAATGTCGAAATCGTCGGGGTTCAGCTTCTTGGCGATCAGATAGACTTCATTTTCAAACGTCAGCAGCACATCGCCAATGCCCCGCTCGACAAACGTCGTCGTCGCGCCGCGTCCGCCAGTGTCCAATACCGCGACGCGCTTGAACAGTTTGCCGACGAATGCTTTCGCCTTGTCGTCCGAGCCATATTTGCCCGCCATGAGTGCTGTCCAGCATGATCGGCACGTCAAGGCTTATTTCCAGCATATCATCGAAATGGGCAAGCTGCCTTTGCAAGGCTATTGTGCGGTCATGCGCAAACTGCTACACGCCATCCACGGCATGCTCAAACATGACAAACCATTCGACAACACCCGTTTTTATGCTATTCCGGTATTGATCGGATAGCATAAAAAAGGTTGACTTTTAACAGAGCATCTACACGGACTACACGGGCTGTTAGCCCGCGTAGGGCGGGTTAGGCGCGTACGGAGGAGCCTGATGTAAACCGAGGGATTCCCTGTTCGATTCCTTGGATGGCGGCGACACTTTGGAGGAATTTCTGCATCAGCCCAAGGTTTTCAAATAACTCCCTATTAGGCCAGCCAGCGCTTGATGAAAGTCAATAACAGCCCGGCTAGGCCGCATGCGCTGATGACCGGGATGACGCCGGCCTTGTAACGCAGCAGGGCCAGCAACGCGGCCAGGCCCAATAGCGCGGCCACGCCGTCGAAGCGTCCTTGCAAACCTTGCGGCCAGAACACGTGGTAGGCGAAGAACACGGCCAGGTTGAGGATGACGCCGACCACGGCGGCGGTGATGCCGGTCAGCGGGGCGGTGAATTTGAGGTTGCCGTGGGTGGACTCGACCAAGGGGCCGCCGGCCAGGATGAACAGGAAGCTGGGCAGGAAGGTGAAGTAGGTCACCACGGCCGCGGCGGCGGCCCCGGCCAGAAACAGATGCTCCGCGCCGAACAGCGCCTGGCCCCAGCCGGCCACGAAGCCGACAAACGTCACCACCATGATGAGCGGCCCCGGCGTGGTCTCGCCCAGGGCCAGGCCGTCGATCATCTGGTGGGCGTCAAGCCACTGGTAATGTTCGACCGCGCCCTGGTAGACATAGGGCAGCACCGCGTAGGCTCCGCCGAAGGTCAGCAAGGCGGCTTTGGTGAAAAACCAGCCCATTTGCGTCAACGCCCCATGCCAGCCGTAGCGCGCGCACAGGAAGCCGATGGCCCCGCCCCACAACACCGTTCCCGCCAAGGCCACTTTGAACAAGCCGGCCCAGGTGAAGCGGGCATGGGCGGGCGTCGGCGTGTCGTCGTCGATCAGCGCGGGGCCATAGCTCTGCTTGGCCGCGCCATGGCCGCCGCCCACGGCGAACTTTTGCGGCGCGAGCTTGCCGCCGGCCGCGCCCAGCAGCGCCGCCACGAACACGATCAATGGAAACGGCGCGTCCAGCGCGAAGATCGCCAGAAACGCCAAGCCCGCCATCGCCCACAGCAGCCCATTTTTCAGCGCCCGCGAACCGATCCGCCATGCCGCAGACAAGACGATGGCCGTCACCGCCGGTTTGATGCCATACAACACACCGGCGACGGCGGGGAGGTGGCCGTACGCCAGGTAGATCCAGCTCAGGCCAATCAGGATCAGCAGGGACGGCAGCACGAACAGCCCGCCGGCGATGATCCCGCCCCCGGTGCGGTGCATCAGCCAGCCGATGTAAGTGGCGAGTTGCTGGGCCTCCGGCCCCGGCAGCACCATGCAGTAATTCAGCGCGTGCAGATAGCGGCGCTCTGAAATCCAGCGTTTTTTCTCGACCAGATCCTGGTGCATGATACTGATCTGCCCGGCCGGCCCGCCGAAGCTGATGAAGCCGAGCTTGAGCCAGTACCAGAACGCCTGCCCCAGCGAGACAGGCTCGGGACGGTCTTGCGCGGGGCCTTGAGGTTTCATGGGACGTTTCCATGCCAAATGGGAGTCGCAGACTTTAGCCGATCCAATGGCCTTGGGCTAGGGCAATCGCGCGTGACTTAAGCGTTGATGCCTATCGGCCGCCCAAATCCGCCCAAGCCTGAAATTTCCTTCTAAGCGCCAAGATCAGCCCGCCCAAGCCAAACAACAAGCCGGTGCCCGGCTCCGGCAGGGCTTCCGTCAGCCGGATGTCATTGCCCGTCAAGCCGCTGTCGGCGTTGAAAGCGTAATCAATGTAAAATCGATAATTTTGGCCACCAAAGCTGGCAAACACGAAATGGCCCTGGTTGAACAAGCCGCCAATCAAATCGCCGCCATCGTTGGCGAGGATGTCGAAGGTTTGGCCGGCCGTCGGCGCGGAGAGCAAGGTGATGAAAAGGTCGGCATGGTCCAAGGAGACCGATCCGGTGACGGCGAGCAAATCGGCCATGCCGTGGCCCTGGGCGTTGCTGGGATCAAGGTCGATGGCGAATGTGCTGTTGGCGCTGAACACCGTGCTGCCCGTCTCCAGCGTGCCGACGCCCGCGACGCCAGGCGACAGGGTGCCGCCCAGATCCAAGGTCAACGGCCCGGTGATCGTCCCGGTGCCGCCGAAGACCGCCCCGGATTTGACGTCCACCGCGCCGCCGCCGGTGGCCGAGCCGGTGGTGTTAGTGACCAGCAAGGTTCCGCTGTTGACGGTGGTCGGGCCGGCATAGGTGCTGGCCCCGGCCAGCGTCGTGGTGCCGCCGTTGACTTGGACAGAGGCGAAGTTCGACAGCGCGCCGGCGTAGGCGAAGTGGTTGCCTGCGCCGATATTGAGGTTCAAGGTGTTGCTGTCGCCGACGCCGCCGGACACATCGCCTAGGATGGATGCCGCCCCGCCTTGGATGGTGAGCGTGTTGTCGCCGGCGCCGAGGTCGATGGCCTTGCCGCTGCTGGCGCCGTTGATGGTGCCTGCGTTGTTGACGGTGTCGTTGTCCGCCCCAGTCTTAATGGCCGCGTTGGCCGTGCCGCCGCCTTGGACGGTGGCGCCGGCCTGGTTGTTGATGGTCACGGTGAAACCGCTCGCCGGGCCGTCCACGGCGATGCCGGAATCGGAATCGCCCCGGATCAAGCCGCCGGCCTGGTTGGTGACGATGGCATTGCCGTAAATGGCCTCGCGCGTGCCTGCGAGAGGCCCCGTGGTGATGTCATTCCCCAACAGCGAAATGCCCCGGCCGACTGCGTTGGTGTTGCCTGCGGCGACGAGTCCCTCGATGGTGCCCGAGTTGGTGATCGTGCCGCCGCCGACGGTGATGCCTTCGCTCTGCGCCGGCGAGCCCGCGACGGCGCTGGTGGCGTTGATCGAGCGGATGACGCCGGTGTTGGTGATGTTCACGAGGCCATCCACGTCCACGCCGTCGCCATCGCCGGTGACGCCGTTGCCGGTGACCGTGCCGTGGTTGACGAGGGTGACGACTTCGTTGCCGTTGAGGCCGTCGATGTTGATGCCCGAGCCGTTGTCGCCTCGGATCGTGCCGCCTAGATTGTTGGTCACGCTCATGGCGTAGGCGCCGGCGTTGACGGTGATGTCGATGTTGCCGCCGGTGATGCCGTGGCGGCCGCCTTCGATCAGGCCGGCACCTGCGCTGAAGGCGTTCACGACGGTGATGCCGGAATTGGTCTGCGCATCTATGCCGTCGCTGCTGCTGCCGGTGCTGGTGGTGGATTTGATCTGGCCGTCGTTGTTGACCAAGCCGTTCACACCGGGCCGTACGGCGTCCGCTTCGGTGGCGCTGATGAGCCCTGTGGAATAGTTGTTGAGCGTGTTGCTGCCGGCTGTCGTGTTCAGTCCGCTCCAGTCAATGGCTTGATTGCCGCCGCCCGAAGCGTTTTGCGAATTGAGGGTGCCGTAGTTGTTGAGGGTGACGGTGCTGCCAGCCACTTTCATCTGGATGACATCCGCGTCCGCCGTCTGGATTAAAGCGGTCGAATTGGTGGCGCTGCCATTGTTGACCGTGAGCGTCAGGCCGCCGGTGTTGTCGCGAATCGCCCGGCTGTTGCCCGCGTTGCCGCCCGTGAGAACGCTGGTCTGCTGGATCGTGCCGTCGTTGGTGAGAGTGGAGCTGCCCGTGACGGTGATCGCAACGTTGTTGCCCGTCACGGTCAATGAGCCGCTGGCGGTGACTGTGCCGGCCTCGCCGGCCGCAAGCGTCTGTTTTGCGGTCGAAGCATTGTTGATGTTAAACGATGCTGCGAAAGCGCTGTCCAGCGCGCCCAGCGAACATACAGAGAACACGATGGACGGAATGACCGCTCCGCGACGCGGGCGGTAAGCGGGGTGCTTGAGTGGGGCTTGCATATTCAGATTGACTCCTGGTTGGTTTTATTATGGGGCTTGAAGCAATCATGGATGCGCTTGATGGCCTTGTCCCGCTGAAAACGTCTAATGAAAGCAGCCGGGCCAGAATAACTGCAAGATCAAGTTGTCACGAAAACTTCATGTTAATGTCATTAAAACGTAAAGCGGATAAAGTAAAGACAAGTCAATTCGAGTAATTATCATTTTGCGGGCAAATTATAGAGACGGCATCAAACCTCGTCAAACCTTGTGGACAGTGGCAAGGGTATTGTTGATGGCGAATCGGCAAGAATTGGATTGCTTTTGTCCATGTTTTATCGGGCAGGGTCGCCGACATTATATATATTTGATAGCCTTTGGATTTGTGTGTCAATTGGCGGGCAACCGGCGCGGCGGCTATTATTTCCCCGCCCAATCTTGGCCCGATCCTGTGGTAACATGCGCCCATTCCCTTTCCTGCCTTAGCTTTTCGCCCATGCCCGAAGAATCCGCGCCGCTTTCCACCGCTCCCCACCGCCTCTGCTTGGCCCCGATGTTGGAATGGACCGACCGGCATTTCCGGTTTTTCCTGCGGCTGATTTCGCGGCGGGTGTTTCTGTACACCGAGATGGTCACGACCGGGGCGATGTTGCATGGCGACCGGGCGCGCTTGCTGGCCTATGACCCGTCGGAGCATCCCGTCGGCTTGCAACTGGGCGGCAGCGACCCGTCGGCCTTGGCCGAGTGCGCCCGCGTCGCGGCGGGGCTGGGCTATGACGAGGTGAATCTGAACGTGGGCTGCCCCAGTGACCGGGTGCAAAACGGCCGCTTCGGGGCTTGCCTGATGGCGGAGCCGGAGCTGGTCGGCGAATGTGTGGCGGCGATGCGGGAGGCGGTCGGCATCCCGGTGACGGTGAAGACGCGCATCGGCATCGACGACCTGGATTCGTACGAGGGGCTGGCGTATTTCATCGACACCGTGGCGGCGGCGGGCTGCCGGACGTTCATCATCCATGCCCGCAAAGCCTGGCTGAAAGGCTTGTCGCCGAAGGAAAACCGCGAGATTCCGCCGCTGCGCTACGAGGTGGCGCGGCAGCTCAAGCAGGACTTCCCGGGCCTGGAAATCGTCCTCAACGGCGGCATTTTGACCTTGGACGAGTGCGTGGCGCATTTGCGGGATGTCGACGGGGTGATGCTGGGCCGCGCGGCCTACCACAACCCTTATTGCCTGGCCGAGGCGGATCGCCTGCTATTTGGCGACGAGTATTCCGTCCGCAGCCGCCACGAGGTGCTGGAGGCGTTCTTGCCTTATGTGGCGCATGAGCTGGCGCAGGGCGCGCATCTGCAAGGAATTTCGCGGCACATCCTCGGTCTGTTCCATGGCGAGCCCGGCGGCCGGCTGTGGCGGCGGCACCTCAGCGAAAACGCGGTGCGGGCCGGCGCGGGCGTGGAGGTTTTGCGGGCGGCGGCGGGGCTCGCGCGCTAGGGCTTTTGGCGGCGGCGCGCGCGGATTAAGCGATCCGCCCCTGGCGAGGTATAATCACTGGCAATTCACTTCTGGAAAACACGATGGAAGAGCATTTTTCCCAAATAATTCAGAGCATTGGCGAGGATGTTACGCGGGAGGGGCTGGTTGACACGCCCAAGCGCGCGGCGGCGGCGTTCCGCTTTCTCAACAACGGCTACGAAAAGACCCTGGATCAGATTCTCAATGACGCCATTTTCGAGGCCGACTCGGAAGACATGGTGATCGTCAAAGACATCGAGCTGTACTCGCTGTGCGAGCATCACCTGTTGCCGTTCATCGGCAAATGCCATGTGGCCTATCTGCCCAAAGGCAAGGTGCTGGGCCTGTCCAAGGTCGCCCGCATCGTCGACATGTACGCCCGCCGCCTGCAAATCCAGGAGCGGCTGACCAAGCAGATCGCCGAAGCGGTGCAGGCCGCCGTCGATCCGCGCGGCGTGGCGGTGGTGATCGAAGCCAAGCATTTGTGCATGATGATGCGCGGCGTGGAAAAGCAAAATTCGGTGATGACCACCTCGTCGATGCTCGGCTTTTTCCGCCAGTCGATCAGCACCCGCTCGGAATTCCTCAGCCTCATCAACCGCACCGGTTAGCCGCCATGACTCAAGCCTTATCCCCAACCTGCCTGCTGCTGGTGAATCTAGGCACGCCGGAAGCCCCCACCAAGGCGGCGGTCAAGCGCTACCTGGGCGAATTCCTGTGGGACCGCCGCGTCGTGGAAATCCCCAGGCCGATTTGGTGGCTGATCCTGCACGGCATCGTGCTGCAAACCCGCCCGCGCAAGTCGGCCAAGGCTTACCAAAGCGTCTGGACCGAGCGCGGCTCGCCGCTGATGGTGTACACCGAGGATTTGGCCGAGGCGGTGCGCGCCGAGCTGGCCGGGCGCGGGCTCGCGGTCGTTGTGGACATCGCGATGCGCTACGGCAAGCCGTCCATCCCGGAGCAATTGGCGAAGCACCAGGCGGCGGGCGTGGAGCGCTTCATCGTGCTGCCCTTGTATCCGCAATACGCCGCCGCGACCACCGCGTCCATCTTTGACAAAGTGGCCGAGACGTTCCGCCGCTGGCGGCATATTCCACAATTGGAGTTTGTCAGCGATTACCACCGGCATCCGGGCTACATCCAGGCGGTGGCGGCGAGTATCGAGCAATTCTGGCAGGCCAACGGGAAGTCCGAGCGGCTGCTGTTTTCCTTGCACGGCCTGCCGGATGTCAGCCGCCAACAGGGCGACCCCTATTACGAGCAATGCGTCGCCTCGACCCATGCCATCGCCGAACTACTGGGGCTTGAGGAAAGCGCCTGGGATCTGGTGTTCCAATCCCGCTTCGGCGCGCAAGAATGGCTCAGGCCGTATTGCGTGGACATGCTGAAGGAATTGCCGGGGCAGGACGTCAAATCCGTGGACGTGGTCTGCCCTGGATTCGCGGTGGACTGCCTGGAGACTCTGGAGGAAATCGCCATCGCCAACAAGGAAATCTTCATCGAGGCCGGCGGGGAGCAGTACCGCTATATTCCGGCTTTGAACGCGAGTGCTGAACATGCGCGGGCGTTGGTGGATTTGGTTTTATAACTAACTGATTGTTAGCCATATGGATAGAAAGGCCGCATTTCTCAATATCACAGTCTGCCTAGCTATTGGGGGCATTGCTTCAGCCTTTACGCCAGCTAGGTGGTTAGCCGCGTCACTTTGGGTTTTCGCCGCCCTTTTCATCAATGGTACGTTGGCATTTTACGAAGATGCCCAACCAGGAGGGTTCGAGAACCCAGACGGCACAACCACTCCTGTGTTTGCCAAGGGCAGAGGTGCCGCACGGTTTTGGTTGCAATCAATTTTGGTTTCACTTGGTGCTGTAGCGCTTGGTCTATATGTTCAATTCGCATAGCGAGTAGCCCGGATGGAGCTTTAGCCGAAGCCGGGTAAACTATATGCAATACTTAACCCACATTCCGCAAGCCGAGTAGCCGAGTAGCCGAGTAGGGTGGGCAAACGGCTTTATCGTTTGCCCACGCGGAACCGGCGCAATCGGTGGACAGGCAAAAAGACGCCTGCTACCCTACAAAGCTACACATAAAAAAGGGTAAGCAATGGCTCAAATAAAGATTTATGGCATTAAAGAAAAGCTGGCTCCGATCCGGGATCGCTTGTCAAATGTCATCCATGAGTGCGTGATGGAAGCCTTGCAGTTTCCTGCCGACAAAAGAGCGCACCGTTTCTTCTTGATGGACAAGGAGGACATGCTTTACCCTGCGGGTCGCACCGACGCCTACACGATCATAGAAATAACCATGATCGAAGGCCGTTCAGTTGAAGCGAGGAAAAAGCTAATCAGGCTGCTCTTTGACAACATCAGAGATAAAGTGAATATTCAGCACCAAGATATCGAGATATGCATTCAAGAGAGCCCGGCATGCAACTGGGGCTTTAGAGGTATGCATGGTGACGAAGTTAAATTGAACTACAAGATCAATGTCTAAAATACATGCAAAAAAAACGGCGTCGCCCCGTTAAATCCAAAGCAAAGCCCGCTCGATTCTCTTTTCTCCGATTGGCCTTCCCCGCCTGGCTGAAACGCCCGCTGCTGATCCTAGCCCCTTTCCTGGCCGTCGGCTTCATTGCTTACGTGGCCTACCAGGACTACACCGTCCGCGCGTTGTTCGAGGGCAAGCGCTGGGCCTTGCCGGCGCGGGTCTACGCCAGCCCGGTGGAGTTGTACGAAGGCTTGGCCATGGACGCGGGCCGGCTGGAGACGATCCTCTCGGAATTGAAATACCGCTTGGACCCCGAGTTGTCCACCCAGGGCAGCTATGTCCGGCTGGGCGGGGAAATCACGCTGAACACCCGCGCATTCAAATTCGCCGACAAGGCCGAACCGGCGCGGCATGTGCGCGTGGTGTTTGCCGGCGGGGCGATAGAGGCCATCGAAGGCGTGGACACCGGCAAATCGGTGTCGGTGCTGCGCCTGGAGCCGATTCAAATCGGCAGCTTCTATCCGGCGCTGAAGGAAGACCGCGTGCTGATTAAATTGGCGCAAGTGCCCAAGCCTTTGAAAAACGCGCTGATCGCGGTCGAAGACCGGGATTTTTACGACCATTTCGGCGTTTCGCCTAAGGGCATCGCGCGCGCGCTGTGGGCGGATCTGAAAGCCCGCGGCTTCGTCCAGGGCGGCAGCACCTTGACCCAGCAGTTGGTGAAGAACTTTTATCTGAACTCCGAGCGCACATTGCTGCGCAAGATCAATGAAATGGTCATGGCTTTGATCTTGGAGGCGCGCTATTCCAAGGACGAGATTCTCGAAGCCTATATGAACGAGATCTATCTGGGCCAGGACGGCGCGCGCGCGATCCACGGCTTTGGCCTGGCCAGCCAGTATTATTTCAGCCGCTCGCTGGACGAGCTGGAATTGCACCATTGCGCCTTGCTGGTGGCGCTGGTGCGCGGGCCGTCGTTCTATGACCCGGTGAAAACTCCCGAAAAGGCGAAAACGCGCCGCGACATGGTGCTGGATGAAATGGCCGATCTGGCCTATATCAGCCACGCGCAGGCGGAGCAGGCCAAGCGCCAGCCGCTGGACGTGGTCAAGAACGCCCACCAGGCCATCAGCCGTTATCCGGCCTTTTTGGATTTGGTCAGGCGGCAGTTGCAGCAGGAATACCGCAACGAGGATCTGACCTCCGAAGGCTTGAAGATTTTCACGACACTGGACGTGGAGGCCCAGGAAAGCCTGGAGTCCGCCATCGACGGCACCTTGAAGAAACTGGACAAGCAAACCAAAAGCGACGGCCACTTGGAGACGGCGGCGATCATCACCCGCAGAAGCACCGGCGAGATTGCCGCCTATGCCGGCGGCCGCGACGCCCAGGCCAGCGGATTCAACCGGGCGATGGACTCGACGCGCCAGATCGGCTCGCTGTACAAGCCGGTGGTTTACCTGACGGCCTTGGCGAATCCGCAAAAATATACCGTCATCACGCCGCTGCAAGACAGCGCGATCCGCGTCCCCAACCCTGGCAGCGGCACCTGGAGCCCTAAGAACTACGACAACCGCGAGCATGGCACCGTGCCGCTGCACAAGGCGCTGGCGCATTCCTACAATCTGGCGACGGTGCGCGTCGGCATGGGCGTGGGCGTCGCCCACACCGTGAAGATTTTGCGCAGCCTGGGCGTGGAGCGGACGATGCCGGTGTTCCCGTCCACGTTGCTGGGCGTCGGCGAGTTGAGCCCGATGGATGTCGCGCAGATGTACCAGACGCTGGCCAGCGACGGCTTCGTCACGCCGCCGCATGCGATCCAGTCGGTGCTGTCCCAGGACGGCAAGCCGCTGCAACGCTACGGCTTGAAGGTCAAGCAATCCATCGACCCGGCGGCGGTGTACCTGCTCAACACCGTGTTGCAGGAGGTGGCGCGGGAAGGCACCGCCAAGCCGGTGTACACCTATCTGCCGCGCAATTTCAACGTGGCCGGCAAGACCGGCACCACCAACGACCTGCGCGACAGTTGGTTCGCCGGCTTCACCGGCGATTACCTGGGCGTGGTCTGGGTGGGCCGCGACGACAACCAGCCGGCCAAGCTGACCGGCGCGCAAGGCGCGCTGCAAGTCTGGGGTTCGGCGATGCGCAAGATCAGCCGCGAGCCCTTGGAGCTGGAGCCGCCGGAGACTGTCGAGTCGATCTGGATCGACCGCGTCAACGGCTTGCGGGCCAGCGAGGCCTGCGCTTCCGCCGGGCGCTATCCGTTTGTCAAAGGCTCCGAGCCCAAGCAGTTTTCGGCCTGCACCGAAAGCGGCGGCGGCGAGGAAGCGGGCGGCCCCGCGGAAGGGGAGAAAAAAGAGGAGGGGTGGTTGAAGGGATTGTTTTGATGGCTACCGGTAATATTGCCTAGTGACTGTTTCGGGCGATGGGAATATGCTTGCGCGCCTGGGGGTTATTCCAATGCCGTTAAGTTAACCCAAGTTGCCACCAAAGCCACTGGAGGCAGCGATTTAGCAACCCGCTAGGGTTGCCAGCCATTAGCCGGGGGTTGAGCGTAGCGACACCCCCGGAAACGCGATGGTGTCTCATTCGACCCCGGCGGGGTCGCAGAGATCCAGCGCGCCGCCAAGCCAACGCTGACCAAGCCCTGGCAGCCTCTGTCAGCTTGACTGCGACCCCTTCGGGGTCGTTTGCCTTGCCGATCTCGTCCGGGGGTGTCGCTGCGCTCAACCCCCGGCTAATGGCTTAAACCCCTTCGGGGTTAGGTGGCAACTTGGGTTAAGTTAAGGATTTTCCGTTCGCCCAAGCGGTTTGTAGTCCCGGCTTCAGCCGGTTGTTTCTGGGCTGTTTTCCGCCTAAAGGCGCTACTACGGACGCTTAACTTAACGGCATTGGGGGTTATTCCAGTTCAGCTTAAACAGCCATCCGAGGGGGCCGCGCCATGAAACGCTCCGATTTCTTCTTTTTCGCCGTCGCCCTGCTGCTGTTCGGCGTCTTTGCCGTGCAGGCCGACGATCCGCAATGGCAAAAGGCTTGCGATCCCGAATACGTCTATTTGAGCCAGGCGTCCAAAGCGCAAGCGGCGGAGGACATCCGCGCCCTGCGGCTGCCGGCCTTGAGCCCCCGCCCGATCTTGTGCCGCAGCGCCAGTTTGGACGGGCTGGCGCGCTAGGCCGATTCCACATCACTTGAACAAGCCTGCCTGATGTCCGAACTCGCCCTACGCCTGATTAAAGAAAACAAGAAAACCCGCGCCCCATTTCTGGATTTAGGCAATTGCGGCTTGACCGGGGTGCCGGAGGAAATTGGGGAACTGGTGTGGTTGGAGGAGTTGTCCTTTTCCAAGGAGTGGTTGGATAAAAAGAAGTGGAAAAAAACCCAGAACATCGGCCCGGCCAATAACATCCGAAGCCTGACGACCCCAATGTCCGGCGTCAAGGCTCTCAAACGGCGGCGAGTCAGCGCGCCGGTAAACAACCCTTTTTCCCCTCTGACAAACCTGAAGCGGCTTTGGTTGGCGGGCGGTTATCCGGAAAAATCCGCTTTATCAGACTTGTCCCCACTGGCTGGGCTGGCGGGCCTGCGAATGCTGGATGTCTCGCACACCCGAGTGGCCAACCTGTCCCCGCTGGCCGGGCTGGCGGGCCTGCAATGGCTGGGTGTCTCGGGAACGCCAGTCGCTGACCTGTCTCCGCTGGCCGGGCTGGCGGGCCTGCGAATGCTGGATGTCTCGCACACCCGAGTGGCCGACCTGTCCCCGCTGGCCGGGCTGGCGGACCTGCGAATGCTGGATGTCTGGGGAACCCGAGTCGCCGACCTGTCCTCGCTGGCGGGGCTGGCGGGCCTGCGAATGCTGGATGTCTCGTACGCCCGAGTCGCCGACTTGTCCCCGCTGGCCGGGCTGGTTGGCTTGCAAACGTTGGTGGTCTCGTACACCCAAGTCGCCAACCTGTCCCCGCTGGCCGGGCTGGCGGGCCTGCGCATACTGGCTGTCTCGGGAACCCCGGTCGCCGACCTGTCCGCACTGGCCGGGCTGGCGGGCCTGCGAGTGCTCGATGTCTCGCGAACCCGAGTTGCTGACCTGTCCCCGCTGGCCGGGCTGGCGGGCCTGCAAATGCTGGATGTTTCGAGAACCCAAGTCGCTGACCTGTCCCCTCTGCTGCCGCTGATAAGACTAGGCATTTCTGTGAAATGGGTCAGATGGGCAGAGGGCATTTGTGTCGAAGACTGCCCGCTCATCAACCCTCCCGCCGAAGTCGTCCAACAAGGCAAAAAAGCCATTCTGAATTATTTTAAGGAAAAGCAAGCCCAAGGTGTCGATCATTTGTATGAAGCCAAGCTGCTGATTGTCGGCGAAGGCGGGGCCGGAAAGACCAGCTTATTGCGGCGGCTTTATCAAACGGAAAAACCGCTGCCGGAGGAGGCCGAGACCACCAAGGGCATAGACATCCACCGCCACGAATTCAAACTCGGCAATGGCCGGGATTTTCGGCTGAATGTCTGGGATTTCGGCGGGCAGCAGATTTACCACGCCACCCACCAGTTTTTCCTGACCAAGCGCTCGCTGTATGTGCTGCTGGACGACACGCGCAAAGACCACAAGACCGTGCAAGACGAAGGCTTCAAATATTGGCTGGATGTCGTCGATCAATTGTCAGACCACAGCCCGGTGCTGATTTTCCAGAATGAAAAAGGCGGCAGGAGCAAAACCATCGACCTGGCCGGGATTAAAGGCCGGTTTCCGAATGTGCAGGATTGTTACCAGGGGAACTTGGAACAGTGCCAGGCAGCGGACGGCTTGCGTGAGGCCTTGGCGTTTTACGCCGGGAAACTCCCCCACATCGGCGAAGAACTGCCCGCCCGCTGGGTCTCCATCCGCGCCGACATCGAAACCCAGGCCCAGCAGAAACCCTATATCTCGCAACAAGACTACTTTGCTCTTTATGCCAAGCATCTGGCATTCGACCGCAGGAAAGCTTTGCATCTGAGCCGCTATTTCCACGACCTCGGCGTGTTCCTGCATTTCCAAGACGATTTATTGCTGGCGAAAACCGTCATCCTGCAAAACACTTGGGCCACCGAGGCGGTGTTCAAGATGCTGGACGATGAAACCGTCAAACAAGCCTTGGGCCGTTTCACCTTGCAAGACTGTCGGCGGGTTTGGCGGGATTCGGTGTATGCCGATATGCACCCGGAATTGCTGGCGCTGATGCAGAAATTTGAACTCTGCTACCGCCTGCCCGACGCCAGTCCGGACACCTGGCTGGCCCCGCAACTGCTGCCGCCGTCCAAGCCTTGCAAGACTGTCGGCGGGTTTGGCGGGATTCGGTGTATGCCGATATGCACCCGGAATTGCTGGCGCTGATGCAGAAATTTGAACTCTGCTACCGCCTGCCCGACGCCAGTCCGGACACCTGGCTGGCCCCGCAACTGCTGCCGCCGTCCAAGCCTTCGGCCTTGGCGGACTGGGAACAGCCCGGCGATTTGGTGTTGCGCTACCGCTACGAATTCATGCCCAAAGGGCTCATCAGCCGTTTGATGGTGCGCCAGCATCGCTTTGTGCCGCGTCCGGATTTGGGCTGGGTCACCGGGGTTTTGTTCGAGCGCGACGGCACTCAAGTCTTGGTCGAGATTCCGCCCAAGGGCGGGGAAATCGCGCTGCGGGCCAAGGGGCCGGAACGCAAGGAATTGCTGTCGGTCATCGCCGCCGATTTGGACGCCTTGAACGACAGTTTTCATGGGCTCAAGGAAAAAGTCGAAAAATTGGTGCCCTGCGACTGCAAAAAATGCCGCCTGTTGGCCGTACCGGAATGCTTCGAGCAAAAGCGGCTATTGCAGCGCAAGCGCGACGGCAGGCTGAAGGTGGAATGCCCCGGCAGTTATGAAGACGTTGATGTGTTGGAATTGCTGGACGGCATCCGCATGGAGCCTTTACCAGGCTGGGCGAAAGAGCGCGAGATCAAGATCTTCCTCGCCTCTTCTTCTGAACTTCGGGAAGACCGGGACGGATTCGAGCAGTATTTCCGCCAGCAAAACGACGCCTTTCGGAAACGCGGCGTTTATCTGGAAATCATCCGCTGGGAAAATTTTTTCAACGCGATGTCGGAAACCCGCTTGCAGGACGAATATAACCGGGCCATCCAGGCCTGCGATATTTTCATCAGCTTGGTTTTCACGAAAATGGGGAAATACACCGAGGAGGAATTCGATGCCGCGCACCGGCAATTCAGCGAGACGAAAAAACCGCTGATTTACACCTTCTTCAAAAACGCGCCTGTGGACATCGGGACTATCGGGGAAGAGGTCGTCTCGCTATTGGACTTCAAAAAGAAATTGGGCAAGCTGGGCCATTTTTATACCGGCTATGAGACTATCGCAGACCTCAAGCTTCAATTTAAAGACCAATTGGAGAAACTGCTGGCGGAGGCTTGAGGATAATGCCGTCAAGTCAAGCCGTTCATGCTTCGATACCGAACGGCTTGACTTGACGGCATTGCTTGAATAGCCCGTCCCGCCAGCGGTGACGCTGGCGTGTGGAAGCAAGTGCAATCTGAATAAGCCCTGTCTGCCTAGCCCGACACCGGAGGGAGCCTTCAGCGGAGGCTGGGATAAACACATAAGCACATCATATATTAGGGAGTATTAACGGCGGTCGACAGGCATGGCGCGGGAAGCATTGCAATCATCGCGGCTTGCCGTCTGCCTTGCCCGACAATTTTACGCCCGCCGTCCCAGTTTTTGCCCCATTCTGACCGCGTCCCCGGCTTTGAGCCCGGCTTCCCAGGCGACGGCGTTGTCGCCGAACAAGACGATGATGGTCGAGCCCATGTTGAAGCGGCCCATTTCCTCGCCTTGTGCGAGAACGGGCACGTCGCCGCTGTAATTCCACGTCCGTACTTGCGTGCCCGCGGGCGGCGTCACCTCGCCGTGCCAGACGGTTTCGATGCTGGCGACGAAGATCGCGCCGACCAGCACCAAGGCCATCGGGCCGGCCTCGGTGTCGAATATCGCGGCGACCCGCTCGTTGCGGGCGAACAGGTTCGGCACGTTGTCGGCGGTGGCGGCGTTGACGCTGAACAAGCGGCCCGGCACATGGACCATCTCTTTGAGCGTGCCGGCCAGGGGCATGTGCAGGCGGTGGTAGTCCCGGGGCGACAGGTAGATCGTCGCAAACTTGCCGTTGGCAAAGGGTTTGGCGCGTTCGGCGTCGCCGCCCAGCAGTTCCTCCGCGCTGTAATGCTTGCCTTTGGCCTGGAGGATGCGGCCCGCGGCGATGTCGCCGATTTGGCTGACCGCCCCGTCGGCGGGGCAGAGCAGGGCGTCGCGGTCGGGGCATAAGGGGCGGGCGTCCGGCCTGAGGGCGCGGGTGAAGAAGGCGTTGAAGCTGGGGTAGGCCGCCAGGTCGGGCTCCCGCGCCTCGTCCACATCAACCCGGTAGAGGCGGACGATGGTCTTGATGAAGGCGTTTTTCCAGGCCCGGTTTTCGCAACGGGTCAGGCGGTGCATCAAGCGGGAGAGGGCATGCTGGGGCAGAATGTATTGCAGCCGGGAAAACAGGAATTCGGGCAAGGTTTTTAGCATGGGCTTGGGACGGTGTGGGTGGCTTGACAGGGTGGGGCCTTGGCGTCCGCCGCGCACCCGCGGGCGGGGCGGGGAACGCGTCGGCGGGGTGGCGTGGCGCTTATGATACCTTAGACGGGCGCGGGTTGGCATGTTTCGTGACTGTCGAAACGGAGCGAAGAAAAATTCCTGACATTGCTGTATGATCGCCGACTAATTTAGGTGGCCCGTCCTTAGGATGCGGGGCTTGGCCACCTTCTCTGCCATCTTATAGCGTTGTCATGATTGTCACGATTGTCCAAAAATCGGTTCACAGAATCATCTCGATGATATCAACTCTGACTCCTACGACCTTGCTGGTCGGGGCGACGCTTTCGGCGACACTGATGGCGCTGTGCATAGTCTCCCTGCTCAGCCTGGCAATGCATGGGCAGGTGCAACCCGAATATCTGTTCACCGGCTTCTTCGCCTCTTTTCTGGTTTCGCTGGCGGTCGCGTTTGTGCTGACGGAGTTGATTAAAGAACTTAACCGCAGCAAGGCGGAATTGATGAGCCGGGACAGCCATATCCAGCGCATGGCGCATTATGACCACTTGACCGGGTTGCCGAACCGTGAATTGATGCGCATCCGCTTTTCCCAGGCCTTGGCGAGTTCGCGCCGCCACAAGCTTAATTTGGCGGTCTTGTTTCTGGATCTCGACCGCTTCAAGCATATTAACGATTCGCTTGGCCATATGGTGGGGGACAAATTGTTGTGCATGGTGGCCGAGCGGCTTACGTTAAGTTCGCGGGAGGAGGACACTATCGCCAGGCTGGGCGGGGACGAGTTTCTGCTAGTGCTGCCGGACACCAACACGGAGCGTGCCGCCCGCTACGCCGAAAAGATTCTGGGCCGGGTCAGCGAGCCTTATTATATCGAGCAGCACCAGTTGACGGTGACGCCGAGCATCGGCATCGGCATCTACCCGGACGACGGGGAGGATATGGACACCCTGATTAAAAAAGCCGACTCGGCGATGTACCATGCCAAGCGCGAGGGCCGCAACAACTTCCAGTTTTTCCGGCAGGAAGTCAACCAGGTGGCCCACGAGCTGATGGTGCTGGAGCACGAGATCCGCGCGGCGCTGGAGCAAGGCCATTTCCGCCTGCATTTCCAGCCGCAGGTCAGCGTCAAAACCGGCGAGATCATCGGCATTGAGGCCTTGATCCGCTGGTACCACCCGGAGCGGGGCTTGCTGATGCCGGAGCGGTTCATTCCGCTGGCCGAAGAAAGCAGCCTGATCATCGCGATTGGCGAGTGGGTGTTGAAGGAGGCTTGCCTGTTCAACCGCAGGCTGCAAGACGAGGGCTTGCTCTGGGTTCCCGTGGCGGTCAACCTGGCGGCGATACAATTGCGGCAGAACAATTTGCCCGACCGCTTGGATGACATTTTGCTTGATGCCGGCCTGGAACCTGAGTTTCTGGAATTGGAAATCGCCGAAAGCATCCTGTTGAATGACATTCGCAGCACGATGGCGAAATTGTCGAATATCAAGAAGTCCGGGGTGCATTTGGCCATTGACGATTTCGGCACCGGGTATTCCATTTTGAGCTATCTAAAGCAACTGCCGAACCCTAAGCTTAAAATCGAGAGTTCCTTTGTGCAAGACATCAACGCGGAATTGGACGGCAAGTTGATTGTCCGCTCGATCATCGGGCTCGCCCACAATTTGCAATTGAAGGTCATCGCCGAAGGGGTGGAGACCGCGTCGCAGCTTAGCTTCCTGGCCGAGGAAGGATGCGACGAATACCAGGGGTACTACTTTTCAAGACCCTTGCCGCAGGACGAGTTCATCGCCTTTGTCCATGGCCTGAAATCAATTTCCGCATAGGATGACTTGGACAGCGGCCACGGTAGGTGGCTGCTGCCCGGTTTGCTTGACTTATGAATCCCGCACCCACCCCGTCTTTTTCCGCCTCCGCGGAAAAGCCCGCATATGAGCATCCCCTATGAACCATGACAGACTAAGCAACGCTATTGAACTGATCGACCGGGCCAACGCCGAAGACCCCCATCACGAGGTCTGGCAAGGCCAGGCGCACCCCAAGGAATGGCTGTATGCCCGCCACATGAGCCGTTGGCTGGAAAAGCTGGACCCTGCGCCTTCCGAGGCCCGGCAATTGGCGGCCCGAGGCCAGCATATCCGCCGCTGGACGGTGCCCAGGGAAGACTATCCGGAAGGCCGCGAAGGCTATCTGCGCTGGCGCAAGTTCCTCTACCGTTTCCATGCCGAGCAGGTGGCGTCCATTATGGCCGAGGTGGGCTATGACGGCGACACTATCGCGGCGGTCAAGCGCATGGTGGGGAAGGAGGGCATCAAACGCGACGACGATGTGCAATTGATCGAGGATGTCGCCTGCCTGGTGTTCCTCGAACAGTATTTCCCCGCGTTCGCGAAAAAATATGACGAGGACAAGCTCGTCGACATCGTGCGCAAGACCTGGAAGAAAATGTCCGAGGCCGGCCACCACGCCGCGCTGGCCTTGGATTTGCCCGAGGATCTGAAGCCCCTGGTGGCAAAGGCCTTGCAGTCGCCCGGGGATTAAGCATGGCCCAGCGATCCGCGCCGGAAAAGCCGGCCGTAGGCCTGGCCTGGCACAGCCTGTCCGCCGAGCGGGCCTTGGCCGAGCTGGGCGGCGAACGGCAGCAAGGCTTGTCTTCGGCGGAAGCCTCAAGGCGGCTGCAAAGGCTGGGCCGCAACCGGCTCCCTGAGCCCAAGCGGCGCGGCGCTTGGCGGCGGTTTCTCGGCCAGTTCGACAATATTTTGATCTACGTGTTGCTGGCATCGGCCTTGGGCGCGCTGTACACCGGCGACCAGGTGGACGCCGCCGTCATTTTCGGCGTCGTGTTCATCAATGCGATGATCGGTTTTGTGCAGGAAGGCAAGGCGGAAAGCGCCCTGCACGCCATCGCGGGGTTGTTGTCTTTGTCCGCCACGGTGCTGCGCGACGGCAGGCGCGGGCCGCTGCCCGCCGAGGCGCTGGTGCCCGGCGACATCGTGTTCCTGCAATCAGGCGACAAGGTGCCCGCGGATCTGCGCCTGCTGGAGGTGAAAAACCTGCGCATCGACGAGTCCGCCTTGACCGGCGAGTCGCAGGCGGCGGAAAAATCGGTCTTGCCGGCCGCTGCGAGCGCCGTCCCGGGGGATCGCCCGTGCATGGCGTTTTCCGGAACCTTGGTGGTGTGCGGCCAGGCCGAAGGCGTGGTGGCGGAGACGGGCACCCGCACCGAGCTGGGCCGCATCAACGCCTTGCTGAACCAGGTCGACGCCCTGGCAACCCCGCTGCAACGGCAGTTGGCGCAATTCGGCCATTGGCTGACGGGGGCGATCCTGTTGCTGTCGGCGGCCACGTTCGCCTTCGGCGTGTCCGTCCGCGGCTACACGATGGAGGACATGTTCATGGCGGTGGTGGGCATCGCCGTGGCGGCCATCCCTGAGGGCCTGCCCGCCGTGGTCACCATCACCCTCGCCGTGGGCGTGCAGCGCATGGCGCGGCGCAACGCCATCGTGCGCCACTTGCCGGCGGTGGAGACCTTGGGCTCGGTGACGGTGATTTGTTCGGACAAGACCGGCACCTTGACCCGCAACGAAATGACGGTGCGCTCCGTAGCGACGCCCGCTGCGGATTTCACGGTGGAAGGCTTGGGGTATGAGTTTCGCGGCGGCTTCCGGCTGGACGGCTGGCCTGCGACGGTGGCCGAGCAGCCTTTGCTGCTGGAACTGGCCCGCGCCGGCGTGCTGTGCAACGACGCCGCTTTGACGAAGAAGCAGGGCGCGCTGGTGTTGCACGGCGATCCCACCGAGGGCGCTTTGCTGGGCTTGGGGGTCAGGGCGGGGCTAGACATTGACGAGGCGCGGCGCGACTTCTCCCGGTTGGACGCGATCCCGTTCGAGTCCGAGCACCGCTTCATGGCCACTTTGAACCGGGACGCGCAGGGCCGCGGCTGGATTTACCTGAAAGGCGCGCCGGAGGCGGTGCTGGCCGTGTGTGCTTGGCAGCGGGAAGAGGCGGGGGAGGCCGCGTTGAATTTGGCGCATTGGCACGGCCGCGTCCAGGCGATGGCGGAGCAAGGCCAGCGGGTGTTGGCGCTGGCGGTCAAGGCCGCGCCGGCCGGCCTGGGCGGGCTGGACGCGGCGGGGGACGATTACACGCTGCTCGGCCTGTGCGGACTGATCGACCCGCCCCGCGAAGAGGCCGTCCAAGCCGTCGCGCAATGCCATGCCGCCGGCATCCGGGTGAAGATGATCACCGGCGACCACGGCGTCACCGCCAGCGCCATCGGCCGGCAACTGGCCATCGGCGAAGGCCAGGCGGCGATGCTGGGCACCGAGGTTGAAACCTTGTCCGCGCGGGGTCTGGCGGGGGCGGCCAGGAGCATCGACGTGTTCGCCCGCACCAGCCCCGAACACAAGCTGCGCCTGGTGGAGGCCTTGCAAGCCAAGGGCGAGGTTGTCGCCATGACCGGCGACGGGGTGAACGACGCCCCCGCCCTCAAGCGCGCCGATGTCGGCGTGGCGATGGGCCAGAAAGGCTCGGAAGCGGCCAAGGAGGCGGCGGTGATGGTGCTGGCCGACGACAATTTCGCCACGATTGTCCATGCCGTGGAGGAGGGGCGCACCATCCACGACAATCTGAAAAAGGCCCTGATGTACATCTTGCCCACCAGCTTAGGGCAAGCCGGGGCGATCATCGCGGGCATTTTGCTGGGGCTGACCTTGCCCATCACGCCTTTGCAGATTCTGTGGGTCAACCTGGTGACGGCGATTTCGCTGTCGCTGTCGCTGTCCTTCGAGCCGCCGGAGCCCGGCGTGATGCGGCGTCCGCCGCGCAATCCCCAGGACGCCTTGCTGGGCGGCTTCTTCCTCTGGCGCATCGTCTTTGTCTCGCTATTGCTGGTCGGCGGCCTGCTGGGCTTGTTCCTGTACGAGCTGCACCTGGGTTCCAGCATTGCAACGGCGCGCACGGCGGCGGTGAACGCGCTGGTCGTCGGGGAAGTCTTTTATCTGTTCAACAGCCGCTTCATCCACGCCTCGGCTTTGACGGGGCGGGGATTTTTTGGCAACCGCTATGTCTGGCTGGGCATCGTGGCGCTGGCTGTCCTGCAATTGGCCTTCACCTATGCCCCGGCCATGCAAGCCTGGTTTGGAACCACGGCCATCGACCTGGAAGCCTGGCGGCGGATCGCCGCGTTCGGCCTGCTGCTGTTCCTGGTCGTGGAGCTGGAAAAGGGGATGGTGCGGATTGGGCTGGCGTGGAATAAGCGATCCGAGGCGAAGCGGCGGCTAGAGAGCGCCGCGCCCGCGCCGAAAATCGACCGGGCCGCGCTGACCCGCTACGCCTGGCTGTCCATCGCCGCCGCTATTATCACGATAGGCTTGAAAACCTGGGCCTGGTGGCTGACCGGCTCGGTGGGCCTGCTGTCGGACGCCATGGAGTCGCTGGTCAACCTGGTCGCCGCCGTCATGGCCCTGGGGATGCTCACGCTGGCTGCCCAGCCGCCCGACGACGAGCACCATTACGGCCACGGCAAGGCCGAATATTTCTCCAGCGGGCTGGAAGGCGCGCTGATTCTGCTGGCCGCGTTCGGCATCGGCATGGCCGCCTACGACCGGCTGCTCCATCCCCAGCCTTTGGCCTCGCTAGGGATGGGCCTGGGCGTTTCGGTGCTGGCGGCGCTGGTCAACTTCGCGGTGGCGATGGTGTTGCTGAGGGTCGGACGCCGCCACGGCTCCATCGTGCTGGAAGCCGACGCCAAGCATTTGCTGACCGACGTGTGGACTTCCGCCGGCGTGCTGCTGGCCTTGGGCGGGGTGGCCTTGACCGGCTGGCAGCGGCTGGACCCGGTCATCGCCTTCGGCGTGGCCGTCAACATCGTCTGGTCGGGGTTTGTGCTGATGCGCCGCTCCACCGCCGGCCTGCTGGACGCCACCTTGCCGGCGGAGGAGAACGCCCGCATCGACGACATCCTCGACGGCTACCGCGGCCAGGGCTATGAATTCCACGACCTGCGCACCCGCCAGTCCGGCGCGGACCGCTTCATGACCGTGCATGTGCTGGTGCCCGGCGGGATGACCGTGAAGGCCGGCCACGACTTGCTGGACCGCATCGAAGCCGACATCCGGCAGGCCGTTGGCGAGATCACCGTCGTCACCCACCTGGAGCCCTTGGAGGATCCGGCGTCTTTCAACCATGGCGAAAGCGACCACAACCCCCACCCGGGCCGGGAAAGCTTAAGCCCCGCGCCGCCGTCCCGGAACCATCGGCACTGAACCGTTTGTCTAACATTATGAGCGACGATTTAAACCAAAACGAGGCGGAATCCGCGGATGAAGCCCCGGCAAGCTGGCTTGCCCGCCTCGGCGGCGTGTTGATTTTCCTGGGCACTGGCCTGAGCATGGTGTTGCAAGGCTGGCAGGCGGATGCGGCGATGGGCGCGGCGTTGCTGGGATTGGTGCTGGTGATGGTTGGGCGGAAAAGGTCCTCCGGTCGTTAGTGCCTGATTGAAGTTTTCTTGACGAGATCTTGCCATGAAAAAATTTTTGCTGATGCTATTGCTGGGCGTATTTTTTGAAGCTTCGGCCCAAGCCGAAACCTGTCCCGATTTGCTGAATTTCACCGCGCAGAAGCTGCGCGCCAGCGAGACCGTGGATTTTTGCCAGGCCTACCAGGGCAAGGTCATCCTGGCGGTGAACACCGCCAGCCAATGCGGCTTCACACCGCAGTTCAAAGGGCTGGAGGCGCTTTACCAAAAATACAAAGACCGCAACTTTGTCATCCTTGGGTTTCCATCCGCGGACTTCCACCAGGAGTTTTCCGACGAGGAAAAAACCTCGCAAGTGTGCTATCAAAACTACGGCGTGACGTTTCCGATGTTCAAGGCCAGCGCGGTGCGCGGCGACGACGCCAACGCCTTCTTCAAAAAGCTGGCCGGGCGCTCGGGCACCACGCCGAAATGGAATTTCTACAAATATTTGATCGACGCCAAGGGCAATGTGGTCGAGTCTTACGCGTCGATGACCGAGCCGGATGACGAGGCTTTGCGCCAGAAAATCGAGTCTTTGTTGACTAGGCCATAATATAGAAACCGTATGAAGAATGTGTTGCCCATAGGCGTGTTTGATTCGGGCGTCGGCGGCTTGTCGGTGCTGCGCGATATTCGCAAGGAGTTGTGGAACGAGGACTTGCTGTATGTGGCCGATTCCGTCCACGCGCCCTATGGCGACAAGTCGGCGGAGTTTATCGAGGCCAGGGCCATCAGTATCGCGCAGTTTTTGTTGAACCAGCAGGTGAAGGCGATGGTGGTGGCCTGCAACACCGCGACCAGCGCGGCGGTGGCGGAATTGCGGGCGCGGTTTCCCGTGCCCATCGTCGCCATGGAGCCCGCCGTCAAGCCCGCTGTGGAGAAGACGCAGTCCGGCGTCATCGGCGTGCTGGCCACCCGCCGGACGGTGTCCAGCGAGAATTTTCTCAATTTGCTGGAGCGCTTCGGCGCGGGCGTGGATATCGTGGTGCAACCTTGCCCGGGCCTGGTCGAGCAGGTGGAAAGCGGCGATTTTGCCGGCGACAAGACCCGCTCTTTGGTGGAGCAGTATGTCTTCCCGTTGTTGGAGCGGGGGGCGGACACCATCGTGCTGGGCTGCACGCACTATCCGTTCTTGCTGTCGCTGATCCAGGCGCTGGCCGGCCCCGGCGTTTCGATTATTGATCCGGGCGAGGCCATCGCGCGCGAGTTGCGCCGCCGCTTGGAGCATGCCGGCTTGTTGTCCGGCGAGGAGCGCCAGGGCATGGAATGGTTTTGGACCAGCGATTCGCCGGACAACGCGCGGCCGCTGATTGCCCAGTTGTGGCGGGAGGAGGTCGATGTGAGGCTGTTGCCGGAACTGTACCGCAAGGGCTCCCCGCTGTGACTCAGCCTAAGGGGGCAGTCCTTGGCAATTAGTGCGCGCGGTCCCTCCCTATGGCGTCGTCAACATCCACGCCTCCAATAGGGGCGAGGGGGGGGCGGGGCTTTGGGGAAAACACTTTGCGGACCGCGGATGCCAAGACATACGCCGCCTTTACCCTCGGGCTTTTGAACGCTTGGAAATGCTGGATGGTGCGCTCATGGGTGGACCAGGCTAATTGGTCGGCGTTCGCGTTGGTGTAAAATTCCACGTCGCTGAACCGGCGCTGCTTGAATTCGTTTGCCAGCACCGCGTGGAGCAGCAGCCGGCCGGGGGCGTATTCGGCATACTGCTCGTCGTAAGCGGTTTTAAGCATGACCATCATATGCTCTGAAACCACGCAAAGGCGCATCGCCACTAGGGCGTCGCCGAAATACAATTCATAGACCAAGGCTTTCCCCCTTCTGGCAAAGTCGGCCATCAGGTCAAGGTAAAACTTGCCTTGGGCGTTTTCGCTGTGCACCGCGGTGTTTTTCCGCCCTTTCCAGCCGCTGGACTCTAGCATGCCGTAGCGCTGGATGGCGGATGGCATTTCCGCCGGCAAACTGATCTGCCCCAGGCGCAAGTCCAGGCCGGCGGTCTGCAGGCGCCGCTGGTAGCGGCCCATGTTTTGCCGCAGTTTGCGGGGACGCGACCGCCAGTAATCTTCGAAGCCTCCGTCGATGGCAATGTTGACTGTGCGGACATGGTCCATGGCGATCAGGGGCAGGCCATGCGGCTGGCGGGTGAGCGGGCCATACAAGGGATCTTGGCAGAGACAATCCAGGCACCAGGGCATGCCAGGGAGCGCGGCAAACAAGCTTTGCAATAGGTGGGCGTCTTTCACCAGCAAGGCGCCGATTTGCGCCTGGGCCGGCAAAAAAATCGACCATTTCCCCCACGAGTCGGGTTTGACGATGAGCATGCCGTCAACCGTGCCGCCGCTTTTGTGCATGCACAAAAGCTCACGCCCTTCGCCGAAGTGCCCCAGCAGGTTTGCGATGAAATCGCTGTCGAAGTAGGGGTTGGAATCGCATAATGCCGCATTGAGGCCGTCCCAGCGATTTTTGTAGGCGCTGAAGTCTTCTTTGTGCTTGAGCGTATGGATTTCCCAGCACATAAATTTTAAGTTTCAAATAGCCGTTGGCAAGGAGGTTGGCGGGGACGGGCAGAGGATGTCCGGGGCTGCGAGGCTCCGCCGTCTGACCGGGTAATTATATTTGCGCAAATGCAGTTCGCGCAATATGGCCACCCGGATTTTTGCGCCAAAGCCTGTGGAATGCTTCGCCTGCGGCTTCCGGCGCGCAGGGCCGGTTGGCCGCATGCAAGCCGGGCAGGCTACGCCAAGGCTTTGAAAAAATGATTTTATCACCCATTTTTCAGCGCAATTGGGTAAAATCCAGGCTGAACCGAGGCTGGCGATTACGCGGGAGAGGCGATGCGAACTGGAAAAATGAATGTCAATATCGAACCCATGGCAAGCACAAAAACACTTGCAGCCTCGGTGCGGGTGCTGTGGCCTTATGAGGTGCTCAAGCGGTTTCGCTTGATTTTCAAGGAGGTGCAGCAGCATTCACAATGGGTTGAAACGAACTGCGGGGTCAGCAGCGCGCAACTGTGGGCGATGTGGGAATTGTCGCAAAACCCAGGTCTGCGGGTGACCGAGCTGGCCAAGGCGATGTCCATACACCAGTCCACGGCGAGCAATCTGTTGGAAAAGCTGGCCAGGAAAGGCTTGGTGAAGCGGGAGAGGCTCAATCAAGACCAGCGCGTCGTGAGTGTGTCTTTGACCGAGGCGGGGATTGAGACGCTCAAGCATGCGCCATCGCCGGCGCGCGGAATTTTGCAACACGCCTTGTTCGCGTTGCCCGAAGACGTGTTGCGCTCGTTGAGCGGCAACCTCGGCGTGGTGGTCGCGGCGATGGGCATCACAGACGAGGCGGCGGCGATGCAGCCGATGCGGCCTTTGGCCAAGACCCGCAAAGCAAAAAAATAGCCATGGGCAAAGGCCAGGCAAGAAAACCCGAAGTTCCCGCCGATTTGATCGCCGCCGACGCGGACGCGCGGCATTTCACCCGTGTCAGCCTGCTTGCGCTGGGCCTGCTCTACGCGCATTTTCTGCTGACCTTGCCGGGCTGGCTGCCCTACTGGACGTTCCTGTGTGCCGCGCCTGTCCTGGTCGTGCGCTGGATGCTGTCCGTCCATGAACTGTTCCATCTGCGCACCGCCGCGCGGGTCGATCCCGTGACCCGTTTGCTGCCCCTGGCGCTGTCGCCGTTTACGCTGGGCTACCGCGAGATGATGGATGTCCACTTGCGCCACCACCGGCTGACCGCCACGCCGGAGGATTCGGAATATTTCCAGCTTCGCGGCCCGCCTTGGCTGGGCTTCGTCAACGCCCTCAGCGCGCCTGAGCAGGCGTTTTGCCGCTGGGTCGCCGGGCGTGGCATGGATCGTCCGCTGTGGTCGGGGATGTTGGCGCGGCTGGGCTTGTTCGGTTTGCTGGCCTGGGTTGCCGGCGCCGCGTTTTGGGCGTGGTGGATTCCCGTCCGCCTGGCGCTTGGCGCCGGCAACTTCTCGTTCTTTTATCTGCTGCACCGGCGGGGCGGGGCCTACGGCACCTTTCCGCTGGATTTGCCCGAGTGGGCAAGCCGCGCGTTTTGCCTGCTGTTTGGCCGCGAGGCCATGCTGGCCACCTGCCACCACGACGTGCACCACGCCCACCCGCGCGTCGCCGTCCGTCATCTTCCCGCCGCCCGCGCCTATCTGCCCGGGTGACTCCGCGCCGCGCCTGCGCCGGGCGGCATTCCTCTTCGCTTTCTCAAACCGCCGCGGACATTTATGCAAGCCTCCCCCGGTCACCTCCAACGCAGGCTGGGCCTGACCAGCGCCATTTCCATCACGGTGGGCGCGGTCATCGGTTCGGGTATTTTCCTGAAGCCGTTGATTGTCGCGCAGAGCCTGCCGTCGGTGGGGTGGATTTTCTTTTTGTGGATCGCCTTGGGGCTGGTCTGCCTGTGCGGGGCGTTCGCCTACGCCGAGTTGGGCGCGATGTTTCCCGAAGCCGGCGGGCAGTATGTGTTCCTGCGCGAAGCCTGGGGCAAGGAGGTCGCTTTCCTGTATGGCTGGGTGTTTTTCTGGGCCATCAACAGCGGCACCATGGCGGGCTTGGCGACCGCCTTCGCCGAGTATCTGCTGCCTTTGCTCCCTATCGATCTGGCGCAAGGCCACGCCCGGTTGCCTGGCCTGCTCGCCTCGCTGATGATATTGCTGCTGGCGCTGGTCAATCATTTCGGCGTGGCGTTTGGCGCGCTGCTGCAAAATCTGTCGACGTTCGCCAAACTGGGGGCTTTGGGCTTGATCGTGCTGGGTGGGTTGCTGGTGGCGGGCAGGGAAGACGCCGCCGCCGTTGCCGTCGCGGCGCGGCCGGCGGATCTGACCGTCTCCGGCCTGCTGGCCGCCTTCATCGGCATTTTCTGGGCTTACGAGGGCTGGTATCAACTGCCGTTCAACGCCGCTGAACTCAGGCGTCCCGAGCGCGACCTGCCGCGTGGCCTGATCGTCGGCATGCTGATCTTGATGGTCGTTTATGCCGCCATCAACGCCATTTATCTGCACGTGGTGCCTTTCCATGAAATGCGGGGATTGCCGCCGGGGGCCAACCAGCAAGTGCCTTATCTGACCGTGGCGAGGATATTCTCGCCGCACGTCGCCGATTACCTGACCTTGCTGGTGGCGGTTTCCATCTTGGGCGCGGCCAATCCGAATATGTTGTCGTCGACGCGGGCGTTTTATGCCATGGGCGAAGACGGCCTGCTACCGAAAGCAATGAACTGGGTGCATCCTAAACACGGCACGCCCACCGTGGCGATTTGGACGCAGGCGGTTTGGGCCGTGTTCATCGTGCTGTATGTGGAGAAATTCCACGACATCACCGCGTTTGTGGTGTTCGACAGTTTCCTGTTTTATGCGCTGACCGTCGCGGCGGTCTACCGTTTGCGCCACACCAGGCCAGCGCTTGCGCGGCCTTACCGCTGCGGCGGCTATCCGCTGGCCCCGGCGTTGTTCATCCTAGTTTCGATGGGCTTTGTGGCGACTTTGCTGCTGGATTCGCAAGAGCGCCGACATGCGTTGATCGGGCTTGGGATTCTTGCCGGCGGCGTCCCTTATTATGCTTGGGCAAGATGGCGCATGAAGCGCGCGCCTGGATAATAAAATGTAATTGCGCATGCTATTTAAAATGGTTATCAAAATCATATGCGGATTTTATTACTTGCCATGTTGCGCGTAAGTATGTTGGACTGAGTAATACCTATCAATAACAACACATTCAATGCTCCGCTGGGTGAGACGACTGTTGACGCGCCGGGCGGCACTGACACGCTTGAGCTTGACTGGACGGCGGTGGACGGCCCGATCCGCACCGTGGTCTATGGAGGCTGGGGGGACGGCATCCGTCAAGTGCTCACTGACGATGGCCTCAACACCATTGATGCGCGCGATTTCAATATCTTCCACTTGACCGGGGGCGCGGGCAACGATGACCTGCGGGGCTGGAACAACGCCGACATTCTTAACGGCGGAGCCGGCGACGACACGCTCAGCGGCGGCCTCGGCGCTGATTTGATCGACGGCGGCACGGGACTCCACGACACTTGGGCCGTCGATTACAGCTCCCTCGGCCCAGTTCCCATTATCGTCACTTTGACGGCCAGCGCCGCGGGGTTCAAGGTGGCGGTCACCAGCGCGGTCATCAAAAACATCGAACAGTTGTCGATCACGACGGGCAGCGGCGACGACATCATCAACACCAGCGTTTTCGTCGGCAACGACTCCATCTCGACGGGGGCGGGCAACGACACCGTCAATTCCGGCCGCGGCGTGGACTATGTGAATACCGGCGACGGCCTTGACACGGTGGTCATGAACTGGGGCGCGGTCACCAGCAACATCGCTTTCACCGACCTAGGCGGCTGGCATTGGCAGTTCGCCGACAAGCAGGGCGATCAATTCCATATCACGGAAGCCAACAGGACGGAGCAATTCAATCTGACCGGGGGTTCCGGAAACGACTACTTGCGCGGCTTAGGCCCTGACCGGGGCGCCTACAACGATGTGTTGAAAGGCGGGGCGGGCAATGACACGCTGGCTGGCTACCAAGGCATCGACACCATTGACGGCGGCACCGGCACGGATCTTTACATCGGCGACTTTACCAACTTGGCAGGCGGGGTCAAGGTGGACGTCTCGACTGCGGCGCAAGTGAAGATTTTGAACGATGGCTCGGGCGGTTCGTTGGGTTCCATCGCCGGCATCGAGCGCCTGAATCTGGCGGGAACCAACGGCGATGACATTTTCACCGCGAATCCAGGCGCTTATAACGACAGCTTCGCGACCTACGGGGGCGATGAAACCGTCACGACGGGGCGCGGCGTGGACACGGTCAACACAGGCGACGGCCTCGACACGGTGGTCATGAACTGGGCCGCGGCGACCGCCAACATTTCCTTTGCCGACCTGGGCGGCTGGGTTTACCGGTTTGCCGACGGCAACGGCGATCAACTGACCATTTACAATGCCTATGCGACGGAACAGTACCAACTGACCGGCGGTTCCGGCAACCTACGACACCATCAACGGCGGGGCGGGCGACGACACCTATTATGGTAATTTTGACGGCATCAACAAGACGTTGAAACTGGTGCTCAATGCCGCAGGCACCGGCAATTTAGTGGATGCCGTCACGCCGGCCGTCAAATATTCCGTTCTGAGCGGCGTTGAGAACGTGGTTCTGTACACCGGCCAAGGCAATGACACGGTTGACTTGAAGGCGGTGGCGGGCGACCAGAACATCTGGATCCGCGACGGCAACGACACGATCAGCGTCGGCTCGGGCCAGCACTACCTGGACGGCGGCAATGGCACTGACACCGCGGTGGTCGATTTCCACACCTCGACGACAGCGATTTCAGGGCTGGCCCTTTTTGGCACATCGACGTTAAGCGACGCGGCGGGTCTCAACAGCGCCAATCTTGTCAACATCGAGGTGTTCGACATCACCGGTGGCACCGGCAACGACCGCCTGTTCGCCTATGGCGGCGGCGACACGCTGCGCGGCGGGCTGGGCAATGACATTTTGTACGGCGGGGGCGGCAACGATGTGCTGTACGGCGGCACGGGCGCGGCCTTCGGCGTGTCCGGCTATAGCGCCGGCGACGATGTTTTCCGTTTCTCGTATAACGGCGGCCAGGGCGTTGATTCGATCATGGACGCCGCGGGAGGCGACCTGATCAAATTTGACAGTGCGCCGGACGGCGCTTTTGGCAGTATCGCCGCCGGCAATGGCAGCGCCACCGCCAACCATGCCATCGAGCTGGAGACCAAGGCCGACGGTTACACCTATCTGTACTTCGGCACCGACAACACGGCCGGCGCTGATATCACGATGAAGCTGTTTGGCGCTTACGCGGCGAACGCGTTCCAGATTGTCAACACAAGCCACGACTTGAAGGTGGTTCTGGGCAACAGCAATCCTGGAACGCCAGGCGACGACATCTTGATTGGCACTTCGGGCAATGACACCGTGGACGGCGGCGCGGGCAATGACAAGGTTTACGGGAAAGAGGGTGACGACACCTTGGGCGGCGGTGCTGGCAACGACTTGCTGGTCGGCGGAATGGGGCACGACACCCTGACTGGCGGTGATGGCGCAGACACGTTGTTCGTTTACGCCCAAGTTGCCGAAAGTATGCCGAGTGGCGTCTACAGTGACTTTATTTCTGATTTCACCCACGCTGCCGACAAGATTGATCTAAGCGCCATTGACGCCAATCCTGTCGTGGGCGGCAACCAGGCGTTTGATTTCATCGGCACTGCCGCGTTTAGCGGCGCGGCGGGGGAGTTGCGCTGGGAGAACAGCGCCGATCCGGCGGTGCCTGATGTGTTGCAGATGGATGTGAACGGCGATGGCGTCCCCGAGATGCAGATTCAACTGGCGGGTGCCACGACTGGAATAACCGCCACTGACTTTGTTCTCTAAGTCCCCGCCAAGCAGCCAAAGCCAAGGGGCCGTCCAAAGCGGCGGCAAAACAAAAAGGCTTGCAGATAAAAATCTGCAAGCCTTTATCCTAAAAACGGCAGTTGAGCGATTAAAAATCCCGTTCGCCCTAAGCCTGTCGAAGCCTGTCCTGAGGTATCGAAGGGGGTGAACAGGATTTTTAATCGCACCCAATGGGTGAACGCAGAAAAGCCGTTCATGCTTCGACGTTGCTCAGCACGAACGGCTTTTCTGCGTTCCAACTGCCGTTTTTAGGTTTATCTATGAGGGCTGGATTAATGGCAAGTCATCCAGGATTTGAGTTTATGGAAAGCGCGGCGCGGAGCCTTGCCAAGCTGGGCAAGGAAGAGCAACGACGCATCCTCAAATTTGCGCGGGAACGGCTGGAAGGGGAGGAAAACCCAAGACGGACGGGCAAGCCCATGCAAGGCAACTACGCGGTATTACTGCGCATAGATTTGATCAAAAACCCCGCCGTCGGCGAAATGTTTTTTCTGCGCGGCAGCCCAGCCACCGGCGATTTGCTCGACGGTCAGCAATTTCAACGCCGGGAAACTGGCGCGGTTTTCTTGCAAGATCGGCTGCGAACTGGGGCGGAAATAGTGCTTGGCAATTAGGCGCTGCGCCTCGTCAGACCACAAATATTGCAAATAGGCTTCCGCCGCCTTCCGGGTGCCTTTTCTATCGACCACTTTGTCCACCACCGCGACCGGGGCTTCGGCTTCGATGCTGACGGACGGTATCACGATGTCGAAATCGTCGGGGTTCAGCTTCTTGGCGATCAGATAGACTTCATTTTCAAATGTCAGCAACACATCGCCAATCCCCCGCTCGACAAACGTCGTCGTCGCGCCGCGCCCGCCGGTGTCCAACACCGCGACGCGCTTGAACAGTTTGCCGACAAATGCTTTCGCCTTGTCGTCCGAGCCGTATTTGCCAGCCGCATAACCCCAGGCCCCCAGGTAGCTATAGCGTCCGTTGCCCGAGGTTTTCGGATTGGGAATGACCGGGGTGACATCCGCCTTGATTAAATCATCCCAGTCTTTAATCGCTTTGGGATTGCCTTTTCTGACCAGAAACACGATGGTGGAGCGGTAAGGCGCGCTGTTGTCGGCAAAATGCGTGCGCCAGTTTTTCTCGACCAAATTCTTTTCCGCCAAGGCGTCGATGTCGGTTTGCTGGTTCATCGTCACCACGTCGGCGTCCAGTCCGTCGATGACGGCGCGGGCCTGTTTGCTGGAGCCGCCATGGGATTGGTTGACCGTGACCGTGTCGCCGCTCTTGCCTTGCCAATACCTCGCGAACAAGGGATTGTAATCATTGTAAAACTCTCGCGTCACATCGTAAGAGGCGTTCAGCAAGCTCACTTCGTCAGCCAAGGCCGGCAGCGCCAGCAGCGCGAAAAGCAGGAAGGCGGTTTTTTTCAGCATCTTATGGGTTCCGGGATTGTTTAGCCATTCGGCAAGTGGTTGACTGGCTAAACATAGCAAACAATGCCGTGGCGGCCAAAGAAGAAAATCACCCTGTCCGCGCACCGTCTGGAATAAGGATGCCTGGCGCGCAGGGCGGGTTGAAACGTCGAATCAGGCGGATAGGTTTTTGCCTGGACATAAAAAAACGCCCGGTCTTGCGGCCGGGCGCTTTCAATATCTTTTCAAGAGGCGGGGATTATCGGAAGGCGGAAAACTAAAACAAGCCCCCTCTGTCCACCCCGCCCTCAGCGCGAGTCCAATTACCGCGCGTTCAGCAGCAAATGGACGACGATGCTGGCGGCATAGCCCAGGACAATGGCCCAAGTCCACTTCAGATGGCTGAAGAAGGTGTACATGCCGCGCGAAGTGCCCATCAGCGCCACGCCGGCGGCGGAGCCGATGGACAGCATCGTGCCGCCGACGCCGGCGGTCAGGGTGACCAGCATCCACTGGTACAGCGGCATGTCCGGGTTCATCTGCAACACCGCGAACATCACCGGGATGTTGTCGACGATGGCGGACAAAATACCGATCAGCACGTTGGCGGTGGTCGGCCCAAGGCCGTCGTACATCGCCGCGGACGCCAGTTGCAGATAACCGATGAAGCCCAAGCCGCCGACGGCGAAAATGACGCCGAAGAAGAACAGCAAAGTGTCCCATTCGGAATCTTTGACGTTCTGGTACACGTCGAAGCGGTCGCCCTTGTAGCCGAACGCCAGTTTCAGACGGTAGCCGAACAGCATCAGGTAGGACAGGCCGACCATCATGCCCATGAACGGCGGCAGATGCAGGAACTGCTTGAAGCTGACCGCCGTGACGATGGTCAGCACGAACAGGCCGGCGATGGTCAGCGCGCCCGGCTTCAACTCGACCTTCTCGTCTTCGCCGCTGAAAGTCGGCGCCTCGTCAGGAATGGCGAAATGCATGAACAGCGCCGGCACGACGAAGTTCACGACCGAGGGGATGAACAATTCAAAGAAGTCGAAAAAGTCCGCCTTGCCAGCCTGCCACACCATCAAGGTGGTGATGTCGCCGAACGGGCTGAACGCGCCGCCGGCGTTGGCCGCGCTGACCAGGTTGATGAAGCCCAGCGCGACGAACTTCGGGCTGTTGGTGCCCACCGCCATGACCACCGCGCCGACCAGCAGCGCCGAGGTCAGGTTGTCGGCCACCGAGGACAGGAAGAACGTGATGACGCCGGTGATCCAAAACAGCTTGCGGTAGCCGAAGCGGCGGTTCACCAGCCAGGCGCGCAGCGCCTCGAACACATTGCGCTCTGCCATCGCGTTGATGTAAGTCATCGCCACCAGCAAGAACAACATCAACTCGGCGAACTCGCTCAAGTTGTACTCGAAGACCTTGTGGACGACCTCCGCCGCGACGCCGTTGGTGGCGGCCAGGTAGGCGATCTGCGCCCAGATGATGCCCGCGGCCAGGATGACCGGCTTGGATTTGCGCATATGCGTAAATTCCTCGGCCATCACGAAAGCGTAGGCGATGATGAAGATCAGCACGCAGTAAAGTCCCCGGTGCGTGCCGGTCAGGCCCAAAATTTCAAGCTCCTCGGCGGACGCCGCGCCGGGCAGTGCCAGCAGGAGCGATAACAAAGCTAGTTTACGTGTCAACTCGAAGCCCTCTCTCTAATTGTGAAATAAACCGGTACGCCTGGCCGCCCGCACGCATCAAGCGACCCGGGCGGCGCAAGCTTGTAAAAAAATTGATCGACGGTCGGGAATTATATTAGAGAACGGCGGGCAGGACGAACAATTCGTGCCACCTTAGGATCTAAGGCGGAGCGGCGGGCGGCAACGGCTTTCAAGCCCAAAGCCCGCCCAGGCTGAAGCGGATGGCCTGGAACGGCGGCGCGCAAACCTCGTCCGCGGCTTTGAACGCGCCCTCCAGCCGCCAATACCCCTCATGCAGCGCGAACACCTCCAGCGTCTGCGCCTCGGGATCGACCAGCCAAACATGGCCGATCCCCTGCGCGGCGTAAATCGGCAGCTTGTCCACCCGGTCGATTTGCGCGGTCGAGGGCGACAACACCTCGCAGACCCAGTCGGGCGGCAGCGTGAAATAGGCCGTTTCCGGCAGTGTCGGCATGCGCTCGCGCCGCCAGCCGGCCAGGTCGGGCACCAAGATGTGCGGCCCCAGGTGCAATTCCGGCTCAAACAAGATCCACCAGCCGCCAGGGCCGTCAGAACCGCCGGCCATGGGTGGATAAAGTGAACCGCCCAAGGCTGACGAGGCCAAGGCGTGTTTCGGCGCGGGCCGGGGCATGACGATCAACTGGCCATGGATGATCTGCGCGACTTTGTGGTCGGGCACTTGGCACAAGTCTTCGTATGTGGCGAAACGTTCGGCGGGGGTGGACATGGTTGTACTCCAATAATGGGGCGGGGCCATTTTAGCATTTTCGCGTTCCCAAGCGCCGTATGGGAATCAGTCGAAATCTCCGGCAATGTCGAAACGTTGCGGACGGGGCTGCAAGCCCCGTCCGGCTTCGGTTTTATCCGAGCGTTCATTCGTGTATTGTTTATACGACCGAAGGTTTCGCGTGCCCGCCACCGATTCGGCTTTATCCAGGCAGGACGCGTCGGCCATCGGCGACAGAATCGTTTTTGAATGAATTCGACGAATCTTTAAGGAGATCAAATGATGCGCTTTTCAAGTAAGCGGGCGATCATGCTTTCGCCCCTCGCCCCTCGCCCCTCGCCCCTCGCCCCTCGCCCCTCGCCCCTCGCCTTAGCCCTTGCCGTGGCCTTCGCCATGGCGACGCCAGCTTGGGCTTCCGATGTCGTAGTGAACGGCACCAAAGGCGCGAGTGGGGCTAATGGCGCGAATGGCACCGACGGAGGCACCAGCCAAAACGGCACCGACGGCGCAGCCGGCACGGCGGGTTCCGCCGGGCAAACGGTAACGGCCACCAACAACACCGGCACGGACACCACCAACACCGTGACCGCCAATGGCGGGGGCGGCGGCGCAGGCGGGAACGGTGGCAAGGGTGGCAACGGCGGCAGTGGTGGCAATGCCACTAATGGCGGCAACGGCGGCGGAGCAGGTGCTGGGGGCTCAGGCGGCAGCGCGACCGCCACGCTGACGAGGACTTCCACCAATGCAGGCGGCGCAGCTTCAACCGCCACAGCGACCGGCGGCAACGGCGGCAATGTCGGCACGCCAGGCGGCGGCGGGGCCGGTTGGAATGGCCCGAACGGTGCCTCCGGGGCCGGTGCCAATGGCGGGGCCGCTGGCGCTGCCACGGCCAAGGCGACCACGACCGATCTTTATGGCACTGCCAATGCCACGGCCAATGCTTACGGCGGCACGGGTGGTTTCAGTTTCGGCGCGGGCAATACGGGGGCTGCGGGTGGGGCCGCCAGCAACAGCCAAGCCACGGCGAAATCCGTTTCAGACGCCACGGCGACGGTGAACCAAACCGGCGGCACGGGCGGCGCGGGCACTTATGGCGCGAATGGCGGCGCGGGCGGGGTAGTCAGCGGGGCCAAGGCTTCGGCGGTTTCCACCAGCGATTCCTCGGCCAGGGCCAGCGTGACCCAAACCGGGGGATCGGGCGGCTCGGGCGACGGCAATGGCATTAGCAATGGCGGCAATGGCGCGGCCAGCACCTTGACCAACGCGGTCAGCGGCTCGACCCAAGGCGGCTCGCTTTATTTGACGCAAACGGCAGTCGGCGGGAACGGCGGCAATGGCTATGGCTGGGCGAACGGCGGCATTGTGCAGGGCATCAGCGGCGCGGGTGGCGCGGCCAGTTCCAGCTTGACCATCACCGACACCACCAGCCAGTTTGTGCATACCGGAGTCAGTGCTTATGGAGGGAATGGAGGCAATGAAGGCAATAGTGCCGGCAGCGGGGCGGGAGGCAGCGCGCTGGCCTCGGGTAGTCTGACCGGTGCCAACGATGTGGATATTGTCGCCACGGCGCAGGGTGGCTCCGCCGGTATTGGTTATGTGCTTGCGCGCAATGGCGGAACCGCGCAAGCCATCGTCACCGGCACGTCCACCGATACGATCAATGGTTCGGCAAATGCCTCCGCAATAGCTTATGCGGGCAACGGCAGCGAAAGCGATGGCGGTGGTAGCACAGGTGGGACGGGCGGCAAGGCCAGCAATAGCCAAGCCACGGCAGTCGGCGGTGCTTCTGCGGTTGCCAGCATCGACCAGCGGGCAGGTAACGGGGGATATGGATATTATGGTAGCAATGGCGGCAATGGTGGCGTGGTCAGCGGTGCCAACGCCAAGGCCACGGCTGGCCTGGGCGGCACGGCGTCCGCCAGCGTCTATCAACAGGGCGGTTCGGGCGGCAATGCCAGTAATAATGGTGGCAATGGCGCGGCCAGCACGCTGACGAATGCTGTCAGCGGTTCGAGCAACGGCAGCTCTTTGCTGTTAAGCCAGACCGCGCAAGGCGGTTCGGGCGGCTATGGCGGCAATAATATCGGCGGGACGGCCGGTGCGGCCACTTCCAGCCTTACCGTTAATGACACGACCAGCGCCACCGTGCAAACCACCGTGGTAGCCAATGCCGGCTCGGGTGGCGGTGGCAATGGTCTCGGTGCCAAGGGCGCAGCGGCCTCCGCCACCAGCAATGTCAGCGGTGCTTACGATGTGATTACCCGCTCGACTGCGGTGGGCGGTGGCGGCGGATCGAGTTCGACGCTAGCCGGAACGGGCGGTGCTGCCACTTCCAATGCCGTGGCGACCACAACCGGCGCTTTCAATAACGCAACCGCCACGGCGACGGCGTATGGCGGCGCGGGCGGCGAGAAAGATGGCGGCGCGGTTGGCGGCACAGGCGGCAGCGCGATCAACACGACGGCCAAAGCTACGGCCTTGGCGGGCAATGCCACGGCCTCTGTGTTTCAGCAAGGCGGCAATGGTGGCTATGGTTACTATGGTGGTGACGGCGGGGTGGGCGCGGCCAGCAGCCTAAGCAATGCGGTCAGCGGTTCAACCCAAGGCGGCGCGTTGTATCTAACCCAAACCGCCGTGGCGGGCAATGGTGGCAATGCCGGGCACAGTGGCGGGGCCGGCGCCAGTGCCGCTTCCAGCCTGACCTTAGCGGACACCGCCAGTGCGCAAACTCAAGGTACGGCCAATGCCTATGCCGGGAATGGCGGCAGCGGCAATGGCAGCGGTGATGGCGCCAAGGGCGGCAATGGCGTCGCGTCCATTACCCTGAGTTCGGCCAGCGGCGATGTCGCAGCCAATGCCAACGCCTCGGGCGGCAATGGCGGCTCGGCTAACGCGGGCAACGCCGGGGCTGGCGGCACCGCCAGCGCCACGGCCACCGGAACTTCCGGTGGCGCGGACAGTAATGCCAGCGCCAATGCGACGGCGACCGGCGGCAATGGTGGCACCAGCAATGCTTATCCCTCTGCCAATCCTGGCATAGCGACGGCCAAGGCCACCGCCGATGCCTCGAAAACCACGAACTCAGGCATCGCCAACGCCAAAGCCATTGCAACTGGCGGCACCGCGCCCGGCAAACCCACCGCCGCCGCGAATGCCACCGCCACTGCGCTGACCGCGCACGGCGAGCAAGCCCATGCGCTGGCCAGCGCCAACGGCGGCAGCGGCGCGGCCAAGACGGTTGCGACGGCCAGCAGCGACGGCTTCATCCACAGCCTTGCCGCGACCGCCTCGGCACCAACCAAAAATGCCGAGTCAACGGCGGAAAGCAGCGCCAACATTGGCGGCGCGACCACCGCCGCAGGCGGCACGGCGTCTTCTTATGCCCATGCCACGGGCGGTGTCGATTTCGCCAACCTTGGCCCGAATGTCGGCGCGCATTTCAACGCCCCGTCGATGATTACCTTTGGCTCCGGCTCGCTAGGGGCCAACTATGCCACCGGTGCCACGGGCGCGCAGACGTACACCAGCAGCGCCGAGTGGGTGGTCGATCCGCTGGCGGGCGGTTTGCCAGCCAACGGGCATTTGTATCTGGGCCTGATTGACCACGTTGCCACCGATGCGGCGTTTTCCAGCCTCGCTTTCAATGTGACCGAGAACGGCATCTCGCTGCTGTCGTTAAGCTTCACCAGCCTTACCCAGGCGAACGCGTATTTCACCGACCATTTGCTTGATCTGGGCGCTTGGGGGCCGATACCGGGCGGCGGCAGCCTGCTTGATCTGAAGGTGAGTTTCTCGGCGACTTTCAAGACGGCGGGCGGCTATGGCGTCGATTTTGTGTTCGGCGACCCGCCGCCGCTACCGGAGCCTGGCACACTGGCTTTGTTCGGCTTGGGCGGGGCGATGTTGCGGCGTTTCCGCCAAGCCAAGACCGGCTCGGTTTAGAAAACCGAGCCGGTCTTGCGGTGTAGGCCGGGCAACGTTTCATACATTTCGGGGCGGGTTGAATAACCCGCCCCGCGTTCTTTGACCCTTAATTAGCCAGGCGATGCGGGTATTGCGCTTCGATGCCCACGCCTACAAACAATCCGTAGGACTCAAGCGCGGCAGCGGAGGCGGGCGCTTGAACTTCGGTGAAATTCGACGATCTACTTTGGCAAGACCCCGTGGCAGGCGTTCCGTGGCAACGGATGCCCGCCCAGCGCCGGCCAAGCCTGCGCGGTCGGCGTTTTTCATTCTTGCCCAGCTGTGGTATTTTGCGGGCTTACCTTAAGATCCCCCGGCACGAAGGCTAGCCTAGCCGCATTCTTCCATCGCAAACCAGCCATGTACCAATACGACCAATACGACCAAACCCTAGTAGACGAGCGGGTCGCGCAGTTCCGCGACCAGACCCGGCGCTTCCTGTCGGGCGAGTTGACGGAAGACCAGTTCCGTCCGCTGCGCCTGATGAACGGACTGTACATCCAGACCCACGCGCCGATGCTGCGCGTCGCGATCCCTTACGGCCTGCTGTCCTCGCGGCAGTTGCGCATGCTGGGCCACATCGCCCGCCAGTATGACCAGGGCTACGGCCATTTCACGACCCGCCAGAACATCCAGTACAACTGGCCGAAGCTGGAGGCGGTGCCGGACATCCTCGCCGAGTTGGCGACGGTACAGATGCACGCGATCCAGACCAGCGGCAATTGCATCCGCAACACCACCAGCGACCATCTGGCCGGCGTCGCCGCCGACGAGTTGGAAGATCCCAGGCCTTGGTGCGAGATCATCCGCCAGTGGTCGACGCTGCACCCGGAGTTCGCGTTCCTGCCGCGCAAATTCAAGATCGCCGTCAGCGGGGCGGCGGCGGACCGCGCCGCCACCCAGGTCCACGACATTGGCCTGCATCTGGTCAAGAACGCGCAGGGCGAAGTCGGCTTCGAGGTGTTGGTCGGCGGCGGCCTGGGCCGCACGCCGGTCATCGGACAGACGATCCGGCCGTTTCTGGAAACGCAGCACTTGCTGTCCTATCTGGAAGCGATTCTACGTGTTTACAACTTGTTTGGCCGCCGCGACAATAAATACAAGGCGCGCATCAAGATCCTGGTCAAGGAGACCGGCATCGAGCCGTTCACCCGGCTGGTCGAGGCGGAGTGGGAACAGATCCGCGACGAAATGCGCCTGGCCGACAAGGAAATCGAGCGGGTGAAGGCTTTTTTCGCGGCGAGGGAATACGACGCCGCCGCTGCCGCCGACACGAGCTTCGCGGAGCGCCAGGCCGCCGATCCGGCGTTCGCGGCCTGGGTGCGCCATAACACGGCAGGGCACAAGGTCGACGGCTATCGCGCCGCTTTCGTGTCGTTGAAAGCCCCCGGCATCGCCCCCGGCGACATCACCGACGCGCAAATGGAGGCCGTGGCCGATCTGGCCGACCAGTATAGCCGCGGCGAGATCCGCGTCACCCACACACAGAATTTGCTGCTGGCGGATGTGAAGCAGGGCGATCTCCACGCGCTGTGGCGGCAATTGAGCGCGTTGAACCTGGCCACCGCCAACATCGGCAAGGCGACGGACATGATCTGCTGCCCGGGCCTGGATTTTTGCTCGCTGGCCAATTCCAGTTCGATCCCCGTCGCGCTGGACATCGCCGCGCGCTTGGACAATGCGGACTACCTGTACGACCTGGGCGACGTCCGCATCAACATTTCCGGTTGCATGAACGGCTGCGGCCACCACACGGTGGGCCATATCGGCATCCTGGGCGTGGATAAGAAGGGCGAGGAATGGTTCCAGCTCACGCTGGGCGGCTCTTCGTCGAACGACGCGTTCCTGGGCGAGCGGCTAGGGCCGGCCGTTCCGAAGGCTGAAGTCGGCACCACGGTGGAAACCATCTTGAAAACCTATGTGGACTTGCGCGAAGGGGAGGAGTCCTTCCTCGAAACGGTGAGACGCTTAGGGATTGCCCCTTTCCAGGAGACAGTTTATGCAAATCATTAAAGACGGCGCTATCGTCAACGACGACATCCGCCATCTGGCCGACGACGAAGCCCCGGCGGCGGGCCGCTTCACGGTGTCTTTTGAGCGTTGGCAGGCGGAAAAGGCCGGCTTGGCGGCGGCGGGCGTGCGCCTGCGCGGCGAGCACGCGGTGGCGGACATCGCCGCCGACCTGCCGCGGCTGGAACTGGTCGTCGTGGAATTTCCGGCCCTGGCCGACGGCCGCGGCTTCTCCCATGCACGGCTGCTGCGCGACCGTTACGGCTACGCGGGCGAGGTGCGCGCGCTCGGCGGCTTCATCCGCGACCAGGTGTATTTTCTGTCCCGCGTCGGCGTGAACGCTTTCGAGCCTGCGGCGGGAACCGACTTGCAAGCTTTGCTGCCGGCCTTGGGCGAATTCACCGTCAACTACCAGGCGGCTGCCGACCATAAACAACCGGCTTATCACAGACGCTGAGAGCGCATCATGTCCATCGCGAGCGGATTCAGCGGCCTGTTTTCCAGTCCCAGGCGAGGGTTGTTGATCGCCTCGGCCTTGGGTTTGCTGGGTGCCGGTACGGCTTGCGCCGAACCGCAGCCGGTTGCCGCCCCTCCGCAAAAAAGTGTTTATTATCCGGCCAAGGCGCGGTTTTTGGGCGATGTGCTGAAGGACATCGCCGCCCGCGGCGGCATCCGCTTCCGCCTGGCCGAAGGGCTGGCCCGGGACAAGATCACCGCCACCGTGCGCGCGGACACCTGGTCAGACGCCGCGAAACACTTGCTGCAAGGCTATAACTACGCGGTCGAAACCGGCCCGGGCGGCGTGTGGGAAACGGTCACGGTCAGCGGCAAGAACGGCGACGGCAAGGACGCGCCTTACCCTAAAAAATTCACCACGGTTTCCGCCGCTGCCAAGCCTCAGGGCTTGCCCGTCCGCTACCAGGCGCTCAAGCCGGGTTCCGTCACCCCCGTCAGCCTGCCGCTGGCCACGCTCAAGGGCATGAAGAAAGGCCAGAAGATTTCCCTGGATCTGCCGGACGGCTCGCACCGCCTGGTGCATGACAATCGCTTCGACCACGGCAATGGCGATATCACCTGGGTGGGTTATTCCGAGGAGGACGGCCAGCCTTACCGGACGATGATCACGATGGGCCGCGGCGGACCTATGGGACAGATTCTGACCTCGGACGGCACCTATCAAATCGTCACGGAGGGTGGCCAAAGCTATCTGGTCGATGTCAACGCTTCCGGCCTTGAGGCGGGATCGTTGCTGGAAGACCAAGTGTCGCCCAGCTCCGGCCCGGGCGTCGGCAACGCCGGCGCGTCCTTGCTGCCGGGTGGCGGCGTGGCTGCCGCGGCCAGGGCGGTGGACAATCCCGGCCAGTCCGGCATGGCGGAGCCTATAGCAACCGCCGCGAGCGGGTCGCAGGCAACCATCGACCTGCTGGTGTTGTATTCCAAGGGGCTGGCCCAAGCCGACACCCGCGTCAATTATCTGACCGCCCTGGCCAACCAGGCTTTTCTGGACAGCAAAATCTATGCGCGGATCAGAGTCGTCCACGCCCAGGCGGTAGACTACCCCGAAGCCAGCGACAACTCGCAAGCCTTGTCCGACCTGAGCGATGGCAAGGCGCCTTTTGGGGAAGTGCCCGCCTTGCGGGAAAAATACGGTGCCGACCTGGTCACGCTGATCCGGCCATTGCACGCCAGCGCCCAAAAAGGCTGTGGCGTCGCCTGGGTGAACGGCAGCAACGGCAGCGAGCTGGCCCCGGACGGGTCGTATTCGGTCGTCAGCGACGGCGACGACCGCGACGGCGCGCTGGTTTACTGCGGCGTGCAGACCTTGGCCCATGAACTGGGCCATAATCTGGGCAACGTCCATGACCGGCCATTCAGCAATGCCGCCGGCGCGTTCCCTTATTCCTACGCCTGGGGTGTGGAAGGGGTGTTCGGAACGATCATGAGCTATCGCCAGCCTGCCGTGCCGCTGTTCGCCACCCCGTTGCTGGGCGATGCGTGCCGCAGGCAGCCTTGCGGCTATGCGGAAGGCGATCCTAACGCCTCCGACAACGCCAGGACTATCAACCAGACCGCTCCCGTCGTCGCGGGCTTCAGGCCGACAGCCGTCCCGGATCAAGGCAAATAGCCTGGCGGGCGGTTTTCAGTGGGTCGCGGACGCCGGAGCCGACAGGGAATAGTCGCCCTGCCAGAGTTTTTCCAGTTGATAGAATTCTCGGGTTTGCGGCTTCATGACATGGATGATGGCGTCGCCGAGATCGACCAGCACCCATTCCCCGGTGTTTTGCCCTTCCACGCCCAGGGGCATGAGCTGGTTTTCCTTGGCGCGGTCAACCACGCGGTCGGCCAGGGAAACCACATGCCGGTCCGACGTGCCGCTGGCGATGACCATATAATCCGTGATATTGGTTTTGTCGCGGACATCGATGACCTTGATGTCGTTGCCTTTGCCGTCGTCCAGCGCGGCCAATACGAGGGTGAGTAATTCGTTGCTTTGCATTGCCTGTGTTTCGATGGATGTGAAGGGGGCGATTGCGCGAATCCCGTGCCGCCCGCCCGGAGGGCTGTCGGCCAGGCGTGGCTGCGGCAGGATTGCCCGCTTTCCGCCTGGCACCAGGCCGTTTAGGCGGCCCACCGGGCCAGCTGGCTCCAAAGCGCTCAACATGCCAGAACAAGCTAGACAAATCAACCGGCCTCGGCCATTGTCAATACAAAACCGGGGGCATGGCTTCCAATGGACGGGAGCCTGATTTGGGCGGAAGACGCACACTTTTGCGGTGGAGTCTGCTTTGCATCCGTCAGCAAGCTTGCAAACGAATTCGAGGAAATGTTAGGATTGGTAAAATTGGTTGTGCTTTGTTTTGGAATCGTCCAGCAAGCCCTTCTTTGTAATTGAACTGTCTCAGGAGTAGCGCAATGAACGACGGAAAACCGATTGCTGAAGCGCAAACACGGTCGCTTGACGAGGCTGCTGCCAACCAAGCAGCGCCCTTGGCCGACTCCCGCGGCCCGGATCACAGGCGCCGCAGATTGATCCGGGGGGCGGTTGGCATCGCTCCCATGGTCATCACCTTGCGTAGTGGAGCCCTTGCCGCGGCGTCGTGTGTGGGAACGGTGTCTATAGGGACTATTCAAAGCGACGGCACGTTCCTGGGCCCCACATCACCACCTTTTAGAACACCCCAGGTAGGTGATAAATGTGTCACAAGCGCTGAGGCCTGCCCTGCTCCACATGATATGAAAATTTCTAGTGGCGCATGGACTGGGTATAATTATGATAGCAGTGGGAAATGTTCTAATGGGACAGGTGACTTAACAAGTGGCACCGCAGTTGTGCTTGTCAGCAATGCTGTCACTAGTTTTGATAATCACTGAAAACCTAGCCGACGACATCCGCGTCGAAAGGAAGTCCATCGCAACTCTTGAAATTATTGCCAATCCACTTGTGATACTAACACCAGCAGCAGGCGAACTGATATGGGTAGAATGGGACGATGCCTATATCGTGTACCAGCTTTCGTCCACCGAGACCCATTTCTTCAACGAGACTACCGCATTAATTATTGAGTCTCTAAGGCAAGGCCCATTGTCGATGGAGAGTATGAGGAATTGGATAATGGATGAACTGGGTGGCCAATCGTCTGACGGCTTGCAATTAACCATGGCTGTGGAACGGCTGGAGGAATTGGGCCTGATAGATGCTTCGGACGAGACTGCCCCAGGCCTATGAGAGTCGGCGATCTGCCACTCCAGGAATGGGAACACAGTCTGGCGAACGGCGGGGTGGCTATTCAATTCGGCTCTTTCAACATCCAGATTCGATCAAATCTGGTCGGCTTCGTATCGCTTGCCCATTATCTCTACCAGCCATATCCTTTGGCGGCGGCGGAAGCCATCGCCGACTTTCATGTCGGGATTTCAAGCCCCAAGGGACTGAGGCGCTGGGTGCGTCGGCAATCCATCTTTTCCTTGGACGGGCGGTCTCCGTTCGCGCCTTATCCCATCGGACACGCTTTTCCGGCGTTGGAATGGGGCATTAACTGGTGCGTCGCCACACGGGCGCATCATTTGCTGATGCTCCACGCGGCGGTGGTCGAACGTGAAGGCTCTGCGATGCTGTTCCCCGCTTGGCCGGGGCATGGCAAATCCACCCTGTGTGCCGCGCTGATCCATTCCGGCTGGCGCCTTTTTTCCGATGAATTCGGCTTGGTGCGCCCTTCGGATGGAATGCTGCTGCCGATGCCCCGGCTGATTCCGCTCAAGAACGAATCCATCGGCGTGATCAGGCAGTTCAGGCCGGAGGTGGTCGTCGGCCCGTCTTTCCATGGCACGCGCAAAGGCACCGTGGCGCATGTCAGGCCGCCAGCAGACAGCATCCTGCGGGCGCAAGAGCCGGCCCGGGCACGATGGCTGGTCTTTCCCCGCTGGGTCGCGGGCGCTCCGCTAAGCTTGGCACCGATTGCAAAAAGCCAAGCGTTCTTGATGGTGGCCACTAATTCTTTCAACTACGAAATCCTGGATGAAACCGCCTTTCGGCTGGTCACGGAGATGGTTGGAAACTGCGATTGTTTTTCCCTAGTGTATTCCGACCTTGATGAGGCAATCACCGCACTGGGCGAGTTGGCGCGCTCCAGCCATGGGTGAGGTTGCCAGGCAAAGCCGGCGGGCGCGGCAACTTTTGCTTGACGCTATCAAGTCGCCGGAAAGGCTTGCCGCGTTGCCGCCGGCCGATTGGGATCTGCTGTTGCGCGTCGCCCGGCGCGCCAAGCTGCTCGGCCGCTTGGAGGTCGAGCTGTCCCGGACTGGCTTGCTTGGAAGCATCCCGCCCCGCGCGGCAGACCATTTGCGGGCTTCCCGCAATGTGATCGAGCACCGGAGAACCTTGGTGGCCTGGGAGGTCAACCGCCTCCTCTGGGCGCTCAAAGACTTTGACGTCCCCCTGGTATTACTAAAGGGCGCGGCTTATGTGCTGGCGGAGCTTCCCCCCGCGCCAGGCCGGATTTTCGCCGATGTCGATTTGCTCGTGCCGGAGGAGCGGATCGGCGAGATTGAGGGCGCCTTGATCGCCAGAGGATGGATCAAAACCCGGCTCGACCCTTACGACGAGCGCTACTACCGGGTCTGGATGCACGAAATCCCGCCGCTCCGCCACCGCGAACGCGGGACGGAAATCGATATCCACCATCGAATCCTGCCGAGGACGAGCCGCTTTCGATCCGCGCCCGGCCCGCTGTTCGAGGATGCCAGGCCCCTGCGGAATCCGCGCCTGCGCGTCCTCGCCCCTGCCGACATGGTGCTGCACGCCTTGCTGCACTTGTTCTTGGAGGGTGATCCCGACGAGGGGCTGAGGCTGCGCGATTTGCTCGACGTCCACGAGCTTCTCCGCCATTACGGGCGGGAGGCGGGGTTCTGGGACGCCCTGCCGCGCCGTGCGCGCCAATTGGGTTGGGAGCGCCCTTTGTATTACGGCCTGCGCTTCGCGCGGCGGCTTTTTGACACCGAGGTTCCCGACTCGGTGCTGGAGGCGGCCGGCCAGGGCGCGCCGTCTTGGCCTGTCCGCGCGCTGATGGACTGCCTGGTGCCGGCGGCGATGCTGCCGGGGCACCCGGACTATCCTTCCCGATGGGCGGCCATCGCCCGTCTGCTCCTTTATCTACGCGCCCATTGGCTGCGCATGCCGACCACGATCCTTGTCCGGCACCTCGCCTACAAGAGCTGGCTGCGGTTTCGCGGCGTCGGCAAAAAAGTCGATCTGGCCCAGCTTGACCTCCGGCAGCAATGAGCCGCGGCTGCGGTGGCCGGCGTGGGCAGCCGCAAGCAAGATGGCTTACACTAAGGGCAACCGTCGGGGCTGCCCGGGACTTCATCCAACCATCCGAGGCAAGAGAAGTTAGTGGCTGATTTGTGCAAGGGAAAATTAGTATTATGGAACGACGACAAAGGGTTCGGTTTCGTTCGGCCTGAGTCCAACGAAAAGGATCTGTTTGTCCATATCAGCGCGATAAAAAACTACCAGAAGGGGCAAAGCCGGCGTCCGGCGGTGGGTGATATCGTCCATTACCAGCCGATTTCCCAGGCCGAGGCCGCAGGCCAGCGGCGCATCACGCGGGCGGCCGTCATGGGGCTCAATGACGCGCTGTTCGGATTCGACGCGGAACCCGGCCCCTGGTGGAGCGTCTTGGGGTTGAAGATGCTGGCCGGCGCGCCGGTGCTGTTGTCTTTCTATCTGATTTGGCGGACGGGCAATCCCTTGCCGCTGGTCTCCTACATTTTCATGAGCGCGCTGTCATCGCTGTATTACGCCGCCGACAAGCGGCGCGCCTTGACCCACAGTTGGCGGATACCGGAAATCTACCTCCATTGCTTCGAGCTGCTGGGCGGCTGGCCAGGCGCTTTGCTGTCGCAGAAGGCGTTCCGCCACAAAAAACGCAAGGGCAATTACCAGCGGGTTTTTTGGGAGATCGTCACCCTGCATGCGCTGCTTTGGCTGCTCTATCTGTATTTTGACCTGAGCGGGAGAGCCTAGCCGGCCGTCACCGTTTGTTTAGGAATCGGCCAGTCACTCCGCCAGCATCCGGCGGAACGCTTCCAGCGATTCCACGGGCGGCAGGCAGGCGGCCGCCTCGCAAACATAAGCGGTGACGGTGCCGGACTTGCCGCCGCGCTTTTCCAGCAGCCCCGGCAAACCGGTTTCCTCCGCCGGAATCGCCAGGCATACGCGGCCCGGCGCGTACGCCTGCAAAGCCGCTTGCCGCCAAAGCGCCAGATCCGCCCCGTTGCCGCGCAGCACAATGGTCTGCGCCGGCTGGGCCCATTCGGCCAGCGCCCCCAGCAGCGCGCCGCAGGCCTGCGGGTAGTGCGCCATGGCCGGCATGGCGGCTTTCAGCACGCGCTCGGCGGCCAGGGAATAGCGCGGCTCGCCCAGCACGTGGCCCAGCCGGTTGAGGGCGAGGGCGGCGACGCCGTTGCCCGAGGGCATGGCCTCGTCGCTCATGGACTTGGGGCGGTGGATGAGGGCCTCGTGGTCGTGGGCGGTGAAGAAAAAGCCGCCGTTCGCCCCGTCCTCGAAGCGGGCCAGCAAGTCGTCGGCCAACGCGGCGGCCCATTCCAGGACGGTTTTGTCCCAATGGCTTTGCGCCAGCTCCAAAGCGGCGTCGAGCAGGAAGGCGTAATCGTCCAGGTAGGCCGGGAAGCGGCCCCGCCCGTCCTTCCAGGTGGCGAGCAAACGGCCGTCGCGATAGAGTTCCGCCCGCAGGAAATCGAAGGCGCGGCGGGCCGACTGGACGAAATCCTCCCGCTGCAAAATCCGCCCGGCGATGGCCATGCCTCTGATCATCAGGGCGTTCCAACTGGCCAGGATCTTGTCGTCGCGGCCAGGGCGGATGCGGGCCTCGCGGGCGCCGAACAACTTGTCCCGGGCCGCGGCCAGCAGGCGCGCCGCCGTCTCAATATCCAGATTCAAGCGGGCGGCGGCTTGCGGCAAGGGCAGGGCGGCGTATAAATGCCAGTGGCTCTCGAAGTTAGGCGTGTCGCCCAGACCGTAATGGAGGGCGGCCAGGGCGTATTCCTCCGCAGTCAGCAGCGATTTAGGCTCCGCCCGGTTCCACACATAAAAGCGCCCTTCCTCCCCCTCGGAGTCCGCGTCCAGGCTGGAATAATACGCCCCTTGCGGCGATTGCATCTCGCGCATGGCCCATTCGGCGGTCTCCGTGGCGACCTTGCGAAACAAGGGGTCGCCGGTGATCTGCCAGGCCTGGCTGTAAAGGGCCAGCAGCGGGCCGTTGTCGTAGAGCATTTTCTCGAAGTGCGGGATGTTCCACTCGGCGTCCACCGAGTAACGGCAGAAGCCGCCGCCAAGCTGGTCGTAAATGCCGCCCTCGGCCATTTTCCGCAACGTGAAACTTGCCATCTCCAACGCTTCAGCGTCGGCGTCCCGGGCTTGGCGGCGCAGCAGAAAGTCCAGCGTGGTCGGATGGGGGAACTTCGGCGCGCCGCCGAAGCCGCCTAGGCGGGCGTCGAAATGCTTGGCCACCGCCGCCCGCGCGAACGGCAACAGGCCGGCGTCAAGCGCCGCCGGCCTGCCCTCCGGGCCGCCGATGGAATTCAAGGCCTGCATGAACGAGGCGTTGCCCTGTTCCAGCTTGTCTTTGTTTTGACGGTAATAAGTGCCGGCCTGTTCCAGCAGCGCCACAAACCCTGGCAACTGGTAGCGCGGCTCCTTGGGGAAGTAGGTGCCGGTGAAAAACGGGATCAGGGTGTGCGGGTTGAGGAAAACCGTCAGCGGCCAGCCGCCGGTGCGCCGCGACAGGAGTTGGTGGGCGAGCTGGTAAATCTTGTCCAGGTCGGGGCGCTCCTCACGATCCACTTTGATGTTCACATACAGGGCGTTCATCCGCTCCGCCGTGGCCTCGTCTTCGAACGACTCGTGGGCCATCACATGGCACCAGTGGCAGGCGGAATAGCCGACGGACAATAAAATAGGCTTGTCCTCCCGTCGCGCCAGCGCCAGCGCTTCTTCACTCCAGGGATGCCAGTCCACCGGATTGTGCGCGTGTTGCAACAGATAGGGGCTGGTTTCCGCAGCCAGGTGGTTGCTAGGGAACTGGGTTTTCATGGCTTGTGCCTGTCGGGGAGGAGTCAAACTGGCCTTTTTCCAGTCCGATGATATGGCCGGCGCGGTCAAAATGCACCACGGCGAAACGGCTTTCCTGGCATTCTTTCAATTCCTTTTTTAAGACCTGGAAAGTCCGGCACAATTCGCCGCGGCTGACCGGCCGCGGCATGGGGATGGGCGCGCGCCGCCGCCGCTTGACCCGGTTGTAAACCACCCAGACCAGCCAAACCAGGATCATCGCCGCCACGGTTTCGACGTAAACCAGCAGCATCTGCTGGAGGTTGAGATAGCCGCCCGACAGGTTCACCCATTGCGAGCATTCGGCGTAATCGAGAAACCAGCAGCCCAGGGAGACTAGCGGGAAAAAGAAATAACACCACAACAGCCAGCCGAACAGGTTCAGCGTCCACGCGGCCAGGCGCTGCCCCGCGGTTTGCAGATGCGGCGCGTCAATGACGAGTTCGATCACGTTTCAACACCCCCCGGTCCAGTGTGACCCACACCGCCCGCTGGCCCTGCTCTTTGGCCAGCGCCTTGAGAAAGCCGAACACGGTGGTGACGACATTGTTGATCCAATAAACCAAAGGATACCAGATCATCCAGTAATAGTAGCGGCCGATGCCGCCGTATTTCTTTTCGTAGCGCGAATCGATTCCCAGGCTGACGGCGAATTGGATCAGGCAGGTGACGCTTAACAGCATGCCGGTCCAACTGGGGATCAGGCCGGTGATCAGATGCCGGTGCAGGTCAAACGCCTGGCTGCCGCCCCAAATCCCCAAGCCGATCAGCATCAGATACGACCAGGCGATGCTGAGGAGACATTCCAGCCAGATCGGCCACATCCGCCGCGCCGGCCAGCGCAAGACTTGCGACGAATAGCGCATCAACACTTCCGCGCCGCCTTGCGACCAGCGCAGGCGCTGCTTCCAAAGTCCTTTCAGGGTTTCCGGCATCAGCACCCAGCACAAGGCGTTGGGCTCAAAATGGATGGCCCAGCCATTCAACTGGAGTTTCCAACTGATGTCGATGTCCTCGGTCACCATGTCGTTGCTCCAATAGCCCACCCGATGCAAAGCCGACTTGCGGAAACCGGCGATGACGCCGGACACTGTGAAGATGCGGCCATAAACCCGCTGGGCGCGCTTGATCAGGCCGACGATGGCGGAGAATTCGCCGACTTGGATTTTCCCCAGCAGCGTGGAGCGGGTGCGGATGCGCGGGTTGCCGGTGACGGCCCCCACGCGGGGGTTGTCGAGGAAATGGCGCATCATCCACGTGACCGCCTCCGGGCCTAGCAAGGCGTCGCCGTCGATGCAGACCAAAAATTCATTTTTCGTCAGCAACGCGCCGGCGCGCAGCGCCATGGCCTTGCCTTGGTTGGCGTCCAGATGGATCACGCGGATCTTGTCGTGTTTCGCGGCCAGCGCGCGCAGGACTTCCAGGGTGTTGTCCTTGCTGCCGTCGTTGATGGCGACGATTTCGTAGCAGGGGTATCGTTGCAGCAGCAGAAACTCCAGGGTTTCCCGGATGTTTTCGCCCTCGTTGTAGCAGGGAATCAAAATGGACACCGGCGGATATTCCCGCAGCGCCGGCATGTCCTTTTCCGTGTCGCCGTCGCGGCGCTCCCATAAAAAATAATAGAGGATCGCGCCGATGATCCACACATAGGACATGATCAGCGGGTAATAAAAAATGAAGCTGGAAATGCCGTGGCCTATGTCCAGCCAGGGGAATTCGGCCAATCCCTGCACGAACAGACTCCAGCCGGTGGCGAGCAGATCCAGCAGCTTGCCGGGCAGGCCGCCCCAAAAGCTGGGCGCGGGGGGCAGGGCGGTCAAGTCGGCGCCACTGCTTAAGCTAGGCGCCATGAAGGGGGCCGTGCGGGCGTGTCATGGAAACCTCGGCAGGGCGAAGGCGCTTTCCATGTCTTCCTGGCGGGGATGGTCTTCAAACACATTGTCAGGGTAGTAGCCCAGGTGGATGGCTCCCAGTTTTTGCACCAGGCGCAATTGGTTTAAAAAAGTCTCCATGGGGATTTTTTGCTGCGTGTTCCAATCCAGCGTCTGCAATTCAAACACGGTTTTGCGCAGTCCGTCGGGGTGGGCTGCGATTTTTTTGACCAGTTCCGCCAGCCAGGCGTCGGGGTTTTCCGCTTTTTCCATGAACGGCATGGCCTCGACGGCGACATAGTCATACGCCGCCAAGCCTGTCGGCAGCGACTGGGCGTACCATTCCTCGCTGTCCGGCTGCAAAATCGGCAGGGCGTAGTAATTGCGCGCTGTTTTAATATCCGGGTGATAATAGCGCACTTTTTCAGCCAAAGAATCCGTCCATTCGATCAAGGCATGGGTTTTGTGTTTGGCCCAGGCCATGCGCATCGTGGCGGGCTCGCGCAATTGTTTTTCCACCGTCGGCAGTTTCCATTGCCGGGCGACTACTTTTAGCGCCAACGGGCCGACATCCTCGTAATCGGACAGGATGGCGTCGTCATGGAACAAGAGCCCAGCGAAATGGCAATGCTTCGCCAGATCTTCGTAAATCTCACCGACCACGCGCCGGGCCTTGGGGTTGAACGGCGACAAGCGCTTATAGATGTGGCTGGCTTTTAGCGCCTTGCCGTCGCGCCATTCCTGCACAAACCAATCGTCCGGGGCTTTGACCTGGAATGCCAACACCGGCATCCAGGCGTAGACCTTGACCCGCGTCCGCGTCAGCAATTGCCAGGCGACGCGGTTGAACAAGTCCGCCCGCATCGGCAAATGCCGGTTGGGGAAATATAAGGCGTCGGCGTTGCCGTCCCCGTCCGGGTCGGCGAACGCCTGCAAATACACCGTGTTGACGCGCATGCCCTGGATGCGGTCCAGCAGTTTTCCCAGATTGCGCTCGGTCTGCTCCGGGTCGGGGTCGTACAGATAATCCATGTCCACATGCACGACATGCAGCGGCCTGTCGCCCGTGCGCAGGCCGGTCATCATCTGGGCGAAATCCTCGATGTCCGGATTTTCCGTCACCAGCAGCCGCCGGCCATAGGGCAGGTCGGCCAAGCTGTTGCGGCCGTCGCGCAGGCCGAACGTGACCGGCATGCCGACCGCTCGCGCCGCCTCGACCAGGGCTTGGTTGGCCTCGCCGTAGGGCCAGACCATCACCCGGGGCTTTTTGCCGATCCGGCTGGCGATGGCGTCCGAGGCGGCTTTAAGCTCTTGGCGGACGCGCCGGGCATAGGCCGCGTCGGTCTCGTAAGTCTTGCTGGCCGGGTGGTAGATCCGGGTCACGCCGGCCGGTTGCAGGTTGCCCTGCGGATTGCCTAAGATGCCGTGGTGCAAGTCGAAACTGTGCGAAGCCACCTCGACCAGCCCGGAGCGGCTCATTGCCTTGATCTGCTCCCAACTCAGCAAGGCGTCCCTGGGCGGCGCTTCGTCCTGGTCGGCAAGGCGCGTCTCCATCCAACGGCCCACCACAGCGACCGTGGCCGGGTAGTGGTATTGCTGCAACAGCGGAAAGACCTTGGTGTAAAAACTCGCGTAGCCGTCGTCGAAGGTCAGCAGCACGGCTTTGGCCGGCAAGTGTTTTTTGCCGGCTTTCGCGGCCAGCAAATCGTCCACGCCGATGACTTGCCACCCCGAGCGCTTGAGCCAGTCGAACTGCTTGACGAGGTTTTCCGTGCTGACCGCCGTCTGGCCGGCGCGGGCGTCCCTGGCCACGGCGTCTTTGACATCGTGGTAAGACAGCACGACGAAGCCTTCCTCCGCCCGCGCCAAGGAAACGGCGGCCAGCAAAACCGCCCAGACAGTCCAGGCAAAGCTTTTCCTATGGCGGGGGGAGGCGGGGCACGGGGGCGGGGGGCGGTCGATCATGGGGCGCATTTTACCCGATTGCGTCAAAAACAGCCGATCTTTCATGCGCAAACCTACCCGTTGCCCGCCCCGCCCCTACACTGCAAGTGCCTGGACACGCGCGCAGGCCTGAAGCACAGGCGACAGGCCATCGTCGATTGCGGGTTGCGCATGGAGGCCAAGCAGAATCCACAAATGCTGGCTAGAGTAAATGGATCAACATAAGACTTGCTGACGAGCCAATGCCAAACCTGGCCAGAAAGAAAATCGCGGTCTTGATTGCGGCAGGGTACACCCTGGCGTTATTGCTGGCGACCGCGCTGGGGTTGTTGTCCATTTTGGGCATGGACACCCTAAAATCGATGGTCAGCGACCTGTACGAGCACCCCTTCACGGTCAGTAATGCGGCCCTCGAAACGAAAACCTGGACAGTGCAGGCGCGCAACAGAATGTTCCGCATCCTGTTGTTCGACGACCCCCAAAAAACCGAGGGCTGGCTGGCGGAAATAGCCATTCTCGACAAAAATGCCGCCGGGCAATTGGGCAGGGTGAAGGCCAACTTCCTCGGTGACATCCGTCGCGTGGAAGAAACCGAAGCCCTGCTTCAACAAGAGCGAGACATCAGAAACCGCGCGATTGAATTGTCCCTGCGGGGCCAGCGGGGCGAGGCGGCGCGCCTCATCCTGGAAACCGGCAACGATCTGTTCAAGCAAGCCAATGAACACCTGGACTATGTCATCGACTTTGCCAGGCGGAAAGCGTCCAACTCCGTTGACGAGGCGGAAAGGAAGGCCGCCGTCGAAATAAACCGGACTTTGTGGTTTTTGGCCGGCTTGGCCGTCGTCATCGGCCTCACCGGCTGGTTGGTGGTGCGCCGGGTCATGGCCATGGTTCGGCATGTGGAACGGTTGGAAAACAATTTGCTGGAGAGCCGGCATCAAGCCGAAATCTCGGCCTATGCCCGCAGCCTGATCGAAGCCAGCCTGGATCCGCTGGTCACCATCAGCCCGCAAGGAAAAATAACCGACGTCAACCGGGCGACCGAGCAAGCGACCGGAAGAGGCCGTGGCGAACTGGTCGGGGCCGATTTCGCCGATTACTTTACCGAGCCCGGCAAGGCGCACGAAGGCTACCGGAAAGTCTTTTCGGAAGGTTTTGTGATCGACTATCCGTTGATCCTCCGCCATCGGGACGGCCGCCTCATCGAGGTGCTATACAACGCCAGCCTGTATCTCGATGAGTCCGGGAACGTGTCGGGGGTGTTTGCCGCCGCCCGTGACGTGACGGAGCGTAATTGCCTGGCCAGGGAAAGGGAGCAGTATTATAAATTTTTCATGCTGTCCGTCGACCCCATGTGCATCGCCGACCCGTACGGTTGCTTCAAGCATGTGAACCCGGCTTGGGTGCGCCTGACGGGTTATGCCGAGGACGAACTGGTGGCCAAGCCGTTTCTGGAATTCGTCCTGCCGGAGGATCGCCAGAAAACCTTGGAGGAAATGAAACTACAAGTGACCGCCCGCCCGTCATTTCATTTTGAAAACCGCTATCTGTGCAAAGACGGCACAGTGGTGTTTTTATCATGGACGGCCTACTTCGACAAAAACGATGGCGTCACTTACGCCACGGCGCACAACCACACCGAGTTCCATGCGGCTGAAGAAGCGCTGCGGACTAGCGACAAGCGCTTGAGGTTTTCCATCGAATCTGCGCAAATAGGATTGTGGGAATTGGATCTGCTCAACCAGACCGCGTGGAGGAGCCCGCACCACGACAAGATATTTGGCTATGAAGCACTTTTGCCAACATGGACGTATGAGATGTTCCTCGAACATGTGCTGCCCGAGGATCGTCCAGCGGTGGATCGGAAATTCACCGAGGCGATCACCGGGGCAAGTTGCTGGAATTTTGAATGCCGCATCAAACGGAAAGACGGCGCTGTGCGCTGGATTTGGGCAAAAGGGGAGCCGGAGCTCGACGCGCTTGACAAGCCAGTGCGCATGTTTGGCGTGGTGCAGGACATCACCGAGCGCAAGCAGGCCGAAGCCCGGCTTGCGGCGAGCGAGTCCCGGCTGCGGGCCATCATCGAAACCGAGCCGGAGTGCATTAAAGTGGTCGATTCGGGCGGACGCCTGCGCCAGATGAACCCCGCCGGGCTGGCGATGATCGAAGCCGACGCCTTTGAACAGGTGGCGGGCCAGCCCGTGCTTGGGCTCATTGCCCCCGCCTACCAGCAGTCCTATGCGCAAATGCATGAACGGGTGATCGCCGGCGAGCCGCAAAAAATGGAATACGTGATGATTGGCCTCAAGGGAAGGCCGCTGTGGCTGGAGACCCACGCCGTCCCCATGTTGGACGGGGCCGAGGTCGTGCATTTGGCCATCACCCGCGATATCAGCGACCGCAAGCAGGCGGAAGAAAAAATACGCCAGATCAACGCCGAGCTGGAGCGCCGGGTCGCAGACCGCACCGCGGAACTGGAGGCGGCCAACAAGGAGCTGGAGGCATTTTCCTATTCCGTCTCGCACGATTTGCGCACGCCGCTGCGCGCCATCGACGGGTTCTCGCTGATCCTGTTGGAAGACTACGCCGGCACGCTGGACGACGAGGGCAAGCGGCTGTTGAATGTGGTGCGGAACAACACCGCCCGCATGTCGCAGTTGATCGACGACATCCTGCGTTTTTCACGCGCCGGCCGGACTGAAATGTCTTTCAGCGAAATAGACATGGAAAAGATCGTGCGCGAGGTCCTGGACGAACTCGGCCCGCTGGCGGCCGGCCACAGCGTGCAAATCAACCTGGACGGGCTGCCCGCGGCCATGGGCGACCGGGCCATGATGCGCCAGGTCGTCGGCAACCTGCTGTCCAATGCCATCAAATTCTCCAGCAAGCAGGAGGACGCCCGCATCGACATCGGCGGCAGAACCGAAGGCGGCAGCGTCGTCTATTATGTGAAAGACAACGGGGTTGGCTTTGACATGCGCTATGCCGGGAAATTGTTCGGGGTGTTCCAGCGGCTGCATGGCGTCGACGAGTTCGAGGGGACGGGCATCGGACTGGCCATTGTCAAGCGGGTCATCGCCCGCCACGGCGGCGCGGTCTGGGCCGAAGGCGAGGTCGGCAAGGGCGCGGCCTTTTATTTTTCAATTCCCCTGAAGGAGCGCTGAAATGCTCAACGACCATGAAATCGTAGAAATCCTCTTGGTGGAGGACAATCCCACCGACGCCGAACTCGCCCTGCGCGCGCTCAAGAAAAAAAACCTGGCCAACCACTTGGTCTGGGTCAAGGACGGCGAGGAGGCCTTGGACTTCCTGTTTGGCAGGGGCAGCTACGCGGCGCCCGGGGCGCACCCTGTCCCGCGTGTCATCCTGCTCGACCTGCGGCTCCCCAAAGTGGACGGGCTGGAAGTTTTGCGCATCGTCAAAAGCGACGGGCGCACCAAAAACATACCCGTAGTCGTGCTGACTTCGTCCAAAGAGGACAGGGACATCGTCGAGAGCTACCAACTGGGCGTCAATAGCTTTATCAGCAAACCGGTGGATTTCGAGGCGTTCACCAAGACTGTCACCGACCTGGGCCTGTATTGGCTGCTGATTAACCATCCCCCTCTGCCCAGAGGATGAGACGGTGGATGAGTTGCGGATACTGCTGTTGGAGGACACGCCCACCGACGCGGAACTGGTGGAATACCAATTGCGCAAGGCCGGGCTGGTGTTCACGGCCCAGCGGGTCGATACGGAATCCGCCTTCAGGCAGGCATTGGCGGTTTTCAACCCCGACATCATCCTGGCCGACTACCAGCTGCCGGCGTTCGACGGCTTGCAAGCCTTGGCCATCGCCCAGGAGTGTTCGCCTGACACGCCCTATTTGTTCGTGACCGGCGCGATGGGCGAGGAACTGGCGGCGGAAAGCATCAAGCGGGGGGCCGCCGACTACCTCCTCAAAGACCGCCTGGCCCGCCTGCCCTCGGCGGTGCGGCGCGTGCTGGAGGACAAGCGGCGGCAACGGCAGCGCCATGAGGCGGAGGAGAAGTTCCGCCGCATCGGCGAGGCGGTGCAAGACGCCATCGTGATGATGACCGGCCCGCGCATTTCCTTTTGGAACACGGCGGCCGAGCGGATTTTCGGCTACACGGCCGAGGAGGCGCTGGGGCAGGAGGTGCACCGGCTGATCACGCCGCCGCAGGCGCGGGCCGCGTTCGAGGAGGGCCTTCCGCGTTTTCATGCCACAGGCGAAGGGCCGATCATCGGCAAGCTGCTCGAAGTGACCGCGTTGCGCAAAGGCGGCGAAGAGTTTCCGGTCGAGCTGTCAATTTCCGCGGCGCTGCTTGACGGCCAGTGGCGCGCCATCGGCATTGTGCGCGACATCACCGAGCGCAAGCGGGCGGAAACCGCGCTGGCCCACGCCAACCGCGCCCTGGCCACATTGAGCGCGGTGAACCGGCAACTGGTGCATGCCAGCACCGAGGACGGATTGCTGCGCGCCATCTGCCAGACCATCGTCGAACAGCGCGGCTACCGGATGGCCTGGGTGGGCTATGTGCGGCACGACGAGGACAAGTCCGTCGATGTCGAAGCCTCGGCCGGCCATGACGACGGCTATCTGGATGCGGCCTTCGTCACCTGGGCGGACAGCGAGCGTGGCCGCAGCCCGACCGGGCGCGCCATCCGCGCCGGCACGGCACAGGTGTGCCAGGACATCGCCCATGATCCGCTCAACCTGCCATGGCGCGAGGCGGCGCTGCGGCACGGCTACCGGGCCAGCATCGCGCTGCCGCTGCGGGACGGGGACGGCACGGTGTTTGGCGCCTTGACCGTGTACGCCGAAGACGCGAACGCGTTCAGCCCCGGCGAAATCGAACTACTGGAGGAGATGGCGAGTGATTTGGCGTTCGGCGTGAGGATTTTGCACACCCGCCAGGAACGCGACCTCGCGCTGGAACAGGCCCGGCGGCACCTCGCGCAATTGCGTGACAGCCTGGAGGACACCTTGCGCACAGTCGCCGCCACGGTCGAGATGCGCGACCCTTACACCGCCGGGCATCAGAAAAGGGTCGCCGACCTGGCTTCGGCTATCGCCGGGGAGATGGGGCTGCCCGCCGAGCAGGCGCATGCCATCAATCTCGCCAGCATCGTGCATGACCTGGGCAAAATCAAAATTCCGGCGGAAATATTGAGCAAGCCGGGGCATCTGACCGACATCGAATACAGCTTCATCAAAATCCACGCGCAAGCGGGCTATGACATTCTGAAAGGCATCAATTTCCCATGGCCGATCGCGCAAATGGTGTTGCAACACCATGAACGCCTGGACGGCTCGGGTTATCCGCAAGGACTCCGGGGCGATGCGATCCTGCTTGAGGCGCGCATTATCAGCGTGGCGGACACGGTCGACGCGATCTCCTCGCACCGGCCCTACCGCCCCGGCCTGGGGGTGGACGCCGCGCTGGCGGAAATCACGCTGCAACGCGGCATCGGCTATGATCCAGAAGTGGTGGACGCCTGCTTGGCCTTGTTCCGCGAACGGCATTACGCCTTAAAAGAATAGGCCCGCCGCCCCGCTTTCCCGACGCAGTCCGCGCAGGCGGACGCATACCAACCATCAAACCACTGTGCAATGAGGAGTATAGCCATGCTGAATTCCCGAGGTTACGCCGCCCAGCATTCCCAGGCGAGGCTGGAGCCATTTTCCTTTCACCGCCGCGAAGCCGGGCCAAAAGACATCGTCATCGAGATTCAATACTGCGGCGTCTGCCATTCGGACATCCACCAAGTCCGCGACGAGTGGGGCGGGTCGATTTATCCGATGGTGCCGGGCCATGAGATTGTCGGGCGCGTGGTGCAGGTCGGCGGGCAGGTCGGCAAATTTAAACCGGGCGATCTGGCCGGGGTCGGCTGCCTGGTGGATTCTTGCCGCGCGTGTCCTAGCTGTGAAGCCGGGGAGGAGCAGTATTGCGAAAACGGCATGGTGGTGACGTATAACGGCCTGGACAAAAACGGCGAGCCGACCTATGGCGGCTACTCAAACAATATCGTCGTCGACGAGGCTTATGCCTTGAGCATCTCGCCGAAGCTGGATTTGGCGGCGGTCGCGCCGTTGCTGTGCGCGGGGATCACGACCTATTCGCCGCTGCGGCATTGGCGGGTCGGCCAAGGGCAGAAAGTCGGTGTCGTCGGTTTGGGGGGCTTGGGGCATATGGCGCTTAAATTTGCGCATTCGTTTGGCGCCCATGTGGTGTTGTTCACCACGTCGACCAACAAGAAAGACGACGCCTTGCGCTTGGGGGCCGACGAGGTGGTGTGGTCGAAAGACCCCGGCGCGGTGGCGGCTCATGCCAATAGTTTCGACTTCATCCTGGACACGGTTTCCGCGCCGCATGACTTGAATGCCTACTTGGATTTGCTGAAGCGCGACGGCACGATGACATTGGTGGGCGTGCCGGATGCGCCGCCGGTGGTGCAGCCGTTTCATTTGTTGATGAAGCGGCGTTCGTTGGCGGGCTCCCTGATCGGCGGCATCGCGCAAACCCAGGAAATGCTGGATTATTGCGCCGAACACGGTATCGTCTCGGATATCGAGCTGATCCCGATCCAGCAGGTCAACGAGGCCTATGAGCGGGTGTTGAAAAGCGACGTCAAATTCCGCTTTGTGATTGACATGGCGAGTCTTCCGGCGGAGGCTGGTTGACGGCTTGGGCAGGGGCGTAGGGTAGGTTTGGGTTGCCGTCTTTTTGGCAACCCAACGTCTTGCCGAGATTT
>Ga0265327_10000188_pt1 | contig 130649 bp, 93 predicted proteins | sample 41621metaG_FD_202089 | JGI IMG/M metagenome (GOLD analysis project Ga0265327, IMG submission 202089) | Rhizosphere microbial communities from Carex aquatilis grown in University of Washington, Seatle, WA, United States - 4-16-21 metaG | ecosystem: Host-associated > Plants > Roots > Rhizosphere... | reverse complement strand
TGAAGCAGCGTCCGCGCGACGGCGGCATGCACCTGCTGGCGAAATCGCTGCCGCAACCGATAGACCGCCAGCTTGATCGCACCCTCCGTGGATCCGAGGTGGCGGGCGATCTCGGCGTAGCTGGCATTCCCGCCGTCTCCCCACAGGACCTCCCGCAACTCGTCGAAGAGGGCGCCCTTTCCGGCGGCGACGTATTCGTGCCGCACGGCGTCGAGACTTAGCTCCAGGAGGCTCATCGCCCATTTCTGGTCGAAGATGCGTTCGGGCGAATCCGTGGTCGCGGGCTCACCTTGGTATCGCGCTTCGGCCTGCTGCAGCGCGTCCAGTGACACGATCGCGCACCCGCCGCCGCGCTTTTGCCGGGACGCGCGCGCATACTCGTGGGCCCGGAAGTGGTCGAACATTGAGAGCAAATAGGTGCGAAAACGCCCGCGCGCGGCGTCCGCCCGCGCAATGGCTCCATCCCGCAGCAGCTGGGCGAAGAATCCTTGCGTCAGATCCTTCGCATCCTCGTCGGTGTGCCCGCGCCTCCGCGCAAATCCGTACAATGGATACCAATAGGCGCGGCAGAGTTCGGCCAACGCCGCCCGGCCCTGCTCCGTGTCGCCATCGGCCGCCTGCGCCACGATGCTCCAATGCGTCGTGGCAAACCCCCGGTCCGGCCGCATTCCGGGAGGCGCGAGCGGTGCTGCTGGCGGTTGTTCGCTCATCGCCAATCACTCGCCCGGCTGGCCGGCTGCCCCTGGGGACTCGCGTTCATGGTAACGTCTCGGAATGCCTGGCCGCGCGCGGATCCCGATGCGATCATTCGAAATCGGCGGCGGGGTGTTAGTGTTGGTGAGGCGCAAAGATCGGGCAAGCCGGCAGCACGCCGAAGTTTGCGCATATCTTGCCCGACCGGAGGGCCGGGCAATCCATGCACAGCGTAACCTTCGGCTCGAATCGGGGAAAAGTCTGGTAGGCGAGCGCGCCCGGCCGTCACACGTCGGGTTCGTCCGGCTCCAACTGAAACCCTCGGATCTCAAAATCATGAAACGACTTATTGCCTCTGCGAAGCTCCTTCTCGCGTCATCCGCTGCGATCGGCCTCAGCCCACTCGCGGCCGCCAACAATCATTGCCCGGCCAAGGCTCATGCGGTGGCAGTTTCCGCGTCGGTCTTCGGCTACTTCGACTACGACATGGGCGCCTGGGTTGGAAATGTGTTGCTTCAGATCGGTGACCAGCCGGTCAAGATCGCCTATTTCGTGGATCGGAACACCGGATACGAACCGCTTCCCAACGGGGCGGCGCGCGGCACCGAGACCATGTCGGTTAGCCTGCTTGACGGATCGGGCACCTTCGACCTTTTCTCCCGCTTCGTCGGCACCCCGACATCTGTTCCCGGACTCTACCAACTGCACGAGACCGGAAAGATCGCCAATGGCACCGGCCAATTTTCGGGAGCGATCGGAACGGTGGCGATTGAAGGACCGTACATGAACATCGATCCTGTGCCGGACACCCCCACGCCGTTCATCGGCTCCATGCACGGCGAAATTTCGGAGCCCAATTCACAGTAGGCTCTTCTCGGCGCGGCGTGCCCGCGGCCGCCCGCGGGCCCGCCGCACAATCCTCCAACCGGGGAGTTGCAAAAGGGTCAGGCTTTGTGGTTTGTGGTTGCCGGATCGCCACGAGAGCGTCGGCGTCATGAAACCCATCCGCCTCGCAACAGGTGGACGGCGCAGGCAATCTGGCCAAAGGGGCGATGCGGCGCGCGATCATCAGCCTCATTCGTACCCTATCGCGGCGATCCGCAGGCGCTGCGGGCCGCTGGGCGAATGGAACGAAACCTCTGCGCCCAGGTGCGCATTCAGCAAGGCCCGGGCGAGCGGCGACTGCCAGCTGATCGCGTTCTTCTCCGGCTCCGTCTCATCGGCCCCGACGATCCGGTAGGTCGTCTCCGTTCCGCCGGGATCCCGGACGGTGACCGTCGCGCCAAAACGGACGACCTCATGCGGCGGGGGCGGCGGATAGGAGACCTGCGCGGTGGACAGGCAGTGCTGCAAGCCGGCGATGCGGTTCTCGACCGTGGCCAGTTCCTCGCCGGCGTCCGCCCCACTCTTGGCTCCCTCGGCCGCGCGCGCCACCAGGCGCGGCCGCGCCTGCTCCAGCAGGTGGGTCAACTCGCGCCGCAGGCGTTCGGCGCCCGAAGCCGTCAGATAGTTGCGCGTCCCCGGCAGCAGCGGCGACAACGGCCGCGGGATGACCGGATCGCGCGCATCGTCTTCCCGGGTGAAGGCCCGACTCATGCCCTCCTCCTACCGCCGATGTGCCCCGTTCGCAAGCCGATGGAACTGCGGGGGTGCGTCTCCGCCTTGCCCGCGATCTCTTCCTTCGGCGGACGGCTGACCCCAACCGGCCACAGGTTGTGACCCCTTGAGGCTCCAAGCCTCGCAATATAGGTTGCCGGCCGTGGGCCTTCACCGAGCACGGGGCCGTGATGGCCGCGAACGTCCTGCGCAGCCCGAAGGCCGTTCGGATGAGCGCCTACGTTGCGCGCGCCTTCATCACCCAGCGCAAGGCGCTGGCGGTGAACGCCGACACCCTGAAGCGTTTCGCGGAAATTGACCGAACGCTCATCGAACACGACTCTTTGCCGCAGGTTCTGTGGCGGCAATTGCATCCGCTGCTTGCTCCGCCGGTGCAAAAGCCGGGCCGAAAGATCGGCTCCCCGACCGGCCGCCGATGAGCCGCCTGGATTGACTCGCCGAAGCCCGGCAGTCCGACTCTGGCCAACACCTCAGCGCGCGGCGGCGCGTCCGGCCTCGAGGAGCGCGATGATCTTTTCGGGATCGTAGACGCACCCCGCCCACGTGCCGCCGCTCGCCTGCTGCAGCGCCGCCCAGAGGCGGGTATCCGCCGGCAGGCTGGCGTGGGCCGCCAGATCGCCGCGCATCGGCCGGCGCGCCAGAACCGCCCGGCCCTCCCCGGCGCCAAATTCGCGCCCGCCTTCACCGACCAGGTCGACGCTTCCGGATATCTTCCGGCCATCGATCTCGATCCGGATCAGGTCGCCGTCGAGCACGCGGCCGATCGGTCCGCCCGCCAGCGCCTCCGGTCCGATGTGCCCGACGCAGGCACCGGTCGAAACTCCCGAAAACCGCGCGTCCGTCAGCAACGCGACCCGGTTGCCGTGCGGCAGAGCCTTCAGGGCGCCCGTGACCTGGTAGGTTTCCTCCATTCCGGTGCCCATCGGCCCGACGCCGGCCAGCACCAGCACGTCGCCGGCCTTGATCGCGCCCGCCTTGATCGCCGCCATCGCCGCCTTCTCGGAGGCAAAGACCCGGGCCGGGCCCTGCTGCCGGAAGACACCGTCGGCGCCGACGACCGACGGATCGATCGCCGCCGCCTTCATCACCGACCCCTCCGGAGCCAGGTTGCCGCGCGGAAAAACCAGTGTGCGGGCGAGGCCGCGCTCGCGGGCCCGCGCCGGCGGCAGAATGACATCGTCGGCGTCGACGCCGTCCTGCCCGCGCAGGATTTCGCGGAAGCGCGCGCGGCGCCCGCCGGCCTCCCACTCATCGAGGTTCTCCCCGAGGGTCCGCCCGGTGACGGTCAGCACGCCGAGTTCGAGGAGGCCCAGGCGCCGCAGATGCAGCATGACCTCGGGCACGCCACCGGCGAGGAACACGCGGACGGTCGGGTGGTCCACCGGACCGTTTGGCAATACGCTGACCAGTCGCGGCACGCGCCGGTTGACGTCGATCCAGTCGTCGACGGTCGGCAGCGGCAGCCCGGCGGCGTGCGCGATGGCCGGGATGTGCAGCAGCAGGTTGGTCGAGCCGCCAAAGGCCGCGTGCAGCACCATGGCGTTGCGGATGCTGGCGGAAACCAGGATGTCCTTTCCCGCGACCTTTCGTTCCGCGAGGTTCGCCAGGGCGTGGGCGGAGCGCCGCGCACCGTCGAGCCAGACTGGCTGGCCGGATGGCGCGAGCGCGGTGTGCGGCAGGGCGAGGCCGAGCGCCTCCGCCACCACCTGCGACGTCGCCGCCGTGCCGAGAAACTGGCAGCCCCCGCCCGGAGTCGCGCACGCGCGGCAGCCGAGTTCGGCCGCCTCGCTCAGCGAAACCAGCCCCCGCGCGTAACGGGTGCCGAGAGTCTGCACCGCCCCGGCGTCCTCGCCGTTCGTCGGCGGGAGCGTCACGCCGCCCGGCACGACCACGGCGGGCAGTTCGCCCAGGCCCGCCACCGCCATGAGCATGGCGGGAAGCCCCTTGTCGCAGGTCGCGATCCCCAGCACGCCGGCGCGTTGCGGCAGGGAACGCGCCAGGCGGCGGAACACCAGGGCGGCGTCGTTGCGGTACGGCAGGCTGTCGAACATCCCGGTCGTCCCCTGTGTGCGACCGTCACACGGGTCGGAACAAAACCCGGCAAAGGGAACGCCCTGCAGCCGGCGGAACTCCTCCGCCGCCGCCTGGGCCAGCAGCCCGATTTCCCAATGGCCCGTGTGATAGCCGAGCGCGATCGGCCGGCCGTTCGGCGCACGCAGGCCGCCCTGCGTGCTGAGAATCAGGAATTGCCGGCGCCCCGCCTCCGCCGGGCTCCAGCCCATGCCGACATTCTGCGCGAGGCCGAACAGGTCGCCGCTCGGACTGTTCAGCAACATCTCGCCCGTCAGCGGCAGGGCGCCGTCCGACCCGCGGGCATGGGTTTTGATCTGATAAATGTCCTCCGCCGCCGTCTCTGGCGCCGGGCGGGACGTCACAGCGCACTGCGGCAGCGGACGCTCGCGGCGGGCCTCGGGGGAATCACTGGCGGGTGCGTCGGCCATGGTCTCGGTGGGAATCATGCAGGCAGCCGGGCGACGGTCCAGTATCGATGGGCCGGTGCCAAAACGACGCCAGCCAGCAGGCCGGCCGCACTGGAATTCTCATCTCTCAATTGCGTCCCTCGGCTCAGTCCCTCACCTGTTGCTCCAGCGGCGTCACCGGATCCATCAAATACCAGAACACCGCGCCCACCAGATACACCGCGGCGGCCACGTAGAAGGTGGCATTCCAGTTGTTGGTGTGCTCGACCACGTAGCCGATCACGAGGGGCGAGATGAAACCGCCGATGTTTCCCATCATGTTCATGGCGCCGCCGAGCGTGCCCACGTAGGGGCCGCCGACGTCCATGCAGGCCGTCCAGGCGCCCGGCAGCGTGAGGTCATTGCAGAAGCTCACCAGTGCGATCACCGCGACCGCCACGTAGGGATTCGGAATCATCGTGGAAAGAACCAGCAAAGCCGCCCCGCAAACGAGCCCGCCCATCCCCAGGCCGCGCCGGACGGCCGCGATCCCGCCCCAGCGCCGGGCCAGCCACGGCGAGATCCACCCGGCCACCAGCGCGCCGAAGCCGCCGAGCAACAGCGGGGTGCAGGCCAGCCAGGCGCTTTGCGTCACGTCGAATCCGCGGGCCCTGAGCAGATAGGTGGGAAACCAGGTCACGAAAAAATACCAGACATAGCTGAGCGCGGCGTATTGCCCGCCCAGGCACCAGACGGTCAGCGACCGCCCCATTTTGCCCCAGGGAACCGCCGCGTGGCCGGCCTCGGCGACCGCGTCGAGCGGCACCAGAGCGGCCTCGGCCGCGTTCACGGCGGGATGCGCGCGGGGGTTGTCGCGGAACCAGCGAAAGAAAAACGCGGCCCAGACCACCCCGAGCAGCCCGAACGCCACGAAGGCCGTGCGCCAGCTCATGATCTGCAGGCTGTAGAGCACAATGACCGGCGTCGCCGCCCCGCCCCAGCGCGCGCTCATCCACATGATGCCCTGGGCGCGCGACCGTTCGGCCGCGGGCAGCCAGCGCTTGAAGGCCTTGGTCAGGTTCGGAAAACAGCCGGCCTCGCCCGCGCCAAAGAGGAATCGCGTGACGACCAGCGACGGCCAGTTCCACGCCACGCCGGTCGCAGCCGTGAAGGCCGACCACCAGAGCACGATGCGAAGGAGCACCCGACGCGGCCCGATGCGGTCGCCGAGATAGCCGCCGGGAATTTCAAACAGCGCGTATGCCAGCGTGAAGGCGGAGAAGACCCAGCCCATCTGCCAGGGACTCAATTTCAGGTCGGTTGCGATGGTCGGCGCCGCCTGCGAAATCGCCACCCGGTCGACATACTGGATGACCGCCAGCGCGACGGCGAACACGACCACCCAATAGCGGGCTCGGGTCGGCGCCATGGCCGCGGACGCCGCGACGGCCTGGGGGGGGGAGGACACCGAGTGAGTTTGCTTGCAGACAAACGGCACCGTCAATAACGCATCGCTGCCGATGACCGGTCCTGAGGCCCGGTCCCATCCCGCGACGCCACATGAAAGTCTGCCGCTTTTCCCAGGACTCCGGTGGGCTCCGGATCGGGCTGGTGCTCGACGAGGGCACGCTGCTCGACCTCTCGCCCGCCGGCGTCGACCGCCTCGCGGTCATCCTGGAAAACCAGGATCCCGCCGCGTTCGCGGCGACGTTCGCCCGGCGAAACCTTCCCCGCGTGCCCGTGGCCGCCGCGAAGCTGCACGCTCCCGTCGAGCGGCAGGAAATCTGGGCGGCCGGCGTGACCTACCTGCGCAGCAAGGCCGCCCGCATGGCCGAGTCCGACTTCAGCGCCACCGCCTACGACCGGGTCTACGCCTCGGAGCGTCCCGAGATCTTCTTCAAGGGGCTCGCTGAGAAAGCCGTCGCCACTGGCGACGCCGTCGGCATCCGTCGCGATTCCCGTTGGAACGTGCCCGAACCGGAGCTCGCGCTGGTCCTGAACTCGGGCGGACGGGTGGTCGGGTGCACGATCGGCAACGACATGAGCTCGCGCGACATCGAGGGAGAGAATCTGCTCTACCTACCGCAGGCGAAAATCTACGATCGCTCGTGCGCGTTGGGACCCTGGATCACGCTCGGCGCCTCCGAGGAGGCCGCGCGCGCGTGGACGGTCCGGATCCTGATCGCCCGCGCCGGCGCCGCCGTGTTTTCCGGCGAGACGAAAGTCGGCCAGCTTAAGCGGCGATTCGACGAGCTCGCGGGCTACCTTTTCCGCAGCCAGAAATTCCCCCACGGGGCCGTTTTGTTGACCGGCACCGGCATCGTTCCACCCGATACATTCACGCTGCAACCCGGCGACGAGGTCGGGATCGAGATCGACGGCATCGGACGGTTGCGCAACACCGTCGTCGAAGTCTGAGGCGGGCAGGCGGCCGAACACAAAGAAGCGAAGCAGCCAGGGGGAGAGCAGCGAACACGAAGGCGCGAAGGAGCGAAGAACACCCGGAGTTTTGATTCTTACAGGAGGCGGCGGAGGAAACCGAGGCGTCGAAACAAAGGCCGCGCCCACATCCTGGGTTGCTGATGGCCCTGCGCTCTCGGCGTTCCTTTGCGGCAAAAGTTTCCGCGTCTTTTTCGTGTTTCGGGGCCCAATTCCGGAGAATTGCGCATCGCCAAGCCAGTCGGCCGTGTCATACGTGGTGGCGTGCCGTCCCCCGCTGCGTCGACCACCCCTTCCCCCACCAACGCCACCCGCGATTCCGACCGCGCCTTCCTGGGTCATCCCCGCGGACTAGCCTACCTCGCCTTCTGCGAAGGCTGGGAAAGGTTTTCGTACTACGGCATGCAGACGCTGCTGGTGCTCTACATGACGAAGCAGCTCCTGCTGCCCGGACACATTGAGAACATCGCCGGTTTTGGCTGGTTCCGGGTCGCGGTCGAGCGAGCGTATCATCTGCCCGGGACGATCCTGGCTCTCTCGTCGGCGATCTTCGGACTCTACACGAGCCTCGTCTACCTGACACCGCTCGTCGGCGGCTTTATCGCCGACCGGTGGCTCGGCCGAACCCTCACCATCACGATCGGTTCTCTGCTGATGGCCACGGGCCATTTTCTCATGGCATTCGACCAGTCTTTCCTGCTCGCCCTGCTCTGCCTGCTGCTCGGCGTCGGCTGCTTCAAGGGCAACCTGGCCAGCCAGATCAGCGCGCTCTATGCACCGGAGGACCTCCGGCGGGCCGATGCGTTCCAGATCTATTACCTGTTCATCAACGGGGCCGTCATCATCGCACCGCTCGTCACCGGCACGCTGGGCGAAAAAGTCGGCTGGCATTACGGTTTTGGCGCCGCCGGCGTGGGCATGTTGATCTCGCTGGTCATCTATCTCTCTGGCCGGAAGTGGCTCCCGGCGGAGTCGCTGCCGGCGCAGACGGAAAAGGCGGCCGGCCCCGGGATGAGCCGCGACGAGTGGGTGACGGTGCTGGTCCTCGTTCTCCTGATCCCGGTGCTGGCCATCGGCTCCGTCGGCAACCAGCAGATCTTCAATGCGTACATGCTGTGGGTGCCGGACCACGTCACCATGGTGTTTTTCGGACACACCATGCTGACAACCTGGCTGGTCACGCTCGACGCCATCGTCAGCGTCTCGTTCCTGGTCGGCGCGGTGGCGTTCTGGCGGCTCTGGGCCAAGAAATTCAAGGAACCCAGCGAGGTCGTGAAGATCACGCTCGGACTCGGGATCAGCGCGCTCGGCATGTTATGCATGACGGCCGCGGCGGCGCTCACGTCGCCAGAACACAAGGCGAGCTTCGGCTGGGTGCTGGGGTTTGAGTTTTTCAACAGCCTGGGTTTTGCCAACGTCTTTCCGGTCGGCATGGCGCTGTACGCCCGCGTTTCGCCAAAGCCGGTCGCCGGCACGATGATCGGCATCTACCTGTTGAATCTCTTCCTCTGCAACAACCTGGTCGGCTGGCTCGGCGGGTTGCTGGACCGGATGCCCGGCGTCACTTTCTGGCTGATGCACACCGCGCTGGTCGGCGGGGCCGGCTTCATCATGCTCCTCGCCGCCAAATTCGCGGGACGCCTGCTGGATCCGGGCGCGGCCCGCGGAGCGACGCCGAGTTGAAGGTTGAAAGCTGAGGGTTGAAAGGCCCGACCCGGGGTGCCGCGGGCCTTGACGGCCTCTGGCGACGACGGCCGCAAGAGCGTGCCTCCACCCGGTCCGGGTGCGCTCCTCGCGAGCCGCCCGCGACGCTCAGGGCGCGGTCGCAACGGTGTTCCCGGATTGTCGCGCAAGGAAGGTCCGGGCGTGTTCCACCCGGTCGTCACCGGGGTCGGCCTCCGCGGCGACGGCCAACAGCTCTCGAAAATACCGGGCCGCCGTTGTTGAATCGCCTGCCTGCTCGGCGGCCCGGGCGGCCCCGGCGAGTCCATTGAGCCGGTTGGGGCTCAGCGTCAGCTGCTCTTCGAAGGCCGCGAGCGCCTCCCGGAACTGTCCCTGCTCGCAAAGAATCTCCCCGAGCATTTCGCCCGCGGGCAAAACTTCTCCGGGAGTCACCGCCTCCTTGTCGGTCGAAGACTCCAGCGCCACCGCCCGGCGCAGCGCCGCCACCGCCTCATCGCCCCGACCCTCCGCCAGGGCGCACCAACCGGTGACCGCGAGGACCTGCACGTCGGCCTGCGTCGCCCAATACGATCCGGGAATCACGCCGACGATCCGCCCGCGCAGCGATTCCAGGTCGGCTAGTTCGCGCCGCGCGGCGTCACGGTCGCCCGCGCGGACCGCGCCGTACGCGCGGGCGAAGCGGGTGATCGAGTCGCCATAGAGGTATTTGTCGCCCCAGGGGAAGGCGGCCGGGCGCCGCAACTCGAGCCGGGCCGCGGCCGCCCAATTGCGACGCTCAAGGGCCAGCCGGGCCGGAATTGCGGCAAAGGCAAAGGCCATCGCGGGACGGTTGACGGGTTGGTACGGGCCGTCGCGGCCAGCGACTTCGCGCGCGATCGCCTCGACCTTCCGGTATTGGCCGCGCTGCAGGTAGGCGTAGGCGAGGTAATCGAGCGCATGCGGAAGATGACTGTTAAGCGAGCCGCCGTCCCGGGCGAGCACGCGGGCCGCGGCGGCGGACCGCTCATTGAACTCGATTGATTTTTCCCACCGTCCGAGCCGGGTATAAATATGGGTGGGCATGTGCAGGGCGTGGGGCACGTCCGGCGCCAGCTCCCCATAGGCGTCGCAGACCTCCAGCGCCCGACCGGCCAGCAAGGGAAAATCGAAGGCGTGAATCTTGTAATGCAGCGCGCCGGGATGATCGGGAATTCGGGCCGCCACCCGGTCCAGCGCCGCCGCGGCCTCGAATTGCAGCCGCCGGGATTTGTCGCGCGGCAGGAACCGCGCCGGCGCAAGGTGGTAAAGGGCGCCGAACGCCACCGCATCGAGATCGTCCGGGTAGCGGCCGGCCACCCCGGCCCAGGCGGCGTCAGTCGACCCGAGTCGCGCGGGCAGGGTTCGGTCGGCCCCGGGACGAAAGAATGCCTCCATCGTCGTCAGGTACGCCCGCTCCCGTTCCGTATGGAGCGACCGCGCCAGGCCCGCCCGCACCAAGGCCTCTCCACGCGCAAGATCGTCCGCGTCGGGAATGTCGGCCCAGAGGGGATGCACGATCGCCATGGCGCGACCCCAATAACCGAAGCCACAATCGGGATCGTGCGCCACCACCGCGGCAAACTCGCGATCGGCCTCGCTGTACATCATGTGATGGAGCAGTTTGACGCCTCGCACCACGCGCACCCGAATTTCCGCGTCGCCGGTGACGGGGAAATCGACGGTGCCGAGTCGGTCCGGGCTGGCCGCAGGTTCGCCCGCGCCGGCCGGCGCGGCTAGCAACGCCAGAAGGCACAGGCCGGCCAAGTTGCGGATCAGGGCGCCCGGCGCGGTGGTCCGGGTCTGCGGCGGACGAGCGTTCGGGTGCGGGTCCACGCTTGCCAGATTAGGTCAACGCCCGCCGGGATGCCGACACAAAACGGCCCAACATTCCAGCCGGGAGCCCGTGGAGACCCCTTCGCTGGCAACGCCCCGGAATCCAAAGGAACCGACCCGAAATAGCCTGTCCCTTGTGGGGACCGTCCCTTGTGGGGACCTCGCGATCGGTCCAGTTGAACAGCAAGCGACGGCCCCGAGTCTCATCGCTTCTCGCTTACCGCATTTTGCTGAGAGCTTATTGCTCATCGCTTACAGCTCCGCGCTCCCACCTTGATACGATTTTGACCAAAAACTCGTTGCCCCGGCAATGGCCCGCGGTAACAAGTGTTCCGCCGGACGGCACTTCATGGAGGTCAAAGAATCCTATCGGGTCCTCGAATTGGAGATCGGCGCCTCGCGCGCCGAGGTCGACGCCGCCTATTGCCGCCTGCTCGAACGCTGGCACCCGGGTCGCGCTGCCGCGAACGGTCCCGAGGCCGTTCGCGACGCGCAACGGAAGATCGAGGCGATCAACGACGCCTACAACACGCTGTCCGTGATCGCCCCCGTGTCCGCCAAGCCGGCGTCGCCGCCCCCAGCAGCGCCACCGGCCAGCGCGTCGCCGGCAGCTCCGCCGCCGTCAGTGCCGCCATCCTCCGTCACCACGCCGCCCAGCGGGAATAAACCCAGGCTTGCCCCCCTGTCGGTCGGTCAACCGGACTTGAAGAGCCCGCCGCCGCGCCCGCCACCAGCCGAGACGTGGGCCGCCCGGTCGGGCTCGGCTTCCGGCGTGACCACACCACCCACTCCGGTGCCGCCGGCCGCGCCGCCGCCGGCGAAGTCTCCGCCGCCCGCACCGTCGCCCGCGTCACCACCCGCGGCCACCCCGCCGGCCGCCGTTGCGCCAGCGACCGGAGCACCGCCGGAGCCCGAGGTTTCCGTGCCCGATTTTCCCGAGGCGAAATCCTCGGCGTTTGTGGAACGACTCAAGGGATGGATGGAGATCTACGACAAACTTTGCCCGGTCGGCACCGCGCGGCGCAAGTATGCCCACGTGGTGATCGCCGGCACCGTGATCGTCCTGCTGCTCCTGGGAAAATGCGCGTTCTCGTCGCACAGCAAGCACGCACGGGAGCCCGATCCCAAGACGACCGGCCGTCTGGTGGTGAAATCGAACCTCCCGAACGTCGCCGTCGAGGCGAAGCTGGTTCCGGCGCCCGACGACGGTACCAACGCCCGCTTCAGCGGTTCGATCGACCAGCCGCTGGCCGGCCTGCCTCCGGGCAAATATGCCGTCACGGCCCGTTCCGAAGGCTGGCCGGAAGTTCACGGCGACGTCAGCGTGGACGCCGGGCACGCGAGCGAGCTCGCCCTGAATTTCACGGGCGGGTCGCTCCGCCTCGACACCGACCCCACCGGCGCCACGGTGCGCCAGGCCGACGTCGTGCTCGGCAAGACGCCGCTGGTCATACCCCAATTGCCACCCGGCGAGTGCCAACTGTTCCTTGAATACCCGTCCTGGCCGGTCATGTCGTTCAAGGCCACGATCACCGAGAACGTGGAATCCACCGCCACGGTGCGCCTGCCCCATGGAAAACTGACGGTGGAAAGCTCGCCGCCCGGCGCCACCGTGCTGTCGGGAAAGCGGCCCCTCGGCCAGACGCCCCTGACCCTGGAGCGTTTTCCCGCCGGAACGAAGAAGCTCACCCTGCAGTCCAAGGATTTTCCCGCCGTCGAAGTGACCGTGACTGTGGAGGACGGCGGCGAGGCGAAGGTCCACCCGTCGCTCGGGACCGGCTTCCCCACGCTGGACCCCGTGGCTCTCCTGCACGACGTCTGGATACCGGACAACGCCACCGACAGCGCGCCGCCGTTCGAGGGACTGTCGGGCCCGTCTGCCCCGCAGAACGGCATCATCAAGAACCTGGACCGGAAACGCCTGTACGAGTACTGGCTGCGCAAGCGGTATTGCTTCACTGGAACGGTCAAGGCCTTCGCCCGCTCCGACGGCACGCTCGAATTCGTCGAGCAACCGAGCAAGTATTCCCGGTATCGCGTCCTGGTGAAATTCTCGCCCGAGGCCCGCAACGACCAGGGCCTGATCGCCCAACTGACCAAAGGGGCGACCTTTTCGTTCTACGGGCGTCTCAGCGCGGTGGAAGAGCCGCACTGGCCGTCCAAGGTGATCACCTTTGAGTTTTCATCCGTGGAACCGCTGCCCTGAGCGGAACGATGCGGTTGAGGGATGAGAGCTGAGGATTGAAGGAGCCGAAAGCCGTCGGCGGGCGCCCGGTTGTTCCTCGCAGGAATGGCAATTGAAAAGGCGAAACCCGCCACACAGCGGCGGACCTGCTGGTCCCTCGCACTTCGGCGTGGACACACCCGATCGTTTCCAGAGTTTCGCGTCGTTCGCGTGTTTAGCGGGCAATCCCTTGCGTCCCTGCGCTCATTCGCGGTCACCCAATCGCGGCGTAAAGCCGCTCCACCAGGATTGGCGGACCGATGGGGGGATCGGTCAGGGGACCACCAACTGCGGGTCGCCCAGGCCCACGCCGCTCAGCAGGTTTGGCGGAATGTGGCCGGCATCGCCGACAGCGAGCACCTTGCAATTCCCGTCCGGCAGCACGCGGATGATCGTCAGGCTGCAATGCGCGATCGACATCTTGCTCCACGCGCGCGGGTCAACGCCGAGGGCCTTCATCACCAGGAAGCGGATGACGTTCCCATGGGCGACCAGCATGTCGCGACGTTCATGATCGGCTGCCGGCGTGAAATACTTGGCAAAGGCGCGGTCGAGCTGGGCATCGGCCGCCGCTAGCTCCGGCGCACTGACGCGCGCGTCCAGCTCCGCCGAAACCGAATGCGGCTCGCATTCGCTCAAGAGGTCGTCTGTTCGCAGGGTCAGTTGGGGAAACATCTCGCCAATGACCTGGGCGGTCTGCCGCGCCCGCGTCAGGGTGCTCGAGGTCAGCGAGTCGAAATTGCCCGGCAATCCGCGCAGTCGCGCCCCGACGAGCCGCGCCTCGGCCACCCCGAGCGGAATCAGGCCGTGCCCCGCATGCTCGTCGGCGTCGCCGGCCGTGTCGTACGCACCGTGGCGGACGAGATAAATCGTCCGCGGGTAACCCGGCACGCCAGCCGGTTTTTCCGCGGGGGCGCCGCGCGCGACACCGATGACCAAAAGCCCGGCGACCAGCAGGGCGAGCGTCGATTGAAAGACTACCTTGATTCGGGGCATGGTTGGATCGGGTTAGCTCGAACGATTCGGTTGGAACCACGGATCACCCGGAATGCACGGATATTCCAGCCGCAGAACCAAGGGAAAAATAGCCGTTTCAAACGCGCGTTGAGCGGCCCGGCCGGCCGAGACCCGATTTTCGTCTGCAATGCCTTCATCCGTGTAAACCGGTGGAATCCGTGGTTGCTCCCGTCCTCGAATTGGGGCTCGGACGAAGCGCCGGCGAAATGGGTCTCACCGTGGTCCCTTCCCGGATCACTTCGGTGTCGCGGGGAGACTTTCGGACGGCTTTGGAGCGGCACCGCGCGTGAATGAAATGTCCTCGCGGTTGGCGTGGTTACTCGTCGTCCGCCACTCCGCCGCCCGAGGCGACGATGTCCTCCTGCTTGATCTTATCGACGTTGAATCGCTCGACCTTGCCGCGAATGATCCCGATCAGCTCCTCGAGTTCCGGCGGCTCCTTCATGAAGCGGAGCGGATTCGACCGGGCCACCACAAACGTCTTCAGGTAGGGGCTCACGAAGCCTTTGGCCTTCAGCTTCTGCACGACGGCGACGACCTTCTCGTCCAACTCCAGCAACCGGCCGGCGTGCCGCTCGTGCAGCTTCAGGGTCCTTGTCAGGGACTCGTCCGCGAACGTGGTCAGCCGGCGGACAAACGGATGGTACAATCCGCCGCTGAAACGCGCGTTCTTCTCGTAGCAGAGGCCCATCTTGATGTACGACGCCTCCTCAAAGTAATAGCCGAAGTCCTTTTCCGGCTTGGCGGCATTCTCCTCCAGCAGATTCCGGAAAATGCGGATCACCTCCAGCGATTTGTCCTTCAGGTTGTGCGCCTTCTCGGTGTTGAGCGCCAGGATCTGCCAAGCCACCTCGCGCCGGGGCACCACGAGCGCCGTGATCGACCGGGCCCCCAGCCGCCGCATCGCCGCCAGCCGATGCCCGCCATTCGGAGTCCAGAATCCGCCTTTCGGCGCCGTGATCGCGATGATCGGATCCAGGAACATCCCGGTCCGGTCGATCACGTCCGCCAGCTTCTTGTGATGCATGTCCGACACGTCCCGCTGAAACGGCGTCGGCTCGATCTGGTCGATCGGCAGCACCGCCAGCAAAAGCGGATTCCTGCCGAGCGGGTCGAGGTATTGCCCGACCACCACGCCTCCGGCGCGTTCGATCGACGCCTTCGCCTCGAGCGCGTCGCCGGTGAGCTCCGCGAGAAAGGTCGCGGTGGCGTTCTCGCCCCGGGTTCCGGACTTGGCCTTCCGCGGCCGCTTCTTGGGGGGCAATCGCTTCAAGGTGCTTTTGGCCATGCCGGGAAAACTTAGGTCTCGAAGGTGGCAAGGCGAACGGGAAATTCGGCGGCTGGCGCTGGGAGGCGGTCGGTGGCGGAGCGGGATTGTCCCGCGATGGCGATCGCGGTCGGCGACGCGGGAGTCTTGCTGCCGCTCGAACCCATGAAAACGCCGCCGGCCACGGACCGTCTCGCCCGGCCGCGCCCCTGCCGCCAGCCTCCTTTGAAAGCCGCCGGCGTCCGCCCGGCGACCCGAAGAGCCTCATGAACACCACCGCTGCGCCCACGCCACCCTCGGTCTCAACGAACGCCCTCCTGCCCATCGCCGTCGGCGGATTGGTGGCGGGAACGCTGGACCTCACCCAGGCCCTCCTGCTTTTTGGCTCGAACACGCCGCAGGTCATCGCCGCCGGCCTGCTCGGGCGGCAGGTGATCCACGACGGCGGGCCGTTCACCTACGCGCTCGGTGTGGGCCTCCACTACTTCATCGCGACGACCGCCACGGCCATCTACTACACGGCCAGTCGCCGGCTGACTTTCCTGCGGGAGCATCCGGTGGTGTGCGGGCCATTTTACGGGATCGCGGTTGAGCTGGTGATGCGGCTGGTGGTCCTGCCGCTGTCCGCGCTGCATTCGAAGGGCCCCTACAAACACGAGGACCTCGCACTGGGCCTGGTGGTGCACATGGCGCTCATCGGCCTGCCGATCGCGCTGAGCATTCGCCGGTTCTCGCGGTAGATTGGTTGCTCGACCCTCCAGTCGGCAAGAGTCGGCTGGTTTGCTCCCGGCGCTCCGCCAGCCAACCCGGGGGAAACTCCGTCACTTCGCGGGCAGGCGAGCGAGTTCGCCCTCGGCCATCGTAAACGCGCGGCACACGAGACCCAAGGCGACCGCCTTTTCAAAATCATCGCGGGCCGAGACCGCGTCGTTCCTGGCCTGGGCCATCATTCCGATGAAATAGAATGCCTCGCCCCGCTGGCCGGGCACGTCGTCGGCCGGGCCGGCATCGGCCGCCGCCAGAAACTCCTTTTCGCCGAGCGTCCCGTTCAGAAAATTCCCAACCGCCTTCTCCCACCCGGCCGGCCAGGCCGCGACGGTCTCGGCAAAACCCGAAACCGGCTGACCCGGGTGCAGGCGGGCCAGGGCGGCGGCGCGATAGAGACGCGGGTACAGCGCCTTGGCCGCGAGGAGGGCGATGGCCCGGTCAAAATCCGCGACCGCCTCGGCATAGTCTCCCTTGGCGCTTCGGGCGATTCCGCGGGACTCCAAGGCGTCTCCATCCGCCGGATTCAGCCCGACCAGCTTGTCCAGATCCGCAAGCGCGCCGTCATAATCCTTCCGGCCAGCGCGAGCCCGGCCGCGGCCCTCCAATGCTAGCACGTCCTTCGGATCGATCGCGATCATGCGGTCATAGTCCGCGATCGCCTCATCGAATTCGCCCCGCAGCCCGCGCACCGCGGCCCGGAAGTAGAGCGAGCGGGCGTCATCCGGCTTGAGCGCGAGCGCCTGGCCAAGGTCGGCCTCGGCTCCCGCGTAATCCTTCAGGAAATACTTGGCCCGTCCCCGGGCAGAGAGCGCCTTGGGGTCCTTCGGATTCAGCGCGATGGCGCGATCGTAGTCCGCGACCGCCCCGCGGTAATCCTTCCGCTGGACCCTGAAGATGGCGCGATTGACGAACGCGATCGCATATTCCGGGGCCACCGCGACGGCCCGGTCAAAATCGGCCGCCGCCCCGGTCAGGTCGCCGCGGCTGCGGCGGGCCAGGGCGCGGTTGTTGAGAATGTCCGGATCATTCGGCTTCAACACGAGCGCCCGGTTGAAATCCTCGATCGCGGCATCGAAGTTGCCCTGATCGAACCGCGCTGCGCCCAGCGCGGCGAACACCATGGGCTGGGCCGGATTCAACTTCAGCGAGATGTTGTAGTCGGCAATCGCCGGGACGTAGTCGTGCCGGGCCACGCGGGCGTCGCCCCGCTTGTTGAGGGCGTCCGGGTTTGAGGCGTCAATGATGATGGATTCGGAAAAGTCGGCGATCGCCCCGTCCAGGTCGCCGTTCGCCCTCCGGGCGTCGCCACGATTCAGGAACACGCGGGCATCATCCGGATTCAACACGATGGACCGGTCGTAGTCCGCAATGGCCCCGGCGAGGTCGTGCTGACCCTGCTTCGCGCTGGCGCGGTTGTTCAACGCCGCGGCATTCTGCGGATCGAGCGCAATCGCCTGGTCGAAGTCGGCGATCGCCCCGGCCCCGTCGCCCTTGGACAGCTTCGCATTGCCGCGCTGGATAAACGCCGCCACATTCTTCGGACTCAGGGCAATCGCGCGATCATAGTCTGCAATCGCCCCGGCAAAATCCCCCCGCTCGTACTTGGCGTCCCCCTGTTCCGCGGCTTCTTTCGCCGCCGTCTGGCCGAGGAGACCCGCCGCCAGCGAAAGGTCAACAACCAGGACCAGAAACATCCGGCGTAGCCTGCTCATGCCGCAACGATACTCGCCGCGCCCAAAAGGGGTGGCGAGGCGAATTTTCCGAGCCGGCAGGCCACGGGCGGTCGCGCGCGCCCCCCTCCCAACCGGGCCGCGGCTGCCGGTCCCGCGCCGACCCCGGGGTTTTGACTGGCAACGTATCCACCGACCGGACATGGATAAGCGCCGATCCATGTCCGACCCACCACGCGCCCCTGGAGCGATCTTTCTCTCCTACGCCCGCGAGGATGCCGAGGCGGCCCGGCGCATCGCCGAGGCCCTGCGCGGCTTTGGCCTCGAGGTCTGGTTTGACATGAGCGAGCTCCGCGGCGGCGACGCCTGGGACGCGAACATCAAGCGCCAGATCCGCGAGTGCACCCTGTTTGTCCCGGTCATCTCGAGCAACACCCAGGCGCGGGAAGAGGGCTACTTCCGTCGCGAATGGCTGCTCGCGGTCGAACGGAAACGCGACATGGCGGAAACCCGGGCCTTCATCGTGCCGGTGATCGTGGACGACACCCGCGAATCCGACGCCAACGTGCCGGAAATTTTCCTCAAGGCCCATTGCACCCGGCTGCCCGACGGCGAACCGACGCCCCAGTTTGTCGACCAGGTGAAACGGCTGGTGCAAGGTCCCCGTGTCTCCGAAGCCGCGTCCAAGCCCGCGACCCGCCCTGCCCCGTCCTCGCCGGCCGCACCGGCCAAGTCCGGTTTCCCCATCCTGACCGTCGTGCTCGCCCTGGCGGTGGTTGCGCTGGTCGCCTTCGTGATCCTTCGGCCGACGAGCAAGGCGGAGCCGGCGCCCGCCGTGGCCGCCCCGGCCGCGGCCCCGTCCAAGCCCGTTGCCACCGAAGCCGCGACCGTGCCGGCCAACCCGGCCGACGACAAGTCCATCGCCGTGCTGCCGTTCGTCGACATGAGCCAGGCGAAGGACCAGGAATTTTTCTCGGACGGCCTCGCCGAGGAGCTGCTGAACCTGCTGGCCAAGGTGCCCGCGCTGCAGGTGACGTCGCGCAGCTCGGCGTTTTTCTACAAGGGCAAGGACATCAAGCTCGCCCAGGTGGCCCGCGAGCTCAACGTCGCCCACATCCTCGAGGGCTCGGTCCGCAAATCCGGCAACCGGCTGCGCATCACCGCGCAGCTGATCGACGCCCGCACCGACAAGCACGTCTGGTCGGAAACTTACGACCGGTCGCTCGACGACATCTTTGCCGTGCAGGACGAGATTGCCTCGGCCGTGGTGGCGCAGCTCAAGGTGAGTTTGCTTGGCGCCGCCCCGAAATCCAAGACCGCCAATCCGCAAGCCTACGCCCTCCTGCTGCAGGCGCGCCAGCTCCACCGCCAGGGCACGGCCGACGGGCTGGCGCAGGCGGTGTCCCTCCTCCAGCAGGCGCTGGCCATCGACCCCAGCCTCGCGGCCGCCTGGAACGAGCTGGCCCAGTGTTATACGGTGCAGTCGGATTTCGGCCAGCGGTCGAACGAGGAGGGCTACGGCCTGGCGCGGGAAGCGATCAAGAAGGCGCTGGCGGCCGACCCCGACTCGGGACTGGCCTACGCCGTGCAGGGCGGGATTACGTCCGCCTATGACACCGACCTGGCCGACGCGACCCGGAGTTTCGAGCACGCCCTCGCGCTGGAGCCGACGAACACCGACATCATGACCGAGGCGATGCGCTTCTTCCGCGGGCTCGACCGTCCGCAACTGGTGATCAAACTCGGCGAGTATGTGGTGGTGCACGACCCGGTGAACGCGCTCGCGCACTCGACCCTCGGCGGCGCCTACAGCCGGGGCCGACGCTTCGACGAGGCGCTGGCCGAGTTCCAGACTTCGCTGCGGCTCGCACCCGGCCGAAGCCTGGCGCACTATTCGATGGGAATACTTTACCTGCAGAAGGGAGACCCCAAGGCCGCCTTGGAGGAGATGAAAAAGGAACCCGGGGATTCCTGGCGCCGGGACGGACTCGCCATCACGTATTTTGCCCTGGGCCGAAAGGCCGAGTCCGACGCTGCCCTGGCCGAGCTGATTTCCAACCACGAGAAGGAATCCTCCTGGAACATCGCCTACGTGTACGCCTTCCGCGGGGAACCCGACCAGGCCTTCGAATGGCTCGACAAGGCGATCGTGTACCGCGACCCGGGACTATCGCTGACCGCGGCGCAATGGACCTTTGAGCGGATCCACAACGATCCCCGCTGGCTGCCCTTCCTGCGCAAGATTGGCCGCGCGCCGGAACAGCTCGCCGCGATCAAGATCGACGTGAAGCTGCCGGAGAGATAAACGCACCGGCAGAATTCGGCGACATTCGACCGGGATATTCGATGACCCTGCACCTGCCAGATTCGAAGCTCCGCTTTTTCGCCCTCGGGCTGCTGGTCGCGGCCGCGTTTCCGCCGGCGATGCACGCCGACGAATCCCCGCGGTTGCTGCGGAAGGCCCCCTTCCTGAAGGTGCCTTATCCTGCCGACTATCCGCCGTCCTTGAAGGAGACCCTGTCGCCCGGCTCGGTCGACCTGGTCCTCGATGTCGACGAACGCGGGCGGGTGTCCAAGGTCGGCATCGTCTCGGCCACCCACCCTGATTTCATCGCGTCAACCCTCGCGGCATCGCGCCGATGGGTTTTTGAGCCGACCGTGCTCGAGGGGCGGCCGCAGTCCGTCCGCTTCGGCTTCGTCGCCTTTTTCGGCGTGGAGGACCGGTTTCATCGCGAGGCCGGCGACCATCGATTCGGATTCCATCTTCTGCCGGCGTCGACCCAGGCCCAGTCCCGCGCCTTCGATGTGCTTCCCAGCATTGTGTCGGCGGTGAATCCGGTCTTCCCCTACGAGATGGCGGTCGCCGAAACCCGGGGCCGGGCGGAGGTGGTTTTTGACCTCGATTCCACCGGCCGGGTTGAGCACATGACGGTGGTGTCCTGCGACCATCCGGAATTGGCCGAAGCCTTGCGGGCCATGGGCGAGGCGTGTCGATTCACCGGCGCATTCAAGGATCGCAAGGCCATCGGCTATCAGTTGCGCCGCCCGCAGGACTTCGCTCCCTTTGCCGAATTCCTGAGTTTCGATTCGCGCACGAAGAAGCTGCTGGAGCTGTTGCGGTCGGGCGGAGGCGGCATTGTCGCCGTGGGGGAACTGGACGCGAAACCGGCCCCCATTTACCGGCCGGGGCCCGTCTATCCGCAGGCCCTGCTGGCGGCCCGGACTGCGGGCAGCGCGGAGATCGAGTTCTTCATCGACCCGGACGGGAGGGCCCAGTTGCCGCGGATCGTCTCGGCCAGCCAGCCGGAGTTCGGCTGGGCCGCGGCGACCGCCGTCCAGCAATGGTACTACGATCCGCCCCGGCGCCAGGGGAAACCGGCCTATGTCCGCGTTCGCATCCCCATGGGGTTCAAACCACCCCCTGGGTCCGAGGCGCCCAGGCGCGCCGGCTCATGACGGCGTCGGGTTGAGGAAGTACAGGGCCACGATCGCCGCGACAATCGCCAGCCAGATCCAAAAGATGAGCCACCGCCGCGCGGATGGCGGCCGCGTCTTCGTGCCCGCCACCTTGCCCGCGATCAGCCGGACCAGCTCCCGCCGGTCGGGAACCACTGCGGCCGGGAAATAGTAATACTGGAACTGCGCGGTCCGCAGCAGAAAGTAGCCGCCCTGTTGCTTCGCCTCGACAATGTGACGCCAGTCAAGGAAGCCCGCGACCGTCGGGCTGTTCACGCGCACCCCGGTCTCGTCGATCTCGTATTCCCTTTCCACCCTGAGTTCCTCCGCCGTTTTCCAGCGCTTGCGCGCTGCGACAAAGGTGACGCCCACGAGGACGCCCACCAGGCCGGGCAGGATCAAGAGCGCCAGGCTCGAGCGATAAACCTCCCAAACGCCGCGGTCATGATCGGACCCGATGTTGACGAACGGCTGGACCAGGAAAAGCACGCACAAAACCGCCGCGATCACCATCAGCGACCGCAACCTCCCAAAAACCACCAGCCGATTCAGCGCGAGGTAGTCCTTGAACGTGGGCGCATAGCGGAACTTGATCATGCTGCCCGAAAGAATGGCCGTACCCGGCCGGTATCGTCAATTCCTGCCCGGCGCCGACGGCCGGGACGAGCCCGACCGTGTCCGCATCCGCGTCCCTGAACCCCTTTCGCCCTTGGCCGCTCGTCGTCGATTGGCCGGTGACCGTATTCAGTTTTTGCGCCCTCGCGCCTTGGTGTTTTTCCCGTTTCACCGCTGCCTCGCTCCTTCGGGTTCGCCACCCGGACGCTCCCTCAATCCGCCCGCAATGCCTCGAGCGGATCGAGACGCGCCGCGCGGCGCGCCGGCAGCCAGCAGGCGACCACCGCCGCGAACCCCACGGCCACGGTGGCCAGGATCAACGGCGGCGCGGTCAGGCCGTCCATGCGATACACCACCGACTTCAACGCAAACGAAAGCGCCACGCTGCCGGCCAGGCCGAGTCCCAGCCCGATGGCGACCCAGCGGCTGCCCTGCGCGAACACGAGTCGGACGATGTCGCCCTTCATTGCGCCGATCGCGACCCGCACGCCGATCTCCCGCGTGCGCTGCTGCACGTGGTAGGAAAGCGTGCCGTAAAGCCCCACCGCAACGAGTCCGAGGGCCGTGGCCATGAAGAAATTGACCAGCCCGGCCACGGCGCGCTGACCCTGGGTCGACGAACCCACCACCTGCCGCATCGTGCGGAGGTCCTTCAGCGCCAGCTCGGGATCGAGCGCCGCCAGCTCGCGGCGCAGGAGCGGCGCCAGTTGGGCCAGGGTCAGCGGGGTGCGCAGCACGATGAACGCGCCGCCGCCCCAGTGCCCCTCCGGCGTCGTGTACATTTCCGGCTGCACCTCCCCTTCGGCGCCCCATTGCTTGACGTTCTCGACCACCCCCACGACCCGCGCTGTGTACCAGGGCTTGCCGGGGTTGTTGCCGCGCATGATCTCGCCGAGCGGATTCTTTTTCGGCCAGGCCTTCTCGACCATGCGTTGGTTGACCACGACGCCCCGCACGTCGCCGGTGCGGTCTTCGGCCTGCAGGTTTCGGCCCTGCACCAGCCGCAGGCCCATCGCGGCAAAGTATTCCGAGGTCACCGACGAACGCTCGACGCTCAACCGCCGCACGGTGGGATCGTACGTCTCGTCGTTGACCAGCGCGTTGGTGTTGCTGCCGCCCTCGAGCGGCAGCTTCGAGGTGATGGCGGCGCTCGTCACCCCGGGGATCGCCTTCACGCGGTCGACAAATTCATACCAGAATCGGTCCTGCGCCTCGTCCTTCTCGTACCGCGGGCTGTTCAGGGAAATCTGCCCTTCGATCACGGCGTCGGTCGCCAACATCCGGTTTTCGTCGACGAGCTTGAGATAGGCGGTCGAAAAAAGCACCGCGCCGTTCGCCAGCACGAACGCAACCGCCACCTGGGCGATGATCAGGGAGCGCAGCATCCGGTGGCGCGAGCGCGAGCCGACCGAGCCCCGCGCGTCGCTGCGCATCACCGCGGCGACCGACGTGCGCATCGCCGCCAGCGCGGGCGGCAGCCCGGCGAGGAGGGCCGTGAGCGCCGTCGACCCCAGACCGAAGCCCAGCGCGAGCCCGCTCAGGTCGATCGCCGCCTTGCGGGCCGGTGTGACCGGCGCGATCGCCCGCAGGACCTCCACCCCGCCGTAGGCCAGCGCCACGCCGAGCAGGGCGCCCGCGAGGGCGAGGACGAGACTCTCCGCCAGGGCGAGTTGCATCAGGTCGCCGCCTGAGGCGCCCAGAGCCACCCGGACTCCGTATTCGCCCTGGCGCCGCGCGTTGCGGGCCAGCAGCATGCTGGCCACGTTGCCGCAGGCCACCAGCAGCACAAGGGCCACGGCGCCGAATAGCAGCCAGACCTGCCGGCCGATGCCGCGGGTCATTTCGTCATGCAGCGACCGCACGAGGAATTCCTTGTGCGTGTTGGAATCCGGATACTGCCGGGCCAGCCGGCGGCCGATGGTCTTGATCTCCGCGTCAGCCGTGGCGACCGAAACCCCGTCCCGCAGGCGCGCCAGGCCGAGCAGGTAGTGGCTGTCGCGCTGCTTCGTCTCCTCCTGGTCGAACGACAGCGGTGTCCACAACTGGCAGTCCGCCGTCCGCATCCAGGGACAGACAAACTCGAAGCTCGCCGGCATGACACCGACGACCGTCGCGTCCTTCCCGTTGAGGCGGACCTTGCGGCCGACAACGTCGGGACTGCCGCCGAACAGTTGCTGCCAGAGGTTGTGGGTCAGGATGACCACCGGCGCCGCGCCCGGCGCTTCATCGGTTTGATCAAACCAGCGCCCGAGCAGCGGCTGGACGCCAAACGCGCGCAGCACATCCGCGCTGCACCGGACTCCCGGGACGGACTGGGCCTTGTCGGCGCCGATGTTGACGGTATCGGGCCGGTAGATGCCGAAGGCGGCGTAGCTTGACGACAGCTTGCGGAGGTCGATCGAGTCGGCCGGCGACAGCGGCCAGCCGTCGCCCGACCAGACGTGCACGAGGCGGTCCGACGCCGGATAGTGGAAGGGCGAGATCACCAGCGCCTGCAGCACGCTGAAGATGGCGGTGGACGAGCCAATGCCCACGGCGAGCGTAAGCACGGCGATAAAGGCAAACCCGCGGGTTTGGGCGAGGGTGCGCAGGGACAAACGTAGGTTGGAGAGCATGGGCGCCTCCCTAAAAACCCCGCAGAAGCGGAAACGTTACAGCTTTTCTGACGCTTCCCGGAAGCCGGGGAACGGCCCGCGCGGCGGCGAGCCGCACCCTCAAGCCGGACTCGCCCCGGGCGCACCTCGCGAATTCCGCTTGCGCCCGCGGTTACCCTGGCTCGGACTAAATGTCCCATGGCCCTTCTCTCCCGGAAGGAATTCATCAAGGCGACCGCCGCGGCGTGCGGCACGGCCCTCCTGTTGCGCCACCGGGGCGTCGCCGCGGTGGCCGCGGCCGGAAGCCCGAACTCCGACGTCCGGGTCGCCATCGTCGGCTGCCGGGGCAAGGGCGCCGCCCACATCGACGATTTCCGCCAGGTCAAGGGGGTCAGGGTCGCCGCGCTGTGCGACGTCGACGCCGAGATCCTCGCGAAGCACGTGGCGGCATTCGCAAAGCGCGGCGAAAAGGTGGCCGCCTACCGCGACGTCCGCGCCTTGCTCGACGACAAGTCGATCGACGCCGTCGTGGTCGCCACCCCGAATCACTGGCACGCCTTGATCACGGTCTGGGCCTGCCAGGCCGGCAAGGACGTGTATGTCGAAAAGCCGATTTCCCACAACGTCTGGGAGGGCCGCCAGGCCGTGGCGGCCGCGCTCAAGTACGGCCGCATCGTCCAGGCGGGCACGCAGTCGCGCTCGGCCGACGAGCTGAAGCAGGCGGTCGCGTTCCTTCGCGCCGGCAGTCTCGGAAAGATCCTTTGGGCCCGCGGCCTTTGTTACAAGCCGCGCGCCAGCATTGGCAAGACCTCCGGCCCCCAGCCGGTGCCCGCAAGCATCGACTACAACCTGTGGTGCGGCCCGGCGCCGCTGACGCCGCCGCGCCGGAATTCCCCGCAGAACGGCACCGTCCACTATGACTGGCACTGGTTCTGGGATTACGGCGGCGGCGACATTGCCAACCAGGGTGTCCATCAGATGGACATTTGCCGCTGGGCGCTGGGCTACGACGGACTGCCGCGCGGGGTGGCCAGCCTCGGCGGGCGGTTCGGCTACGAGGATGACGCGCAGACGCCGAACACGCAACTGGCGGTGTTCGACTATGAGCCGGCCCCGATTCTCTTCGAGGTCCGCGGCCTGCCCCGCACGAAGGGCGAGCAGGCGATGGACGCCTACCGCGGAATCCGCGTCGGCGCGGTGATCCAGTGCGAGGGCGGCTATTTCGCGGCGGGCGAGTCGGGCGGAGGTTTTATCTACGACAACACCGGCCGGAAGATGCAGCCGTTTATCGGCGCCGGCGGCGGCGGTCACCCGGCCAACTTCATCGACGCGGTCCGGAGCCGGCGGCCTTCCGACCTGAACGCTCCGCTCGAGGGCGGGCATGTCTCGTCGGCGCTGTGCCACCTCGCCAACATCTCCCACCGACTGGGCCGCGAGGACGCCCCGGAGGCGATCAAAGAGGCCATCGCCTCGCAGGATCTGCCAAAGGAAGGCTTCAGCCGGATGCTCGACCACCTGGCGAGCAACGGGGTTGACCTGGGTGGAACGCGAATCGTGAAGGGCCCGCAGCTCGCTTTCGAGCCCGGGCGCGAGACCTTCGCCAGCACCGCGGACTACGACGTCGGTTACTGGGCCAACCAGCTTCTCCGGCGGACGTACCGACCGCCATTCGTGGTGCCGGAGAAGGTCTAGAGCGGCCGGGTGCGCTGAAGGCGCCCGGCAACGGACCGCCAGCTTTTCTGCCTCGTGCCGGCCCGGGCGAGGGTTACGATTCGGCTCGTGCCCATTTCATCCAGACTGATGCGGACTGTCGCGACGACCGCCGTCCTCGGACTCAGCGCGGCGGCCGGCCTGGCCGCCACCATTTCCATCGCCGATCGCGGCGCCAGGAGCGACGGACGGACCCTGAATACATCCGCCATCCAATCCGCGGTCGACGAATGCGCCGGCCAGGGCGGTGGCACCGTCCTCGTGCCGGCCGGAGTCTGGGTGACGGGCAGCGTCCAGCTTAAATCACACGTCACGCTGCAACTCGAATCCGGCGCGGTGCTGAAAGGCTCGTCCAGCCTCGCGGACTATCCCGCCAACGGTTTCAAACACCTTGAGATGGGCGAAACCCGGTCGCTGCTCTGGGCCATCGGGCAGAGCGACGTCACCATTGCCGGCGGAGGCACCCTCGAGCTGGTCGACCGGCCGTTCTTCGACTGGAACCTTCTCCGGACCGGCCTCGCGGCCGACAAGGACGCCCTCCTGCAGGCCTGGCAACGCCAGCAGTGCGTGGTCACCGCCCTGGAACGGCCCAATCAGCCGGTCTTTTTTCACGACTGCCACCAGGTCCGCCTCGAGGGAGTGACCATTCGCAATTCGCCCTGCTGGACGGTGACCTTCAGCTGTTGCACGGACATCCGGGTGCACGGCATCCGGATCGACAACAACCTGCAGGTTCCGAACAACGACGGGCTGCATTTTTCGGGTTCGAAAAACATCGTGGTCAGCGACTGCATCATCCGCGGCGGCGACGACTCGCTGGCCTTCACCGGGATCACCAACCCGGACAGCGTCTGCGAGAACATCACGGTGACCAACTGCATCCTCACGAGCCGCTCCGCCGGCGTGCGGTTGGGCCACCTTTCGGGCAAGGTGCGCGACGCCACGTTCAACAACCTGGTCATGAAGGACTGCAGTCGCGGGTTCGCCATCCAGGCGGGCGACCACGGCTGGGTCGAGAACGTCGAGATCAGCAACGTCGTCATGGAAACGCGGATGTTTGCCGGAGCCTGGTGGGGCAAGGGCGAGCCGTTCGTGATCTCCGCGGCCGGGTCCGATTCGGCCCACATCCGCGGGATCAGCATCAGCCATGTCCGCGCGCGCGCCGAGAACAGCATCCTGATCGTCGGGCAGAAGCGGAACGTGAGCGCCATCACCCTCGACGACATCGACCTGACGTTCTGGTCCAGCGCCAACAGTCCGCTCTATGGCGCCGCCCTCGACCTCGCGCCCGCCCCGCTGCGCCCGTCGCCGCTGGCCGCCAAAAAAATGCCGTGGCTGCTGGCCGACAGCGTCGCCGGCCTGGCGATCCGCAACGTCACTTTCCGCCAGGCCGACGCGAAGGAACACCCGTATTCGCTGGAGCCGATCCTCGCGGACGTGGAGGCGCCGGCCGCTCCGGCGGCGCGGTGACCGCCGCGGGCAAACGTCCTCGCTGACTTCAGCCGGGCCGATCCGCTCAACTCAATTCTCCCCATGACAGCCCAAGACGCCCCTCTCAGCCGGCCCATCCGGACGACCATTTGGAACGAGTTTCGCCACGAAAAGGCGCCCGCCATCGCCCGCCTTTATCCGCTGGGGATTCATGAAGCCCTCGCCGGTTTCCTCCGGCAGGAGCCCGGCCTCGAGGTGACCACCGCCACGTTGGACCAACCCGAACACGGTCTGGGGGGTGACGTGCTGGCCAAAACCGACGTGCTTCTCTGGTGGGGCCATCTGGCCCACGACGAGGTGAGGGACGAGGTCGTGGCGCGGGTCAAGCAGCGCGTCCTCGAGGGCATGGGCCTGATCGTCCTGCATTCGGGCCACTACTCGAAAATCTTCAAGGCTCTGATGGGCACCACGTGCTCGCTGAAGTGGCGCGTGGGAAACGATACCGAGCGGTTGTGGAACGTCCTGCCGTCCCATCCCATTACCCAAGGGCTCGGGGAGTATTTCGAGATCACCCAGGAGGAGATGTACGGCGAACCCTTCGGCATCCCAACGCCCGACGAGCTCCTGTTCATCTCATGGTTCACGGGCGGCGAGGTGTTTCGAAGCGGCGCGACCTGGTACCGCGGCCATGGACGGGTCTTCTATTTCCGGCCCGGCCACGAGTCTTACCCCACCTACCACCAACCCGAGGTGCAGAGGGTGATTGCCAATGCCGTCCGCTGGGCGCGCGCGATGGTGAACATTCCCGACGGGTGCCCCAACCCACCGCCTATCGAGGCGCGGGGCGGCCGGTCCGGCGTCACACCGTAACGCCACCCGCCGCATTCCGAGGTGGCGCGCAGCCTCCGGACGAGCCTCTCCCCTCGCGGCAAAGCCCGGCCGCCTCGCTCTCGCCGGACGGCCGAGGCTCGCCGCCCACACCGGTGCGGCCACCGGGCTTCACTTTTCAAACCGGCGGAGAATGACTTGTCCCGGCGCGGCTGGCCCGCAAGGCTGGCTGGCAGCATGAACTTCCTGAGTCCTACGACGGTCGTCCTGGTGGGAGTGGTCATTGTCGCCGTCGGCGTGTTCTGGGCCGACGTCCAGAAGAACCGCCAGGCGGTGGAGAACCTGCAACGGGAGAGCAGCCTCCACAGGGAGCTGGCGTCCAAAAGCGACGCGCTGGCGAGGAAGAGTGACGAGATCGCCGTCCTGAACCGGGAGCTGCTCAATTCCGTCACCGGTGGCGAGGGCTACCCCAAGCTGATGATGATCGGCGGATTGAACGGCCGCGTCATCTTCTACCTCATGAACAGCGGCAAATATCCGCTGCCGGACGTTACCGCGACCGTGTTTTTCATTTCGGATTCCGAGGCCTCGAACAAGGCCAACCCGACCTTTGACTTCTTCGAGATCCGGGCGATGCAGGCGCAGTCCACCAAGGCCGTGAACGTCGGCACGCTGATTCCCGCGGCGCCGTTTCCGCTGCTGCCCGACTTCAAGCTCCCGGACGACGCCGACGACTACAGCTTGGAAATCACCACCAACGCCCGCAACGGCACGGTGAAGAACCTCGTGATGTTCAAGAAGGATTCCCAAGGCACCTGGCAATGGGGCTTTGTCTCGCTCGGCCCGAAGCAGGAACGCCTGCAGGTGGTCGATACCAGCGGCATCCTCCCCGCCAGTTGGAAGGACGCGCCCGCGCCGATCTTCAAGATCAACTAGGCGGATCCATCGCTCGTCATCCAGGGGTTGCACCACCGGAAAATCGCGGCCGAAATCAATGACCGCTGCCAACCCCTCCCGCCTTTGGTGGCGTTCCTTCAACCGACACCACTGGTTCGTCTTTGCCGTCGCCACCCTCGCCTGGCTGTTCGACTGCCTTGACCTGCAGTTCTTCAACCTCGCGCGCGACGCCGCGGTGTCCGACCTCCTGTCCGAACCGGCGAAGGCCACCGTGTTCGGGCCGTACACCACGTCGGTCATGCTCATCGGCTGGGCGGTCGGCGGGCTCATCTTCGGCGCCCTCGGCGACCGCTTCGGGCGGGCGCGCATGCTGACCGTCTGCGTGCTGCTTTACTCCGCGAGCACCGGCCTGAGCGCATTTGCGACCAGCTTCGTCGACTTCTGCCTCTACCGTTTGCTCACCGGCGTGGGCGTCGGCGGGGTATTCGGACTGGCGGTCGCCCTCGTTGCCGACACGGTTCCGGACGACGCCCGGGCGCCGGCGCTCGGGCTTTTCCAGTCGCTCTCGACCGTGGGCAACCTGCTGGCGGCGCTGGCCGGCATGGCCATCGGCGCGCTGGCCGGACGGCACCTGCTGCCCTTCGCCCTCAAAGCCTGGCAGGCCATGTTTCTCGTCGGGGCGGTGCCCGCGCTCTTCTGCCTCTTCATCATCCGCCGTTTGCCCGAGCCGGAAAAATGGGTTCGGGCCCGGGCCGAGGGCGCGCGACGGGGCGTGCGCTTCGGTTCCTACGCGTCCCTGCTCGGACATCCCCGCTGGGCACGGCACGCCTGGCTGGGGCTGGGGTTGTGTTGCGCCGGGATCGTCGGACTGTGGGGCATCGGCAATTTTCATCCCGCGATCGTCGGCGCGATCGTCCAGGAGCACCTCGCCGCCCGGGGCCTCACCCCGGCGGCCCTCGCCAGCGAACAGGCCTACTGGCGCTCGGTCGGGCTTCTCTTCCAAAATCTCGGCGGGTTCGCCGGCATGATGACCCTGGCCTGGGTCGCGCAGACCCGCGGTCGCCGCGTCGCCAGCGCGGTCGCGTTGCTGGCCTCGTTCGCGTCAACCGTCCTCGTGTTCCGCTACCTGCGCGAATTCAGCCAGATCTTCTGGATGCTGCCGCTGATGGGATTCGGCCAGTTGTCGGTGCTGGCGGTGTACGCGATCTACCTGCCCGAGCTTTTTCCCACCAGCCTCCGCAGCACCGGCACGAGCTTCTGCTACAATTTCGGGCGCCTCGTCGCAGCCACCGCACCGTTCACCCTCAGCCGGATCACGCAGAGCCTCGGCGGCGACCTCGCGGGCTTCCGCACCGCGGGATTGTGGATCAGCCTGGTCCTGCTGCTCGGCCTCGCCACCCTCCCCTTCCTGCCCGAGACCAAGGGACAGGCCCTGCCGGAGGAATAGGCTCCGCCCCCATTGGCCGGCACCAGCCACTCGGGAGGTGGGGTCCGGCCTCCCGAGGGGCTTGGCATTTCGATCCGGCGAATTCGCGCAGGTGTTCCCGCCGAACCGGGACCACCTCCACCAAGAGGGCCCGCAACGGACCAATTGGATCGGGTGGAAGACGCGCATCCGGAGGCCGCGCGCCACCTGGAATGACTTTTCGCTGAGCGCAGAGGCTCTCTCCGCGGCCCGCGAAGCGTCCAGGCGCCGCCGTCTCGAAGCAACGACGGTCGCGCGCTGGCACCGCAAGGATGGCGCAACCTTTCGCAACAAACGGCGAGGCCGGGAGTTGTCGCGTGCCGACGAATAGGGCAATGACCTTTCGCCCCAGCCAGCCCTTTCGGACGGCCATGCTGTATGTCGCCGCGGCCGGCGCGTGGATTGTCCTCTCTGACCTGGTGGCGGCGCAGTTCCCCGGCGCCTACCCGCACCTGCAGCACCTCAAGGGGCTGGCCTTTGTGCTGGCCACGGCCGCGCTGCTTTACCGGGTCCTCTCGAAGAGCCAGCGTCTCTACCGGGCCCAGGAGGAAAGATGGAAGCTCGCCTTTGAGGCGATCGGCGACGGTGTCTGGGAGGCCGACGGCAACGCGCGGCAGACCTATTTCTCGCCCAAATGGAAATCCATGCTGGGCTACGACGAAACGGAGATCTCCCCGTCCTTCGAGAGCTGGAATTCGCGCATCCATCCCGGCGACCGGACCCGCGTGCACGCCGCCATGCGCGCCTATGTCGCGGGCGAGACCAAGAGCTACGAATGCGAATTCCGCATGCAGGCCAAGGACGGGTCCTCCCGCTGGATCTTCGCCCGCGGGCGCTTCGTCTCCGACGACCTCGATCCCGCCCGGCGCCGCATCATCGGGACGCACACCGACATCACCGCGCGCAAGCTCGTGGAGGAGGAAAAAGCCGACGCCCTGCAGTTCATGAAAACGGTGCTCAGCCACTCCCCGAGCGGCATCATCGTCTATCGGGCGGACGGCCCCGCGGTGATGGGAAACGAGTCCGCGGCCCGCATCGTCGGCACGGATGTGCCCGGAATCCTGCGGCAGAACTTCCGGGACCTGGCCTCGTGGCGAAACAGCGGCCTGCTGGCCGATGCCGACCAGGCACTGGCCACCGGCCAGCCGGTGGTGCGGATTCAGCCAACCTGTTCCAGCTTCGGCCGGAGCCTCTGGCTCGAAACCCACATGGTTCCGTTCAATTTCGCCGGCGACAAGCACCTCGTCCTGGTGGTGGCGGATCAGACCGAGAGCCATGAGCTCCTCGCCAAGCTCCAGGTCGTGCAGCAGGCCATCCAGGCCTCCCCTTCCGGATGGGTGGTCACCGACGCGGAAGGGCGCATCCAGTCCGTCAATCCCGGGTTCACCCGGATGACCGGCTACACCGCGGCGGACGCGATCGGGCAGACGCCGCGAATCCTGAAGTCCGACCGGCAGACGCCCGAATTCTACGACGCGATGTGGCGCAAAATCTCCGCGGGTGAGTTCTGGTCGGGGCGGGTCATCAATCGCCGGAAGAATGGCACGCTCTACCACGAGCACAACACCATCACGCCCGTGCGCGACGACGAGGGCCGGATCACCCATTATGTGTCCGTCAAGCACGACATCACCGAGCAGGACCAGATGGAAAGCCGGCTGGCCCGGACCCAACGCCTCGAGTCCATCGGCCTGATGGCCGCCGGCGTGGTGCATGACCTCAACAACATGCTCTCGCCGATCATGCTCGCGCTCGGCCTGCTCCGGATGCGGCACGAGGACGCCGAAACCCGGACCCAGCTCAAGATGATGGAATCCGCCGCGCAGCGCGGCGCGGGCGTCCTCCGGCAGGTGCTGACCTTCGCCCGCGGCGTGGAGGGTGAGATGGCCCTGCTCACGCCCAAGCATCTGTTGGAAGAAATCGCCCAGCTCGCGACCGAGACGTTTCCGCGGGAGATCCGCGTCGCGATGGCGCTCCGCGCGGGCACCTACAGCGTGAACGCCGACCTCACGCAGATCCATCAGGTGCTGCTCAACCTCGCAGTCAACGCCCGCGATGCAATGCCCGGCGGCGGCGTCCTCACCCTGCACGCCGGTAACGTCCTGGTCGACGCGGACCGGGCCGGGCGGCAGGTCACCGCCGTGAAGCCCGGCACCTATGTCTGCCTGGGTGTGCGCGACACCGGCACGGGGATACCGCCCGAGGTGCTCGAGCACATCTTCGAGCCCTTTTACACGACGAAGCCCCGGGACAAGGGCACCGGACTCGGGCTCTCCACGGTGTTTGGCATCGTCCGGAGCCACGGCGGTTTCATCGAAGTCGACACGGAGCCGGGCCGGGGAACGGACATTCAGGTCATGCTTCCCGCGGCGGGCTCACCCGTGGCCGACTCCGTAACCGTGGCCAAGGCGGTGCCGGTCGAGGGTCGGGGCCGGCGGATCCTCTTCGTCGATGATGAGCTCGCCGTCCGAACCATCGCCGCCCAGGTGCTCACCAAGCGCGGATTCGACGTGGTGGTGGCGGCGGACGGTGAGGACGGACTCGCGAAGTTTCGCGACTCATCGGCGCCATTTGCCGTCGTCATCCTCGACCTGATGATGCCCCGCATGGACGGTTATCGTCTGGCCGACGAGATTCGCCGGATCGCGCCGACGGTCCCGATCATCGCGTCCACCGGCATGAGCGGCAACACCCCGACCGAGGAGTCCGAGACGCTCCTGCGGGCGCAAAACGTGACCACGATCCTGCGGAAGCCGTTTCCCGAGGAGCACCTTTTGGAGATGCTGCAGCGCGAACTCGATCGGGAGACCGAGTCGGCACCGGGATTCCCGGGCTAGGCCGGCCAGGGCTATGGGCCGGCCATTCTCGGCATCTCCACGTCTTGCCCGCCCTGGTGCAGGATCACCTTCGTCACCTTGCCGCCCGCGGCCTTGGTGAAGCTCAGTTGCGCGTCCACCTGCTTCAGGAAGAACTCCGTTTCGGAGCTCGCGCCCAGCTCGAGCCGCGGCTGGCCGGTGAGCTGGCAGTACATCTTGCCGGCGTCCCGGGTGATGGACAGCTTCCCGATTCCCTTGAATTCGTAGTCGCCGAGCAGCGGATCGGTCCGGGTGTCGTCGAGCTTGATTTCCGGGCGCGCCTCCACCCGCCGGCCGTGCGCAACCTGTCCATCCTGGTGATTGATCGCCTCGACAACCTTGCCGGAGGCGTCCTGCACGAAGGTGATCCGGGCGTCGACCACCTTCAGAAAGTACTCGGTCTCGGAAAGCGGATAGATCTCGAATTTTGGCTGGCCGGGCAGTTGCACATAGGCGTGCTCGCCCTCGCGCGTGACGGCGAGGATGGCCCCGTGGAGGTCATAGAGTCCGACGATCGCCTCGAGGGCGGCCGACGACACCGCCTTGGCCTCGAGCGGCGCCGGCTTGACCACCGGCGCCAGCTCCGCGCCAAGATAAATCTCCGCGATCTCATGGGAGAGCGCCCCCGGTTCGGTCCGCGGCTTCGGCGGCGAGGCGTTGATCAGGACGGCCACGGTGAAATTCTTGCCGGGATAGCGCAGCAGGTTTGAAAGGAACCCCGGCAATCCGCCGGAGTGGGAAATCTCGCGTTCGCCCCGGAACGCACTGATGCCCCATCCGTAGCCATAACCCCAGTCCGCCTTGTCGTTCTTGTTTTCCTCCGTGACCACCGGCGTGAACGCCTCGGCAAGATCCTCCTTGGTCAACACCTTGCCCGCAAAGACCGCCTCGTTCCACCGGAAGAGGTCCCCCACCGTCGAATAAAGGGCGCCGGCCCCGCCCGCCCGGCTCATGTCCCAGTCGACCGCCGTGGTGAACTTCCCGTCGACATAGGAGTAGCCGACCGCCGCGCCGGCCGGCGGCTGGCTGTTCCGGTACTCTCCGGTCGCGTCCATCCCGAGGGGGGCGAAGAAGGTCGCATGCAGGTAGTCGCCGTACTCCCGCCCGGACACTTTCTGGATAATGTCGCCCAGCAGGAAGAACCCCGAGTTGCTGTAGCTCCAACGCTGGCCGGGATTGAAATCGAAAGGGAATTTTTTGATGGTTTCAATGAGGTCGGCGTTGGTCGTCGGCGTGGTGACCGTCTGCATGAACGCGGCACTGTCGGTGTAACTGTGGACGCCGGAGGTGTGGGTCAGGAGGCGCTGGAGCGTGACTTCCCCGCCGCGGGGAAAGCCCGGGTAGTATTTCGCCAGCGAGTCGGTGATCCTGAGCTGGCCGGACTCCTGGAGGCGGATGATTCCCGACGCCGTGAATTGCTTGGTGATCGAGCCGATGCGGAACTTCGTGTCCACCGTGACCGGAATCTTTCGCTCGAGGTCCGCGAGGCCGAAACCCTTGGCATAGAGAATGGCGCCGTCCCGGGCGACGAGGACGGCCGCCCCGGCGTCGCCCGGGCCGATCCGGCCCTTGAGGAGCGTGTCGACCAGGGCTTCCCGCGACGGCAGGGGCGCCTGGGTGTCGGCGCCTTTTTGCGCCAGGAACTCGGCGGCTTCCTGGCGGCCCCAGATGCGCGCCGCCGCGAACGCGGTCAGGCCGTCGCTGGTCCGGAGGTTCACATCAAAGCCCCGGCCCGTCAGGTCCTTCAATGCCGTCAGGTCACCGCTCTTCGCAGCCGCGACCAGGCGCGCCGCGACCCCGTGCTCGTCCATCAGGCGACAGGCGAAGCCCCACCCGCCGGTCATGTTCTGGACCTTGAGCAGCAGACGATTCCGGCCGGGCTTGAGCGACACCTTGACCACGTCGTCATCGATTAGGACCGACCGGCCGATCCAGTGCTCGTGCACGAGCACGCCGTTGAGCCAGACCCGCACGCCGTCGTCGCTGCCGACACCGAGCCAGGCCTGGGTCTCCGCCGGCACTTCGAACTCCGTGGATGCGTAAGCCGTCTGGTAGTTCTCCTTTTGCTCCGGCGAATTCAAATAGACGATCCCGTCGACCGGCACCGTGGCCTTCCACACGTAGGTCACGCCGCCGACTGCGCACTTGTCGCCGGCTCTCGGCTGGATCTGCGTCTCACCGCCCTGGCTGGCCAGCAGATCCTGGGCGAAAAACTTCTTTTGGGCGACCTCATCCGGCGTCGGCGCGCCGTTCGCGGGCTGGAGCGGAACGCCGCTCAGCACGAGCCAGGAGAAATCCGGGTAGACCGCAGCCTCGGCGCGCTCCGCAGACGGTCCGGCCGGTTTGGCGCCGGCGGGCGCCTGATGGGCCAGCACCAGCGGGGTTGAGCTTCCCGCCTGTTTCCAGTCCCCGGCAATGACGGTCTGGTCGCCGTTCAGCCTGCCCTCAAAGGAGCCACCAATTCCGGCGTTTTCAAAATGGACCGTGCCGCCCTGCTCGGAAAACGCCGTGACCGGGATGTGGGCGTTGCCCTGGTCGGGGCTGATCAGCACGGCCGTCGCCAACCCGGATTCGCTTCGCGCGATCTCCAGGACGAGCCGAAGCTCGACGCCCGGTGCGGGCTTGAGCGATCCCTGCCAGCGGCCGTCCATTTCCCGGCCGGCCACGATGGACACCACCATGGGCGCGGAGGCCTGCAGCCGGCGGTCGAGCTTGAACGGGAATCTTTGTCCACCCTGCGTGAAGTCGCCGCTGATGGTCGCGCCCTCAGTCAGGGTGCCGGTGAACAGCGGGTCTCCGGGGATGCCGGGCATCCCAAAGGAGACGGCGCTGCCCTCGACCTTCAGCGGATGCAGCGCGAGCCGATGCAAGCCCTGAATGGGAATGTCGATCGTGCCCTGCCACGATTGGTCGGCCGCGCGACCCAGGTCGACCTGGATCGCGAGCGGACTGGCCGGGGCGGGCAGGACAATCGCGCCTTCCCAGTGCCCGGCGGGATTCGGCGGCGCCTCGGCGGCGGAAAGACAGGAGCCCACGGCCGCCTGGAAAGCGAAGACGACGAGACCACAAAGACCGGACGTTTTCATTGTTGGGGTAGCCACGACTGGCGAGCAAACGACCAAACGGAATTTTGAGTCTAACCCTCGCGGCCCAACAAGCCATTGAAAACCGCGCCGCGCCGGCCGGGCGCAGGTCATCTCACCTCCACGTCGGCCCACCGCGCCGGGCCGACGATGCATCGCCGCGCCGTTGTTGCTTTTCGCCTCCCCAACACCCTGCCCCCCATGCCAAGCTTCGCTCACCCGATGCCGACCCGCGAGCCCCGTCCCTCCCCTCGCCAATCCGTGAACCGGACCCCGACCGCCGCGATCGTCGTCACGCTGCTGCTGGCGGCGGCGGCCGCGCGCGGCGAACCCGACCCGATCGAAGGCAAATGGTACGGGCTGTCGGGATTCCCGCAGGACCGCGTCGAGATCGGCTTCGAGTTCAAGCGGAACAACCAAGGCGAGCTGAAAGCCTACCTCTTCCAGCCGGTGATAAACTTCTACGGCCTCGAACTGCCGGGCCCGGTCGAGAAGGAGGACGGGAAATACCTGATCAAGTCCTACGGCAGCAGCTTCATGCTCAAGGATGGCCAGCTCGAGGGGTTGTACATGCCGCTCGGCGAGCCGACCTCGCTGCACCGGGTCGACCACCTGCCCGCGGAGGTGCCGGTGCCGGACCTGCCCAGCGGACCGGGCCCGAGCTGGCGGACGAAACTGGGCGGCGCCATCTTCGCGCCGGCCGCGGTCCGGGATGGCGTGGCCTACGTCGGAACCACCAGCGGAGTCTTCAACGCCATCAGCATCCGGGACGGCAGCTTCGTGTGGGCCGTCCCCGTCGGCCGGCCGGTGCACGGCGAGGCCACGGTTACCGACGACGCGGTCTACTTCACCTGCGACAATGGATTCCTGTTCAAGCTCGGCCGCGCGGATGGCCACGAGGTCTGGAAATACGATCTCGGCGGCGAGCGCGTGCCGCGGGTGCTGATGCACCCGACGGTCTTCGAGTGGGACTACCGTTCGCCGCGGCCGGTCCTCGCCGACGGCATCGTCTACGTGGGCTCGGCCGACGGCAGCTTTCACGCGGTCAAGGCCGACACCGGCGAACGGGTCTGGCGCGACGAGACCGGCAGTCGCATTCGCGCCGACGCCGTCATCCACGGCTCCACGGTGATCTTCGGCAATTTCGCCGGCCGCGTCGTCGCCCTCGACCGCGCGACGGGCCGCGAGGCCTGGAAGCGGGAGACCGGCGCCTTCGTCAACGCCTCCCCCGCCCTCGCGGGCGACCGGCTCATCGTCGCCAACCGCGGCGGCCTGATCGTCGCGCTGAACCCCGACACCGGCGCCACCCTCTGGAAAAACCTCATGTGGGCCTCGGCCGCCGAGTCGACCGCGGTGTTCCGCGACGGCTATGTCTACATCGGCGCCTCCGACCTGCGGCGCATCACCTGCTACGATCCGCGCGACGGGCGCGTGGCCTGGCGCACCGACATCTACGGAATCGCCTGGGCCCGGCCGGTCGTCACGGACAAGGTCGTCTACGCCGCGGCCGGCGGATTCGAGCCCTACCAGATGCGGCATGTGGGCGGCCTGTGCGCTCTCGACCGCACGACGGGCCGGATTCTCTGGCGGTGGGCCGCCCCGCGCGGGCCCGACGACTACGAAACCGGTTTCGCCGCCGGCGCCACCCTGTCCGGCGACCGGCTGCTCGCCGGCAGCATGAACGGCGTGCTCTACGCCTTTCCCGTGGAGTGACCAGGTCCGGATGCACCGCCCGCCCCTTCATCGGGCCGCGGGGCCCCGCCCTCCCCTCCCCGACTAAGTAGTCTATAAAGTTACAAGTCGCCGCCCGCACTTTGTAGGTTAACAGACTACTTAGACGCCGGGGCGTGCGCGGCCCTTCCGCCGGTCCGGCCCCGGCCTTTGACTCGCAATCGCCGGAACAGCCGGCAATCTCGCCGGCATGATTCCTCCGCGTGGAAACCAGGCGCGCTCGCAATTGCAGGAAATCGCCCGCCGGGTGATGCTCGAACGCGGCTTGGCCCCCGAGTTCTCCCCCGCCGCCCTCGCGGAGCTCGAGGCGATCCACGCGCCCGCGGCCCGGCCGGACGAGGCGACGCGCGACCTGCGGCCACTGGCCTGGTGCTCGATCGACAACGACGACTCGCGCGACCTCGACCAACTTTCGGTGGCCGCGGCCCAGCCGGACGGGGCGACCAAGATCCTCGTCGCCGTCGCCGACGTGGCCGCACTCGTCCGGCCGGGCGGCGCGCTCGACGCCCATGCCCGCCAGAACACCACGTCCGTTTACACCGCGGCCCGGATCTTCCCGATGCTGCCGGAGAAGCTGTCGACCGACCTGACGTCGCTCAACTTTGCCGCCGACCGGCTCGCCGTCGTCGTCGAGATGGTCTTTGCCGCCGACGCCTCGCTCGCCGCTTCGGCTGTCTACCCCGCGCTGGTGCGCAACACCGCGAAGCTCGCCTACGACAGCGTCGCCGCCTGGCTGGACGGCGCCGCGCCCGCTCCCGCGGCGGTGGGCGCCGTTCCCGGGCTGGACGAAAACATCCGCCTCCAGCATCGCATCGCGGATCAGCTCGCCGTCCGGCGACACCAGGCCGGCGCGCTCTCGCTCGAGACGCTGCAGGCGCGCCCCGTCTTTGACGGCGCCGACCTCACCGACCTGGTGCCCGAAACCGCCAATTCGGCCAAGCGCCTGATCGAGGACCTGATGATTGCCGCGAACGGAGTGGTCGCGCGCTACCTCGGCGCGCGCAAATTTCCTTCGATCCGCCGCATCGTGCGGGTGCCGGCGCATTGGGACCGGATCGTCGAGCTCGCGGCGGAACACGGCGGTGCCCTGCCGTCCGATCCCGACGCCCGCGCGCTCGAGGGGTTCCTGGTTTCGGCCAAGGCCGCGGATCCGGCAGGATTTCCGGACCTTTCCCTCTGCGTCATCAAGCTGATGGGCGCGGGGGAATATGTCCTCGAGCTGCCCGGCCAGCCCGTGACCGGACACTTCGGGCTCGCCGTGCGCGACTACGCCCACACGACGGCGCCGAACCGTCGATATCCCGACGTGCTCACGCAGCGGTTGCTCAAGGCCGCGCTGGCCGGTCGCCCGCCGCCCTATGCGAGCGAAGAACTGGCCGCGCTGGCCAAGCACTGCACCGAGCAGGAGGACGCCGCCAAGAAGGTGGAGCGCCAGGTTGGAAAATCCGCCGCCGCCATGCTGCTGGCCTCAAGCATTGGGCGGCAGTATGACGCCACGGTCACCGGCTCGTCGCAGAAGGGCGTGTGGGTCCGGATCGGCCAGCCGCCGGTCGAGGGGAAGCTCGCCAGCGGCCCCGCCGGTCTCCAGGTCGGCGATCGCCTCCGCGTTGAGTTGATCCACACCGACGTCGAGCGCGGCCATATCGATTTCAAGGGCGTAGGCGGGCGTTTCCCCAGCAGGTCCGGGAGGTGAAAATCCAACCTGCCGGGCCGGACGGGCCTGGTTCAGCCGGGATCAGGCAGTTGAATGGTGAAAGTTGACGGTTGAAAGTGCGGCGCAATCGAAACGTCCGGAACGATCCGGAACTGCTTGGCATACCCGTGTACAGTTCGCGGTCCGCGACCCGGCCGGATTGCGGCGAGGTCCTTCGACTATCAACATTCAACCTTCAACTCCGCCGTTCCGGCTCAGGGCGCGGTCACGACTTCGGGCGCAGGGGCCGGGGTCTTTGGACGGACGTTGCGCGCGACCGGCCGGAGTTTGCCCGAGTGCACCACGGCGGCCATTTCCTCGAGCGGAAGGAGCAGGTAGCACGCGCAGGTTTCACACAGGTAGACATCCTTGGGCGAGACCAGACTCGACAGCGTGCCAACCGGGATGCGGATGTGGCATTCGCCGCACATGCCGTGGCGGACAAGGGCGACGCCGTTCCGACCCCGCGACACCATCCGGTCGAAGTGATCCAGAACCGGTCCGGGCACCTTGGTCCGGAGTTCATTGATCTTGGTCTGTTGGTCGGGTCCGGGCTTGGTCGGCTGCAGGATCAGCTTTTGCAGGGCGAGGAGGTTTTCGACGATGGTTCTCATAGGTAAAGGGATGGAAGTGCGCGGTCCCCGGCCTAACGGCTGTTGCCACCAGGCGAGCGGTCGCTTCGGGGCGCCGTGGATGGATTTGGATGCATGCGCGGCGGTGCCGCTTGGAACCGCCTAATATAATATACCGCCGGTGCCCGCAAAGCGCTGCGCACCTATTTCAAATGCTCCGCACATCTTGCGCGCATAAATTGCCATCCACCGTCTTCGGGAATTGCGGAAGGTCCGACAGGCCGAGGACTTCCCCAGCAACCGCCGGCAAACCAGCGAGCCGATGCCCTTGCGGGGTGAAGGCCCCGCGCCTCCCTTGCCTCAACCCTTCACTCCGCTAGGTTGACACGAAGCCGACCGGCAACTGAACCGTGAAGCGCGAGCCGCCGCCGGGGGCATCGTCGACCGTCACGGTCCCGCCGTGGGCCTCGACGATCGCCTTCACCAGGCTGAGCCCGAGACCCAGTCCGCGTTGCGACCGGCTGACGTCGCGGCGATAGAGCCGGCGGAAGATCGCCTCGCGCTCGGCCGCCGGGATGCCCGGGCCGTTGTCGGTCACCGTGATCACGGCTGACGAGGATTCTGCGCGGGCGGCCAGGGTCACGCGACCGCCGGCGGGCGTGTATTTGAGCGCATTGTCGAGGAGGTTGTTGACCGCCTGGCCGAGCCGGACCGGATCGGCCTGCACGATCGCCAGGCCGGGGAGATCGAGAGCCAGCGCGATCTTTTTTTCCTGTGCGACCTCCCCGTAAAGATCGGCGGCGCGCTCGGCGAGGGCGCGCAGGTCGCAGCGGTCGCGGTTGAGCTTCAGCGCCCCGCCCTCGGCCGCCGAGATGTCGAGCAGCGTCTCGAGCAGGTGCAGCAGGCGGTCGGATTCGTTGATGCAGTCCGCGAGCGCCGCGCGGGCCTCGGCGGGATCCCCGGAATCCTGCATGGCCAGCTCGGCCGTGCCGCGGAGGCGCGTCAGCGGCGTGCGCAGGTCGTGCGCGAGGTTGTCGAGCGTGTCGCGCAGCACCTGGACGTGCGCGGCGTTTCGGTCGAGAAGCGTGTTGAACTGGTGCACCAGAGTGGCCAGCTCGCCGCTGTCAAAGGACCCGGAAACGCGCGCGGTCGAGTCGCCCTGCTCGAGGATGCGGTCGGCGGTTTGCGACAACAGGCGCAGCGGCCGGGTCGCCCGCCACGCCAGCAGCGTGCCCACCGCCATCGACAGGAGCAGCGCGCCCGCGCCCACGCTGGCAAAGGTCCGCCGCAACGGCGCGAGCAGCACCGCGCGGCTGTCGGTGAGCCGGCCGACCTGGAGCACCCAGCCGTCGGGCAGCATACCCGAGGCGATCGTGTAGTCGCGCAGCGCATCCTGCGGGATCCGCACGACGCTGGTCTTCCGCTCGGCCACCACGCCGCCCCATTCGGGCACGGGCAGCCGCCGCACTTCCGTCTCGATCCAGTCCGGCGGCGCCGCCACGAACACGGCCACGTTGGCCGGGCTGATCAGCCGCACAAAGAGCGAGTGCACGTCCGGCGACGTGTCGTTGTGGACGAGCGCGCTCAACCCGGCGACCCCGCCGACCTGGTAGGTCGCCGCCAGCGCCTCGGCCCGGCTTTGGACCGCCGCCTGGTCACGCTGCTCGAGCACGTTGGCGAGCAGCCAGTAGAGCGCGCCAAAGAGCACCGCCGCGCACAGCGCAAAAACGAAGGCGTACTGCACCGCCAGCCGCAGGGCGAGGGAATGGCGCAGGCGCTCAAACATGGGGACGGAAAATGTAGCCGACGCCCCGGACAGTCTCGAGGCGGGTGTGCTCGGGATCGATCTTGGCCCGCAGGCGCGAGACCACGACGTCGACGACGTTGGTCTGGGGATCGAAACTGTAATCCCAGACGTGCTCGAGGATCATGGTCTTGCTCACCGGGCGACCGGCATGCCGGAGCAGAAACGCGAGCAACGAGAACTCCCGGGGCTGCAGCGACACCGGCTCGCCCCCGCGCGTCACCTCGCGGGTCACCAGGTCGAGCGTGACGTCGCCGGAGGTGAGTTTTGTCGCCTCCGGCGCCTGCGAGGCGCGGCGGATCAGCGCCTGCACCCGCGCGAGGAGCTCGGAAAATGCAAACGGCTTGGTGAGGTAGTCGTCACCGCCGCTCTGCAGGCCCTTCACGCGGTCCTCAACCGAGCTCCGGGCGCTCAGGAAGAGGACGGGCACGGGCCGGCGCGCTGCCCGGAGCCGGCGGACCAGGCTCAGCCCGTCGAGCTGCGGCAGCATGATGTCGACGACCGCGGCGTCGTAGTCGGTGCTTTGGGCCAGCGCGAGCCCGGTGTCGCCATCGGCGGCATGGTCGACCGCAAAGCCGGCCTCCTTGAATCCGCGGACCACGAAGGAGGCGATCCGGGCATCATCTTCCACGACGAGCACGCGCATAGGGGATTCAGTGTGCGGGACGTTGGGGAATTGAAAAGCGTCAAAGAAACGACCCCGGCGCCCCCGAACCCGCGCTGGGCGGAACGGCGGGTCGCCGGGGTCGGCACACACACACAAATAAGATCCTCAGGAGGCGGCTTTGTCCTGACCGGACTCGTCCACCACCACAAAGATCGTCGAACCCCTGGACCAAAGTTTGACCAGCGTCTTCTTGCCCTCGGCCTTCGCGCTCAGGTCGATCGCCGCCTGGGCGGAGTCGACCTTCTGGCGGTTGATCTCGAGGATGACATCGCCGGAGTTGAGGCCGGCCCGGGCGGCGGCCGAATCGGGCGCGACCTCCGTGATGACGGCGCCGCGGACCTGGGGCGGCAGGTTCATCGCCCGGCGTGCATCGGGGGTCAGGTCATCGACCGCGACGCCGTTGAGCACACCCTCGTCGTCGCTCGGGGTGGCCGGCGCGGCCTGTTGGCCGGGCATCCGGTTCGGCCGGGTACCGGTGGTCGCCGCGAGGTGCTCGACCTTGCCGTCGCGCAACACATCGAGATCGACCTTCGTGCCCGGCGCGACAGAGCTGACATTGAGGGTGAGCTTGTTGGAGTCGGCCACCGCGTTGCCGTTGACCCCGGTGATGACGTCGCCTTCCTTGAGACCCGCCTTCGCGGCCGGACTGCCGGGCTCCACCTGGGCGACGAGCGCCCCGGCGCGGCTCTTCAAGCCGAACGAATCGGCCAGCGCAGGCGTGATGTCCTGCACGCTGACCCCAAGGAAGCCGCGAACGACCTTGCCGTTCTTGACCAGGCCTTCCGCCACCTGGCTGACCAGGTCGGCGGGCACGGCGAGGCCGACACCTTGGAAACCGCCGCTGCGGCTGAGGATGGCGGTGTTGATGCCGATCAGGCGGCCGTCGACGTCCACGAGCGCCCCGCCGGAATTGCCCGGGTTGATGGCGGCGTCGGTCTGGATGAAACTCTCGAAGCCCCGCACGTCGCTGAGGATGCCGACCCGGCGGCCCATCGCGCTGACGATTCCGCTCGTGACCGTCTCACCGATGCCAAACGGATTGCCAACGGCCAGGACGCGGTCGCCGACCTCGAGCTTGCTGGTGTCGGCGAAGGTCACGGCCGGAAGGCCCTGGGCGTCGACCTTGACCACGGCAATGTCGGTGAGGGGGTCGCGCCCGACCACCTTGGCGGGCAGCTCGCGACCGTCGGCGAACGTCACCGTGACACGGTCGGCGCCATCGACGACGTGGTTGTTCGTGGCGATGTAGCCGTCGGTGCTGATCACGACGCCGGAGCCGAGGCCGGTCTGAGCGGGCGTCTCGACCTCCGGAACCTGGCCGCCGAAGAACTGGCGGAAAAAGGGATCATCCATGCCGGGCGCCCCGCCGTTGGCGCGGACGCGATGCGGCTTGGTCTGGACCGTGATCTTGACGACGCTGGGCGAGACCCGCTTCACGACATCGGCGAAGCTGGCCCGCTCGAGCTGGCCCCGGTTCACGGGCTGGGTGTCGCGCTTGAGCGCCAGGGCGGGATTGGTGTCGGCGGCGGCATAGACGCCGGCCAGCAGGGCGGCCGCGGCAAAAAAGGCGCCCGACCACGCGGCGGAGCGCCGAACAACGGGCTTGGAAAGGAAGGTATTCATCGTGCCCCATGATGACACACCCGGATGTCAGGCACGTTGCCCGAACATTACAGTGCTGTAATTATTCGGGGTAGATGGACACCGTCCTGGCGGTAGATAGGGGCGCTTGTCCTCAAGCGTCCGGGCCGCAGGGGCCAACGGCCCGATAGCATCCAACGTGCAACCCGCGGGGTGAGGGCATCCCGCCTCCGACGGCCGGTGGCGAATTCCTCCGCCTAGCGAACGTGCTCCCAGAGGAACGTGTACGTGGTGGCGAGGCGGGTGGCGAGTTGCTCGTTGGTGACACTGCCGTGGTGCCCGCCCTCGGTGTTCTCGGCATACTCGAACGAGTACCCCAGCGCCTCCATCTTGGCCGCCATTTTGCGGGCGTGTCCAGGATGAACCCGATCATCGTGGGTCGTCGTGTAGAAAAGGATCGGCGGCAGCTTCATCCCGGCGCGGATATTTTGATACGGAGAATATTTGCGAATGAATTCCCACTGCTCGGGCCGGTCGGGATTGCCGTACTCCCCCATCCAGCTGGCCCCTGCCAGGAGCAGGTGATAACGGCGCATGTCAACCAACGGGTTCCCGCACACGACCGCTCCATAGAGTTCGGGATGCCGCAGCATGGTGGCCGAAACCAACAGCCCGCCATTGCTCCGGCCCTCGATACCCAAATGAGCCGGCGACGTTATCCTTCGCACCGCCAGGTCGCGCGCGACCGCCTCGAAGTCCTCAAAGGCCTTGTAATGGTTCTCGTTGAGCGCGCCCTGGTGCCAGGCGGGCCCGAATTCGCCGCCGCCGCGGATGTTGGCGAGCACGAAGACGCCCCCGCGCTCCAGCCAGAGCTTGCCGTAGGCTCCATGGAGGTCCTCGTACGAACCCGAATAGGACGGCGTCAGGGAATTCTCAAATCCGCCGTAGGAAAACATCCAGGTCGGCGCCGTGCCGTCGCGCTTCGCCCCCTTCGCCTGCACCACGAAATAGGGAATGGGTGTCCCGTCCGCGCTTACGGCGGACAGTTGCTCCACCTCGAAGCGCGCCGCGTCAAAAGTCGGTGCCTGCGCCTTCACCGGCTCGGGGACCGTCGAAGCCGCGGCGATGTAATAGAGCGAGGGCGGCGACAGAAAAGACTGGTACTCAACCCACGCGTCGCCGCTGTCGTCATCGGTCGAGGCAAACGCCACGGCGCCGTTGTCGGGAAATTCGATCGCCGCGCGCTGCCAACCGGCCGGCCCCGGCGTCAATCGAAAGAGTCGGCCGCGGACGTTGTCGAGCGCGCTCACGTAGATGCCCTTCGCCGTAACCTGGACGGCCTCGATCACGAAGGTGGGCGTCGGGGCGGCGAGCAGGTCAAACGATGGATCCGGTACCATCGGATCGAAGTCGCCGCCTTGGAGGCGGGACTTGGGCACGAGCACCACGGAGCCCGCCGAAAACTGATGCCCCAGCCGCCGCCACGGGCTCTTTAATTCAATCACCAGCGAGTCGCCCCAGCCATCGACGACCCTGGCCGTGGCCGGGATCGTCAACGGGACGAGCGAACCGCCGACATATTGGAAATACTTCCGCTCCCAAAACGTCAGGTCCTCCGCGACGAGGATCAGATCCGGGGAGCCCGGCTTCATCCGGATCGCCCGGGCGGAGACGCCCACCGACGTCGTCGCGCCCGCGTAGAGCGGCGACGCCTCCGCCAGCGGTGTGCCCCGCCGCCAGATCCTGACCTGGGCCGGGTAGCCGGAGGTGGTCAGGGATTTCGGTCCAAAATCGGTGGCGACGAAGATGTGGTCGCCGTCAAGCCATGCCACCCGGGACTTGGCGGCCGGAAGAGTGAAGCCGTTCGGAACGAAGGCACGGGACTGGAAGTCGAATTCCCGCACCTCGACGGTGTCGCCGCCCGCGACGGAGAGCAGCAGCAGGCCGCGGCGGCTGTCGCCCGTCGGCCAAATCGTGCCGCCAAACGCCCACGGTTTGCCCTCGCTCTTCGCCAGCGCATCGACGTCAAGGACGGTCTCCCACTCGGGGCTCGCCGCGCGAAATCCCTCCAGCGAAACCCGCCGGTAAATGCCGCGGGGATGCGCCTCGTCCCGCCAGAAATTGTAGAGCAGGCTCCCCCGCTGTTCCACCTGCGGGATCCGCGACGCGGAATTGAGGACGGTCAGCGCATCCCGATAAAGGTCGTTGTACTCCGGACGCGCCTGCAGGCGCTTCGCCGTGGCGTCGTCGTGGGCGCGCACCCATTCCAGCGGCTTGTCCCCGCCAATCTCCTCCAGCCACTGGTAGGGATCGGCTTCCCCTCCGGCCGCCGCCGGCTCCGCCGCGCGGAGCCGGGCCGGGGACACGAGCAGCAGGGCCAGGGTGGGAAGAAAAAGACACCGGCAAATGGACGATGATTCCATTTTTCAGGGGATACGCGGCCCCGCGCGCGGCGCAACGCGGAAGATAGACGGAGGGCGGAAAACGCGGATGAACGGCGGGTTCGTCAATTCCCAGCGAAGCGTCCAGTGCTCCGTTGACAGTTGCCGGCCAGGAAGACAGTCAGGGCTAGCGGGTCTGCCACCAACCAATCCCCGAGGAGGACAAGGACATGCCGACGAGCAAGAGCAACCAGACAGCCGATCCCACCCAAAGCCTGCAGACGTTTTCGTTGGCGGAGCTGCAGCCCTACACGCGGGAGCAAATCTACGCCAGCAATGCCAGCAAGGACTTCCACCTGTTCTTCGTCGGACGCGATGATGTTCACGACATCCTGAAATTCATCCTGTCGCGGGTGCGCATTTCGCTTTACCTGAACATGTTCGGATTCGACGACGACGAACTCAACGAGATCATCTTCCAGAAGGCCCTGGATCCGACGATCACAATGCTGATCACGCTGGACGAAAGCCAGAGCGGCGGTGCGCACGAGAAGGCGCTCTTGGACCTCGACCGGAAGCAGAGCCTGTCGGCCTTCAACACGCACTTCGTCATCGGCCAAAGCGCCACCCACCAGATCAGCCACACGAAGGGATTCGTGGCCGACGGCAAGGTCGCCGCCGAGGGCTCGACGAACTGGTCGTCGTCCGGCGAGGGCACGTTTATCGTCACCAAGGCCGGCCAGGCCGCCGCCAATGAGAAGGCCAAAGCCAACCCGCAGCTCAAGCCGGGCGGGCCGGGCTACAAGGCGCAAAACAACACGCAGAGCGTCATCACCGACCCGGACACCATCACCCGTTTCACGGCCGAGCTCATTGCGGAGCATCTCGCCGCCCAGAATCACGCGGCCCTAAATAATCCGTCACAGGGCTCCATTGCCGCCAAGACCCTGAAACCCAAGGTCGGGCAATAATCAGCCGCGACGGCCCGGCGGTCCGCCCGCAGCCTCAGCCGGGTTCATCCAGGCGAGAGGCCGACGGCCCGGTGCCGATGAACCCGACCCAATGGCGTCGGGTTTCGCTGCATCGATTGCCCTCTCCATGCCGAACGGGAACGCGGCCGACGACGGCTTTCGGCTCGTTCAAGCCGCATCTCTCAACCTTCGACTGCCATTATCCGCCTCACGGCTCGAGCGTCGCCAAATACGCGGCGACGGCGATCATGTCCATCTGGTCGAGCTGGGCGATCGACGCCTTCATCGGCGCGACATTTGTCCCCGCCCGGATGCCGGCCTGAATCTCGTACAGCTGCCGCACGATGTAGCTCGGCGAGCGACCGGCGATCGACGGAATCGGCCCGACACCCCGGAGGTCGGGACCATGGCACGCCGCGCAGGCCGGCGCCTTCGCGGCCGCCTGCCCGGAGACAATCGCGCCCCCGCGGGCGACGCTCCCCACCGGCGCATAGGCGATGAACCTGGCGTGGGTGTCCCGGCTCTCAAACCGCTCGAGGTTCAACGGCGTCTCGACGATCCTCTGCCCCAGCGGCTCCCGCCGGCCGTCGGTGGCAATCCCAAGGAACCAGCTGCCTTCGTGGGTCGCCGGCACGACCTCGGTTTCCACCACCCGCAGGTTGGCGCGCGGCTTCAGCGAGGAAAAATACCGGGCCGCCGCGCGCACCTCCTCGTCGGTGATCTCCCGGGAAAGGGAGATCATCAGCGCCTGCGGCGCGCGTTTTGGCAACGCCGTCGACCGGCGGCCCGCCTTGTAGTCGGCCAGTTGCTGTACGATGTAGTCAAAGGGCAGTCCGGCCAGGGACGAGTTCTCCGGGCCGCCCGGTCCGTCGGCCCGGTGACAAAAACCGCACGCGAAGACGTTCGGCTTGCGGCCGTGCACGACAATCTCCGGCATCGCGGGATGCTCCTCCGGATGCCAGTCCGGCGCGAGGAACAGGTCCGACACCTGGGTCAGCGTGTAGCCGGCCGTACTGCCCGGCACGCGGCGGATGCGGCCGTCGTCGGACGCGGACTTCGCGTCCGCCGGCTTGACGACATAGGCCCACGGCGGCGGCGGGAAGGCTGGCGCAGGCGTCTCCACGGCCGGCAGCGAGGACCACAGACCGCCCAGGGCAAACAGGGCTAGGCTGGTTCGGACGACGTTGGCCGGGCGGCGGTCGAAATCGATTTTCACGGGAGACCGCAGAGGAAGCAGAGAAGCGCCCAAGGGTCCAGCGACCAATGTCGACCAGCCGAACCCCACGGTTGGCCGCGTCCGTCTTGACCAAATGTCTTGGCGACACCGGAAAATGTGGAACCGGCAACGGTCTTCGGCTCTTTCAACCCTCAACTCTCAACATTCAACTGCGTCGCCTCCGCCCTCAGTCATGGGGCCGGCCGTTGAAGTCCACCCAGCGACGGAAAAAGGGATGGTCGAAAATCAGCTTTCCGTCCGCGCGCACCAGCACCTGCTTGTCCTCGAGCGCCTCGATGGCGGTCTGTGCCGTCGAGGGCGTCCGGATGCCGAGCTCGCGCAGGGTCGCCGCGGCGGTGGGTTGCCGGCCCGCGGCGATTGCCCGCAGCACCAGGCGCTGCGTCAGGCTCAGGTCGCGCCACTGGCCGTTGAATTCGGTGTTCAACTCGCCGAGCGCGATGGCGTCGAAGGCGGCGGCGACCACTCCGCCGGTCCGGCCACCCGCCGCGAGGTCGAACGTGACCTTGGCCAGCCGCACAATGTCGCCCGTGCAGGGACCGGCGGTCGCGACGATCTCCGGCCCGTGGGGAAAGCGGGTCAGCCCGCCCACCCGGGCCCGGCGCTCGATCCACGCCGCCAGGTGCCCTGGCTCGATCGGACCGACCTCCACCTGCGAGAGCTGCTTGAAAAATCCCGCGTCCGGCGATGTCATCCATTTGACCAGGCGGTGATCCGACCCGGACAGCAGGTAGTTGAGGTGGCGGTGCTCCTGGGTGATGCCGCGCATCTGCCAGGCCGCCCGTTCCCCCATGAGCTTGCGCAGGTCCTGAAATTCGTCGAGGCAGACCGTCCACGGCCGGTCCATCAGCCCGGCCTGCTCGTTGAGGTAGTTCAGGACGCCCTCCAGCGTCTGCCGGCCCTCGTCCGCCCGGAACTCGCCGGAAAGGGAAACCTTGTGCGCGGTGACGGTGACGCTCTTGAAATGCTTCTCGGCCAGGCGCAGGACCCGCTTGAGGAGCGTCTCTTCCACCGCGGGCGCGGACTCCAGCAACCGCCTGGCCACCTCCGTGAGGCTGGCGCCCTTCGAGATGTCGCAATGGACAAACACCGTGCCCGCCTTCTTCGCGGCATTCAGCAGGAGCGAGGTCTTGCCCATCCGGCGGCGCCCGTGGACCAGCACCCGCCGGCCGCGCGCGCGCATGTACTCCACCAGGGTCCGCCCCAGCTCGTCGCGGTCGGTGAACGCCCACCGGTCGCTGGGCGACTCGAAGAAGAACGGGTTGCTGAACCGGGCCATGACCGCAGCCTGGGCGCCCGGCGCCGCTACGTCAAGTTACGTTACGCCACAATACGTAATCGTGGAACCGGCCGGCGGGCCCCCGCCCCGCGCCCTGCCCCGGCGCCACCCGCAAATTATGCGCCGTTCTCGGCAAGATCCGAAAGGTTGCCGGCCCCACCGGGGAGTATTCTTGGGCCGTCACACCCCAGCTCGTTCGATGCCGGCCGATCCCCGCGCGGCCCCGTCGCACGCGATGCAGCCAGTCCGGAACCCAACGCGAGGCATGCCAACCAACCCCACAGCGGGACCAACCCCATGAAACCGGGCGATCCATCGGCCGGGGACGGCCCCGGGGTCACGCGGCGCACGGCCTTGAAGCTGGGCCTGGCCGGAGTCGTCGGGGTCGCCCTGGGCGCCGGCTCGACCGCCGCGCTCACCCGTCTCGTCCGGACGAGCCCGGTCCGGTACCGCAACTTTTCCGACGCCGAGGCCGCGCTGCTGGCGGACATCTGCAACCAGATCATTCCGCGCGACGACACCCCCGGCGCCGGCGACGTCGGGGCCGTTGATTACATCGACCGCCAGCTTTCCGGGCCGTTCGTCCGGCACCGGCCGGCCTACCGCCGCGGACTGGAGTCGTTCGTCCGGACGTGCCAGCACGGGTACGGCCGCCCGTTTCATGACCTGACCGGCGACGAGAAGGTCGCCGTGCTGCGCTCGCTCGACTCGGGCCAGGCGCCCGCGGACCTCTGGGGCGACCCCACCGGCAAGGCCTTTTTCGAACTCGTCCTCGCGCATACGATGCAGGGATTCTACGGCAGCCCGCGGCACGGCGGGAACCGCCACTACGCAAGTTACCGGATGCTGGGCCTGGATTATCCCCAGGTCGTCGGTCAAAACCGCCACCCGGCAACCTGACAATGGCCCTGAAGCACGTCAACGCGGTGGTCATTGGCGCGGGCGCCGGCGGCGGCGTCGTGGCCAAGGAGCTCAGCGAGGCCGGGCTGTCCGTGGTGCTGCTCGAGCGCGGCGACTGGGTGAGCTACGAGACGCACGGTCAGGACGAGTTGATCAACCAGCGCACCACGGTGCTCGGCAACGCCTACGGGCCCGGCGACGGCAACCCGCGCGTGGAGGAGCAGGGTCCGGGAAACTGGGTCGTCATTTCGCCAAACGACGGCGGCTACGGCAACAATGCGGCCTGCGTCGGCTCGGGGACCGTGAGCTACGGGGCGATGGCCTGGCGGTTTCTCGAGAAGGATTTCCGGATGCGCTCCACGTACGGGACCCTCGAGGGATCGACGCTGGACGACTGGCCGGTCAGCTATGCCGACCTCGAGCCTTTCTACGAGAAGGCCGAGTGGGAAATCGGCGTGTCGGGTGACATGACCGCCAATCCGTTCATCGCGCCGCGCCGGCGTTCCTACCCGATGCCGGCCTTCCCCTACAACCGCGAGGGTCGGCTCCTGGAAGCGGCGGCAAAAAGCCTCGGCCTGCATCCCTTCCCTATTCCAATGCTGCGCAACTCGGTGCCGTACGGCGGCCGCAACGCCTGCGTCCACAACCGCTACTGCTGCGGGTTTGCCTGCCCCAACAACGCCAAGAACGGGACGCACAACACCGTCATCCCGAAGGCGCTGGCCACGGGCAACTGCGAGCTCCGCACGCGCTCGATCGTCTCCGAGGTGGTGGTGGACGACCGGGGCGTCGCCCGGGGCGTCAACTACTTCGACGGCGACGACCGGGCGCAGTACCAGACCGCCGACCTGGTTGTCGTGTCCGGCGGCGCCATCGAGTCGGCGCGGCTCCTGCTCAACTCGAAGTCGAAGCTCTTTCCCACCGGCGCGGGCAATCGCTTCGACTGGGTCGGCCGCAACCTCCAAGGCCACGCCTACTCGGGTGCGTTCGGTGAGTTCGAGGTCGAGACTTTCGACGACGTCGGTCCCGGCGCGACCATCGCCATCAGCGACTACAACCACGGCAATCCCGGCGTCCTCGGTGGCGGGGCGCTGTGCAACGAGTTCATCCGCCCGCCGTTCGCCTTCTCGGGACTGCGCCCGCCCGGCTCGCCACGGTGGGGACAGGCGCACAAGGACTACCAGCGCCACTTCTTCAAGCGCTGCATGGCGGTGCAGGGCCCCGTCCAGGAAATGCCGGTGTTCGACGCGCGCGTGCAGATCGATCCCGCCGTCAAGGACCGCTGGGGTGTGCCGGTGATCCGCATCTCGGGCAACCGCCATCCGCGCGACCTCGAGACCGGACGGTTCCTGTCGTCGAAGGCCGAGGAATGGCTGAAGGCCGCCGGCGCCATCCGCACCTGGGGCAGCCTGCCAGGAACCGGCCAGCGCGGCGGACAGCACCAGGCTGGCACCTGCCGCATGGGTTCGGACCCCAAGACCTCGGTGACCAACAAATTCGGCCAGTTGCACGACATCGACAACCTGTTCGTCGCCGACGCCGGCCTGCATGTCACCAACGGCGGATTCAATCCGGTACTGACCATCATGGCCCTGGGGTTCTGGGTGGGCCACCACATCACCTCCGGCTGGAAGGCGGGTAAGTTCAAATGAGCTCCCGGACCTGGCGCCGGCTGCTCGTGTCCGTCGTGCTCACCGGCGGCGTGTTCGTCGCCGCGAGCCTCGTGGGCGGGCTGGCCTACTTCCATTTCGGCAACCCGCGGGAAACCTGCGCGTCGTGCCACGAGATGACCAGCGTCCATTCGGACTGGTCGGTGTCCCCTCACCGGACGATCCATTGCCGCAACTGCCACGGCGGCTCGCTGACGCTCGATGTCCACGCGCTCGAATCCCACCTCGACCGGATCGTGCAACACTTCACGGGAGACCGGAATCAACCGGTGCGGCTCAAGGAGAAGCACGTGGCCGGCCTCACCGCCTCCTGCCGCGAGTGTCACCCGCAGGCCTATGCCGACTGGCAGTCCAGCCGGCACGCCACCACCTACGCGCGCATCTTCCTCGACCCCCAGCACAACCGCACCGCACCGCCCACCAACGACTGCCTGCGGTGCCACGGGATGTTCTACCAGGGCGACATCACGACGCTGGTGTCCCATCAGGATGCCGGCAGCCCGTGGACCCTGCGCGATCCCGCCAAGGCCTCCCAGTCGGCGATCCCCTGTCTCGCCTGCCATGAGGTCCACGCCCCCGCCGGCGCCAGCCAGGTCGCGAGCTTCTTCGATCATCGCGAGCGCACGCATTTTGCCGCCAATGTGCTGGCCGTGCCGGCGATCTACCAGGGCGAACGGGCCGTCCGGGTTTCCCGTGACCCCCGCGCGCGCGTCTGCCTGCAGTGCCACGCGCCCGCGGCGACTCACCAACTGGCCTCGTCCGACGACCGCACGCCCGCCGGCGTCCACGAAGGCCTGAGTTGCCGCGACTGTCATTGGTCCCACACCGAATCGGCCAAAGCCTCGTGCAGCGCGTGCCACCCGGCGGATTCCCATTGCGGACTTCCGGTTGAGAGCATGGACACCACGTTCCTCACCGCCACCAGCAAGCACAACATCCACACCGTGGGTTGCGTGGACTGCCATCCGCAGGGGAGACCCGAAGGCCGGTCGGCGGGCCGGGGCGGGGTCCGGCCGTAGCCGGACCCTCCAGGGAGGGCCCGATTCGGGCGCGGATGGCCCGGGTGCCCCCAGGCCGAAGCACCCGCCGGCGCCGTGCGCAAGGTAGGGCGAGTCCTCCCGATGAGCCGTTCCGTTGGGCTCGGCTCGTCGGGGACGACTCGCCCTACCGGAATTCCCGCCGGCATCGCACGACGCCGCGAGAGGAAATCCCGCGGGGTGAGGGCACCCCGCCTCCTAATCATCACGCGGGGCCGGCATGGGGCGCGGCCATTTGCCCTTTGCAGTAACCGGCCCGATGGGCATGGTGATGGACGCAAATCCCCAAACCTCGGAGTTCTCATGAAATTGCTTCGGCTCACCCTTGCCCTCGTTTCGGTTGCTTTGCTCGGCGCCCTGCCCCTGGCGGCGCGGGTCAGCCCGCACGAAACGGTCAGTCTCAACGTCGACGACAACCGGGTCATCGTGGTCTACGGCCGGCCCTATTCCAAGGACCCCAAGACCGGCGAAGTCCGGAAGATCTGGGGCGCGCTCGTGCCCGCCGGCAAGGTCTGGCGCACCGGCGCCGACGAGGCGACGATGTTCACCACCCAGAAGCCGATCATTCTCGGCGGCGCCACGATTCCCGCCGGAGCCTATACGCTTTTCACGCTCCTCGCCGCCGACGGCTCGGCCAAGCTCGTTGTCAACAAGCAGGTCGGCCAATGGGGCACGCAGTACAACGAGGCCCAGGACCTCGTCCGCATCGATCTGAAGAAGGACGCGCTGGCGGCGCCGGTGGATCAGTTTACCGTGGCGCTCACCAAAGGGCCGTCGGGCGGGGGCATCCTGATTCTTTCCTGGGAGAACACCCAGTACTCGGTGCCGTTCACGGTCCAGAAATGACCGTTCGTGCAGGGTGGCGCGCGGTCCGCGCCCGTCCCGCCATTGTGACAACCTCGTGATTTGCGCCGGCCCGGAGTTGCCTCCCGGCCGTTTTTGGATGGAATTTAAACCCTCACCGTCAGCTCATATCTTCCTATGACAACCCCAATACCCCGCAGTTGTTTGTTGTTGATTGCCGGACTGGTCGCCGCGACCGGTCTTTTTGCCCAGGCCCCCAAGATCGATTTCCCCCAAGCCAGCCCCGCCGCCACGATCAAGCAGCGCGTCGGTCTCACCGATGTCGAAGTCTCCTATTCGCGGCCCAGCATGAAGGGTCGCGTCATCTTCGGCGGACTCGTGCCCTACGACAAGGTTTGGCGCACGGGCGCAAATTCCGCGACCAAGCTGACACTCAGCACCGCGGTCAAGCTCAACGGCACGGCCGTTCCCGCGGGCACCTATGAGCTGTTCACCATTCCCGGCAAGACCGAGTGGACCGTCATCATCCACAAGGACATGTCGCAGTGGGGGTCCTACACCTATGACGCCAAGAACGACGTCGCCCGGATCAAGGCCACGCCCATCACGCTGCCATCGGCCTATGAATCGTTCACGATCGGAATCAATGACCTCCGCGACGAGTCCGCCACGCTCAACCTCTTGTGGGAAAACACCCGCGTACCGGTAAAAATCGAACTCGACCTGGTGAGCACCCTGGTTCCGCAAATCGAGGCGGTCATGGCCTCCGACGAGCCCAAGAAGCCCTATGATCGCGCCGCGATGTTCTATCTCGATCACAATCTCGACCTGAAGAAGGCCGCCGCCTGGATGGATGCCCTCCTCGCGGGCCAGCCGGGCGAGTATGCCTTCGTTTTCCACTACCACAAGGCCCTCATCCTGGCCAAGGCCGGCGACAAGGCCGGAGCCCTCGCCGCCGCCAAGCAATCGCTCGACCTGGTTTCAAAAATGCAGGGTGAGATAAGGGACGAGTACACCCAAAAGAACAACGCCGTCATCGCCAGCCTCCACTGATGATGTTGCGGCGTCTCCAAGCCGGCCTTGCCCGGCTTGTTCCCGTCCTCCTGGCCGCCGGCACCGCCGGCGGCCCTGCTTTGGGCGCGCTCCCGCCGCCCACCCCGGCGGCCATTCTCCAGGAGATGCGCAGCTTTCGCGAGACGGCCACCGTGCTCTACCTTGCGGCGCACCCCGACGATGAGAACACGCAACTCATCACCTACTTCTCGCGGGGGCGTGGCTATCGCATGGGCTATCTGTCGCTGACCCGCGGCGACGGCGGCCAGAACGAACTGGGCCGCGATTTCGACGAAAAGCTCGGCGTCGTGCGCACGCAGGAGCTGCTCGCCGCGCGGCAGGTCGACGGGGGGCGCCAGTTCTTCAGCCGCGCCATCGATTTCGGATTCTCGAAAAACCCGGCGGAAACCCTGGGCTTCTGGGACGACAAGCAGGTGCTCGCCGATGTCGTCCGCGTGATCCGCCAGTTCCGTCCGGACGTGATCATCACCCGTTTCCCCGTTCCTCCGGGCAGCGGCGGCCACGGGCACCACACCGCGTCCGCCATGCTCGCGGTCGAGGCCTTCAAGGTGGCGGCCGATCCCAAAGCGTTCCCCGAACAGGGCCTGACCCCGTGGCAGGCCAAACGCGTGGTTTGGAATGAATTTGGCCAGGGCCGGGGCGCCAACGGCTTGACCGGTCCTTCCGTGCAACTGGACATCGGCGGCAACGACCCGGCCACCGGCGAACCCTTCGGCACCATCGCCAACCGCAGCCGCGGCATGCACAAGACCCAGGGCCTCGGCGGGTTCTCCGGCCGCGACGGCTCCGGTCCCAACGTGCAGAGCTTCATGCTCCTGGCCGGCGAGGCCCCGGACAAGGATCTCCTCGACGGCGTCGATCTGACGTGGAAACGGGTCCCGGGCGGCGAAGAGATCGGCCCGCTCGCTGACAACGCCATCAAGGATTTCAATCCCGACAATCCCGCCGCCAGCGTGCCGGCGCTGCTCGCGATTCGCACCAAGCTCGCCACCCTGCCCGCCGACCCGCTGGTGGACGCCAAACGCCGCCAGCTCGACCATCTCCTGCTGGTCTGTCTCGGCCTGTCGGTTGAAACAACTGTCCCCGAGTCCGAGGTCCTGGCCGGCGAGCAGTTGAATCTTCACCAGGCCGTGACGGTGCGCGCCGACACTCCGGTTCGATGGATGGGCGTCCGCTTTCCGCTAGTGAAAATCCAGACCAACGTGGGAGTCGTGCTCACCGCCGGGCAGATCGCGCTGAGCGACTCGACGGCGGTCCTGCCGGCCGGCACCCCGCCGACCCAGCCGTATTGGCTGCGCACCGAGGGATCGGTCGGGATCTACAAAGTGGACGACACCGCGCTGATCGGCCGGCCGGAAAATCCCCCGGTCTTCCCCGTCGAGTATGTTTTCGTCGTCGGCGGGCAGACGCTCGTCGTGACGGACGAGCCGGTGCAACTGGTGGCCGCCGCCTCGGAAGCCCAGTCGCGACGCCGGCTGAGCGTCATTCCGCCGGTCTCGCTCGATTTCGCCGCCGGCGTCGAGCTGTTTGCCCCCGGTGCCGTCCGGGAGGTCACCCTTGAGGCGACCGCCGCCCGCGCCGGCGTCAACGGCAAGCTGCGCCTGGCTCTTCCCGACGGCTGGAAGGCCGCACCGGCTTCCCAGGCTTTCCACCTCGCCGCCGCCGGCGACAAGGCCGCCAAGGTTTTCAAGGTGACGGCGCCGGTCCACCCGGGCGCCGCGGACATCCGCGCCGTCGCCGACGTCCAGGGGGCGCATTTCAACACCCGCCGGGTCGTCATCCGCTACGAACACATCCCCGTGCAGCTGCTGCAGCCGCCCGCACGGCTCCGCGCCGTCGCCCTCGACCTCGCGACCCGCGGACAACGGGTGGGCTACCTGCCCGGCGCGGGCGATGACGTCGCTGCGAGCCTGGCCCAGATGGGTTACGCGGTGTCCATGCTGACTGGCGCGGACCTGACGCCCGAAAAATTGCGGAGCCTCGATGCGGTGGTGATCGGCGTCCGCGCGTTCAACGAGCGCAGCGACCTCGCCGACAATCTCGCGGGGCTCTTCGCCTATGTGGAAGGCGGCGGCACGGTCATCGCGCAATACAACCGGCCGAACGGCCTGAAAACGCCGCGCCTTGGGCCGTACGACCTCTCGATCAACGGCGACGCGCCCAAGTATCGCGTGACCGACGAGAAGTCCCCGGTGGTTTTCCTGACCCCCGACCACCCGGCCCTCACGACGCCCAACCGGATTGGTGCCGCCGATTTCGACGGCTGGGTGCAGGAGCGCGGCGCGTATTTTCCCGTCACGTGGGACGAGGCGCACTACCAGACAATCCTGGCGGTGAACGACCCCGGAGAGGCCCCGCTCAAGAGCAGCGTGCTCATCGCCCGGCACGGCCGGGGATATTTTGTCTACACCGGCCTGGCCTTTTTCCGACAACTGCCCGCGGGCGTGCCGGGCGCCTACCGCCTTTTCGCGAACCTACTTTCCCTGGGAAAATGAATGACCAGCCCGACCCGAGGGTGGACGGCGACCTCCGGGCGCCGTTGAGGAATCCCGCCACGGATAACGCACCCGGAGGTCGCGTTCCACCTGCTGAAATGGATGAAACCACCGGCCTGCCCGCCGTTCGGACCTGGCGCGGGGTGTACACGATCGTGCTCGGCTTTTTCGTGCTCTGGGTCGGGCTGCTGACGTGGCTCACGTTTGCCTACTCGTGAACGCGATCGACTATCTGGTCCTGATTGGCGTGATCGCGGGCATCGTCGGTTACGGGATGTGGACCACGCGCCGACGGGTCGATCTCCACACCTACCTGAAGGGAGCCGGCCACACACCCTGGCTCACCATCGGGCTGTCGGTGATGGCGACCCAGGCAAGCGCCATCACCTTTCTTTCGACGCCGGGCCAGGGCTACGAGAGCGGCCTCGGATTCGTCCAAAACTACTTCGGGGCTCCGCTCGCGCTGATCGTCATCTCCGCGGTGTTCCTGCCGATCTACCGGCGCTTGAACGTCTATACCGCCTACGAGTATCTCGGGCGACGCTTCGACGCCAAGACCCGGTTGCTCGGTGCCGCGCTCTTCCTCGTCCAGCGGGGGCTCGGCGCCGGCATCACGATCTACGCCCCGGCGATCGTGCTCTCCACCGTGATGGGCTGGCGACTCGACCTGACCATCGTGTGCAGCGGCCTCCTCGTCGTCGCCTACACGGTGAGCGGTGGCAGCGCCGCCGTGAACCTCACCCAGAAATACCAGATTGGCGTCATCTTCGCCGGCATGGTCGCCGCGCTCGTCGTGCTGCTGGCCCGCCTGCCGGCCGGGCTGGGGTTCGGGGACGCCCTCGCTGTGGCGGGCGGTTTTCACAAGCTGGAGGCGGTCGATTTTTCGCTCGACCCCGACCGCCGCTACACGATCTGGACGGGCGTGCTCGGCGGCATGTTCCTGGCCCTCTCCTATTTCGGCACCGACCAGTCGCAGGTGCAGCGCTACCTCACCGGGAGCTCCCTGCGCGAGAGCCGGATGGGACTGATGTTCAACGCCGTCTTCAAGATTCCGATGCAGTTCTTCATCCTGCTGCTCGGCGCGCTCCTGTTCGTCTTCTACCAGTTCGAGACGCCGCCGGTCTTCTTCAACAAGGCGGCGTGGCATCAGCAGGCGGACGGGCCCGCCGGCGCCAGGCTGCGGGGGCTGGCCACCGAGTTCGCGGCGGCGCACGCGGACAAGGAACGCCACCTGCAGGCCTGGATCGCCGCGCGGCACGCCGGCGACCCCGCCGCCGCCAGCACCGAACGCGCGGCCGCCCTGGCGGCCCACGCCCGCGGCGAGGCGGCGCGCGAGGCCACAAAGACGGCCTTGCGCAGCGCCAACCCGCGGCTCGTGGCGAACGACTCCGACTACGTGTTCATCAACTTCATTCTCGACCACCTGCCACATGGCCTGATCGGGCTGCTCGTGGCCGTGTTCTTCGCCGCCACCTTCGCCTCCAAGGCCGCCGAACTGAACGCGCTCGGCTCAACCACCACGGTCGACCTCTATCGCCATGTCGTGAGGCGCGAAGCCGGCGACGCCCACTACGTGGCGGCGTCGAAATGGTTCACCGCGCTGTGGGGCCTCTTCGCGATCGGCTTCGCCCTTTTCGCCAACCTGGCCGAAAACCTCATCCAGGCGACCAACATCGTCGGCTCGGTCTTCTACGGCGTCGTGCTCGGGCTCTTCCTGGTCGCATTTTTCTTCAAGCGGGTCGGCGGCACGGCTGTCTTCTGGGCGGCCGTCGCGAGCCAGGTGCTGGTCTTCATCCTCTATGCCACGCTCACCATCTCCTACCTGTGGTACAACGTGATTGGCTGCGCCGCCTGCATACTGTTCAGTTTTGCGCTCCAGGCCTTCCTGCCCGCAAATACCGCCAATGGACGCGAATGACCAATTTGCGACCCCTGGCGTTTCAGCATTCGTGCCGATTCGCGTGATTCGCGGGCAAAGCTCATGAAATCCCCTGTCATCTGCTTCGGCCAGCAACCCTGCGGTTTCTTCCCGCGGAGGTTCCTTTACGCGAAGATCGTGACCGCGCGCCGGCTGCAGTCCGAGATCGGCGGCGAGATCGTCTTCTTCTACCACGATAGCGACCACGACCCGCGGGAGACGCAGACCATCCTGCATCACCGCAAGACCGGGGAGGTGGCGACGCTCAACTTCGCCTTTGCCAACAAACTCCAGCGGAAATGGTCGCCGCTTTCCCTGAAGCGCGTCCTCCCCGACTGGCAGGCCGGCACCGCCCGCCAGCTGCCCGCCTACGTCGCGGCGGAATGGGCCGCGGCGTTCAAGGAAAGCCCCGCCACCAACGTGGCCGATTTCTGCCTCGGGATGTACCGCCGAATGGGCATGCTCGAGGGCGTGCGGGTCGTGCGCTCGGGCGACCCGGCCGTGCGCCGGGCGGCCTGCGACATCACCGACTTCTTCGTCGACCTGCCGCTCGAGGGCGAAATCGTGCGGGCCCGCCTCATCGGCGGCGTGCCCCGGCTGCACGAGGGCGGCGACGCCTACCGGACGCTGCCGGCGACGGAATTCACCAAGGAACAGGTCAGCCCCGCCCGCGATGCCCGGTTGCGCTGGATGCAATCTGTGATTCACTGCACCCACTATGTCTGCGGCGCCGGCGAACAAGACTACCTCAACAAGGCCGACGCGCCGGAGATCACCTATGTGCCCCGCGACCCCATCGACCGCTCCGATGAAGCCTACACCGGCAGCCCGGAGTGACGCCTTCGTCTGGCCGTCGATGACCTCATCGACGAAGCAGGCCGGGTGCCCCCACCCCGCGGACGCGACGGCGATTCGGGCCGCCAGGGCTCGGGGTTGGTTGGCGAAACCACGGGCGCCCAAGGCCGCGTTCCGCCAACCTTAAGATCACCGCTTTCCCTATGAACTCCGAGGCCAATCTCCCCCCCCTTCTCGCCTTTGGCGCGCATCCCGACGACATCGAGTTCGGCTGCGGCGGCGTGATCGCCCAAGAAACGGCCGGCGGCCGGACGGTGCATTTCGTCATCTGCTCAGACGGCGAATCCGGCTCGAACGGCTCGCCAAGCGAGCGCATCTCGGAGGCCCGCAAGGCCGCCGCCGTGCTCGGCGCCGGGGTCGAGTTCATCGAGCTTGACGGCGACGCCCACCTCGAAGTGCGGTCGGCGCACACCTTGACCCTGGCGGCGTTCATCCGCCGCCTCAAGCCGGGCGTCATCCTCGCCCCCACCCTGGAGCAGAACCAGCATCCCGACCATTGGCGCCTCGGCCAGTTGGTGCGGGATGCCGTCCGCCTCGCGCGCTACGGTGGAGTGAAGGAGCTGAAGCCCCTGCCGGTTCACACCGTCGGACAGTTGTTGTTCTATGCGGTTTCGCCCGAGGCGGAACCGACCGGCGTCTCGCCGGTGCTGATCGACGTTTCCGCCCCCGACGTCCTGGCCACGTGGACCCGGTCAATGGAAGCCCACAAATCGCAACTGCGCACGCGCAACTACGTCGAGCTCCAGCTCGCCCGCTCCCGCGTGCACGGACTCCGGGCGGGCGTCGGCCACGCCCTGCCGCTCTACCCGAACGACCCGCTCGTGTTCGAATCGCTCGAGGCGATCACCCGAGGCGCACGGAAACCCTAGACGATGCCGGCGCGGACCAATCTTCGAACCGTCGGAGCGGCCCTGCGCCGCGATCGTCCGGTCTGCAGTTTCCGGTCTCCAGTTCGCCGTTCGCCGTTGACGGTTCACGGTGCGCGGATCTCCGGCGTCCGGGTCGCGTCGTGATGCCGCCCATGCATTTCCCCGGTGCCGCGCCCCGCCATGACATCTGACCGCCCGCTGAAGATCGGCATCACGTGCTACCCGACCGTTGGGGGCAGCGGCATCCTGGCGTCGGAGCTGGGCGAGGAGCTGGCCGCCCGCGGCCACGAGATTCACTTCATCAGCTACGAGCAGCCGTTCCGCATGCCGGCCGGCGATCCGCGGGTGCATTTCCATCCGGTCCAGGTCAACAGCTACGACCTCTTCAAGTATCCCGATTACACGCTGCCGCTGTCGGTCAAGATGGCCGAGGTCAGCCGCGACCACCGGCTCGACGTGCTCCATGTCCACTACGCCGTCCCGCATGCCACGGCCGCGTTTCTCGCCTGCTCAATGCTGCCCCCCGGGGCGCGGCCCAAGGTCATCACCACGCTGCACGGCACCGACACCACGCTGCTCGGGCGGGACCCGGGCTACGGCCCGGCCATCCGCCACGCCCTGGAACATTCCGACGCCATCACGACTGTCTCGGAATTCATGCGCCGGGAGACGGTTCGCCTGCTCGCCGTGAAACGGCCGATCGAGGTGATCCACAATTTCTTCGAGCCGCACCCGGCGCCCCGACCGCGCGAAGACGTCCGGCGCGAACTCGGGCTCGGCCGCGAGGCGATGCTGCTGCACATCTCCAATCTCCGGGCATTGAAGCGCATCGACCTGCTGCTGGCGACCGCCGCCAGCATCCGACCGCCCGACTCGTTCAAGCTTGTCGTCCTCGCGGGCGGCGACTTTTCCCCGTTTCAGGCCGAGGTGCAGCGGCTCGGCCTGGCGGGCCGGGTGATCGTCCGCGAGCAGGTCAGCGAGGTGGAGGACTACATCCAGGCGGCCGATGTCGGTCTCTTTACCTCGGAAACCGAAAGTTTCTGCCTGAGCATTCTCGAGGCCATGAGTCTCGGCTGCCCGAGCGTTGCCTTCGCGGTCGGTGGGATTCCCGAGGTGGTCGTCTCGGGCGAGTCCGGCTTGCTTGTGCCTTTCGGTGACGTCGGCGCGATGACCCGCACGGTCGAGTCGCTCATGGCCGATCCGGCCCGGCGGGCCGCGCTCGGGGCCGCGGCGAAGCGGCGCGCGCGCGAACATTTCTCGGCCGCCGCGATTGTCCCGCGTTACGAGGCGCTTTACCGGCAGGTCTGCGGCGGGTGACGGGCGGTTCGCCACCGCGACTCCGCCTTGAGTCGGACGGGCCGAGCTGTCACTGCTCAGGTTCCCCCACCCCTCATGCCCAAGCCCTTTGTTGCGTGCCTCCTGGCCGCCGCCCTCCTGCCGTTTTCCGCCCCGGCCGCCAGCCTGGAAAAGCTGCCCGACGGCATCGTTGTCGCCCACGGCGACGGTTTCCTGAAGATCGCGGTCCGCACGGATGACATCGTCCGCGTCGCCTATGCCCGGGACCGGACGTTCTTTGCCCGAGACAGCCTCGTCGTGGTGCGCTCGCCCATCCCGCCGCCCGCGTGGGAGCTGAAAAGCGATGCGCAAACCGCCACCGTCCTCACCGCCAAGCTGCAGGTCCGGGTCGACCTCGCCACCGGGGCGGTCACCTTTCTCGACCTGCAGGGCCGGATCCTCCTCGCGGAAGAGCCGGGCGGCCGGAGCGTCGAGGCCGCGGAGGTGCAGGGCGAGAAGACACCGCATGTCCGGCAGGCGTGGACGCCCAACGCCGATGAGTCCTTGTACGGACTTGGCGAGCAGCAACTCGGGTTGATGAACCTCAAGGGCTGGGACCTCGACCTCTGGCAGCACAATGGCACCGTCGCGGTGCCGTTTCTCGTTTCGAGCCGCGGTTACGGGCTGCTGTGGGACAATTCGTCGTGGACCCGTTTCGGCGACCGGCGCGATCCGGTGGCGCCGCCCGCGGACCGCCTTTATGGGATCGACGGCCGGCCCGGCGGGCTGACGGGATCCTATTTTGCCGGCGACAACTTTGAACAGCTCGTCGCCACGCGGGTTGACCCGGTCATCGATTTCCTGATTCCAAGCGCCATTGACCAGCCCAACCGCCGCATCCACCCGGCCCTCCCGGAAGCGGGGAACTGCAGCGTGCGCTGGGAGGGGTTCGTCGAGCCGGCGGCCACCGGCGACTACACCTTCGAGGGCTACTCCACCGGGGGGATCAAGCTGTGGATCGACGACCGCCTGGTGATGGACCACTGGCGACAGGGGTGGCTGGCGTGGCTCGACCTGGCGAAAGCCCGGCTGACCGCGGGCCACCGCCACAAGCTCAAGCTCGAGTGGACCCGCGACGACCGGGCGCCGACGCTCCGCCTGCGCTGGAAGACACCGGCGAGCAGCGACGCGACTTCCCTCTGGTCGGAGGTCGGCGACGGCATCGACTACTATTTCGTCCACGGCCCGAGCATCGATGGAGCGATCGCCGGCTACCGCCAGCTCACCGGACCGGCCCCGCTGATGCCGGTCTGGGCCTTCGGTCTCTGGCAATCCCGCCAGCGCTATGAAACCGCGCAACAGTCGCTGGACGTCGTTGCCGGGTTCCGGAAGCGCGGCATCCCCTTCGACAACATTGTCCAGGACTGGTTCTACTGGAAGGAGGACGCGTGGGGCTCGCATCAATTCGATCCGGCGCGGTTCCCCGACCCGGACGGCTGGATCCGCGCGATCCACGGGCAGCATGCCCAGGTGATGATCTCGGTCTGGGGAAAGTTTTACCCCGGCACGGACAACTTCGCGGCGTTGCACAACCAGGGGTTTTTGTACGAGCGCACCCTTTCCGAGAAGATGAAGGACTGGGTCGGGCCCGGCTACACGTACGCTTTCTATGACGCCTTCAATCCCGCCGCCCGGAAACTTTTCTGGGCGCAGATCGAGCATGAACTTTTCCGCCGCGGCATCGACGGCTGGTGGATGGACGCGACGGAGCCCGACCTCACGCGCGTGCCCACGCTCGACGGGCAGCGCAACTACGCCCACCCCACCGCCCTCGGCGGCGGCGCGCGGGTGCTCAACGCCTACCCTCTGCTCAACAGCGGAGGCGTCTATGCCGGTCAGCGGGAGGCCGCGCCTGACCAACGGGTGTTCATCCTCACCCGCTCCGGTTTCGCCGGACAACAGCGTTACGCGGCGGCCACCTGGTCGGGTGACTCCACCTCCACCTGGACGGCCCTGCGGAAGCAGATCACCGCCGGCCTCGGTTATTCAATTTCCGGGCTGCCCTACTGGACGATGGACATTGGCGGCTTCGCGGTGCCACCGCGTTTTTCCACGCCCCAGCCCAAGCCGGCCGACGTCGAGGAGTGGCGCGAACTGAACACGCGCTGGCTGCAGTTCGGCGCGTTTGCGCCGCTCTTTCGCGTGCACGGCGAATTTCCGTACCGCGAGATGTGGGAGTTCGGCGGCGAGCAGTCCACGGCCTACCAGGCCCAGTTGAAATTCGATCGACTGCGTTACCGCCTGCTGCCGTATATCTATTCGATTGCCGGGGCGGTGACGCAGGACGGCAGTACCTTCATGCGACCGCTCGTCATGGATTTCACGGGCGACCCGGCGGCGCGGGACATCGGCGACCAGTTCATGTTTGGCCCGGCGCTGCTGGTGAACCCGGTGACCACCTTTCAAGCGCGGTCGCGCCCCGTCTACCTGCCGGCGGCGGCGGGTTGGTTCGATTTCTGGACCGGAGCCGCGCAGACCGGCGGCCGGACGATCGACGCGCCGGCCCCATACGACGCGATCCCACTATTTGTGCGGGCGGGATCGATCGTCCCGACCGGCCCCGAGTTGCAGTACACCCAGGAAAAACCCGCCGACCCGATCACGCTTTATGTTTATGCCGGCGCCGACGGCGCGTTCACGCTCTACGAGGACGACGGTCGCACCTACGGCTATGAGCGCGGCGCGTTTGCCCGCATTCCCATCCGCTGGCACGACGCCACGGGGACGCTCTCGATCGGCGCCCGAGCCGGCTCATTCCCCGGCATGCTGACCGAACGTCGATTTGAAATCGTGTTCGTCGCCAAGAACAAGCCGGTCGGTTTTTCCTTCGAGCCCAAGGCCGACCGGGAGGTTCATTATCGCGGCGAGGCGGTGGAGCTCCGCCTGCGGTAGGGCATCCGATAAAGGACATGTCCCCATCTTTCGCCATCCTGAGCGCAGCGACAGCTCCGGTGGAGGGCGGACGCCCTCGTCCGCCAAGACTCACGTTCTGGTCGCTGTTTCGTCCCGCGGGGTGAGGGCACCCCGCCTCCCCCAGTCCCGCACCATGGCCGCGATTCGTCGGCCGGGCCATCATCTTCAACCGTAACCTGCCCCATGTCTTCTTTTCTGAAATCCTGTCAACTGGTACTGCTGCTGCAGTCCCTGGCCGTCACGGCAATTGCCGCATCCGATGAACCCGCTGCCGCGCCGCCAACGACGACCGCGTCAACGCGCGAGCATCTGCTGATGGACGCCGGCTGGCGTTTCGCTTTCGGCCATCCGGCCGACCCGGCCAAGGACTTCGACCACGGCACCGGCTTCTTTTCGTATTTCGCCAAGGCTGGCTATGGCGACGGTCCAGCGGCTCCGAAGTTTGATGACGCCGCGTGGCGCCCCCTGGACCTCCCCCACGACTGGGCAGTCGAGGCGCCTTTCGCGGAAAACGGCAGTTCCAGCCACGGCTACAGGGCGGTCGGCCGGAATTTTCCCGGGGCCTCGGTGGGCTGGTACCGGAAGTCGTTCGCCATTCCGGCCAGCGATCTCGGCCGGCGGATCGCGGTCGAGTTCGACGGCGTGTTCCGCGACTCGGTTGTCTGGATCAACGGATTCTATCTCGGCCGCCAACCGAGTGGCTACACGGGCTTTCGTTACGACCTCACCGACTACCTCAACTACGGCGGAGAAAACGTCATCGCCGTCCGCGTGGACGCCACGAGGGAAGAGGGCTGGTTCTACGAGGGCGCCGGCATTTATCGCCACGTCTGGCTGTCCAAGACTGCGCCGCAGCACGTGGCACCGGGGAGCACATCTGTCGTCACCAGCGTGAATGGCGAAGCCGCCAGCGTGGTCGTCGATACCGCCGTGGCGAACGACGGCACGAAACCGGCCGAGGTCGGCATCGGCATGGAGATTTTCGACGCCAACGACCGCGCGGTCGCAAAATCGGGCGAGATCCCGTTGCGGCTCGGCGCAGTGGACCGGCAGGAGACCTCGATGACCCTCGCCGTCCCCCGCCCGCAGCTCTGGTCACTGGAGTCGCCGGCCTTGTACAAGGTCGTGACCACGCTGCGGATCGGTGGTGTTGTGGCTGATCGCAGCGAGACCGTTTTCGGCATCCGCACCCTGCGCTTCGATCCGAACGCGGGATTCTTTCTCAACGGGAAACGGGTGGAGCTCCAGGGCACGAACAACCACCAGGATTTTGCCGGCGTGGGTGTCGCCGTGCCCGACGCGCTTTGGGATTTCCGCGTTCGCGCGCTGAAGCAGATGGGCAGCAACGCCTACCGGTGCGCGCACAATCCGCCCGCGCCGGAGTTGCTCGACGCCTGCGACCGGCTTGGGATGCTCGTGATCGACGAGAACCGGCTGATGGGACCGAGTCCCGAGCAACTGGGCCAGCTTGAGGCGATGATCCGGCGCGACCGCAACCACCCCAGCGTCATCCTCTGGTCGCTGGGCAACGAGGAATGGGCCATCGAGGGCAACATCAAGGGTGCGCGCATCGCGGCGTCGATGCAGGCGTTCGCGCAGCGGCTCGATCCGTCCCGCCGCACCACGGTGGCCAACAGCGGCGGCTGGGGCGGCATTTCCAGTGTGATCGACGTCGTCGGCTACAACTACATCCGGCAGAGCCCGACCGACAAGCAGCACGCCGAGTATCCCAACCAGCCGGGCGTCGGCACCGAGGAATCGACCACCCGACAGACCCGCGGCATCTATGCGGATGATCCGGCCCGCGGCCACCTGGCGCCGCGCCAGGAAGCCTCGTCGGGCGGCAACATGGAGCTCGGCTGGCAGCATTACGCGGCGCGTCCGTATCTCGCCGGCTTGTTTTACTGGACCGGTTTCGACTACCGCGGCGAACCCAATCCGTTCGAATGGCCGCAGGTCTCCTCGCAGTCCGGCATCCTCGATAGCTGCGGATTCCCCAAGGACGGCTTCTACTACCTGAAATCCTGGTGGAGCGACGCCCCGGTGGTGCACCTCTTTCCGCATTGGAACTGGCCCGGTCAGGAGGGGAGGGAGATTGACGTCTGGTGCTACAGCAACTGCGACGCAGTCGAACTGGCCCTAAACGGCCGGTCGCTCGGCCGGAAGGAAATGCCCCGCAACGGACATCTCCAGTGGAAGGTGGCCTACCAGCCCGGTCTGCTCGAGGGCCGCGGCTATCGCGCGGGAAAGCTGGTCGAGACCGACCGGGTCGAAACCACCGGCAAGCCGGCGGCGATTCGCTTCACCCCGGACCGCGCGTCGCTCAAGGCCGACGGCGAGGATGTCGCCGTCGTGAACCTGGAGGTGGTCGACGATCGCGGCCGGTTCGTGCCCGACGCGAATGTCCCGCTGACCTTCAATCTCCAGGGACCGGGCCGGATCCTCGGGACCGGCAACGGCGACCCCGCCTCGCACGAGCCGGAGCAATCGGTGATCGGGATCGCCCGGGCGCCCGTGGAGAACTGGCGCGGACGAATTGCCCCGGAGGGCACCGCGGCGCCCTCGACCCCGGAAACGCAGGCTCCCCTTCGAAAACTGGGCAATTGGCAGGCTCCGCTCCCACAGCCCGGCGAGTGGTACGACCTGTCGGCCGCCTTTGCCGCCACCGATCTACCGGCCGGCGCTGTCCTCAAGCTTTTCCTGCCGTCGCTTGGCTCGAAGACCACCGTCTGGCTCAACGGAAGGGAGCTGGCGCGGGACCTCGACACCGCCAACGCCGGGGCGGCCCTCGCGCTGGACCGCAGCCAGCTCGTCGCCGGGCAAAATCGCGTGCAAATGCTGGTCCAGCCCTTTGCCGACCACCGGAATCACATTCCCGAGCTGTCCCGACTCGGTGCGCTGCAGATCGCGACCCCGGCGGCGCCGTGGCGGCGCCGTGCCTTCAACGGCCGGGCCCAAATCATTGTGCAGGCCGGCAAACAGGCGGGCCCGCTTCGTCTGTCGGCGGCGGCACCCGGCCTGCCGGTCGCTACGCTTGAGCTCACGGCCGAGCCCTCGGCCGCGCGGCCCGCGGTGCCGTGAAGAGAGCGGTCTTGTTGTAAGGCGGGGTCGCCTGCCCCACGCTCACGCCGTTTTCCGCGGGCGGCCGGTCTTCTGGCCGGTGCGCACGAGCATTTCCTGGAACCAGCGGACGCGCGGATCGAAATGTTTGCCGCCCTTGATGCGCGAATACTCGATCGCCCGCAGCTTGCCGCCCTGTTCCTCGTCCTCGCCCACCAGGCCGGACTCGCCGCGCAACGCACATTCGACCGCGTGCTCGACGCATCGCTCGATGAGCGTGAGGTCGGTGTCGTTGGCCGGCGCCGAACGGGCGAAATACCCGCTCTTTTGCACCAGGACCTTCTCGGCCTTGATGAGCTTGCCGAATTGCTTGCCGAACCAGGCGCCGACGTTGATCGAGTCGAGCGCCACGTGTCCGAACGCATCGCGGGCCGGCTGCTCGCCCCGCGCTTCCATCTCCGCGATGATCGCGTCGACGCACGCGCCCTCGCTGACGAAGATGTTCACGTTGCCCTGCTGGTCCATGAGGGCGAGCAGGCGCTCCGCCTCGGCCTTCAGGTCGAATTCCAGCTCGGGCACATAGACGCCGTGGACCGACCACTTCTCGGCGCTGAGGCCGAGGCCGGGGACGAAGATGCTGCTGTCGACCCAGCGCAGGTAGTCGCGGGTGGTGGCCGCGGTCAGCCAGCCGGAGTGGCGGCCCATGATTTCGTGCACGATGAGCATGCGCGAACTCGCGCCCTGTTCGCTGGCAACGTTCTGGAAGAAGCGGGCGCCCTGCTCCGCCGCCGTGAGCGCACCGAGGCTCTGGCGGATGGGGGTGATGTCGTTGTCGACCGTCTTGGGCAGGCCGAGGACGGAAAGCTTGTAGCCATTCTTGGCCAGGTAGGCGGCGAGATCGGCCGCGGCCGTGTTGGTGTCGTCACCCCCGATGGTGTGGAGCACGTCGATGCGGTCGCGGCGCAACTGCTCGGCGGCGACCCGCTGCGGGTCCTGGCCGGGCTGCACGAGGCCGCGCTTCACGCAATCGGCCGCGTTAGTGAGCTTCACGCGGCTGTTGCCGATGGGGCTGCCGCCATAGCGGCGCAGCACGTGTGCCTGGGCGCGCAGCTCGTCGGTCACCGTGATTGAGTCACCCTTCAACAGCCCCTTGTAGCCGGAGCGGTAGCAGATGATCTCGGTCTTGGGCGAGGCCTCCGTGTATTTCTTGATCAATTCGCCGACGGCCGCGCTCAGGCAGGGCGCGAGACCACCGGCAGTGAGGATGGCGACTTTACGGGGATGGGTTGTGCTCACGGGAAAGAGAGGGGACTTTTCGGTTTCGTCGCAACGAGGTCAAGACCGGGTTGTGTCGGCCGTTCACCCGGCCGCCGCCAACGGGTGAGCGTAATTGATGCCAGCGCGCGGGCCGTTCGGAAAATATAACGGCGGCGCCCCATTTGCAGAAATATCCTGAATCCCCCCGGACGGGCGCCGGCGTGGTGCCAGCGAAGACCCGGCGGTTCTCCGCCGCGCCAGGGGTATTAGCGCAGGCACTCAATCGAATCAGCGGCCGAAAATAAAGCCGGCCGCAACCAAGTGCGGCCGGCTCTCCATTCTGCTGCGCTTTGATTTCCTGAAGGCCGGTCGTGGCACCGGCCGAAAACCGTGGTCGCTCGGGGAGCATCAGCCTGCCCCGATCCAATCGAAGGGATCCGCTGGAACGCCGCGATTGCGCGCGGCGCCCCGGGAAAACTCATCAGAAGGTTATGCCGTAACCGATGGTGACCACTCCGCGGCCAACCGCGGCACCGTTCGCAACCTTCGGATCAGATCCCTGCTTGTAGAAATTGCTCGAACCTTTCGTATAGGCGAAACCCACGGTGAGCTTGCCATTCTTTCCGATGGTGAACGGCATGGACACGCCCACCAGATAGTAGTTGCCCCAGTTCTTGACGCCCGGGTCAACATCCGGAATCGCATCCGTCCACAGGTAGGTGCCGTAGGTTCCGGTGAAATCGAGCTCGGTGTTGGCGTCCTTCAGCGGGACCGTGTACGCTCCGGTGAACTCCCAGGTCGCGCCCTTGAGCACGAAATCATAGTAGAGTTTCGGCGTGAGTGTGACGCCGGCGACCGTGTAGTTGATCGCGACATTGGGCTCGGCGGTCAGCTTGTAGAAGCCGTTTTCCTTGTGCGCATTCGGGTAGGTGTAGATCGTGTAGCCGGGCACGAAGTAGAGCGTGTCCTTGATCAGCTCCTGCTTGTACGAGCCGTAGAAATCGAACTCCGGATCGGACTGGCCTTCGACCTTGTCCTTCAGGGGAAAGTTGCTCCACACGCCCACCGCGAGGTTGCCGTTGTCGTATTCGATCGTCGGCTCAAAGGAAGGCCCGTCGAGACGCACGCCGCGGAACATGTACTGCGAGGCGAAGGCCGGCGTCACCGTCCACGAGGAACTCGGGGCGGCGTCGGCAACCGGGGCCGGAGCCGCCGCGGGAGCGGGGGTCGTGGCCGGTGCGGCGGTCGTGGTCTGCGCCGACGCGCTGGTGGCTCCCGCAGCCGCAAGGCCAAGGAGGAGGGACAGGCATGTGATTTTCTTCATGGATTTCGTGGGTGTTTGGTCGGTGATTTCCGTTAGCGTAATCGCTTGGTCTTAAGCAGCCCCCAGACCAACCGCCGTTTTATGACATAGGGAGTCGCGGATCGCCGTTTATGTCTTGTACATGGCCAGCGCAGGGCGCGACCGGTGGTGTAGATGCGGGAGCGTCATGGACTGGTCTCCCGCCAGGATACCATCCGGCTCCGCCACCCGCATAGTTAAGAACCTGCCGGCAGCCGTTAAGAATGCATTAACAGATGCCCGGGAGGGTATTGCCCTTATGCCAGGTCGATCGCCACGACCTCGTGATCGAGGATCGAAGGCACCGCAATGTCGAGCCAGCCGTCGGCCGGACGGGATGCCGAAACCTCGCCACTCACGAGAAAATGGACGCGACTGACGGCGGCCCCCGGGGGCAGTTTCAGGCGTATGCGCTGCGCGCCGACGGGCAAAAACTCGCGAATCGGACCCTTCATCATCATCGGGTTGGTGAGATTGACGAGATGCACGGTGAGTGAGTTCCGCTGGCGCCATGCCGCCACGTCCAGCACGCCGGGGCCGGCCACCGTCAGCGACGGCTCCTCATTCGTCGCCCAGGCAACCGCATTGCGCAGGAGCCTGCCGTGGTCGACATCGAGCACCTCCCAGAACGTCCGGTCGATGTCCCAGGGGAAATAGGCCACCCGGCCGGCCCCAACCGTCCTCAGGAAAACCTGCGCCACGTCGGTCCGGGGTGTCCTCATGAAGACCTTTTCCATCGGCAGGTCCGGATAAGAGGGGATCAGCGTCAGCGGCGACGGCGGGAATTTGCCGCGGGGAGTGACCTCGACCCGCCACCCGCCGTGGACGATTCGCGGCGCGTCCTCGAGGCCGGCGAGCAACGGGTGCCCGGGGGCGGCCTCGTGCTCGAGCCGCAGGTAGGCGTTGTGCATCGGTCCCTCGGTGCGGCCGGCAAAATCCACGCCGAAGAGGTCGGCGAGCCCGAAATTTCCGCGCGGCGCCCCCCATTCGTCACACAGCGACGTTTCGCGGGTCGCGACCAGCCCACCCCCGCGCTCGACGAATTGGCGGAGCTGCGCGCACTGGGCGTCCGAGAGCGCGGCGATGTCGGGCAGGATGAGCGTTCGGAAATCCGCGAGATGCCCGGCATCAAGCAGCCCGTCGTGCACCATCTCAAACGGCACCCGCGCTTCAATCAAAGCCTGATACCAGCCCAGGCTGGCGTCCTCGCCGCTGTCCTGCGCCCGCGGGTGAAACCAGGCGTTCTGCTGGGAATAGACCATGCCGACCCGCGCGAGCGGGCGCTCGTTGCGCAGGTACGGCTCGACGCGGGCACACCAGTTGTAGAGATCCTCGACGGGCTTGAGCCAGCGCGGATCGTTGATGCTGCCGGCAAACTTGGTGAACCACGGGCGCAGGCCGTTGGCGATGCCGTCGAGCGCCCACAGGCGGATCTCCGCGGCGTTCTGCACCGAGTCCTTCCAGCGGTAGGGTTCCTCGAGGCCCACGCTGAAGATCCCGACGATCGGCTTGCGCCCCATCGTGGCGCGGAATTCCTTGCCGCGCTTGCCGTTCGCCCACGGCGCCATCAGGCCGTGCCGCGCCTGGTGGTCGGCCATGAGCGTCGGGGCGAGCTCGCCAATGCGCTTCATGTCGAGCGAACTGGTGGCGCCCCCGCCCGTGTTGGGAATCACGCACGAGTCGGGGTTGATCGCCCGCACCGCGTCGTCCCACCGGCGCCAGAGCGCAAACAGGCGCTCCTGCCGCCACAGCAGCCAGGCCCGCTGGACCGGGTCCCGCGGATCCGTCGCGCGGGGCAGCTCGAAGCCGGTGGCGGAGCGGAAATCGGCGCGACAGTGTTCGCAAAAGCACGGGCCGGAACCGTCCCAGCGGTTGATGAAAATCCCGTCGACCCGGTAGCGCGTCATGATCTCCCGCTTCACTTCAGTCATGAACTCGAAATTGTACGGACCCAGCGCACAGGTGAGCCACATCTCGGGGGACGCCCAATGACGGCGGGGCTGGCCGTCCGCGCCGACGGCGATCCAGTCGGGATGCGCCGCCTGCGCGTCGTCGTACGTGGCGTGGGGATCGGTGCGGGCGATGACCACCATGCCGAGCCGCCGGCACCCGGCGATCAGTTCACCCAGCACGTCCCGCTCGCCCAGCCAGGCGCTGCGGTGGTGGAAGGGAACCTGGGTCGGGTAGTAGGCCACGCAACCGCCCCCGCTCAGGCACACCGCGTCCGACCGGGTGCGGACAAAGTAATCGAGCCAGAAGGCCAGGTCGAACTTCCCGGGATCGTCCTCGACCAGGGTCAACTGCGCCCACCGCATGGGCCGGTCGATCCACGAGGGCGCCGGGCGCGCCCTGGGCTTCCCGGTTCCGGCCGGCTCGGCCCCGGCTGCGCGCATCGCAATATCCGAAAGGGCGACGGCGGCGCCCGCCACCACGGTAGTCTTCAGAAACTGGCGTCGGGAGATCTCGGGCATGGGACGCGGGGGACCCAATCGTTAGCGACCCCGATTCCACCCGGCAATGGCCGAATGCACGAGCGGCCGGCGGCGGCGCCAAAAACCTGCCTCGCCTCCGCGGGAAAAAATGTAATCCTCTGCTTTCCGCCCCACCCCCAAAACCCGGTCCTCATGCCTCCCCTCCCCGACTGCTCCCGCCGCGATTTCCTGAAAGCCTCCCTGGCCGCCTCGTCGCTCTTCGTCCTGCCGCGCTTCGCCATTGGTCAGGAGGGACCGCCCCCCAGCAAGCGCCTGAATCTCGCCTTCATCGGCGCGGGCGGCCAGGCGGAAGCGGCCTTCTCCGGCTGCGACGGCGAAAACTTCGTCGCGCTGTGCGACGTCGACGACGCTCGCGCCGCCGAGGCCTACGCGAAGTATCCCAACGCGAAACGTTTCAAGGATTTTCGCGTGATGCTCGACAAGATGCACAAGGAAATCGACGCGGTCGTCGTCTCCACGCCGGACCACATCCATTTTGCCGCCGCCTACATGTCGATGCAGCTCGGCAAGCACGTCTTCGTGCAAAAGCCGCTCACGCACAACATCTGGCAGGCCCGCACGCTCCGGCGCGCCGCGTCCCACTACAAGGTCATCACCCAAATGGGCAACCAGGGCCACACCACCGAGGGCATCCGTTACGTGAAGGAGTGGTACGACGCCGGCGTGCTCGGCGATGTCCGCGAAGTGCACGCGTGGTTCAATGGCCCGGATTTCGTCACCGCCCCGTATTTCCGGATTCCCGCGACCTTCCCGCCACCCAGCGCACCCGTTCCCGCGACGCTCGACTGGGATCTCTGGCTCGGGCCCGTCAAGAAACGGCCCTACAGCCCCGCCTACGTCCCGCTGACCTGGCGCGGTTACTGGGACTTCGGCTGCGGCGAGCTGGGCGACTGGGCCTGCCACACGCTCGACGCCCCGGTCTGGTCGCTCGACCTGGCTCCGCCCACGCGTGTGACCGTCGAGAACTACGAGGGAATTCACGATGGCTTCGTGCCGCGCTCCACCCACCTCAAGTTTGAGTTTGCCGCCCGCGGCGACAAGCCGCCGGTCACCCTGCACTGGTACGACGGCGGCCAGCATCCGGCGGTGCCACTGGATTGGGATCGGACCAAGCCGTTTCCGGGCGGCGGGATGCTGATGGTCGGCAGCAAGCAGACCCTCATGACGGGCGAGCGTCCCGACAGCCCGCGCCTGCTGAACGATGCCAACTGGGAGGATTTCAAGAAAAACCTCCCGCCCAAGGTCATCCCCCGGATCGTCGGCGGCCCGTTCGCCGAATGGCTCCGGGCCATCAAGGGCGAGGGCCCCCTGCCTGGTTCCAACTTCGACTACGCCTCGCGGCTGACCGAGGTCGCCCTCGTCGGCGTCATGGCCCAGCGCTCCAATCGCGACATCGACTGGGACGCCGCCAAAATGCAGGTCACCAACCACCCCGACTTCGAGCACATCGTCCGCGAACCCGCCCGCCGGGGCTGGAACGTCGGGCACGAGGTTTGGGGCTAAGGACCGCGACGCAGCCCCCAGCAGTTGCCCATGAAAGGCACCAACCCGATAGGCCTACGGATGATGCGGGTGGAAATCCGACTCCATCAGCATGAACTGTCACCGCGAGGGAGCGAAGCCCGCCGAAGCGATCAAGCCGGCAAAGATTCGTACAACGCCCAACCTATCCGTATAGGCTCGGGTCTCAGTCTGTTGATTGCATGAATCGCACTTCGGTAAGCGCATTTCCGCTCGCGCCGAAAACCCTCTTGCCGTTTGAAACGCGAAAGACCCCTTCAATTACTATTCGTCTCTTATCAAGCGCCCTCACTGCGTTGCTTTCTTGCCTCAACTGCGGAGTCAACTCCACCACTAATGCATTCGCTGTTCTATGGTTCTTACGATCTTCATCCATCGCAAACAGCATCGGCGGTACCTCCATCCCACCACCCAAGTCGAAATAACCGTCCGTTATGATCAGACGCCCATCAAATTTTTCCGGCGTCACTAGTAATGCCAAAATATTAGCGTGGAGAGGATGATTGGTGTCGGGAGTGCCGACAAACACAGGCCCTTCGTTGGCAGCCGCAGCAACCGCAACTACGACCCCGCATGCCAGCAATACACAGCGAATCTGGGCCATCATTTCAGCAGCTTTATTTGAAAAAGAAAGACTGTCGATTCTTTGCGCGCCCGCGAGGGGCATGCCGGTAGAGAGAGGCTATTCGCTTAGCCGGTTAACCCTAGAATGTCAGCAACGTCCGAATTCGCATCACATAATTACAGCGGTCAGCAATTCGGGGCCAGTGCCCTGTTCCTATTTGATCGTTGAGAAATCAGTGGGCGTCAGGTAGACGGATTTGACGCCATCCGGGATCAGGAGGCTGCCGTTCTTCTCGGACTCGGCCCGAACCTTGATCCACTCCGGGTCGGCGCGGAAGGCGTCCCAAGACTTCTTTGCGGCTCCCTCGCTGGCGTGAGCGAGCAGGTAGACCAGGGTTTTGCCGGCGCCCTGGTCGGCGTCGGTCGGATGCCAGTACGCAATGCTCGTCATCCCGTGCCGGGCAAACAGCGCCATCGTGTGGTCGCGAAAGCGCGCATCGAGGGCACCGAGCTTGCCCTCGTTCGTCGTGTAGGTGCGCAGCTCGAAAGTGCGAACCGGCCCGGCCGCGGACCCCGGAGCTGGCGAATAATCAGTCAACGTCATGAACACTGAGTCGACATGGGAGACGATCCTGCCGTGGGCCTCGCTGGCCTTGGCGACCGCCTGCCATTCGGGGTCCTCGCCGAAGGCCTTCCACGAGGCCGTCGCCGCTTCTCGGCTCGAGTGCTTCAGGATGTAATAGAGCTTGTCGCCGTCCTTGGTGTCCACCGGCAGCCAGTAGCCGACATTCGTCATGCCATGCCGTTCGAAAATGGCGCGGGTATGGTCGCGGAATCGGGCGAGCAGGTCCGGCATCTTGTCGGGAAATGTCGTGTAGACGCGCAGCTCGTAAACGGCCGCGCCGTCGGCCGCGCGGACGACGACGGCCAGCGACAGACCGGCCAGCAGGAGGGAAACGATGCGGGGAAGAGTTTTCATGGGAACAAAGGGAGCCGCCGATCCAAAACCACTGATCTGGTTAGCCGCAAGAGAACGCCAAGGCCGCAAAAGGCAAGATCCCGCCGGCTTTTGGGGAAAACTCCGCTGAACTTGTCACTTATTACGTGACAAGTTCCCGGGCTCCGCCGTCGGGGGCCATCACGCATTTGACCGCGCGAAAAGGCCTCCCTGGTGGGCGTCGGTCTCCGTACCGACGCCAATGTTGTCGATGTGGATCTGCCTTCGCCCCGGATAGTGACGAAGACCATGCGTTGTCCCTCGCGGCGGGGGCTGCGGCACGACGAAAATCGACGACCACCACTGGCGCAGGTTACCGAAGCTCACCCATTCCCAGCTTTTCGCGTCGATTCGCGTGTTTCGCGGGCCCAACTCAAGAAAGGCGGGGTCAGGCGACCCCGCCCTGCACCCAACCCGGCTACGGCAGGTCGGTCGATCCCATCAGGTAGCGGTCGCATTCGCGCGCCGCGCCCCGGCCCTCGTTGATGGCCCACACCACCAGGCTCTGCCCGCGCCGGCAGTCGCCGGCGGCAAAGACGCCCTTGAGGCTGGTCGTGAACTTTTCGTGCTCGGCCTTGACGTTGGAGCGCGGGTCGGTCTCGACGTTCAACCCCTTGAGGAGCGCCTGCTCGGGCCCGAGGAAACCCATCGCGAGCAGCACGAGCTGCGCCGGGCGGGTCCGCTCGGTGCCGGGGACTTCCTTCGGCACGAACTGGCCCTTCTCGTTCTTCTCCCACTTGATCTCGACCGTCACGAGTTCCTTCACCTGGCCGTGCTCGTCGCCGATGAACTTCTTCACCGTCGTGAGATAGATGCGCGGATCGGCGCCGAACTTCGCCGCCGCCTCCTCCTGGCCATAGTCGAGCTTGTAGACCTTCGGCCACTCCGGCCAGGGGTTGTCCGCGGCGCGGTCCATCGGCGGCTTCGGGAGGATCTCGATCTGCAGGAGGCTCCGGCAGCCGTGGCGCATCGAGGTGCCAACGCAATCCGTACCGGTGTCGCCGCCGCCGATGACGACAACGTCCTTGTCCTTTGCGCTGACCAGCGCGTGCTCGGCGCCGCCGTTGAGGACGGCCTTCGTGTTGGCGGAGAGAAACTCCATCGCGAAGTGCACGCCCTTTAGGCTGCGGCCCTCGATCGGCAGGTCGCGCGGCTGGGTCGCGCCCGTGCAGATGACGGTCGCGTCAAAGTCCTTGAGAAACGTCTCCGCCTTGACGTTGCCGCCGACGTTGGCGTTGCAGATGAAACTGATGCCCTCCTGCTCCAGCTGCTGGATGCGGCGCAGGACCACCTCGCGCTTGTCGAGCTTCATGTTCGGGATGCCGTACATCAGCAGCCCGCCCGGGCGGTCGGCGCGCTCGTAGACGGTCACGGTGTGCCCGGCCCGGTTGAGCTGGGCGGCGGCGGACAGGCCCGCGGGACCCGACCCGATGACGGCGACCTTCTTGCCGGTGCGCACCTTCGGGGCTTCCGGGACCACCCAGCCCTCGTCCCAGCCGCGGTCGATGATCGAGACCTCGATGTTCTTGATCGTCACCGGCGGGTTGTTGATGCCCAGCACGCACGAGCCCTCGCACGGCGCCGGGCAGACGCGTCCGGTGAACTCGGGGAAGTTGTTCGTCTTGTGGAGCCGGTCGAGCGCCTCCTTCCAGAGGCCGCGGTAGATGAGGTCGTTCCACTCGGGAATCAGGTTGTTGATCGGGCAGCCGGAGGCCATGCCGCTGAGCAGCTTGCCCGAGTGGCAGAACGGGATGCCGCAATCCATGCAGCGCGCGCCCTGCTGGCGGAGCTTCTTCTCCTCCATGTGGTGGTGGAACTCCTTCCAATCGCGCACCCTTTCGACGGGCGTGCGATCGACGGGCTGTTCGCGCAGATACTCGATGAATCCAGTTGGTTTACCCATGGTGTGATGAAAAATAGTGAGTAGTGGGTAGCGGGTAGCGAGGAGGATGCGAGCAAACGTCGGTGATTGTCATGCTCACTACTCGCTTCTCGCTCCTCGCTGCTGCTTCGTCAATTTCCCCCGACCCGCGAGGTGTCGCGGGCGTTTTCCTCGAAGGCCGCCATCACGGCCTCGTCGCCGGTCAGGCCCTGGGTCTGCGCCCGCTCGATGCAGGCGAGCATGCGCTTGTAGTCCTTCGGCAGGACCTTGACGAAGCGCGGCACGGTCTTGTCCCAGTTCGCCAGCACCTCGGCGGCGCGCGGGCTCTTCGTGTACGCCAGGTGCTTTTCGATCAGCGCGCGGACCTCGGCGATCTCCCTGGCGGCCTCGAGTTTCTCGACGCCGACCATCTGGGGGTTGACGCGCTTCGCGAAGTCGCCCGATTCGTCGAGGACGTAGGCGACGCCGCCGGACATGCCGGCGCCGAAGTTGCGGCCGGCGGGACCGATGACGACCACGCGGCCGCCGGTCATGTACTCGCAGCCGTTGTCGCCGATGGCCTCGACGACCGCGTTGACCCCGCTGTTGCGGACGCCGAAGCGCTCGCCGGCCATGCCGCGGATGTAGACCTCGCCGGCGGTCGCGCCGTAGAGGGCGACATTGCCGACGATCATGTTGTCCTCGGCCTTGAAGGTCGCGGCGGCGGACGGATAGATGATGATCTTTCCTCCCGAGAGCCCCTTGCCGACGTAGTCGTTGGCGTCGCCCTCGATCGAGAACGTCAGGCCGCGCGTCATGAACGCGCCGAAGCTCTGGCCGGCGGAGCCCTTGAAGTGGATGCGGATCGTGTCCTCGGGCAGCCCCTTGGCGCCGTGCTTCTTCGTGACCTCGCCGCTGGTGATGGTGCCGACGACGCGGTGGATGTTGCGGATCGGCATCTCGGCGACGACCTTTTCGCCGCGCTCGATGGCGGGCTCGCAGATGCCGAGCAAGGACGTGACGTCGAGCGAGCGGTCGATGCCGTGGTCCTGCTTGGTCTGGCAGAAGCGGCCGACGTCGGGACCGGCGTCGGGCTGGTAGAGGATACTGGAGAAGTCGAGGCCCTTGGCCTTCCAGTGCTCGACGGCCTTGCGCGGCTCGAGGCGGTCGGTGCGGCCGACCATCTCCTCGATCGTGCGGAAGCCCATCGAGGCCATGATCTCGCGCATGTCCTCGGCGATGAACCGCATGAAATTCACGACATGCTCGGGCTTGCCGGTGAACTTCGCGCGGAGCTGCGGATCCTGCGTGGCCACGCCGGCCGGGCAGGTGTTGAGGTGGCAGACCCGCATCATGATGCAGCCGGTCGCGACCAGCGGAGCGGTGGCAAAACCGAATTCCTCGGCGCCGAGCAGGGCGGCGATGATGACGTCGCGGCCCGTCTTGAGCTGGCCATCCGTCTCGACGACGATGCGCGAGCGCAGGTTGTTCAGGACGAGCGTCTGGTGGGTCTCGGCAAGGCCGAGTTCCCAGGGCAGGCCCGCGTGCTGGAGCGACGTCTGCGGCGAGGAGCCGGTGCCGCCGTCGTAGCCGCTGATCAGCACCACGTCGCCGTGCGCCTTGGCCACGCCGGCCGCAATGGTGCCGACGCCGACCTCGGCGACCAGCTTCACGCTGATGCGCGCATCGCGGTTGCCGTTCTTGAGATCGTGAATGAGCTCGGCGAGGTCCTCGATGGAATAGATGTCGTGGTGCGGCGGCGGCGAGATCAGCCCGACCCCCGGCGTGGTGCCGCGCGTCTTGGCGATCCACGGGTAAACCTTGGTGCCGGGCAACTGGCCGCCCTCGCCGGGCTTGGCGCCCTGCGCCATCTTGATCTGGAGCTCGCGCGCGTTGACGAGGTATTCGCTGGTGACGCCGAAGCGGCCGGCGGCGACCTGCTTGATCGCGGAATTCTTCGAGTCGCCGTTCGCCATCGGGATGTAGCGCTCGGGATCCTCGCCGCCCTCGCCCGTGTTGGACTTGCCGCCGATGCGGTTCATCGCGATGGCGAGCGTCTCGTGCGCCTCCTTGGAGATCGAGCCATAGGACATCGCGCCGGTCTTGAAGCGCTTCAGGATCGCCTCGACCGGCTCGACTTCCGACAGCGGGACGGGCGTGCCGGCCTTGAACTGGAGCAGGCTGCGCAGCGTGCAGAGGTTCTTCGACTGGTCGTTGATGAGCGCGGCGTACTCCTTGTACGCGGCGACGCTGTTGGTGCGGACCGCCTTCTGGAGCTTGTGGATGGACTCGGGGGTGAAAAGATGGGCCTCGCCGCTGGAGCGCCACTGGTAAAGGCCGCCAACGGGGAGCACGTGGCCGTTGACGGGCCGCTCCGGATAGGCGGCGTGATGGCGCATCAGGACCTCCTGCGCAATGACGTCGAGGCCGATGCCGCCGACGCGCGACGGGGTCCAGGTGAAATAGTGGTCGATGACGTCCTGCCGGAGGCCGAGCGCCTCAAACACCTGGGCGCCGCGGTAGCTCTGGATCGCCGAGATGCCCATCTTGGACATCACCTTGATCACGCCATCGGTGGCGGCCTTGACGACGTTCTTGCAGGCGGCCTGGTGGTCGACGTTCACGAGTTCGCCCTCGCGAATCATGTCGTCAATCGTCTCGAACGCGAGGTACGGGTTGATCGCGCTGCAGCCGTAGCCGATCAGCAGCGCAAAATGGTGCACCTCGCGCGCCTCGCCGGTCTCGAGCACGAGGGAGACGCGGGTGCGCAGGCCCTCGCGGATGAGGTAGTGGTGCAGGCCGGCGATCGCCAGCAGCGCGGGAATCGGCGCGTAGTCGCGCGTGACGCCGCGGTCGCTGAGGACGATGACGTTGACCTCCTCCTCCTCGATCATGCGGCGGGCCATGATGGAGAGCTCCTCCATGGACTTCGCCAGGCCGCGTTCGCCGCGGGTGACGCGGAAGAGGATCGGCAGCACGCCGATCTTGAGCCCGGGCAGGTTCGTGCGGCGGATCTTGGCAAACTCCTCGTTGGTGAGGATCGGCCACTTCAGCTCCACGCGGCGGCAGGCCGCCGGCTGGGGATTGAGCAGGTTGCCCTCGGAGCCGAGGCGCGTCTCCGCGGAAATGATGATCTTCTCGCGGATGGAGTCGATCGGCGGGTTGGTGACCTGCGCGAACAGCTGCTTGAAGTAATCGTAGAGCAGGCGCGGCTTGTTGGACAGCACCGCGAGGGCGGCGTCGTTGCCCATCGAACCGATGGCCTCGACGCCGTCGCGCGCCATCGGCGTGAGGATGATGCGCTCGTCCTCGTACGTGTAGCCGAAGGCGATCTGCCGCTGCAGGAGCGTCGCATGGTCCGGCAGTTCGCCGGTCGGGGCTTCCGGCAGGTCGCTCAGGTGGACCAGGTGTTGCTTGATCCACTCGCGGTAGGGCTGGGCGGCGCAAATCTCGCGCTTGATCTCCTCGTCCTCGATGATCCGGCCCTTTTCGGTGTCGACCAGGAACATGCGGCCCGGCTGGAGGCGGCCCTTGGTGAGAATGTCCTCCGGCGGAATGTCGAGCACGCCGGCCTCGGAGGCCATGATGACGAGCCCGGACTTGGTGACGTAATAGCGCGATGGCCGCAGGCCGTTGCGGTCGAGGATCGCGCCCATCTGCTTGCCGTCGGTGAAGGCGATCGAGGCGGGACCGTCCCACGGCTCCATCAGGCAGGAATGGTATTGGTAGAATGCGCGGCGGTCCGGATCCATCGACTCGTGGTGCGACCACGGCTCGGGGATCATCATCATCATCGCGTGCGCCAGCGGCCGGCCCGCAAGCACGAGCAGCTCCAGCGTGTTGTCGAACATCGACGAGTCGCTGCCGTGCGGGTTGACGATCGGCAGGATCTTCTTGATGTCGTCGCCGAACAGCTCGCTGTCGAACAGCGCCTCGCGGGCGTGCATCCAGTTGATGTTGCCGCGGAGCGTGTTGATCTCGCCGTTGTGCGCGAGGTACCGGTACGGGTGCGCGCGCTCCCAGCTCGGGAACGTGTTCGTGCTGAAGCGCGAGTGCACGAGCGCCAGCGCCGTCTCCATCAGCGGATTCCGGAGGTCGGGAAAATACTGGTCGAGCTGCTCGGTGGTGAGCATGCCCTTGTAGACGAGCGTCTTGAACGAGAGGCTGGCCACGTACCAGTACTCGGCGCCGTCGATCGTCGAGATGCGGACCTCCGTGTAGGCGCGCTTGCGGATGACGTAGAGCTTGCGCTCGAACGCCATGTCGTCGGTGACCGCCGGGTTCCGGCCGATGAAAACCTGCCGCATGAACGGCTCGCAGGACCGCGCGGTGTCGCCGAGCGAAGAGCTGTTCGTCGGCACCGTGCGCCAGCCGAGGAAGGTCAACCCCTCCGATTGCACCATCTGCTCGAAGCGTTCCTCGATCTTGCGCCGGACGGTGGGGTTGCGCGGGAGGAAGATCAGCCCGCAGCCGTACTCGCCGGCGGGCGGCAGGGTGAACCGGGCCGCCTTGCAGGCCTCGGCCAGGAAAGTGTGCGGCATCTGCAGCAGCACGCCCGCACCGTCGCCCGTGTTCGCCTCGGCGCCGCTCGCGCCCCGGTGGTCCAGGTTGCGCAGCACCTGCAGGCCGTCAGCGAGAATCTTGTGCGACTTGCGTCCCTTGATGTCGACGACGAAGCCGACGCCGCAGGCGTCGTGTTCAAACCACGGGTCGTAGAGGCCCTGCTTGACGGGCCAGCCGCGCCGCGGCGAGGCGGCGCTGGGGGATTCATTATGGATGGACATGGAAAATGGCGTTGGGGCGGTCGGTCACGAAAGGCCCGGACGGAGACACCGGGAGGGCGACACGGACGCGGGGCGGTCCGCATGGGGCGGGGTAAGGCTCGAGTGCATAGCTAACAAACCAGCAAAGCAAATGATGTTCCTTTGGCGCTCTTTGCTTGTGACATAGTTGCAAGTATTAGGAATCTTCGGGCTGCGTCGACCCTCCAACGCGCGGCGGAATCTTCGGTGCGTTTGGTTGTTTCCACGCCCGCGGCCGTGTGCATGCTGCCGGGCGTGTCCGACAGCGACGATCCCCCGCGGCGGGAATACAAGCTCAAGCCGAAGGAGTTTGAGCGGGTCAACGCGCCGCGCGGCACCGAGGCCAAGTCCGACGACCACGACGTGTTCGCGATCCGCCGGCAGGTGCGCGAACGGGAGCAGGCCGCGGGAATGGACCACATCACCGCGGCGCCGCCCAAGAAATCGAAGCGCGCCCGGGACTTCTGGGTCAGCCTGATTTTCGGCTGGGGCCTGCTGATGGCAATCGGCTTCATGACCACGGGCCTGATCGGCCTGCTGGCGGGCGCCGCGCTGGGTCTCCTGTACGTCGTCGGAATCTGGTGGATCTTCTACCATATCTTGGACGACTACTGAATGGCGGGGAGGAGGAACCCGGCCTTCCGCCGCTGCCAAGGCTGGGGCGGAGCAGCCGGACGGGTTTCGTGCGCGTCCGGTGGCCGCACTCCAGCTCGCCGGGATATCGAGACTGCCTGGGATCGCGCTCATCCTTGCTCGGGCTTCGCGGTCGGATAGCTGCCGAGCCACTTCACCAGCGGGCATTGCCGCCGGAGCTGCTTCAGGGCGGCCTGCATCGCGGGGTCGTTGTAGTGGCCCGTGACGTCGAGGAAGAAAATGTAGTCCCACGGCCGCAGCCGGCTGGGGCGCGACTCGATGCGCGTGAGGTTGAGCTTGCGGCGATCGAACGGCTGCAGCGCCCGCAGCAGCGCGCCGGGCTCGTGATGCAGCGAAACCAACAGGCTCGTCTTGTCGTGGCCGCCGCCGGCGGTCCCGGACGCCTCGCGCCCAAGGATGCCAAAGCGCGACGTGTTGTTCTTCTGGTCCTGGATGTGCTCGGACTGCACCGGCACGCCATAGCGCTCGGCCGCCAGGCGCGGGGCCACCGCCGCCGCCCCCTTCTCGCGCGCCGCGTGCTGCACGCCGAGCGCGGTGCTGTCGACGTCCACCAGCTGCGCGTGCGGCAGATGCCGCTGCAGCCAGCGCCGGCACTGGGCCAGCGCCTGGTCCTTGGAATAGACCTTCCGGATCCGCGAAAGCGGCGAACGGGAGATGAGGGCATGGTCGATCGAGAGCTGCACCTCGGCCACGATCTTCAGCGGTGTCTCGACAAACAGGTCGAGCGAGTCGCGGACCGAGCCCTCGGTGGAGTTCTCGACCGGCACAACGCCGTAGTCGGCCTCGCCCTTCTCCACCGCGGCGAACACGTCGGCCAGCGCCTGCATCGGCCGGTAGTCGACGCTCGCGCCGAACTTCTTCAGCGCAGCCTGGTGGGTGTTCGTCGCCTCGGGCCCGAGGTAGGCGATGACGAGCGGCTTCTCGAGGGCCAGCGCCGCCGACATGATCTCGCGGTAGATGGCGCTCAACGCCGCCGGCTTGATCGGGCCGTGGTTGGCGGCCTGCACCCGTCGCAACACCTGCGCCTCGCGCTCCGCCACGTAGATGCGGCCCTGCGCGCCGCGCTTCAGCTCGCCGATCTGCTGCGCCAGCCGCAGCCGCGCGTTGAGCAGCCGGACGGCCTTCTGGTCAAGCGCGTCGATTTTCGCGCGGATGGAGGCGAGTTTCTTTTTCATGGCGCGGGGGACGGGCTCCGGCGCAAAGCGTGGATCGCGCGCGCCTGGGTGATGATTTGGGAAAGGACCGCGGGGGTGACCGCCTGCTTCGGGTCGTCGCCGATGCCCTGCGCCGGGCTGACGTGCGCCTCGATGCACAGGCCGTCCGCCCCGTAGGCGACGGCGGCGAACGCACAGGCGGGCACGTAGGCCGCCTTGCCGACCGAGTGCGAGGGGTCGATGACGACGGGCGCCCACGTGCGCTCCTTGAGGAGCGGCGTGACCGATTCGTCCGGATGGTTGCGATAGCCGTCGAGTCCCGGCTGCGTCCCGCGCGGGCACAGAATCACGTTGGGGTTGCCGAAGGCCGCGATGTACTCGGCGGCCGAGATGAACTCGTTGAGCGGGCCCATGTGCATGCCGCGCTTGAGCATCACGACGGTGTCCCGGCCCGCGATGGCGCGGCCAACCTGGCGAAGCAGGGAATAGTTGAGCGCATTCCGGGCGCCAATTTGCAGCACCGCCACGCCCGCGTCGAGCGCGAGCTTGAGGTGTTCCGGCTCCATGACCTCGGTGACCACCGGCAGGCCGGTGAGCCGGGAGGCCTCCATCAGGATTTCGAGCGAACGGGTGTCGCCCTGGAAACTGTACGGGTTCGTGCGGGGCTTCCACACGCCGCCGCGGAGCGCCTGTGCGCCCGCCGCCTTGACCGCGTGCGCGGTCTCGAGAAAGAAATTGGGATTGGCCGGATCGATCGTGCACTGGCCGGCGATGACCAGGAGCTGCTCGCCCAACGCCACGCCGCCCACGCGCACGCGATGCGTCGCGAGGTCGGAGCGGATGTCCATCAGCTTGTGCGGCGACTGGATGGTGTCGACCCGGTCCACAAACGGCAGGCCCTCGAGCCGGTTGATCATCAGCTCGTGGCGCTCGTCGCCCACGAGGGCGTAAATCGTCCGCACCTCACCCACGATCGGCTGGATGCGGCAGCCGAATTCGCCCGCGATGGCGGCCAGCTCGGCGGCCTGCTCAGGCGAAAGGCGGTTGGTCTTGGGGAGGATCATGGAGAGGGGAGAGGGAGCCTAGGCATCATGACAGCGACCGCGTGACGATGAAATCCCGGTCTTGTCGGGCGGGGTCTCCGAACCCCGCCCCACCATGAAATCCGTATTCATCCGTGTGGTCCGTGGCAAAATGTCCTGTTTTGTTTTGAAAATAAAAAAGCCGCCCGGTGGGGCGGCTCCTCGGCATTGTTCTGGTGGTTCAGTTCATGCGTTTGGACAGCCGCCGGTGGTCTTCGGCAGGTAAAAGCGGAAGAATTTCTTAATCAGTGCGGCCATATCGTTAACCATCGGGGCGAATGAGTGAACGTTTGTTTTTCTCCTGTCAACCCTTCGCTGACGAACCCGTGTCATGCCGGCCCGCCCGTCCGCGCCTGCACGGCCCAGTGATAAACGTCCACATAACGCTCGGCGCTCTGGCGCCAGGCGAAATCCCTCGCCATGCCGCGCTGCTGCAGGCCGATGAAATCCGCCGGCCGGTCGTAGTAGGTGTCGCCGGCCCAAATGAGCGTGCCGAGCAGGGCCTCCGGGGTCGCATCGTTAAAGCTGAAGCCGGTGCCGTGCTCGCGCCCGGCCTCGTAGTTCTCAACCGTGTCCACCAGCCCGCCCGTCGCGCGCACCACCGGCGGGGTGCCGTAGCGCATCGCGTACATCTGGGTGAGGCCGCACGGCTCCGCCCGGCTCGGCATGGCAAAAAGGTCCGCTCCCGCCTGGATCAGGCGCGCCAGCCTGGCGTCGAAGCCGACCTGCACCGCCATCCGCCCGGGATAGGCCCGCGCGGCGCGCCGGAACGACGCCTCCAGGTGCGGGTCTCCGCTGCCGAGCACGACGACCTGCACCGGGCGGCGACCGCCCATCAACTCCGGCAACGCGTCCGCCAGCAGGTCGAGCCCTTTCTGGCTGGCAAAGCGCGAGACCACGCCGATCAGCGGCACGCGGGCCTCCACCGCCAGGCCGACCTGCTCCTGGAGCTTTTGCTTGCACACCGCCTTGCCCGCGAGGTCGGCCGCCGAATAATTGGCCGGCAGCGCCCTGTCGGTCGCCGGGTCCCATGACGCCGTGTCGATGCCGTTGACGATCCCGATGAGATCGGCGCCGCGGTAGCGCAGCACGTGGTCGAGCCCGAAGCCGCCGGCCGGCTGGCGGATCTCCGCCGCATAGGTCGGGCTGACGGTCGTCAGCTTGGTGGAGTGGTACAGCCCGGCCTTCATCATGTTCACCCGGCCATAGCTCTCGATGCTGTCGGACCGGAACTCGCTCCAGGGCAGCCGCGCATAGGGCACGAGCCCCTTGTCGGCGTAACCCTGGTGCTCGAGGTTGTGGATGGTGAAAACCGTCGCCGCGCGCCCGATCGGCCGGTCGCGCAGGATCGTGTTCAGCATCACGGGAAGCAGGCCGGTGGTCCAGTCGTGGCAATGAATCACGTCGGGCATCCACCCGAGCTGCTCGCAGATCGTCAGCGCCGCCCGCGACATGAAAACGAAGCGGTGCGCGTTGTCGCTCCAGGAACTGTACACCTCGGGCCGCGCAAAGAACCAGTCGTGCTCCAGGAAATACACCGGCGCCGGCGCGCCCGGCAGCGCGGTTTCCCAGACCCGCGCCCAGCGGGTCTCCGGGCCAACCTCCACGCCGAGCGGCTCGTCGCGCACCTTCCAGTCCCCCACCCGCTTGACCGAGCCATAGAGCGGGCAGACCAGGCGCACGTCGTGCCCCATGGCCACGAGATCCTTGGGCAGCGCGCCCACCATGTCGCCCAAGCCGCCGGCCTTCACAAACGGCTCGATCTCGGGGGAGACAAACAGCACGCGCAGGGGACGCATGCCCAATGCAACCCCAACCGGTTGCCGCTGCCCAGCCAAAAACTTCGGCGAAGCACGGACCTTTGCAGCCACCGATAAACACAAATGAACACCGAGGGCCAGAATGGCTTGAGCCATTCCGTCGAAGTGAAAGGAGCCGGCTCACCTGGCGGACGCCTCTTCCCTCGATTTCCCAACCTCCCTACTGTGCCTCACTGCGTTCGTCCGTGGCTAGTCGAAATGTTTCGGCTCGGATTTTTTCCGCGCCTGCGCCATCAACTCCAGCCACTCCGAATCCGCCCCGCAGGCCCGCCGGGCGGCGGCCCGCCCACAGAGCGCACCGACGATGTTGCCCGTGCCGCTGTATCCGCCGAGCGCCCAGGTCTTCGGGCGGATTTCCTCCAGCACCGGCAGGCCGTCGGTCGTGTAGGCCACCGACGCCGCCCAGCGATGGGTCACCGGTGCCCTGACCTTGAGCCGTTCGCGCAGGAATCTTTCGAGCAGGCCCTGGATGAAGTTTGTCGGCTCGGTCAATGGCGTCCATTCGGCCTCGAGGGCGTGGTCGCGGAATCCGCCGAGCGCCACCGACCCGTCAGGCTGCTGCTGCCAGTATTCGAAGCCGTGGCGCCAATAGACGGGCCGCGGAAAATTCACCTCGGGCGCCGGGGCCGTGCCGAGCATCTGCAGGCGCGCCGTTCGCACCCGTGGCGCCAGTTCCGGAAAGATCACCTCGAGCCGGCCATCCACGGCCACGATCGCCGAGTCGCACCGGACGACGCCCGCCTCCGTGATAACCTGCCCGGGCAGGACTTTTTTCACCGGCGACCGCTCGTAGAGGCGCCCGCCGCCCGCGCGAACCCGTGCAGCCAGGGCGCGAATCCGGGCGAGCGGCTGCATCACGCCGTCAGTCGCCAGCAGCAAGCCCTCGCCCTCCGGGCCTTTGTACCACTCCGCGGCCAGGTGCTCCGCCTGCAACGCCGCGAGGTGGCGGCGGCAGTCCTCCTTCTCGTCGTCATCGGCCGCGATGCGCAGCGACCCGGTCAACCGGATGATGCCCGGAAGCTCGCGCGCCTGCCGCTGGATCTCGGTCGCCGTCGCCCGGTAGATCGCTGTCGCGGTCTCCCGGCCGCATTGCGCCACGGTCTCGTGGAAAAACTTCGCGAGGCCCGCGAGGACGAAACCGCCGTTGCGACCCGCCGCCCCGGCGCCGACGGCCGCGGCATCCACCCCGATCGCATTCACGCCGAGAATCTGCAGTTCTTCCAGGGCGGCGAGGCCCGAGCCGCCGAGGCCGATCACGCACACGTCCGCCGTCTGCGTCCCCTCCAGCCGCGGCAACGGCGTCCAGGGGCGGTCATCCCAGAGCGGGGTGTTCATGCCGGGAGCGTGGCGCGTCCCTGCGCCCGGGCGCCAGAAAATTTCGCGGAACTCAGCCCATTCGGCTTTTAACGAGGTAGGGCGAGTCCTCCGGACGAGCCGCTCATCCCTGCGCCTTTGGGTGGAGGGCCCGCGTCCTCGCGGGCCGTCGTCCCTGGACTGCCCGGAGCCTTGAGGAGTCGAAACGGCTCGTCCGGAGGGCTCGCCCTACCTTGCCGCGCCCCACCCGGCCTACCCGCTCTTCCCGAAAAATTCCCAGCACAGCACCGCGGCCGCCGCGGAAACGTTGAGCGACTCGATGGTGTCGGCGCCCGGGATCTTCACGAGCCGGTCGCATATTGCCGCGAGCCCGGGCGCCAGGCCCTTCTCCTCGTTGCCGAGGATGACGGCGGGCGGACGCGGGAGCCCGCGGGCCTTGACCTCCGCGGGGGCGAGCTGGTTGCCGCCGACGCTGGTCCCAATCACGAAAAAATGCCGCTTCAACCCGGCGCAGAACTCCGGCAGCGCCGGCACGCGGTAAAAGTCCACGAATTCCATGCCGCCCTCCGCGACCCGCCAGGCCGCCTCGCCGGGCAGCGCCTGCGCCGGGTGGTCGGGCAGCACGATCGCCTTCACCCCGAAAAACGCGGCCGTCCGCACGATGGCGCCGAGATTGTTGGCGTTGCTCACGCGATCGAGGAGCAGCAGCGGCGCGCGCGCCCGCGCCCACCCCTCGATGGTCTCGCGCGTCGCCTTCTGGAGCGGACGCTCGGCGATGACGGCCACGATCCCGCCGTGGTGCACGGAACCGGCGACCTTCTCAAGTTCCTCCGGTGGCACCTGTCGGTAGACTTTCTTGTGGGTCGCAAGATAGCTGCACATCTCGCCGGCGCGCTTGCCCGTGGCCGGGTCGAAAAAGAGCCGCCGGATCTCCTGCGGGTGGCGCGCGAACAGCGCCGCCACCGCCTGCCATCCGCAGACGTTGAGTTCCCTGGTCTTGGGGGCGTGCGGGGCGGTTCGGTTCATGGCGGGGTTGAGGGAAATCAGCTTGGGCCACCACTCAAACGTCCACGGCGAAGTATTCAACCACGCTCGTCGGCCTCGCGGGCGCAGCCGCATCGGGCCGTGCGGCGGGAAAGACCGCGGCGCTCGTGCCTCGCGAGCCCGCCGGACCATTTTTGCTGGCTGCCTTCACGCTAGTTCTGAAGGACAAACGGAATGGTGATGGCCATTCTAATGTTCACCGCGCGACCGTTCATCCGTCCGGGAGTGAAAACCCACTGGCGGATGGCGTCGGTGGCCGCCTCGGCGAAGGCCGGATGCGCAGTCCTCTTGACCATGATATCGCGCACCCGACCCTCGGTATCGACCACGAATTCGAGCTCGACCGTCCCGGACCCGCCACCTCTTCGCAGGAATTCCGGGTAATGGGGCACCACGCTTTTCTTCAGCTGCGGAAGCTCGTCGACCGCCTTGCTGTCATAGATCTCCCAATGTTGATTCGAAAACGGCAGGGTGGCCCGAAGCCTTGTCGCCACCGGCTGGCCCTCTTTCTTCGGCGGTGAGAATCGAAGCCGGTTCAGCTCCTCGATCGCGGCCGGAACCAGGCGTGGATCGGGCGTCGACAGGATCCGGGGGAAGACCACCTCGCCGGATTGATCGACCACGACCTCGACCTCCACGTCGGCCGGCGGGGCCTCCTCCTCCTCCGGGCGCGGGTCACTCGGCCGGGGAGCCCTTGTCAGGTGGGGCGGCTCCGACAGCGCGGACTTCTTCTCGAGCGAAACGAAGGAAACGCGTTGGTCCGCCGGGGCGACGGCGCGAAGGACCTCAAGGCAGGCCTTGGCCTCATAAATCTCCGCCACCTGTAACACCGGCCACCGGCCGGCAAAGGGGTGATCCGGAAGCCACCCCGTGTGGACGAGCGGTGCCAGGCCGTCGGCCAGATCGAAGCGAAGCACCGCATCCAGCTGCGCCATGAACGATGCCGCGTGCGGGTCGAGCGCGGCCCCGCGCGAAATCAGGAGCCTCGCCGTTTCCAGAGAGTTCGAGAGGAGCGCGTAGGCCAGTGGTGTGTTTCCCGCCCGGTCGCGGGCATCCCGGTCGGCGCCGTGGTCGAGGGCAAATTCGAGGGCCGCCACTCCCCCGGCCCGGGCCGCGAAATGCGCCGCGGTGACGCCGGCCCCGGTGTGCGCTTTGGGATCCGCCTTTTCACCGCACAGGAGGCTCATCGCCTCCAGATGGCCACCGGAGGCAGCCGCCAGGTAGGGAGTCAGTCCATCCAGCCCCGCCTCGTCGGGTCGCGCCCCCGCCTTCAATAACAATTCGCACAATTCGCGATTCCCGCCCAGGGCCGCCGCGATCAACGGTGTGAGCCCCTTGACCGAGACCTCCGGCCCGGCTCCCCGCGCCAACAGCAATCGCACCAGCGCGGTCTGGCCCTGCCGGCATTTGCTCAGGAGCACCCGCTTCATTTGCTCGTGGTCGAACCTGAAATCAGCACCGTGCTTGAGCAGCAACTCGGCCATGGCCGGCCGGTTGTTGTCGATCGCCAGGCCGAGCGGAAGTTCGTTTCGTTCGTTTTCCGCCGCGAGGTCGGCGCCCGCGTCCACCAACAGGCGCGCGACGTCGTCATGGCCGTCGCGAATCGCCTGGTGCAATGGCCAGCCGGCATTCTTGTCGATCCGGCCGGCCAGCAAACGGGTCACCACGGCCGTCCGTCCCATGGCCGCCGCCTGACCCAAGGGCGTGTTGCCCTCGTCGTCCACCGGGCTTCGCTCGGATTTGGCCGCCAGCAGGAGGTCGACGGCCCACGGTCGGTTGAGCAGGGCGGCGAAATGCAGGAGTGTTGCCCGATTGTAAGCTCGCGCCAGCGCCATCTGCGGCGAGGCCGTGAGGACCTGTTTGAAGCCCGCTTCGTCGCCGGCGGCCAGCCTACGGTAGGCCGCCTCGACCGCGGGCTCGCTGAAAGTAGGGTTGAGCCGGAGAAAGCCGTCCGGCCCGACGAGCATCGCAATCGGGCTGCCGCCGGTTTCCGCGCCGCTCATCGACCAGCGTTGGGATTCCAAGAACCACTGCGTATCCACCGGCAGCAGCGGCTTCTGGACGAGAAAGACCACTCGGCGATCGACTACCCACGCGAAGATGAGGGTAACCTTCCCCGTGAACTGCCGCGCGTCCCATTGGCGGAGCAACAGGCTCTCCTTGTAGCGTTTTTCACCCTTGGGGTAGTCAAATCCGCCATGTCGCAACGCCACCTCAACGTCGAAGGGCGCCTTCAGGGGCGGGACCCAATCCGGATAGGCCTTGCGGACGATTGTCGTCGACGGACTGAACAGCAGATGCTCGTCGTCCGCCTCCCATTCTCCCCCGAGTTCAATTTTGCCGCCCTCCGGAAGTTGCACGCGGGCGCCGTCGACGATCGCGCAAGGGTGCGCCTCGGCATACCCTGCCACCTCATAGGTGCGGTCCTTGACGGTGTAGAGCAGCTTGGCCGCTGCGTTGCCCCGCAAGGCTGTCGACGACACTGCGGCGACGAGGACAAATTTTAAGACCAATCTCATGTTCTCGGGCGGCCCGTGAGATTGCCCACCAGCGTGAACTCCTCCCGGTCGTGGTACAAGTGGCGGATGCGGAAATTCGCCGCGTGCGTCGCGAAGGGTGAGTCCTTCGCCCGCAGCTCCCGCAGCAGCCCCAGCGGGTCGGTGCGGCCGAATTTCAGGTTGATGACGAAGCGCCGGCACCAGCCGCGCGCCAGCCAGGGCCGCACGATGTTCTGCACGACATGATGCGGCTCCTCCACGAGATCGCAGAACAGCCAGTCGAAAACCAGGCCGTCCGCCGGCGCGAACCGAAAGGCGTCCTCCAACCGGTGCTCGATCAAGGGATGGTCGAACGCGCCGCCCTTCAGCGGGCCGTTGTCGACCGCCACCACCCGGGCGCCGTGCCGGGCCGCACTGTAGCTCCAGCCGCCCGGTGCCGCACCGAGATCGCAGACCGTCTCGCCCGGCGCCGGCTCGACCCCGAGGACCACATAGGCCTCCTCCACCTTCAGGTAGGAGCGCGACGGCGCCTGGGGGTCATCGGCCATCCGCCGCTGTCCGCCGCGCCAGAGCTCGCGCGCCACGAAGGCCCGCCCGAAATCCGCGAAGAACACGAACAGCCCCCGCGTCGGCCCGGCGCCGCGCGGCACGTCGGGCACCGCCAGGCGGTCCACCCGCGCCAGCCGTTTCTTCACCGCCTCGTGAAAAGCCTTCTCCACCGCGCCCACGCGCCGGCCCAGGCCCGCCACCTCGGCCGCGCCGAGGAACGCGCACGGCCAGGCGGCCTCGATCCGCTCCCCCTGCATGCTCTGGAGAAAATAGTCCGCCAGTTGCTGCGCGAGAGCGTTGACCGACGGGCCCGCGATGTCGCGCGGCGCGGCCAGGGTGAAATGCGGAAAGCAGAGCTCGCCCAGCGACTGCGTCACGGCGTCGCCCGGCACCGGCTCGGCCCGCGCCCAGCCCGACCCGGTCTCGGCCACGGTGAGGCCCGCGCCGCCGAGTTCGCCCCCGAGCAGCGTTTCGAAGCCGTGCTGGCAGAGAAACAGCATGCCGTGACCCTGCCGGACGCCTCGCCAGCGTCGACAAAAAAGCCGGGTGCGGTTAGCCCTCCTGCGCCGTGAAAGCCATCCTCCTGCTCGTTTTCCCCTGCGTCTTCCTGGCCGCCCTCGCCGCCGATGCGTCCGCACCGGTCCCGTCCCCGGCCGACACCCGCGCCCGCGAGCTGATCTCCGCCCTGCATCTGAATTTCCTGCCGGGCGAATCCGGCTATTTCGGGGTCATCGGGCGCTCCGACCAGAAGGTCGTTCGGGAGGGTCGCGAACTCGCCGCCCAGAGCCAGATCTACTACCTGCTGACGGCGGAGTTGCCGGTCAACTACCTGCACTGGCTGGCGTCCGACGACACCCATGTGCTGCTCGAGGGTGGCCCGGTGGATTATTTCATTTTCCACCCGGACGGGCGCGCGGAGCAGGTCACGCTCGGACGCGACGCCGCCGCCGGGCAGCGCCTGGTGGTGGCCGTTCCCGCCGGCTGCTGGAAGGCGCTCCGCCTTCATCCCGGGGCAAAATTCGCGCTGCTGGCCAACGTCCTGTCGCCGGAATGGACGGCCGACCGGGTGAAGGTCGGCGCCGGCCCGGAGTTCCTCCGCAAATTCACGAACGCCGCCCCGTGGGCCACCGGCGAATTCCTGCGCGGGCTCATCGGGCCGAATTATTCGAGGTAAGTCCGGCCGTTGGAGCCGATCGAGAGGCCCCAAATGTGCGGGCGCCTAACGCGCACGCCAGTAAAACCAAACCCAGATGTCGAAGAACACCGGAATCTGCACCTCCATCTCCACCGGAATGCCGTCTTTCTTGGCCGGCTCAAATCGCCAGTCTCGAATGGCCGAAACCGCGGACTTCGCAAAGGCCGGATGGTTGGAAGCCACGGCGACGGCGTCCGCAACCTTTCCGTTTGGCATGACCTTGAACTTGAGCACAACCAAACCGCGCAGCGACTTTCCCTGCAGGCTCTCCGGGTAGTCGACGGGCGAGCCCTTCTTCAACACCGGAAGCTGGTTTCCATCGACCACCGCTCCGACCGGAACGATTCCCCGGTCAGGCAGCGCCGCGAATTGCGGGAGGAAGACCGTCGCAACCTCGCGGCACCAGACCGGGTTACCCCCGCGCACGGCCGGACGAAATCGCCACTCCCGAACCACCGCCAGGCACTCCTTTGCCGCCGCCGGATCCGTCGCAACAACCACTGTCGGTGACGAAACCCGGCCATCCGATGAAACCACAAACGACACGCGCGCGGCCCGCAGGTCAGTCCGGGCCTTGTCCGTACCGGTGATTTCGGATTCCTTGGTGAGCAGGACGGGCGCTTGGTCGACCTGCCCGGCCTCCAGGATCAAATCGTGGGCGAGATTCTCCGCCGAGAACTCAAACGGCACGATCACCCGCCGCCAGACGGGCGGCCGCGACAGCGTCTTGTTGAATCGAATCGAAAGAGCCATGCGGCACGCCGGGTCGGCAAGCCGGGGGTCGGCCGCCGTTGTCACAACGGGGAAATGCGCCTGGCCGTCCGGATCGATCACCACCTCCACCTCGACGCGGCCAAACACCTTCTCGGCAAGGAGCGCCGCCGGATAAAAGCGACCCGGGCGATTCAAAGGCTGAACCTCCTCCCGGCCCAGCTTCGGTCGGTCCAGCCGCAGGTCGGCGGCCGCACGTGCGCGCAAGAGCGCTGTCACCTCGGGTCGGTTGTATCTCTCCGCCAGCGCACCCAACGACCAGCTCTTCTCCACCTTGCGATTCGGAGACAGTCCGTCGGCGAGCGCCTGCCGCACGACCGCCGTCATGTTGAATCGAACCGCCCGCTCAAGCATGTCGTCCGACTCGTCCTGATTGTAGGGCACCGGCGCACCCGCCTTGATGAGCCGCTCCGCGAGGTCCGCGTCACCTGCCATGACGGCCGCCTGCAAGACGAACCGCAGCTGCTTCTTCTCGTGGGGGGCGGCGGCCAGCAGGAACTCGACGGCCTCGGCCTCTCTCGCAAAGGCTGCGTAGGCGGCCGCCGGCCAGCCCCGTCGGTCTGTTTGGGTCACCTTCGCGCCCAGCCGGCAAAATTCCCGGAGATTCTTCAGGTCCCCTGCGTCCGCCGCTCCCATCAATGGCGTGCGGCCGTCGGATTCAGCCTTGTCCGGGCGGGCGCCGGACCGCAACAAGGCGTCGATCATGGCCTGATTGTGCAGGGCCAGGGCGCTGAGCAGAGGCAGTTGGTAGAATGTCGCCTTCTGGTTGTTGGGATCGGCCCCGCGGTCCAACAGGAAATTCACCATGGGCGTGCGGCCATTTGCGGCCGCTTCCGCCAGCCAATCCGAGAGATCCCCGGCACCCGGCAAACGCGCCCCCTTCTGCATGAGGTATTCGGCAACGCGCAGGTGGCCGAACTGCAGCGCCAGGTGCAGCGGCGTCAGATAGGGCTGTTTGGTATCATCCGCCTTCGCACCCGCGCCCAACAGCAACTGCACCAGCGCCAGATCCCCCTGCTCCGCCGCCATGTGGAGCGCCGCGAAATCCATATTGGTGCGAACGCCCGCCTTCGCGCCGTTTTCCAGGAGCCACTTCACCGCCTCCTCGTTCCCCATCCGCACCGCCACGTGCAGGACGGTCAGGCCCGAGATCGGATCGGCCAGATTGGCGGTCTCCGGCCGGTCAAAAACCTTCCGGATCAGCTCCATGTGGCCGAGGCGCACCAACTGCAACGCCTCCCCGCCAGGAACAGACGCTCGACCCAGGTTTTGCAGCGAGGAGGCGATCTCCTTGGGATCGTCCTGGTCCAAGGCCGCCCGCAGTCTCACCACCGCCGGTGCCGCGCCACCCACTCCGCTCAGCGGCAGGCCGTCGAGGTCCGAGAAGACCTGACAGCGCAGATGCCCGTCCTCGTCGCCCGCGTGAAGTTCAAGGTCGCCGCTCCAGTCTGCCGGTTCGTTCTTTCGCGAGTAGCTGATGTCGTGGACGGCAAGCTGGCGCACCTGGCCGTCGACCATCCACGCCACCACATAGAAGAGCTTCGGCAACTCCTCGCTCGAGGTGAGCGAAAGGTTGAAATGCACGCGCGGCGAACTGGCCGCGTTCCCCGACTCCGGCGCCGTCCGCCGGGTCACGCGATAATCGACGACATACGTCGCCTTGAGGGGCGAAAACTCGCCCCCAGGCGCCAGGTCCAACGCCCCCTCCCCCGAAATCGGATACCATCGGCCACCCTGGTCGCGATAGGGGACGCTTGCCGCCACGTGCTTGATCGTCTCGTCGCCTTCGCCGCTGTGCCAGATCAACCGCACTTGCGCTTCGCCCGCGATGAACGAAGCCCCGAGCAGAAGAGCCGCCAACCAACAATCTCGTAGGGAATGTTTCCAGGGCATGAATCGATCGCTCGGCAGCCGAACGCTGTGGATCCGCCCCCGTGAACGCAAGCCACGGGCCCGCGAAAATCTCCGTGCAATTTCCGGCGGTGTCCGTTCACTCGACCTTCCCCATGCGCCCGCAGACTTCCGACCTTCGCATCCGCACCGCGCGCCCGCTCCTGTCGCCGGCCATCCTCGAGGAGGACATGCCGCTCGGCGAGGCCGGCGCCGCGCTCGTGCACGAGGCGCGCCGCGCGATCGGGGCGATCCTGGCCGGCCGCGACGACCGCCTGATCGCATTGGTGGGCCCGTGCTCCATCCACGACACCAAGGCCGCCCTCGACTACGCCCGGCGTCTGCAGCCCGTCGCTGCCCGCCTCGCCGGCGACCTGCTGGTCGTCATGCGCGTCTATTTTGAGAAGCCCCGCACGACCATCGGCTGGAAGGGCCTGATCAACGACCCGCACCTCGACGGCAGCTTCATGGTCAACACCGGCCTGCGCCTCGCCCGGCAGTTGATGATCGACATCAACGCGGCCGGGCTGCCCATCGGCACCGAGTTTCTCGACACCACCCTCGGCCAGTATTACGCGGACCTCGTGTCGTGGGCCGCCATCGGCGCGCGCACCACCGAAAGCCAGATCCACCGCGAGCTGGCCTCCGGATTGTCCATGCCGGTCGGCTTCAAGAACCGTACCGACGGCGACCTGCAGGTGGCCGTCGACGCCATCGTCTCCGCGCGCCACCCGCATTGCTTTCCCTCGCTGACCCGCGAGGGCGCGCCGGCCGTGCTCGCCACCACGGGCAACGACCAGTGCCATCTCGTGCTCCGCGGAGGCAGTCGCACGGGACCGAATCATGGGAGCCGCCAGGTCGGGGAGGCCGTCGCGCTGCTGAAGAAGGCAGGCGCGCTGCCGGTGGTGCTGGTCGATTGCAGTCACGGCAACAGCGAGAAGAAATACGACCAGCAACCGCAGGTCGCCGCCGACGTCGCCTCCCAGGTGGCCGCCGGGGAGCGCGCGGTCATCGGGTTCATGCTGGAAAGTAATCTCGTCGGCGGCTGCCAGGTGCACGAGCCCGGCCGCCCCCTCACCTACGGACAGAGCATCACCGACGCCTGCCTCTCCCTCGACGAAACCATCCCGGTCCTCGAAACCCTCGCGGTCGCCGCCGCCGCCCGGCGCGCGACCGCGAAGTAGAAAAGCTCAAGTAACAAGCACCAAGACCGGCTCGCCTCGCTTTGTGGAATCCCGGCGTTGATCCTTTGATCCTTGGAACCTGTCACTTGGAACTTCTTCCATGCGTGTTCTCGTCGCCTTCGACAAATTCAAGAACGCGCTCAGCGCGCGCGCGGCCGGCGAAACGGCGGCCCAGGCGCTCCGGACGAAACACCCCGACTGGACGATTGAGCTCTGCCCGCTGACCGACGGCGGCGACGGGTTCACCGAGACGCTGACGCAGGCCGCCGGCGGCCAACTCGAGGCGGTCGAGGTCTCGGGACCGGACGGGCGGCTGGCCACTGCGGGCCTCGGACTGGTCGACCTTGACCGGATCCGCCCGGACGCCCGGACGCGGTTGCTGGCCGGCCACCGCGCATTCGCCGCGGGGTCCACGCTGGCGATTGTCGACCTGGCGTCCGCGAGCGGACTGGCGCTGCTGGCTCCGGAGGACCGCGACCCGTGGAGCACCACCACGCGCGGCACCGGTGAGTTGCTCGCGGCCGCGGGCCGGCGGGCGTCCGCCATCGTCCTCGGCGTGGGCGGAAGCGCCACCAACGACCTGGGTTGCGGCGCGCTCGCCGCACTCGGCCTTCGTTTCCTCGATGCATTCGGCACGGTCCTGCAGCCGGCGTCGCCGCGCCAGTGGGCGGACGTCGCCCGCCTCGAGGGACGCGTCACCCTGCCGCCGCTGGTCATCGCCTGCGATGTCACCAATCCCCTGCTCGGGCCCCGCGGCGCGACGGCGACCTTCGGGCCGCAAAAGGGACTGGCGGCGGCCGACGTCCGCCGGCTCGATGCGCTGGCCGGGAAGATGGCGGCGAGCCTTTGCGATCATTTTGGTCGGCCGCAATCGGTGGGCGAAATCCCCGGCAGCGGCGCCGCCGGTGGCGTGGCCTTCGGGCTGCTGGCCGCCGCGGACGCGACGCTGGTCCCGGGTTTCGATTTTGTCTCCGCGTGGCTTGACCTGCCGGCGAAGCTCGCGGCCGCGGATCTCGTGATCACGGGCGAGGGCCGCTTCGACGCCACCTCGCTGGGTGGCAAGGCCCCGGGTGCCCTGGCCGCGCTGGCCCGGCGCCGCGGCAAGCCGGTGCATGTTTTTGCCGGCAGCCTGGGTCTGCCCGCCGACCGCGCCCATCATGCCATCACGCCGGAGGGTATGCCACTGGACGAGGCGCTGGGGCGCACCGGCGAACTGCTCGCCGCGGCAATCGCGCGCATCTTGTAGGGCGGCGCCTCCGCCCGCACCGTCCCATCACCTCGGTCGACCGCTGGCCAGGCTTGCGTCCTCTGCGCTCTCTTGCGGCGAATCGCTGGTTCGCGCGTTTGTCCTCGCCAAGCGGCAGCGGCGTTTCCAAAACAACGACAGATGTCACGCCGGCTCCTCGCCACGCTTCTCCTTTCCCTGGCCGTCGCTGGCGGCCTGCTGCTCATCCTGGGGTGCGCCACCAAGCCCGCGCCAAAGCCGGTCCCGCCGCGGCCGGCGCCGCCCGTGGTCCCGACCCCGAAGCCGCCCCCGCCCGTGGAGGTGCCGGAAAACCTGCCGCCAGTCATGCTCGGGATCGACGTGCTCGAGGCCAACCACTTCGCCGAGATCACCGGCAAGCGAATCGGCCTGCTGACCCATCCGGCCGGCGTTAGCCGCCGGGGCGAAAGCACCATCGACGTCATCCGCCGGGCTCCCCGGACCAAACTCGTGGCGCTCTTCGGCCCGGAGCACGGAATTTACGGCGACGCCAGGGCCGGCGACAACATCGGCGATTCGATCGACGCGCGCACCGGGCTGCCGGTCTACTCGTTGTACGGGAAGAACCGCAAGCCGACGCCCGCTCAGCTCAAGGGACTCGATGCGATGGTGATCGACCTGCAGGACATCGGCGTCCGCTCCTACACCTTCAACGTTGTGATGCGCTACACAATGGAGGCGTGCTTCGAGAACGGCGTCGAGGTCATCGTGCTCGACCGGCCCAACCCGCTCGGCGGGCTCAAGGTCGACGGCCCCTCGCTCGACCCGGAATGGATGAGCGGGGTCGGCGCGTTCCGCGTGCCCTACGTTCACGGGCTCACGATGGGCGAACTCGCCCGCATGGCCAAGGATGCCCCCGGCGTGCTCGCGGTGCCCGAACGGGTGCGCGCGAAGGGCCGGCTCACGGTCGTGCCCATGCGCGGCTGGACCCGCAGCATGCGCTGGCCCGAGACCGGCCTGCGATGGACCGCCACCTCGCCGAACATTCCCAACTTCGAGGCGGTCGCCGGCTATGCGATGGTCGGACTCGGCTGCGAGCAGACCGGCTGGACCTGGGGCGTCGGCACGTTTTATCCGTTCCGCGGCATCGGCTATCCGAAGAAGACGCCGGAACAGATCATCGCGGAACTCGACCAGTACAAGATCCCGGGCATCCACCTCGAGAAGACCCAGGGCGTCGGCCGCGACGGCAAGGTGATCGGCGGCGTCTATGTCGAGATCACCGACTGGGCCGCGTGGCGCCCGACCGAGATTTCCTTCTACATGATGAAGATCGCGGCCAAATGGAGTCCGAAGAATCCCTACGCCGCGCTCACCCCCGCGGACGCCCGGTTGTTCAACATCCATGTCGGCTCCACCGCCTGGTTCAACGCGCTGCGGCGCGACGGCTCGCACGTGGACGTCGGCGCGTTCCTCCGCAACTGGGCCGAACGCGCCGCGATCTACCAGCAGATGAGCCGGAAGTACTGGCTCTACCAGTAGGCGCGGGCAACCGCGCACACCCGGTTGGGCGAGTCAGCCTGGCCGCCGTAGCCTCGCGCGAAAGCTGGGTCCCCGACGAGCCGCTCTGCCGCCGGCTCATCCGGAGGATTCGCCCTACCCCGAGTCTATTTCGCCGGCTTGCCGCCGTTCTTTGCGAGCCATTCGTGGTAGGCGGCGCGCGGCAGGAATTTCAGCGAGGCCGAGTTGATGCAATAGCGCAGACCGGTCGGTCCCGGACCGTCGTCAAACACGTGGCCCAGGTGGGCGCCGTCGACTGCGCAGTGCACCTCGACGCGCGTCATGCCGAAGCTGTCGTCCCGCGTCTCGCCAACAAATCCCTGCTCGATCGGCTTCGTGAAGCTCGGCCAGCCCGTGCCAGACTCAAATTTGTCCTGGCTGTCGAAGAGCGGCGTGTCGCTGCAGACGGAGAAATACACCCCGTCCTCGTGGTTGTCCCAATAGGCGTTGCGGAAGGACGGCTCGGTGCCCTGCAGGCGGGCGACCCGGTACTGCTCGGGCGACAGCAGCGCGCGCCACTCCGCGTCGGTGTGCTGGACGCGCGCGTGGCTCATGTCGATGACGACATTCGACGGCAGGCCGCAGGGGGACATTTTGGGATCGAGCGAGCAGGCCGCTTCGCCGGCGCTCTTGGGTGCGGTGGTTTTCATGGAATCGTCGGCAGAGAGATGGATCACCGTTGCCAGCACGGCGGCGGAGATGATTGCGAGTGGAATGGGCCACGCTTTCATGGTCGGAAGCTAGTTGGGTTTTGAATTTCTGCAACGTCCGCGAGACTTGGGTGAAGCCGCCGGTGGGCGGCCCGCCGCGAGCTGACTCCGCGACCGTTGCCGTGGGACAGATGAGAGCCGCCAGCGGGCGGTTTATTCCGCGCGAACCCGCACCTGGCCGTCGTGGAACTCGTTGACGAGCGGCTGCCCCGGCTTGACCCCCTTCGCCCGTGCAATGGGGCGGCCTTCCTCGTCGCGGACAATGACATAGCCGCGGGACAGCACGGACTTGGGGCTGGCCGATTCGAGCCGCTTCCACAGCGCAAGGAGCCGGTGGGACTCGAGCTGAACGCGTTTTTCCGGCGACGCCAGCGCCAGCCGAGCCCGGACGCCCGCCAGTTGCTCGCGACCGGCCTGGGTGGCGTGCCGCAGGGCGGAGTTGAGCCGGTTGGAGAGGTCGTCGACGCGCAACTGGTTCTGCTCGATCAACGCCACCGGGGACAGCAAACGAAGCCGGCTGCGCGCGTGATCGAGACGCTCCCGGGCGCGCGCGGCCGTGTCCTCCATCATGGCGGTCAACGTCTCGTCCGCCCGGGCCACCCGCTCGGCGCAGGCGATGAAATTGCTGGAAATCAGCTCGGCCGCCGCGCTCGGCGTCTCGGCCCGGACATCGGCCGCGAAGTCGCACAGGGTGAAATCGATCTCGTGCCCAACCGCGGAAATCACCGGCACCGCGCAGGCCGCGACCGCGCGGACCAGCGGTTCCTCGTTGAACGCCCAGAGATCCTCCAGGCTGCCGCCGCCCCGGCCGATCACCAGCAGGTCGAAGAGCTTTGCCCCAGCCGCCCAATGCAGCGCCGCCACCATCTCGGCCGCCGCGCCGTCGCCCTGCACGCGCACCGGCAGCACGACCAGCCGTCCGGTCCAGCCGCGCCGATGCAGGATGCGGATGAAGTCCTGCACCGCCGCGCCGGTCGGCGAGGTGATGAATCCGACCGTGTCGGGCATCAGAGGGACCGCCCGCTTGCGCGCGGCGTCGAAGAGGCCCTCGGCGGCGAGACGCTGCTTGAGTTTCTCCAATTCCTGCTGGAGGCGGCCGGCCCCGTCATCGATCAACGCCCGGACGATGAGTTGGTACTGGCCGCGCGCCTCGTACACGTCGACCCCGCCGAAAGCCACCACCTGGGCTCCGTCGCGCAGTTGCACGGTCTGACGCGCGGCATCGCCGCGAAACAGCACGCACGAAAGCTGGGCGCCGGCGTCCTTGAGTGAGAAATAGACGTGGCCGCTCGACTGGGCGCGCAGGTTGGAGATCTCGCCCCGCACCCAGCCGGGCGGCAACCCGCCCTTGAGCAGGTCCTTCACCCGGCGCGTGAACTCCGTGACCGTCTGCACACGGCCGGCATCCTCGGGCGCCAGGGTGTCGTCCGTCTTCACTGCGGCTTCTTGCGGCCGAGATGCCGACGCACGAGATGCGTGGCCGCGGTGAGGGCCACGAACAGGATCAGGGCTATCAGGGCCACCTTGCCCTTGCCGTGCAGCAAGGCGTCGCCGAACAGAATGATGGCGACGTTGAAGCCCCACATGAAGAGGCAGGAGAGCACGATGTACTTTCCAAACGGGACCCGCGCCAGCCCGAGCAGGTAATTCTGCACGCAAAACGGCACGCCCGGGGTGACCCGCAGCAGGATGATCAGGTCGGTGGCGTCGCCCTTTTCGACCTCCGGAAGCTTGTAGCCAAGGCGGACGAAAAGCTTTTCCAGCAGCGGACGCAGCGCGCGGCTCGCGAGGAAATACGTGAGCGACATGTTGATCAGGAGGGCGAGCAGCGCGAGCACGATCACCCAGCCCACCCCGATTCGCTCGCTGAAGACGGGACCGGCCGAAAGCGAGAAGGTCAGGATCGGAGCACCCAGCGCCGGCAGGATCGCCATCGCGGAGAAGAACGCCACCGGCCCCGCGGCGCGGATGATGTCGAGGCCCTGCTGCAGCAGCGCCTTCAGGTCGAGCCCGCGCGCGACCAGCACTGCGCCCACGACGACGACCAGCGCGACGGCCCCGAGCTTGATAAACAGCGCACGGTTCTTCTTCGGGGCGGGTTCAACCATGCCGCACGATGCCCGCGGCGCTTCCTCACCGTCAAGGCTGGAGCGCGAAGGAACGTGACGCGAATTGAAACGACTCCCGCCGACTGGAGCGCGACCTTCCGCCGTCGCCAAGCCTGCGGCGGGACGCGCCGGGCGCGCTCAAAATGCGTCCAGCGACCGCACTCCACCGGGACGAGCCGTTGGCGCGAAGCCGGGCTTGCCTCCGGCCCGGCGCCGCCATGGACTGGCTCCGCCCCTGTGACCAACGCGAGTTCAGCCGGACGCGGCGGACAATTCATCCGCCTTGCCTACCTTGCCGCCGGAGTTGTCTGGCTCACGGTCAGCCTGCTGCCCCGCGGCGCCACCCTCATCTACCTGTGGCCTTGGCCCCTGGTGCTGACCGTCGCCCTGCTGGTTCCGGCCGGGATGCTGGCCGGGAGGCTGGCCGCCGGTGCGCCGGTGCCGCGCCTGGGCGGGCTCGCCGACTGGGCCATTCTCGGCCTGCTGCTCGCCCACGCCGCTGCGGCTGTGCTTTCGCCGTACCGTTCCGCCAGCCTCGGGATGATCCTGCTGCCCCTCGCCGCGCTCTGCCTGCCGTATGAACTGCAGCGCTGGCGGCGGGACGACCCGGAGGCCGGCGATATTGTCGCCGGCGCCTTGGCATGGATGCTTGTGCTCTTCACCACGGTCAGCCTGGTGATGTGGTTCACGCTCATCGCGTGGCCGAACGGCCTGGCCCACCTCTGGGCCGCGCGCAATCCCCACCCGCTCGGACATTCCAACTACACCGCCGGCGCCCTGCTCATCCTGCTTCCCTTCGGTCTCGCCCGGCTGGCGGCGACCACCGGAAGGGTCCGCCTGGGCTGGATCGGGGCGGCTGTCGCCGCGCTGTTCTGCCTTTTCACGGCGGGCAGCCGCGCCGCCTTGATCGGCCTGGTGGCAGGCGCGGCCGTCGCCGGTCTTCTCCTTGTCCGCAGCGGCCAGGTGCCGGTTCGGCGGGCGCTCCTGCTTGTCGCGCTGGGCGTTGCCGGCATCGGCGTCTTCGCACTCGTGAACCCCCGCATCCGCGAGATGCTGAATCCGGCGCCCACGGGCATTCCCGACGACAGCACCCTCCAGCGCGCCGCGATGCGCGACGCCGGCCGGCTGATGATCGCGGAACGGCCCATCTTCGGCTGGGGGCCCGGTACGACCCCGCTGGTTTATCCGCGTTTTCGGCGTGAACTTTCCGGCGGGGTGGACACCGCGCTTCAGCTCCACAACGCCCCGCTGCAACTGGCCGCCGACACCGGGCTCGCCGGGCTCGCCTCGATGCTGCTCCTGCTCGGCGCGGGCGCGTGGTCGTGCTGGCGGCTTTGCGGTCCGTCGCCAACCGGCGGCGGGCGGCCGATCGCCGCCATGGCCGGCATCGCCGTGGTCGCGTACGGCGCCTTCGCCATTTACGATTTTGAACTCGACGTGCCTTTTTTCCCGGTGGCGGGTGCTGTGTGCGTCGCCTTGCTTTTTCCGAGTTCGCCCGCAGGCGGCGTCCTGCCCCGCTGGCCGTCGTTCGTGGTGGCCATGGCTGGGCTGGGCCTGACGGTCGGGCCCAGGATTCCCCAGTTGTACAGCCACTACCTGCTCTCGAAGGCTTCCGATGCGCTCGAAGACGGGGACACCGCGACGTTCGATGCCCTCGCGGTCCGCGCCAGCAAGGCGGACCGAACAGCCACCCAAGCCCTCAACGCGCTGGCGTTCCAATTCGGGGAGCGGTTCCGGCGAACGCAGGATCCCGCGACCAAGGCGCACCTTGAGACCGAAGGGGAGCTTTTCTTCACGGAGTCGCTCTTCCGCAATCCATTCCAGGAAATCTGCCAGACCAACCTCGGCTGGCTGCGGCTCGCGAGCGCACCGGCCGAAGCCGAGGAAAATTTTCTGGCGGCGGCCGCGCTCGTGCCGGAAAAGGAGGGCCTTGGGGTGGGCCTCGCTTTCGCCCGACTGGCCGCGAGCAACCGCCCGGGCACGGTCGGCGCACTCGCGTCCGAATGCCTGATCGACCCGCGCTTTCTGCTCTCCCCTTTGTGGCGCGATGCTCCGCTTTCCGAACTGCGGCCCGCGGTGCTGGCCGCGGTATCGGGTCGCGCTTCGGCCCTCGCCCCGGATCCCGCCTGCCGGCCGTGGCAACGCGCCGAACTGCTTTATCTGGGCAGCTTCGCCGGCTGGCTGGCTGGCCGGATCCCGCCGGCGGATGTCGCCCGGGTTGCCCTGAACCCCGACCAGCGCGAGTTTTTCAGCACCGGCCGACCCGGACAGTTTTTGGAGCTGTTGGCGGCGGCCAAGCCCGACGAGATCCTCCGATTCCGGTCCCGTCGCCCGGGCTATGGTGTCCTGATGAGAAACCTCGACGAACCGATGCCGGTGGATTTCTACGAGTCCTATCATTACCGTGCCGTGGTGAAGGAATATGCCTTTCTTCTCCCCGAGCGGTTGAACCTCCCCGGTCACATGCTGCTCTCGGAATTTGTCCGCGGGTCCCCGAATCGTCACTGACGTGCCCCCTTCCTCGTCCCAGTCCAGCCCGACTTCGCGGCGCTCCCGGTTCAATGCGCTGCGGGAAACCACGCTGCCCGCACTGCTGCTCGCGGGCGACACGCTCGTGGTCCTCGGCGGCCTGGCTGCGGGCTACTGGCTGCGCTACCGGTCGCCGCTCGGCACGCTGGGCATCGACGTGCCCGATGCGCGCTTCGAGCACTACCTGCCGCTGATCCTCCTCGGCGCGGTTTTCCTGGTGGCCGCCTTCGCCCACCTGGGACTCTACGACGGCCGGCTGCTGCTGCGGAAACAGCAAAGCCTCAGCACGGTGGTGCGGGCGACGGCCTTCTGGCTGGTGGCCTACCTGGCCTTTTCGCTGGTCATCAAGTTTGACCCGCCCATCTCGCGCCTCTTCGTCGTCCTCGCGGCCATCGTCACGCTCGCGGCGCTCTGGGCCTGGCGGGAATTCTTCTATTTCATGCTTACGCGGCCGGCCGTCCTGCCGCGGGTGCAGCGCCGGGTGGCGTTGCTGGGCTGGAACGAGGACGCGCGCAGCCTGCTGGAGGAATTGAAAGACCGGCCCGCCCACCCGTACCGGATCGTGGGCTGCGTCACGCTGCCCGGCACCGCGCCGGTCCCCGCCACGTTGCGCGTGCTCGGCACCTTCGAGGACCTCGAGGCGGTGCTCGGGAGCGAGCATATTGATGTCCTCATCGCCGCCACGCTTGACCTGCCGCGCACCGACCTGCAGCGCGCCACCGAGCTGTGCGAGCACGCCTACGTCGAGTGGAAGGTCATCCCCACCGCGTTCCAGATCTTCGTCAGCGGACTGACGCTGCAGTCCGTCGGAAGCATTCCCGTGCTGGGCGTCGAGGATCTCGCCATCAACCGCCTGCTCAACCGGGCCGCGAAACGCACGCTCGATCTCGCCGGCGCCCTGGTCGGTCTCGTCGTTTCGGTGCCGGTCATCGCCGTGCTCGCCGTGCTCATCAAGCGGGAGTCGCCGGGCGGTCCGGTCTTCTTTGGACAGCGCCGCATCGGGGCCGGCCACCGCGGGTTTACACTCTACAAGCTGCGCAGCATGACCCCCGAGGCCGCCGCGAGTGACGACGTCCACCAAAGCACGCTCGCCGGCGACCCGCGGCTCCTGCGCATCGGCGCCTTCATGCGCCGGTGGAACCTCGACGAACTGCCGCAATACTGGAATGTCCTGCGCGGCCACATGAGCCTCGTCGGCCCGCGGCCCGAGCGCCCGCTGCACGTCGACCAGTTGTCCGCCATCATCCCGCACTACCTGCCGCGCCACCTCGTCAAGCCCGGCATGACCGGCTGGGCGCAGGTGCACGGGTTGCGCGGACAAAGCGACCTGAACCTGCGCGCCCAATACGACATCTATTACATCGAGAACTGGTCCTTCTGGCTCGATCTGCAGATCATGCTGCTGACTTTCCTGCGCTGGCGCGCGCCAGCGTGAGGAACATCGGGCTCGTTTTGTTGTAGGGCGGGGTCGCTGACCCCGCCTGCGCGATTGCCTTGAGGTGGAGCGCGGCCTCCGGACGCGCTTTGAGTTGGCGGAGTCAGCGCCCCCGCCCCTACACCGGCCGCACGCGCCGGTGCCCGCGCAGCGCCGCGCGCATTCGGGCGAATCGCTTCCAGAGGCCGAACGCCACCGTGTATTTCCAACGCACGAGGGCCGAGCCACCCGGGTTGAAGTGCTTGAGGTAGACGTCGCGGTTGGCGTCGAAAATGGCCAGCGACATCGTCTCGTACTCCCGCGCCACGCTCTGTCCCTTCAGGTGAACGATCTGCACGCGGCCGTCGTACACGATCCGGTGACCGGCCCGCGCGACCCGGATGCAGAGGTCGAGGTCGTCGCCATACATGAAGAAGGTCTCGTCGAAAACCGCGCCCCCCGGGCCGGCGATCCCGTCGAGCAACGCCCGGCGGCCGAGCATGAACGCCCCGTTGATCGCGCCGACGTCGTGGGTGCCGTCGACCGGGAGATACGTCAGGTTGTATCCGGCGAAAAGCCTCCGCCGCGGAAACGCCGCCGCCAGGCCGGTCGCGCGGCAGAACCCGTCCCACAGCGTCGGGATGCTCCGACGGCAGGCCAGGTCCATCGAGCCGTCGGCCATGACGAGTTTGGGCGAGATCAGCCCGATGGCATCGTCCGCGAGCAGGCGATAGACACAGTGATTGAGCGCGGCCAGGTTGCCGATCGTGTCGGGATTGAGAAACAGCACGCATTCGCCGGTGGTCGCGCGGTAGCCGGCGTTGTTGGCCCGGCCGAAGCCGAGGTTCTTTTCCGGTTCGATCAGGCGCACGGTCGGAAAATCCCGCTGCAGCCAGGCCGCCACGCCGTCGCCGGGCGAATTGTTCACCACGCACACCTCCACCGGCCGGCCGATCAGGGTCGGCGGCAGCGAGCCGAGGCAGGCCGGCAGCTCGTCGCGCGATTTGTACGCCACAATGATGATGCTGAGGATCGGGTTCACGCCATTCCCTCCAGGAACGCGCGCCAGCGCGCCGCCAGCGCGGGCTGACGGAACGCCTCCACCCGCCGCCGGCCGGCCGCGATCCGCTGCTCGATCTCCGCGTCCGCCGCGCCGGACTGCAACCCCGCCAGCAAGCCGGCCAGCGCCGCCGGGTCGCGGGGATCGACATAAAAGGCCGCGTCGCCGCAGGTCTCGTGCAGCACAGGGATGTCGGCGCAGATGACCGGGCAGCCCGCCGCCATGGCCTCGAGCGGCGGCAAGCCCTGCCCCTCGGCGAGCGAGGGATACAGCAGCGCGAGCGAAGTGCCGTAAAGTTCGTCGAGCGCCGCGTCGTCCGCGTAGCCGAGCGTCCGCGCCCGGCCGGCCGCCTCGAGGCGGCCCAGCTCCGGCCACAATTCCCGCCGGCAGCCGGCGACGACCAGCGACAGCCCCGCGCCCGGCGCCTGCTTTAGGGCCGCCAGCGCGAAGGAGAGATTCTTGTGACGGTAACGCGCGCCAACAAACGCGAGCACGCCGCGACGCCGACGCTCGGCCAGGGAGACGCCGGCGGGAGCCGGCCGGCCCAGACGCGAGACGTAAGCGGGGATGACCGTCGCCTGCGCCGCCGCCGTCCCGGGAAACTGGCCCGCCAGCTCGGCTCGCACGGTGTCCGAGATCGTCACCACGCGGGTCGCGCATCGCACGACCCGCGGCAGCACGAACCGGTAGTACAGCGTCTGGGTTCGCGACTGTGACGGGAAGTGCAGCGCGATGAGATCGTACAGAATGACAGCGTGCCGGCCCGTCCGCCAGAGCGGGGCGTGGTGGGAGCTGAAAAGCAGAAAATCCTCCCGCCGCGTGAACCACGGCGCGATCTGCGCCAGCGCCAGCCGGAAGACCTGTCGCAGGAACGCCGGGCGCAGGCGATTTACGCGACAAAACCACCGGTCGAGCCGCGGCGCCGGCTGCCGCGAACCGGGCGGCAATACCGCGCCCAGACCCTCCGCCGCCAGGCCCATGCCCGTGGCCTGGCCCGACAGCAGCGGATTGATGACGACGACTCGCTTCACGGTGCCGGCGGATTGAAAAGGGCGCGACTGCGCCAGTGCCCGGTAAGCCGTCGGCGCTCGAAGGTGAGCGGCAGGTTGCGCAGGCGAAAGGCGGTCCGCGCCAGCGCAACCGAGACGCCCGACCGGCCCGGCGCGTGGGCCGCGCAGACCCCAGCCAGTTCGGCCGCGGCGGCGTCCTGTTGCTGCGAGAGCTGCCCCGCGTGCAAGCGGAATGCGCCGACCGTGGCGGGTCGATGCACAAAAACCAGCTTGTTGACCGACGCCCGGAGCCAGAAATCGAAGTCGCCGCAATAGCGGAGACGGGCGTCAAATCCGCCGAGTGCCTCGAAGGCCCGCCGAGAAATCACCGTGCCCTGCGGCGTCAGGGCCGGCACGCCGCCGGCCAGCAGGACCGGCAGACGATTGGGCCGCGGTTCCACTGGAAAAGAACCCAACCGCCGCCCGCCGGCATCAATGTAGTCGACCCGCCCGTAAACAATGTCAGCCCCCGCCGGCGGCTCGGGCGCGACTGCCTCGGTCACGAGGTCGTCATCGTTGAGATAGGAGAACCAGTCCCACTCCGCCGCGGAGCGCAGGCCGGTGTTGATCGCGCCGTAGAGTCCGCCGGCGGTTTCCGCGACGACCTCGCACCCCAGATACCGTGCCTTCAGGTAATCCGCTCGCGCCGCCGGACACACCAGCACCACGCGCCAGCCGGTGCCGAGCGCGCGGGCCGAGTCGATGGCCGGCTCCAGGAAGGGCGATTCCCCGAGTGTTGGGATGACCAGGATTCGCTTCATGCCGCACCGCTAGCCGCCCCAGAGCATCCGGGTCGCAGCCAGCTCGGTGAAAAGCCGGTTCAGTCCGGTCGCATAGGCTTCCAGTGTGCAACCCGCCACGGCTGCCCGCGCGCGGCCGGCGAGTTCACCGCGAAAGGCGGCGTCCGAAGCGAGCCGGTGCATCGCCGTCGCCCACCCTTCCGCATCGAGCGGGGAGACAAAGAGCGCGCCGTCGCCGAGCTGCTCGCGGTGACCCGCCAGGTCGCTGAGGATCGCCGGGCAGCCAAGCACGGCCGCTTCCTGCGGCGGCAGGTTGTTGGGACCGAGCAGCGACGGAAACACCAGCCCGGTCGCACGCTGGTAGAGGGCCTTCAACTCGCCCCGCGAGACAAAGCCGCCGAAACGGACCCGTTCGCCCACTCCCAGCTCCGCGGCGACCGCCTTCAGGTAGCCGGCGTTGCCTTTGTCCGAACCCACGAAAACGAGATCCGGCACGGGGTGGCCCCGGGCAGAGAGCACCGCGAGCGCCTTGATGAGCGTAAAGTGGTTCTTGTGCGGCCAGAGCTGCGCTGGATAAAAAAAGAACGGGCGCGTCGGAATCCAAGACGGCTCCATGACAGTCACACCGGAAAAATCCGGGTTGGGAAACGGCAGTTCGACGACCTTTTTCGGGTCGAGATTGTACAAGCGGCAGGCCTCGGCGACGCCCGTCGCGTTGCCGGTCACCACGAAGCTCGCCTGCGGCAGCATCAGCCGGCAGAGCGCCTCGCGCTGGCTCCACGGGTCGCTGGCGCAGCGCACTTCCGGAAATGCCGGAATCGTGAGGTGGCCGAGATCCCACAGCGTGAAGACAAACGGTATGTCGATTCGCGCATAGGCCGGCGCGGCAAAATAGGCCATGTCCAGCCGGTAGCGCCGGCACACGGGCCGGAGATCCACCAGCGGGATCTCGGCGCCGAATTTCCGCACGAGGCGCATCCAGAGAAACCGGAACGGATGGCGCCGGTGGGACCAGGCCGCCCAGGGAATCGGCACGAGTTCGATGGCGCCACCACCCAGTGTCGCCGCAATCTTCTCCTCGATGATCTGCAGGAGCGTGTGCGCCCCGCCGTCCGCAGGAGCGGTGTCGCGGCCAAAGATTCCCAGGCGGATTCGACGCGTCGTCACAGTGTCAGTTTTTCCGGACCTGGAACGAGGCTCCGGTGGCAACCGTTTCGGCAGGGTCCATTGAGGTTGTTCTATCCCCGGCCCCCCGCCCAGCAAGGCGGAATCTGCGCGGGGGCTCCCAAGCGGCCTGCAATCCTTCGTTTCGACGGCAACGTCTGAGGTGGAACGCGGCCTCCGGACGCGTTCGTCGAATAGCGCGTCCGGAGGCCGCGCTCCACCTCGGACCCAAAGACGCCCCGGCGGTCCGGCCCTGCCGGCCAGCGCGAGACTAAAGAACTCAAAAAATCCGACCCGCGCGCCGCAGCAGGCCGTTCCAGCGCCGCCGCCATTTGCCCACGTACGCGGCCCGCCACTTTTCCCGGCAACCGGGCTGCTCGACCGGCTGCGGCCAGAGCGCGGCGTCGGGCGGAGCCGCCGCGAGCTCGGTGTTCAGCCAGCCGTCCGCAAATTTCGCATTCGTCGCCGCGGCGTCGAAACCCACGTGGTTGATCAGCGAAACCGGCGGCCGCAGGCAGAGTCCGTCGTGCAGCAAATGATGATAGAGCCACCGCACCGCCCACAGGTTGTCGCGCGCCTCCACCTCGGCCATCTCCGGCAGGTCGGCTCCGCAGGTGTCGGGGGCCACGCCGCGCGGGCGAGCCGCCGCCATCTTCTCGAGCGCGGTGGCGTCGTTCATCCCCTGCCACGACCGCGCGTAGGCACCCCACCCCCACGATTCCGCCCGCGAATCAAAATAGGGCGCCGCCCCGACGCCCGGCGGGGTCACCCGCGGGTGCGTCCAGCCGGTCACGCTGAAAACCGACGGGCTGTCGCGGTAATGGCGGAGTGCGGCGGCCATCCAGTCGTACGTGCCCGGCGCGCACACCAGGTCGTCTTCGAAGACAATGAAGGCCTCGTGCCGGGCCGCCACCGATTCCACGCCGGCGAGGACCGACCGGCCCAGGCCAAGGTTCTCCGTCCGCTCGACGAGTTCCACCTCGCACCAGTCGACGGCGCGCAGCAGCGCCCGGGCCGACTCGACCGCCGGGGCGTCGGCCGGACCCTTCGCGCCGTCGGCGAACATGATGAGCCGGGGAATCCCGTTGGCCCGCAGGGCCGCCAGCGTCCGCGCGAGGTGCTCCGGTCGCGCGTAGGCGAACAGCACGACTGGAATCTCTGCGAGGGACGCACTCATTTGACCGACTCCGAGAAGACCGGGTGCCGCGCCGCGCCGGCCATTCCTTCCGGGATGATCTGGTCCAGCGCCATCCTCTGGTCGCCGGCGACCACCGGCCAGAGCGGCACCGCCCCGTGAAACGCCGCCGTTGCCGAGAACGTGCTCGGCGCACTGATCACGAGGTCGCAGAGGGCGAGTTCCGCCCAGTTCTCGAACCAGTGTCCGCCCACGCCCGGATTGCCGGTCGCCTGGTGGACGGGCAGCCCGGCGAACAGCGTCGCGTCCTGTTTCTCCTCGGACGCCACCACGAACGCCACGTTTCGCCCCGGATGCAGGTCAAGCACCTGCCGGATCCACTGCGCGTATTGGGTCGTGGGGAAGAAGAAATCACCGTCGTGCCACTCCCGATAGTCGCTCTGGCGCGCGAGCACGCCGATGACCAGGTCGTGGCGCCGCCGCAGGTCGCCGATGAAATCCGTCGAACGCTGCGCATATTCGGGCGCCGGGCGGAAGAGCGGGCGCAACTTGTCCTGGTGACGACCGAGCAAATCCCAACTGGAGTATTTCCAGCCCGCGCAGGTCGTGACCCGCCGCGAGGTCACCCGGGCCAGGAACTCCGCCGACTGCAGGTCGACGCTCTCGCCCGTCGGGTCGTTGAGCGCCACGGCCTGCCAGCCCGGCGAGACGCGGCCGACCGCGTGCAGGACGCGTTGAAACCGCCAGTGGAATCGTTGCCGCCATTTCGGAGCCAGGCCCTGCTCCCAGCCCGCCACCCGGTCTAGGGTATGCGCCCGCAGCGGATAAACGCACGCAGGCTGCTCCCGCCAGGTCGCAAACAACTCTGAGTACGGCCAGAAGGAGGGATTCACCACCTCCACCTGCCCGGCGTGCTCCTCCACCCAGGCCATCCAATGCGCAAACCGGACGATCTGGTTTCCCAGGCGCCCGCCGCCGTGGGTGTAGATGACCGAGTGTCGTCGGGTTGCCATCAGGTTGAGGGATGCAGAGAGCTCCGTCGGTGGAACCGTCGGGGCGGCCGATTAAGATAGGACGTTCCCGCGCCGGGCAAGCGGATTGGGTGACGCGCCGCCGCCCTTTTGTGTGCAGGCGAGGTGCCCTCACCTGGGACAATGCAGTCGAAAGCTGAGCGAGGCGGGTCGAGAGCGCCGCAACCAGCGGTGCGCGTTTTTGTTAGTTCTGGGCAAAAGGGGCCATAACCCCTTTCGCTCATGCTGGGAGTGGCACCCTCACTCCGGTTCAGGCGTTACCCATCCTGCCGGATCGAGCCAACCTCCCGCCTCACGGCATCAGCCCACTACAAACTACCAAGCCTGACCCTTTCGGGTTGGCCTTTTCAGCGAACCGCGCCCGGCGTCGGTTCCTGTGAATTGTTCGGTGCTTTCATTCTGGTTCGGACCACACTACGTCCCGGATCTCAGGGTCAGCGGCAAGGACCTGTTGGATCGCTTGAGTGAGACGCGAAAGCTCTACAGAGTGATCGATCGTTTTGAATAGCTTCTTCTCGATGGGCTCGCTCGGATCGGTGAAGCACAAAAATTCGTCGTCGTCTCCATTTTGATGCCCGCAACAAATCGCCATCTTGCACCCATCGCTGCGAATCGGAATGTAATAGCCCCAATCCTCGGCCACAATCTCCGCCGGCTGAACGCCGGCCGCGGGCAACTTCTCCACAAGATAGTCAGCAAGGCGCCGGCCCCAGAGTCCTGGGTTTATCTCGTCCTCCTCGCCATCAACGGGCGGGAACTTAGACGACCGAAAGGAAACTTGAGTCTTCATGCTCGGCGGGCCGGCGCTAAAGGTCAGACACGGAGGGGCGCAGCCCCGGAGTTGTCGGTGCCGCCTGGCTGGGCTCTTCTTGAATGGAGCGAACCGTGATCAGGAATGGTGTGTGATGGTGGCCCGTTTGCGCCTCCCAAGCAAGGCCTTCTACCGCCACCTTCTTTCCGACGGACTTTCGAAGCGTCGCAAACTTCTGTTCATCGCGGTCGATCACGACCAGCTGGAAGCGCTCCTTCTTCTCTTTGCTCGATACCGTCAGAATCCACGCTTTCTCGGGCTCGTCGCCGTCCTTAATGTTCTCAAAATTTGGCCGCCCGGGAAATACCTCCAAGCTAACGACGCCCACGGCACGGATAGGCTTCTCGTCTGACTGAGCGAGAGCGATTACAGCGAGGCAAAGGAAGAGAATGGTCGCAGCGAATGTCTTCATTGTTTGCCTAACGTTCAGTAATAAGCCATGTCGGTGCGCAGCACCAAAATTAGCTCTGGCTGCTTGTTGGGCCTTTTCATCGCAAGGCTTCCCATTTCTGCGCTAAAGTCTCCAGATCGAGCGGTCGTGCATGACGCTGACCTACCTTAAACAGGCCCGTATAGGCTATGTCTTGTATCGCATCCTGAAAGCCGCCGAGTGAACCGACTGAATAGCCCCAAGGACGGACTATCTTCGCGGAGAGTCGCGAAGCCACCATGCCTTGGACATGCTCAATCGCTGAACCACAGGCTACCAATGCTTCTTTCGGCATGTCGGAGGCGATAGAAACAATGACCGTCGGATTAAACGCTAACTCCAGCTCTCGCCCGATCAGTCCTTCATTCGCAACTACAAAGAAGAAATCAGGCGGCTTCCCCTCTCTTCCCGCAACCGGCAACGATGGTGCGGACACCTCAACATAATAGAAATCCCAAAGCTCGGCAGTTGCCGCCGTAATCGATGAGCCATGCGTCCACTTGGCAAAAGAATCGTGGCTCCAAACTAAGCGTCCGAATTTCACCTCTTTTCTCTTCTTCTCTTTTGTGAACTGACCTACTCGCAGAAGCGGTTTGTCGCGACAGAGCTTCACCACCGGGTCGAACGCTTGAGCCAACCCCAACCAGCGAGACCAATTCCAAATTGGGGGCGCAGCGGGATCTCCGAGAACCAAGTAGCATTGATATTGACGATCGTGGAACGCCATGACTCTTCGGCCCAACGTTGACGTCATCCACGAGGGCCGGAGGCCCGAGTTGGATGCGGGAATTGTATCGGCGTCGTCCTCATCGCCAAGTTTCTGACGCGTCGTACTGGCATTTGCAACTCGCGGCCTGACGATGACACTTAGGGCATTCCTCGTTGTCGCACTTGAGCAGATGAAGAAAACCCGACGGCACCCCGCACTGGGTGCAGGTAGAGTCCGCTTCGCTGACGACAAAGTCTCCAGCCTCGCCGGTCTCCTGGCCGCAAGGCACTCTGCGGATCAACGCACGTCCAATCTTGAACGTTTGCTTCTTTTGCGCGTCCCGAAAAGATAGAGATAGTAACGCCATGCGATTTCCGCCGAACTATGTATATGCTGCAGGAGCGGCGGGGTGAAAATTACAAACCCAAGAGGACAAGTTCATTGGGAATTTTGATATCTATAAAAATGCGATGCGGCAGAATGTGTATTATGCCGACTGGCTGATTGAATACCAGGCGGGGCTGAAATCGCCCGGCACTGCGGCTCAACGCCGCGGCGGAACCACAAAGACGCCGTCCTCGTAGGCGACGCGCACGACGTCGCGCTCGTAGCCGTTGCCGCCGCGCGACTCCGAAATCATGTCCACCAGGACCGCCTTCTTCAGCGCCTTGAAGCGGTGAATCGTGCGCGGCGCGATCGTGATCAGCTGCCCGGCCTTCACGACGCGCCGCGTCACCTGGCGAGGGGCCCGCGCCGGGGCCGTCAGCACCTCGAACGCACCGCTCACGATGTAATTAAATTGGTGGGACTTCCCGTGGTAATGCGACGCGCGCACCGCGCCCTTGGCCGTCGTGATGTAACCCACGTGGGAAATCTTCCGGTTCAGGAGGTCGGTGATCTCGCCGCGCTGGTCGCGGAAGGCGGGCCGGAGCGTCGCGATGGTGACGGCAGGTTTCATAGGATTCGGGGAGTCGGAATGGGAATGATGAACCGGCCGCCCTGTTCGGCAAACGCCCGGTTGTTCTTCATGATTTCCTCGGCAAAGTTCCACGCAAAGACAATGCCGTAGTCGGGCTTGTCCTCGAGCAGCCGCTCGTCCCCGACGATCGGGATGTGCATGCCGGGGGTGAACGAGCCCTGCTTGATCACCGATTTCTCGGTCATGTACTGGACGAGCTCGGGGCCGATCTTGCAGTAGTTGAGGATCGTGTTGCCCTTGGCCGGGGCGCTGATGCCCACCACCCGCTTGCCCTGGCGGCGCAGGTCGTTGAGGAGGCTGCGCAGCCGGAAGGCCGACTCGGCCACGTCGCGGGCGAACTTCTCCAGCACCTCGGGACGGTAGATGCCGCGCTCCTCCTCCAGGGCCAGCAGCGCGGCGACCGCCGGCCCGACCGGGCGCTCGCCCTTCCGCGCGACGACCACCCGGATCGACTTCCCGTGGATCTCGTGGCGCTCGACGTCGCAGACCTCGAAGCCGTGTCGGCCGAAGAACAGCACCAGCGGCTTCAGGGACATGTATTCAAGGTGCTCGTGGTAGATCGTGTCGTACTCGAGGTTCTCGACCAGGTCGACGAGGTACGGCACCTCGATGACGAACACCCCGCCGGGGCCGAGCAGCGCGTCCAGCGCCTCGATCAGGCCCGACTTGTCGTCGACGTGCGCGAACACGTTCGTGCACGTGACGACCTGCGCCGGGCCCTTCTCCCGGACGATGCGCCGGGCGACCTCGGGCCGCATGAATTCCTGCCAGGTCTCGATGCCGCGGGCGTTGGCGATCTTGACGATCCGCGGGGCCGGGTCGATGCCGAGCACCTTCATGCCCGTCCGCTTGAAGCCCTCCAGCAGGACGCCCACGTTGCTGCCGACGTCGATCACCAGCGAACCCGGCTTGACCCTGCACGTCTCGACAATCGAGGCCGCCATCTTGAAGAAATGCGCCATGCCCGTCTGGGTGATGGACGACTCGTACTTGTATTTCTCGCCGTACATCACCGCCGGATCGACCGCGTAGGCGGTCTGGGTGAGCCCGCAGTCGCGACACTGCTGGACCTGCAGCGGGAAGAACACCTCCGGCTCCTGCATCTCCTCGCTGGTCAGCAGCGCGTCGGAGGGCGGCGCGAAGCCCAGGTCGAGGAAATTGTGCAGGCGGTGGCTCTGGCACATCCGGCATTCGGTCACACGGCGTCCGTAGTTCATGGAGATTTCAGCGTTGGAGTCAGGCGGTGAGGCGTCGCGCCACCAGCCAGCCGTACCAGCTTTCGAAATCGAGCGGCGCGCAGCTCATCCACCGGCCGTGGGCCACGACCTCAAAGCCGTTCGCGGCGAGCACGTACTCCAGCTCGGGCAGGAAGAAATAGCGGACGTCGTGGCTTTCCTTGATGCGGTCGACGCGCCCGGTGGCCTTGTCCTCGACCGACACGTCGAAATTCACCGTGACGACATTGCGGACGGCATCCAGCGCGGGCTCGGCGATGCGGGTCACGGCGATGCGGCTGTCCTCGACTCGCTTCACCCGCACGGACGGCCGCTCGGTGAGCACCGCCGGGCCGAACCAGAAGTCGAACATGAACAATCCGCCCGGTCGCAGGTTCGCCGCCGCGGTCCGGACCGAGCCGTCCAGCTCGCGGTTGGTCGTCTGGTAACCGAGCACGTGGAAAAGCGACACGACCGCGTCGTAGAGCCGGCCGGTGCGGAGGCCGACCATGTCGCCCACGGCGAAGCTCGGCGCCGACGCGCCCCGCGGCGCCTGCCGCCGGGCGCGCTCGACCATCTCGGCGCTGCGGTCGTAGCCGTCAATCTTCCAGCCGAGTTTGCCCAAGGCGACGGCATGCCGGCCGGTCCCGCACCCGAGCTCGAGCAGGTGACCGCGCCGCACGCCGGACGCCGCGAGGCGGCTGTGCACGAAGCGGGCCTCCGCCGTGTAGTCCTTGCCGCCGTAGAGCAGGTCGTAGTACCGGGCGTACGGCCCGAATGGGGTTGGTGACTTCTTGGTCCGGGGCATGACGGGATTGGGTCCGGCTATTTCTGCGCGAGCGCCGCGCGCAGTTGCGCCGCTACGGTTTCGATTTCGCCGGGCTTCAGGCCCAGCCCGCTGGGGATGTAGAGGCCGCGGCGGGCGATGCGCTCCGCCACCGGGAACCGCTGCCCGGCAAAGAGGCCCATTTTCGTCAGAACCGGCTGCTCGTGCATCGGCCAGAAAAACGGCCGCGCGCCGATGCCGCGCTCCTCCAGCCGCCGGATGAGCTCGGCGGCGTCAAACGGATGGGACTCGCCGAGGACCAGGCCGTAAACCCAATAGATGTTCTCGGCATAGTCCGTCCGCGCGAGCGGCAGCTGCACATCCGGCAGGTCCGCGAGGAGCTCGTTGTAGCGGCGGCCGATCTGCCGCTTCATCGCCACGTGGCGGTCCATCGACTCGGTCTGCGCCAGGCCGACCGCCGCCTGGAGGTTGGTCATCCGGAGATTCCAGCCCAACTCGTGGTGCAGGAAGCGCCGGGGCGGCTGGAAGCAGAGGTTGCGGAGCGAGCGGCAGCGCTCCGCCAGCACCGGATCGTCGGTCAGCAACATGCCGCCCTCGCCCGTCGTGACGTGCTTGTTCGGGTAGAAACTGAACGCCGCAATGTCGCCGAAGCTGCCGCAGATCCGTCCCCGGTAGGTCTGGCCCTGCTCCTCGGCGTTGTCCTCGATGATCTTCAACCCGTGCTTCTTCGCGACGGCCAGGACCGGGTCCATGTCCACCGGCAGACCGTAGATATGGACGACCATGATCGCCTTGGTGCGCGGCGTGACCGCCGCCGCCAGGCGGCTCACGTCCAGGTTCCAGGTCGCCGGATCCGAATCGACGAGCACCGGCGTGGCGCCGACCCGCACGATGGCGGAGGCGCAGGAAATGATGGTGAACGACGGGAGGATCACCTCGTCGCCGGGCCCGAGGTCCAGCGCGACGACGGCCGCATCGAGCGCCGCGGAACCGTTGCTGACCGCGATGCCGTGCTTGCGCCCGTGGACGGCGGCGAACTTCTCCTCGAATCGCTTGACGAACGGGCCCTCCGAGGAAATCCAGCCTCCATCCAGGCATTCCAGGACGTAGTTGCGTTCGTTGCCATCAAGCAACGGCAGGTTGACCGGGATGTACGAACCGATGGCCTTGTTCACAACTGGATGGCGGCTGCCTTCATGCGTGGAATTCGACCCAGCAAGTACCCGCAGGCCCGGTGCCAGTCAACCGCAGCCTAATAACAATCACACCTTCCGTTGGCGTTTCGGACGAAGGATGCCTGTAGCCGGGGTCGCTGACCCCGGGGCCCGAGACCGGCCTCAGCGAGGCCGGCTACAAGAGGCCGCGCCAACATGCCAGAAAACGCCCTAGCCCTTTGCGCTCCCCGCTGCCGGCGAAAACGCCACGTAGTTGGCGTACGCGTAGGTTTCCATCCAGGCGCGATAGGGCCGCACCTCGACCGCGCGCGGGAAGATCTTGCCGACCGCATAGCCGCGCGCCTCCAGCAGCGCGTAGATCGCGCCGAGCGTGGTGCCGGCATCCAGCGTGGTGGCGCCGTACTCGAACTGGATCACGCCCACCACCTCCGGACGCAACTGGTCGCCCAGGCCCTTGAGCGCCGCCAGTTCGGAGCCCTCGACGTCGAGCTTCAGGAGATCGACGCGCGCCAGGCCCTGCGCGGACAGGTAGTCGCCCAGCCTCATCAACGGCACCGGGACGGCCGCTGCCGCGCCGGCCGCCAGGCTGTTCCGTGGGACCAGCGAGGCCAGGCTGCTGCCTGACCCGCCGTTGAAGAGCATCGCCTCGCCGGCGTGATCCGCGAGGGCCGCACCGACGATGTGCACCTTCGGCTCCGAACCGAAGGCCTGGCGCAGTTCGTCGACGCAGTGCGGCGACGGTTCGAAAGCATGCACCTCGATGTCCGTGCCGGCCCGCCCGGCCTCCTGCAGGAGCAACCGCGTGTATTCACCCCGGTTGGCGCCGCCGTCGCAGGCCACGAACGGCCGCCCTCCCCCGCCCGCCGCGTGCGCGGTCAGCAGCTCGCGCAACAGGCGGAGCTCGCCGTTGCGAGCGGCCCGGACATCGCCGTTGTTTTCCGCCAGGTGGAGGAGGTGCTGTCCCGCCACGCGCAGGGCGCGCCGCCAGAACGACGAACGGTCGACCAGTTTCATGGACGATGCAGGTGATACAAGCCGGTGCCAAAGCCGCGCGCCGGGTCGTAGGCGGGAAAAAGCGCCCGCCCGTAGATGTAACGTTCCTCCACCAACTCGAGTCCTGGAAACATCGCCAGCACCGCCTCGCGCGTGAACGCGCGGTGCGCGTTGAAGTAGATGCGGCACTCCGAGTCCACCGGCACGCTGAAGTACAGGTCGCCACCGCGCGCCAGCACCCGCCCGAGCTCGGCGGCCGCCTCCTCGGACCCGGCGGCGTCCAGCGGATCGCCGTAGCGCCCGAGACCGATGTGCTCGACGACGCACAGGGAGGAAAGACTGGCGACCGAGCCGGTCGGAAACGGCAGCGCGAGCACCGTCCCGTGCAGGAACGAAAAACCCGCGAGCTCAATCTCCACCGGCCGGATATCCACGAAAGTCACTGGCACGAACTGGGCCACGAGCCCCATCGACTTTACCGACGAGCCCACGTCCACATGGCTCGCCGGACGGCGCTCCGCGATCTTCCGGGCGAACCAAGTGTCCTGCAGGAAGTAGATCGGCTCGATCGGCGTCGTCTCGGTCCGGTCGGAAAGACACGGCAGGATGTCGCCGCCCCGCAGCACGAACGGTGAGCCTTGGTTCAGGCGCCGGAACCGGCGGTACTCGGACACGAACCCGGCAAGCCGGGCCAGGCCGCCCATCCAGCGAAAACCGAATCCGAATTGCTCGGACAACGCGCGGACGGACGCGCGGATGGCGCGCAGCGGACCCGGCCGGGGCGAAGGACGTCCCGGGTTCATGCGCGCAACCGGTTCAACACGCGCCGAAGGAGGCTTGGGGGCGGCGGCGTCTGCCTGGGCGGCGCATCCTGCAGCCAGTTCGTCAGGAAATTCTTCGCGGCCGCCGGCACCGCGACAAAGACGTCGTCGGTCATGACGACATGTCGCCGGCCGCCCGCCACGAGGGCGTTGGTGACCGTCGCGAGGTCGGGCCACTGGTCCGCGCGATGCGGCCGCGGAGGCGGCGCGCAGAACAGCCGCGCGTCGTCGACCAGCACGACGTGGTCGCGGGGCGACGCGTTGAGCAGGGCGATTTCCTCGAGCACCGGGCATTCCGCCTCCTGGCCGGCGGTGTCGAAGCCGCTCCAATGGGCGTCGAGCCAGAACAGCGCGGGCGCCGAGAGGGCCGGGATGACCTCGCCCAGGACCGCAACGGAGCCGCCGCAGAGGGCGCGGATGTGCGGCTGCGATTGGAACTTGGCCACCGCGGCGGCGTGATACTTGGGGGAGAGCTCGATCGTCGCGACCCGGGCGAACTGTCGGCCCGCCCACGCCGCGGTTCCGCCGTGGTACGTGCCGGTTTCGATGAACTCATCGATGCCCAGTTGCTTCTGCAAAGCCAGCACCAGCGCTTCCGGCGGACCCATTGTGTACATTCCCATGGCTCTCTCCTATCCGGCAAAGGGGCGCCACGGCAAGAAAACCGCGCGTGCCATCTGCCGAAGGTTGGCCCGGGCGGCGGGCTGCGCCGCCTCCAGGGCGAAAATCGTCACCGCAAACGACACCAGCGACGACGCGATGGCCCCGCGGGCGCCCCAGGCCGGCACCAGCCAGAGGTTGAGCGCGATGTTGGTCACGGCCCCCGCGACGGCGGTGACGAGCCCGAAGCGGAACAGGCCCTCGTTCGTGATGAAGACGCTCCGGGCGACGCCAAAATTCGTGAAGAGGAGTCGGAATGCGAGCCAGGGCAGCAATCCGGACGCCGGCCCATACGCGGCCCCGAACAGCAGCTTCACGGCGAACGTTCCCCCGAGGAAGATCGGGATCGCCGTGGCGAGGAACAGGAGGTTCATCAACCGGTAGAGGTCGTACATCCGCTTCCGGTAGAGCACCGGGTTGTCGCGCTTCGCCCGCGTGATTTCCGGCGAGGCGACGGTGTAAACGACCATCGGCACGAACGCAAAGGTGCTGATCAGCCGCATCGCCACGGCGTATTGGCCCAGTTCCTCGCCGCCGAGGTCGTGCGCGATCACCAGTTGGTCGGCGTAGGCTTGCGTGTAAACGGCGAGGCCGGACAGCGCCAGCGGCCAGCTCTCGTGCAGCAACCCGCGCACGCGGCCGAATTCGACCGGCCAGTGGCCCGCCCGCAGTCCCGAGCGCCGGGCCGCCCAGAACCAGCCGGCCCCGCAGAAGGCGATCTCCAGCACGCCCGCCGCCGCCAGGGCGGGCAGTCCTGCCCCGCCGAGGATGAGCCCGGCCTTGAGCAGGCTGGCCAGCACACAGGCGGCGATCCGCACCCAGGCGGAGACCCGCGAATCGCCCCGGGCTTGGAACAGCAGGTCGATCACGTCCAGCGTCTGGAACAACATCCCGAGCGCGACAATCACGATGAGGGGCCGGGTGGACGCCGACGGCGCCGGCTGCAGCCAGGCCACGCCGACGCAAATCAGGAAGCCCGCGGCCGCCCCCGCCGCCTTCAGGAAGAACGCCGCGCCCATCCACCGGTCGGTGTCCGCCGGCGTCTTCGCCAGTTCGCGGACGACCACCGCATTGACCCCGAGCGTCGTGAAGGAGGTTACCGTGCCGACCACGGCAGTCGCGTAGCTCAGCCAGCCGTACTTTTCCGGTCCGAGATAACGCGCCAGCCAGACGCCGACCAGCAGGCCCGCGCCCATCCGGACGACCTGGTCCGCCAGAAGCCAGAAGGCGTTGTCGAGGGAACGTTGCACGGTGTCGCGCCCCACGAGTCGCCGGGCCAGGAATCCCGGAAGCATCCCGCTCACCTTCATCTCGGCGCCGGGGCAACATGTCCCGGACCAAGGCGGCCGGCGCCGCGTCGGCACGGGCGGGCCCACCCGTCGGAAAACCGGCGGGGGCGGCGCGCCGCGACAGTCTGGAAAACACGAGGCAAGGCGTGCGCACGGTGCCGCAAGCGCCGGGGGCAGTCAACGCTGCCGGTGCAGATTCGGCTTCCGTTACGGCGCGCACAAATTACCGTGCGCACACCCGACGCATGAAGCTCTCCATCGTCATCCCCTGTTATAACGAGCGTCACACCATCCGCACCATCGTCGAGGCCGTGCGCGCCGCCCCGGTGGCGGACAAGGAAATCATCGTGGTCGACGACTGCTCCACCGACGGCACCCGCGAGATCCTGAAGAGCGAGATCGAGGCTCTCGTCGACCGGGTGATTTATCACGAGGTCAACTGCGGCAAGGGCGCCGCCCTGCGCACGGGCTTCGCCGCGGCGACCGGCGATGCCGTCATCGTGCAGGACGCCGACCTCGAGTACGATCCGCAGGAATACCCGAAGCTGCTCAAGCCCGTGGCCGAGGGAAAGGCCGACGTGGTGTTCGGTTCCCGCTTCATGGGCAGCGAGGCGCACCGCGTGGTCTATTTCTGGCACATGGTCGGCAACCGCTTCCTGACGCTGCTTTCGAACATGCTGACGAACATCAACGTCACGGACATGGAAACGTGCTACAAGCTGTTCCGCCGTGACGTGCTCGCCCAGATCACCATCCAGGAAAACCGGTTTGGCTTCGAACCCGAGATCACCGCGAAGGTGGCCGGGCTGAAGGACTGCCGGATCTTCGAGGTCGGCATCAGCTATTACGGCCGCACCTACGCCGAGGGGAAGAAGATCGGCTGGCGCGACGGCTTTCGCGCGATCTACGCGATCCTCAAGTACAACCTGTTTCGCTGACGACCGCCGGCCGTGCGGGTCGAACCCATGATGAAGGACGCCGGCCAAATTCGCCTGCTGGTCCTCATCCTCGCTGTCTCGCTGGCCCTCCGGGTCGCGCTCGCGCTGCAGGGCGGTCAATATTTCCTCGGCGACGAGCCCCGCTACCACCGCGGCATCGATCTCTGGCTGGCCGCCGCGGACGGACGCTGGGCCGAGGCGCGCGACATCCTCGGCCGACCAGAGCATGCCGCCTTCGCCTGGCTCGGCGCGGTCCTCACGCCCCTGCAACACACGCTCGCCCGATTCACGGCGCACGGCGACTGGTCCGATCCGGGCAACATCTACGCCAGCGCCGGCCTGGCCGCCGCGCTGCTCGCCATCTTTTCGGTCGCGAACATCTGGTTGGTTTACCGGTTGGCGCGGTCGGCGGGGGCCGATGACGGCGAGGCGTGGTGGGCCGCGCTGCTGGCCGCGGCGTCGAACACGCTCTTCTACTATGCGCGCCACCTCCTGCCCTACGACGTGGCGCTCTCCGCCTGGCTGGCGGCGCTGGTGCTGGCCGGGTCCGCGCGGCCGCGCGACCGGCTCGCGGCCGGCGTGTTCGCCGGCCTCACCTATCACCTCTACAACGGCTATTGGTTCCTGCTGCCCCTGGCATTCGGCTGGAGCCTGCGGCGACCAGCCGCGGCGCCGACCCGCCGCCGCCTCGATCCCTGGTGGCTGCTGGGCGGAGTGACCGGCTTCGGCTTACCGCTGCTCGTGGGCACGGTTTTCGGCGGAGCCCACTATTGGACGGTGCTGCGAGACTTCAGCGGCACGGTCAAACAGGGACTGTTTGCCGAGGGCTGGTCGCTGCCGTGGGAGTATCTCGCGCACTCGGAGTCCCTGCTGGGCTACCTCCTCCTGGGTGTCATCGCTGGCGCGCTCCTCCAGTTCCGGGGCCGCGTGCCCGACCGCGTCCGCTCGTACCTGGTGCTGCTGGCCGGCGCCTACGGCCTGATGGTCCTGATGTCGACCGGGCTGGGAAAATTCGTGCTCTACGCCCGGACCGCGCGCCCACTGGTGCCCTTGTTCTGCGTGGTGGGCGGCTGGGCCGTGCAGGAATTCACCGTCCATTTTCCGCGGCGCCGTCTGGTCGCGCTGGTCGTGGCCGGACTCGCGCTCCTGAACTTCGCGCCGCATTTCCTGCAGACCTTCCCACGCGACGTCGAAGGCCGCATCCTGGCCACGCTCGGCAACCCCAAGGCGGGACTCTCCGTGGACGGGTGCATCTTCCGTCCGCTGGTCCTGCCGGTCGTCCGGCCCGAGTTGGTGCTGGTCAACGCGCAATTCCTCTATCCCGTGCGCGCCTATGCCGGTTATCCCGAGGGCAAGGTCCTGCTGGCCATCGCGAACCCGCTGGGCTACGTCCCGTACCAATACGAGGGCCACACGCCCCGCGAGCGGCGCCTCCTGCGCGAGAACGACATCACGGTGAAGCTCATCCGCCTCGCCGATCCGGGCGCGGTGCCCGACCATCCCCCGCCCGACCGGCTGTTCACGGACGCCGACCGGCCCGACGGCTTCGACCACGGGCGGCGCTGAGTTTTATGCAATTTTGTTTTCGCCCCCGTCGCCGACTGTGTCATCAATTCCCCCGCGCATGAGCCAGCCCGCGGTCACCATCGTCATCCCGATCTTCAACGAGGAGCAGGTGCTGCCCGAACTGCTGGCGCGCCTCGGGGCGATGTTCGATGCGAATCCGGCCATCCGGTGGGGCGCCTTGCTGGTCAACGACGGCAGTCGCGACCGCTCGGGCGAGCTCATCCGCGGCCATGCCGTCCGCGATCCGCGCTTCGCGCTGCTGGAGCTCAGCCGGAACTTCGGTTTCCAGGCCGCCATCGCCGCGGGGCTCGCCCACGCGCCAGGCGACGCGGTCGTGACGATGGACGCCGACCTGCAGGATCCGCCCGAGTGCATCCCGGAACTCGCGGCCCGGTGGCGGGAGGGCGCCGCCGTCGTGCGCGCCGTGCGTCGCTCGCGGCAGGAGACCGGCGCCCGCCGCTTCGGGATGGATCTCTTCCACCAGTTCTTCAACCGCATCTCGGATTTCCCCATCGAGGCCAACACCGGAACGTTCTGCCTGCTCGATCGGACGGCCGTCGACGCGCTCAACCAACTGCCGGAGCGGCACCGATTCTTCCCCGGACTGCGCGCGTGGGTCGGCTTCTCGTCGGCGGAAATCCAGTACGACCGCCACGAGCGCGCCGCCGGCCAGCCGCAGCAGACCCTCCGCCGGCTGGTCCGGTACGCCTTCGACGGCCTGTTCAGCTTCTCCTACCTGCCGCTGCGCCTGCTCACCTACATCGGCGTGATCGTGAGCCTCGCCGGGTTCGTGCTCGGCACGTACTTCGTCGTCAAGCGGCTGCTCGGGATCGAGGTCGCGGTGACGGGTTTCACGACCCTGGCCATCATTGTGCTTTTCCTCGGGGGCGTGCAGCTCATCGGCATCGGCGTGCTCGGCGAATACCTCGCGCGGGTCTATGACGAGGTGAAGGAGCGCCCGCTTTACCTGTTGAAACCGGCGCCGCGGCCCCCGGCCCAGCCGGACGCCCGGTGATGCGCCGCCTCGCCCCGCTGCTCGTTGCGCTTGCGCTGGGCCTTTACTGGTGGATGGCGGTCAGCGTGTCCCCGCGCATGGGCGTGACCGCCGACGAGGTGGTCCACCTGACCGGCGGCTACACCTACTGGAAGCTCAACGACTACCGGATGCACCCGGAGAACGGCACGCTGCCCATGCGGATCGCGACGCTGCCGCTGCTGTCGATGAACCTGAAGCTCCCGCCGCTGGACGACCCCGACTGGCTCAACTCCAAGGTCAACCTCTACGGCGAGAAATTCTTCTTCGAGCAGGGCAACGACGTCGCCGCCATGCTGCAGCGCGCGCGCATGATGATCGCGCTCACCGGCGTTTTCACCGCCTGGCTCACCTGGCGGTGGGCCCGCGGGTTGTTTGGCGTCGCGGCCGGCTGGGTGGCGCTCGGCCTGGCCGTGTTCTGTCCGGCCATGCTGGCGCACGGCGGGCTGGCCACGTCGGACATGACGATGACGGCGTGTGTGCTCGGCGCGCTTTCCGCAGTGTGGCGGCTGCTGCACCGGGCGACCTGGGGGCGCCTCGCGCTCGCGACGGCGGCCTGCGGGCTGGCGTTCCTCTCGAAGATGTCGGGCGTGCTGATCGTTCCGCTGATTGGGGCGATGCTGGCCCTGCGCTGGCTGCGGCCGGCGCCATTCGTCCTCGCCCTCGGCTCGCGGGTGCGCTGGCTGCGCCGCCGGACCCAGGTGATCGGCGCGACGCTCGCCCTGACTGTGGCCGCGGGCGCCGGCAGCCTGGTGATCCTCTGGGGCGGCTACGGTTTCCGCTACGACGGATTCAACCGCGCAGTGTCCGGAACCAACGGATATTATTTCACGTGGGACGTCATCCTCGACAAGGAGCCGGTGCCGTGGCCGGCCGGCAGCCTGCTGGACGACCTGCACGGGCGGCTGCCGTTGAAAGAAACCGGCATGACCCGGCTCATCGCGGAGCTTCGCGACCACCGGCTGCTGCCCGAGGCGTACCTGTGGGGGTTTGCGCACACCTACAAGTTCTCGCGCAGTCGCCTGGCCTTTTTTCTGGGACAATATCGGAGCGACGGCTGGAAGATGTTTTTCCCGACGGCGTTTGTCTTGAAGACCACGATCCCCGCGCTGCTGCTGATCGCAACTGGCGCGGCCGCCCTGCTGTCGATCGCCCGACGAAGGCCGGTCCGCCCGGGAACCCCGGCCGTGCGCCCGTGGCTCTACCGGGCCGCCCCGCTGCTCCTCTTTTTCGCGGTCTATTGGGTCATGGCGGTCAACATGCACCTCAACATCGGGCACCGCCATATCCTGCCCACCTACCCGGTGTTCTACGTGATCGCCTCCGCGTCGGCGCTCTGGCTGGTCCGCTGGCCTCGGGCGGCCGGCGCCGCGCTGCTCGCCGTGCTGGCCCTGCACATGGCCGACTCGGTGCTGGCCCGGCCGTTCTACTTGTCGTACTTCCAGCCCCTGGTCGGCGGCCCGGAGCGCGGCTATCACTATCTCGTCGACAGCTCGTATGACTGGGGCCAGGGCCTGCCCGACCTCACCGCCTGGCTGCAGGAGAAGGCGGCCCGCGGCGACAAGTCGCCGGTCTACCTCACCTACTTCGGCGCGGATTCGGCGCGGGCCCGCGGGCTGGACGTCATTCGTTTCGGCGACGAGGCCAGCGACTCCGGCGCCCGCAACTATCCCGCGCAGGTGCACGGCGGGTGGTTCGTCATTAGCGCCACCCACTACACCCGGGTGTACATGCCTACCCGCGGACCATGGACCCCGGCCTACGAGGCGCTCTATCGCGAGCTCGGCGCGCGGTTGGCGGCCATGCAGGCGAAGGGCGGCGCGCGCACGGAGGCGGACCAGGCGCGGCTGGTGCAGGACGCCATGGACTACGAGACCATGCAGTTCGGCCGCCTCAGCGTGTTTCTGCAGGGCCGCGAGCCGCGGCAGCTCATCGGCGGGTCGCTGCTCGTGTACCGTCTGACCGACGCGGAGGTTGCCGCCGCCCTGTACGGCCCGGTCAGGGACACCGCGCCCTGACAGATGATGAAGTAGTTGCGGCTCGAGAGCCGGAACATGGTGGAGCGCGTTGTTCCCCAACGCGCT